>Ga0164290_1000059_pt1 | contig 390178 bp, 359 predicted proteins | sample Micstemetagenome_FD_108782 | JGI IMG/M metagenome (GOLD analysis project Ga0164290, IMG submission 108782) | Contaminated culture microbial community from soil near Moab, Utah, USA - Microcoleus steenstrupii SON62 (Illumina Assembly) | ecosystem: Environmental > Terrestrial > Soil > Soil crust... | reverse complement strand
GCCGCCGCGGTGCAGGGCGATGACCTCGAGATCCTCGTTGAGGATCGGGCAGCCGGAACTCCCCGGCTCCGAAGCGGCCGTGTAGTGCATTTCCATTGGCCGCCTGGTCGGGTAGCCGTCCGGCATGACCGCCGAGCGGTCGTAGTCGAGCAGGTAGTTGTCGACGTTGCCGAACTTCACCCCGCCGCCGTAAGGATAGGAGACGGAGATCACCGGCGGCCTCGTGCTGCGGGACAAGGGCGCGTTCGGGTCGAAATCGGGCAGCTTTCGGGCGATCGGAATCGGGCGGGCGTTGCCGTCGATCAGCCCACCCAGATCGAGCAGGGCATAGTCATAATCGTCCATCGACCTTGCGACGACATTTTTCACCAAATGCGGCCCTCCGCCCAGGCCGCTGCTCACCATGCCGTCGAAGGAGACCAGCACCCGCTCCGAGGCCGCAGTACGGTCCCCGGATTGCGCGGCGTCGAGAACGTGGCCGGCAGTGAAGACGAAGAGCTTCTCGCCAAGCGAAGGCCGGATATCGGCGCCCCTCACCACGAAACCAGAGCCGATGGCGCGCCCGCCCTCGGCCAGGATCTTGGCGACGGAGAACACGCTGATGCTGACCAGCCCTTGCAAGGTCCTTGCATCCATCAGGTTCGCAGATCCGAATTTCTTCCTGCTCGGCGGAAGTGGAGGGCTGATGGGAATCCCGCCGAGTTGCGGGTTCGAAGGAAGGTGCCACATGGCGCGCGAGACTGCGCTGGCAGCACGAATGTCCTGGATTTTCGCGTCGGCATATTTGCGGAAAGGCGATCGTGGATGTTCCTTGATGTACGTTTCGAAGACCGAGATGCTGTTGCTGGCGCTGATGGCGAGCCATTCCTCCTCGGCCGGTGAGCCACTGGGCTTGGGCGCCTCGGCCTTGAAGACGATGCGCTCCGTCAACGATTGCTGGGACCAGGGCTGCTGCAGGTTGCTGGTCGCCTTGAGCACATCGTTGGTGACGTCGATCATCATGTCCGAAATGGACTGGTTTGGGCGGTCGATGTGAGCCAGAAGCGCTTGCGTGAACGGACTGTGCGTTCCCGACCCATCATCCGCGGTGCTGTCGGGGTGGGTTGCGAAGGCGATGAAGGTGCCCTTGGGCGCCTTGACCTCCGCCAGGCCGGGGCGCACCGGAATGATCTCGCGCTTCGAGGCCTTGCTGGCCGCGGCAATCTGGTCGACAAATCGATTGTTCCGGCAACAGTCCAGGAAGAGCAGGGACGTGCGCCTGTCCACCTCCTGCAAGCTGTCGACAAAGGTCTTGAGCTCGACGCCGTATTCGTCCAGGTCCATCAGGCTTCGCAGTTTCGCTTCCACCGGAAGCAGGTAGTTCTTGCCGTCGGCTTGAATGCCGTGGCCGGCGTAGAACAGCAGCGCGACGGTCGCCGTCTCGAACTCGGAGCGGAACTCGCTCAGCGCCGCGAACAGGCCGCGCCTGTCGACATCGGTTCGGTAAATCGTCTTGAATTGCAGTTCTTTCAGCTTTTCGTCGATGGCGCGGGCGTCGTTGATCGGGTTCCTTAGCGGGCTCTCGGCATAGTTTGCGTTGCCGATGACGATGGCAGCTCTGCTCGGCTTCGCGTTGACCATATCCGAGACCCTCAGCGCTCGTCTGGTTAACAGCGAATACGCGCTATTCATCGCTGATCTTGCGCTTTGCTCATTGTTAGCACCACAACATAGCCGCTTTAAATAGACCAGGGTGCGTTCCGCCGCGAATCGCCCCAAGGATTGTGAGACTTGCCAACCATCCGCGGCCGCAATGCTGCGGTCGCTTTCCTTTTGCAATAAGTCGCAAATCAGCCAAGCTGCCGGTACACCGTCAGAATAGATATCGGCAGCAATCCGTGCCGGAATCCGCCTCCCCGGCACCAGGAGCCCCTGAGAATGTCCGACGACGAAATCATCCTGTCCGAACTGTCCGACGACGAGCTTGTGCAGCAGATGCACGACGATCTGTATGACGGGTTGAAGGAAGAGATAGAGGAAGGCACGCACATCCTGCTCGAGCGCAATTGGGCGCCCTACAAGGTGCTGACCGAGGCGCTGGTCGAGGGCATGCGCATCGTCGGTGAGGATTTCCGCGACGGCATCCTGTTCGTGCCGGAAGTGCTGCTGTCGGCCAACGCGATGAAGGCCGGCATGGCCATCCTGCGCCCGCTGCTCGCCGCCACCGGCGCGCCCAAGCAGGGCAAGCTGGTGATCGGCACCGTGAAGGGCGACATCCACGATATCGGCAAGAACCTCGTCGGCATGATGATGGAAGGCGCCGGCTTCGACGTCATCGACCTCGGCATCAACAACCCGGTCGAGAAGTATCTGGCGGCGATCGAAGAGCATCAGCCGGACATTCTCGGCATGTCGGCCCTGCTCACCACCACCATGCCCTATATGAAGGTCGTCATCGACACGATGAAGGAAAAGGGCATCCGCGACGACTATGTCGTGCTCGTCGGCGGCGCGCCGCTCAACGAGGAGTTCGGCAAGGCCGTCGGCGCCGACGCCTATTGCCGCGACGCGGCGGTGGCCGTGGAAACCGCCAAGGAATACATGAAGCGCAAGCACAACGTGCGCGCCGCCTGAGCCGAGGCCGGCAACCTGGCGGATACTGCTGCTTCATGGATTGCCAACTCGTCAGCCCCTATCTGATGGGCAGGGCGAGACCGGAGATCTGATCGAATGCGACGCCAGCGCGGCGCGGTGACGGAAACGGCCAGCGAGACGTTCGTCTCGACGGCCGGCGACCGTCCATTGGCCGAGCGCGTCCTGGTCATCGCCTGCGGCGCCATCGCGCGCGAGGTGCTGGCGATCAAACAGGCAAACGGGCTCGACCATCTCGACCTCACCTGCCTGCCGGCGATCTGGCACGTCTATCCCGAGCGGATCGCGCCGGCGATGCGCGAGGAAATCCGCAAGGCCCGGGCTGACGGTTATGGCCGCATCTTCATCGGCTACGCCGAATGCGGGACCCGCGGCGAGCTCGACAAGATCTGCGCCGAGGAAAGCATCGAGCGCATCGACGGGCCGCATTGTTATGCCTTCTTCAGCGGCAATGACAGCTTCGCGGCGCTGACCGAAACCGAGATCACCGCCTTCTACCTGACCGACCTCATCACCCGCCAGTTCGAGGCCTTCGTCATCGAGCCGCTCAAGCTCGACCGGCATCCCGAACTGCGCGACATGGTGTTCGGCAACTACACCAAGATCGTCTATCTGGCGCAGACCGAGGATCCTGAGCTGCAACGCAAGGCCAAATGGGCCGCGGACTATCTCGGCCTCGAATACGAGTACCGCTACACCGGCTACGGCGATCTGACGTCTGCATTGCTGCAGGCCGGCGCCGTGCCGGCCGCCTCCTGAAGCAAGGGTGTCAGGAGCAGCGGCAGCCTGCGATTGCATGCCCGGCCACGCGCACTACTTCGCCGGACACGTATCGGCGAAAGGGTGAAGCCATGGAGACGATCGTCGCCACCGCCTTCTGGAGACGCCTCGACACGCAAGGGCACGATGCCTGCCGGCTGATCCGCAAGGCAGATGGCTGGCGGCTTTCGGGTGCTGCCGTTTTCGAGCACCGGGGCAAGCCCTGCATTCTGGATTATCTGGTCGACTGCGATGCACAGTGGCGCACGCTGTCGGCGAGCGCGAACGGCTCGGTCGGCTTCGACCGGCTGGCTTTCGACGTCGCGAGCGCGCCGGGCAACACATGGCTGCTCAACGGTGCAGTCCAGCCGAAGGCCGCGGGCTGCGTCGATCTCGATCTCGGCTTCACCCCGGCAACCAATCTGATCGCCATCCGCCGGCTCGATCCGCAGCCTGGTATCGATGTCCCCGCCCCCGCCGCCTACTACCTCGAATTCACGCTCGAGCTCGGCATCGTCGAGCAGACCTATCGGCGGACGGCCCGGGACAAGCTGCACTACCGCTCGCCTGCCTATGGCTATGACGAAACGCTGACCGTCTCCGAGGTCGGCTTCGTGGCCGACTACCCCGGTTTGTGGACCGGCAACGTCACGATCGCCTGAGCTGGTCCAGCACCTCGGCAAAGCCGGTTTTCGGCGCAAAGCCGAGCCGTCGTTTGATCTTCGAGGCGTCGTAGACGCGGTCGATCGATTTGAACATCGTCCAGCCTTTCCGGACGTAGAGCGCCGGATAATCCGGGAAGTAGCGCGCCACCACAGCCGGCGCATTGTCGATGAGCTGATCGCAATCGGTCGGTGAAAAGGGTGTGTCCGCCGAGACGATGAAGGTGTCGAAGCCGATCTCCGGCGCCTTTTCGAGCGCCGCGACATGCGCCTCGGCCACATCTTCGACCGTCAGCCGCCGGAACAGGAACTCGTTTGCCTTGGTGTTCTCCTCGGACTGCTCGATGGCGTGCGCCATGTCGTCTTCTTCGGGGAAGAAGCGCGCGGTGCGCAGCACGATGACCGGCAGCTTGTGCAGGATGTAGGTCAGGCGGCAGAGATGCTCGGCCGCGAGCTTGGTGACGCCGTAGATGTTGCGCGGCTCGGGCGACATGTCCTCCGTGAGCCAGGCGGCCTTCGCCGCGCCGCCGGAAAGCCCGGCGCGGATCTTCTCCGAGATCATCAGCGACGTGGTCGAGGTGAAGATGAAGCGCGACACGCCATTGGCGACCGCCTCTTCCAGCAGGTTGAACGTGCCCTGCACATTCACGTCGAGAAAATCCTGCCGCGGGCGGCGTTCGACGTCCGGCTTGTGCAGGGCGCCCGAATGGACGACCGCCTCGATGCGGTTTTCCACGATGGCGCGGCGCACGAGATCGCGGTCGGCGATCGTGCCCACGATGTCGGTGAGCGGCGACGCGACGGGGTCGATCCCGGTCACGGAATGGCCGAGCGCCCTGAGCCGTGGGCCCAGTGTCTGGCCGAGCCAGCCCGACGATCCGGTGAGCAGGATACGCATGGCGATTCCCTTGTCTGAGGATGACGCGCCTTATGCATGGATGACATTGCGCGGGAAATCCCTAAGTTTGAGGCCAGCGCCCGCAGGAGGCATCATGACGTTCCGCGCACTGCTTCTCGCACTTGGCCTTGCCTTGCTCGCCGCCCCCGCGCTCGCCGACGGCGAGGTGCACAAGCTGATGACGCCGGCCGACAAGGTGCGGCTGCAGAACTATGGCGAGGTGCGCAAGGCAGCGCTCGCCGAGGCAAAGGCCGGCGGTGCTCCGGCCGACGTCAAAACGCTCGACGCCATCCTGGCGAAACCGGTCACCTCGTTTCAGGGTTTCGACATGACCGGCAATTGGCAATGCCGTACGATCAAGGTCGGAGGGCTCTCGCCGCTGATCGTCTATGGCTGGTTCAAATGCCGCGTGACCGACGACGGGTCCGGCTGGCTGCTCGAGAAGGTTTCAGGCTCACAGCGCACCAAGGGGCGCTTCTACGACGACAATGAGAAGCGGCTGATCTATCTCGGCTCGTTCTTCATCGCCGGCGACAAGCCGAAACCTTACGGCAGCGGCCTCGAGAGCGACCAGGTGGGCTATGCCTTCCGCTCCGGTCCGGCCGAATGGCGGATCGAACTGCCCTCGCCCTATTACGAGTCGAAGCTCGACATACTGGAATTCAAGCGCTGACGGCCCGAAATCAAGCTTTGATCAAACCGCGACACAATCCTGACATCGGGGCCGCTGAGACACTTGGGCGGGCAAGGCAAAGCGGCATGGACATCGGCAATTCAGGAGAAACGCACGCGGGACGGCAGGCGCCGAAGCGCCTTTCGGACGTATTTGCGGAGCTTTCGCAGCAGGCGGACGGTCCCGTCTCGGTCGGTGCGCTGCGGGACGCCTTTGGCGACCGCAGCCTGGCGGCACTTGTGGTCCTGTTCGGCGCCTTCAACATGATCCCGCTGCCGCCCGGCGCTACCGCCGTCACCGGCCTGCCGCTGCTGATCATCGCGGCGCAGATGATCTATGGCGGCAACCGCGCCTGGCTGCCAAAACTGCTCACCGAGCGCACCATCCCGCTCAACACCTTTCGTGCGATCATGGATTGGACAGTGCCGAAGCTCAGACGCGTGGAGCGCCTGATCAAGCCGCGCTACTGGCCCTTCTATGGGAGCCACAGCGACCGGATCATCGGCGTGATGGTGCTGGTGATGGCGATCTACATCATCCTGCCGATCCCGCTCGGCAACTGGCCGCCGGCCTTCGCCTCGGCCCTGCTGGGCCTGTCGCTGATCGAGCGTGACGGCGTCCTCTTCGGCGCAGGAACAGTCGCTGCTATTGTCTCGACGGTGATCGTCGGTTTCGTGATCGGCGCTGTCGTGGTCGCGGCCGAAGCGATCTGGAACTGGCTGTTCTGAGCAAAAAACGCCTGCCTTTCCTTTTTGCGACATCGCTGAAAGTCGCTTTTGAATGCGAGCGCGTCGTCCCGTAACAAGCCGGGGTGCAGCGCATGCGGCAATGCTCGACACACCGATTGAAAGGCATGAAATGGCCGACCTCATTGTCGTTTACTGGCGCGACATCCCCGCCCAGATCATCGTTCGCAAAGGCCGGCAGAACGCCAAGCGCGAGCTGTCGCTGCGCTTCACCGAGGCGATCGACATGGCAGCGATGCGTTCCGGCGCGGCAGAGACCGACGCCTATCTGGCCGAATGGCGCAAGGCAGACCCCGTGCCGGTCGGCGACGATCTTGAAGCCGAGGCCGACAAGGCGGCGGCCGATCTGGAAGCAAAATACGACCGGGAGCGGCTCGTCGCTCTCGCCAAGGCAGGCGGCAAGGAAAATGTCTGATACCCAGCCGATCTCCACCACGGCCAAGGGGCCGGCCGGTGACCCGGAAATGATACCGCCGACCGCGGCCGGCGGCGTGACGCAGGCGACACAGGTCAAGAAGGCCGCACCGAAGAGCGACTACAAGCCGGCCGACGTCTCGCCGCAGCGGCGCGTCCAGCGCTCCTATTCGATACGCCTCTGGTCGGTGCGTCATTCGCGTTCGCTGGAATGGTTTTACGCCCGCTTCGCCGACATGTTTTTGCTCCTCCACCCGATCTGGCGAGGCATCGGCTATCGCCGTGTCGAAGGGCCGGTGAAATTCATCGAGAAGCGCGTGAAGGGCTTGATGTTCGACTGCCGCATGTGCGGGCAGTGCATCCTCTCCTCGACCGGCATGTCGTGCCCGATGAACTGCCCGAAGCAGCTGCGCAATGGTCCCTGCGGCGGCGTGCGCGCCAACGGCAATTGCGAGGTCGAGCCGGACATGCCCTGCGTCTGGGTCAAGGCCTGGGAAGGCTCGCGCAACATGCGAAAGGGCGACGCGATCCTGACTGTCCAGAAGCCGGTCGATCAGTCGCTGCGCGAGACCTCGGCGTGGCTGCGCGTCACCGCGCTTGCCGCGGCCGAGCGCGAGAAAGCGAAAGCCGGAGCCTCGGCATGAGGGACGCCCGCTTCGTCCAGCGCGACGAGAATCCGGACGGCATCGACCTGCCGCTGGAGCAGCTCCCCGGCCATTCCTCGCGCGGCCGGCTCGAGCGGGTGCTGCGCCGTGGCGAGTTCGCCGTGACGGCCGAGCTCAACCCGCCCGACAGCGCCGACCCGGAAGACGTGTTCAACCGCGCAAGAGTGTTCGACGGCTGGGTGGACGGCATCAACGCCGTCGATGCGTCCGGCGCCAACTGTCACATGTCGTCGGTCGGGATCTGCGCGCTGCTCACCCGCATGGGCTACGCGCCGATCATGCAGATCGCCTGCCGCGACAAGAACCGCATCGCCATACAGGGCGACGTGCTCGGTGCAGCGGCGATGGGCGTCGCCAACATCCTCTGCCTCACCGGCGATGGCGTGCAGGCAGGCGACCAGCCGGGCGCCAAGCCGGTCTTCGACCTCGATTCCATGTCGCTGCTCGAGACCATCCGCGTCATGCGCGACAACGGCAAGTTCCTGTCGGGCCGCAAGCTCACCACGCCGCCGAAGGTGTTTCTGGGCGCCGCCGTCAATCCGTTCGCCCCGCCTTACGACTACCGCCCGATCCATCTCGGCAAGAAGATCGCCGCCGGCGCACAGTTCGTGCAGACGCAATATTGCTTCGACGTGCCGATGTTCCGGACCTTCATGGAGCGGGCCCGCGACCAGGGTTTTGACGAAAAGGTGTTCATTCTCGTCGGCGTCGGGCCGCTGGCTTCTGCCAAGACCGCGCGCTGGATCCGCTCCAACGTGCCCGGCATCCACATCCCCGATGCGGTGATCAAGCGGCTCGAAGGCGCTTTGGACCAGAAGGCCGAGGGCAAGAAGCTCTGCATCGACATCATCAACGAGGTGAAGGACATAAAGGGCGTCTCCGGCGTGCATGTGATGGCCTACCGGCAGGAGGAATTCGTCGCCGAGATCGTCGATGAGTCCGGCGTGTTGAAAGGCCGGCGGCCGTGGGTGCGCGAGCTGTCCGTCGCCGATCAGCGCGTTGCCGACCGGATGGAGCATCTGCGCGACCATCCGACGGAGACGCAGGTGGAAATGGTGAAATCAGCCCACTGACCGGCTTGCGCGGCCGCAGACAACAGCTACACGAACTCTTACCCCTTTACGGAGACAACCCTCAAATGACCCGCACGATCGTCGCGTCCGCGACCCGGGAAATCGTCATCGGTTTCGACCAGCCCTTCTGCGTGATCGGCGAGCGCATCAATCCAACCGGGCGCAAGAAGCTGGCGGCGGAGATGCAGGCCGGCAATTTCGAGACGGTGATCAAGGACGCTCTCGAGCAGGCCGGCGCCGGTGCCACGATGCTGGACGTCAATGCCGGCGTGACCGCCGTCGATCCGAACGCCACCGAGCCCGGCCTGCTGGTGCAGACGCTGGAAATCGTGCAGGGGCTGGTCGACCTGCCGCTCTCGATCGATTCCTCCGTCACCGCCGCGATCGAGGCGGGACTGAAGGTCGCCAAGGGCCGCCCGCTGGTGAACTCGGTCACCGGCGAGGAGGAGAAGCTGGAAGCCATCCTGCCGCTAGTCAAGAAATACGACGTGCCGGTCGTGGCGATATCGAATGACGAGACCGGCATTTCGATGGACCCCGACGTGCGTTTCGCCGTGGCCAAGAAGATCGTCGAGCGCGCCATGGATCACGGCATCAAAGCGCACGACGTGGTGGTCGATCCGCTGGTCATGCCGATCGGCGCGCTTGGCGACGCCGGGCGCCAGGTGTTTGCGCTGCTGCGTCGCCTGCGCGAGGAACTGAAGGTCAACACCACCTGTGGCCTTTCCAACATCTCGTTCGGCCTGCCGCATCGCCACGGCATCAACGCTGCGTTCATCCCGATGGTGATCGGCGCCGGCATGACCTCGGCCATCATGAACCCTTGCCGCCCGCAGGAGATGGAGGCCGTGCGCGGCGCCAACGTGCTCGCCGGAACCGACAAGGACTGCATGACCTGGATCAAGACCTACAAGGATTTCAAGCCGGGCGAGCACGCGGCCCCAGCGCCGGTTCCGGTCATTTCGCCGGCTGATGCAGGCGCCGTTGCCGCGGCCGGCCGCCGCCGCGGCGGGCGCGAAGCGAGGCTGGCGCGCGGGTGAACCCTCCGCCCAACATCAAGGACCCGCTGGTCCTGTTCATGCCCTCGGGCAAGCGGGGGCATTTTCCTGTCGGCACGCCGGTGCTCGACGCCGCGCGCCAGCTCGGCGTCTATGTCGAGAGCGTCTGCGGCGGACGCGCCACCTGCGGCCGCTGCCAGATCGAGGTGCAGGAAGGCAATTTCGCCAAGCACAAGATCGTCTCCTCGAACGATCACATCTCCCCGCGTGGGCCCAAGGAAGAGCGTTACGACCGGGTGCGCGGCCTGCCTGAAGGGCGTCGCCTCTCCTGTTCCGCGCAGATCCTCGGCGACCTCGTCGTGGATGTGCCGCAGGACACCGTCGTCAACGCGCAGCTCGTGCGCAAGGCCGCGACCGACCGCGTCATCGAGCGCAATGCCGCGATCCAGATGTGCTATGTCGAGGTCGACGAGCCCGACATGCACAAGCCGCTCGGCGATCTCGACCGGCTGAAGGCCGTGCTCGAGAAGGACTGGGGCTGGAAGGATCTGCGTGTCGCCCAGCACCTGATGCCGGAAGTCCAGAAAATCCTGCGCAAGGAGAACTGGGGCGTCACCGCCGCGATCCACAAGGACATGGAGTTTTCCCGCGCCACCGTCGTCGCGCTCTATCCGGGGCTGAAGAACGAAGCCTACGGCATCGCCTGCGACATCGGCTCGACCACCATCGCCATGCATCTGGTGTCGCTGCTTTCCGGCCGCATCATCGCCACCTCCGGCACGCCGAATCCGCAGATCCGCTTCGGCGAGGATCTGATGAGCCGCGTCTCCTACGTGATGATGAATCCCGACGGCCGCGAGGCAATGACGAAGGCCGTGCGGGAAGCCGTTAACGGGCTGATCGGCAAGGTGTGCGAGCAAGGCGGCGTCGACCGCAACGACATCTTCGATACGGTGTTCGTCGGCAATCCGATCATGCACCACCTCTTCCTCGGCATCGACCCGACCGAGCTCGGCCAGGCGCCCTTCGCCCTCGCCGTCTCGGGCGCGGTACAGGGCTGGACCTCGGAGATCGGCATCGAGGTCAACCCCGGCGCGCGCTTTTATATCCTGCCTTGCATTGCCGGCCATGTCGGCGCCGACGCGGCCGGCGCGACGCTCTCGGAAGGCCCCTACCGGCAGGACCGCATGATGCTGCTGGTCGATGTCGGCACCAATGCCGAGATCGTGCTCGGAAACCGCCAGCGCGTTGTCGCCGCCTCCTCCCCCACCGGCCCGGCCTTCGAAGGCGCGGAAATTTCCTCCGGCCAGCGCGCAGCGCCCGGCGCCATAGAGCGGGTACGCATCGATCCCGAGACGCTGGAGCCGAAATTCCGCGTGATCGGCGTCGACAAATGGTCGGACGAGCCGGGCTTCGAGGAAGCAGCCGCCGCGACCGGCGTCACCGGCATCTGCGGCTCGGCCATCATCGAGGTGGTAGCGGAGATGTACCTGTCCGGCATCATCTCGGAGGATGGCGTCGTCGATGGCGCGCTCTCGGCCAGAAGCCCGCGCATCCTGCCGAACGGGCGCACCTTCTCTTACCTGCTGCGCGACGGCGAGCCGCGCATCACCGTCACCCAGAACGACATCCGCGCCATCCAGCTCGCCAAGGCCGCCCTCTACGCCGGCGTCAAGCTTCTCATGGAGAAGCAAGGCGTGGAGCACGTCGACACGATCCGTTTCGCCGGCGCTTTCGGTTCCTTCATCGACCCGAAATACGCGATGGTGCTCGGCCTCATTCCCGATTGCGACCTTGGCGAAGTGAAGGCCGTCGGCAACGCCGCCGGCACCGGAGCGCTGATGGCGCTGCTGAACCGCGGCCACCGCCGCGAGATCGAGCAGACGGTGAAGCAGATCGAGAAGATCGAGACCGCGCTCGAGCCGCATTTCCAGCAGCTTTTCATCAACGCCATGGCGTTGCCGAACAAGGTCGATCCTTATCCGAAACTGGCCGAGGCCGTGAAGCTGCCGCCGCGCAAGGTCGCCGAGGATGGCGGCGGCGACAATGCTCCACGCCGCCGCTCGCGCGAGGAGCGCGCCGCGCGCCGGTCGCGCGAGTAGCCTGGCCTCAGAACTGGCCCAGAATTCTGGGCCACAGGCGCTTTTCCGCATGCGCTTTTCGTGGGATAGCCGGCCGCCGGACGGGGCCCGCAGGAGCACGAAAAGCATGAACGTCCTCTCGATCCAGTCCTGGGTTGCCTACGGCCATGTCGGCAACGCCTCGGCCATGTTCCCGCTGCAGCGCATGGGTTTCGAGGTCTGGGCCGTCAACACCGTCCAGTTCTCCAACCACACCGGCTACGGCAAATGGCGCGGCCAGGTCTTCACCGGCGAGAGCGTGCGCGAGCTGATCGACGGGATCGATGAGCGCGGCGCGCTGGCAAGGTGCGACGGTGTGCTCTCCGGCTACATGGGTGACGCCGGCATTGGCGAGGCGATCCTCGATGCGGTGGCGCGCGTGCGCGCCGCGCGTCCGGGCGCGCTTTACCTCTGCGATCCGGTGATCGGCGATGTCGGCCGCGGCATCTTCGTGCGACCGGGCATCCCCGAATTCATGCGCGACCGCGCCGTGCGCGCCGCCGATATCGTGACGCCCAACCATTTCGAGCTGGAGTTTCTGTCCGGCAGGGAAGCGCGGAACGCAACCGACCTCAAACGCGCCATCGCCGCCGTGCACGATCTCGGACCGAAGGTGATCATGGTCACCAGCGTGACGACGGCTGAAACGCCGGCGGATTGCGTCGATATCATTGTTTCCGTCGGTAACGGCCTGATGCGGGTACGTACCCCGATGCTGCCGGTGAGCGTCAACGGCGCCGGCGACGCCATCGCCGCGCTCTTCCTCGGCAAGATGCTGGAAACCGGATCAGCCGAAGCCGCGCTCGTTCACGCAGCATCGGCGACGTTCGGCTTGCTCAAGCGAACGGCCGAGGCTGGCTCACGCGAAATCATGACGATCGCGGCGCAGGATGAGTTCGTAAAACCGTCGCGGGCGTTCACTGTGGAGCGTTTGTAGCCGAACAAGCCGGAAGCTGCGCCGCCACCCCTGCCATGAAAGTGTCCTCAGAAAGCTGTCGTAGTTCAGCTACATAGCGGATTCGCGATTTCATCCGCGAAAGCGCCCGGGCGCGGGCGCCATCGTTGATGAAAGTGCCGATCCGCTATCACACCACCCCGCGCGAGCGCTATGGAAGATGCACGTTCGGATCAGCTATGCGACTGAAATAAACCAGCTTTCTGAAACACTTCATGGCAGGGGGCGGCGCTGACCGCTCAGAACGCCACAATCCCGCTCACCTCAATTCATTTGCATGCAAATGTTTCCGTGGCGCAACCGATAGGCCCTTGTTGGGCTGCCCGGAGCCATAAAGTGGAAACGATTGCTCCCTATCTCCCGCAGCGTCGGCGGCTTCGGCTGCCATGCGAAGGATATGAACCATGATCGACGGTCTGACAGCTTTTGTCGCCGCGCAGCTTCGGGCCCGCTCCGAGCGACGCACGGCCGCGCTCATCGAAAACCTGCCTGCAGAAGTGCAGAAGGACATCGGCTGGCGCTGGTCGCCGCGCGGTTCTGGCGGCGGCAAGTCGAAGCATTTCGGCTGGGTTGGCCAGTAAGCCGGCTTGACTCCCGGGCGGTATGAAACCCATCCTTTGACTGGGAGAGGGTTTCGTTTGCCGCGCTCGCGGCACTCCGTGTGGCATGCCGAGTCTGAAATCTCATATCGCCGCGCTGGTCCTGAAGCACACGCGCAAAAAGGCGTTCGCCAGCCCTGAAGGCATGCATGCCTGGATCCGGTCGGCACGCCTGACCGAAGACCATCGCCCGCCGCAGAATGTCCGTGCCAACCTCGCCATCACCGAGCGCACAGTCGCCGGCTGGCCCGTCTACGAGGTGCAGCCGCGCCGGGTCACGAGCCGGCAACGTATCGTCTACCTGCATGGCGGCGCCTTCGTCTTCGAGATCGGCCGCTATCACTGGATGCTGATCGCCGAGCTTGCCGAAAGGCTCGGTGCGCGCATCACCGTGCCGGTCTATCCGATCGCCCCGGAATTCGGCTTCGACGACATTTTCGGCATGGCGATGGCCCTCTACAAGGATCTGCTTGTCGAGGAACGGCCGGAAGACATCGCCTTCGTCGGCGATTCGGCCGGTGCGACCATGGCTCTGGTGATGACGATGCTGGCGGCCGAGCGCGGGCTTCCCTCACCCGGGTGCCACGTCCTCGTCTCGCCCGGCCTCGACATGACGCTCAGCAACCCGAAAATGCTCGAGGTCGAGAAGATCGACCCATGGCTTGGCATACCGGGCGGCCTCGAGGCGGTCAGGCTCTACGCCAAGGGCATGGACCACGCCGACTGGCGCATCAGCCCGCTCTACGGAAACCTTTCCGTGCTGCCGAAGACACTGATTCTCGCCGGCACGCGCGACATGCTTTCGCCCGACACGGTGATCTTCGCACAAAAAGCGCGGGAGGCGGGCGTCGACGTCGAGCTGGTGCTGGAGCCGGGCATGTTCCACGATTGGGTGCTGCTGCCCCAGCTCAAGGAGGCGCGCCGCGCGCGCGACAGGATCGTGGCGTTCCTACGCCAGGCGTCGCCAGGGCAGCTCAAGATCGCAGGCGAGCCCGCGCCTGACGTCAGAAGCGCCCGGTTTCCCTGAACACTTCGAACGTCGCGCGTATGTGATCGGCTGCCGCCTTCACTGGCGCAGTGGCATCCGGCGCCACCAGCATGACGAGGCTGTAGGTCCCCATCTCGGGAAGGCCGTCCTTCGCGGTCAGCTCGATCATGTCGCTGCCGAGGAACGATTTCGGCAGCGGCGCGATCGCCAGGTCCGAAAGGATCGCGGCGCGCTGGCCCGCCGTATGCGCGCTCATATAGGCGACGCGGTAGTTGCGCCCTTCCCGGCCGAGCGATTCCAGCGCATTGGCACGCCAGGCGCACCCCTCTTCCCAGAGCGAGACCGGCAGCGGCTCCTTCATGTGGGCGCATCCGCCCTTGGCGCCGGCCCAGACGATCGGCTCGGTCATCAGCGTCTCGGCGCCCTCGAGCGAAACCTTCACCGAATTGGTCAACAGCGTGATGTCGAGTGCGCGATCGTCCATGCGGCGGCGCAGATTGACGCTCTGGTCAATGACCACGTCGACGGCGATCGACGGGTGCGACTGGGCGAAGCGCTTCAGCACCTGCGGCAGGATGCGCTCGCCGAAATCATCCGGCGCGCCGAGCCGCACGACGCCGGTGATGTCCGGCACGATGAATTTCGACACCGCCTCGCGGTTGATGGCCAGCATGCGCCGCGCATAACCCAGCAGCATCTCGCCTTCCGTGGTCAGCGATACCGAGCGCGCGTCGCGCGAAAACACCGCGCGGCCAAGCACATCCTCGAGCTTCTTGATCTGCATCGAAACGGCGGATGGCGTGCGGAACACGGAATTGGCGGCACTGGTGAAGCTGCCGGTCTCGGCGATGGCGACGAAGGTGCGCAGCACGTCGAGCTCAAGCAGTGGAAGCGGATGATTGAGTGGGGCTGTCATGGCTGGACTCGCTCAGCGATCGTTCAGTTTTGTTGATCCAGAAGATCAGTTCATTTCGATTGATTGAACATCATGGCAGCCCTATTGTCAATCGCATCAGGAACACGGAGCGCCTCGGCAACTTGGATACAAGTTTGAAACTGAACGCGCTCGAAGCGAAATGAAGATGAAACCGCCGGTGCCTAGATCGAGCGGCACCAAATCGAGGAACTGCCCGGCTGCTGCCCGGGCTCTCCAGGAACCGGAAAGGAAACGCCATGAACATCCTGTCGACGCTGAACCAGATTGCGGCCTCCTATCGCGCCGCCCGTACGCGCTACCTGACCGAGCGCGCCATCCTCTCGCTGCCCGCCGAACTGCAGAAGGACATCGGCTACCCCGACAGCTTCGACCGGGCCACCGGCCGCCGCGGCAAGGCCAGCACTTTTGCGCGGGCGAGCTGAGTTGAACGCCTGCCAGAGACCCTGCCGGCTCTTCTTGGGAAGCGTCGGCAGGGCTCGTCCAGACCCATGCAGAAACGCATGACGCGTTTGAACAATCCGCATGGTTGGCCAAACGGCCCGATTAACGCTCTGGAAAGATTGGTAAATTTTTAGCACTTAGCCGAAAGATGTCGCAAACGATGTCGCTTTTGGCGCCGGCTGCTTCGCTTTTCCCGCTTTGTGTGCACTGCAACATCACTATATGCCGTCGCAACGAGCTGCCCCACTCCGGACAAACGCGAAGGCAACCGTGTGAACCCTGGAGCCTGCAATGAAACTCTTCGCCCGTTTTTTCCGCGCCCGGCGCGAACCCAGCATGACCACCGTGCTCGAGCGCCAGCGCTTCAGCCGCACGATGCCCGGCCAGACCGCCGCCATCGCTGCAAACCGTCTGGGCGTCCTGGTGGGCTGAAGCCAACCGGGTCGGCCAAGCCCAACCGGGTCGGTCGAGCCGACCTCAGTCGGCTTCCGCAAACGCTGCATCGGAATTCCTCCCGTCTAACGCCGCAGGCCCAAGGGTCTCGCGGCGTTCGGCGTTTTGGCGCTGACCGCGTGCCTGTCCAATGTGCGACATGGCGTCAAACACGCCAGGCGTGGCCCGCGATGCAAGAATTCCAGCCGCATGGATTGTCTCCCCGTTGACAGCCGACGCGATTCCTGTTGTCAGCTTTGCTGATAGCGACATTCGCTTCGCATTCTGGCCAAGGTTGGGAGGCCTCGGTTGAACGCAATCAAGCATCCGATCAAACGATCGCTGGTTTTTTTCCTGGTGCCCGACTTCACCATGGTCGCGTTTGCGACAGCACTCGATCCGCTGCGCATCGCCAACCGCATGCTCGGCTACGAAGCTTATCGCTGGCGGCTCGGGAGCATCGACGGCCGCCCTGTCCGCGCCTCGAATGGCGTTGAATGTGCAGTCAACACCTCGCTCGAGGATGAACGCCGCAAGATGGCCGGTCCCGACCGACCCTCGATGGTGATCGTCTGCTCCGGCATCAACGTCGAGAGCTACCAGAACAAGTCGGCCTTCGCCTGGCTGCGCGAGGAGTATAATCGCGGCGTCGCGATCGGCGGCCTGTGCACCGGCGCGCATGTGCTGGCGGCCGCGGGTCTGCTTTCCAACAAGCGCTGCGCCATCCATTGGGAAAACCTGCCCGGCTTCCAGGAGGCATTTCCCAAGGCGAACGTCTTTGCCGACCTCTTCGAGGTCGACCAGAACATCTATACCTGCGCAGGCGGCACCGCTGCGCTCGACATGATGCTCAAGCTGATCGGCGACGATTTCGACGAGAACCTCGTCAATCGCGTGTGCGAGCAGGTGCTGACCGATCGCGTGCGCAGCCCGACCGACCGCCAGCGCCTGCCGCTGCGGGCGCGGCTCGGCGTGCAGAACGCAAAAGTGCTCACCATCATCGAACTGATGGAGCAGAACCTGTCCGAGCCGCTGTCGCTGGTCGAGATCGCCGACCATGTCGGGCTGTCGCGCCGGCAGATCGAGCGCCTGTTCCGTCAGGAAATGGGCCGCTCCCCTGCCCGCTATTATCTCGAGATCAGGCTCGACCGTGCCCGCCATTTGCTGGTGCAATCCTCGCTGCCTGTGGTCGAGGTGGCCGTTGCCTGCGGCTTCGTCTCGGCCTCGCACTTCTCGAAATGCTACCGCGAGCTCTATTCGCGTTCGCCGCAGCAGGAGCGCACGGACAGAAAGCAGTTGCTGGCGGCGTGATCAGTCGCTCGCGCAAAAACAGCCGCCGGTCGTGATGCGGTCGTTCCAGAAACCCAAATCCGGCTGATCGGCAAAATAATCGGCGCTTTCCCGCTTCCCGGGCACTTCTTCCCAGACGCCGAGCTGACAGTCGTCGCCGATCCGAACCGACGAGACGCGGTCGTTCCACGCGGCGTCGCCCTCGAAGTTGATCACGCCGTCCGGCTCGAACCGGACGCTGCGCCCGCCATAGTTCGGCTCCTCGTACAGCTTGCAGAACTGCTCGAATGCCCGGGCATCGGCCGCGGCGCAGGCCAGCAAGCCGGCCAGCAGGAAGAGAGCCTTGTGTCGCACGGAACCAACCCCGCTTGCGCTGGTCGAGTGCAGCCAAGGTAGCGGATCGCGACCGCGCCGCTCAGATCACTTCCGTCAGGAATTCAGGCTATTTCTGGGTGCACTTAGCGGCTGTCCCAGATCCAGCTGCGGTCGCGCCAGAGTTTTTCGCCGATCATGCAGTCATACTTCGGTTTGGACTGCGCCAGCACCACGGGCGGGCTCAGCGCCTGTTCGGCTGCCAGCACCGCCGAGCCGGCGGAGGCGAGCTCCAGCACCAGCTTGCGTCGGATGGCTTCCGGGAATTGCGACCAATCGTTCACCGGCACGACGAAAGCGCCTGGGCCGGCGATCACGCAGTCGGAATAATATCGGTCGAGATCGTCGACGTCGTAGGCGCTGGTGATGCCGCCATTGGTCATCAGCGGCAGGCCGTTGATTACGATGCCTTGCGCTGCCACCTGGTCGCGCGTGAGGTCGACCGGCGGACCTTGGTTGTTCGGTCCATCGCCGGAAACGTCGATGACCCGCTTCACGCCTCGAAACGGGCTCTCCGCCAGGAGGTCGGCCCCAAACTCGAGCGCGCCCGAGATAGAGGTGCGGCGGGCGCTGTTGGGCGGAAGTGCGGAAAGCTGCTGCGCGACCTTCTCTGCGTCCTCCCTGCTGGCGATCACCGTCCACGGCACGATGATGTGCTGCATGGTGGCGCCGGCCCACTCGAAATAGGTGACGGCGATGCGGCCGTGATAGCCGGACTTGATGGCATCGATGACCTTCGCATCCGTCAGCGCCGCGGCATAACCATCGCGCTGGATCTCGAGCTCGGTCGGCGACATGGAAAGCGAAACGTCCACCGCCAGCACCAGCTCGACATCGACCGGATCGGCTGCTTGCACGTGGGGCGCGAAGAGAAATGGCAGCGCCAGCGCGGCGCCGCGCCCGAGAACCCGCCATCCGCATTGCTGACGAGACATTTTGCAAGCCTAGGCGAGTCTCCGCTGAGCCGGCAAGACAAGCCGCGTTGCGCGCCTTCACAATCGCGCGACCGCCCGAGTGAACTGGGGAACAGGCGGGACTGGCGTTCCTGTTGCAAATCGCTATTCGCTATTGGCCATGCCGGGGACGCTCCGGCTTCCTGGGGGAACATGCTCGAGACTCTGCTCTCCGTCTTCGAGTCGGAAGCGGCGCGCGTGATCGCGATGATCGCCGGCGGCATCATCCTGCTTGGCGTGGTTGCGCTGATCGCGGCGCTGGCGAGCTACGCCAAGGTCCGCACCTGGGCGCCGGCGCCTGGCCGCATCATTCAGTCTTCCGCCGGCTTCGAGCTTGTCCAGAAGTTTAGGGCCGAGCAGCCGCGCAACCAGCGCGTCGCCAGGATCGCCTACGAGTTCGAGGCCAACGGCAAGAGCTGGAGGTCAGGCCGCGTTCTCGATTCCGGCACGCCGCCCGAGGATCAGGTCGACCGTCTCCTGGCGGCCTATCCGGTCGGCAAGGCCGTCACGATCAGGCACAATCCGCGCGATCCATCCCAGTCCGCGCTCGAGATCAATCATCCGCCGAAGGATCTGGCGCTCGGTTGCATGACGGCGATCGGCCTCGTGGTCGCCTTCGCGGCCATCGCGATCTGGCTTGCCGAGTCGGGCTTCGAAAAGCTGCAGGGCTGGTTCCCGAACGCCATCCTGCAGGCGATGATCCCCACCGCCATCCTCGGCGCGATCTTCCTTCTCGCCTTCTTCTATTTCATGCGGCACGCCGCGGCTGTGCGACGCTGGCCGCAGGCGACCGGCACGATCGTGCTGAGCCGTATCGAGGAGTTCACCATCCGGCACGACCGGCCGCGCCGGACGATGCGGGGCAGGAGAACGCTGCATCGCAGCTACATGCCGGTCGTGGAATACACCTATTCCGTCGGCGGCCGCGACTATTCCAGCCGCTCGATCTGGCCGAGCACGGAAGTTTCGGGCGACCGCAAATATGCCGAGCGCATCGCCGCTCGCTACCCCGTCGGCAAGATCGTGTTCGTTTATTACGACCCGGCTGACCCGAAGCATGCCGGTCTGGAGACCGGCAGCAGCATGCATTGGTTCCTGCTGCTCGCCGCCGCAGTCTGCCTCGGCGTCGCCGCCGTCACATCGCGCATATTCGTCTGATGCCCGGAAGCCCCGTAGAGCCACTGCGTTGTCGCCAGCTTCGGTCACTCAGCCAGCCATGCGGCAATCGAGGTGGCTGCCGAATCTGCAGAGATGTCGGTTACGTCAAGGCGAAGCAGGCGGTCGCCACCGCGATCAAGGAGAGGCCGTCCACTTCGGTTGCTGACAATCAGCTCGGCACTGCGGGGTTTGCGCATTGCATCCCGGCCGGGACTCTGAATTCGCTGCATGTTCTCTTCTGGCGAGCAGGTCAGGATGATGACGGCCAGCGGACAGGGCCGGCGATGCGCCAGGGAGATTGCCGCGTCCCAATTCTCCTCGCCCCAGGCCGAGCCTTGCGAGTACCAGTTGGTAAGCACGACCGGCAATTTGGCAGGCAATTCCAACACGCGCTGATAGGCAAGATCGCGGACCGCACGGACGGTCTCATAGAAAGCGGGCGATCTGAACTCGGTCAGTGCGAACGCAACATTGTAGATCGAGTGGTTGTCCAGAAGCTTTCCGCCAATCCTCTCCGCCAGCGCCCTGCCAATCGTCAGCTTGCCGACGCCCGGATAGCTGTTGATGTGAACCAGCATCTATGCCTCGGTAAACTCAGGGCTGCACTCGCTCCCTGCGGCCTTGCCGATCAGCTTCGCGGCTTCAAATTCTCCGGATCGTATAGCGGCTTGTAGCCCACACCCGCCACCTCCACCGGATAGGTCTCGCCAAAATACTCGACGTTCAGCTTGCGGCCTTCCTGGCACCAGGCCCAGGGCAGATAGGCGAGCGCGATGTTCTTGCCGAGCGTTGGGCCATAGGCAGCCGACGTCGTGAACGAGCGGCGACCAAGCTCGTCAACCAGCGTCTCTCCAGTCGCGGGGTCCATTACAGGCATCGTGCCGACCGGATAGCGGGCCACACCCTTTGAATCGCGATTGTCGGTCATCACCAGGGTGCAGAGCATCGCCGGCTGGTTGGCGCGAGCCTTGTACTCCAGGTGCTTTGCCTTGCCGCGGAAATCGGCTTCCTTGACCTTCGGGCGGGCGAGGTCGGACTCGATGAGATTGTATTCGGTCAGCAAATCGGCGTTCTGCAGCCGCAGGCTCTTTTCCATGCGGCGTGAGTTGGCATAGGTCTCGACGCCGAAGGCCATCACGCCGGTCGCGCGCAGCGCATCCCAGACGGCAAGCCCGTCCTCATAACGCACATGCAGCTCCCAGCCCTGCTCGCCGACGTAGGAGATGCGAAAGGCGGTGATGTCCTTGCCGCCGATCCTGATCGGCTTGATCGCAGCGAATGGGAAGTTCTCCGGCGAAAGCCCGGCCGGGTCCTCGACCGCCTTTTGCAGCGTGGCGCGAGCGTTTGGTCCCCAGATGCCGATAGTCACGAACTTCTCTGTGACATCGGTGACGGTGACGTTGAAACCTTTGTCCTCGGCGACACGCTTCACGTAGTGGAAGTCGCGCGGGCCGGCGTCCGCCCCGTCGATAACGCGGCAGCGGTCGGCCATGCGGATCACGGTCAGGTCGGCGCGCACCATGCCCTCATCATCGAGGAAATGCGTGTAGATGCCTTTGCCGATATTGGCGTCGCCGCCGATCTTTGCCGCGCACAACCATTCCAGCAGCGCCACGTGATCCGGCCCTTCCACGTCGAACATGTAGAAATGCGAGAGGTTCACGATGCCGCAATCCTCGCTCATGGCGAGGTGCTCGGCATTGGAGACACGCCAGAAATGCCGGTTGTCCCACTCGTTCTCGCGCACCGGCACCCGGTTGCCATATTTTTCCAGCAGGTGATCGTTGGCGGCGTAGCCGTGCGCGCGCTCCCAGCCGCCAAGCTCCATGAAGTGGCCGCCGAGTTCCTTTTCCCGTTCGTAGAATGGCGAGCGGCGGATGTTGCGCCCGGTCGCATACGGTTCGCGCGGATGCACCGCCGGATTGTAGATTTTCTGCGCCGCCTCGCCGCAGCGCCCGGCGATGAAATCCTCTTTCATCTGGTGCGGATAGAAGCGGGAATAGTCGATGCGGGCGTGGTCGATTCCGGTGCGCCCGTCCGTCATCCAGTCGGCGACAAGCTTGGCCATGCCCGGCGCGTCCTTAACCCAGATGGCGACGGCGTACCAGAGCCCCCTCACCTTCTGGCTTTCGCCGATCGAAGGCCCGCCATCGGCGGTCACCTGCAGCAGGCCGTTGAAAGAGCGCCGCTCGTCATAGCCAAGCTCACCGAGGATCGGGGTCAGCTCGATGGCCCGCTCGAGCGGCTCCACGATCTGCTCCATATCGAGGTCGCGCTGCGAGGGCGAGAGCCGCGCCTGGTGCTTTTCGAGCAGCTCGCGCGGATGCACCAGACGTGGGTTCTTCTCCTCGTAATAGCCCCACTCGATCATACCGCCTTCCGACGTGGTCGGATCGCCGGTGTCGCGCATGTAGGCGGAGTTGCCCTGGTCGCGCAGCAGCGGCCAGCCGATCTCCTTGCCCGTGCCGGCGAACGCCGTGTGCGGACCGAAAAAGGTGAGCGGATGGTCGACCGGCATCACCGGCAGGTCCTCGCCCGCCATCGCCGCGATCAGCCGGCCCCAGAGACCGGTGCACACGATCACGTAGTCGGCGTGGATGGTGCCGCGCTCGGTCACCACGCCCTTGATGCGGCCGTTCTCGATGACGAGCGATTTCGCGGCGGTGTTGGCGAAGGCCTTCAGCTTGCCGGCAGCAACGCCCTGATCGACGAGCTTGCCGGCGACCGTCTGCGAGCGCGGGATGACGAGGCCAGCATCCGGGTCCCACAGGCCGCCCTGCACCTTGTCCTCCTCGATCAGCGGAAATTTCTGCTTGATCTCGGCCGGGTCGATCAGCCGCGCGCGCGTGCCGAAGGCCTTGCCTGACGAAACCTTGCGCCTGATCTCGTCCATGCGCGAATCGTCGCCGACGCGTGCCACCTCGAGCCCGCCGATGCGCTCATAGTGGCCGAGCTTCTCGTAGAAGGCGATGGAATAGAGCGAGGTCCAGCAGGACAGGAAGTCGTGGCTGGTCATGTAGCAGAAGTCCGAGGCATGCGCGGTCGAGCCGACATCGGTCGGGATGCCGGATTTGTCGATGCCGACGACATCGTCCCAGCCGCGCTCGATCAGGTGGTGCGCGACCGCCGCGCCCGCGATGCCGCCCAGCCCGATGATGACGACTTTCGCCTTTGCCGGAAACTCTGCCATTTGACTGCTTTTCCCAGATGAATTGCGCGCACACTATAGAGCGGCAAAGCACGATTTCAGCCTGTTTGCGACATCGCTGAAAAAGCCGCGCCGCTGCGAGCGGACGGGCGCGGCCGTTAACGCCCGTTTTAGGGAGATTGGCTAATCCTTCTCGCTCCCTCAATCAGCGACTTTGGCAATGCATACGCTTGGGGACGACCGCCGGCGGCAGTTCAACACGGCTCGCGGCTCTAACATTGTCGTCGAGATGCATACCGGCTTCGACTTTCGCGCCGGCGAATACGCTCGCCTGTTCGCGCGTTCGAACGCCACGCCCTTCCAACATCCGCTGTGGCTCGATCACCTCTACGCCGTGCTTGCCCCTTCCCGCTCGGCCGAGCCGATTGTCGTCACAGTGCGCGAGCAACGCTCTGCCGAGCTGAAACTGGTCCTGCCCCTCATCCGGCGGCAAAAGAACGCTGTTACCCTGCTCGAGACGACCGACCTCGGCGTCAGCGATTATGCCGCGCCGGTGGTCGAGTTGGGCTGGCAGGTTCCGGCCGGCTTGCCCGAAAAGCTTCACGCCGTCCTGCCGCCGCACGATCTCATGCGCATCCGCCCGATCCGCTCCGAAACAGTGGAGCTTTGGCGCGCTTGCCTGGGTGGCGAACCGGTGGGGCTCGACTTTTCCGCGCATGCCGTGGCGCTTTCGGCCGACTACCGCGCATGGCGCGGCCAGACCCTGGAGCGCGGTTTCGCCAAATATCTGGATCGACGCAAGAAGCGCTTTCTGAAGGAAAGCGGCGCCGGCCTGCGTTTGTTGACCGGCCGCGAGGAGATTGCGCACGGCATCGAAACGCTGCGCCGGCGGCGCGCCGGCCGTTTCGTCGGCGACCCGATCCAGGAAGGGCCGGTGGCGGAGTTCTACAAGGCGGTCGCCATCGAAGGCTCGGCAGCCGGTCTCGCCCGCACCTACGCCCTGACCCTCGCCGGCGAGGAGATCGGCCACATATTCGGCGTCACCGGCAACGGCCGCTTCCATTATCTCCTGATCGGCTGCGACTATGAGCGGCACGGCCGCCACTCGCCCGGCCTCGTCGCCTACGATCTGATCATCGAGGACTGGATCGCCGCCGGCGGCACTGCGTTCGACTTCACCATCGGGGACGAGCCGTTCAAGCGCGATTTCGGCACGCAGGCGACGGCCATGTTCATGCTCGGCGCGGCACCGACCTGGCGCGGCAGGCTGGCGCGCGCGGCCTACAACGCCAGGGAGCAGTTGCGGCGCCTGCAGCGCGGTCGTGGCGCTGCGCGCGACGAGGGACCATCGGATGGGGGAGAGAGCGATGCGGCATGAATTCTTGCGGAATTCGGTGATCATCGGCGCGCATGCCGATGACGAGCTTCTTTGGTTCAACGCGATTCTCAGGGACGTCGATCAGGTGATGATCGTCTTCCGGGATTTCTGGGCGCAACCCGGCCTCGGCGCCCGGCGCGAGGCGGCGCTGGCGGAATACCCGCGCGGCGCGGTGTCCTGCCTCGGCATTGCCGAAGCCGGTGCTTATGGCTGCGCCGACTGGGGCCAGCCGGTCATCAGCGAAGAGGGCCTGGCTCTCGGCATCGAGGCAAACCGCCGCGAGATAACCCGGATGGCGCGCCTGTCATTCTCGAAGATCGCGGTCTTGGACCGCGGCAGGGTCGCCAATGACAGCATCGCGCGCGCCTACAACGCCAATTTCCACGCCATCCACCAGGCGCTGAAACCGCGGCTCAGCGCCGACATGAACGTATTCACCCACAACCCGTGGGGCGAATACGGCCATGAGGAGCACGTCCAGGTCTTCCGGGTGCTGCAGCGCCTGCGCGAGGAGATCGGCTTCCGGCTCTGGATGTCGAACTACTGCACCGAGCGGGCCGTGCCGCTCGCCATGCGTTATTTCAGCGCCGCGCCGGGGGGTTACATCCGCCTCCCGACCGACAAGGCTTTCGCGGAAAGCGTCGCGACGGTCTATAAGAAGCATGATTGCTGGACCTGGGCCGACGATTGGGCCTGGTTCGACGAGGAGTGTTTCATGGAGGCGCCGCGCGAGGGTTCGGACGCGGTGGCGCATCGCCATCTCTTCCCGCTCAATTTCTTTACCATCGACGGCGTAAGGTCGCGCAACTGGCTGCCCCTGGCGCTGACCGTGTCGGCGGCATCGGCAGCTTTGGGCGTTGCGCTTTCGGAAGCGATCTGACGCCCGCAAGGCGAAAAGTTGAGGGGCTTTTCGGGCCGAAGCTTTGCAGCGGGATAAAGGCGTCCCGCACGAAGGGTGGGACGATGGCGCATGTGATGAACCGTGAACGCGCAGTCTCGCGTGTTTCGTTCCTGGCCTCGCCGCTGACGCTGCTCGTTGCGGCGCTCGCCCTCGTCTGCCTCCTGCTCAGCGTCCCGCTCTGGCTGCCGATCGGCCCGATGTATTGGGACGTGATGATCTACTACGACGCCGCCGGCCGCATCTTCGACGGCCAGGTGCCGATCAATGATTTCTTCGCGCCCGTCGGCCCGCTCGGCTATTATCTTTTCGCCGGCTGGCTCTCGCTGTTCCCGGACGCGCATCCCACGCTGATCGCGCACTGGTCGCTGCTCGCGGTCACCGCACCGTTGATGGGGCTTGTCGTCTGGCAGGTCGGACAGAAGTCACGGCTCACCGCCTTCGCCTTGCTGATCCCTTTCCTGATCTTCGCGCTGCTGCCGTTCAACACGCGCGATTTCTACCCCTATCCGGGATCGGACGGCTTCGGCATCTACAACCGGCAATGCTGCCAGCTGTTGTACGTCCTGGTCGCCGCCTGCCTGTTCGTGCGTGACCAGCGCGCCCTTGGCACGATCGTGCTCGGCGTCATGCTGTCGCTTTTCCTGATCAAGATCACCGGCCTCGCGGCGGGCGTGATCATCTGCGTCTTTGCCTTGCTTGCCGGCCGCCTGCGCCTGCGTACCGCACTCATCGCAGCCGTGGCGTTCTTCGGCCTGCTCTTTGCCATCGACCTGTGGAACGGCCTGATTTCCCATTATTTCGGCGACATCCTCATCCTCGTCGGCAAGAATGACGAGACGATCATGCCGCGTTTCCTGCAGGCAGCGTCGACGACATTCGGCATCGTCCTGCCTGGCGGCATCCTGATGCTCCTGCTCGCTTATGCCGAGCGCGGGAAGATCGGCAAGCGCTGGAGGGAAGCCATCGCTTCGCGCCGGCCGGCCGATTTCGCCCGCGTGCTCGACAATGATGCGCTGTGGCTCGCCGTCGTCATGTTCGCCGGCATCTTCTTCGAGACGCAGAACACCGGCAGCCAGGCGATGATCTTCGTCTGGCCGGTGATGCTTGCAATCCTGCTCCGTTCCATGTCCCTGATGGCGACGCCGAGGCTGATGATCACCGTGCTGGCGCTCGCGGCCGCAGCCATGCTGCCGGTGGTCGTGAACACCGTCGAGCGCGCCGCGCGCACCTATGTCGGTGGATTGAAGAACGTGCGGCTGACGCACGAGCACCTGCAGCAGCTCGGCGCCGTCACCATGCGCGAAGATGTCTGGCGCCGGGCGAACAACATGATCGCCTTCTACGGCGCGCACCAGCGCGAGTTCGCGGATCTGGTGCAGGTCGGCGAGTTGCCGACGCCGGTCCTCTATTCCGATTTCGACTTTCAGATCGTGCATATGATGGCGACCGACCGGGTCATCGCCTCGATCCGCAAGCTGGAGGCCGACAAGGGCATTCGTTTCGACACCATCATGTCGCTCAACTTCGTCAATCCGATCCCGTACCTGATGGACCGCAGCGCACCGAAGCACATCGCCATCGGCGCCGATCCGACACGCGCCGTGCCCCGCCCCGGCCCGCTGGTGACCGAAGCGGTCGAGAATGCCGACCTGGTGCTCTATCCGCGCTGCCCGCTCACCACCGCCAATTCTGACCTCCACAAGCTCTACGCACCGATGCTGGCCAGGCATCGCTACATTCAGCTCGACGAGTGTTACGACGCCTTCGTGCACCCGCGTTTCGCCGACAGGCTGGGATCGTGGCCGGAAGGCCGCAGCGGTGACAGCGGCGCCAGCTTCTCGGTGACGCAACTGCTGGTCGAAAAACGCGGCCAGCGTTCGCGATAGTCCGTCGGGAGCGAACCGAACCGGCGTTTTCGCAACGCCCGACCCGTTCGCCACGACCTCCAGCGACAAGGGTCAAAAGCGGCCCGTCCGCCGCTTCCACGGACGTGTTTGAGGTGCCATTCACCTGCGATTTTCGTTCGCCGGCTTTCGATTTTTGGCTGCCGGCGCAAAAACCAATTGTCGGTCCCGTCCATTCGGTTGATACTTCCGGTTGCGCAGCCAGCCTGCGCCAACGAAATGCGGGAGAAAACGATGAAAGCTCAAGGATTTGCGGCCGGCCTGGCCGCATTGGTGACGCTATTTTCCTCCGGTTCTGCCCTGGCGGTAACGGAGATCTCGTGGTGGCACGCCATGACCGGCGCGAACAACGAGGTCGTCGAGACGCTGTCGAAGGAGTTCAACGCGAGCCAGAGCGAATACAAGATCGTGCCTGTCTTCAAGGGCACCTATCCCGAGACGCTGAATGCCGGCATCGCCGCTTTCCGCGCCAAGCAGCCGCCACACATCCTGCAGGTCTTCGACGTCGGCACCGGCGTCATGATGGCCGCCGAAGGCGCAGTGAAACCGGTCGCCGAGATCCTGTCCATGGGTGGCCGTCCCTTCGACAAGGGCGAGTACCTGCCCGGAATCGTAGCCTACTATTCCAAGCCCGACGGCACGATGCTCTCCTTCCCCTACAACTCCTCCTCGCCCATCCTTTACTACAACAAGGACATCCTGCAGAAAGCGGGCCTCGACCCCGAGAACCCGCCGAAGACCTGGCCGGAGGTGTTCGACGCGGCGCGCAAGATCAAGTCGAGCGGCGCAGCGCCCTGCGGCTACACCTCGACCTGGCTGACCTGGATCGGGCTCGAGAACTTCGCCGCGTGGAACAATCTGCAATACGCCACCCACGAGAACGGCCTTGCCTCGACCGACGTCGAGCTGAAGATCAACGCGCCGGCCTTCGTGAAACATTTCCAGACCATCGCCGACCTCGCCAAGGAGGAGGTGTTCCGCTATGGCGGCCGTACCTCCGAGGCCAAGCAGATCTTCCTCGCCGGCGAATGCGGCCTGTTCACCGAATCCTCGGGCGGGCTCGGCGACGTCATCAAATCCGGCATGAATTACGGGCTTGGCCAGCTTCCCTATTACCCCGACCTTCAGGGTGCTCCGCAGAACACTATCCCCGGCGGCGCCAGCCTGTGGGTCTTCGCCGGCCATCCGGAGGAGGACTACAAGGGCGTCGCGGCCTTCTTCAACTTCCTCTCGCAGACCGAAATCCAGTCGCGCCTGCACCAGGTATCCGGCTATCTGCCGGTGACCATCGCCGCCTTCGAGGCGACCAAGGCTTCCGGCTTCTATGAGAAGAATCCGGGCCGGCTCATCCCGATCACGCAGATGATGGGCAAGGAGCCGACCGAGAATTCGCGCGGCGTGCGCCTCGTCAACCTGCCGCAGGTCCGCGACATCGAGAACGAGGAGTTCGAGAAGATGCTCGCCGGCGAGCAGGATGCCCAGACCGCTCTCGACAAGGCCGTCGAGCGCGCCAACGCGGCCATCCAGGACGCCATCGGCAATTAGAGCCATCTCACGAGTGTCGCATCCCCTCCGCGCGGAGGGGATGCCGCCCATTTTTGCGGAGCGACCGTGACTCCCCGCGTGATCTTTCCGAACCGGCTGCTGCCATACCTGCTGGTCGCGCCGCAGCTCGCCATAACGGCGGTCTTCTTCTACTGGCCGGCCGGACAGGCGCTCTACCAGTCGATGCTGCGCGAGGACCCGTTCGGCCTTTCGAGCAAGTTCGTCTGGTTCCAGAACTTCTCCAAGGTGCTGTCCGACCCGAACTACCTGAATTCGATCAAGGTGACGGTCATCTTTTCCGTCTCGACGGCCGTCCTGGCCATGTCGGTGGCTTTGCTGCTTGCCGTGATGGCCGAGCGGGTGATCCGCGGACGGGGCATCTACCGCACCCTCATGATCTGGCCCTACGCCGTGGCTGCGGCCATTGCGGGCATGCTTTGGCTTTTCCTGTTCAACCCCTCGATCGGCACGATCGCAGTGATGCTGCGCTCGCTCGGCATTGCCTGGGATCCGCTGCTCAACGGCACCGATGCCATGGTCCTCGTCGTCGCGGCGGCGGCCTGGAAGCAGATCAGCTACAATTTCCTCTTCTTCGTCGCCGGGCTGCAGGCGATCCCGAAATCGCTGATCGAGGCGGCGGCGATCGACGGTGCGCGCCCGGCCAAGCGTTTTTGGACAGTGGTCTTCCCGCTGCTGGCGCCGACCACCTTCTTCCTGCTCGTGGTCAACACCGTCTACGCCTTCTTCGACACCTTCGGCATCATCCACGCCGTCACCGGCGGCGGGCCGGCCAAGGCGACCGAGACGCTGGTCTACAAGGTCTACAATGACGGCTTCGTCAATCTGATCCTCGGCGACAGCGCCGCCCAGTCGGTCATCCTGATGGCGATCGTGATCGCGCTGACGGCCGTCCAGTTCCGCTATGTCGAAAGGAAGGTGCATTATGGCTGAAACGGCCATGCCTTCCGCCGCAGAGGAACGCCCTGCCCGGCAGAACCGTGCCAGGCGGGACGGGATGACCGAATCCTCGCCGGTGCGCACCTTCGTTGCGCATGCGCTGCTGCTCATCGGCATTCTGATCGTCGTCTTCCCGATCTACTACACCTTCGTCGCTTCCACCCATTCGCTGCAGACGATCCTGCGCCCGCCTCTGCCGCTCTGGCCGGGCGACCAGTTCATCGAGAACTACTCTGAAGCGCTGTTCGGCGGCGTTGGCCGCATCGGCGGCGTGCCGGTAAGCACGCTGCTCTTCAACTCGACCGTGGTGGCGCTGGCGATCGCCATAGGCAAGATCGTGATCTCGATCCTGTCCGCCTACGCGATCGTGTTCTTCCGCTTCCCGTTCCGCATGGTGTTCTTCTGGCTGATCTTCATCACCCTGATGCTGCCGGTCGAGGTGCGCATCCTGCCCACCTACAAGGTGATGGTCGATTTCGGCCTGATCGACACCTATGTCGGCCTGACTCTGCCGCTCATGGCCTCGGCCACGGCGACGCTGCTTTTCCGCCAGTTCTTCCTCACCATACCCGGCGAGCTGGTCGAGGCCGCCCGGGTCGACGGCGCCGGGCCGTGGCGCTTCTTCAAGGATATCCTGCTGCCGCTGTCGCGCACCAACATCGCGGCGCTTTTCGTCATCCTCTTCATTTACGGCTGGACGCAATATCTTTGGCCGCTGCTGGTCACCAACCGCAACGACATGGGCACGATCGTCATCGCGCTCAGGAAGATGATCTCCTTCGCCGATGCCGACACCGAATGGCACCTCGTCATGGTGACCTGCATGCTCGCCATCGTGCCTCCGATTCTGGTGGTCGTGCTGATGCAGCGCTGGTTCGTGCGCGGCCTGGTCGAGAGCGAGAAGTAAGATGGCACCGGTTGACCTGAACGGCGTGCGCAAGACCTATTCCGGCAACGTGCCGGCGGTGAAGGGTGTGTCCGTCGCCATTCCCGACGGCAAGCTCTGCGTGCTGGTCGGGCCGTCGGGCTGCGGCAAGTCCACGCTGCTGCGCATGATCGCCGGGCTGGAATCGATCACCGAGGGCACGGTTTCGATCGATGGGGCGGTGGTCAACGACGTCGGGCCGGCCGAGCGCGACATCGCCATGGTGTTCCAGAACTACGCGCTCTATCCGCACATGAACGTCTACGACAACATGGCTTACGGATTGCGCAACCGCGGCACGCCGCGGGACGAGATCGACCGGCGCGTGCGCGAGACGGCTGCAACGCTCGAGCTGGCACACCTGCTCGACCGGCGGCCGCGCGCGCTCTCCGGCGGACAGCGGCAGCGCGTTGCCATGGGCCGCGCCATCGTGCGCAAGCCGAAAGTGTTCCTGTTCGACGAGCCCCTCTCCAACCTCGACGCCAAGCTGCGCGGGCAGATGCGGGTCGAGATCAGGAACCTGCAGCGCTCTCTCGGGGTGACCAGCGTCTACGTCACCCACGACCAGCTCGAGGCCATGACGCTGGCCGACATGCTGGTGGTGATGAATGCCGGGCTGGTGGAGCAGGTCGGCAACCCGCTCGACATCTACGACCGGCCGGCAACCACCTTCGTCGCGAGTTTCATAGGTGCGCCGCCGATGAACCTGCTCTCGCTGTCCGGCGGCGCATTGGCCGGCGCAGCGACAAGCGCGCCTGCCGGAGCGGCAACGCTCGGCTTCCGCCCGGAAGACATCACCTTGGAAGCACTGTCCGGCGGCGCGCTCCGACTGGATGCCGTGGTCGACGCGGTCGAGCCTGTGGGTGCCGAAAGTTTCCTCTATGCGGCAACGGACAGCGGCAGGATCATCGTGCGGGTGCCCGGACGAGCGGGGACCGGCCCGGGCGAACGCATCGCCATTGCCGTGCCGAGGGCCAGGCAGCATTTCTTCGACGCTGCCGGAAAGCGGCTTTGACAATGCAGCCGCTTTCAGCCGAACCCCGTGCCGTCTTGCAGACGATGCGGCTGACGCTCAGTCCTTGCTGCCCGAGTGACCGTTCCGACTTCATCGAGCTTGAACTCGATCCGCAGGTCATGCGCTTTCTCGACGGCGGACGTGCCGCTGGCGATCGGCACAGCGATCCGAACGCGACGTTCCTCATGCCTAGAGGAACAGAGCCCTTCGTCTGGACAGCGCGCCGCAGAACCAACGGTGCGTTCGTCGGATGGTTCAGCCTGTGGCCACAGTGCGAGACGTCGGCTGAACTCGGATATCGACTGCGACGGATGGATTGGGGTCAGGGGTTAGCCTGGGAAGGGGCTTCGGCCCTCGTCGACTGGGGGTTCGGCAGCGGCCTGTGTGACAGGATCGTGGCGAGCACGATGGCGGTGAACCACGCATCGCGCCGCGTGATGGAAAAGGTCGGAATGAGCTATGTCCGCACTGTCCATTTCGACTGGCCACATCCCATTCCGGGCAGCGAGCACGGCGACGTTGAATACGAATTGCTGCGCTCGGGATGGCGCGGCGGCTAACCGTCCGTCGCGGCGCTGTCGACAACGAGCCGGGCCAAGGGCCGGCATTGCATGTGCACCCGTGTTCCGAGACCTGGGTGGTCCGGAAAGGCGAGGCTGAATTCACCGTGGGGGATGCAAGGACCCGCGCCTTTCCCGGCGACATCGTCGTTGCCGCCCCGAACGTCCCGCACCGCTTCGAGAATGTCGGCCCCGGCCGGCTCGAGCTCGTCTGCATCCACGCCAACGACACGATCGTTCAGACCTTCGTCTGAGCTGCTTTCCCAGTGGCACTACTGCTTCGAGAACGAGAAGCCCCTGGGTATCAGTCGGTGCTCATAGGCCTGCCGTTCGAGCTCTTCTCGGAAATCCGGGTGCGCGATATTGATCAGCGCCAGAGCACGTTCGGCCACCGTCTTTCCCTTCAGGTTCGCAATTCCGAATTCGGTGGCGACGTACATGACGTCGGTCCGCGGCACGGTGACGATGTTGCCATGCGTGAGCTTGAGCACGATGCGGCTGCGTCGCTCGCCTTTTTTGTCGTAGGTCGAGGGCAGGCAGATGAATGATTTGCCGCCCTTCGAGGCATAGGCGCCGCGCACGAATTGCAGCTGCCCGCCGGTGCCGCTGATATGCCGCAAGCCGTCGGATTCCGAAGCTGCCTGCCCCTGCAGATCGATCTGCGTCGTGCTGTTGATCGAAACGACCCGGTCATTCTGCATGATCATGCCTGGCAGGTTCGTATGCTCGACCGGGCAGCAGAGCATGTCGTCGTTGCGGTCGAGGGTGGCGTAGAGTTCCTTGGAACCGAGCGCGAAGGAATAGACCGCCTTCCCCCGGTCGATGTTCTTCCGCGCACCCGTCACCCGACCGGCGCGATAGAGTGCGGCTATCCCGTCGGTCATCATCTCGGTGTGCACGCCGAGATCGTTCACGCCGGCTTCGAGCAGCAGGCTGCACACCGCATTCGGCATGCCGCCAATGCCGATCTGCAGGCATGAGCCGTCATCCACCTCGGCGGCAATGAACCTTGCCACGGCGCGGTCGGTCTCGGTCGGCGAGGCGTTTGCAAGTTCCGGTGCCGGCGCATTGTCGCCTTCGATGACGTAGTCGACTTCGCTGGCGTGGAGGCCGTTCCCCGGTCCGTATGCATAAGGGAGGGCAGTGGACGTCTCGACGATGACCGTCCTTGCCCGCTCGATGATCGACCGATGCCAGAGATTGGAGGCGCTGAGATTGTAATAACCGTCGGCGTCGATCGGGCAGGTCTTGAGCACGACGACATCGACCGGCTCGATGAAGCGCCTGTAATAGTCGGGAATCTCGCCCAGATTGACGGGCAGGTAGCTGGCGCGGCCGGCATCGTGCATGCGCCGGTCGTAACCGGAAAAATGCAGGCTGAACAAATGCGAGCGGCTGCCGTCGATGTCGGCCTCGAGCACGGCCCGCGGTTTCATGGTCAGGCATGAGCGGAGCTTGATGTCGGAAAGCTCGCTGATGCGGCTTCCAAGCGCTGCATCGAAAGCGTCGGGCTGGACGAGGCCCGTGCCGTAATCGAGCCACATGCCCGACCTGACCAATGCGGCGGCGGCCTCCGCCGAGATCGGCTGCGCAGAAACCGAAGCCTGGCGCACGAAGGCGGCGCTCCGCTCGCTCTGCCCCGCTGCCTTCAGATTTCCTCCGGTGATGTTCATCGCCTCGACCCGACGCTCGCTCGAACCAGGCGCAAGCATGCCCGATCTGCGATCCGGCGCAAGGCAGAAACATCCCGCTTCGTTTCCGCGGCGCCACGCGCCGCGAGTGGCCTGTTCGGGAAAAGTGAGAACCGGTTTTCGCCTGGATAACGGTGCGGGACGCCGCCGTTTTCGCTAAAGCAGCTTCGACAGGCCGAAACGTTCCTCCCCGAGAGCCGCAGCACTCGTCCAGAAGAACTCCAAGCCTTTCGATCCTGTCGTCTTGTTGCGGATCAGCACGATCTCGATGGGCTCCCGCCAGGCCTTGTCCGGCAGCACGCTCAGCCGCTGTTCGAGAATGTCGGCCTGGATCAGGCTGAGCGGCAGCCAGGCAATGCCCCTGCCCTGCAACGCCATCGCATGCAGCAGCGTGGCCGATTGCGACACGAACGCCACGTTCAGATCGGCTCCCGCGATGCGCTTCGTGAGCGTTGCGCCGAAGACCTGGCCGAGCAGGCTCGCATCGTCGTGCGCAAGCACGGGAATGCTCAACGGCAGCCGGCCGCGATCCAGCCCGACGACCGCGGTGGGGCTGCCGACAGGCACGAGCTGATCCCACACGATCCGCGTTCGGGTCAGTTCCGCTTCCTGCGTCAACGCCGGAGCGCTGGGGTGATGGTGGCGCAGCAGCAACTGGCATTGGCCCCGCATCAGCCTCGCCTCGCTGTCCGCCTCCGAGCCGACCGCTACATTGATCAGATTGCCGTCGATGCTGTCCCCGAGCAGCGACAGGAGCAGCGGCACGAAACTTGGCGCCAGGGCGTCGGTCGTGGCGATGCTCACCAGCGTCGAGCTCACCTGCGCCGCCGCACGCACCAGCCGCTGCGCGGCCTCGATGCTGTCGACGAGCTTACGGGCCTCCGGAGCGAACTGCCGCCCGGGATCGGTCAGCGTGACGGGCACGACGCTGCGATCGAAAAGCGACGCTCCCAGCCAGTCCTCGAGTGCCCGGATGCGGCGGCTGAAGGCAGGCTGGGTAAGGTTGCGCTGATCGGCCGCTCGCGAAAAACTGCCGGTCTCGGCCAGCACCAGGAAGTCCTGCAGCCACGCAGTATCCATTACCCATCCATGTCCTGCATAACCTCATGCGCCATAAGCATTGGAGCTACCGCGTTCGCGGATGCTAGTCTGATCAAGCGGCGCGGTGACAAGACTGCAAATCGATCGCGGTGTCAAACAGCAATTTTCCCGCATGAAATATTTTTCAGGTCTTACCGCTAATATCTTGGAGGGAGCAAGTATTTCTGTCCGAAGATACTTGCCTCTATATAGCTGCGCGCTAGCTTCAATCACGCGTCGATTTTGCCCGCCTGAACAGAGGCCGATAGGAGCAAGAATTTGAAGCGCCGTCTTCGCATCTTCAATGCCTTGCGTCTGGCGGCGCTCGCCTGGGCATGTGCCTCGGCTTCCGGCGCATCCGCCGCCGAAAAGATCGGCAAGGAACTCATCGTCTATTCGGCGCCCGCCGTCTCGGCACTGCTCGAAGCGCTGGCGGAGCCATTCGCGCGATTCACCGAGGAGAAGTACGGCACGGCGGTCGAGGTGACGATCGTGACCGGTTCCGTCCCGGCCATCTGGACCGCATTCAAGACGGAGTGGCCGAACCCGACGGGCGACGTCTACACCATCTACGGCGAGAACATTCGCGAGGGCATAGCAAAGGGCTACTTGCAGCCCTTGCGGCCGCACTACAGTGATGCGGAGTGGGGCCGTTTCGATGCCGATGCCATGCTGGCAATGGACGCTGACGGCTACGCCGCGCCGTGGCTGATGACCGCGATCGTGCTCGCGGTGCAGAAATCGCTTCCGCAAGAGGCGATCGCCGGCTGGGCGGATTTGACCAGAACCGAGTTCAAGGGGCGTTTCACCTTCGAATCGGCACTGTCGGTGGGCGCCGGCTACAACGTGGTCGCGGCCGCCGCGGTTGCACGCGGAGACGACTGGCGGGCATGGTTCACGGACGACGGGTTCGACGAGGCCGCAGCCCGACCCACCCTCGAACTGATGGGCCGTTGGGCCGACAATTCTCTGACCCTGACCCAGGGATCGGGCACCATCCGCCCGCTGCTTGCGCGCGGGGAGGCGCTGGTTTCGAGCTGGTGGTGGGCCAACACCGTGCAGGAGATCAAGAACGGTCTCGACCTGCGCGTGGTCTATCCGAGCGAAGGAACGGTGACTGCGGTCCAGGCGGGTCCGGTGATCAGCGCCGCCGCGAGGAACCCCATCGCCGCGATCGAATGGGTCAAGTTCGTGCATTCCGACACCGCCGCGGCGGTTGGCAACCGGATGAACTATCTTGGGCGCATTCCGCTTGTCGGCGAGGTGCGCACGCCGGAATGGACCGAGCTTTTGAAGGCCAAGCGTGTGCCCGTCGATGACTTCCGCCGGAGCGCTCTCGATCCGGCCTACAACAAGGCCTTTATCGATGCCTACAGTCGCATCGTCATCGAGGGGCGGTAGCCGCTTGCCGCCGCTGCGGGAACCGCAATGACCAGCCGGGGCAGCCCTCGGCAGGATGCAGCGGTCGCAGCCGCACAACCCCGCATGCCGGGCGCGTCGCTGCGCGTGCGCCGAAACGGGCTGTTCTACCGCGCTTGCGTGGCGCCGGCGCTTCTCGTCATCCTCGTTGCGGCGCTCGCACCTTTGGCGATACTCGCCGTTTCGAGCCTTGCCGACCAGGAGACGGGCGCTTTGACGCTGCGTTACTACGTGGCGTCGCTCACCAGCCGTCTCTTCATGGTCACGCTGGCGACGACGATCGCAATGGCGCTGGGCGTAACGATCCTGTCGGTGCTGTTGGCCATGCCGGTCGCGTACACGCTTGCGCGGCGCACGCTTTTGCGCAAGCTCCTGATCCCGGTCATCAGCGTGCCGCGCATGCTGCCCCTGGTCGTGATCGGCTATGCGATGGTGTTGCTGCTGGCACCCCACACCGGCGCGCTCAACCGCTTCCTGCAGGACATTGGCCTGCTGTCGGCACCTTCCTTCATCCTCTTCGACTGGCCCGGCCAGGCGCTGGCTTTCCTCTATTCCGGCATCGTCGTCGCCATCGCCGTGCTGACCGGGGTGTTCATGTCCGTCGATCCGCAGATGGAAGACGCAGCCATGAGCCTCGGCGCCGGGCGGCTGCGAGCGATTCTTACGGTCACGATGCCCCTCGGCATTCCTGGTGTGATCGCCGCTTCGGCGCTCATCTTCTCGACGGTCGTGACGGCCTACTCCATTCCGGTCATGCTCAACAGCAGGACGCCCTACATGGTCTCGGTGCTGATCTACGGCAATTTGTTTTCCCTGCAGGAGACGCATCTTGCCTATACGCAGGCGATCATCGTCTCCATCCTCGCCATCGCGGTGACCGCATCGTCGCATATCTTCCTCTCGCGATACGGAAACCGGCGATGACGCATGCGAGCGATGTCGGCCCGGAGCGCTGGCAGGTCAGGGCACGGCAGGGAGCAACAGCGGGTAGGCGGGTCAGTTGGCGACGACTCGCCGGGCGCACCGCGCTGACGCTCTACTTCGCGGTCCTGGTGTCTTGGCTGGTTCTTCCGATTGCGCTCACTGTCCTTGCCTCGTTCCAGAACGGTCTCGAGGCTTCCTTCAACCCCGAGAGCTGGTCGCTTTCTGCCTACGCCGCAATCCCCGACAGCTACTGGGTATCGCTGTGGTTCACCGTGCGGGTGGCGTTCTGGGCGACGATGCTTGCCCTGGCCGTGGCGGTTCCGGCGGCCTGGGGTCTTGTCCGCGGCGGTTTGCGCGAGCGACGGCTGATCGGCGCGCTGGTTCTGCTGCCCGATGCCGTCCCATCGATCACGATGGGCATCGCGCTGTTGATCTTGTTCATTCCGCTGGGGCTGTCCAACAGCTTCGCCGGTACGCTCATCGCCCTTGTTGCCCTCAGCCTGGCAATGGGCGTGCGGTTCACCGAGGCGCTGGTTGAAGGCATGCCGGAAGAGTTCGAGCATGCGGCGGTCACGCTGGGCGCCGGCCGCATCACCGCATTCTTCACGGTCACCCTGCCGCTGCTGGCGCCGGGCCTCGTCATCGCGGCGCTCTTCATCTTCATGCACAATCTGGTGACGTTCGAGCTGCTGTTCTTCATCTCGGGACCGCACGCAATGCCGATTTCCGTCAGGCTTTTCACCGACATCGTCGGCCGCGGCGTGTTGCCCCATGCGATCGCGATGTCGGCAATCCTCGTCTACATCGCAGTCGCCTTCTACACCTTCCTGGCTCTTGCCATCGGCTCCAGATACATGTCCGGCCACGTCATGTCTCGAAAAGGCTAGTTCGAGGTGCAGCTTCGCAAGCACGGCCAGAGGGTGCGCGTCCGTCACCTGCAGAAGTTCTTCGGCAGCGTCGCCGCGGTGCGTAACCTTTCCTTCGAGGTCGAGCCTGGCGAGTTCATGACCTTCCTCGGCCCGAGCGGATGCGGCAAGACCACCACGTTGAAGCTGATCGCAGGTCTCGTCCCCGACCATCAGGGCGAGATTTTCTTCGGCGATAGCCGGATCGACCACCTGCCGCCGAACAAGCGCAATGTCGGCCTCGTCTTCCAGAACTATTCGCTGTTTCCGCACCTGACAGTAAGCGAGAACATCGCCTATGGCTTGCGTATGCGCCGCTGGCATCGAGCCGCGAGCGAGGCGCGTGTGCGCGAGATGCTGGCATTGGTGCGTCTTGACGAGCTGGGAGCGCGCAAGCCCGGGCAACTGAGCGGCGGAGAGCAGCAGCGCGTGGCCGTGGCCCGCGCGCTCGCCTTCACGCCCGACCTGCTCCTTCTTGACGAACCGCTGTCGAACCTCGACGCAAAGCTGCGTGAGGAGGTGCGCATCGAACTGCGCAGCATCCAGCGTCGGACCGGGCAGACAACCATCTTCGTCACGCACGACCAGGAGGAAGCGCTCGTCTCGAGCGACCGCATCGTGTTGATGAACAATGGCGGCATCGAGCAGATCGACACGCCCGAGCAGCTCTATTCGATGCCGGCGACGGAGTTCGCGGCGCGCTTCATCGGGGCGAGCAACATCTTCTACGGCACCTATGTCAGGGATGGTGCGAGCAATCTCGTCCGTCTTCCCGGCCTCGAATTGCCGCTGCCCGTCAGCACGCTCGCTTCCGCGGTCGGCCCGTCAGGCTCGGACGTCGCGGCATGCGTGCGGCCGGAACAGATCGTCGTTCGCCAGCAGAACGATCCGGAAGCGATCCGCTCCGCCCATTCGCGCGCATTCCCGGCGGGTGGAAGGATCGTCGACATCGTGTTTCACGGCAGCTCCATCATTCTCCAGCTCGGCATTGCCGGCCTCGGCATCGTCAAATGCGAGCGCCCGGCCGCGGAACTGCAAGGACTGCGGCCGGGCGACCAGGTCGCGGTCGGCATCCTCGACTGTCATCTCATTCCGCCCGGGAAGTAGTAGAACGCCAAAGCCGGCATGAGCTCATGCAACAACGGCATTGGAATCTTGCCGACAGCCCATGCTAGGCAATAATTAGGGTTGGTGGGCAAGAACAAGTTCGCCTTGAAAATCGGATTTATGGCTTTGGCAAGAAAAATGCCGAAGCGATGGTTCCTTGACATTTCGTTACGAGCGCTCGCTGTTCGTGATGAATACTGTTTTTCACAAGCACTTGTCAGCGGGGAGGTAGGAAACGGCATGAGCGATACTGTCTTCGGCTGCGCCAACCGGCCGCGCGCCGGCTTCAACCCGGTTCTCGCAATCATCCGCTCGGCCTGCTCGTTGCTCGTCGTGGCGGAGAGTCGCTTCAGGCAAAGGCTGGCGCTCGCCGCGCTCGATGGTCGCCTGCTCGACGACCTCGGCCTCAGCCGCACCGACGTGCGGCGTGAATGCGCCAAGTCCTGGCTGATCCGGCTGGCAGGGCCAACATGATTTCCGCCTTGGGGCGGCGAACAAGGGTTCGCGAGGCGCTTCGGATGTACGGACCTCCGGTGACATCCGGCTTACGGCCACGCTTTGCGCGCCGTACCCTCTGCGCGCAGCAGTTCAAGGCGCGTAACTTCGCAAACCTCGCCACCCTCTTTTTGTGCCTCGCTGGCATGCTGCAGCAAGCCGGCAGCGCCGATGCGGCCGGCGACGAAGTCGATGCGGCGATCGTTTTTGCGGTGGATGCTTCCTTCTCGATGGATCCTGCCGCCGCCGGCTTGCAGAGAGAGGGCCACGCCGCGGCGTTGCGATCGCAGGAGGTGCAGAGCGCGATTGCGGCCGGCCTTATCGGCTGCATCGCGATCACCTATGTCGAATGGTCGGGCGTCGGCAATCTCCACACCGTGCTGCCCTGGACCACGGTCTGCGATGCCGCTGCCGCGACCGAAGCCGGCGACATCATATCGAAGCAGGGAGACCGGGCGATCGGACGCAGGCTTCGCAGCCGAACGTCATTGTCCTTCGCGCTCGACGCCAGCAGCCTCATCCTCGACCGCTTCTCAGGGCGGACCGAACGGAAGATCATCGATATTTCCGCCAACGGCAGCAACAATGACGGCCTGCCCGTATCCGAGAGCCGCGAGCGCACGCTCGCCAAGGGCCACATCGTCAACGCGATCGTGCTGTCGCGTGAGGAGCCGGACGTCGAGCCCGACCTCCCCGGCTACTTCTCCGCCATGGTCGCTGGTGGACCGGGTTCATTCGTGATCGTTCCCGACGAGCCTTCCGATTACGCGCTGGCCATTCGCCGCAAGCTTGTGCTGGAAATCAGCGGGCTCGATGTCTCGTCGGTCGGAGGGGTATCCACGATCTGGAATTGAAGCCCGCTTCGCCTGGGCGCCTTCTGTCACTCGACGCGCGTGAGCCAGCCCCGGTAGTGCACGACCAGGCCGACAAGCGGCAGCGCGATCGGCACGTCGAAGCGGAAGCGCCCGTCCGCTTGCCATTCGCGTGCGGTACCCCGCGGCGCGACCGCCATCGGCAGCGGAATGCCGAGGCAGCTCCATCCGACCATCCGCATGGCGAGGCCTTCGCCATCGGAAGGCAGCTCGAAGCGGAACCGAAGCGCGCCGAACCGCTCGACGAGCTGGTTGCGGCGCAAGCCGAGATGGCTCCTGAAGCTGTAGCCTCCGAATTCGCGCGTCCATGTTTCCACGCCATCGCGCTCGGTGAAGGCGACATGCAGTGCGTGACGTCCCGCCGGTGGGAAACCCATGGCCGAGGCAATGCAACGGGCGACGATGTTTCGTCCACGCACCACCTCGGCCTCGCCCGATGCACCTGCGTCGGCGTGGACGCGATGCATCTCGCGTACCGCGTCGGGGAGCGCCGCGAAACGCGGGCCCATGACACGCTCGTAAAGCGGTGGCGGCAGGGTTTTCTCGCTCGTTTCGTGCCGGACCGACAACGATGCGAACAGCGGCTCGAATGCGTCGAGGTCGAGCAGTCGCCCCGCCTCATGCGCGCCGGGCGAGACTCTGCCGGCGAGGATGGCGTCGGTCAGCAGGGCCGCGGCCAGCGTCGGGATCTCGGGGCCATCGCCGTCTTCCGCAATCAGCGTCCAGCGCCGTTCCACATCGCGTCCTCCCGCGCGCCCCGTCAGCGTCACGCACATCGCCGAGCGATCGCTTCCCAGCACGCGGGTCAATCGCTGCAGCGGCGGCACCAGGAAGGCGAGCCGCGCCGGCGATCCGCGCCGCAGCCAGCGTATCGGCCAGCTCAGCAACCACAGCCCAAGCGTCTGCAATGCGATATCGGTGCCGGCGCGAAAGGCGACGGCCGGGCGGCCAGGCAGCATCGCCGGCATCAGGTCATGATCGGGCACGTCAGCGAGCGCCACCCAGCGGCCCCGGAGCGCAGGCCGGCCTTCGACCGCGAAGGTCTGGCGCCGCAGTTCCTGCCAGCCAACAGCGCTGGTGCAGCGCCGGCCGCGCCACAACCGTATCGGCTGGCCGACATAGCTGAGGATGGCAGCGGCGACCGACGTCCCGCTCGTCGCTCGGTTCGATGCGCTGATCGACATCTCGACCGCATGGACCTTGTCCAGCCTCTTGGCGAGATGGCGGGCAACGGCCCCCGACAGGGCCGGCACGCTGGACGCGCCAGCAACGATCGCCACCCCGCCCCTGCGCGCCTCTTCATCCACCGCGCCTATTGCGGCAACGAAGGCACGAGCATCCGCGAGGTCGAGATAAGGCACCGATGCACGGGCGCAGGCGAACGGGACTTGATGGCCGCTCCCTTGAAACGGCCCTGCCGCATCGATCAGCAGATCGGGTCGGTGCTTGGTGAGCAGCTTGCCGATATCGCCGTTCCGGTCAGCCACCACCGGCTCGGTTCCCGCAAGGCCGGCACAGAAAGCCGCAGCACTCTCGGCGCTGCGGCCGGCGACCAGCACGTGGTGGCCCGCGCCGGCGAGGCGGCGCGTCAGGCGCGCGCCGAACCCGCCATAGCCGCCAAGGACAAGAATGCGGCTCAGAGAATACGCTCCCTCTGCTCGGGGCGCGGGACCCAGCATGCCTCGCGTCGGCCGAGCCAGCGATAGCGATTGCGCGCGACGAAGCGATAGACCGCATCGCGTACCGCGCGCGGCACAAGCCGGAACACCCCGAACACCTGCCACGGCCAGCCGAGCCCGGAATAGATGGCAAGCACGGCATCGCTGTCGCGCAATACCCGGTCATCCTCGACCAGTACCATCGTCTCGGGATCGCTCGGATCGATGCCGAAGCGCCGGAACAGGGCCGACCCCACCTCCCCCTGCATCGACGCCAGGCGAAAGCGCCCTTTCTTGTCGTGCTTCAGCACGAACTGCGCATTGGCGGAGCACAATACGCACAGCGCGTCGAAAACGATGATCGGATGCCCGGCCAACGCTCGTTCCTTCATACGGGCCTCCAGTCTGGCGCGGCGCATCGGTGCTCAGAATGCGTTGCGCCTGCTGCTTACCGGGGAGCTTTCTGCGCGGTGCCGCTCATATATGCCGGTCCGGGCCGCGCACCGCCAGGGGCGGAGCGGGTTCCCGGCAGGGTCGCCAACATCGGCAACCGCGCGATCAACGCGATCCCTTGTCCGAGCATTGGGTGCCCACCCGTCGTCGGGAGCGGCAATGCCGGAGGGCGGTCGCGGCATGACCGGTCACATCCGCTCGTCGAACAGGCCGGCGAAACGCTGCAGATAGAGCGGCCAACCCTGGTCGCCGCCAACGCCGTCGCGCACGCTCTCCCAACCTTCGCCGTGGCGTTCCAGCTTGCGGTGCTCGATCTCGACGCGGGTTCGCGTGGCGGTCTCGGCGATGAAGCGCACTTCCCACTCGCTGGCCTTCTCCGGGTCGAGCTCGAGGCGCCATTGCGCGGTGATGTTCCAGCTGAGCAGCAGCCGGCTCGGCGGCTCGTAGGCCAGCACCGTCGCCCAGCGGCATTCGCTGCCGTCGACGCCGCGATCATAGAGGGAGCCGCCGACCCGAGGTTCGAACACCGTCTCGGCGATCGGGACAGCGAGCAGATTGTGATCGGCCGGCTTGAACCTGCCGAACTGCTCGGTGAAAACCTTGAACGCGCGCTCGATCGGTGCCTCGACCACGACCGATTGCTTCACCGACCTATCCGATGTGCGGGTACTCATGGTCACTCCTTCGGTGGCTGTTCGACAACCTGCTTGTAGGCCGCCAAGGTCTTGCTCCAGAACCGGTCGAGTTCTGCGCGAAGGGCTGCGAGACCTTCGGGATCGACCCGGTAGATACGCTGCTTGCCTGACCGCCGGTCGATCACGAGGCCGGCGTCCTTGAGCACCTTCAAATGCTGCGACACTGCGGGGCGGGTGACCGGAAGGCCGCTCGCCAAGTCGGTGACCGAGCTCGGATGCTCGACCAGCATCTCGAAGATCGCGCGCCTGGTCGAGTCACCCAGTGCGGTCCAGCCGTTCTTCGCGTAAGTCATGACTAACGCGTAAGGTAGGCGGGCAGATCGAGGCTGTCAACCCGCAGGATTCAGAAAATGCGGAGGGCGAATGAGGCCGAGCAGCGAATGAAGACCACCGGGCGGGCCTGATCGTCTGAAGCATGTCGCGTGAATTGGGATTCACGCGACATGCTTTAGGTCTTTGATTTTGCGCATGTCTTAATCCCAAAACCGGGGCCGCTTTTGGGAGACATGCCGTAACGAAAAACGGCCGGGGCAGCCCGGCCGTTTTCGTGCGCTGGAGGCGCAGCAACCGTCAGGAGACCTGGCTCTTCACGAAGTCCTTGACGATTGAAACGATGCCGCGCCCAAGCAGCGTGTCGAGCGCGGTGATGAACTCGTCGACATTCTCCTTCGAGCAGATCAGCGGCGGCTCGAGGCGGATGACGTTGCGGTTGTATTCGGTGAAGGCGACGAGCACGCCGAAATCCCTGAGCAGCAGTGCGCCGATGAAGCCCGACAGCGAGCCCTTCAGCTTGTCGTCGAGCACGCTCACCACCGGCCGCAGCATGAATGGCAAGGTCTGCGAGAAATCCTGGAACTCCAGGCCGACCATCAAGCCCTTGCCGCGCACCTCCTTGATCATGGTCGGATGCTTGGCCTTGAGCTCTTCCAGGCGAGCAAGCAGATAGTCTCCGACCACGGCCGAGTTCTCGATCAGGCCTTCGTCGTAGAGCACGTTGAGCGCCTCGATCGCAGTGATGGATGCCTCGCCGATGCCGCCGAAGGTGGCGGCGGCATGGATCATCGCCGTCTTCGGCGAGCCGTACGCCTTCATGTAGACGTCGCGCTTGGCGATCATGGCGCCCATCGCCGCCTTGCCGCCGCCGAGCGATTTCGCCAGCGCCGTGACATCCGGCACCACGCCGTAATGCTCGAACGCATAGAAGCGGCCGGAACGGCCGACGCCGCATTGCACCTCGTCGGCGACCCAGATGACCCCGTATTTGTCGCAGAGCGCGCGCAGCTTCTGCCAGAATTCCGGCGCGGCCTGGATGATGCCGCCGCCGCCCTGGATGGTTTCCAGCACGATCACGCCGATCTGCGGATCGGATTTGAACGCGTTCTCGATCGCGTCGATGTCGCCGAACGGAACGCGCACCGTGTTGTCGACGAGCTTGAACTCGCCGCGATAGAGCGAGCCGTCGGTGATCGAGAGCACGCCCTTCGTCTTCCCGTGGAAGGAGTTTTCCGCATAGACGATCTTCGGCCGCTTCGGGCCGGCGGCGCGCTCGGCGACCTTGATCGCCGCTTCCATCGCCTCCGAGCCGGTCGAACCGAAGAACACCATGTCGAGCTCGCCGGGCGAGATCTGCGCCAGATTGTAGGCGAGCGCGGAGGCGTATTGCGACATGAAGGCGATGGCGATCTCCTGCCGCTTCTCCTCCTGGAATTTCCTGCGCGCTTCGAGGATGCGCGGATGGTTGTGGCCGAGCGCCAGCGAGCCGAAGCCGCCGAAGAAATCGAGGATCTTGCGGCCGCTCTGGTCGTAATAATACATGCCCTCGGCGCGCTCGATCTTCACCTTGTGGAAGCCGAGCAGCTTCATGAAATGCAGCTGGCCGGGGTTGATGTGCGCCTTGAACAGGTCGGTCATGCGGGCGACGTCCATCGCCTTCGCCTGCTCGACGGTGATCAGATCGGGCTTCTCGATCGACGGCGCGATCGAGGGTGCTTGCACGACGGCGCGCTGATCGGCGGCCTGCGGTCTGGTCATGACGGTCATGGTGGTCCCCTTCACTCGGCCGGAACGTGATTTGCGGCCACGGCGTGGCCGTCTTTCTTGGCGCGGTATTCGCGGTAGGCGGCGATCAGCATGTCCTCGTCGCGATACTGCGGCACCCAGCCGAGATCGCGCTTGCCCTTGGACACGTCGAGCAGGCATTCCTCGTCGGCGATGAGGTATTGCTCCGGATCCATGATCGGCATGTTGAGGAAATCGAGCAGGTCGAGCGTGCGTTTGACGGCCCATCCTGGCGTCGGGATGAGGATCGATTTCGAGCCGGCGAACTTGATCAGGTCGCCGAGCAGCTTCTTGACCGGCGGCGGATTGAGCGAGCCGAGATTGTAGGCCTCGTTCGGAACGCCGGCCTTGTAGGCGAGCCGCGCCGCCTCGGCACAGTCGAACACCGAGATGAATTGGTACGGGTTCCTGCCCGAGCCGATCATCGGAACCGGCAGGTTCAGGTCGATCAGCTTGAACAGCTTCTCGAGGATGCCGAGGCGTCCCGGCCCGATGATCAGGCGCGGACGGAAGAGCGAGATATTCATGCCGCGCTGGCGCCATTCGGCTGCCAGCTCCTCGGTCTTCCATTTGGACAGGCCGTATTCGCCGAGCGGCGCGACCGGATGGTCCTCGGTCATCGGCGAGGTGACCGTATGGCCGTAAATCATGTCGGTGGTGAAATGCACCAGCTTCGGTGCGCCGACCTTCGCCATCGCCTCGATGATGTGCACGGTGCCGTGATAGTTCACGGGGAAGAAGAATTCATGCCGCTTCGCCCGCACCTGGATCGGCGACAGCATCTTGGCCGACAGATTGTAGACCATGTCGTCGGCGCGGATGCCGACGGCCTCGACCGAACTGCTGCTCGTCACATCGCATTCGATGTGGCGCACCGTGCGATAATGCGCGAAATCGCCCTTGGCGATGTCGGCGACGATCACTTCATGGCCGTCGGCCAGGAGTTTCGGGGCGAGATGGCGGCCGACGAAACCGTCGCCGCCGAAAATGATGTGTCTCATCGGGCAAGCTCACTGGACTTGAAGGATTGGGAACTGGCTTCGGCATGGCCGCTGCCGCCTTGCGCGATCAGCACCGTGCCGACGCAGATGCAGGCGATGCCGGCGATACGCCAGGCGTTGAGGTCCTCGCGGAACACGAAATAGGCGAACACCGCCACCGCCACATAAGCGAGGCTGAGGAAGGGATAGGCGAAGGAGAGCTCCACCTTGGACAGCACGTAGAGGTGCGAGGCCATGGAGATGACGAAGGTGACCAGCCCCGCGAACACCCAGGGGCTGAACACGATCTGCAGGATCTTCAAGAGCGGATTGGTGCCCTCGAAGGAGATCGATCCGAGCGACATCATGCCCTGCTTGAGCATGAGCTGTGCCGCGGCATTGGTCATGACCGTGAAGAGGATGAAGGCTAGGTATTTCATCGTTTCGTCCCGCAGTTCATTCGGCGGCGAGCGCCATGCGCGTTTCCAGGGCCGCAAGCCGCAGCGCAGTGCGTTCCCAGAAGGCAGAGAGGAAAGCCGGATCGCGCAGCTCTTCGAGCTGCGGCCAGTCCGGGAAGGAGGCTGCAAAGGTCTTCGGCCCCATGCGAGCGTCCTTGTAGGGGTTCACCGCCCCGCCGGCCGCGACCGTGATGTCGTCGAGCCGCGACAGGAGGTCGAGCGTGCCCTGCCCGCGATTGGGAAAATCGAGGGTCAGCGTGTATCCGGGTCGCGGAAACGAGATCAGGCCGGGCGAGACGGCATCGCCGAAGCGCTTGAGCACAGTCAGGAAGGACCCCTGCCCGGCGCGTTGCGTCGCCGTCAGCATTTCCGGGATCACGGACCGTGCGGCATCGGCGGGGATCACGCTCTGGTGCTGGAACAGGCCCTTTGGTCCGTAGAGCCTGTTCCAGTTGTTGACACCATCGAGCGGGAAGAAGAAGCCGCTGTAGGGGCTGACGCGCCCGCTGCGGCGGCCGCTGCCCTTGCGCCAGTGATAGGCGCGGTTGAAGAGCGACAGGAACGGCCGGTTGAGCAGGTTGAGCGGCGGCTGGAACGGCACTCCGATGGTCGCCTGGCCTGCCCTGGCGGCGAGCGCACCTTCCTCTGCATGGTTCCCGGTCATCAGCAGGCCGCGCCCGGCGCGCCTGCCCGTCGCGAGCTGGTCGACCCAGGCGACGGCATATTCATTCTCGTTGTCCGCTGCCTCGGCGAGGTCGAAATAACCTTGAAGTCCCGAAAAGCGCGCGACTCGCTCGGCTATGTCGAGCGACGGCACCTTCATCAGCCGGATCGTCGCCGAAAGGATGATGCCGGTGAGCCCCATGCCGCCGATCGTGGCGGCGAACAGATCCTGGTTCTGGGTCGGCGTGCAGTGGTAGGTGAAGCCGTCCGAACGCAGCAGGCGGAAGGATTCAACATGCGTGCCGAAGGTGCCGCGGCGATGGTGGTTCTTGCCGTGGATGTCGTTGGCGACCGCGCCGCCGATCGTGACGAACTGCGTGCCCGGCACGACGGCCGGGAACCAGCCATGCGGCGCGGCATGCGCGATGATGTCGGACAGCAGCACGCCCGACTCGGCCTCCAGCCGGCCGCTCGCCGGGTCGAAGGAGAGGATGCGGTCCATGCCGCGCATGTCGATGACCGTGCCTGACGCGGCCTGGCAGGAATCGCCGTAGGAGCGGCCATTGCCGTACGGCAGGACCGAGCGCCAGCGTGTCATCGTGCCGATCGGCGCGGCCAGCGCCTCGGCGATGCCGATGGCCTTTTGGCCGGCCGGCGTCGCACGCCCGAAGCTGTCGTAGCGCGGCGTCATCTACAGACCCGCCGCGAACAGGAGGACGGCGCCGAACGCCATGAAGAGCTGGCTGCGCCAGTCGCGGATGATGAAGACGACGGGGTCGTCATGCATCTCGTCGCGCCGCGCCAGGATCCAGATGCGCATGGTGAGGTAGAGCACGATCGGCGGCAGCGGCCACATGATGAACGGGTATTCGTACTGCGCCTCGACGGTGCCGGCATGCAGGTAAAGCGCCAGCACCAGCGCCGAGGAGAAGGCGGCGGCCATGCCGGCCTGCGCGATGATGTCCTCGTCTTCCGGGCGATAGCCGCGGCCGGCGATGCGCTGCTTGGCGTCGAGCGTCGTGGTGCGCAGCTCGACATAACGCTTCACCAGCGCCAGCGACAGGAAGAAGAAGATCGAGAAGGCGAGCAGCCAGAACGAGACCGTGGTGCCGGTCGCAGCGGCGCCTGCGAGGATGCGCAGCGTGTAAAGGCCCGCCAGGGTCAGCACGTCGATGAGCAGCATGCGCTTGATCGACAGCGAATAGGCCGTGGTCAGCACCAGGTAGCCGGCAAGCACCGCCCAGAAGAGCGCAGGCAGCGCAGCCGCCGCAGCAACCGCAACCAGCAGAAGCGAGCCTGCCGCCATGAGGCCGAACTTCATCGACAGCATGCCGCTCGCAAACGGGCGGTTGCGCTTGGTGGCATGCTTGCGGTCGAGCGTCAGGTCGAAGAAGTCGTTGATGATGTAGATCGAGGACGCCGCCGCGCTGAAGGAGATGAAGGCGAGCGCGCAGGCAAGCAGCATGTCGATGTTGAGATATTCGTGCGACAGCACCATCGGCACGGCGATCAGGCCGTTCTTCAGCCATTGATGCACGCGCAGCATCTTGACGATGGTCTTCAGCGTCGGCTTTGGCGTTTCCAGCCGCTCGCTGCCGTGCTCGGCCTGCCAGCGCGAGGCCGCCCGGTCGGGCGCCACCACCAGCGCCTCGCGCGCCGCGTCGAAGACCTTCAGATCGTGATGGCTGTTGCCGGCATAATCGAAGCCGCCGTCGCCAAAGGCGGCGATCAAGGCCGCGCGCTTGCGGCCGGCAGTCATGTTGTGTCCGTTTTCGGTGCACAGCACCCGGTCGAAGATGCCAAGATGCGCGGCGATCGCGTCGGCGAATTTGCGCGGCGTGCCGGTGGCGAGCACGATCAGGCGCCCTGCCGCGCGGTCGGCGCGCAGCCGTTCGACCAGCGTCTCGCGGTAGGGCAGCGTCGCGGCGTCGATGTCGACGCGGGCGGCGATCTCCTGCTTCAGCCGCGCCGGACCGCCCTTGAACAGCCAGAAAGGCAGCACGAACAGGTAAAGCGGGTTCTTCTTCAGAAGAAGAAACACCCCTTCCCAGAGCAGGTCGGTCGCGATCAGCGTGCCGTCGAGATCGACGGCAAGCGGCACCGCAATCCTGTCTGATCGAGCATCCATTGCTAAAGCTGTCCCTGCCGCCCTGTCGCACCCGAGGCGACGGATATAGCGAGGGGACGACCTATGGAGAGTTAAACCGTAGGCATTTGGAGCGCTTGTTGGCCCGCTTTTGGCACCCATCCTTAATGTCGGCTTACCGCCAACGCTAAAAAGCCGCAGATCGCGGCGCGCGCCATCCGCCGACAATCGGACCAGGAGCGCGGCCGGGCCTTGCACCGGCGTCCGATGAGCGTTGACGCTGCAATGCAGCGGAATTAATAGAGCCCGCGCGGGACGACCCGCGCTTCTTTGATCATCATCCGGGACGACCCGGCCACTCGCAGGAGGGCCGGATCATGGCCGGACCAATCGAACAATTCGAGATCAAGCCGATTGTCCCGATCGAGGTCGGGGGGCTCGATTTGAGCTTCACCAACTCATCGGCTTACATGCTGCTGGCGATCGCCGGGGCAGCAGGCTTTCTGTTCCTGGCGACGTCGCAGCGCGGCCTTGTGCCGAACCGCCTTCAGGCAGTGGCGGAGATGCTTTACGCGTTCGTGTCGGAGACGCTCCGGGGAAACACGGGCGAGCAGGGAATGCGGTTTTTTCCGCTCGTCTTTTCCCTGTTCATGTTCATCCTCGCGGCGAATTTGATCGGCATGTTTCCCTATGCCTTCACGGTCACCAGCCACATCGTCGTGACGTTCGCGCTGGCGATGCTCGTTTTCGTCATCGTGACGATCTACGGCATCTGGCGGAACGGGCTGCGCTTCTTTCGCCTGTTCATGCCCTCCGGCGTACCAGTCCTTCTCGCGCCGATCATCGTTCCGATCGAGGTGGTTTCTTACATCTCCCGACCTGTCAGCCATTCGGTCCGCCTGTTTGCAGTGATGCTTGCCGGACACATCACCCTCAAGGTCTTCGCCGGCTTCGTCGTCTCCCTGGGCGGGCTGGGTGCGCCTGGCATCGTCGCGGCCGTGCTGCCGCTGCTGATGACGATCGCACTGACCGGCCTCGAACTGCTCATGTCAGTCATCCAGGCATACATTTTCACAATGCTCACATGCATGTACCTCAATGATGCCCTGCATCCAGGACATTGAACCACCGCCGTCTGCAGACTATCTGTCTGGCAGGAGAGGACGGCCTCTCCTTCTCATGGAAAACGTCCGGGACGACCCGGCCCTGCTTTGGAGGGCCGATCATGGCCTGGATTTATCTCGTGCTTGCTGGCCTGCTGGAAATCATCTGGGCGTTCTTCATGAAGAAGTCCGCCGGGTTCACCCTGCTCGTACCCAGCGCGATCACCATCGTCACCATGATTGCGAGCTTCGCCTTGCTGTCGATCTCGATGCGGACCCTGCCTCTCGGCACCGCTTATACGATCTGGACGGGCATCGGCGCGGTCGGCGCATTCGCCGTTGGGGTGATGGTGCTGGGTGAAGCGGCGACGCCGATGCGGCTTGCCGCCGGCGCGCTGATCGTGTCGGGCATCGTGCTGATGAAGCTTTCGTCGAGCGCGTAGCCCAAGCCGGTTTCACCGGGGACCGCATCACGGCTATCGATCGTCAATCAGGCCGGGCCGGAGGCAACCGCCTCACTGCCCGGCCGTTCCTTTCAGTTCATTGCTGGGAGGAGCCGTCGGTCGCAAAGCCGACGGAACGCACTACCGAATCTTCGCGATGCCGCCCGAGATCTCGATGGTTTCGGAGCCGGTCAGCGCCTCGCGGTCGCCGTTCGGCATGGTCACGAAGCAGGCATTCGGGCAGAACTCGACGGTCTCGCCCGGAGCGATCGTAAGCTCGGTGCGGTTGCCGCCTTCCGTTACGCTGATGGTCACCGGCTCGGGGTCGAGGTTGACCGCACTCGCGGCGTTCCCGGCGCTGGCGGTAGCAAGCAGCGCGAAGGTCGCGAGCAGGAATTTCTTCATTTGACGTCGGTGTCGCCACCGCTCCCGTGTGAAAGGGACGAGCCCTTTTTCGAAAATGCTTATAGGAAACGCAAGCTGAACCGTATCTGAATGCCGGACCGATTGCACCACGATCGCGCCGCAATTCGAGGCGCGGCAGTTTACGTCTCGTCGATGTCGGGATCGGGTCGCTTGCCGCGGCGGCGTGCCTTCGCGCGCTCTTCGGTCGCCGCCTTTTCATCGCGCTGCAGCAGCTCGGCTTCCGCCTTTTCGTCGTCGCCCGGCCATGCCGGACGTTCCTTCTTGTCCGCCTGGCGCGGCGTCGACGGTATTTCCACGCCCTGGCGCGCAAATGCATCGAGCACGGCGAAGCGGATGTCGTTCTGCACGACGACGCCGTTCAGGATGTCGGCGACGAAGACGCGCACCTCGAACTCCATCGCTGCCGGCCCGAAATTGGCAAAATAGATGAAGGGCTCCGGGTTCTTCAGCACCATCGGGTGGCTGCGCGCGATCTCGAGCATGATCTCGTAGGCTTTGCGCGCATCCTCGCCATAGGCTACCTGCACCTTGATATCGATGCGGCCGAGCTTGTTGCGCAGCGTCCAGTTGCCGACTGCGGCGTTGATCAGCTCGGAATTGGGCAGGATCATCACCTGCCGCTGGAACGTCTCGATCTCGGTAGCGCGCACGCGAATGCGCCGCACCATGCCGCTGACCTGGCCGGCGACGATCCAGTCGCCGACCTTGAACGGGCGCTCGGCGAGCAGGATGAGGCCGGAGACGAAATTGTTGACGATGTTCTGCAGGCCGAAACCAATGCCGAGCGACAACGCGCCGGCAACCAGCGCGAAATTGGAAAGATCGATGCCGGCGGCGGAGACTGCCACCAGGATAGCCAGCGCAATGCCGACATAGCCGACGGCAAGCCTGATCGAGTTGCGCAAACCGGCATCGACCCGGCCCCGCGCCATGACCGAGCCGTCGAGCCAGCTCTGGAACCAGCGCGTGACGAAATAGCCGACGACGAAGACGATGATGCCGGTGAGAACGCCGCCGAGCGAGAAGGAGAAGGAGCCGATCCTGATCTCGCTCGCCAACCGATAGATCCAGGTGATGAGGTCGCCGAACTGGAAACCCCATTGCAGCAGGATCAGCGGCAGGCCGATCAGAAGGATGAGGAAATTGATGGTGATCGCCAGCACCAGCGCGAACTGGTCGTGCGTGGCATCGTCGAGGCTGAACCAGCGGTCCATGCGCCGGCCGACGCCCGTGCGCTTGAAGGCGCCTTCCTCCGAGATCGCCTTGGCCGACTGGAACCCGAGATACATGGTGGCGAGGATCGCGCCGGTCACCACGAATTGCTGTGAGGCGAAACGCGCCAGCCCGATATAGCCGAGCAGCGCGGCGACGATCGTTCCCGCACCGAGGAAGAACAGCACGAAGCGGATCAGCGTGTGCCAGGGGCGCGGGCGGCCTTCTTCGTCTGCGAACGGCTTCACCCGCCCGATCAGGAGCATCAGGATGCCGGTGATGACCGTCGAGACCAGGCTTTCGGCCACGGTCAGCGCCAGCGGCGAGCCCAGCACCTCGTAGATGTCGGAGAGCAGGTAATCGATGCCGGTGAAGAAGGCGGTCGCGGAGAACAGGCGGACCAGCGGGCGCGCCGCCGCGTCACGCACCGGGATCAGCCGCCAGGCCGGAAGGCGCGGCGAGAACACCAGCCGCGCCAGGCGGTGGACGAGGAAGACAAGGCAGATGACGTAGAAGAGCGAGACCAGCATCGCGCGGATGTCGCCGCGCAGCACCTCGAAATAATCATAGAAGAAGTAGCTGGCGACGAAGAAGACGGCGAGTGCGGCCGTCGGCAGCAGCGTCGACCAGAATGCTACCGAGAGCCGGCTGAGATAGGGCGGATCCGTCACTTCCGGATCGGCGGTGAGCAGCCGCCCGAACAGGCGCCGGCCGCCGATCAAAAGCACCGCCGCCGCCAGCAGGGCGAAGAAGGTCGCGGCGAGCATTGACGGCAGCTTGTATTGCACCGCGAAGCGCAGCCAGGACCACACCGCGCGCCAGAGCTTGTCCGTCTCGTCGACGAAGGCCTCGGCGACCTCCGCGAAAAGCGCGGAATTGATCTCGTAGCGTTTGGTCAGGAGCCGGGCGAACAAGTCGCGCCGCATGTCGGCGATGCGGTCGACCATGGTGCCGATGCGCAGCGACTGCGTCTCGGCCATGCCGATCAGCGCGTTGATCTCCGCCTTCTCGGCCAGCAGGTTCTGGCGTTCGAGCGTGACGATGTCGGGTTCGGCCGGCTGGCCTTCCGCCGGCGCCGGCCCGATCTGGGTCAGCCGCTGGTTGATCTCGGTGAGCCGCGGCCTGAAGGCGAGCGCGCTGTTCAGCAGCTGCCGGTCGATATCCTCGAGTTGCAGCCGGAACTCGACGAGCTTGACGTCGTCCTCGGCATTCGCCGGCAGGCGCTTCTCGATTTCGTCGATCTTGACCCTGAGGCCGTTCAGGACCTCCTGTTGCTCACCAATGACGCCGCCGTCGATGCGGCCGCCGTTCTGTGCTGCCGCGGCGCCGGGTAAGGCCGCTGCAACGAGCAGGACGAGAAGGATGGCGAGGTGCCGAAGAGCCAGATGGGGCAGCATGCGGAGTCTGTCCGAATCCCCTGCCGGACCGGTTGAAAGGAAGCCTTTCAATAATGACGCATGGAGGCCGCGGCAAGCTGCAGGCTTGCTGCGGAGTCGGCCCTGCGAAAGGCGATGGCGGAAAATTGGCCTTGACGTCCGGCGCCCGCCTATAGTCTCACGGCTCGCCCGCAATGGATGGCCTTATATGGCGGAATATTCAGCCTTTTCGCTGCTCAAGCACGCTCTCTCCGGGAATCGCGACTGGAAGCCCGCCTGGCGCAAGCCCACGCCCAAGCCGGCATACGACGTGATCGTCGTCGGTGGCGGCGGGCATGGGCTCTCCACTGCCTACTACCTTGCCAGGGAGCACGGCATCACCAATGTCGCCGTGCTGGAGAAAGGCTACCTCGGTTCCGGCAACATCGGCCGCAACACCACCATCGTTCGCTCCAACTACCTGCTGCCGGATTCGATCCGCTTCTATGAGCATTCGATGAAGCTCTGGGAGAACCTCTCCCACGATTTGAACTACAACGTCATGTTCTCGCAGCGCGGCGTGCTCAATCTCGCGCATACGCCCTCCCAGGCCGACGACTACATCCGCCGCGGCAATGCCATGCGCCATCAGGGAGGCGACGCGGTGTGGCTGAACGCGGCGGAAGTCGGCCGCATGGTGCGCGGCCTCGACGTGTCGGGATCGGCCCGCTTCCCGGTGGTCGGCGGCCTGCTGCAGCCGCGCGCCGGCACCGCACGCCACGACGCGGTCGCCTGGGGTTACGCGCGCGGCGCCGACCGGCGCGGCGTCGACATCCTGGAGAATTGCGAGGTCACCGGCTTCCTGCGCGAGGGCGACCGCATCGTCGGCGTCACCACCAATCGCGGCGAGATCCGCGCGAAGAAAGTGGCCGTCGCCGTCGCCGGCTCGACCGGTCGCGTGCTGAAGCTCGCCGGCATCGAGCATCTGCCGATCGAGAGCCATGTGCTGCAGGCCTTCGTATCGGAATCGCTGAAACCCTTCGTCGACGGCGTCGTCACCTTCGGCGCCGGCCACCTCTATATGTCGCAGTCCGACAAGGGCGGCCTGGTCTTCGGCGGCGGTCTCGACGAATACAACACCTACGCCCAGCGCGGAAACTTGCCGCTGGTCGAGGAGGTGATGAGCGAGATCATCGCCATGTTCCCGGCCCTCGCCCGCGTCCGGCTCCTGCGCTCCTGGGGCGGCGTCATGGACATGTCGATGGACGGCTCGCCGATCATCACCAAGGGTCCCCTGCCCGGCATGTATCTCAATTGCGGCTGGTGCTACGGCGGCTTCAAGGCGACGCCGGCCTCGGGCTGGGCCTTTGCCTGGACGATCGCCAAGGACGAGCCGCACGCGATCAATGCGGCCTACACGCTCGACCGCTTCAACCGCGGCATCCTGATCGACGAGAAGGGCCAGGGCGCGACCCCGCGGCTGCACTAGCATGACCCCGAAAAGTTGTAGACTTTTCGGAAAAGGTCATGCGGCTGAAGAGACTGTTCGATGATCATAACTTGTCCCTATTGCGGTCCGCGCGACCTCGTCGAATTCACCTACCAGGGCGACGGAACGCGCACCCGGCCCGATCCCGCCTCGACCGACCAGGCGGCGTGGAACGCCTATGTCTATGACCGGCCGAACCCGGCCGGCGACCACACCGAGATCTGGCAGCACCACGGCGGCTGCCGCGCGCACATAACCGTCGTGCGCTCGACCTTGACCCACAAGATCTCCGGCGTTGCCATGAGCCGCGACCATGGCGAGAGGAAATCGGTGGCGCGCAAGGGAGGCCACGCATGAGCCCGCGCCGCGCCGAAACCGGCGGCCGCGTCGATCGCGGCACGCGCGTCAGCTTCAATTTCGACGGCCGTTCCTATACCGGCCTTGCCGGCGACACACTCGCCTCCGCCATGCTCGCCAACGGCGTCAGGCTCTTCGGCCGCTCGTTCAAATACCACCGCCCGCGCGGCGTGCTGACCGCCGGCATCGACGAGCCGAATGCGCTGGTCACCGTGCTCAAAGGCTCGGTGCGCGAGCCCAACATCCCGGCCACGCTGCTCGAGATCCACGACGGCCTGACCGTTGTCAGCCAGAACCGCTTCCCGACGCTGGCCTTCGATGTCGGCGCGGTCAACCAGCTCGGCGGCAAGCTGATCTCGGCGGGGTTCTACTACAAGACCTTCATGGGACCTGTGTTCGGGCCGTTCAAAGGCACGCGGTTCTGGATGTTCTGCGAATGGTTCATCCGCCGCGCCGCCGGCCTCGGCCGCATGGGTTATGCAAAGGATCCGGCGCGCTACGAACGCATGAACGCCTGGTGCGACGTGCTCGTCGCGGGCGGCGGACCTGCCGGCCTGATGGCCGCGAAGGCCGCGGCGGACGCCGGCCAGAGCGTCATCCTCGCCGACCTCGAGCCGGTCTTCGGCGGCCAGGCCAAGTGGTCGGACGAGACGATCGACGGTTCGCCGGCAGCGGAATGGGTCGAGCGGACCGTCGAAGAGCTGGCGCAGCGCGACAATGTCCGCCTGCTGCCGCGCACCACGGTCTGGGGCTATTACGACGACAACACGCTGGCCGGGCTCGAACGGCTGACCGACCATCTATACGCCGCGCCGAAAGGCGTTCGCCGGCACCGGCACTGGGTGATCCGCGCCGGCAAGGTGGTGATCGCCGCCGGTGCCTTCGAGCGGCCGCTGGTGTTCCCGGGCAACGACCGGCCGGGTGTGATGCTGGCGTCTGCAGCCGCGCGTTACGCCGGCGAGTTCGGCGTGCTGCCCGGCGAGAAGATCGTGATCTTCGCCAACAATGACAGCGCCTATGCGTCCGCCGCCGCGCTCCGTCGCGCCGGCGCCGACATCGTCGCCATTGTCGACGTGCGCAGCACAATCTCGGACGAGGCACGCGCGGCTGCGACCGCGCTCGACGCCGAGCTGCTCGCCGGCCATGCCGTGGTCGCAACCAGCGGCGGGCGGGGCCTGTCGGGCGTCACCGTGCAGAAATTCGCTGCAGGTACCGGCGCATTTTCAGGGGAGAAGCGCAGCATCGCAGCCGACTGCCTGGCCATGTCCGGCGGCTGGTCGCCGGCCGTCCACCTTGCCTCGCAGGCCGGCGCCCGGCCGGTCTGGAACGACGCCAGGCAGGCTTTCCTGCCGCCGCAGGCCGAGGACGGCCGCTGGGTCGGTGCCGGCGCCTTCACCGGCAGCTTCTCTACCGCAAGCGCCTTGGCGGAGGGCCTGGCGGCCGGCGGTGGCGCCTCCGCCGATGCGCCCGCGGTCCAGGGCGAGCCGCTGGACGGCCCGCCCGCGCCAGTTTTCGAGATCCCCGCCAAGGGCAAGAGCCTCGTCGACTTCCAGCACGATGTCACAGCCGAGGACGTCCGCCTCGCGCACCGCGAGGGTTTCGTCTCGGTTGAGCATTTGAAGCGCTATACCACGCTCGGCATGGCGACCGACCAGGGCAAGACCTCGAACGTGCCCGGCCTCGCCATCATGGCGGAAGCTGCCGGCACCTCGATCCCGGAGGTCGGCACCACCCGCTTCCGCCCGCCCTTCGCCCCGGTATCGCTCGGCTCGCTGGCCGCCGAACGCCACGGCGACCTGAAGCCCGAGCGGCTCACCCCGATGCATGACTGGCATGTCGAGAAGGGCGCCATCATGTACACCGCAGGGCTCTGGTTCCGCCCGCAAATCTACGGCGAGCCGGGCGAGACCGTCGAGCAGGCCTATGTGCGCGAGGCCCGCGCCGTGCGCGAGGCGGTCGGCATCGTCGATGTCTCCACCCTCGGCAAGATTGCCGTGCAGGGCCCGGACGCCGCCGAGTTCCTCGACCGCGTCTACACCAACATCTTCTCGACGCTGGCGGTCGGCAAGGCGCGCTACGGCCTGATGCTGCGCGAGGATGGCCTCGTCATGGACGACGGCACGACCTGGCGACTCGGCGAGCATGATTTCCTGATGACCACGACCACGGCGAACGCCGGCAAGGTCATGCAGCATCTCGAATATTTCCTCGATGTCGTGTGGCCCGATCTCAAGGTGCACCTCACCTCCGTCACCGACGAGTGGGCGGGTGCCGCAATTGCCGGACCGAAGGCACGAGATGTGCTCGCGGCTTGCGTCAGCGGCAGCAAGGTCGACGATGCGACGCTGCCCTTCATGGGTATCGCGCACGGCGAGATCGCCGGCGTGAAGGTGATGATCTGCCGGCTCTCCTTCTCCGGCGAGATGGCCTACGAGGTCTATTGCGGCGCCGGCCACGGCTTGGCCGTCTGGGACGCGCTGGTCGCGGCCGGCAAACCCTTCGGCATCGTGCCCTACGGGCTCGAGGCGCTCGGCACGCTGCGCATCGAGAAGGGCCACGTCACCGGCTCGGAGATCGACGGCCGGACGACCGGGCGGGACCTCTATCTCGACTGGCTGCTGTCGAAGAAAAAACCCTTCATCGGCTCGGCCATGATGGACCGCGAAGGGCTGATTGCGCCCGACCGGGTCCGCCTGGTCGGCGTGATCTCGCTCGACGGCAGGCCGCTCAACGGCGGCGCGCATATCGTCGAAAAGCTCGATCGCGACAAACCGCGCGGTTCGATCGGCCATATCACCGCCGTCTGCTATTCGCCGGCGCTCGGCAAATATATCGGGCTCGCATTGGTGCAGGGCGGCAAGGCGCGCCACGGCGCGCGCGCCTTTACCTCCGACCCGCTGCGCGATCGCTTCGGGCCGGTCGAGATCGTCTCGCATCACATGTTCGATCCTGAAGGGAAGCGCATGCATGGTTGAGCAGCTTTCCCCGCTGGGCGAGGCCTGGCGTCCCGGCGCCCACGGCAACATCACCGAGGGGCCCGGGGTCACGATTGCCGAGACGAAGCCGGGCTCGATCGTGCAGGTCGCCGCTTGGCCAGGCACGCAAAGGGCCGTGCTCGAAGTCATTCGCACGGTGACTGGCCTGTCTCTCCCTGACGGCGCCGGCGCCGGCGTGGCCGACGACACGAAAGCCGCCTTCGGATTTGCGCCCGGAAAATTCTTGGTGATCGATCAGGGCGAAGGGCTCGAGGTCACGCTCGCGGCGGCGCTCACGGCCGATGTCGGCGCCGTCACCGGCCTCTCGCATGGCCGCACGGCGATCCGCGTCGCCGGCCCGAAGGCCGAATGGGTGCTGGCAAAATTCTTCGCTGTCGATTTCGCGCTGCCGGCCTTCCCGATCGGCGCCGGCAAGTCGACCAGCCATCACGAGGTCTTCGCGCAGATCCAGCGCACGGGCGCCGACCAGTTCGACCTCTACGTCTTCCGTTCGATGGCGCGCTCTTTCTGGACCGCGCTCTGCCACGGCGCCGAAGAAGTCGGCTACGAAATCCGGTAAGGCGTGCCGGCTCAGGGACCGATATTGGCGCAGTCGATCCCGGCTGTGTCCATCGTTGCAAGCGCGCCGCTCGTTCGATCGAACTGAGCCGCCCACGCAACGGCGTCGCTGTATTCCTTGTCCGGATCGAGCCGTGCCAGCGCCACGATCGTCTGGTCGTCGACCCCTGATCGCCGGCAGGTACCGATCTGCACCTCGTAGCCTTCCTCCACCGAAGGCAGGACGAGGTGCCCGGTGACCAGCCAACGAGCGGTCCCGTCGCTCGCATTGCCTGCCAACCGACCGGCAAAAACGCCGACCGGCGCGCCCGAGCGCATGTTCAGCGTGCCGACGGACCATGCACAAATATCCTCGCCCTTGTCGGTATCGCCCAGACAGCTCCCATGCAGGCTGGTCAGCCCGGCCGGATAAGGCGGCACTTCGGTCCCAACCAGTTCCGCAGCGAGCGACGGAACCGGCAGGAGCGCTACGGCAACCAGGACAACACTGCGCATCTGCGATTCCCCCAGCGCTGGCGACGGCGTGCTGCCATTTTAGAGCCAAAGGCACCTGGCGCGAAGGGGTCGTTGTCGCGGGCCGCCGGGTCCGACGCGAGAAAGCCGGGGCCTGCCCATCGCCCCGACACGCCCGCATTCATTCAAATGCGAATGAACCGGAAAAGCCAGCCTTAATAAGGGCTTGCTAATGTGGCAATCGGTCGGAGGGGCGCCGATGTCGCAGGTCGTTGGTTTTGAGCGGGGCAACAACCCCGCTCGGTTGAGCAGTGTCGAGCAGTCGGGCGAGCAACCCTCCGTCAATGCGGAGCGGCGTCGCGGCCTACGCGTAAACGGTCTTCACCTCTTCATCAGCCTCGCCTTGGCTGCAGCGGTAACGATGACAGTCAACCGCGAAGCCGCAAAGCTCAACGAACCAACGCTTTCCAATCTCTTCTGGCATTTCGCCGCCTGGCCGAGTTGCGAGGCAGCGCGCGCGGTCGGTCTCGACGAGGCCGGGCGTGGCGAGCCCGGCTATTGGCTGAGCCATGACCGCGACCGCGACGGGATCGCTTGCGAGCCCTTCGGCGAGAGCCCGGTCTTCTTCCAGCGGTAGTCTCAGGCGTTGGCGCCGCCGTCGATGGTGAATTCCGCGCCGGTCACGCGGCTTGCCTCGGTGCTGGAGAGCCAGGCAACCAGTGCGGCAACCTCCTCAGGCTCGCTGAATCCCGCGATCGCCATGCCTGCCCGCTGAATGTCGGCGCCCGGTCCGTCCGCCGGATTCATCTCCGTATCGGTCGAGCCCGGGTGGACGACGTTGACCGTGATGCCGCGTGGGCCGAGATCGCGCGCCAAGCCTTTTGTCATTCCGATGAGCGCAGCCTTGCTCATGGCATAGAGGCTGAGGCCCTGGTCCGGCACACGCACCGCGAGGTTGCTGCCGATCGAGACGATGCGGCCGCCCTCTCCCATGCGCTCGGCGGCGATCTTCGAGGCCAGGAACGGCGCGCGCACATTGATCGCCATCGTGCTTTCGAATTGCTCGTGGGTGATCTGTTCGACCGGACCCACCTGGAAGATGCCGGCATTGTTCACGAGGATGTCGAGCCGGCCGAGCCGCTCGATGGTCAATGCGACCGCGCGCTCGACTGCTTCGCGGTCGAGATTGTCGGCCTGGATGGCCGTCGCTTTCCTGCCCATCGCCTCGATGGTCCGCACGACGTCGCCTGCCCTTGCCGCGGATTGTGCGTAGGTCACCGCGACATCGGCGCCGTCATTTGCCAGTCGGCGCGCGATCGCGGCGCCGATTCCGCGGCTGCCGCCGGTCACCAAAGCCACCTTCCCGGAAAGCCCCGCCATATTCTGCTCCATATCTGTATTGATCGATACAGATATCCTGTCGCGCTTGCGGCAGCCGGTCAAGCGATTTATGTATTGATCAGCACAAAAAAGGAGACGGCATGACCGGGCGTGGCAGGCCCCGCGCTTTCGATCGCGACCTGGCGCTGCAGCGCGCGATGGAAGTGTTCTGGTCGAAGGGTTTCGACAATGCCTCGATGGCGGACCTGACGGCAGCCATGAGCATCAATTCTCCGAGCCTTTACGCAGCTTTCGGCTCGAAGGAGGAGCTTTTCCGGGCCGCGCTTCGACTCTACGGCGAAACCGAAGGCACCGAGATCTGGGAGGTCCTCGAGACCGCCCCGACTGCGAAACAGGCGATCACCGGTTTCCTGCGCGCAACCGCGCTGTCGTTCAGCCAGCCCGGCAAGCCGGCAGGCTGCCTGATCGTGCTGAGCGCCATCCATGCAAGCGACAGCAATGACGGCGTCTGCGAGGAACTGAGGCGCATCCGCGCCGAAAATGTCGACACGCTGCGCCGGCGGCTGGACCGGGCGGTTGCGGCGGGGGAACTGCCGGCGATGGCGGACACGGCCTCTGTCGCCGTCTTCTACATGACGGTCCAGCAGGGCATGTCGATCCAGGCCCGGGACGGCGCCAGCCGTCAAACGCTGATGGCGATCGCCGAAGGCGCCATCTCCGCGTGGGACGGGTTGGTCGCAACCGGAGCTTGAGCGTCAGCTCTCGACCGCCGCCTGCTGGTGCAGCGCCAGCTTCCATACGCCATCGCGGCGGGCATAGGTGCTGCTGCAGAGCGCGCGGACGAATGTCTTTTCGTTCGCCCAGCGCGACTTCGACCGATAGACCAGGACGGCGACATCGTCGGTCAGCTCGATCAGGCGCTCTTCGGAAAACTTTACTTCCGCCCAGTGTCGGCCTTCAGCATTCTCATGCCGGATCGCCTCGACGGCAGTGTCGCGGGAGATCGGGCCGGTCTCCGCAAAGAGCAACAGCGCGTCCGCGTGCAGATTGTCGCGATAGAGCGTCGCGTCGTTTTTCCAGAGCTTGCGCTCGATGGCGACCAGCGAATCCTTGAGATTCATCCTTCCTCCGCAGCCCCCGCCGCGAAGGTTTCTACTCGACGAAGGTCGCCCACTCCTCGATCGGCGCCCGCTCCGTACGGAAATTGTTCTCCGGCTTGGTCGGGTCGGCGTAGCCGAGCGCCATGCCGCAGACCAGGACTTCCTCGTCGGGCATGTCGATGATCGGGCGGATGAGCTTGTGATAGGGTGCGAACGCTGCCTGCGGGCAGGTGTCGAGCCCCCTCGCCCGCGCCGCGATCATGATGTTCTGCAGGAACATGCCCATGTCGATCCACGAGCCCTTGTTGAGGCGGCGGTCGATGGTGAACAGCATGCCGATCGGCGCGTCGAAGAAGACGAAGTTGCGGTCGTGCTGCGCGCGCATCCGCTCGATGTCACGGCGGCCGATGCCGACCGTGGCGTAGAGCGAGTAGCCGACCGCGCGGCGGCGCGACAGATACGGCTCGAAGAACTGGTCGGGATAATATTTGTACTCGTCCCAATCCGCCTTCTCGGCGCGGACGCCGGAAGACAGGATCGCCTCGCTGATCTTCTGCTTCACCTCGCCCTTGGTCACATAGACCTTCCAGGGCTGCATGTTGGTGCCGGACGGGGCGCGCGCGGCCACCTCGAGGATCTCGCGAATCATGTCATCGCTGACCGGAGAAGGCAGGAAGGCGCGCACGGAGCGGCGGGACAGGATCGCCTCGTCGACGATCGCGACCTCATCATCCAAATCCAAGCGCAGATCGGGAGCCAGCAACAACATCCCCGCCCATCCTCGCCGCGCTCGGCGCGACGCCTTTACGGAAGCCGGCAAACCGGCTCTTTAAGCAAACCGTCCAGGCACGCCCCACATCGCGTTCCCGGATGGATGAAATAATGCTTGAAATTTTCACGAACTGCAAGCTAAAATGAAAACTCAGCCGATTTTTTCATGGAGCACACGGCCTTGACTGGTACCGCCGGAGCCGCAGCAGCAAAGCGCTCGCCGCTCTCCCGCCTCATGGCCGTCGACATTCGTGCGCTGCGCAAGGCGCGCGGCCTGACTTTGACCGCCATCGCCAGCCGCCTCGGCAAGTCCGTCGGCTGGGCGAGCCAGGTGGAACGCGGCATTTCCCGTCCGACGCTGGCCGATCTCCGTGCCTTCGCCGAGATGTTCAAGGTGCCGGTCAGCCTGTTCCTGCATCCGGAAGAGCAGGTGATCTCCGAGGAAGAGCAAGGCACGATCGTGCGGGCCGGCCATCGCCGCTCGCTCGGCACGAGCGAATCCGGCGCGGTGGAAGAGCTGCTTTCGCCTGACCTTGGCGGCGCTTTCGCCATGCTGAGGTCCGAATTCGCGCCTGGCTCGGAGCTGGAAACGGTCATGCACCGCCAGGCGGAGGAATCGGGCTTCGTCGTCTCCGGCCGTTTCGACATCGAGATCGACGGCGTCTGGTATCGCTTGAGCGAAGGCGACAGCTTCCGCTTCAAGGGACAACCCTTCCGCTGGCGCAATCCCGGCAAGGTTCCCGCCGTGCTGGTCTGGATCACCTCCCCTTCCGTCTACTGACGGCAGCAAGCTCGTCTGTCCCGATCTCCCCGCACGCAGGAAGCGGCGGCGCCGGCATAACGGTGGCCTGTCGGCGGTCATCGATTCTCGGTGTCGTTTTTGGGCATTGGAGATCGCTGCGGGGGTGATATCGAATTCCGGAAATCGGACCCACGAGGAGTGAACATGGCGGAACTGCCGGCAAGCGCGCGGGTGGTGATCATCGGCGGCGGCGCCGTCGGCGTCTCCTCGCTCTACCATCTTGCCAAGGCCGGTTGGACCGACTGTGTGCTGCTCGAAAAGAACGAGCTGACATCCGGCTCGACCTGGCACGCGGCCGGCAACGTGCCGACCTTCTCCTCCTCCTGGTCGCTGATGAACATGCAGCGCTATTCGGCCGAGCTTTATCGCGGACTGGCGAAGGCGGTCGACTATCCGATGAACTACCACGTCACCGGCTCGATCCGCCTGGCGCACGGCAAGGAGCGGATGCGCGAATTCCAGCGCGCCCGGGGCATGGGCCGCTACCAGGGCATGGCGATCGACGTGATCGGCCCGAACGAGATCAGGTCGCGCTATCCCTTCATCGAGCTGCACGACCTCGAAGGCGCGCTCTACGATCCGAATGACGGCGATATCGACCCGGCGCAGCTCACCCAGGCTTTGGCGAAGGGCGCGCGCGATCTCGGAGCGAAGATCGTGCGCTTCTGCCCGGTCACCGGCGTCAGGCGCGACAAGGGCGAATGGCTGGTCGAGACTGCGCAAGGCACGATCCGCTGCGAGTATGTGGTCAACGCCGCCGGCTATCGCGCCAGGGAGGTCGGCAAGTTCTTCGGCCGCGACATCCCGATGATGGTGATGAGCCATCAGTACATTCTGTTCGAGGAGATTCCGGAGCTGAAGGCGTGGTCGATGGAAGCCGGCCGCAAGCTGCCGCTGCTGCGCGACGTCGATACCTCCTATTATCTGCGCCAGGAAAAGAACGGCATGAATCTCGGGCCTTATGAGCGCAATTGCCGCGCGCACTGGGCGACTGTCGACGACCCGATGCCGGACGATTTTTCATTCCAACTCTTCCCGGACGATCTCGAGCGGCTGGAGTGGTATTTGAACGACGCCATCGCCCGCGTGCCGATCCTCGGGACGGCCGGTCTGTCGAAGGTGATCAACGGCCCGATCCCCTACGCCCCGGACGGCAACCCGCTGATCGGCCCGATGCCGGGCGTGCCCAACGCCTTCGAGGCCTGCGTCTTCACCTTCGGCATCGCCCAGGCCGGCGGCGCCGGCAAGGTGCTGGCCGAGTGGGTCACCGAAGGACGCACGGAATGGGATATGTGGTCCTGCGACCCGCGCCGTTTCACCGACTTTGCCGCAGCACCCGACTACGCGGTCGCCAAGGGGCTCGAGGTCTACGGCCACGAATATGCGATCCAGTTTCCGCGCCATGCCTGGCCGGACGGACGCAACCGCAAGCTCTCGCCCCTTCACGACCGCATGGCCGCCCTCGGCGCGCAGTTCGAGCCCTACAATGGCTGGGAGCGCGCCACCTGGTACGCGAAAACGGGCGACGACACCTCGCAAGCCTCCACCCAGACCTTCGACCGCGAAGGTCCATGGCAGAAGCGCGTGCGCGCGGAATGCCTCGCAGTGCGTGACGCTGCCGGCATTCTCGATTTGCCCGGCTTCTCGCGCTTTCGGCTTCACGGTCCCGGCGCGCGGGCGTGGCTGGCGACGATGGTCACCGGCGTCGTGCCGAAGCCCGGCAAGATCGGCCTCGGCTATTTTGCCGACGATGACGGCCGCATCGTCACCGAAATGTCGATCCTGGCGCTGGAAGAAGATTTTTTCGTTCTGATCACCGCGGCGGTGGCCGAATGGCACGACGGCGAATGGCTGAGCAAACATTTGCCGGAAGCCACGGCAATCGTGCTGGAGAACGCCACTGACAGCTTGTCGTGCCAGATCCTCTCCGGGCCGAAGTCGCGCGCCATCCTTGCCGAATTGACCGACGCCGACCTGTCTCTGCCCTGGTTGTCGCACCAGTCCTGCCGCATTGCCGGACGCTGGGTGCAGCTTGTTCGCGTCTCCTTCGCCGGCGAGCTCGGTTGGGAGCTGCACACCAGGATCGAGGATACCGCCGCCGTGTTCGACGCGGTCTGGGCGGCCGGCCAGAAGCACGGCCTGCAGCCCTTCGGAATGTTCGCATTGGATGCGCTGCGGCTCGAGAAAGGCTACCGCGCCTGGAAAAGCGAGCTATCGACCGACTACACCGTGCTGCAGGGCGGGCTCGAACGTTTCGTCAAATGGGACAAGCCCGAATTCAAGGGCAAGCGCGCCTTGCAGAACGAGAAGCAGCAGGGCGTGACCAAACGCTTCGCCATCCTCACCGTCGATGCCGGCGAATGCGATGCGCCCTACATGTCGACGCTCTGGCATGACGGCAAGATCGTCGGCGAGACCCTGTCGGGAGGATTCGGGCACCGTGTGGACAAATCGATCGCGCTCGGCATGATCCGCACCGACCTCGCCGAGGCCGGCGCGAAGGTGGAGGTTGAGATTTTCGGCGCGATGTTCCCGGCGGTGGTCCACGGCGACCGGCCGCTCTGGGACCCTGACAACGAGCGCCTGCGCGGATAAACGACGCTCCGAACACGGAACGCTTTTACCATGCCGAAACCCTCCTCCCGCCTCACCAACATCAATCCGTCCGGCAAGGACGGATGGGAGGTGCATTTCGAGGCCTGGCGGCGCAAGCTCGCCGGCCAGGACATCATCATGCTGTCGGTCGGCGACCATGATTTCGACACGCCGAGCGAAACCGTCGAGGCGGCGGTCCGTGCCGTGCGCGCCGGCCATCACCACTATACGCAGCTTGCTGGCATTCCGGCGCTGCGCGAAGCCATGGCCAAGGTCTCGACGCGCGCGACTGGCGTCGAGACACGACCCGACGAGGTTATCGCGGCGCCGGGCGGCCAGGCCGCGCTCTTCGCCGCGGTGCAGGCAACGGTTGACCATGGCGACCACGCAATCGTGGTCGCACCCTACTACGCCACCTACCCCGGCACGTTCCGCGCCGCCGGCGCCGATTTCACCGTGGTCGAGTGCCGGGCTGAAGGCGGCTTCCAGCCGGACAAGGCGGCCATCGCCAAGGCAGTGCGGCCGAACACCAGCGCCATCCTGATCAACTCGCCCAACAACCCGACCGGCGCGGTCTATTCGAAGCAGAGCCTGGAAGGCATCGCGTCGATCTGCATCGAGCACGATCTCTGGCTCATCTCGGACGAGGTTTACTGGGCGCTGGCCGAGAATCATCATCTCTCGCCGCGCGCGCTGCCTGAAATGGCGGAGCGCACGCTGGTGCTCAATTCGATGTCGAAGAGTCACGGCATGACCGGCTGGCGCATCGGCTGGCTGACCGGCCCGGCCTACCTGATCCCGCTGCTGGTCGGGCTGAACATCGTGACCACCTATGGGCTGCCCGACTTCACCAGCCACGCCGCGATCGAGGCGCTGGAGAACGACTACGGCGTCAAACAGATCGCCGAGACCTATGCCAACCGCCGGCATGCCTTCCTCGATGCGATCCGCGGCATGAACAACGTCGTCGTGCGCGGCTCGGAAGGCGGCATGTACGTCATGCTCGACATCCGCGCCGTGGAGGCCGACGACGAGAAATTCGCCTATGCACTGCTCGATGCCGAGAATGTCGGCGTGATGCCGGGCGGCAGCTTTGGCGATGCCGCCAGGGGCCATATCCGCATCGCGCTCACCCAGCCCGAGCCGATCCTGCTTGAAGCCGCCAGGCGCATCCGCCGCTTCGTTTCCTCCTACAAGCGAGCCGCTGCTTGATCCCCGCCAAAGCCCGCGTCGTCATCATCGGGGGCGGCGTTTCCGGCTGCTCGGTCGCCTATCATCTCGCCAAGCTCGGCTGGACCGACGTCGTCCTGCTCGAGCGCAAGCAGCTCACCAGCGGTACCACATGGCATGCAGCCGGGCTTGTCGGCCAGTTGCGCGGCTCGAAGAACATGACGCGGCTGGCGAAATATTCGGCCGACCTCTATGTCAAGCTGGAGGCCGAGACCGGCGTCGCCACCGGCATGCGCACGACGGGCTCGATCTCGGTGGCGCTGACCGAGGAACGCAAGCACGAGCTCTACCGGCAGGCGACGGTCGCCCGCGCCTTCGACGTCGACGTGCGTGAGATCTCGCCGACCGAGGTCAAGCAGATGTATCCGCACCTGAACGTCTCCGACGTCGTGGGCGCCGTGGCGCTGCCGCTCGATGGGCAATGCGACCCGGCCAACATCGCCATGGCGCTGGCCAGGGGTGCTCGGCAGCGCGGCGCACGGATTTTCGAGAGCACGAAAGTCACCGCAGTCGAGGCGAAGGGCGGCCGCGTCGCCGGCGTGACCTACGAGAACGACGGCCAGCCCGGCCGGATCGCCGCCGACCTGGTGGTGAACTGTGCCGGCATGTGGGCGCGCGACGTCGCCGGCAAATCCGGCGTGACCATTCCGCTGCATGCCTGCGAGCATTTCTACCTGATCACCGAGCCGATCCCGGGACTCGAGCGCCTGCCGGTGCTGCGCGTGCCGGACGAGTGTGCCTACTACAAGGAAGATGCCGGCAAGATGATGCTCGGCGCCTTCGAGCCTGTTGCCAAGCCATGGGGCATGGCCGGGATCCCTGAGGATTTCTGCTTCGACCAGTTGCCGGAGGACATGGACCATTTCGAGCCCATCCTCGAAATGGGCGTGAACCGCATGCCCATGCTGGCGACCGCCGGCATCCACACCTTCTTCAACGGTCCGGAGAGCTTTACGCCCGACGACCGTTATTACCTCGGCGAGGCGCCGGAGCTCGCCGGTTACTGGATGGCGACCGGCTACAACTCGATCGGCATCGTTTCCTCAGGCGGCGCCGGCATGGCGCTGGCGCAGTGGATGAACGACGGCGAGCCGCCCTTCGACCTGTGGGAGGTCGACATCCGCCGCGCGCAGCCTTTTCAGCGCAACCGCTCCTATCTGAAGGAGCGCGTGACCGAGACGCTCGGCCTGCTCTACGCCGACCATTTTCCTTACCGCCAGGTCGCGACCGCGCGCGGCGTGCGCCGCTCGCCGCTGCATGAACACCTGAAGGCGCGCGGCGCCGTGTTCGGCGAGGTCGCCGGCTGGGAGCGCGCCAACTGGTTCGCGAAGGACGGCCAGGAGCGCGAATACAAATATTCCTGGTGGCGGCAGAACTGGTTCGGCAACCAGCGCGCCGAGCACCTCGCCATACGCACCGGCGTCGGCCTGTTCGACATGACGTCGTTCGGCAAGATCCGCGTCGAGGGCCGTGATGCGCTGAAATTCCTGCAGCGCGTCTGCGCCAACGACATGGACGTGGCGCCGGGCAAGATCGTCTACACGCAGATGCTCAACGCCCGCGGCGGCATCGAGAGCGATCTCACCGTCACGCGTCTCTCCGACACCGCCTTCTTCCTCGTCGTGCCCGGCGCAACGCTCCGCCGCGATCTCGCCTGGCTGAAAAAGCATGTCGGCGAGGATTTCGTCGTCATCACCGATGTGACTTCATCCGAAAGCGTGCTTTGCCTCATGGGGCCTGACGCGAGGAAGCTGATTCAAAAGGTGAGCCCGAACGATTTCTCCAATGAGAACAACCCCTTCGGGACGTTTCAGGAGATCGAGATCGGCTATGGTCTGGCCCGCGCGCACCGCGTCACCTATGTCGGCGAGCTCGGCTGGGAGCTCTACGTCTCGACCGACCAGACCGCGCACGTGTTCGAGGCGGTCGAGGCGGCTGGCGTCGAGCTCGGCCTTAAGCTCTGCGGCCTGCACACGCTCGATTCTTGCCGCATCGAAAAGGCGTTCCGCCATTTCGGCCACGACATCACCGATGAGGACCACGTGCTCGAGGCCGGCCTCGGCTTCGCCGTGAAAACCGGCAAGGGCAATTTCATCGGCCGCGACGCCGTACTCAGGAAAAAGGACGCCGGGCTCTCGACCCGTATGCTGCAGTTCCGATTGAAGCACCCCGAACCGCTGCTCTTCCACAATGAAGCGATCGTGCGCGACGGCAAGATCGTCGGCACCGTTACCTCTGGCAATTACGGTCATCACCTCGGCGGCGCCATCGGCATGGGCTATGTGCCCTCAGCCGGCGAGTCCGATGCGCAGGTTCTCGCCTCATCCTACGAGATCGAGATTGCCGGCGAGCGCTTCGCCGCCGAAGCTTCCCTGAAGCCGATGTACGATCCGAAGTCAGAGCGGGTCAGGATGTAGCTGTCTTCTCCACCGTTCACGGAGAAGGAAAGCTAAAACCTCGCCACCCGCATCCGTACCTTCATCAAAAAGGCCTTGCGCGAGATGTCGGTCGACGAGTCCATCCGGTAGTGCGCGACGTAGAGCGTCTTGCAGAGCCGCGCGCAATTGGCGCGCATGCCGCGCAGGATCGTCTTCCTGCCTGGCTGGCCGATCAGCACGGACCACCAGAGCGGCGCGCCGCAGGTGGTGATGACGCCGATGCGTTTCACGTGCCTCAGCATCGGCTGCACCAGTCCGCGCCGGTCGAGCTTGAACACCACGTCGAGCGCCCAGACGCGGTCGAGCCAGCCCTTGAGCATGGCCGGCATTCCGTACCACCAGGTCGGGTAGATGAAGAGGATCGAGTCGCACCAGCGCAGATTTTCGATGTGCGGCACCAGCGCCGGGTCGGTCGGCGCATGTTCGTTGTATTCGCGGCGCTCGTCGGTCGGCATCACCGGGTCGAACCTTTCCGCGTAGAGGTCAACCAGGCGGATTTCGGCCCCGCGCTCCTTCAGCGTCTCCACCGCTGCGTCGCGGATCGCGGCCGAGAAGCTTTCCGGAACGGGGTGGCAGTAGACGACGAGCACGCGCATCAGAAGCGGTCCATCTCGCGCCTCACCTTGTCCATGAAACGCGCGCGGGTTTCGGGCGTCGACTTGTTCATCGAGTAATGCGCCAGATAGCCAAAACCGGCGCCCGGCTTCACGGTCGAGCGCATCAGGCGGCCGACGATCCGACGCGGCGGATCACCCATCAGCCAGGCGCGGAAGCGGCTGCCGCCATAGGTGGTGACCGCCATCACTTTCTTGATGTTGTGCAGGATCGGCCAGGCCTCTCCGTCGACCAGCTTGAACGAGACGCCGGGCAGGAAGACGCGGTCCATGAAGCCCTTGAGGATCGCCGGATAGCCGTAGTTCCAGACCGGGAAGGAAAGCACGAGCGCGTCGGCCTTGCGCAGCCGCTCGACATAGTCGCGCACCGGCTCGATGTTGTTGGCGTCGTAGTGCGTGAGCCGCTCTTCGCGCGTCAGCCGCGGGTCGAAATCCTCGGCGTATAGATCGCAATCGTCGACCTCATGTCCGGCGGCCTTCAGGCGCTCGACGATGAGCTTGTGCAGCGCCGCATTGTAGCTTGTCTCGACCGGATGCGCGAAAAGCACGAGGACACGCATTCTGCTCAGCCCGCCGCTTGCAGTCCCTTGAACAGGAAGGGTTTGCCGGTCCTGTAGTCGTAGTCCGGATTCTCCCAGGCGATCATCTTGCCGGGATTGAGCAGGCCTTTCGGGTCGGTCTCGCGCTTGAAGGCGAGTTGCACGTCGTCGGTCTGCTTCATGCCGCCCTCTTCCAGCGTGTATCGGTGCGGATTGAAGATCCAGACGCCATTGTCCTCATGGATGCGGATGATCTCGTCGAGCCGTTCGGGCGTGGTGAAGCGCACGAGCGGCAGCCCGGCCGCGCCGATCTCGCCGTCGAAGCGGATGTATTCGACGTGCCCCGGCACCTCGTCGCCGAATGCCTTCGTCATCGCCTCGATATGCCCGAAGGTCGGGTAGCGTGCCTGCAGATAGGTGATCGTGGGGTCGACACGGATGGCGCGCAGCGTGGTGTGGTTCCAGGTAAGCTCGAAGGCCGGCGGCAGGCCTTTCAGGTCCGCTTCCTTGTCGGCGCGGAACAAGATCTCCCCCTTCGTCCGCCGCGTGAATGCGAGGAAAGCGTCGAGCGCATGCGGCGCAACCATCACGACCACCACGCTCTGCTCGCGCCGCAGGTATTTCTGGTGACGCTTGAAATAATCGTAGGGGATGGGTGCGGCGATCGGCGTGATCAGCTTGGTGAGAATGCCGTCCTGCACGGCGAGGTCGTTGCCGAAGCGAACCGCGGCGAGGAAATCGTCGAAGCCGACAATGACGTCGACCCAGTCGTAAGCAGCCGTCAGCGGCATCTCGACCTCGGTGATGATGCCGTTGGTGCCGTAGGCGTGCATCACCTTCAGCACATCCTCGCCGGTCAGCTCCATCACCTGCGGCTCGCCCTGCATGGTGACGATGCGCAGCCGCATGACGTTGCCGAGGTCGCGCAGGCCGCCCCAGCGGATCGAGCCGATGCCGCCGGAGCCGCCGGCGACGAAGCCGCCGATCGAGGCGGTGTTGTAGGTGGAGGGCGACATGCGCAGCTCCTGCCGCGAATCCGCCCGCGTCGCCCTGTCGATTTCGGCGAGCACCGCGCCTGGTCCGGTCACCACGCGCCCCGGCGCGATCGATTTCACCTGGTTCATTTCGGCGAGCGACAGCACCACGCCGCCGGAAAGCGGCATTGCCTGCCCGTAATTGCCGGTGCCGGTGCCGCGCGGCGTGACCGGGATTCCGAGCTTGTTGCAGGCGGCGAGGACCCGGATCACCTCCGCCTCGCTCTTCGGCGAGACGACGAGGTCGCCCTTCACATGATCGAGCTGTTGTTTGAGGATCGGGCTGTACCAGTAGAAATCACGGCTCTTCTGCTGGACGATCGCGGGATTGTCCTCGATCTTGAGGCCGTCGAGCTCGCGCTTCAGCGCCGCAATATCCATCAACTACACCATCAAATCATCGAGCTCGGCATAATCCGGCACCACCCTTTCCACCGCCCCGCCCTCCCGCACCACGACACGGTCGGATTCGGGGCGAGAAAGAAGCTCGGTCCAACTCCGCCCGCGGAAGATGACGAGATCGGCCGGACCGCCTGCAAACAATGTTCCGACGCCATGTAACCGCATGATGTCGGCGGGGGTCGCCGACACGGCCTTCGGCCATTCCCCAACGGGATGGTCGAAATGCAGAATGCGGGTCGCCATGCGGTAGACTTCCAGCATGTCGAGATCGCCATAGGCGTAGAACGGATCGCGCGTATTGTCGGAGGCAACGGCAACGGCAATGCCGCGCGCCCGCATCTCGTGCAGCAGCGTCACCCCGCGCCAGCGCGGTGTCGTCGCGTCGTTGCGGCGGTCCTGCAGATAGAGGTTGCACATCGGCAAGGACACCACCGCAATGCCCGCCTTCGCCACCTTGTCGAGCGTGTCGAGCACCTCCGTGTCCGGCTGTCGCGACAGCGCGCAGCAATGGCCGACCAGGATCTTGCCTTCGAAGCCGTTCCACATCGCCGCTTCCGCGATCTTGCGCAGCGACACGGCCGAGACGTCGCCCGTCTCGTCGGCATGGAAATCGAGGTCGAGCCCATTGTCGATCGCCACGCGGAAGACGGCGTCCAGCAACTCGTCGAGGTCGGGCACCATGTAGGTGACCGCGCCGAACACACCCTTCGCCTTCGCCACCCGTCTCGCGAGGTTTTGGAGGAACGCCTTGTCGCGGTAGCCGTCGATGCCGACCAGGCAGGACGCCTGCAATTCGATACGGCCCTTCCAGCGCTCGCGCATCTCCTCGAAGACCGCCCAGGAAATGGCGTCCTGCGGGGCGATGGAATCGAGATGGGTGCGCAGGGCCTTGGTGCCGTGGGCGTAAGCCGTGCGCAGCGAGAAATCCATGCGACGCGCCACATCCCCGGCCGACCAGCGCGCCGCACGGTCGGCGCCAACCGCGTCCAGCGCCCCCATGAACGAGCCGTCCGGGTTCGGCTTGCGTCCCCAGATATGGCCCTTGTCGATATGCGTGTGGCAGTCGACGAAGGCCGGCATGACGATGCGGCCGGCGAGGTCGATTGCACGTGGCGGCGTCGGACGCGTGGCGTTCTTCGCGGCGATGCCGGTGATCTTGCCGTCGGCGACGGCGACGTCGGCGAGGATGAAGCCGTCTCGATCGGCGCGGCCATTGAGGTCCGGCGCCTGCGAGCCGTGGATGCGCGCATCGGTGAGAACATACCAGCCGGTATCGGGGATCGTGACGGAGGTCATGATGGCCGAACGCCGAGTTCCGTCGCGCCCCCCTCTGTCCTGCCGGACATCTCCCCCACGAGGGGGGAGATCGGACGGCCGCTCAACCTTCGCCAGCCTGCAACATTGACGATTAGCGAAAGTCGCGGCGATAGCCAATCTCCCCCCTTGTGGGGGAGATGGCCGGCAGGCCAGAGGGGGGCAACGTAGAGCGCCGCAGTCCGGGCGTTTGTTTGACGATACACTCAGCGCTCCTGCTTCAGCGCGCTTTCATGCCAGTTGCGCAAGGCCAGGTGCGCGACCAGGCTCAGCACCAGGAAGATGACGATACCCGTCACCGAGATCAGGATCAGCGCTGCGAACAGGCGCGGCGCGTTGAGGCGATAGCCGGCCTCGATGATACGCGAGGCGAGCCCTGAGGACTGGCCGGAGGCGCCGGCGACGAACTCGGCCACGACCGCGCCGATCAGCGACAGGCCGCCGGCGATCTTCAGGCCGCCGAGGAAATAAGGCATGGCCGCCGGCAGCCGCAGGTACCAGAGCTGCTGCCAGCGCGTCGCACCGTTGAGCTGGAAGAGGTCGCGCAGATTCCGGTCGACCGAGTTCAGCCCGAGCGTGGTGTTGGAGAGGATCGGGAAGAAGGCGACGATCCAGGCGCAAAGCAGGAGTTTTACGGTCTGGTTGTCGACGTAAATGTTGATGAGCGGGAAGATCGCCACGATCGGCGTCACCTGCAGCACGACCGCGAAAGGGAAGAAGGACATCTCCACCCATTTCGACTGCGCGAAGAGCACGGCCAGACCGACGCCGCCGATTACTGCCGCGGCGAGTCCCATGAAGGTGATGCGCAAGGTGGTGAGCAGGGCGCCGAACAAAAGGCCCGCATCGTTCCACATCGTTTGAGCGACGAGGCCGGGCCGTGGCAGGATGTATTTCGGGATCTCGTTCCAGACCACGATCCGGTCCCAAAGCCAGATGGCAAGCGCCATGATCAGCACCGGCAGCACCCATTTGCCGATGCGCTCCAGCCGCTCCGAGCGCAGTCGCCGGGCTTCTTCCGGATCGAGCACGGGGGCGCGCGCCTCAATGGTCGCCATGCGTGCCTCCGCCGGTCCGGATCGCCGCGGCAAGCACGTCGGAGACCTGCCGGCAAAGCGCTGCGTATTCGGCCGATGTCCGGAAGGCCTCGTTTCGCGGATAGGGCGCTTCCACCCTCATCTCCTCGAAGACGCGCCCGGGCCGCGCCGCCATCACCACGATGCGGCTCGACAGGAACGCGCTCTCGAACACGCTGTGGGTGACGAAGACCGTGGTGAAGCGCTCGGCCTGCCAAAGCTCGAGCAAATCGTTGTTGAGCTTGAAGCGGGTGATCTCGTCGAGCGCGGCGAAAGGCTCGTCCATAAGCAGCAGGCGCGGCTTGGTGACCAGCGCCCGGGCGATCGAGACGCGCATCTTCATGCCGCCCGAAAGCTCGCGCGGCACCGCCTGCTCGAAGCCGGAAAGGTGAACGCGCTCCAGCATCTCGTGCACGGCCGGCGCGGCCTTGCTGCGCGACACGCCCCTCAGCCTGAGCGGCAGCCAGACATTGTCGAACACGCTCGCCCACGGAAGCAGCGTCGGCTCCTGGAAAACGAAGCCGACGCAGTCCTCGCCGAGCGCCTTGCGCCAGTCGAGCAGCCCGACGGTCGGGCTCGACAGGCCTGCAATCAATCGCAGAGCGGTCGACTTGCCGCAGCCGGACGGCCCGAGCAGGCTGAGGAAATCACCCTCGCGGATGGTGAGATCGACATGCGAGAGCGCGGTGACGCCGTTGGAGAAGGTCTTGCCGACATCGCTCAGGACGAGCAGCGGGCTAGCGCCCGCCGCCGTTTCCTCCGGCGTCGCCACCGCTTTATGCAGCACCGAAAAGGCCTATTTCTTCAGGTCGAGGCCGACGCCCTTGTTCACGAAGTCGAGCGTATAGGCCTTCTTGATGTCGATGCCGGCCGGCATCACCTTGGCCGTCACCATCTTGTCGTAGAAGTCCTGCATGCGCGCGTCGGTCATGGCGCCGATGCCGAGCTTCTCGGTGTCGCCGGAATCGACGATGCCGAACTTCTTCATCTGGCTGATCGAGAAGGCGATCTGCTCGTCGGTGATCTCCGGATTGTCCTTCTTGATCGCCTCGTTGGCGGCTTTGTTGTCGCCGTAGAGATAATTGTACCAGCCCTTGGCGGTGCCATCGACGAAGCACTGGACGACCTGCGGCCGCGTGTCGATCGTGTCCTGCATCGCTTCGATCGTCGTCGAATAGGTGCTGTAGCCGTAATCCGCGAGCAGGAACTGGTTCGGGACGAACCCGCCTTCCTTCTCGACCGCGTACGGCTCGGACGTCACGTAGCCCTGCTGAATCGACTTCGGGTTGGCGATGAAGGCCGCCGGGTTGAAGGTGTAAGGGATGCGTTTCGCGGGGTCGAAGCCATACGCCACCTCCATCCACAGGAAGAAGCTCGTCATGCCTTCGTCGCCGATGATGTACTGGTCGGCGTTTTTCAGATCCTCCCACTTGTCGAGGCCGACGCCCGGGTGGGACATGATGACCTGCGGCTCCTTCTGGAAAGATGCAGCGACGACGCGCAGCGGAATGCCTTCCTTCACCGCATCGAAGGCCTGCTGCATGTTGCCGCCCATGTAGAAGTCGATCTTGCCGGCAAGCAGCAGCGGACGCCCTGCGACCTGCGGGCCGCCCTGCTGGATGGTCACGTCGATGCCGCACGCCTTGTAGCTGCCGTCGGCGACCGCCTGGTAGTAGCCGCCATGCTCGGCCTGGGCGAACCAGTTCGACATGAACGTCACCTTTTCCTGCGCGAGTGCGCCGGTGACGGAGGCAGCGACGATTGCGACCGCAGCCGCGGAAGCCGTGAGATGAAAGCGCATAGACACCACCCTCTGTTGACCCGCGTCTCTATCTGCCGCGGGATTCGGAATGCCATCGTTTAACGAAGCAAGACGCGTGCCGGTCAAGCCGAACCTGACTGCAGGATGATCGGGCCGTTAAAAGCGCGCACGCCTGTGCTTTTCGGGCTCGCATCGTGCCCATTTTTCGGGCGGCTGTCCACATTGGCGCGCGGCCGTGCGCACGCACCTTGAAGCGCTGCGCCCAGGCGCTTTAGCCTTGTGGTCGCAAAAGTCGTGGAGACGCCGATGTTCCGATTCCTGAGCCCGAAAACGATCCGGCCGCCTTTCGCGAAATACAGCCATGGCGTCGAGGTGCCGGCCGGCAAGCGGCTGATCCTGTGCTCGGGACAACTCGGCATCGGTCCGGATGATTCGATTCCGGACGACGTGGGCGCGCAGGCCGAGCTCTGCTTTGCCAACATCGCCGCCATCCTTGCCGAGGCCGGTCTCGGACTGAAGGATATCGTGCGCATCAACGCCTATGTCACCGATCGCGCCTGCCTGAAACCCTACATGGCCGCGCGCGACCGCCTTTTCGCCGAGCCCGCGCCGGCCTCGACGCTGATGATCGTCTCGGGTTTCGCGCGCGAAGCGTTCAAGGTAGAGATCGAGGCGATCGCGGCCGGGTGAGCCGCGTTTGGATTCACGAATGTCAGCGCTCTACGTTGCCCCTCTCTGTCCTGCCGGATATCTCCCCCTCAAGGGGGGAGATCGGACTGCCGCGATGCTCTCGCCAATCGCCTACGTCGCAGGCACGGCGAAAGTGGCGAAGCTGCCAATCTCACCCCTTGAGGGGGAGATGGCCGGCAGGCCAGAGGGGGGCGCTTCGCGCCGACCTGCATCACAGGGGTGCAGCTGATGTCGAAAAGACGCGTCTGGTGGGGCGACTATCCGACCACAGAATACGCTTCCATCGACCCGGAAACGACGATCGCCGTGCTACCGGTGGCCGCGATCGAGCAGCACGGCCCGCATTTGCCCGTCTCGACCGACACGTCGATCATGGCCGGCATGCTCGACACAGTGATCGCGCGCCTGCCCGCCGACCTCGATATCCGCATCCTGCCGATCCAGGCGGTGGGCAAGTCGAACGAGCATCTGCACGCGCCGGGCACCCTCACGCTGCCGGCAACGACGCTGGTCGAGGCGTGGACCGAACTCGGCATCTCGGTTGCTCGCGCGGGCGTGCGCAAGCTCGTCATCGTCAACGCGCATGGCGGCAATGAAGAGATCATGGGCATCGTCTCGCGCGAATTGCGCGTCAGCCAGCGCATGCTTTCGGTGAAGACGAGCTGGCAGCGTTTCGGCCGGCCGGAAGGCATGTATCCGGAGCTCGAGGATCGCCATGGCATCCATGGCGGCGATGTCGAGACCTCACTGATGCTGCACTTCCGGCCCGATCTCGTGGACATGGGCAAGGCCGAGAATTTCATCTCAGCCGTGGCAAAAGCGGAGCAGGAATTCGAGCTCCTGCGCCACACCGGCACGCACGCCTTCGCCTGGATCGCCAGCGACCTCAACCCGCACGGCGTGGTCGGCAATGCTTCGGTTGCGACGGCGGAAAAGGGCCGGCTGACGGCGGAGCATCAGGCCGACGGTTTTGTTCGGCTGCTCAAGGATGTACGCAAGGCCAGGCTCGCGGAGTGGCTGGCCTGAACCTTTCCTTCTCCCCGTTCACGGGGAGAAGGTGGCCCGAAGGGTCGGATGAGGGGCAGCGCTGAGGTTTCAGAGCCAGCACCGCGAGCCGTTCAAACGCAGCGCCGCCCCTCATCTGCCTCCTGAGCGTTTGTCGAAGGGCGGCATCTTCTCCCCGCGAACGAGGAGAAGAGAGCTAACGGCGCCCGCCAGTTCTTTGGCCAAATCGCCCGATTGCGACACCTCGATGCTGTCCAGCCCGAGCCAGGCCGCCATCTGCCTCAGCTCATCCGCCAGCGCCTCGGCCACATGCTTCGGAGCGCCTGGTTCGCGGTGGGCGGCGAGCACGCGCAGCACGCCCGCCTGACGATCGCCCTTCAGGTCGACGCGCGCCGCGATCGTATCGCCGAGCAGGAAGGGAAGCACGTAATAGCCGTGCACGCGCTTGTGCGCCGGCACGTAGATCTCGATGCGGTAGAAAAAGCCGAACAGGCTTTCGGCGCGGTCGCGCTCCCAGACCAGCGGGTCGAAAGGCGAGAGCAGCGCCTGAGCGTCGATCTTGCGCGGCTGCTTCGCTTCGCGGTGCAGATAGGCCTGCTGGCTCCAGCCTTCGACCTTGAGCGGGATCAGCTCGCCGGTCTCGATCAGTTCGGGCACGCCGCGCTTCACATCCTCGGGAGCGAGGCGATAGTAGTCGCGCAATTGCGTAGCGGTCGAAACGCCCATCGCCTTCGCCGAGATACGCAGCAGCTCGCGCGTGGCATCCGCAGCCGAAACCTCCGGTGCATTGACGATCTCCGGCGGCAGCACCCGCTCAGGCAGGTCGTAGACGCGCTCGAAGCTCGGCCGCCGCTCCGCGGTCGTGATCTTGCCGGCCCAGAACAGCCATTCGAGCGCAGCCTTGCTGTCGCTCCAACCCCACCAGCCGCGTTTGCCGCCCGACCTCTCGAAGTCGGAAGCCGACATCCTGCCGTTGCTGGCGATTGCCCGATAGACCTCATCGACATGGGCGGCGCGCTCTACGCCGAATGCCGCTATGCCCTTGTAGATACGCTCGCCGCGCGCCGCCCTTTCCATGCGGAAGCGCATCAAGGGCCAGACCTCGACCGGCAGCAGCGAGGCCTCGTGCGCCCAATATTCGAAGGTGAGCCGTCGCTTGCCCTTGGCCGTCCTGTCGATAAGGTCGAGCGGATAGGCGCCGTAGCGCGAGAACATCGGCATGTAGTGCGCGCGCACCAGGATGTTCACCGAGTCCATCTGCAGCAGGCCGTTGCGCGCCAGATAGCGCTTCAGGTGCCCGCGGCCGATCGGGCTCGCCGGCCGCTTCTCGTTGAAACCTTGCGCCGCGAGCGCGATGCGGCGGGCAGCCAGTGTGGAGATTTTCTCTTTCATGCGGCGATCCGGTTTCGGCCGGCATCGAGGCGACAGCGGCCGAAACCTGTTTAGCCGGGATTCTCTGCCGGCTGCCACCCGTCGACGGCACGGCTCCTGACAGCGGCGTGTCAGGGTTGCCGGCGTTTCGCCCGCGCGCCCTCGCCCGCGCGCAGCACCTTCTCAGGCACCCGGTTGGGCAACCATTCGACCTCGATGACGGAGCGCGTGGAGAGCGCGAACTGCTGGCCGTTCGCCTTGAAGGCGGCGAAATGGATGTCGCCTCTCCCGGCTGCCTCGAATGCGGCGATCGCCGCCCGCTCGACGGCCTCGCGGTTGCGCGCCTTGGCGGCCGCCATCTTGCTCAAGCGTATGGAAATGCTGGCCATGTTCATTCCTTTCGTCTGGACACACCTCGCCTGTGGAGGCGGTCGGGAGACGAAAGGGATGGCTCAACTCATGACGCTGGTGATGCCCGGCGATTGCGGTCGAAGTTTGGCTTCTAACCCTTGCCCCGGTTCCAGCCGCGCCCACGATCGCCGAGCAGCTCATGGCCGTCGGCCTTGATCGCAACCGTGTCCTCGATCTTGATGAAGCCGCGACGCGGGTGGAGCATGGTGGTCTCGACCGAGATCACCATGCCGTCCTCGAGCGGATGCCCGGCGTCGATGCCTTCATAGGCGACGGGGTGGTTGGTCATCAGGAACGGGGCCTCATGCGTGATGACCCCCATGCCATGCGCGAAAAAGTCGTTGCAGGCCGCGTTCGGCCCTTGCTTCAGCACGCTTTCCGCCGCTGCGATCATGTCGCCGCCCCTGACACCGGCGCGGCATTTTGCGAAGGCCGCCTGCTGCACGCTCTCGATTTCGGCGAGGATGTCGGCAAGCTCGGCATCCGGCTCGCCAAGCACGCCCATGCGGCAAAGGTCGCCGATATAGCCGTGATAATTGCCGCCGGAATCCAGTGACAGCACCTCGCCCTTGCCCCAGCGTTGCGGCGATACTGCCCGGTTGTGGCTGGAGCCGATGGTGAGCAGGCAATACTCGAAATTCAGCCCGCGGCTGGTCTCCTCGCGGCGCAGCGCCTCGACCAGCTCGGCCTTTGAGGCCCCTTCCCCATGACCGTGGAAGACGGCGAGCATGGAGTCGGTGATGAGTTCCGAGGCGAGCTTCAGCTTGTCCAATTCTTCCGCCGTCTTGATCGCCCTCAGCCGTTCGAGCGTGTGCGTGGCGTCGATCAGCCTGGCGTCGGGCAGGATTTCGCGCAGGGCGAGGTAAGCGTCCGCCGACAGGAAAGCCGGCTCGTAGCCGATGCGCGCGCTGGCCATGCCGATCTTCGTCAGGTGCTCGGCCGCCAGCTTTGCCGCGTCGACCGTCCCCCAGGTCGCCGTCTGCACCGACGGCGTCCAAAACGGCTTCACCTGCTGCTCGTGCCCTTCCATCCTGTTGCCGACATAAGCCGAATGCTCGGGCTTGCCCTTTTCGTAGACGACGACGGGCAGGTAGCGGCTGTGCCCTATCGCATCCATGGCCGAGAAGAAGATGAACTTGTAGCCGCCGAGCAGGTACTGAGTGTTGTGCTTCGACGTGGCGAGGATGACATCGATGCCGGCGCCCTCCATGAGCCGGTCGAGACGCATATGGTCGAACGGGACGGCTATGCCCGTAGTCTTGGCGCTGACGTTCACCGCATTTCCTCCCTGCAGAACTGGTAGGACCAGTTTGCACCGGGAAGGCCGCCAAGGTCCAGTGCGAAGACGGTATCGGGGAGCGGCGGCGTATCGCTGAGCTTGGGAGACAAGCTTTTAGCCGACCGGGATCACGTCCACCGACTGTTCGCCGGCCTGGCCGCCTGCGGTCTTGAGCACGCCGACGATGGGCGCGACGTCGGAATAGTCGCGCCCGTAGCCCACGGTGATGTGGTCGGACGAAGCCCGCATGCCGTTTGTGGGGTCGAGTTCGAGCCAGCCGGTGTTGCTGCCGCACCAGACCTTTGCCCAGGCATGCATGGCGTCGGCGCCCTCCAGCCGCTCCTTGCCCGGCGGCGGGATGGTGCGCAGGAAGCCGCTGACATAGCCCGCCGGGATGCCGAGCCCGCGCAGGCCGGCGATCATGATGTGCGTGAAATCCTGGCAGACGCCGCGCCTTAGCGCGAAGGCGTCTGCGGCGCGTGTCGCCACGGTGGTGGCGTCGGCGTCGTAGGCGAAGTCGGCGTGGATGCGGTTGCAGAAGTCGATCGCCAGCGCCGCGACCGAGCGCCCGGGCGCCGCGCTCTGCCTTGCATAGTCGGTGATTTCCGCTTCGACGCCGGCATGCGCGCTCGACGCCAGGAAGTGATGCGGCGAGCCCGGCTCCAGCGACGTCACGCCGCCGAGCTCGGCATGCAGTGCCTCGACCGCCGGCGAGACGTCGGGGCCCGGATCGGGCCGGTCTACCGCGACCCTGGCAGCCATCCGCACCTCGAGGGACTCATGCCCGGTCCGGTAGACGATCGACGTGACCTGATTGCCGAAGAAATCGGCGAAGTCGGCACGCTCGCTCGGCTGCGGATCGAAGGAGAGCGAGGCGGCGACCACACGCTGCGTGCCGGCAAGCGTGACGGGCAGGACGCGCACCTGGTGCCGCGCTCCGCCGGTGGCGCGGCTGTATTCGTAGTGAAGCTTGAGCCTGATGTCGTACTGCATTGAAAAGATTCAGCCGAAATAGGCAGCGGAGAGGCTGGTGTAGAGGCCGCCGATCTCATTGGCGGTCTCATGCAGCGCATCCGGCGTCAGGCTTGCCGGATCGTGGATGGCGAGCCGGGTATGGATGCGCAGCACCTCCTTGGCGATCGGTGAAAGCAGCGCACCCGACGAGCCGGGCAACAGCCCGATCTCCGTCTTCAGCCGGTCGAGCTGGAAAAGCACCGAACGCGGGTTGAGGGGGTCGAGGCCGAGCAGATCGACCACCGTCCGGCGCCCGACCCGCACTGTATATTGCCGCCGGTGCGTCAGCACGCTGTCGCCGATCTCCAGCATCATGTCGAGCGCCCCGTCGGCGGCCTGGCTATCCGTTGCCCAGGCAAGCGTGCGGGCGATCTGGACGCCACGTTCGAGCCGCCTGCCGATCTCGAGGAAACGCCAGCCGGTGAAGCGGTACATGTTCTCGTGCAGCAGGCCGGCGAAACCGGCGAGCTTGCGCAGCAGCACCGTCATCGCCCGTGTCGCGTCGTCGCCCGGCGAAACATCGCCGGCGAACTGGTGGATGGTCTTGGAGAGATCGCGCAGCGCCAGCCACCCGTCCGGCGAGAAACGATCGCGGACCTGGCCGGCGCTGTAGACCGCACTTTCCAGCGAGGAGACGAGCCCGGCGGGGATCGCCGCCGAGACGTCGATGCCATACGGATCGAGGTAGTCGCGCAGGCCTGCAAGCAGCGGCATTTCAGGGTCGGACGTCTCGGCCAGCCGCACATGATAGGCCCGCAGCATGCGCACCGTATCCTCGGTGCGCTCGATGTAGCGGCCGAGCCAGAGCAGGTTTTCCGCAGCCCGGCTCGGCAGGCTGCCGGGCATGCTGCGGGCAAAGCCGTCCTCCTGCGGCAGCAGCGTGTGCTGCTCGACCGGTGAACGGCAGACCACCCACACATCCGCCGCCTGGCCGCCGCGCTGCATGGCGATCGCGGTCGTGTCCTGGGTGAAGCCGACGCGGGCGAAACCGCCGGGCATGACGATCCAGCCGTCCGCGGTGCGTGCGAGATAGACGCGCAGGCTGGCCGGCCGCGGCTCCAGCCAGCCGCCGACATAGACCGGCGTCGTCGACAGCGTGACGGCCTCCTGGCCGACGAAGCCGCCGCCATTGGCGGTCAGCCGCTCCGCCAACGCGGCACGCTGCGTGCCATCGAGCGCCGAGCCGAGAACGGTGACATCCTCATCCTCGAACGGAAGACGCGTCGACAGCGCCGGCCCGATCATCATGTGCCCGATATTCTCGATCACATGCGCGCGCTCGGCCTCGTGTCCGCACCACCAGGTGGCGATCGACGGCAGCAGCAAGTCTTCCCCGCGCAGCGCCCGCGAAATGCTTGGCAGGAAAGCCAGGAAGGCACGGGTCTCCAGGATGCCGGAACCCAGCGCGTTGACCATCGACACCGAGCCGCCGCGCAAGGCCTCGAGCAGGCCGGGCGTGCCGATCTGCGATTGCGGGTTGAGCTCCAGCGGATCGGCAAAGGCCGCGTCGAGGCGACGCCAGAGCACGCTGATCGGCCGCAGCCCCGAGACCGTGCGCACCATCAACTGGCCATCGGTGACGGTCAAATCCTCGCCTTCGAGCAGCATGATGCCGAGATAACGGGCGATGTAGGCGTGCTCGAAATAGGTTTCGTTGAGCGGCCCGGGCGTCAGGATCGCAACGCGCGCAGCCGGATCGTCGGAACGGTCGAACAGCGCATCGCGGAAGCGACGGAAGAAGCCGGCGAGCCGCTCGACGTGCATCTCGCCATAGACGTCGGAGAGCGCACGCGTCGTGGCAACGCGGTTTTCCAGCGCAAAGCCGGCGCCGGAAGGCGCCTGCGTGCGATCCCCCAGAACCCACCACTGCCCGTCCGGCCCGCGCCCGAGCTCGAACGCGCAGAAATGCAGGAAATGGCCGCTCGGCGGCTGCACCCCGACGAGCGGTCGCAGAAACTCGGGCGAGGAGGCGATCAGGCCGGGCGGCAGCAGCCCCTCGGCAGCGAGCCGGTTCGAGCCGTATATATCGGCCAGGATCGACTCGAACAGCTCGGCGCGTTGCTTGAGCCCGGCAGCAATCCTTGCCCACTCCTGCTCGTCGATCAGCAGCGGCACATGCGCAAGCGGCCATTCGCGCTCGGCGGCGCCCACGCGGTCATAGACGCGATAGTAGACGCCGGCATCGCGCAGATACTGGTCGGCGCGCGCAAAGCGGCGCGTCAGTTCCTCGGGCCCAAGCTCTTCCAGCCGGTCGATAAACCCGGCCCAGAGCGGCCGCGGATTGCCGTCGGCATCCACCATCTCGTCCGGCACGCCGGGCAGCGGCTGGTAATGCTCCAGCAATGGTCGCGTGCGCAGGCTGCGGGCAGTTTTCGGCGCGCTCACGACAGCACTCTGCAACTGTCGGCACGAGAAACGTGGCGCTGCACGGTCGACATGAGCATCAGATCCGAGCCGGACGCCGGAGGTCGAGCGTCATCGGGAAATCGTCCGAGCTGATCTGCGCGGCGAGCGTGTACGGCCCCGGCGTATGGCTCGTCGCCTCGAAGCGGGCGAGACGCCTCGCCTCCGCCTCGTTGGCATTGACCGGGAAGGTCTCGTAGTTGCGGCCGCCCGGATGCGCGACGTGGTACTTGCAGCCGCCGATCGCCCTGCCAGACCAGCGGTCGTAGATGTCGAAAACGAGCGGCGTGTTGACCGGCAGCACCGGATGCAGGCCCGACGCCGGCTGCCAGGCCTTGTAGCGCACCCCGGCCACGGCCACCTCGCGATTGTCGGTTGGGCTGAGCGGCACGGGCCGGCCGTTGCAGGCGACGGCATGGCGCTCGGGGTTCAAGCCTTCCGTCTTCACCTGCAGCCTTTCGACGGAAGAATCGACGAACCGCACCGTGCCGCCGATCGCACCCTGCTCGCCCATCACATGCCAGGGCTCCAGCGCTTGCCGCAGCTCCAGCTTGACGCCGCCATGCATCACTTCGCCGAAGAAGGGGAAGCGGAATTCGAGCTGCGCCTCGAACCATTCCGGCCGGACGTCAAAGCCGTTCATCCCGAGATCGGCAAGAACGTCGAGGAAATCGCTCCAGACGTGGTGCGGCAGCATGAAGCGGTCATGCAGCACCGTGCCCCAGCGCACGAATTTCCCGTCGAGCGGGGCTTTCCAGAGCCGCGCAACGATCGCCCGCACCAGGAGCTGCTGCGCCAGGCTCATGCGTGCGTTCGGCGGCATCTCGAAGCCGCGAAACTCGACCAGCCCCAGCCGGCCCGTCGGGCCGTCGGGCGAAAACAGCTTGTCGATGCAGATCTCGGAGCGGTGCGTGTTGCCGGTGACGTCGACCAGCAGGTTGCGGAAGAGGCGGTCGACGAGCCAGGGCAGCGGCATCTCGCCCCTGCCCGGCAGCGGCACCTGGCTGAGCGCGATCTCGAGCTCGTAAAGCCCGTCATGCCGCGCCTCGTCGATGCGCGGCGCCTGGCTGGTCGGGCCGATGAATAGGCCGGAGAAGAGGTAGGAGAGCGCCGGATGCCGCTGCCAGTAGAGCACCAGGCTCTTGAGCAGGTCTGGCCGGCGCAGGAACGGGCTGTCGTTCGGCGTCGCGCCGCCGACCACCACATGGTTGCCGCCGCCGGTGCCGGTATGCCGCCCGTCGATCATGAACTTGTCGGCGCCGAGCCGGCACTGGCGTGCTTCCTCGTAGATCGCCGTGGTTGTCTCGACGCAGCCGCGCCAGTCCGCGGCAGGATGGATGTTCACCTCGATCACGCCCGGGTCAGGCGCGACGCGGATGACGTTGAGCCGCGGATCGTGCGGCGGCGCATAACCTTCGATATGCACCTTGAGCCCGGTCCTGCGCGCCGCCTCCTCGGCAGCGGCGATCAGCTCGAGATAGTCTTCCAGCGCTTCGACCGGCGGCATGAAAACATTGAGGCGGCCGTCGCGTGCCTCGACCGAGATCGCCGTGCGCACCGCCCCGCCGATCTCGCCGAGCTGTTGCTCGACACGATCTTGCGCTCCGGTCGCCGCGGTGAAGGAGGCTACCTCCTGCGCGCGGCCCGGCTCTTGCGGAACGGCCGCACCCTGCGAGGGCAGCATGTCGGTCCGCGGCGGCAGGTCGCCGCGCGGCAGGGATGGATCGACCGGCACGATATAGGGAAATTGCGCCGGCGGCACGTAAGGCAGCGAGCCGAGCGGCAGGCGGTAGCCGACCGGTGAGTCGCCCGGCACCAGAAAAAGCCTGCCGCGCCGCGTTTTCCATTTTTCCGAGCGCCAGCGCTGGGAGGGTTGCGCTGCCGCATTCCAGCGCTGGATCGGCAGCACATAGCCGGAAGGCCTGGTCAGGCCGCGCTCGAACACGCGCGCCATGCGGCTGCGCTCCTCGGGGTCCTCGAGCCTGGAGTTGGAGGGATCGACATTGTCGGGCAGCTTGCCTTCCTTCAGCAGCCACTCGCCCGGGTCCTCATAGGCTTCAGCGACCATCTCGCGCTCGATGCCGAGATTGTCGGCCATGCCCTTGAGCAGCGCCTCTGCCTCCGGCGCACCCACTTTGTCCGGGCCCTTCTCCACCGCGATGAGGGCGGGGTCGCGCCAGACCGGCTCACCGTCCTTCCGCCAATAGAGGGAAAAGGTCCAGCGCGGCAGCGACTCGCCCGGATACCATTTGCCCTGCCCGTAATGCAGGAAGCCCCCGGGCGCGAAGCGCTCGCGCAGCCGGCGGATCAGCCTGTCGGCCTTTTCCCGCTTGGTCGGTCCCACCGCCGCGGTGTTCCACTCCGCGCTTTCGAAATCGTCGATCGACACGAAGGTCGGCTCGCCGCCCATGGTCAGGCGCACGTCGTTCGCGGTGAGCTCGGCATCGACCTTCTGGCCCAGCAGGTCGAGCGCGCCCCACGATTCATCCGAAAACGGCCTGGTGATGCGCGGATGCTCGGCCACCCGGCTGACGCGCATGTCGAAATCGAAGGCGGTGTTCGCCTGACCGAAATAGCCGCCTGAAATCGGTGCGGCATTGCGATAGTGCGGCGTCGCCGCAAGCGGCACATGGCTTTCGCCGGTCAGCAGCCCGGAGGTCGGATCGAGCCCGATCCAGCCGGCACCGGGCAGGTAAACCTCGCACCAGGCATGCAGATCGGTGAAATCGACCGAGGTGCCGGGCGGCCCGTCGAGCGAGACGAGGTCGGGCTTCAGCTGGATGAGGTAGCCCGATACGAAACGCGCGGCGAAGCCGAGATGCCGAAGCATTTGAACCAGAAGCCAGGAAGAATCGCGACATGAGCCCTTGGCAAGCGCGAGGGTCTCCTCCGTCGTCTGCACGCCGGTTTCCATGCGGATGACGTAGCCGACCTCACGCTGCACCCTGGCATTGAGGTCGACGATGAAGTTCACCGTGTTGGCCGGCTTGCGTTCGATCGAGCCGAGCAATCGTTCGAGCAGCGGTCCGGCCGGTTCCGGCTTGCGGTAGATGGCCAGGTCTTCGCCGATCTCTTCCGGATAGTCGAACGGCCAGTTCTCCGCGCTTTCCTCCACGAAGAAATCGAACGGGTTGTAGACGGTCATGTCGGCGACGAGATCGACCTCGATCTTCAGCTCGGTCACCGGCTCGGGGAAGACAAAACGTGCGAGGAAATTGCCGTAAGGGTCTTGCTGCACGTTCACGAAGTGCTTCTCGGGCGAGACCCTGAGCGAATGCGACAGCACCTTGGTGCGCGAATGCGGCGCCGGTTTGAGGCGGATCACCTGCGGCCCCAGCACCACCGGCCGGTCATATTTGTAATGGGTCAGGTGGTAGACGGCGGCGAGGATTGCCATGGGGCTCCGGAATCTGCGGTGCGGCTACCTTTTCATAGGTTCCGGCCAGATTCCAAGCCGATATTGCAGTGCGGCATGGCTGAAACCGTGACAACCGGGACCAACCGGCTAGACTCTGGGTCCTAGGGCCTACACCGAGCGACCGATGGCAAAGACCGACTTCAAATCCGTGGATGAATACATCGCCGCCCAGCCGGAAGCAGCGCGGCCGGTGCTGCAAGCGGTGCGGCGCGCGATCCGCGCCGCCCTGCCCGAGGCAACGGAAGTGATCTCCTACCAGATTCCGGCTTACAAGCTGCCGGGCGGTACGGCGATCTATTTCGCCGGCTGGAAGGAGCACTATTCGCTCTACCCGCTCGGCGGCGCAATCATCGAGGAATTCGCCAAGGAGCTCGCGCCCTACGAATTCAACAACAAGGGCACGTTGCGCCTGCCGCTTGCCGAGCCTGTGCCGGCAAAACTCATCGGCCGCCTTGCAAAATTCCGCGCAAAGGAGATCGCGGCCAGCAAACTGGCCGCGACCAGGAAGCGAAGGGGATAGAAACCTACTGGCAGTAGCAGGGCTTGCCTTCGCCGCCGAAATTCTTCTCGGCGAAGGTGATGGCGCTGCTGTAGCTGGTGTAGGTGGCGAACAGGCAGACCGGCGTGCCGCGGCGCACGATCATCTGTTCCAGGTCCCAGAACGAAATCTCGATACGGTCGTCGGCGCAATAGACCGAATATTTCTCGACCTCGTAGGCCTGGGCCGGGACGCTGGGCACCGAAATGGCGGCCGGGATGGCAACAAAGCTGGAAATGGCTATAGCAAGGGCGGACCGGATGCGCATGATTGCCTCGACAAGGAAGCGTCCACTTCGGGCGCCATAGGGGGACGGCTTTTTTGCCAAGAATAAGGCGTGACCGCACGACGCGTCCGGAAGCGACCGGGTTGAAGCCGCGCGCCCGGCGCGGCGGCGGCAAGCCGACGATTGCCGATGTCGCGGCCCGCGCCGGCGTCGGCGCGATCACGGTATCGCGTGCGCTGCGCGAGCCCGATCGCGTGTCGGAAGGGCTGCGCAACCAGATCGCACGCGCCGTCGAGGAACTCGGTTATGTGCCCGACCGCAACGCCCGCGCGCTCGCCTCCGCCCGCGCCGACGTGATCGCGGTGCTCGTTCCCTCGCTCACCAACAACGTCTTCGCCGAAGTGGTGCGCGGCATCTATGACGGCCTGGGCGACACGCATCTGCAGGTCCATCTCGGCAACACGCACTATTCCGGGCTGGAGGAAGAACGGCTGCTGCGCGTCTTCCTCAGCCAGAACCCGGCTGCCGTCATCGTTGCCGGCATCGACCAGACGCCGGCGGCGCGCCGCCTGCTCGAACAGGCCGGCTGTCCGGTGGTGCAGTTGATGGAGGTCGGCCCCGACCCGGTCGACATGATGATCGGGCTCTCCCATTTCGACGCCGGCTACGTCGCGACCCGTCATCTGATCGAGGCCGGCTATCGACGTGTCGGCTTCATTGGAGCGCGCATGGACCCGCGTTCGCAGCGCCGCATGGCCGGCTACCGCGCGGCCATGGAAGGTGCAGGCCTGCACGACCAGCGGCTTCTGACGACCACGCCCACGCCATCGAGCATCTCGCTCGGCCGTGAGCTCTTCCGAGACGCGCTGGCGCGCACGCCCGATCTCGATGCGGTCTTCTGCAACAATGACGACCTTGCGCTCGGTGTGCTCTTCGAGTGCCATCGTTCCGCCCTCCCAGTGCCCGAGCGCATCGGCATTGCCGGCTTCAACGACCTCGAAATGATGAGCGTCGCCTTCCCGTCGCTGACCAGCGTGCGCACGCCGCGCTACGCCATCGGCCAGCGCGCCATCGCCATGGTGCGCGCAGCGATCGCCGGCCGGCGGCCGGAGCAGCGCGTGATCGATGTCGGCTTCGAGCTGCGCGTGCGCGAGAGCACCAGCCGGCGATAGGAGGGCGGGCGTCTCGCCCGCCACGGCGGCGAGACGCCGCTGCTCCGGCTGCACCCCGCTCCAGAATCCTTTCCGCGACGTCACAATCCCGCTTTACAAGCAAAAATGGTAGCGCTACCGTCCCGATCGTAGCACCGAGCCAGGGAGGAGACCTCGTTTCGGCGCTAAGTTGCCGCTCTCGGACGTTTCTGCGCCCTCGAATGGTAGCGCTACCATAGACGATTCTGCTTCTCGGCAGGACGCAGAACCGTTCGCGATCAACGACATGTCGTCGTGTTCTACGACTTGGGAGGACTTCACATGCTGAAATCGCTTGCCGGCGGCATGATTGCCGCCACCGCGTTCCTGTTGATGGGCTCTGCGGCAATCGCCGAGCCGGAGATCGTGTCCGGCCCGTCCTCTGACCCGGGCTGCTTCGCGCCCTGGGCCGAGCAGACGAAATTCTTCAAATTCGCGAAGAAGGAAGGCCCCTACCGCATCGCGCTCGCCAACGGCTACATCGCCAATACCTGGCGGATCCAGATGATCCAGACGGCCAAGGCCTATGCCGATCAGCCGGACGTCGCGGCGAAGCTCAAGGAATTCAAGGTCGTGTCGACGGGCGAGGACGTGCCGGCGCAGATCTCGGCCATCAACAGCTTCATCGACGCCGGCTACGACGCCATCGTCGTCAACGCGCAGAACCCGACCGCCTTTGGGCCGGTGATCAAGCGCGCCAAGGAAGCAGGCGTCATCCTGGTCGCCTTCGACAACATCCTCGACACCGAGGACGCGATCAACGTGAACGTCGACCAGAAGGGGCTGGGCGTGCTTTGGGCGACCTGGCTCGACAAGCACCTTCCGAACGGCGGCAAGATTCTCGAAGTTCGCGGCGTCGCCGGCACCTCTGTCGACACCGACCGCCACAATGGCATCCACGAGACTTTTGCCGCGACCGGCAAGAAGTGGGACGTGGTCGAGGTGCTCGGCAAGTGGGATGACCCGACTGCCCAGAAGGCGACCGCCGACGCCATCGCCGTGCACAAGGCTTTCGACGGCATCACCGCGCAGGGCGGCGATACCGGCGTCGTGCAGGCCATGATCGACGCCAAGCATGCCTTCGTGCCCTTCGGCGGCGAGACGGAGAACGGCTTCCGCAAATTCTGCGCCAAGCACTCGGCCGACGGCTTGAAGTGCACCTCGGCCGGCACCGGCCCGGCGCAGGTCGCCGTCGCCATCAAGACCGCGATCGCCGCGCTTGAAGGCGAGGTGGTTCCGCAGTCGGTGAAGCTGCCGCTGGCGATCGTCTCCGACCCGGACTTCAAGGAAGGCGTCGACTACTTCGCGAATGAGTCCGACAATTTCTTTGTCGGCAACTCCTTCCCGACCTGCGGCATCAATTTCACCGCCCAGGAAATCATGGGCCAGGACCAGAAAGACGAGTAGTCTGGTTTCCAGAAAAATGAGCCGGCGCCGCGGTCATGCCCGCGGCGCCGATTTCCGACGAACGCCTGGGAGGGGCGAATGGACGGTGCGCTCTTCCGCATGGAAGGCATTTCCAAGCGTTACGGCGGCGTGCGGGCGCTGGAGAAGGCCGAGCTGTCGGTCGTGGCCGGCCGCATCCACGCGATTCTCGGCGAGAACGGCGCCGGCAAATCCACGCTGATCAAGGTTATGGCGGGCGTCGTCGCGCCCGACGAAGGCCGCATGATCATGCAAGGGAGCGAGATCAGCTTCCCCTCCCCGGCAGCCGCGAACGACGCCGGCATCGTCTGCATGTTCCAGGAATTGTCGCTGATCCCGGAACTCAGCGTCGCCGACAACATTGCGATATCCAATCCGCCCAGGCGCTTCGGCCTGATCGAGCGCGCCGCGCAACGCCGCATCGCCGAAGAGGCGCTCGCCCGTGCAGGCGCCGAGGACATCCATCCGCGTGCGCTGGTGAAGGACCTGCCGCTGTCGCGCCGGCAGATGGTCGAGATCGCCAAGGCGCTGGCGCGCAAGCCGCGCATCCTCATCCTCGACGAGGCGACCTCGGCGCTGACCGCCACCGATGTCGCCAAGGTCTTCAAGGTGCTAAAGCGCCTGCGCAGCGATGGGCTGGCGCTTCTCTACATCTCACACCGCATGAATGAGATCGCCGAGCTTGCCGACGAATGCACGGTCTTCAGGAACGGCCGCAACGTCGCGAGCTACGCGGCCGGCACGAAGACGGACAACGAAGTGGTCGAGCTGATGATCGGCCGCGAATACAAGAACGTCTTCCCGCCGAAACCGGCGCCGAAGCCTGCCGTAGCGCCGGCAGTGCTCGAATGCCGCAACCTTTCCTGGGCGGGCCGGCTCAAGGACATCTCCTTCGGCGTGCGAGCCGGCGAGGTGGTGGGGCTCGGCGGACTCGACGGCCAGGGCCAGCGCGAATTGCTGCTTGCCTTCTTCGGCGTGCTGCGCGGCGTATCGGGCGAGATCATGGTCGACGGCAAGCAGGTCGCCATCAACAGCCCGTCGACGGCGCGCAAGGCGCGGATCGGCATGGCGCTTATCCCCGAAGACCGCAAGACCGAAGGCCTCATGCTGCCCATGTCGGTGCGCGACAACCTGTCCTTCGCGACGCTCGACCGCCTCGCAAGCTTGGGCGTCATCGACCGGGCGGCCGAGGCCCGCTCGATCGATGACATGATCAAGCTGCTCGCGATCCGCACCGCCGGCACCGACATCCCCGTCGCCGCGCTATCGGGCGGCAATCAGCAGAAGGTCGTCATCGCCAAATGGCTGATGCGGCACCCGCGCATCATCCTGCTCAACGATCCGACGCGCGGCATCGATGTCGGCACCAAGCAGGAGATCTACCAGCTGCTTCGAAAACTCGCCGACGAGGGTGCGGCGATCCTCTTCTACTCCACCGACTATGACGAGCTGATCGGCTGCTGCGATCGCGTCCTCGTCCTCTATGACGGCTCTGTCAGGCGCGAGCTTGCCGGCAGCGACGTGACCGAACATGCGCTGGTCGCCAGCGCGCTGAACATCGGCCGGGCCGAAGCAGCCGTTGCGAGGGTGAACTGATGGGCGAGTGGCGCTTCTGGTTCTCCGAGCACCGCGGCACGCTGATGGGCCTCGGCATTTTCCTGCTGCTCTTCATCATCTTCATCTTGAACCATCCCGTCGGCCTCAACGCCAATGTGGCGCAGACCGCCTCCAACAAGGGGGTGCTGCTCGCCTTTGTGGTGATGGCGCAGGCGCTGGTGGTCATCACGGCAGGCATCGATCTTTCCGTCGGCATGATCTTCGTGCTGACCAACTGCCTCGCCTCTTACATCGTCATCGGCGACCCTCTCTCGACCACGCTCGGCGTCATCGGCGTGCTGTTGGCAGGTGCCGCTTGCGGCGCGATCAACGGGCTGCTCGTCATCGTCGGGCGACTGCAGCCGATCGTGGCCACCATCTCGACCGGCGCCGTCTTTTTCGGCATCGCTTTGCTGCTGCGACCGTTCCCGGGCGGCGGCGTCAACGAAGATCTTGCCGACGCCATGACCGGCAAGCTGTTCGGGGTGTTCCCGACCAGCCTTCTGCTGCTCGCGGGCGTCGTGCTTGTCGTCTGGGTGCCGTTTCGCCGCTCCGTGCTCGGCCGCGCCGCACTTGCCATCGGCTCGTCCGAGCAGGCGGCCTACATGTCCGGCGTGCCGATCAAGGCGGGCAAGTTCGCCGCCTACACGCTGGCCGGGCTGCTCGCCGGCATGGGCGGGCTGTTCCTTACCTTCTTCACCTATACCGGCGAGGCAGCCTATGCGAGCGGGGGTGGCTACACGCTGTGGTCGATCGCGGCTGTCGTTCTCGGCGGGGTCTCGCTTTACGGCGGGCGCGGCAGCGCCATCGGCGCGATTTTCGGCGCCTTTGCCGCACGCACGACCGGTGACATGCTGTTCGTCTTCGACGTCGACCCGCTCTGGCAACCCCTGCTGCAGGGGCTCGTCCTGATGGTTGCGATCAGCATCGGCGCGTTCGGCCTGCTGCGCGTGAAGAACCGCCTGGAGTGGTTCGAATGAGCGACACCGCCTCGGAAGATACCGGCCGCCGCACGCCGAAGCTCGCCCGCCGTTTCGATCCAGCCGTTGCGACGGCCTTCGGCTGCATCATCCTGCTGCTCGTGCTGGGCAGCCTCTATTCGCCGAATTTCCTTTCGCCCGAGTATCTGCTGCAGCAATTGAAGGTGGCGTCGTTCCTCGGTGTCGTCGCAACCGGCATGATGCTCGTCATCCTGCTCGGCCATATCGACCTGTCGGTGCCCTGGGTGATGACCGCCGGCGCCATGATGGCCTGCGCGGCTGCCGGTTTCGGCACCGCCGGCATCATCCTGGCGATCCCGTTTGGCGTCTTCTGCGGCGTCGTGCTCGGCCTGGTCAACGGTTTTGGGGTCGCCTATCTGCGCATCCCCTCGATGATCGTGACGCTGGCCACCAATGTCGTCGCCCAGGGACTGATGGTGCTCTACACAGGCGGCTTCTCGCCACAGGATTCGGCGACCGACGCGATGCGCTGGCTGGCGACGGGGTTCGCCATACCCGGCGTGCCCAACGCCGTCATCATCTGGGCGCTGATCGGCGCGGCGACCGTCTTCGTCTTCACCCGCACCAGCTTCGGCCGCTCGGTCTACGCCATCGGCAATCGCGAACGCGCGGCATATCTCTCCGGCGTCGATACCCGCCGGATCGTGCTTATCGCCTTTGCCGTTTCGGGTGGGCTCGCCGCCTTTGGCGGCGTGCTGCTTGGCGGTTATGCCTCGAAGGCAGCGCAGTCCATGGGTGACGCCTATCTGCTGCCGGCAATCGCTGCCGTGGTGCTCGGCGGCACCTCGATCCTCGGCGGCCGGGGCTCCTATCTCGGCACCGTCGCCGGCGTGATCCTGATCACGCTGCTGCAATCAATCCTCTCGGTGATGCAGATGCCCGAGGCGGGGCGGCAGATCATCTATGGCGTCGTCATCGTCGCCATGCTCCTGCTTTACGGCCGCACTCCGCGCGACCGATGACGATCGACGCAGGGCACTCCACCGCCAGTTCCCCCTCGGCTGCCGGCAATGATCCGCCGGCGGTCGTGGTCATGGGCGTTTCCGGCGCCGGCAAATCCGTGATCGGCGAAGCGCTTGCCACGGCGATCGGAGCGCGTTTCATTGAAGGCGACCGGCTGCAGCCGGAGGAAAACGTCGCACGCATGGCCGCCGGGCTGCCCTTGACCGACGAGCTGCGTGCGGGCTGGCTGGCGCGCGTCGGCACCGAAATCGCGGCCTCACGCGCCGCCGGAGTGCCGGCGGTCGCCGCCTGTTCCGCACTGAAGCGCGCCTATCGCGACAGGTTGCGCGCGCTCAACCCGGCGCTGGTCTTCATCCACCTCGAGCTCGATACCGACACGGCGCGCGCCCGCGTCGCGACCCGCAAGGGCCATTTCATGCCGGCGAGCCTCGTCGACAGCCAGTTCGCCACGCTGGAGCGACCCGGTCTTGACGAGCTCGCCTTTTCCTTGAACGCGTTGCGGCCGGCCGAAGAGCTTGTCGCCACCGCTGCTTCGCTCATAAACAGGATTGCGAAGCGCGACGGGAAACAAGCCGCGCCGTGAAGCAGCGAGAAGGGGGGAAAGCATGCAGGAAGAAACCTACGAGATCATCGACCCGCGTTTCGGCGCGCTGGTCAACGGCAATGCCCAGGTGGAGAAGCTTTTCACCGGCTGCCTCTGGGCCGAAGGCCCGGCCTGGTTTGCGGCCGGGCGTTATCTCGTCTGGTCCGATATTCCCAACGACCGCATGCTGCGCTTCGACGAGACGGACGGCTCGGTCAGCGTCTTTCGCCAGCCGGCCGGCAATTCCAACGGAAACACGGTCGACCGGCAAGGCCGGCTCGTCTCCTGCGAGCACGGCAACCGCCGTGTCTCGCGCACCGAGTTCGACGGAACGATCATCACCATCGCCGACCGCTGGCAGGGCAAGCGTTTCAACTCGCCCAACGACGCGGTGGTGAAATCCGACGGCTCGATCTGGTTCACCGACCCCGCCTACGGCATCGATTCCGACTATGAAGGCAACAAGTCCGAGAGCGAGATCGGCGCCTGCCACGTCTACCGGGTCGATCCCGGCAACGGAAAGGTCGAGGCCGTCATCACCGACATGGTGCGGCCGAACGGCATCGCCTTCTCGCCCGACGAGAAGAAGCTTTACGTCGTCGACACCGGGCGCACGCACGGCGCCCACAATCCCGCGCATATGCGCGTCTTCAATGTCGGCGCGAAGAACAAGCTCTCCGGCGGCAAGGTCTTTGCCGACTGCACGGCCGGCCTGTTCGACGGTTTCCGCCTCGACACGGACGGCCGTATCTGGACGAGCGCCGCCGACGGCATCCACTGCTACGATCCGGACGGCACGCTGCTCGGCAAGGTGCTCGTGCCGGAAGTGACGGCCAACTGCGCCTTCGGCGGCGCAAAGCTCAACGTGCTCTACATCTGCGGCACCACCTCGCTCTACCGCGTGCGCCTGATGATCAACGGGTTGAGGACCTATTGAGGGTGCGGAGGTGTTCGATATCCGCGCGCCGAAGCGCCGCCGGCTCGAACGGTTGGCGGCGTCTCAGCCGCCTGGCGCCATGCTTTCCCTGACCCAGAAGCAGGCCTTGTCATCAGCCGCCTTCACGCAAGCGAGGCCGTCGGCCCGCTCCTCGACCGTCACGTCGAGGCCAGCCGAAAAGCCGCGGCAGGAGCCGTCCTGCATGCCTTTCGCCCAGATCTCGATGTAGGCCGGGTCGGTCTCGGCGGTCGCTGCGAGCTTCGCCGCGACCGCCTTGTCGGTGCAGCCGGGGCCGTCTCCGGCCATCGGGGCGGAGGAAGCAGCGGAAGAGCAGCCGGCGAGTGCGAGCATGGTCGTCAAAGCGAGGAAGGGCTTCATCCGCTTCGGCCTCGTCGATGGCTTGGCGCTGGGGGTGTGAAAGGCGCGGTGACAGACGCCGGGTGCGACTGCCGTTGATGTCACCGTACCGATGCCTGTGTCCTTCGCGTCCACCGTTTGGTGGACTTCAAGCGGCCGAGCGCGATCAGCCGAACGGTGCGAGACTGTTTGCGCCGGGCCACTTCAGCTGAAGCTCGGACGTGTTTGCAATGCGGTCAAGGGTTTGCCGGCCAAGGTTCATTTTGACCGGCTTTGCCATGGCCTTGGTGAGATCGTTCACCGAATGGTAGAGAAGGTGGCGACGTCGCGTCAGGCGTCTACAAGATGATCGGCGTATCACTTGCGGAGAACCGGCTATCCCGCACATGCAGGCTTCGAATCCGCGGAGGCCCTTTCAGATCTGATCGGACAGATTTACGACTGCGCGTTGGATCCGGCGCGCTGGGAACCGGTGGTCGCCCGTGTCCAGGAACTCATGCGCTGTATGAACGCTGTGTTGGCCGTCCAGGCCATTCCTTCCGGCCGGATTCTCCTGAAAGCAACCAGCGGCATTGATCCAGCCCTGCTCGCGCATCTCGAAGACTATGGCGCGGACGTGATCGATCAGTGGGGTGGCCTCGAGGCGATGGCGCGTCACAGCTTGGAGGACCCCGCCGTCCTGTCATGGCTGCGGCCTCGAGAGCTGTGGCAGGGCAACCGCTACTACGCCGAGTGGGCAAAGCCGCAAGGCATTGTCGACGTCATCGGCGTCTTGCTCGCACGCGACCCGACAGCCTACGGGTCCGTCGGGTTTGGTCGGCACGTCGACGCTGGACCCGTGACGGAAGATGAGATCGACACGCTTCGGCTGATTGTGCCTCACTTTCAACGTGCGGTGAGTATCAGCCGAATGTTGGATATCAAAGCAATTGCCGTCCAAAGCTTCGAGGCCGCGCTCGATGCCGTCCCGTCCGGCATCACTCTGGTGGATGACGACCTGCGGATCATTTACGCGAACCGGGCGGCGCAAAATATGCTTTCGGCAGCTAAGCCGATCGCCAGCAACGGCGGCAAGCTACTCGTGCCTTCTGCCGTAAGCCACAGCGCGCTCGCTCGAGCGGTGTCGCAGGCAAGCCTGGACGAAGCCCTGATCGGCCGCCGCGGCTTCGGCATTCCGGTTCGAACATCGCTGGGCGATGCGGCGGTGCTGCATGTGTTGCCATTGCGCCACGGCGCGTTGCGGCCGGGACTCAATCCCGCTGCGGCTGCAGCGGTTTTCGTCGCGCCCGCAACGATGCCTCATCCAGCACCACAACAGGCCCTCGCCGCGCTGTTCGATCTGACGCCGACCGAAGCCAAGGTCTTGGCAACGATCGGCGCCGGAAAAACGGTGGCTGCAGCGGCCGCTGCCATGGGGGTAGGCCAGGGCACGGTGAGGACGCACCTTCTTCGCATTTTCGAGAAGACCGGTACGAACCGCCAGGCTGAACTGGTGAAACTTACTGCTTCGCTGGCACTATTCGGGTAACAGCGGACGTCATGCCGAGCGCGCCCTATCGGTCAAGTGTGTCGTAGTCCGCGCCGTCGTAAATCCAGCCATTTTGACCTTTGTCGACGACGTTGCACCGGTCGTTGGCATTGCAACGGATGAATTTGACCATGGTCCCCGCAGCAATGCTCCGGAGGAGATTCTGATCGTCCTCCGTCTCGAACATGTCGACGTCCTGCTTGACGCGGAGTGTCGCCTCCGCTGGCGGTGTCGGCTTAGGTTTCCCTCCCGATACGCGCTTACCTTCCCAACCGTATTTCTTGCCACCGGTAGCATTTTGGACGAACCCTGCCATTCTGCCATTGACGTCGACAATGAAGTATCCGGTGCTTGTAGTATTAACCTTTGGTTGTATGACGTAGTATTCGAACTTACCGCCTGAGGGAGTACCATCGAGGCTTGGGTCAACCGTGCCGTGGATGGTGCCATTATACTGAGAGCTTTGTGTATTGACCAGCTCGCCCTCAACATTGGTTCCGTCGACGCGCAAAGTGATCTTATAGCGGGCATTGACCTCGACGATCACTGTGCTCCAGACGCCGTGAAAATCGGCCGCATTGCCTCTTTCAGCCGCGAGAGCCGGGGAAGCAAGCCAAGCCGCTAAAAGTCCGGCGCAGCCAAGCAAGCTCGAGGCAGTGATTCTGGTCAATCGCATGATCCGTTCTCCCTGGTTGCCTGAGCTTTGGCGGAAACGACTGCGGCGGTCGTCCACCAAATGGTGGAGGCAAAGCCGACCGCTTCCGGGCGAGGCGCGTCGACACGAGCGAACTGGACGAACCGCCCCGAGGGATGGACCTCCATTCGGTAGCTGACCCTTTCTGGAGGCGTGTTTCCGACAGTGCCCGCGCCGGCCGGGCCGCTTTGCAACCTATGGTTTTTGTGTCATTGCTTCGGTGTCGATGCTCTAATCGACAGGAATCTTCCCTCATGCAAAGGCCGAACGAGTTCGATTCGGGTGGCGGCTCTCGCAAGACACCCCGGCAGAATTTGCGCGGCCTTGATCCCGAATGGCTGTCCGACACCATCGGCGCGATCTATGACTGCGTGCTGGAGCCGTCCGGATGGCAGCGGGTCATCGGCGAGATCGCTGAGCATTTCTGCTTTGCCAGTTCGGTGCTTGGCGTCGTGCCGCTCCGTCGGGCCGCGCATGACCTGCGGGCGACCTATCGCTACGACGACGAATGGCTCGCGGTAGGCGACGCGACCTATGTCGAGGATAGTATTCGGCTGTGGGGCGGACAGAAGCGCATTCAGAACTATCCTCTCGACGAGCCGATCATCGCGTCGCAGGTAACACCCCGCAGCGAGTGGCCGAACCTGCGCTACTATCGTGAAATTCTCGAACCGCGCCGATTGGTCGACGGCGCATTGGTGCCTCTGGCCCGAGAACCGCTACTGCTGGGCTACCTCGCGTTCAACCGACATGCCGATGCCGGCCCGATCCGGCGCAAGGAGATCGACGGGCTGCGGCTGATTGCGCCGCATGTGCGCCGCGCCGTGACGATCAGCAATTTCTTTGACCTGAAAGTCGTCGAGGCGAGGACGTTTGGCTCGGTGTTGGATGGCATGCCCTGTGCGGTACTCCTCGTGGACGAGAACGTTCGGATCGTCCACGCCAATCGCACGGCCGAACGTGTACTGGCGGCCGGCGATCCGGTTCACCTCGCCGATGGCCGGGTTACGGTGCGCAGCGCGGTTGCTCAGGACGCGCTGAAAAAGGCGCTGCAGCTGGCAGCGGTGAACGAAGCCAATCTCGGGCAACGCGGCATCGGCATTCCCGCGAAGGCAAAGGACGGCGCTCCGGCGGTGCTGCACGTTCTCCCGCTCAATCGCGGCGAGGTGCGACCGGGGCTGATGCAGCGCGCCGTCGCGGCGGTTTTCATCGCAGATGGCGGCGCCGTCACATATTCACCCGTCGACGCCATCGGCGCCCTCTACGATTTTACACCGACGGAAAGCCAAATCTTCGCTTTACTTTGCCAGGGGAAATCGTTGAGCCAAGCCGCCGAGGCACTCGGCATCGCCAAGAGCACGGCGCGGACGCATTTGCTGCGCGTTTTCAGCAAAACAGGCTGCAGGCGTCAGGCCGAGCTCGTCGCGCTCGGCGCAAGCCTCTCGCTGAGACTCTGATTTGTCCGTGCTCAGGCCGAGTTGGTGGCCCTCGGCGCAAGTCTCTCACTGAGGCTCTGAAGCATGTCCCCCGAAAGTGTGCAGGCTACGCGTGCTTGAGGACGCTGAACTGGAAGGACTGTTCCGAACCCCAGGGCGTCCTGTGCATCTTGCGGTGCTCGGCAATCAGCCGGAAGGCGCTGCCGAGCGTTTCGGCCAGGCTCGCGCCGTCGTAGCGCATGACCGGAAGTCCGCTGCAACGCTCCGGCCCGTCCGGAGCGAAGGTTGCGATTATGGCATGGCCACCGGGTTTCAGCGCAGACATCAGCCGCTCCACATAGGCAGCCCGATCCACGGCTTGCGTCAGAAAATGGAATGCGGCGCGGTCGTGCCAGACATCGAAGGTCTGCCGCGGCTTCCATCTGGTGATGTCCGCCACGATCCACTCGACCGCCTCGGCCCGCGCGCCCAGCCGCTTGCGAGCCGTTTCCAGCGCATTGCCGGAGATATCGAGGACCGCAAAGGTCCATCCCGCATCGACGCCAAGATCGACGAGCCGGGATGCACCGCCGCCGATGTCGATGACCGAAAGTGGTCTCGTGGCAGCCAGCGCCTTGATCAGCCCAAGGGAAAAATCCGGGCTTTCCTCGAACCAGCTCACCCCTTGCTCGCCCTTCGTGGCGTACGCGTCGTTCCAATGGGTGGCGAGATCGGCTGTCATGCCGGAGCTTACCAGCACCCTGGGCGCATGTCAGCATGTCGCGCTTCTCTCCGGCGCGGCACGCCGCCTGGCCTTCGTTGACAGAAGACCTGCCGCTACGTGACAGTGCAGTCCGGCAACGAATGCGAGAAGCCCACCGGGAGAGGCCAGCCTCGCAGCGCTTGCGCGCCAACAGGGGTGAACAGGAGACGAGACATGGATTTGCGCAAATTTGTCTTCTCGACGGCGCTTGCCGCGGCATGCTTTTGCCTGCCGGCGGCCGCGCAGGAATCGACCGATCCGATCAAGCTGACATTGCACGACTGGACCGGCCAGCTCATCACGACGGAGCTGATGGGCGAGGTGCTGAAAAAGGCTGGCTACAATGTCGAATACGTCCAGGCCGACTATCTTGCCCAGTTCGCAGGGCTCGAAACCGGCGACCTGCACGTCGCCATGGAGATGTGGGAGACCACCGGTCGCGACGCCATGGATGCCTCGCTTGCGACCGGCAAGACCGAGAATTTCGGGCCGACCGGCATGAAGGCCAAGGAAGAGTGGTGGTATCCGGAATACATGAAGGCGAAATGCCCGGGCCTGCCCAACTGGGAAGCCCTGAAGGACCCGGCCTGCGCCGAGGCCTTTTCCACCGCCGAGACGGCGCCCAAGGGCCGCTACCTCGGCGGGCCGGTGACCTGGGGCGGTTATGACGACGAGCGGGTGGTCGCGCTCGACCTGCCCTTCGAAGTCATCCATGCCGGCACCGACGCCGCGCTCTTCGCCGAGCTCGAGAGCGCCTATCAGCGACAGGCCCCTATCCTGCTGTGGATCTACGCGCCGCACTGGGCGCCGGCCAAATACAAGGGCGAATGGGTGGCATTCCCGGAATACACCAAGGAATGCTACGCCGACGCGGCCTGGGGCTCGAACCCGGATGCGCAATATGATTGCGGCAAGCCGTTCGGCGAGATCTGGAAGGTCGGCTGGGCCGGCGTGAAGGACAAGTGGCCGGGCGCCCACAAGGCGATCAAGGCTTTCGCCATCGACAATGACGAGATGGGCCAGATGATCACCGAGGTGGACCTGAACGGCAAGAAGATCTCCGACGTGGTTGCCGCCTGGATGGCCGCCAACGAGGCCCGCTGGTCGGAGTGGATCAAGAAGTGAGCCTTGATGCCCGCGCGCTCTCCTGTCGGCCTGCTGGACAGGGGGGAGCGTCTTGAAGCTCGTCTGTCGCGACGTCTGGAAGCTGTTCGGGACCGGCGCACGCGAATTCATGGCTCGACAGCCTAACCCGGCGCCGCAGGACCTTGCGGCCGCCGGGCTCGTGGCCGCAGTGCGCGGCGTGAACATCGAGGTCGCGCAGGGCGAGATCTTCGTGATCATGGGCCTGTCCGGCTCGGGCAAGTCGACGCTGGTGCGCTGCCTGTCGCGGCTGGTCGAGCCGACGGCCGGTGAGGTCCTGTTCAACGGCGAGAATCTGCTGGCGGCGAGCGACAAGCGGATGATCGAGATCCGCCGCCACCAGATGGGCATGGTGTTCCAGAGTTTTGCCCTGCTGCCGCATCTGAGCGTGCTCGGCAATGTCGCCTTCCCGCTCGAGATGCAGGGCGTGGCACGTGCCGGACGCGAGGCGCGGGCAAGGAAAATGATCGAGCTTGTCGGGCTGACCGGCAAGGAAGGTTTCTTCCCCCGCGAGCTGTCGGGCGGACAGCAGCAGCGTGTCGGCATTGCCCGTTCGCTTGCGGTCGAGCCGGAGCTCTGGTTCCTCGACGAGCCCTTCTCCGCGCTTGACCCGCTCATCCGGCGCGAGATGCAGGATGAGTTCCTGCGCCTGCAATCCGTGCTTTCGAAGACGATCGTCTTCATCACCCATGATTTCGACGAGGCGATCCGCGTCGCCGACCGCATCGCCATCATGAAGGATGGCGCCATCGTGCAGGCGGGCACGCCGGAAGACCTCGTGCTCAAGCCGGCCGACGACTACGTGGCGGCCTTCACGCGCAATGTCGCGAAGGCCAAGGTGGTGCGGGTTGCTTCGCTGATGAAAGCTGCAAACGGCTCGGCGGCGGCCGCCAGCATCGGGCCGCGGGCGACGATCGCCGAGGCGGCGCCGCTCTTCGCGGCCGGCAGCGAGCGGTTGGCAGTGGTCGATGCGGAAGGCCGACCGATCGGCGCGCTCGACCGCGCCGACGTGGTCGAGCTGATGATGCGGGGGTAGATGGTGATCGCCGAGTTCCTTCGCGCCCCCCTCTGCCCTGCCGGCCATCTCCCCCACAAGGGGGGAGATTGGCTGTCATCGTCACTTTCGCCAATCGCGAGCGTCGCAGGAATTGCGCTGTCGCCGAAGCTGCCAATCTCCCCCCTTGTGGGGGAGATGGCCGGCAGGCCAGAGGGGGGCGCCTCGCACCACAGCGAGCCGGAAAGGAGCCGATGACCACCGCGGCTCACAGCTCGACGGAGAGGTTGCAATCGTCGTCCAGGCCGCTCCTCTCAGCGCTCGGCAATTGGAGCTGGGCACTTGCGCTCGCCGCCTTCCTGCTCCTCTGGCAATTCGGCGCCGACCGATTCGGCTGGGCCTTCGTCTACCCGAAGCAACTCTTCATCCCCGCGGCCCGCTGGATCGGCAATGCCGCCAAGTGGCTGGTCAACGACGCAAGCTTCGGGCTGTTCACCTTCACCGAGCTGACGCGCTTCATCGCGGCTGTCGTCGAATTCCCCTACCGCGTCGCGCTCAGCCTGCTTTCGACCGGCCTGCTTTCAGGCCAGGGATCAAGCGCGGTCGAATTGCTGCCGCCACTCTCCTGGATCGCCGTCATCGGCCTGATCGCGCTGATTGGCCATCGCTTCGGCGGCTGGCGGCTGGCGCTGACCGCCGGCCTCTGTTTTCTCTACCTCGCCGTCTTCGGCCAATGGCAAAGCGCCATGGTCACGCTCGCCTCAATCCTGGTTGCGGTGCCCATCGGTGTCGTGGGCGGGCTGTTGCTCGGGGTCGCGGCATGGCGGTCCCGCACCTTCGAGCGGGCGCTTACGCCCGTCCTCGACCTGATGCAGACGATTCCGGTCTTCGCCTATCTGGTGCCGATCCTCATCCTGTTCGGCTTCGGCCCGACCGCGGCCGTCGTGGCGACGCTCATCTATGCCATGCCGCCGATGGCCCGCATCACCACGCTGGCGCTGCGCGGCGTGCCGTCGGACGTGGTCGATCTCGGCAACATGGTAGGCTGCACGCGCCGGCAGATGACCTGGCGGGTCATGCTGCCATCCTCGCGCGACAGCCTGATGGTCGGGGTCAACCAGGTGATCATGCTGTCGCTCAACATGGTGATCATCGCATCGATGATCGGCGCCGGCGGGCTCGGCTTCGACGTGCTTGCAGCACTTCGCCGGCTCGACATCGGCGCCGGCCTCGAGGCCGGCCTCGCCATCGTGGTGCTGGCGATCGCGCTCGACCGGCTCTCGCAGGCCGCTGCCATTCATGCCAGGCCGGCCCACGCGCACACGCACGTCGGCTGGCTGCAGCGCCACGGCTATCTCGCCGGCGCGCTGGCGCTCATCCTGGTCACGGCCCTGATCGGGCTTGTCGTGCCCGCCGTGCAGGCCTACCCGGAAGCCCTGCACGTCTCGACCGGGACATTCTGGTCGGAGGTGGTCGGCTGGATCAACGTCCATTTCTTCGACGCCTTCGAAGCGATCAAGAACACCGTGCTGCTCAACGTGCTGGTGCCGGTAAAACGTTTCATCGGCGACCTGCCGTGGCTCGGCGTCGTCGGGTTGCTCGCCTTCGCCGGCTGGCGACTCGGCGGCTGGCGGCTGGCGCTCACCTGCGGGCTGCTTTCGCTGCTGATCGCGGCCACCGGCCAATGGGAAAAGGCGGCGATCACCGTCTATCTCTGCGGGATTTCGGTCATCGTTGCGGCCGCGATCGGCATTCCGATCGGCATCGTCGCCGCCGAGCGCGCGCGGCTGTGGCGCAGCGTGCAGATCGTCATCGACACGCTGCAGACGCTGCCCTCCTTCGTCTACCTCATGCCGGCGGTCATGCTGTTCCGCGTCGGCGACTTCACCGCCATGCTTGCCGTCGTCGCCTATTCGGTCGTGCCGGCGATCCGCTACACCGCGCTCGGCATCCGCAAGGTCGACCCGCTGGTGGTCGAGGCCGGCCGCGCCATGGGCTGCACGCCCTGGCAGCTGCTCACCAAGATCAAGCTGAAGCTGGCGCTGCCCGAAATCCTGCTCGGCATCAACCAGACCATCATGTTCGCCCTGTCCATGCTGGTCATTACCGCGCTGGTCGGCACCCGCGACCTCGGCCAGGAGGTCTACATCGCGCTGACCAAGGCCGATGTCGGACGCGGCCTCGTGGCCGGCCTGGCGGTCGCTTTCATCGCCATCATCGCCGACCGGCTGATCTCGGCGGCAGCAGCTCGGACGAAGCGCAGGCTGGGATTGCTATAGGAGGGCGGGCGTCTCGCCCGCCAGCAGGGCGGCGGCACGCCGCCTCTCCGAGCTACAGCCGCCTCAGCACCAGCCCGCGACTGGGCACGGTTCCGTTCTCGCCCGGCATGGAGACATACGGCTCTGTCTCCTCGGCGCGCGCCACCACCTTCTGGCGCTCAAGCTCGGCGATACGGGCAGCAAACCCGTCTTGCCAAAGCGTGTTCTTGACTGTGAGCACGACGACGCCACCCTTGCGGCAAATGCGGATGAGCTCGTCCAGTCCTTCGACGCCGACATGGCCGGATGTGAACACCCCCGCCGAGACGATCCCGGCAAAGGCTCCGTCCGCAAAGGGCAGTTCGCCGCCCAGCGCCAGGCAATGCAGTGCCTTGTAGGCGCCCTTCTGCTCGGCCACCTTGAGCATGCCGGTCGAGATGTCGAGTGCCTCGACATGCGGATAACCCATGATGCCAAGCCATTCGCCGATCAGGCCGGTGCCGGCGCCGGCGTCGAGCAGCGGCGCGGCGCCGCGCGGCAGATGCCGCGCCAACAGCGCCAGGCATATGCTCGGATGGCGATAGCCGGCGCTCGCCATGTCGGCGTCGTAGGTCGCCGCCCAGGAATCATAGAGCGCGGCCACCTCTTCCGGGCGCTTCGCCGAATAGACTGCGCCCAGCGCCCCGTCATGCTCCGCCATCTGTTGTCCAATCCTCGCTGCGAATGCGCCAGAGAATGATAGCCACGCGACCGGAATTGTGGAACCGTCGCGCGCAGAATACGCAAGGGGAATCCATGGAAGACGATGTGCGTGGGATCGTTGCCGGCCTGCCGGCTCTGGCCGGCTATTCCGGGTCCGCTCAACGGCTCGGCGGCCTCACCAACCGCGTCTACCGCCTCGACGACAAATGCCTGCGCGTGCCGGGCAAGGGCACCGAGGAGTACATCAACCGCGGCAACGAGGCGGTCGCGGCGCGCGAGGCGGCCAAAGCAGGCGTCAGCCCCGAAGTTCTGCATTTCGATGCGCAGTCCGGCGTGATGGTGACGCGTTTCGTCGCGGGCGCCGAGACCATGTCGCCGGCGCTCTTCCGCAGCCGTCCCGGCTCACCCGCCCGTGCAGGGCAGGCCTTCCGCAAGCTGCACGACAGCGGCGCCGTGTTTCCCTTTCGCTTCGAGCTGTTCGCGATGATCGACAGCTATCTGCAGGTGCTCTCGACCAGGGATGTCGCCCTGCCCGCCGGTTATCACGACGTGGTGCACGAGGCCGACCAGTCGGTGCGGGCGGCGCTCGCGGCGCACCTCTGCCGCTCGCCGCCTGCCATTGCGACCCGTTGTGCGAGAACTTCCTCGACACGGGCGCGCGCATGTGGATCGTCGACTGGGAGTATGCCGGCATGAACGACCCGATGTGGGACTTGGGCGACCTGTCCGTCGAGGGGCAGTTCGACCAGGCCGCGGAAGAAGAGATGATCCGCGCCTATTTCGGCGGCGAGCCGCGGCCGGCCGAGCACGGCCGCGTCGTCATCTACAAGGCGATGTGCGACCTGCTCTGGACGCTATGGGGCCTGATCCAGCTCGCCAACGGCAATCCGGCCGACGATTTCCGCGCCTATGCCGACGGCCGCTTTGCCCGCTGCCGCACGCTGATGCAGACGGCCGACTTCTCGCGCCATTTGAAGTCCGTGGCAGCCGGATAGTTACAGCATGTCTCCCAAAAGTGGCCCGGCTTTGGGACCAAGACATGCGCAAAATCAAAGACCTGAAGCATGTCGCGTGAATCCCAATTCACGCGACATGCTTCAGGCCGGCCGATAGACCTTCAACGCCGTATTCCAGAAGATGTCGGCCTCGACGGCCGGCCCATGCTTGGCGGCTGCGGCGCGGTGCGCCGTGACGAGCTCGCCATGGCTCGTCCAAAGCTTTTCGATGGGAAAGTTCGAGCCGAACATCAGCCGGCTGCCGCCCAGGATCTTGATCGCATTGTCGTAGACATAGCCGATCATGTCCGGGTCGTTCCTGTGCACGAACGTGCCGAGGCCGGAGAGTTTTGCGTAAAAATTCGGGAATGGCGCCAGAGCGCGCAGGCCCGCTTGCCAGGCTTCCGTGGTGGCGGGGTCGAGGCTGGTGAGCATGCCGGTATGGGTGAGGATGAAGTTGGTGTCCGGATTCTCACCGACGAGTTCGGCTCCATCCTCCATTTGTGCCGGGAAGAGCTGCAGGTCGAAGCAAAGATCATAGTCCTTCAGCCGCTTCACATTCGCGCGCACATTCGGATCGAGCACTTGGCGGGCATGTGCGGCGAACCGGAAAGCCGGCGTCTCGTGCCAGTGGAGCTGCATGCGCACGCCACGCAGCAGCGGATATTTCTTCAGCCGGTCGAGCTGCAGGCGGGCATCCTCGACCGTCATGTCGCAGTAGCCCACGATGGCATGCGGCCAGCCGGTGCGTTCGGCGGTCTCGGTCAGGAACGCGACCTCCTTCTCGAAATCCGCCTTTGCCCAGTTGGTCTGCACGTAGACAGCCTTCTCGACTCCCGACCCCTTCTGGTCGGCGAAAAACTCTTCGATCGGATAGTCGCGCCGGATCGCCTCGTAGGGCCCGAAGATGCGCGGCACCATCGGCCCGACCAGCCAGGGCTGATCCTTTTGCCGCCAGATGTGGAAATGGGAATCGATGATCTTCTGCATTTTGGTCTTCCTATGCGCTCGGCGGTGCCAGCGCCCCCTCCACCGCCTTCGGCGGTCCCCCTCCCCCGCTTCGCAGGGGAGGATCCGGCACAATGGCCGTCCGCGACCCTGATCCTCCCGCGTTTACGGGGGAGGGGGACCACGCGTAGCGTGGTGGAGGGGGCGCGCGGTCCCACACCCCCGCCCTGCCAAGCGAAAGGATGAAGCGGCTCAGGCTGTCGATCGACGCCCCATCGGCAAGGTGATCCAGGAACGGCAGCACAGCCTTAAGGGCCGCGGTCTCGGGTCGAAACCGCGGGTCGGCCGCGAGCGGCGTTGCGAGCGACAGGCTGAACCCTCGCGCCGATAACCGCCGGAATGCGGCTCCCATCTCGGTATGCCCGCCGCGCTCCAATCCATCGGACAAAACGACGATCGCAGCGCCACGTGCGAAAGCGGCGAAGCGCGGCACCGAGAGCAGCGCGAGCAATGTCGGTCCGATGCGCGTGCCGCCGTCCCAATCTTCCACGATCTCTGCAACACGCGCGAGTGCCGTGTCGCGATCGCGGATGCGAAGCGCCGGCGTGATGCGGGTGAGACGCGTCCCGACGGTGAATGTCTCGGCGCGGTCGGCAGCCTGCACCACTGCATGTGCGAGTTTCAGGTGGTCAGCCGTATGCAGTTTCATCGAGCCGGAAACATCGATGACGAGCAGCAGCCGGCGCTGGATCAGGGGGCGGCGCCGAAGATAGGGCAGTGGCACGTCGCCATCGGCGCGTACAATGGACCGCAGCGAGCGGCGCAGATCCGGCTTGCCCCGACTGTGCGTGCGAACGTTGCGGAACGAGCGGCGGGTTGGCAGCGCGTCGGGCAGCGAACGACGGAAGGCTGCGAGCCTGTCGTCATCTTCGGCGAAGCTGCGAACGGCAAGCCGTTCCGAACCGGAAGCAAGCGCCCCACCCTTCTCGCTGCGCGGCACGGTCGGAAGTTCCTCGCGGCCGCCGCCGGCATCCTTGACGCGAGTCTCCTCGTCATCGTCGCCTTCGGCGACCAGCCTTGCCTCACCCCAGAAATAGGCCCGGAACAGGCTATCGAACTCGGCGCGGCGCTCGCGAGGCGGCGCGAGCGTCGCCAGCGCCGCCTCGCGGACGTCGTCCATGGAGCGCGGCCCGAGCAAGGTGACGGCCTGCATGAAGGAGGTTGCCTGCTCGGGTGCAGCGCCAAGACCTGCCTTACGCAGGAGCCGTGCAAAATCGAGCAGCGCCGACGCGGCAGGAGGAATGCTCACGCCAGCGCCTTTTCGACGATGCCCTGGAAGTGAGGGGCGATGTAGGAAAGATCCTCTTCGTCCTTGATCAGCACGCCGATCGCGCGGCGGAAGGCCTCCGGCCAGGGACTGCCGCCCTTTTCGAGCACGGTCGCCGCATTGGCCCACTCCACGGCTTCCGCGATGCCGGGCGGCTTCGCCAGCGGCCGCGTGCGGATTTCCTGCACGGCTTGCGCAACGGCCTTGGCCGTGGCCTCGGCGACGTCGCCGGCCCGCAGCATGATGATCTCGGCCTCATGCGCCGCGTCGGGATAGTCGATCCAGTGGTACACGCAGCGGCGGCGCAGCGCCTCGGCAAGCTCGCGCGTGCGGTTCGAGGTCAGGACCACGATCGGCCGTGTCTTTGCCGTCAGCGTCCCGCGCTCGGGGATGGTGATCTGGAAGTCGGACAGGAATTCGAGCAGCAGCGCCTCGAATTCGTGGTCGGAGCGGTCGATCTCATCGACCAGCAGCACGCGCGCCTGCGGCGCGCGCAGGACCTGCAGCAGCGGACGGTCGATCAGGAAGCGATCGTCAAAGATGTCGATCTCGTGCTCGCCAGCCTGGCGGATGGCGAGCAGTTGCCGCTGGTAGTTCCACTCGTAGAGCGCATGCGCGGCGTCGATGCCTTCGTAGCACTGCAGGCGCACGAGCGTGGAGCCGAGGATCTCGGCGATCGCCTTGGCGGCCTCGGTCTTGCCGACGCCCGGCGCGCCCTCGATCAGCAGCGGCTTGCCGAGTCTCAGCGCGAGGAAGAGCGCGGTGGCGAGGCCGTCATCGGCGAGATAGCGGACCCCGGCCAGCCTGGCGGCCAAGGCTTCGGGCGAGGCTGCAATGGCGTCGAGCGAGCTCATCGCCGGTCGTGCCCTGCAGTACCCCCCTCTGGCCTGCCGGCCATCTCCCCCTCAAGGGGGGAGATTGGACTACCGCAATACTTTCGCCAATGGTCACCGTCGCAAGCACGGCGAAGGTAGCGAAACTGCCAATCTCCCCCCTTGAGGGGGAGATGCCCGGCAGGGCAGAGGGGGGCACTCGCGCGCGCCAACATCGACGTCTCAGGCACCCGCCCGCTGCGCCTTCAGCGCGCGCAATATGCGTTCCGGCGTGATCGGCAGCGTGTCGACACGAACTCCGATTGCATCGAAGATCGCGTTGGCGACCGCCGGAATCTGCGGATTGGCCGCCATCTCACCCGGCCCCTTCGCCCCGTAAGGCCCATCGGCCGCTGGCCGTTCGAGCACGATGATCTCGGTCGGCGCTATATCGCCCGGGCCGGGCATCAGATACTGGTTGAAGTCCGTCCCGCCATTGTCGCGGTTCGGGTAATAAGGCTCGGTCGTCTCGTAGAGCGCGTGGCTGATTCCCATCCAGGAACCGCCGATCAATTGCTGCTCGACCATCTTCGGGTTGAGCGCGCGGCCGATCTCGAAGACGTTCTTGACCGACACCACCGTCACCTCGCCAGTCTCGTCATCGACATCCACCTCGGCGACCGTGCAGGCATGCGCGTAACACGTGGAAGGTTTCATCGCGCCGGTTTCGGTCTCCGGATAGGAGCGCGGGATGAGGAACATGCCGCGGCCCGAGATCGAGCGGCCGCGCTTGAAGTGCGCCGCGAGCGCGGTGTCGAAGATCGAGATCGATTTTTGCGGCGCGCCCTTCACGACGATGTTGCCATTGCCGTCTGTCTCGAGGTCGGCCGCGTCGACCTCCATCTCCTCGGCAGCAACCTCGAGCATCACCTGCTTCGCCTCGGTCGCCGCCCGGATGATCGCATTGCCGATGCGGTGCGTACCGCGTGAGGCAAACGTTCCCATGCAATGCGGGCCGGTATCGGTATCGGCCGTGTCGATGGTGACCTGCTCTGCCGAAACGCCGATCGTCTCGGCGCAGATCTGCGCCATGATCTGCTTCAGCCCCTGCCCCAGATCGACCGAGGAGAGCGTTACCATGAAGTTGCCGGTCGGTGTCGAGTGCACCAGCGCCTGGCTGGGATCGCCACCGAGATTCATGCCGGTCGGATAGTTGACCGCGGCAACGCCGCGCCCGCGCCGTATCGTCATCTCAGCTGCCCTTGTAGGACGACATCTTCAGGTATTTCTCCGCCACCGGCCAATTGGCGGCGCGCGAAGCTTCCTGCATGCATTCGATCAGTGCTGCCCCTTCCGTCTTCTGCCGGTGGGCCTTCATGTCGCCGTCGCGGTAGGCGTTGACGAAGCGGAACTCGAGCGGGTCCATGCCGATCAGCCGCGCCAGCTTGTCCATCTGCACCTCGAGCGCGAAATCGGCGATGGTGACGCCGAAGCCGCGCATTGCCGATGACGGCGTGCGGTTGGTGTAGACGCAGTAGGTGTCGATCCAGACGTTCGGCACGGTGTAGGGGCCGGGATAATGCGCCGCCCCTTTCTGTGCGCCGTAAGGCGAATGGCGCGAATAGGCGCCGGCATCGGTGTAGCCGGTGACCTTGCGGGCGAGGATGCGACCATCCTTGGCGATGCCGTCCTTGATCACGATCTTCTCGGCCGCGCGCGGCGAGGAAACCTGCATCTCCTCCTCGCGGCTGTAGATGAAGCTCACCGGCCGGCCCGTCAGTTTTGCCGCCAGGATGGCGATCGGCTCGACGGTGACATCCACCTTGCCGCCGAAACCGCCGCCGACCGTGCCGCCGACGAAATGCAGCTTGTGGCCGGGCATCTGCAGGATGATCGAGGTGTTGTCGAGCGTGAAGAACATGGCCTGCGTGTTGGTGTAGCAGGTGAAGCGGTCATTGCCTTCCGGCACCGCGATGCAGCCGGTCGTCTCGGTCGGCGCATGCTCGATCGGTGAAGACCAGTATGTCTCTTCCAGGATGTGATCCGAATCCGCAAAACCCTTCTCGACGTCGCCGAAACGCACCTTGCGGTGGCTACCGCTGTCATAGGTGTAGAAATTGTTGCCGTGATGTTCGTTGACGATGGGAGCGCCCGGCTTCAGCGCCTCGTCCATATCGAAGACGGCCGGCAGCACCTCGTAGTCGATCTTCACCTTGGCGGCGGCCTCGGCCGCGGCCCGCTCGGAATCGGCAAGCACGGCCACGACCGCCTCGCCCTTCCAGCGCACCTTGTCGGCCGCCAGCACCTGCTCGTCCTCCGGCCCGATCTGGATGAGGATCAGGATGGTGTAGACATTGTGCGGCACGTCCTTGTGGGTGAGCACCCGCGCCACGCCCGGATGCTTCTCGGCCTCCGACACGTCGATATTCCGGATGCGGGCATGATGGTGCGGGCTGCGCACCATCTTGAGGTAGAGCATGCCGGGAAAATTGCGGTCGGCGAAATAGGTGGTCCTGCCGGTGACATGGCCGGGAACGTCGGAGCGCTGCAGCCCGACGCCGAGCTGCTTCAAATCATCCTTGCGCTGGTCGGCAAAATACTCCCTGGCGAGCCTCATCATCGCGTTTCCCTCACGCCGCCTGGTTGGAATTGGCGCGGGCCGCCGAAAGCACTGCTTCGATGATCGGCTCGTAGCCGGTGCAGCGGCAGATGTTGCCGGAGAGTGCCTCGACCACGTCCTCGCGGCTCGGATCGGGCGTGGCGTCGAGCAGCGCCTTGGCCGCCATGATCATGCCTGGCGTGCAGAAGCCGCATTGCGCCGCGAAACCGTCGAGGAAGGCGCGCTGCAGCGGATGCAGCACGCCGTCCTTCGACAGGCCCGCCGTGGTGACGATGCTCGCGCCCTCGCAGGTTTCCGCCAGCGTCAGGCAGGAAAGCTTCAGCTCGCCGTCGATCAGCACCGAGCAGGCGCCGCATGTGCCCTGGCTGCATCCGCCTTTCGGCGAGGTATCGCCGAGCTTCTCGCGCAGCGCCTTGATGAGCGTGGTGCCGCTTTCGATGAATTCAGCCTTCTCCTCTCCGTTGAGGATGAGCTGGATCGGAACCTTCTTTGCCATCTTTCCTCCCTGGCGTCCTGCTGGGTCGGTGGTTCACCCGCCGAGCAGCAATCGCCGGAAATGCACCGGCAGGACTTCCGCGCGGTACCAGGCGCTGGCGATCGGATCGGTGATCGGCGAGGTCCCCTCGCCTATTGCGGCAACCGCCTTGGCCACGCCGTCTTCGGTGAGTTTCGCCCCGGCCAGCGCCGCTTCGGCAGCCTTCGCGCGCAACGGCCTGTCGGCCATGGCGCCGAGCGCGATACGGCTGGATTTCACCGTGCCTTCGGCGCCGTTCTCGAGCACGGCGGCGATGCTGAGCACCGACACCCCCTTCGGCTTCACCCGGGATACTTTGACGAAGCGGAACGCCTCGGACGTCGGGAGCATGAAGCGGACGGCGGTGACGATTGCCTGTTGCTTCCCGCGGCTCGCCAGAAACGTCTCGATCGGCGTGCTGCCCCCGGCGGTCTCGACGGTTGCGTCGAGCGCAAGCAGGGCGACGGCGAAGTCGCCATAGGGCGCGGGCGCAAAGAGATTGCCGCCGACCGTCGCCATGTTGCGGATGGCCGGGCCGCCGACGGTGCGTGCTGCCTTTGCGATCGCCGCGAGGTCCTTGTGGCGCGCGATGGCGGCCATGGTCACCGACGCCCCGAGGGTGACGGTATCGCCTTTGACTTCGATGCGGGAAAGGGTGGCGTCGGTCGAGCGCACGAACGTGTCGAGCGAGACATCGCCCTCATTCGACGCACGCACGACCAGCGTGCCTCCGCCGAGATAGCGCGTGCCGCGGTTCAGCGCAGCGTTTGCCTCGGCGATCGTCGGGAAGGTTTTCAGCGCCAGCGGCATCCTGCCCTCCGTCTCAGCTCTGGTTGGCGAAGCGGCTCTTCAGCGCGTTGAAGCCGCCCTGGAACACGTTTTCGCCCATGCCCTTGGCGACCGCTGCCGCCTCGCCTTCCGGCGCGTCGAAACTGGCGGTCCATTCGCCATAGGTGCGGTCGCCGTCCGTCACCCGCCGCAGCCTCAGCGTGGCGCGGTGACCGGTAATCGGCTGCGGCGTCTCGACGATGGAATAACTGACCAGGAAATCCTTGTCGGAGAGGTCGAGCAGCTTCTCCCGGATGGTGGCGCCGGAGACGATCTTGAAGGCGCGCACGCAGCCGATCTCGGTGGCGGCCTTGCCCTCCTCGATGCGGCTTTCCACCATGCGCGGATGCCACGACGGCAGGCCGTTGAAGTCGCGGATGACGGCCCAGACTTTCTCGACCGGCGCGTCGATCACGCTCGTGACGGTGACGGTGGGCATCGCGGCGGCTTCCTCCCAGAGCTTACGGCAACTCCGGAAAGCATAGGACCAAGCCCCTGATCGGGCTTATCAAGGAGTCTTGGGCATTTATCGGAGAGTCTGAAAATCAGGCCGCCGCGTGGGCTGCCTCGCGATAGAGGGTCGGCGTCACGCCGGCATGATCGCGGAAGAAGCGGGAAAAATTCCCCGGTGTGGTGAAGCCGAGATTCTCCGCCACCACGATCACCGATTCCTCCGACTCGAGCTGCCGCAGCGCCTCCTGCATCCTCAGCGTATTCCAGTAGACATTGGGCGTGAGGTTGGTCTGCTCCTTGAAGAGCGCGAAGAAGTGCGGGCGCGACAGCCCGACGGCGCGCGCCACCGCGTCGAAGGAGATCCGCTCCGCCACATGCTCCTGCATGAGCGCGATCGCCTTGCGCACGCGGAAATCGAGGGCGCTGCGCCCGGCATTGCGGGCACGACGCGGCCTGGCGGCATCGGCAGCGTCGAGCATCGCGTCGATGAAACGCCCGGTCTCGTAGGCCGCGATCTCCTCGGCAAACATGCCCTCATCGAGGCGCTCGAGCAGCGTCCTGGCGGCGGCCAGCAGCCACGCATCGATCGGCACGGCCGGGGTTGCGAACAACGCCGCGCCAGCCGCCAGGCTGCGGCGTCGGCAAAGCCATTCGGGGTCGATGTAGAAGGCGAGGAAGCGGCCTGGCTTGCTCCCAGCCGGGAACGAATGGCTGTGCGGCTCGTAAGAATTGACCGCAACCGCGATGCCGGGTCCGGGCGCCACATTGGTGCCTCCCACGCTCATCTCGCCGGCGGTGCCGTCCAGCCAGACGATCAGATGGACTTCGGCATGCGCATGGGTGACGAGATCGCTCGCCACATTGAGGATCGAAACATGCCCGAATGCACCCCGAAAGAGCTTGATCGAGGTCGCCATTGTCTCCTCCCAGGGCAGCCCGTGTCTTTGCCGATGCGTGGCCCTGTCGCCGCGATGGTGATACGCGCGGCCGGCGAGGTCAATGGGGGGCTTCGGCACAAGCGGCGTGACGAATCTACCGCGGAAGGGCTCTGTCTACGGTGCGCGACGCACCGCGATACCCCCCTCGAAGCTCTCCAACGTCTGCTCGTAAATTCTGGTTTGCGTGTCGAACTCTCCGATACGCCCTGATGCAAGATCGAGAATCTCCACCATCACGGTCGCCAGCATGAGCGCGAAAAGCGCCATCAGCGGTCGCGGCGCCTCTCCCTTCCCTGCAGACTGATATCCGAGACAACCCATACACAGCGCCGTCATGCCCACGAGCAGCCAGAACAATTGCGCGGGAAGGGCCAGTTCGAAGGCGAAGCGCTCCGCCGCGCTCATGTCGAAGACGTTGTTCAGCGCCGCCATCAGCGAGGCCGAGACCGGATCGGGTCGTTCGTGGACGATCGCCGCAACGTGCCCCCAGATCTCCGCTTGAAGCGCTCCCGAGTGCCGGTTCAGCGCGTCAGTGGCACCTTGGCCGCGGTCGGCTGCGACGAAGTCCGCCCGAATGCGGGTATAACGCTCGAGCAGGCTGGCGATTTGCTCGGCATCGGGCCCGCCGATCGCCACCGCGCGCAGCCATGCGGTGCTGATCGCGTTCGCCTCGGCCAAGGTTCCTGCCCGTCGCTCATCGAAACGCGCATTGGCGAAGGAAAGGGTCAGTGCAAGCACAAAGGCAAGCAGGCCAAGCATCCCACCCACAACGACGCCGATGGTCTCCGGACTGCCGCCTGCGCGCAGGCGGCCACGCCGGCCGAGCCAATGGCCAGCCTCGTGCGCCGCGATCAGAAAGAGAAACAGCAGGAGCCCGAAAAGCACGATGCTGAATTCCGCGACCATAGCGACGAGCATCATGGATGTGCCATCCTGCTTCGACGCCCGCACGGGCCCAACCCTGGTATTTCGGCATGACTCGTTTTGCGGCCAACATCTCGACGATGTTTACCGAGCACGCATTCCTCGAACGCTTCGCCGCCGCGCGCGCGGCGGGGTTCGAAGCGGTGGAATTCCAGTTTCCTTATGAATTCGATCGCCATCGAATTGCGGACAACCTCGAGCGTGCCGGCCTCACCGTCAGCGTGTTCAACTTGCCTCCCGGCGACTGGTCGTCAGGCGAGCGCGGGCTGGCGGCGCTGCCTGGACGAGAAAACGACTTCCGCCTCTCCATCGAAACCGCGGTCGCCTACGCCGCAGCCCTCGACGCCAAGCGCTTGCACGTCATGGCCGGCGCAAGCCAGCCGGGTAAAGACGCGAGCCGCGCCACCTTTGTCCGCAATCTGGCGGTGGCTGCAGAGCGGCTCGGCGATGCAGGCCTCGAAGCGCTGATCGAGCCGATCAACCGGCGCGACATCCCGGGCTATTTTCTTGCCTCGGCAGACGACGCCGCGTCCATCATCGAAGAGGTCGGCGCACCAAACCTGAAGCTGCAGTTCGACATTTACCACCAGCAGATAATCCGCGGTGACGTGACGGAAACGCTCAAGCGCCTGCTGCCGATAATCGGGCACGTCCAGATCGCCGGCGTGCCAGGGCGGCACGAACCGGGCGATGGCGAGATCAACTACCCGTATCTGTTCCGAGTCCTGGACGCTGCGGGATATCGTGGCTGGATCGGGTGTGAATACTACCCGCGAGGCGCCACGGTGGATGGCCTGAATTGGCGTGACATGACAAGCTCGCCGTAGGTCCACCACCTGATCCTTCGCGCACGCCGGTTGTGCAGGAGCGCTCGTCCGCGCTTTTACAGGGTGGCCCGGCTACAGGGTGGCCCGGCGCCGGATGACGCGCCGGCCCACCCGCAGGGCGGCGTCACCGCTGTGTCGCGCTGAGGCGCTCGGCCTCGATCTGCCTGTCGGTCTGGTCAGCCGGCATGCGCATCGAACCCAGCGAGGCGGTGGCGATATTGTCCGGTCTCAAGGTCGGAACGCTGCTGTACTGCTCGATCACGTTGTCCGAATAGTCACCCTTGAGGTCGTGCGTCTGCTGAGCGAATGCGGCACCGGTCGGCATGACCAGAAGGGCGGTAAGGATAAGGCGTTTCATAACGGTTTCCTTGTATGGGAGCGTGAGGTTGCAGTCGGCGAGCCAGGCGCCGCCGGGCGGCGAGAACTGCCTGGCCTAACGGCCGGAGCGGATGCTGCCGCAGGATTGGGCGCTGACGATATCGAGGCAGGGCTTCCACGCCAGCTCAGGCTGCGCCACCGCGACGTTGCCGGCGTCGATGTTGTAGCTGCCGCCGGTGGTTGCCCCGATGTCATCGCGGCGGGTTACCCCGCGGGCACCAGTCATCGGCGCCTCGTCGCTGTATCCGTTGTATTCGTTGAGGACGTCGGCCGAATAGTTCCCGATAAGGAACGGCGCCTGCTGTGCACTGGCTGCGCCGACGAATCCGAGAACGGAGACTGCCCAGATCAGGATCGCTTTCATGATAGTATCCTTTCCTTGAGAGAGGCGCTTCGTATTGGCCATCTGCCATCTGAAAGGTAGCAATACAGCGTGAGAAAGCGCGTTAGGATACAGATACACTTCAAGCGATTTTGAGAGTTTCCTGCAACCGGGCGTGTTTCTAAAAATGTAACCTGAAATTGCGTTACAGATAATCTGATTTGGATCCCGACCGTAATCGCAGAGATCGGCAAATCCGTCACCGCGGCGTCCAAACGGCCTGCGGTGCGTTGTCGGCAGTGTCCACCGCCGACCAAAATCCCCGCCGCGTCAGTCGGAGGCACAATATGCCGAACGCGCCAACCTGGCGCGGCCCTTCACCAGCCTGTATCGGGCGTCGGAAGGTTACCGTTCGGCCAATGCGGGACCTCCCGCAACATCAGGCTCTGCGCAAGCAGGGCTGCGGGCCGCTGATTGTTGTTACCGCAACCGTCCTGTGGGCCACCTGCGAGGGGGTCAAAGGCCCGATCAACACCACCTGCTTGACCGCTTGATATACGATACGTATACGGATCGTATATTCGTGAGATGTGAGACGCCCATGGGCATCGTAAAGATCGACGGCGACCTGCATGAGGAAGTCCGCCGGGCCAGCACGGTGATGTGCCGGTCGATCAATGCGCAGGCCGAGTTCTGGATGAAGATCGGCATGCTGGCTGAAGCCAATCCGACGTGCTCGTTCAACGACATCGTGAAGATGCAGCTTGCGGCGGCGCATCTGCCTCCAGCCGATCTGGCGGTCGCCTGACATGGTGAAGACGCCGGACGACCTGGCGCTCATCAAAGTGTCGGGAAGGCTGCTGGCGTCCGTCTTCGAGATGCTGGACGGGCAGGAGCTCGCCGGCATGTCGACTTTAGAGGTCAACGATCTGGTCGAGCGCTTCATCACCGTGGACCTCGCTGCGCGTCCTGCGAGCAAGGGGCAATACGGCTTCAAATATGTCCTGAACTGCTCGGTCAATCATGTCGTCTGCCACGGCGTGCCCGATGCGGACGAGATCATCCGTGATGGCGACATCGTCAATTTCGACATCACGCTCGAGAAGAACGGCTTCATCGCGGATTCGAGCAAGACCTATCTGGTCGGCAATGCCGCCCCGGCTGCGAGGCGGCTGGTGCGGGTCGCCCAGGAGGCGATGTGGAAAGGCATCAGGCAGGTGCGGCCAGGCGCTTATCTCGGGGACATCGGCTTCGCGATCGAGCGGCATGCCAAACGCAACGGCTATTCGATCGTGCGGGAGTTTTGCGGCCATGGCATTGGCCGCGAGATGCACGAAGAGCCGCAGGTGCTCAATTTCGGACGACCGGGAACGGGCATGAAGCTCAGCGAGGGCATGGTCTTCACCATCGAGCCGATGCTGAACCAGGGCACCCGCAAGGTTTCTACCGCGAGCGACGGATGGACGGTCGTGACCAACGACCGCAAGCTCTCCGCCCAGTTCGAGCACACGGTCGCGGTCACCGGCAATGGCGTCGATGTCCTGACTCTGCGCCGCGACGAGGCGCCGATGCTGGAGGGTTTGGCATAGGTACCGCCCGGCGAGAGCGCCTTGCCTGAAACCGCAGCTCACGTCCGGGAGATTTGCGCCGGACGTTCGCATGTTTGCCCGGATTGAAGCTGTCCGACGTCGTTGGTGGGTGCGACAGGGATCGAACCTGTGACCCGCTGATTAAGAGTCAGCTGCTCTACCAACTGAGCTACGCACCCACGCGCCGGAAGGCGAAGCGCGCATATAGCCATAGGCACCCGCCCTGTCCAGCCCGAAAAGACCGCAATTCCGGGCAGTTCGTCGCGGTGCAGCCCCCGCCAATTGGTCGCAGCCCTACCGGGCCGTCAAACCAGCAGCGTGCCTTCAGCGACGCGTACGGCGTGCCCGCCCATGCGGCCGCCGGTCATCACACCGCCGACAACGTCGATGTCGAGCCTGATGCGCGAGGGACGGCCCATCTCCACGCCCTGCTCGACCCAATAGCGGTGAGTGCCGTCCCCTGCCCCCTCATGCGCGGTGAGCGCGCCGGCGAGTGCGGCGACGGCCGAGCCGGTGGCCGGGTCCTCCGGAATGCCGAGATGCGGTGCGAACATGCGGGCGTGGAAGGCGCTTTCGGGAAACACCGCCTCGCGGCAATAGATGAAGGCAGCCGCCGACAGCGCCTCGACCGGGCCGGTCAGCCCCACCCAGGCGCGCTCGTCGAGCCTGGCCCGCGCCGCCGCTGATGCATTTTGCAGCGGCACCGTGACATAAGGCACGCCGCCCGTCCAAAGCCCTATCCTGTGATCGTCGAAGCCGATATCGGAAACGTCGAGACCGAGTGCGGCAGCGACGTCGGCATCCGCTGCGCCAAAATCCAGCTTTTCCGCCACCCGCGGCAGGGTGAAGGAGTCAAAGGCGGCATCGCCGTCGCGCTGCACCTCGCAGCGGATTAGCCCGACGGTTTCCTCCAGCACCATCATCGCGCTGCCCGGGGCGCTCTCGAACAGCGCCACGGCCGAGCCGACGGTCGGGTGGCCGGCGAAAGGCAGTTCATGCCGCGGCGTGAAGATACGCACCCGCGCCCGGTGACGCGGGTTGGCCGGCGGCAGGATGAACACCGTTTCGGAAAGGTTGAACTCGCCGGCGATCTGCTGCATTGCAGCGGTATCGAGCCCCTCCCCGTCGAACACGACGGCAAGCGGATTGCCGGCCAGCGGCTCGACGGTGAACACGTCGTAGACGGCGTAGTTGCGTCGCAGCATGAAGGCTCCTTCGGAGCAACGGAGTAGGGGAATAGGGGAGTAAGGGAATAGGTGGTTGCGTCGAAAACCGTGGCAGCCCGACCAGCGGCCACCGCTCTTCACCTACTCCCTATTCCCTTGCTCCCTAACCCAATCATGACGGAGATTTAATTTGAAATTCCAGCCATTAGGAACGAATTGTTGAATCGAAGGGATTCTCAAGGGCCTTTAGGAGGTCCGTAAATGGACCAGATCGTCCACCGGACCCGGCCCGGGGATACCGCCGAGCTGGAAGCTGCCTTGCAATTGGACAAGGTCGGGCGCCCGCAACGGCGTCGCTGGCGTTGGCTGCTCGGCGCTCTCGTGGCAGGCGCGGCGGCGATCGGCATCTATGAATGGCAGGCGGGCGGCCAACCCACCCCGGTCGCGTTCCAGACCGTACCGGCCGAGACCGGTGCCCTGACGGTGGAGGTTTCCGCCACCGGTACGCTGCAGCCCCTGATCCAGGTCGATATATCGAGCGAGCTCTCGGGCGTGGTGCGCACCGTCGCCGTCGAGGAGAACCAGCGTGTCGCCAAGGGCGACGTGCTGGCCGAGCTCGACCCCACCAGGATCGCTGCCCAGGTCGAGCGCGGTGAAGCGAACGTGACGGCCGCAAGGGCCCAGGTCACCGCCGCCGAAACGACCCTGAAAGAGGCCGAGCAGACGCTTGCGCGCGCAAAACAGCTTGCCGAGCGCGGCATGACGACCGACCAGGCGCTGGAGACGACGACGGCCGTGCGCGACCGCGCTTCAGCCGCGGTCGACATCGCCCGCGCCAATCTTGCCATCGCCGAAGCCGAGCTGAAGCAACAGCAGACGGAGCTGGACAAGACGAGCATCCACGCTCCCATCGACGGCATCGTGCTCAAGCGGGCCGTGAACCCCGGTCAGACCGTTGCCTCTTCGATGCAGGCGCCGGTGCTTTTCGTGATCGCCGCGGATCTCGAGCGCATGGAGCTGAAAGCTGCGATCGACGAAGCCGATATCGGCGGGGTCAAGCCGGGACAGAAGGCGCGCTTCACCGTCGACGCCTTCCCCGACCGTACCTTCGACGCGGCCATCCGCGATATCGCCTACGCCTCGGTGACCACCGAAGGCGTCGTCACCTATGACGCCCGCCTCGACGTCAGCAATGCCGAGTTGGTGCTGCGGCCCGGCATGACCGCCACCGTTTCCGTCGTCACGCGCGAGGCCAAGGACATCATCACCGTGCCGAGCGCTGCGTTCCGCTTCCGTCCGCCGGCGCAGGAGGCCAGCCGCGGCTGGAGCCTGCAGAACCTGTTCATGCCGCGCATGCCGCGGCGCGAGCGGCGTGAGCCGACGATTGCGCCCGACGGCAGCCGCACCCTTTATGTGCTTCGCAACGGCCAGGCCGAGCGTGTGCAGGTGCGCACCGGCTCGACCGATGGCGAGCGCACCGAAATCCTTTCCGGCCTCACTGCCGGCGACCAGGTGATCGTCGGGCTTGCCCGTCAGGGGAGCGGCCGGCCGTGACGGCCCCCGCGCTTCTCACCTTCGAGAAGGTGTGGAAGACCTACGGCGACGGCGAGGCGAAGGTGCACGCGCTGGCCGGGGTGGATCTTCTCATCCGCCGCGGCGAGTTCGTGGCGATCATGGGCCCGTCCGGCTCCGGCAAGTCGACGGCGATGAACATCATCGGCTGCCTCGATACCCCGACCTCCGGCCGCTATGGCTTCCAGGGCATCGACGCCGGACGGCTCGACCGCAACAGGCGCGCCGTGCTGCGCAACCTCCATATCGGTTTCGTCTTCCAGGGTTACAATCTCCTGCCGCGCACCACGGCGGCCGAAAATGTCGAGCTGCCCCTGATCTATCGCGGGGTTGGCGCTTCCGAGCGGCGCAAGCTCGCCCTGCGGGCGCTGGCCGAGGTCGGTCTGACCGGCCGCGAGAACCACACGCCGGCGGAGCTGTCCGGCGGCCAGCAGCAGCGCGTCGCGATAGCCCGCGCCATCGTCACCCGGCCGACGCTGCTCGTCGCCGACGAGCCGACCGGCAATCTCGACACGGCCCGCAGCCACGAGATCATGGATCTGCTCACCGGGCTGAACGAGGAACTGGGTCTGACCATCGTGATGGTCACGCACGAGGCCGACATCGCGGCCTATGCGGAGCGCACGGTGAGCTTCCTCGACGGCCATGTCGCCTCGGATACGGCGCTGGAGGCAGCCTGATGTTTTGGGAAACGGTGAAGCTCGCGCTCCGCTCGGTTCGCCGCAACGCGCTGCGCTCCGTGCTCACCCTGCTCGGCATCGTGATCGGCGTGGCCGCGGTCATCGCCATGATCACGATCGGCTCGGGCACGACCGAGAAGGTGAAATCGGACATTTCCAAGCTTGGCTCGAACCTGTTGGTGATCCGCGCCGGCCGGCCCGCCGGACCGGGCGAGCTGCAGCGCGCGGTCCGCCAGCTCTCCGACAAGGACGTCGCCGCGCTCTCAAAACATCTGAGCGGCGTGCGCGCGGTTTCGGCCGCATCGCAAAAACAGGTTCGCGCCGTCTACGGCACCGAAAGCCTGGCCGTGCAGGTGACCGGCACCGACGCCGATTTCTTCATAGCGCGCGACTGGCAGGTGGTGTCCGGCCGCGCATTCTCCGAATCCGAGACGCGCAGCGGCACGGGCGTCTGCCTGCTCGGCCAGACCGTGCGCCAGCAATTTTTCGGCGACGGCGATCCGGAAGGCACGGTGATCCGCGTCGGCAAGATGAGCTGCCGCGTCATCGGGCTGCTCGAAGCCAAGGGTTACACCGGCTTCGGCCAGGATCAGGACAACGTCATCCTGATGCCGCTCTCGACCTTCCAGCGGCGCATCGCCGGAAACCGCGACATCGACAATATCTACGTCGCGGCGGACGACACAACACCCACCTCGGTCGTGCAGGAGCGCATCGAGAACACGCTGCGTGACGCGCGCCGCATCCCGCCCGACCGCGAGGACGATTTTTCCGTGCGCGACATGACGCAGATCGCCGACACGATGGCGAGCGCCACCACGGTGATGACCGGCATGCTCGGCGCGCTCGCCGCAGTCAGCCTGCTGGTCGGCGGCATCGGCATCATGAACATCATGCTTGTGTCGGTCACCGAGCGCACACGCGAGATCGGCATCCGGCTTGCCATCGGTGCGCATGAGAAGCACATCCTCGTGCAATTCCTGGTCGAGGCGACGGTGCTGTCGCTGTTCGGCGGCATCATCGGCATCGGTCTCGGGCTCGCGCTGGCCGGCACCGCGTCCTATGCGCTTGCCGTGCCGTTTGTGCCGAGCGTGGCCGTCATCGCGCTCGCCGTCGGCTTTTCCGCCCTGATCGGCATGGTGTTCGGCTTCTTCCCGGCCCTGCGCGGGGCACGCCTCGATCCCATCGACGCGCTCCGGCACGAATAACGCAAAATCCAGGAAAAGTGGGCGCCGGTTTTGCGTCCGGATTTTGCGACAAGCCAAGGCCTGCACCTTCTCGTACTGCTGATCACGCGCCGGATGGTCAACCCCTGCACGATGATGGTGAAGATCACGACCGCGTAGGCCGCGGCAAGCAGGGCGGGCTTGAACTCGCTGTCGGGAAGCGACAGCGCCAGCGGGATCTGGGCGAGCGCCAGCATGCCGGCCGAGAGGTCGAATCTGGAGGAGAGACAGCTCACCCGAAATGCCAGCGCAACACTTCCGGAACATACGCGGCAAGCCCGGCGGGCCGGTCGGCGGCGCTGCGGATGATCACCGGTTCGGCGAGCTCGGCCTGCGGATCGGCGGCGATGAAGGCGCGTACCTTCTCCGCCGCCGCCTCGGCCGGCTCGTCCAGATAGTAGCGGCGAAAGATCACCGTGCCGGCCTCGGTCGAGAGCGCATGGAAAAGTGCGTCGCGCCGCAGGCCGGGAAGTCGAATCCCGGTCTCCTCGAAGACTTCGCGCGCCATGTTGCCGTCGGGGTCGACCAGGCCGTCGAGCGAAAAGTCCTCCGCCTCGAAGCTTCCGGCCGGGAAGTAGACGCGGCCGGCGTTCAGCGTCTGCCCGCCCATCCTGGCAGCGACGAGATTGTTGTCGGTGGTGACCGGCACGGCCTGCGCAAAACAATGCTCGGCCCCTTCGACGGCGCGGTTCTTGCGCCAGTGCAGGAAGGTCGCGAAACGCACCAGGTGACAGGCGCCGACGAGTTGGCGGCCGCGATAGGCCAGCGTCGAAAGCAGCGTGATCCTGCCATCGAAGAGCGCCGGATTCGCCGCCGCTTCGACTGCCCAGTTCGCATCGATCGCACCGAGATTGGCAGCCTCGTAGGGATGCGGGCCGGGCAAAAGCCGCACACCAACGGTTTCGACGGGAAACACCACCCCGCGCGGCAGGTCGAACGCCATTGATCAGGTTCCCATCGATCAGGCCCCCAGCGATCAAGCCCGCAGCATCAAGCCATGTCCAGCGTGATCGCCACCGGGCAGTGATCCGAGGCCTTCGGCCGGTCCCAGCCGATGCGTGGGAAGCGATCGACTTCCTGCCCCTCCGGGAGGGGCGTGCGCCAGGGCTGGCCGTTGCGGATGATGTCGGGAACCGCCTTGGCGTTGGTGCGCGCCAGATAGGGCGAGACGAGGATGTAGTCGAGCTGGCAGAGATGCCGTTCCTGCGGCCCGCGATTGTGGTAGAGCGTCCAGCGCTCCATTTCAGGCCGCCGCTCGACGACATTCTCGCAAAACCCGTCCGCAAGCAGCAGGTCGAGCGAAGAGGCGGCTTCGTCGACAACGCTGAAGGCAGGCGTGCCGAACAGCTCGCCGGAAATCTTCAGGCGCTGGCGATAATCGTTCAGGTCGCCGCAGATCACCCAGCGTTTCTCGCCGGCAAAATCCTTGCCGAAGCGATCCTCGATGATGCGCCGGACCGCGGCTGCCTCGGCTACCCTGACCGGCATCGTCGCATCGCGGCCAGGAACGCCATCGCGTGGGCCGCCCATTGATTTGAAATGCACGCCGTAGATGGTGAGCGGCTCGCCGCCGATCTTCACGTCGATCTCGAGGCAATCCCGCCTGAATATCCGCTCATGCGCCTCGATGCCGAGCGTGGCGAGCGCCGGCGTGTGCAGGCCGAAATCGGCGAAGGTCACGTGCGCGTGGCTGGTCATGCGCACGAATTCTATTCTCTGGCCGTGCGCCGTTTCCTCGCGCATCATGACGGCGACGTCGATGCCGCGGCTGTCATTGCCGGTGGAGGTGTACTTGTTGCGGTAGCCCTGCCCTATCATCTTGAACAGGTAGCCGTATTCGAACGCCTTCAGCGCTTCGAGATTGTCCACCTCCTGCAGGCAGAGAATGTCGGCGCGGGTAGCGGCAATGGCAAGTGCGGAGAGCTGGCGCGTGTCGTCGGTGTGAGCAATCGCCCGGGCCTGCTCGAGCTGACGGTACTCGGCCTCGTTCTGGATATGGAACAGCGCCAGCGACCTGTCCTGGTTGAGCTGGTTGCGGAAACCGGAGAAATCGAACCGGTTCATCAGGTTTTCGACGTTGAATGTGGCGAGCCGCAATGACATTTGATTAGGGCAGTAGGGGGGTGAGGCAGTAGGGGAATAGGGGATTAGGCGCTCAGACTCAAATGCCATGACGCGGCACGAACCGGGAAACAGCGTCCTGTTGCCTCACCTGCTCCCGGAACCCCCGCCATTCATCCGGCGTTCATTCACCGGACGTTAAGGTTCCGGCACGCTGGGCGTGCGCGGGCGCTTTTTCCCGTTAAGGGACGAGGAGTGAAGACCATGAAGAGAGTTTTGGTGCGGGCTGCCCTTCTGGGAGCGCTGGCGTTTGCCGGCCTCGCGGTCGGCGGCACGTCCGCGATGGCCCAGAATTGCATCGGCGCCGGCGGCGGGACGGACTGTCCGCTGACCCCGGGCGTGCCGCAGTTCGCCCAGCCGGGCGTCGGCGGCAATCCGTCGATCAACAACCCGCCGCCGGTCTACAATCCCGGCAACTGGGAAGGACGCCGCTACTACAAGCAGCGCTGGCGCAACGGCTGGAACCGCGGCGGGCATGCCTATGTCGATCGCTACGTGCCGGTCTATCCGCCGAGCTACTATTACGACGATTATTATGACGGCTACTACGACCGGCCGCGCTATCGCGAGCAGCCGCGCTACCGCGTGGCGCCACGCCGCTCGCACATCTATCTGTCGGAAGAGCACGTCGATTGGTGCTACAACCGCTACAGAACCTATCGAGCCTCCGACAACACCTACAAGCCGACGCGCAACACGCGCCGGCAGTGCATCTCGCCCTACAGCTGAGGCTGATCGGGCTGCATGACGAAAAGGCGCCGTGGCACCCACGGCGCTTTTTTCTTTTCGGGGATAGCCACCCTACCGCCCCACCCGTGGAACCCTTCCGTTCATCCGCCATTCATGCGGCAGCACCTAGCCTCGTTTGGTGGACGTGTTTTCTTGGGGCTTGGCGGCTTTTTTCCTTTGGGACGAGGAGAAGCAGCATGAAATCGGCAATTCTACGCTTGACCCTGATGGGCGCTCTGGCGCTCGGCGGGGTTTCCTTCGGCGCGACCGCGGCCAACGCAGCATGCTTTGGCATCGGTGGCGCATGGGTCTGCGCGCCGGTGGCCAAACACAAGCACTGGCGCCGCCATCATGGCGGCGTCGTGATCGAGTTCGGCCGCGCATATCAGCCGCGCTACTACAAGAAGCGGTATTTCCGGCGGCACGTTGATCGCGACTTCTACCACGGCGGCTATCGCGACCGGCCATACCGCCATTACGGCCGGTACGACCCGTACTGGTATGGCGGCTGGGGCGATCCTGCGGATCACTGGCGTTAACCAGCGGCCGAGAAATCGAGCAAAACCAGGCGGCGCCGGTCTCCGGCGCCGCCTTTTGCAAGGAACCTGCAAGCCTAGCCGAATCTTTACGAACTGCGTCTAATTCTGGCGCAGGACAAGGCGGCGGAGGTTCCGCGAGAACGAGAGATGGCACAGCCTGCCGAACAGGATACCCGGAGGGAGCACCGCCAGCGCGTGCTGAAGGGTGCATCGATCCTGACCGGAATCAACAATTCCGAGATCAAGTGCACGGTCCGCAACATGCATACACATGGGGCCGAGCTGAAGATCCCGGAAGGCTGCGTCGCGCCGCCTGAGTTCCTGCTTTACGTGCCGGTCGACGGCATCGGTTATCGCTGCCAGGTACGCTGGCGGCGCGAGGACCGCGTCGGTGTGGTGTTCACCGGCACCGAACCCAAGCCTCATTGGCATTACGGCTGAGCCGCCTGCTCGTGTTCCAAAACGGAACCGGGCCGGCGTCCCACCCGAGCGCCGGCCCTGCCCACCCGCCGAAAATCCTGCCTATTCGTAGGCGATGCCGATCTCGTTGCCCCGGCGCCATTTGACGGCGGCCGGGTGCCAGCCGTTCTCCTGGCCCATTTTCAGCTCGAAACGCGGCGGCACGGCCATCGCCTCGCCGAAGGAAAGACGCGCGCCGCCCGCCGAGAAATTCTTGACCACGCATTCCAGCGCACCGTAGCCGCCATTGAAGCGCAGCAGCGCCCCCTTGAAGCTGCGCCGCCGCTCGACCGCGCGCCGCTCATTGAAGATTCGGCTGCCGACATCGGCCACCGCGCTGTTCAGAATTGGCATCGTCGAGGCCTCCATTGCCTTTGTCGGAGACCGTAGCGAATTTCGTGCCAGTTGAAGTTGTACCGCTCCGGGACAACTGAGCCGCACTTTAGAGCATTTTAACGATTCATAGAATCACGAAAATTCTCTAAGTCTTTGTTTTTACGCAAAAACGGCGGGTTCTCCCGCCGGTATCCGGACGGAAAACCGGTTTCCACTTTTCCTGGATTTGCTCTAACCGGCACCGCAGGGTCGACGGCTGGTCCTGCTGTCACATTTGGCGTCTTGAGAGCCGCACGGACATCGCGGCAGCAGGAGCGGCGACGTCCGGTTCTACGCCCGAAGAATCTCGGCCCGGTGCAGCAGCGCAAGCTCGAGCAGCTTGTGGGGACCGCGGGCCCCGAGCTTCTCCGACAGCCTGACCCTGTGGGCCTGCACAGTGCGCACGCTCAGGTGCAGGCGTTCGGCGATCTGGCGGCTGGTCAAATTGTCGGCGAGCAGCACCAGAACCCTCAACTCCGCTCCCGAGACCGTACGCAGCGCCTCACGAAAACCGGTGTCGGTGAACGGCATGGGGGCCGGCTGCGAGCGGCCGATCGACCCGCTGGTATAGAAGGCGCCGACTTTCGAGCGAACCGCCGCAAGCAGATCGGTTTCGGCGTCGTCTTTGGCAATAAAGCCTGCCGCGCCGAGCGCCTGCGCCTTGCGTACATAGGCTAGCTCGGTGTGCATGGAGAGAATGAGCACGCGCAGCCGCGGCCGGTTGGTCCGCGCCCATGAGAGCACTTCAAATCCGTTGATGACCGGCATTTGCAGGTCGGCGACGAGAATGTCCGGGGAGTAGATCTCCAGCTTGGCGATGCATGCCTGTCCATTCACCGCGGTCGCCACCACCTCGACGTCCGGGTCGGAAGCGAGGCAAGCGAGAACGCCTCGCAGGAAAAGCGGATGGTCATCGCACACGACTGCCGTCAACCGATCGCCCACTACCCGTTCTCCGGCGACGCGCGGCTTGCGGACATGGCCCCGATATTCTCGAGTGGGATACTCACCCGCACCGCCAGTCCGCCAAGCTCGCTCTTCGCAGTTGTCCATCGTCCGCCGACTATGCGGACACGCTCGTTGATCGAGACGAAACCAAGCCCCTGCGCGCGACCGCGCTGTTCTGCCGGCTCGGCAAGCCCGACACCGTCATCCTCGATCGAGAGCGTCAAAGCGCCGTTGTCCTTCAGGAGCGATACCTTGAGATTTGCCGCTCGGGAATGGCGGATGGTGTTCGCCACGCACTCCTGAACGATGCGGTAGATGTGAAGCTTGGCTTCCGAGCCGAGTTCCGACTCGTCGATGGCGATTTTCACCTCGGTGCCGATCCCATCCGAAGCAAGATGCGAGATCAGGCCTTCCAGCGCCTGCACCAATCCGAGGTGCTCGATCGCGGAAGGGTGCATGTCCCGTGAGATGCGCCTGACGTCGCTGAGCGCGGCGGCGGTTGTATCGGCAAGCTCAACCACCGCCGCCTCGCGCGTGCCCGGCAGCCCGGATCGGGCAAGGCGCTTCAGCCCGTTGAGCACGAGCAGGAGGCTTTGGCCTGCGCCGTCATGCAGTTCCGAGGCAAACCTGCGGCGCTCGGCGTCCTGCGCCTCGATGACGCGTGCCGCGCTCTCGCCCCTGAGCGCGAGCAGTCTTGCGTCGGCTTCCCGCGCGGCCCTTTCGGTCAGCCGAATACGCGCGGTCAGCGCCAGCGAAAACAGCACGGCCTCGAGGCAAAGCGTCAGCTCAAGGCCATTGTTTCCGAGTGCCAGAGGCCGCACGCCAAGAAGTCTGTCAAGCGCCACCAGCGTGCTGCCGGGGAGTATCGCCATCGCCAGCGGGACGAGAAGAACCTGCGCTCGCGCTTCACCTCTCCAAGCCCTTAAAGCCACGAACACGCTGCTGCCGACGAGCATCGCGGCGGCGCTCAGCAGCAGCCAGGGATTGACGATATGGTGAGGGAGGAAGAACGCGGCGACACCGGCAAGCCCGGCGGAGGCGCCAGGGCCAAGCAGCGGCCAGCCACGGAGCAGATGCTCGCCAGGCCTCCTGACGAAGCGCCACATGAACGCGCTGCCTCCGACCAGCGCGACCACGAGGCCGAGAACGTAAAAGTGATTGCTCCATCCGGGAAAGCGCGCCCAGAAATATGCAGCCCCGTAGCCCGACAGATAGAGCGCCACCAGCAGCAGGCCGAGGATCGTACATGCGTTCAGCAGGAATGCGGGATCGCGCACCAGCATCCACACGATGCTGTTGAAGAGTATCATGGCGCAGATAAAGCCAAACAGAAATGTCTTCACCGCCTGATCGGCGGCCTGCATGGCGAGAAAATTCGGCAGGGCCCACTGTACCGCGGCAAGCGCCACCGCGGTCGGCTGGACGACGCGTACGAACACGGTCTTGTCGGCGATGTCCTCGGGGACAGGCAGCGCCATGAAAGGCGACTGAAGTTGGCGCACGTCGGCTGCCAGCTGGTCACCGGTACGCACGGTTTTCCAGCTGCCGTCGAGCACGCGAACATACATGGTCACATCGTCGAGGATGGGGGTGAGTTGCAGCACGCCGGATTCCGTCGCCAGCGCGACGCGCAGCCAGGCCGCAGCCTCGCCGTACCCCAGATTGAGCTGTTCGAGCTCAGGCGGCTCGAAACGAAATTTTCCGGCGCAGCAGACCGTATCGACCGTCTCGCCGAGCGGTACGTCGCGCTCAGCGCGGAAGGCGAGTATTGTCCTGCCCGAGGGATCGCCGCCGGGCGCAGCCGCGTCGGCAGACACGAGAGCAGCGGCGCCCGCCGCAATCGCCAAAACGATGCTCGCCCCGATCCCCAGCCGCCTGCGAAGCCGCATGTCGCGAACCCCGGCACCCGTTGCCTACGTTCTAGCGCATGATCATGAGCGGAAGAAAGGGAGCCCACGGCATACGCAGCGCTTGGCGCGGGAGACAGGCCCGGAAGATCGACGCCTCGCGAGCTGCGCTCGGTTACTCTCGTTCGACCGTGAGACTGATCAGCACGGACCTGCGGCCATCCTTGGCTGCACGGACGGTCTCGACAATACGCTCGACGCCCGTGGCGCCGAACCGAACTCGAACGTTTGATCGGTACCGCTGCTCGCCCAGTTGGAAATCGGTCTCGAAGTCGACCCCGCCGACGGTTGCAACGCCAGCGTAGCTATAGCTTGCGTTGTAGCCGAAGAGCCATGCCCATGGCGTGAAGGTCTCCAACCGATATCGACGCGCCGGCTCGAGCACGGCGAGTTCCAGCCGTACCGCGACGCTGATCGCGTCGGTTGCGCAGCGTATGCGCAAGATCTGTACCTTCGCGCCCGGCATCTGGCCGACAAGCCGGCAGAACACCCTTTCGGCCGGCCATCCCGGCTTGAGCCGCGCGTAGCCGCGGGCAACGAACCTGCCTTGGATCGCCTGCTCCAGGCTCGCAGCCCTGGCTTCCGCCGGACCGGCAAGCTCCAGTGCCATCAAGATCAGCACCGCAGCGGTTCTGTGCATCATTGTTTCGGCCCAGGTGTGATCCGCCACCTTGCAGGAGCCACGCGCCGGCGTTGCCAGTTGCCGAAGACCGTCAGGTTGTGCGGGAACGTTGCGGCAGCTTTTGCGAATGCGCCGGTCGCCGAGCGCCTGCGATCGACCTCGGCCTGGAGCAGTCGCCGCGTGCGCCGCATCGCCCATTTGTGGTTCCAGACGAATAGTGGGTGGAAGAAAGGGACCATGGGCCGCAACCATGGATGCGCCACCGAGGTCTGCCAACGCAACCGCGCCCTGCAGCAGCCGGCATCGGCCTCGACGCTGAGTTCGCCCAGGCCCTCGAAGTCGCCTTCGACCGCAATGCGCATGAAGCGATGTGGAATGACATCGACGACACGGGCAACGAGGAAGAAGCTGTGCGGGAGGAAACCCTTCGTATGCAGCCGTATGGCTATCCCGAGACCGTCAGGCCGGCCCCGCTCGATCAGTTCCCCATGCATGAAGACTGTGGGGCACCAGATGTGCAGAAGCTCAGGGTCGAGCACAACCGCGGTCAGTTCTTCCGGCTCCGCATCGAGATGCCAATCGGTGGTGATATCGAAGTCGGGCTCTGCAGTTCCGCTCATCGGCCCTCGTCCCACGCCGGGCGAACACCGAACCGGCCTCCCCGATGTGTCGCGACATGTGCCCGCCACACGAGCACGGCCGCGAGCAAAGCCAGCGGCACCATCGTCGACGCCGCCAGCACGGCCACATTGCCGTACAGCCGCTGCAACGGCATCGCGGTCCCGTTGACCAGCACCATCACGTCACCACGCACAGCGACGATGGGGTTGAGCAGATACTCCGCGGCGAAGGAGGCATACGCCAGCGGCACGGAGAGCCGGCAGCTCAAAACGCTTCCGGGCTCGGTCGCCACAGCGGCGGGAACGCGCCGCGGCAACGCCAGGGCGAAGGCCTGGAACATGATCCAGGTCACGAAGGCCCAGCCGAGGTAATTTTCCAGCGGGACTCCGAAATGAGCGCCACCGCCGCGCCAGACCCAGCGCTGCTCGACCGTGGCGCGGAGCGGGTCCATCGAAACGTCCCAGACCACCATCAGCAGGGCCGCCAGCGGCGGGCCTGCCCAGCGCAGCGAACGCTCGATCTCGCCCTCCGGCGTGCCGAGCAGGATGCGCGCCATAGACCATGCCGCGTAGCCCATCAGGCAGTAGGCCGGCATGACGGAGACCGGCACATGACCGAGGAAGGGTGCCATGAGTTCCGTGTAGTGGTAGTTGCCGAAAGGGAAGCCTGTCAGGATGCTCAGGCTTTCGAACACCCAGCCGACGGCGAAAGCGGTTACCGCGAAGGTAAGCAGCGGTCCGCCTCCATACGTGCGGCGACCATGCACGATCATGAAGCCTGTCAGCGCGCCGGCGACGAGCGCGGGCGACCACTGCTTGATCAATCCACCCGGTTCACCGAACGCGTAAAGTGCATTGCCCAGGCAGGCGACGAAGGCAAGCGTCAGGCACGGGGATGCGCCGGTGGGCCGCTGGCGCGCCGGCGACGCAGGCCCGCCGGCCGCACGCGCGCCGTTCCCGTCGGTTCGCGGCGCGCTTGACGCTCCCCCGCAGGGCCGGCGGGGGACGATTGCTGAGAGTACTCGCGCAAGAGGCCGGCTGGGCTTCATCTGACGGCGGGAGTGGCAGTCGTCGCAGGCGTACTCTCACCCGGATCAGCCGGCGCTTAAATTGTCCAACCTGCCGATTTCGCTAGGTATTTGTGCCTGGCGCGCCCGAATTACGGTTCACCCGATGTGCTGCAAGTATTCGATCATACGCATGTCCTTATCCCAGAACCGTTGAACATTTTTGGGAGACGTGCGTCAGAACGCGCCTTTGAGCAATCCGCCTTCGACCCGCAGCGCAGCTCCGGTCGTGCCGGAAGCGAGCGGGCTGGCAATGTAGGCAACCAGGGTGGCGATTTCGTCCGGCGCTTCGAACCGCTTGATCAGCGAGGTCGGCCGCGCGCTGCGGAAGAACTCCTCCTGATACGCCTCGAAGCTCAGGCCGGCATTGTCCGCGAGCGACTGGACGAAGTCGCCCACGCCGCGCGACTGGGTCGGACCCGGCAGGACGGAGTTCACGGTGATGCTGGTGCCGGCGACCGACTCCGCCAACCCGCGTGCAATCGCGATCTGTGCGGCTTTGGTCATGCCGTAATGGATCATCTCGACCGGGATCTGGATGCCGCTCTCGCTCGATATGAAGATGATGCGGCCCCAGTTCCTGGCTTTCATGGACGGCAGCACCAGCCGCGCCAGCCGCACGCCGGAGAGCACGTTGACGTCGAAGAAGCGGCGCCAGTCCTCGTCGGGAATGTCGAGAAACTCCTTCGGCTCGAAGATGCCGAGATTGTTGACCAGGATGTCTATGTCGGGGTGCGCTTGCGCAAGCGCCTCCGCTTGGCCGGCATCGGCAATGTTGCCGGCAAAGCCGAGCGCGGTCTTGCCAATTTCCTGCTGCAGCTTCGCGATCGCCTCGTCGACCGCCGCCTGGCGGCGGCCATTGACGATCACGCGCGCCCCCTCGCCAAGCAGCCGCGCCGCGATCGCGTAGCCGATACCGGCTGTGCTGCCGGTCACGAGCGCGAGCTTGCCGTCGAGCTTCAGATCCATGCTGCCATCCCCTCGAAAACCAGAGCGGCGGCAACGATGCCGCCGCTCCTGAGGTAGTGCGTGAGATCAGCGCCGCCAAGAAGCGGCTCCGGTGGATCGCAGCGCCTGGTTGCGCGCCTTGTCCACCCGCTTGTTCTTGGCGATCCGCAGGGCAAAGCCCGAGGACGCGCAACTGGAAAGACCGCGGATCGCAGTCAGTTCCGTGCCTTGTCCACCAGCTTGTTCTTCGCGATCCACGGCATCATGCCGCGCAGCTTCTCGCCGACCTGCTCGATCTGGTGATTGTCGTTCATCCGACGGATGCCCTTGAAGCGGGCGAGGCCGGAGCGGTATTCCTGCATCCATTCCGAGGTGAACTTGCCGGTCTGGATGTCCTTCAGGATGCGCTTCATCTCTGCCTTCGTGTCGGCCGTGATGATGCGCGGGCCGGAGACATACTCGCCCCACTCGGCCGTGTTGGAGATCGAGTAGTTCATGTTGGCGATGCCGCCCTCGTAGATCAGGTCGACGATGAGCTTCACCTCGTGCAGGCACTCGAAATAGGCCATTTCGGGCGCGTAGCCGGCCTCAACCAGCGTCTCGAAGCCGGCGCGGATCAGCTCGACCAGGCCGCCGCAGAGCACCACCTGCTCGCCGAACAGATCGGTCTCGCATTCCTCGCGGAAGTTCGTCTCGATGATGCCGGAGCGGCCGCCGCCGACGCCGCAGGCGTAGGAGAGCGCGATGTCGAGCGCGTTGCCGGACGGGTCCTGGTTGACGGCCACCAGACAGGGCACGCCGCCGCCCTTCTGGTATTCGCCGCGCACGGTGTGGCCGGGGCCCTTCGGCGCGACCATCAGCACGTCCACGGTGTTCTTCGGCTCGATCAGGCCGAAATGCACGTTCAGCCCGTGCGCGAACGCGATCGCGGCGCCGTCGCGGATGTTCGGCGCGATCTCTTGTCTGTAGATGTCGGCCTGCAGCTCGTCCGGGGTGGCCATCATCATCAGGTCGGCCCACTTCGCGGCATCGGCGACGCTCATCACCTTGAGCCCGTCGGCCTCGACTTTCTTGGCGGTGGCCGAACCCGGCTTCAGCCCGACGGCGAGTTCCTTGACCCCTGAATCCTTCAGGTTGAGCGCGTGCGCCCTGCCCTGCGATCCGTAGCCGATGATGGCAACCTTCTTGCCCTTGATGAGATTGAGATCGGCATCCCGATCGTAATAGACACGCATATTTCCTCTCCTTGGCTAATGTCTGTGATTGCTGTGCTTCGCCCCGTGCAGGGCGAGGAACTGGTTGGTTGCGCGCTTCGCCTCACGCGCGATCGCTGCCGGACCGAGTTTCGGCCTGTCGCCGAGCAGCAGCCTGATCTGGACGTCGCGGCCGACCAGGCCAAAGAAGGTGCGAAACGCTTCTTCCGCATCGTCGAAGTCGATGAGCCCGGCATCGCGGCCGGCCTCGAGCACCGGCTTCAGCCTGCGCCCCATGGCGAGCCGGCCGTTCTCGAGCACGATCGCGCCAAGCCTGCTCTTGCCCGAGCCCGCATGCGTTATCGCCAGCCGGTTGAGCGCAATGGACGTCTCGCTCGAGATCACCTTCAGCCAGCTGACCGCGTATTGCTCGAGGCTGGCGTTAAGCGTCGCGAGGTCGAAGCGGGCGCGGTCGAGCGGCGGCACGCGCACTTTCGCGGCCTGCCACTGCACGGTGGCCGTCAGCAGCCCGTCACGGTCGCCGAACCATTTGTAGAGCGTCTCCTTCGAGCAGGAGGCGCGCGCTGCAACCGCGGTCATGGTCAGGGCATCGCCCTGCTCCACCAGCAGCGACAGCGCGGCGTCGAGCACCGCCTGCTGGCGCGTCGTCGGCTCGTTCAGCATCTCGGCATTCATCGCCGCTTCCGTACCGTACGTTACGGTTCGGCGCAAGGGCCAGGCGACAAAGCATGTCTCCCGAAAGTGTGCCGCGGTTTCGGGAGCCATGCGAAAATCAACAAGGTAGAGCGCGTCGCGTGAATCCTATTTCACGCGACGCGCTCTACCGGTGCTGTCGACGGCCAGTCGACTTCCACAAGTCCGATTTTGGCGAAAGGATCGACCAGCGTGCCGGAAACCATCGCGGCGAGTATCCGCGGCGCCGGCGGGATCCTTGCGATGGTGGCGACGAGCCGGTCGCGGATGAATGGCAGTACGGTGGAGTCCGACTGGTAGAAGGGCGTGAACATCCGCGAGAGCGCCTGGAACACACGCACATGCCAATGGCGGAACGCCGCGTAGCGCGCAAGTGCGGCCTGCAGGTGATCCGACTGCTCAAGCACAAAGGCCAGCGCACGCGCGTCGAGCAGCGCCATGTTGGCGCCTTGCCCGAGTTGCGGGCTGGTCGAATGCGCAGAGTCGCCGATGACGGCCAGCCGACGCCCGATCGGCGGCAGGAGCGTGTGATGGCCGTAGCGTGCGAGCGCGAGCTGCTCGAAGCCGCCGATCTGCCTGGTGAAGGCCTCGCATTCCGGCCATAAACAAAGCACGCGATCCTTCCAGGCTTCGATACCAGCCGCCCGCACCATTTCGGCGTCGGCCGGCTTGAGGCTCCAGAAGAACGCAGCCATCGTCTCGCCGTCGCGGCTGGCTCGGCCGATCGGCAGCACGCCGATCATGACGCTGGCCTTGTCGTAGCGTTGCAGCAGCGCATTGGCGTCGAAGCCGTCGTCGTGCCAGGCGAGCGAAGCCCAGAAGGCGCCGTAGGCGAGTGCGGTGGGTTCCGCCGGATTTTGCGCCCGGCGCCTGATTTTCGAGCGTGAGCCGCTGGCGTCGACGACGAGATCGAAGCTGCCGAGCACCCTGCCCTTGCCACTTAGCAGGCGGGACTTGGCGTCGCCGGCTTCGACGTCGTCGACCTCCGCCGAGGTCTCGATGCCGATGCCTTGCTTACGCACGGCCTCGTGCAGCACCGAAAACAACGCCGCACGATGCACCGCCAGGCCGAAGCGGCTTTCGCGGTAGCGTACGTCGAGCACCGTGCGGCCGCTGCGTGCGTCGGCGCCGTAAAGCCGGTCGATGCGCGCGCCCAGCGCAAGGATCGATGCGAGCAAGCCGAGGTCTGCAAGCACCGTCAGGCCGGTCGGCTGCAGGATCAGGCCGGAGCCGACCGGCGCCGGCAGGTCGAACCGCTCGAAGACGGTGACGCGATGGCCGGCACGTTTCAGGTAAAGTGCTGCCGCAAGCCCGGCCGGCCCGGCACCGACGATCGCAATGTCGAGCTGCGTGTTCACGGCGTCTCAGATAATCGAGGCCGAATGGCTTGACCATGCCGCGAACCTTCGCGGGCCTGTGCGATTGCAGTGAATCCGGTGGATCGCTGCCTTGCCCGGGGGCTGGCTTTGGTGAAAGCTCGCGCCGTTACTGGATTCATGAGGGGTGTCTTTCAGAATGCGAGCGATCAGTTTGCGCAATCTGGGCGTGGGTTTTTCCCTAGCCCTGCTCCTGGCCGTTGCCGGCTGCCAGGGCGAAGTAGGCCCGGCAGGCCCTCGCGGCGAAACCGGGCTGGATGGCCCGGCTGGAGCGGCCGGACCCGCCGGCCCGGCAGGGCCCGCCGGCCCGGCCGGCGAAGCGGGTGCCAAGGGCGACAAGGGTGACAAGGGCGATGCCGGTTCGGCCGGCACGGCAGGCGCCGCCGGTCCGCAGGGACCTGCGGGACCTGCCGGTCCTGCAGGTCCAGCCGGTCCGGAAGGCCCCGCCGGCGCGGCCGGTGCGAGTTTTGCGATCGTGGAGGCTGCCGCCGGTGCCGCGGCGGAATGTCCAGCCGATACGGTTGCGATCTCGGCGGTCTGCGTCAACGGCGCCGAAGCGCCCAGCGTGACGCGCGACGCGGCAGGCAAGGAAGTTGTCCAGTGCGCGGCGTCTCAAGCCCGTGCGGTGTGCGCCAGGCCTTGATCTATCGCGAGCGAAAGATGAAACGGGCGCCTCGGGCGCCCGTTTTCAACCCTGCTACAGCACCACCTGCGTGCCGATCTCGACCACGCGCCCGGTCGGGATGTGGAAATATTCGGTCGCGTCGGAGGCGTTGCGGGCGAGCCCGGTGTAGAGCTTGGTCTGCCAGACCGGCATGGATGAGCGCTCGGTGCTCTTCAGCGACCGCCGCGACAAGAAGAACGACGTGGTCATGATGTCGTATTTCCAGCCGAGCTTGCGGCAGATCGCCAACGCACGTGGCACGTTCGGGTCTTCCATGTAGCCGAAGGTGAGGATGACGCGCAGGAAGAGCGAGTTGATCGGCTCCATCTTTACCCGGTCGGCATTGCTCACCTTGGGCTCGTCGATGGTCTGCACGGTCAGGATCACGTTCTGCTCATGCAGAACCTTGTAGTGCTTCAGGCTGTGCATGAGCGCTGTCGGGGCGCTTTCGGGATCGCTGGTGAGGAAGACCGCCGTGCCCGAAACGAGCTGCGGCGGCTTTTTCGCCAGTTGGCCGGCCAGGAAGTCGAGCGGCACCTCGTTGCGGCGGGTCTTCTGGAACAGGATGTTGCTGCCGCGCGTCCACGTCCACATGATGATGACGAGTGCAGCGGCGAGCGCGACCGAAACCCAGCCGCCGTCATGGAACTTGAGCGAATTGGCGACGAGGAATGAGACTTCGAGCACGATGAACGGCAGGACGAGCGCGGCCGCGACCCAGACCGGCCGGTTCCAGTTCCGCCACACGACGACGAAGAGCAGCGTGCTGGTGACGACCATCTCGCCGGTGACCGCAATGCCGTAGGCCGATGCGAGGTCGCCCGACGAGCCGAACGAAACCACCAGGATCAGGACGCCGATCAGCATCAGGAAGTTGACCTGCGGCATATAGATCTGGCCCTGCTGGGTCTCCGACGTGTGCTGCACGTCGAGCCGCGGCAGCAGGCGCAGTTGGATCGCCTGGCGAGCCAGCGAGTAGGCCCCCGAAATCGTCGCCTGGCTGGCGATGATGGTCGCGGCTGTGGCGAGCAGCACCATCGGGAACGTGGCCCACTCCGGCACCATTTCGAAGAAAGGCTGCCCCACCTCGCCGCCATGCGAGATGATGTAGGCGCCCTGCCCGAAATAGTTGAGCAGCAGCGACGGGAAAACCAGCGCGAACCAGGCGATCACCATCGGCTTGCGGCCGAAATGGCCGAGGTCGGCGTAAAGCGCCTCGGCGCCGGTCACGGCCAGGAAGGCTGCGCCCATGACGACCAGCGAAACGCCCTTGTGCTCGAACAGGAACCACACGGCCTCGCCCGGATTGAGAGCGCGGAAGACGACCGGGGCCTCGGCAATGTGGGAGATGCCGGAAACGGCGAGCACGAGGAACCAGATCGCCATGACCGGCCCGAATACGGCGGCGACCCTGTGCGTGCCAAAGCGCTGCACGGAAAACAGGGTGACGAGGATCGCGACGGTGATCGGAACCACCAGTTGCGACAACGCCGGCGTCGCCACATCGAGGCCTTCGACGGCCGAAAGCACCGAGATCGCCGGCGTAATGATGGCGTCGCCGAAGAACAGCGAGGCACCGACCATGCCGGCGAACATGATGAGCACGGCAAAGCGACCGGCGCGGCGGCGGGCCAGCGCCATGATCGAGAGCGTGCCGCCCTCGCCCTGGTTGTCGGCCCTGAGCACGAAGAGCGCGTATTTGACGGAGACGATGACGGTCAGCGACCAGACGATAATTGACAGTACGCCGATGACGGCATCCGCGGGCGGCGGCCCCTCCTCGCCGGTGACGTTGATCAGGGCCTCACGCAGCGCATAGATCGGGCTGGTGCCGATATCGCCGTAAACGACGCCCATTGCGCCCAGAACCAGCGCGGCGGTCGATCTTCGGACGTCACCTGCCTCGAGCGCGTCTGTATCGGCGCCCTTGACGCCGGCGGGAATGGTCATGCAGCGCCCCCTCCGCAAGGACGGGCCGGGCTTCTAGTCCTGTTGCGGCGCAATATCAAGGGCAGAACGGGTGCCGCGTTCAGCCCAAAGCCGCCGGCGCACGACCATTTCATCGCACCACGGTCAGGCGTTCGGCCGCGCGCGTGATTGCCGTGTAGAGCCAGCGCTGGCGGGTTTCCTTGAACGCAAAACTTTCGTCGAACAACACGACCTCGTTCCATTGCGACCCCTGGGCCTTGTGCACCGTCAGCGCGTATCCGAAGTCAAAATCGTCATATCGCTTGCGGGTTCCCCACGGAACCTCCGTATCCGGTTCTTCGAACGCCGCCTTGAGCAGCTTGATCTTGGCCACGCCGCGCTCCGGATCATCCTCTTCCGGTGAAACGAGCAGGTTGATGCCGGGCTTAACCGTCTCGCGCGAAGAAGTCATGACCTTCCACAGCGAGCCGTTGAGCAACCCCTTGTTCGGATCGTTTCGCAGGCAGACCAGCTTGTCGCCGGCCTGCGGAAAGGCGGCGGTGAAACCCTTCAGCTCGCGCAGCCGCTGGTTGTAGCGGCGGCGGGTGCGGTTGGTGCCGACCAGCACCTGGTCGGCCTTCAGCACCAGCTCCTGCGTCACGCCCTCACGGCCGATCACCTGGGCGGTGCCGTAGTCGCCCCTCATGAATTCGCGGCCTTCACGCACGTCGAGCGCCAGCCGGATGATCGGATTGTCGCGCGCCTGCCGGTGGATTTCCGTCAACAGGATGTCCGGTTCCTGCTCGGTGAAAAAGCCGCCGCCCGTGATCGGGGGAAGCTGGGCAGGATCGCCGAGCACCAGGATCGGCGTGCCGAAGGACAGGAGATCGCGACCGAGTTCCTCATCCACCATGGAGCATTCATCGACGATGATGAGCTTTGCACGCGCCACCGGGCTTTGCCGGTTGAGCGCGAAGGTGGGCGACATGGTCGTCTTGCCGGTCGCCTCGTCGGCGACGGCCTCCTCGCCGCGCGGCCGATAGATCAGCGAGTGGATGGTGCGGGCGTTGACGGCGCCCCTGGCGCGCAGCACCTGCGCAGCCTTGCCGGTGAAGGCGGCGAACTGCACGTCGCCGTCGACATGCTGGGCGAAATGGCGGGCGAGCGTGGTCTTGCCCGTGCCGGCATAACCGAACAGACGAAAGATCTGCGGCCGCCCGGCCTTCAGCCATTTCGCGACGGCCTTGAGAGCGGCGTCCTGCTGCGGCGAGAACTCCATGGAGGAGGACAGACAGGATTCGCCTGGCAAGGGCAAGCTCCGCGCCCCCTGCCGCTGTCAGCGGCCGCCTGCGAAGTTTCGCCGATAGGCCCGCGGGGTCAGGCCCTTGATCGCCTTGAACTGCCTGTTGAAATTCGCGAGCGAGGAGTAACCCACGGCCTCGGCGATATGTGCGATCGGCCTTGCCGTGCCGGACAGCATGGCACAGGCCTCGCCGATCTTCAGCCGCATCAGGTAGTCGGACACGGTCGTGTCGGTGTGACGGCGAAACAGGCGATGCAGGCCCGACGGGCTGAGCGCTGCGATACGCGCCAGGGCGTCGATGCTGAGGCCTGATGCATAGTTCAGATGGATATGGTCGAGCACACGGTCGATCCGGGCGCGGTCGGCGCCGGCTGGCATCGGCTCCAGCGCCCGGCTGGACAGCGCTCGCGCGCCCCGGTCCTCGGCCAGTGTCGCAAGCACCCGGATCAAGGAGGGCAGCCTCTGCCCCGGCGGCTCCGAAAACAGCCGCTCGATGATGGGCCGGACCGTTCGCGCCGCTTCGTCGGAGAATTTCAGCGCCGCGCCGGCACGTTTCAGCATGGCGGCGACGGCCTGCATCTCGACAAAGGCATTGCAGAGCACGCTCGCCCATTCGGCGCGGAACCACATGACCAGCGCCACATGCGGCGCGTCGGGATCGAGCCGGCCGGTCGAGTTCCAGGTGTGCGGCAGGTTCGGGCCGATCAGGACCAGATCGCCGTCGTCATAACTGCCGATGTGGTCGCCGATGAAACGCTGGCCGCGCGAATTCAGCGTCAGGGTCAGTTCGTACTCCGGATGGTGATGCCATTGGAATGGAATCCCGCCCTCGAGGCGCCGGTTGAGCATCGGCCAGGATGCATCGCCCGAGGGCGGCACCTTCTCCAGAAATGGCTTCATCGGGCGTCGAATATAGCCGGTACGCCGGAATAGTATCGGAAAACGCGCGCCCGGTACAACATGGAAGGCACGGTCGGCGCTACGCTCCGTCCAACAATCGGAGGACACGACGATGCAGCCACAGGCGATCGTGCGCGACGCGCACCCACGCACCACCAAGGTCACCACCCAGCTCAAGGATATCGAGAAGAAGCTGCCCTTGCGTGTGCTGTCCCCCGCCGACTGGCAGCATTGGGTGACGAAGGGCTACGTGATCGTGCGCCAGGCGGTGCCGGCGGCGAATGTCGAGCGTCTGGTCGACCTGCTCTGGAGATTCGACGAGAAGGACCCGAACGAGCCGTCGACCTGGTACGCGCCGCAGCGCCGCGACCACAAGATGAAGGAGCTCAACGGCACCGGCATGCTGGAGATCTACAATCACCAGCATCTCTGGGACAACCGCATGGAGCGGCGCGTCTACGACGCGTTCGTCGATATCTGGGACCGCGAGGATCTGTGGGTCGCGATCGACCGGGCCAATCTCAACCCGCCGAAGCGGGTCAAGGGCAATCCCAACGGCTTCATCCACTGGGATGCCGACACCTCGATCCGGCCGCTGCCGATCGGCGTGCAGGGCGTTCTGTCGCTGAAGAAGCAGGACGGCGACGTCGGCGGTTTCCAGTGCATTCCCGAGCTCTTCTACGGTTTCGAAGAATGGGTGAAGACCCAGCCGGCCGACCGCGACCCCATGCACCCCGACACCAGCGGGCTGAAGATCACCAATGTCGAGATGGAAGCCGGCGACCTCCTGATCTTCAACTCGCTGCTTGCGCATGGCGTTCGTCCGAACCACTCGGGCGATCGCGTGCGCATGGCGCAATACATTTCGATGTATCCCGCCGACGAGGGCAACGAGCCCGAGCGGCAGGAGCGCATCAGGTTATGGCGCGAGCGCGACCATCCGAAGCGGGACGCCTTCCCGGGCGACCCGCGCGAATGGGAGAAGAAGAACGCGACGACCGCGAAGCTCACGCCGCTCGGCGAGAAGCTGCTGGGATTGCAGCCCTGGCATTGAGGCTCGTCACGACGACCAACAAATGCATTGCGAAGTCGCGCAGTCCTGGAAGAGGATCAGGAGCACGGGGCTAGAAATGCGACCCTGAAGTCGTTTTGTTAAGTTGTACCTCTGCGTTTTCCCAGTATTGTCGCCGCCGCGGGGGGGGGCGCGAGTGTCGAACGGCGACGGCAAGGTGGTCAAGCTCCCGATCAGGCTTGCCGGCGGGGCAAGCGATCGGGCTGACGTCGCGTTCCCGGAAATGGTGGCCGGCGCCGTGGCCGAATTGATTGCCCCGCGCCAGCCGATCGAGGTCATCGCCGAAAAGATACTGTCAGCCATGGGCGATGACCAAAATGCCTCATGGGACGAGGACGTATCGCGGACGGCAGACTACGTCATCGAGGCTTACGGCTCACCGGAGGCCGCAGCGGTGATGGCGCGCCGTCTTGAAAGAGATTCCGACCTGCCCGGCTTTGCCCGCGCCGTTCGAGTGGAAATCGAGCGCCGCGCCACTGGTAAGGTTTGACAGTGAGGCACCTTACGCCCCGCCACGCCCGTGGGCTCGCACTGCGATAGCTTACAGTGCGTATAGTTCGTAGTTTAACCCCGAGCTTTTGTTAGCATTTCTCGCGCAGATCGAAATTTGGTCTCTGCGCCGGGCAGCGCCACCCCTCATCTATAAAGTCAAGTTTAGATATCGATTGCCCGACACCGATCTGGATGCCGCATTCGGCTAGCTTCACGACGACAGGAACAACCCGGAGTAGAGATCGCACAAGTTTGGGCGCATTGCTTTTTGTATTGCTCTTGGTCTTCGCCTTGATAACCTTGCCGTGGTGAGGGGGAGGAATCATGCGCGCTGCGAAGCCTGTCGTGCGAACGGAACGATCTCCGGCGACACGGATGGTCGGGGCCTGGAACTGGGACATCCAGCACAATCTGGTTTACTGCAGCGCCGAGTTTGCCGACTATTTTTCGGTCGACGCGCTGCGTGCCGCCAGCGGGGCGCCGATCGAAGATTTCCTCTCTGCGATCCATCCGGACGACATCGCGCATGTCTCGAGCGCCATCCGCGATGCCATCGCGACCGGTGCCGCCTACTCGGAGGTCTACCGGCTGTCGACGCGCTCTTTCGGCGAAAGAACCGTTCGGGCTACCGGCGTGTCGCACCGCGACCGTTCGGGGCGACCGGTTTTCTTCACCGGTTTTGTCGCCGACATCGCCGCTTCCAATACAAGGTCACCGGTCGACCTGCTGACCGAATTGAACCTGCTGCGCGGCAGCGTGCTGGCGCTGAAAAGCCACACCCTGACCTATCTGTTTCAAGCGTTGCTGGACGAGGTCAAGGGGCTTGCCGATCGTGAGAAGAGAGGCTGATGCCTCGCTTCTGTCGCCGTCCCCGCCGGTCAGCCGGTTGATCGTCACGCGGCGGGCCAGGCAGACAACCCCATGCGGTTGAGCAGGCCATCCCGACGGACGAATTGGTGGTAGAGCGCTGCGGCGACATGCAGCGCCGCGAGCCCGATCAGCACCCAGGCCGCGAGGCCGTGAGGCCCGCGTGGCGCGAGTGATGAGAAGTCCGGCAACGGCCCTTGCCCGATCATGGCCGTGACGGCGGCGGACAGCACCAGCATCGCGACGCCGCTCGCCCCGAGCACGAGCAGCACGGGGTAAAATGCAAGGTGGACGGTCTGCGCGAGGGTTTTCTGGATGCGCGAGCCGCCCGGCGCGGCAGCCGGAAGCCGATCGGCCGCCAGCCACCAGACAATGCGCGCGAGCGTGAGCAGCAGCACCAGCATACCGACCGGTGCGTGCACCAACAGGATGGTTTTCTTCACCTGCGGATCGGTCGCCCCGGCCATGACCAGGCCGGAGACGAGAAGGCCGAAAACGGCAAATGCCGTCAGCCAATGGATCATGATCGCGACCGCGCCATAGCGGTCGCCGGAACTTTTCCAGCGCATTGTCGAAATCTCCTTGCCCGCAATCGGGCCAACGCATATTATATAGCATGCAATGCAATTAGATAGCAAGCTATATATTATGCTGAAGCGCGAAGAATCCGCCGGCTACATGACCAACTGGGCCGCCCGCCTTTTCGCCCGTCGCATCGAGCGCAGGCTGAAGCCGCTCGGCATCCAGCCGGCCTATCTGCCGGCGATCTTCGCGCTAGCCGACGGAAGTGCGCTGTCGCAGAAGGCGCTCGTGGCGCGCGCCGCGGTCGAGCAGCCGACGATGGCGGCGACGTTGAAGCGCATGGAGCGCGACGGCCTGATCGAGACGAAATCCGATCCTGCCGACAAGCGGAGCGTGCTTTATTCGCTGAAGGCGGAAGCGAGAAGGGCGGTGGAAGGCGTCGCGCGCGCCGCGGTCGAGACCAATGAGGAAGCGCTGGCTGCCCTGGACGGGAAGGAAAGGGAGCAATACCTGGTGATGATGGGCCGTATGGTCCGCCGGCTGCTCGAGTTGGAAGAGCGCGATGGGGCGGCGGATTAGAGCAAATCCAGGAAAAGTGGACACCGGTTTTCCGTCCGGATACCGGCGGGGAAACCCGCCGTTTTTGCGACAAATCAAAGACTTAGAGCAGGTTCGCGATTCTACCTATCGCGAAACTGCTCTAGCCTGCCCGTCGTCTGCCGGAACAGGCGCTCATGTCGCCTTTTCCAGGGAGAGTACTGGTTCCTCGCGCGGCGTTTTCCTGCTGCCTCGCTCGCGCCCGTGGGCCCACAGGATGACCGGCCGCTCCAGCAGGTAGAAACTGCAATGCGCGACGAGCACCGTCAGCGCAATGATCGCCGCCGAAATCGTGGCGAACGACCACGGGTCGGTCAGGGAGAACATGCGGAAATCGGGCGCCCAGTATTTGCGCACGATCTCGATTACCGGATAGTGCCAGACATAGATCCCGAACGAGATGCGCGCGACGTAGCGGGTCAGCGCATTGTCGAGCACCGCGCCGGCATGGCGGCTCGACGGGGCGGTGGCGAGAAACGCAGCCACCGCCAGAACCAGCCAAGGAAATGCGTAGGGTATATCGAGCCAGCCATAGGCGCTGGCATCGGCAGCGTCCGCATTGCCGACGAAAACGAGGATGATGAGGCCGAGCGCGGCGATGGCCAGGGCGTCGAAGACCAGGCTGCTTGCCCTCGCCCAGAGCAATTGCAGTCCTGCGGCCAGGCTGCCGATCGCAAACATGGCGAAGAAACCGAAGGGGTTGTAGCGCGGCATCCATCCCTTCGCGCCCCCGACGAGCCCGAACGCCCAACCGCGGCGTTCCTCATCGATCGGATAGAAATTCAGGAAGAGCAGGTGAGCGCAAAGGGCAAGCGCTATCACGCCCACCCACATGCCGAGGCCGCGCCAAAGGGCGCGCTGCGCATGCGTGATCGGCAGCACAAAGCAGATCGGCAGCAGCGCGTAGCATGTCGCCTCGAAGCTGATCGACCAAAGCGGTCCGTTGATCTCGACCGGAAAGAACGTGACCCAATGCCAGTCGGCGACGAGCAGCGCGCCCGCCGCGAACCTGAGCAGCAATTCGCCATCGAGGCGCGCGTGGAAGAGCGCGAAGCTCAAAAGGAACGTGACCGTCAGCGCCAGCCAGAAAGCTGGAAGGATGCGCGCCGCACGGCGGATCGCGTAGGTGGTGAGCGAAGGCAGCGGCTCGCCTCGCTCGAGCGCCTGCCAGAACGGCCGTGACAGCAGGTAGCCGCTGAGCACGAAGAAGATCGCGACACCGAACGTACCGTTGCTTGCGAAGGTGCGGAACAGCTCGAGCGGCGGCGAAATCTCGGCCTGGCTCAGACGCTGCGCCAGATGATGGAAAAGCACGATGAGGCAAGCCGCGGCGCGCATGAAATCGGCCCCGTGCAGACGCTTGTCACCCTTGCCTTCGGTCATTCCAGGCGCTCCATCGGCGCGACGGCAGATGAGAACCGCGATCAGCTCAACGCGCAACCGATAAGTTTCCGGGCCTATTCTCAAATAACCGGCGTTCACCACTCTCGGTCATTTGCATTGACCGCGTCGTTTGCCTTTGCTGGAACCAGCCAGGGAGAATGGAGAAGGCCGTGATCCGCTCGCGTTTCATCAAGACTGCTCTGCTGGCTTTCGCCCTTGGCGGCCAGGCTTATGCCGCCGAGCTTGCCCTCAACAGCGATTTCGATTCCGGCGCCGACTCCTGGTGGGGCACGCCCAACATCGCGCCGGTCGCCAGGGACGGCAGGCTTTGCGCCGAAGTTCCGGGCGGCACCACCAATGCCTGGGACGCGATCATCGGCCAGAACGACATCGAACTCGTCGAAGGCGAAAGCTACAGCTTCTCCTTCACTGCCTCCGGCGACCCCGGCGGGCCGGTGCGCGCCCTGGTGCAGATGTCGGGCCCGCCCTATGATTTTTATGTCAGCGCAACCCCGACTGTCTCGCCCGATGCGAGCGAGCATCAGGCCGGCTTCACCTCGCCGGTCAGCATGAACGACGCCCAGATCGTGCTGCAGGTCGGCGGAAAGGCCGAGCCCTGGACGGTCTGCTTCGAGCGTGTCTCGCTGCAGAACGCAGCCGAGGTGAAAGCCTATGCGCCCGACACCGGCCCGCGCGTGCGGGTCAACCAGGTCGGCTACCTGCCGGACGGACCGAAGCATGCCACGCTGGTGACTGACGCGACCGCGCCGGTCGCCTGGCGGCTGCTGGATTCCGCAGGCACCGAGGTGCTCGCAGGAGAAAGTGCGCCGCGCGGTATCGACCCGTCAGCGGGCTTGAACGTGCAGGTCATCGACTTCTCGGCCGCGACGGCGACGGGCGACGGCTTCGTGCTCGAGGCGGACGGTGAGAGGAGCCACCCCTTTGCCATCGGCAAGGGCATCTATGCCGATCTCGCTCGCGATGCGATGAGCTACTTCTATCCGGCGCGCTCGGGCATCGCCATCGACGGCGCGATCGCCGGCGAGGCTTATGCCCGCCCGGCCGGACATGTGAGCGCGGCACGGGACGGCGAGGCGAACAAGGGCGACCGCGAGGTGCCCTGCCAGGCGCCCGAAAGCTCGGCAAAAGCTTATGGCGAGCCGTGGACCTGCGGCTACACGCTCGACGTGACCGGCGGCTGGTACGATGCCGGAGACCACGGCAAGTATGTTGTGAATGGCGGCATCTCTGTCGCCCAGCTTTTGAGCGCTTATGAGCGTTCGCTGCATGTGAAGGGCGCGTCGGGTGCGGCCTTTGCCGACGGCGCGTTGCCTGTCCCCGAGCGGGGCAATGGCGTTCCCGACGTGCTCGATGAGGCGCGCTGGGAACTCGAATTCATGCTCAAGATGGTGGTGCCCGATGGCGAGCCGCTTGCCGGCCTGGTGCATCACAAGATCCACGACAATGAGTGGACCGGGCTGCCGATGATGCCGCATCTCGACGACAGGGTACGCGAGCTGCATCGGCCCTCGACCGCGGCAGCACTCAATCTCGCCGCGGTTGCCGCGCAAGGATCGCGGCTCTTCAGGCCGCATGATGCGGGTTTTGCCGGGAAACTGCTTGCTGCGGCAGAGAAAGCCTATGCGGCGGCGAAAGCCAATCCGGCGATCTTTGCCACCGCCGAGGACGGCATGTCGGGCGGCGGTCCCTACAATGACAGCGACGTCTCCGACGAATTCTACTGGGCCGCGGCCGAGCTTTTCGTCACCACTGGCAAGGCAGGCTATCTTGCCGATGTCGAGGCCTCGCCGCATGCGACAGGCGAAGTGTTTTCGCCGCGCGGATTCGACTGGGCCTCGGTGGCCGCACTCGGCCGGATGACGCTGGCGACGGTGCCGAGTCAGTTGCCCGAAACGCAGAGAGAGGCAGCCGCGCGATCGATCGTGGAGGCTGCCGACGACTATCTCGATATCCAGGCAGGCAATGCTTTCGGCCAGATCTATCAGCCGGCCGAGGGCCGCTACGATTGGGGTTCCAACCACCTCATGGTGCAAACCGCGATCGTCGCTTCCCGCGCCTACGATTTGACCGGCGAGAAGAAGTACCGCGACGTCGTGCTCGAAGGCCTCGACTACCTTTTCGGCCGCAATGCTCTCAACCGCTCCTATGTGACCGGCTACGGCGAAGTGTTCTCCAGGAACCAGCACTCGCGCTGGTTCGCCAACCAGATCGACCCCCGCCTGCCCAACCCGCCCAAGGGATCTTTGGCGGGCGGGCCGAACTCGTGGATCCAGGACCCCGTGGCCCAACGCCTGCTGCAAGGCTGCGCGCCGCAATTCTGCTATGTCGACGAGATCGAGAGCTGGTCGACCAACGAGATCACGATCAACTGGAACGCCGCGCTGTCGCAACTCGCAGCCTTCGTCGTGGAGCAGTAGAACCACCGCCAGAACGCGGTGCTGCAAGCGGACGGCAGGTCAAACGTCGCGCGGGGACAACGCCGAGGCCGCGCTTCCGCGAATCGTATGTTAGACGCGCGTGGTTATCGCAGCATCGGCCAGATGGCGGCGGCAAGCAGCACGCCCATTGCGATGTTGAACCATTTGAGCCGCGCGGCGTCGGACAGAACGCGCCGAAGCGCCACGCCGAAACCCGCCCATGACGAGACGCTGGGCAGGTTCACCAGCGTGAAGGCGACCACGACAACCGCCGCCGACAGGAACGGCTTTTCGGGATTGGCATAAAGCGCCATGGCGGACACCGCCATCACCCAGGCTTTCGGATTGACCCATTGAAACGCCGCTGCCTCGAGCGAGGTCATCGGCCGCGCCTCGGCCCGCCGACCCTCGCCGAGCGACCGGGAGCTGCCGATCCGCCAGGCGAGGTAGAAAAGATAGGCGCCGCCGGCGATCTTCAGCGCCATGTCGAGCGCCGGAAACGCGCTCAGCAGCGCGCCGAGCCCGAGCCCAACGCCGATGAGCAGCGAAGCAAAGCCGATGGAGATGCCGAGCATATGCGGGATGGTTCGGCGGAAGCCGAAATTCACTCCCGACGCCAGGAGCATGAGATTGTTCGGCCCCGGCGTGATCGAGGTGACGAACGCATAGACGAGCAACGCGACAAAGGTGTCGGCAGACATTAGGGCGTTCCGGTCGAATGCTTTATGTCAGCATTATTGACCTAATTTGGGTGAAAGCGCCACCGCGATTGTTGTGACCGTCACAATGGAGTGTAGGCCGTTGCGCCGACGATTGCGGCAAGGACAGCTCGGACCTCCGCAGGCACCGGCTCCGGAGCACGTTCAGATCGCTTGTCTCAACGGCGGCACGGCACTACCGGCCTGGATTGACACCCATCGGGCATCCGGCGCATCCGCGGCCGCACAGCCCGCGCGGCACGTATTTTCCTGCTTCCGGACGGCGCCGCAGCCCTTCGCGGTGCTCCATGTTCTCCGGCAGCTTGATCTGGCTGGCGAGGCCAAGCCGCATCAGGATGCGGATGAAGGTCCAGCCGAGGTCGATCTGCCCGCGCTCGATGCCGAGCCGCGCCGATTCCGGGAAAGCGTGATGGTTGCCGTGAAAAGCTTCGCCGAAGGTGACGAGGCCGAAGGCCGGCAGATTGTAGCCTTGCACCGCCACCCCGTCGACGCTCCAGCCCTGGTGGCCGCGGCGATGGGCGAAATGACCGACGAGCCAGTGGCCGGTGAGCGAGACCGAAACCCGAACCGCGATGCCCCAGACCACCCAGGGCCAGCCGCCGACGGCGAAGAACAGGACCGCCCAGGGCAACTGCTGCGCCATCCACGTCTTTTCCACGAGCTGATAGAACCGATCATTGGCGACACGTGGCTCGATCACGAAGCGCGGCGGGTGTCTGAGCGCGACCGCGCAATGCATCTGCCACCAGGCGTCGATGAAGAAAGAGCGCCGGTGGGCATGGAGGTCGTGGCATTGCCGCTGCCTTTGCGCCCAGTCGCGGATGTCGTGCGCGTAGATCATCCCGAACGGCCCGGCCATGCCGACCAGCACGCCGAGATAGACGAGCAGATGCTCGACATGGATGTTGGTCCCGAAGGAGCGGTGGATCAGCAGCCTGTGCATGCCGACCGAATGGCCGGCGCAGATCGTGATCGCGGTGGTGCCGACGAAAAGCGCCAGCGCATCCCAGCTGAACGTCAGCGGGCCGAAAACGATGGCGACAAGGGTCAGGCTCATCACCCAGATCGACTTCGCCGGCACCCAGACGACCCGGCCGTCCACCGCGTCGCTGAGCGGCCCCGACAGCATCCGCCCCGTGGAAAGCGTTTTGTACCGCGCAGCGACATTCATTGTCGGGCCCTTTCGACGCATACACGCTTGCGGCCTGTGTCGGGATCAATTAATTAGGCCATAAGCTAAATACCTGCTAGCAAGATTTAGTTGATTAGGCAACAGCCTAAATAGATATGACGGTGACAGCGTGACTGAAAAGCCGGAAATCGCCTTCCCTGCGGAAATGGAAGAGGTGCTGAGCCCCGACGGGTCGTTTCAGCGCGTATTCGAGGCGCTCGCTTCGGCGCCACGCAGGCGCATCCTTGCCTATCTGGCACACACCTCGCTGACGGCGGGTGAGATTGCGGCGCGCTTCGACATGTCGAAGCCGTCGATCTCGCAGCATCTGAATGTTCTGGAGAATGCCGGGCTTATCGCGAGGAAGCGGCAGGGCCAGTTCATCCACTATTCGATTGTTGAGAACAACCTCGCCAACACGCTGAACGGTTTCGTTCAGGAGGTCTGCCCGGTGTCGAGGCCGGCCAAGCGGGAGAGCAAAAAGCTCTCCGAAAAGGCGGGCTGAGCTTACAGCATGTCTCCCAGAAGTGGCCCCGGTTTTGGGACAAAGACATGCGCAAAATCAAAGGCCTAAAGCATGTCGCGTGAATCCCGATTCACGCGACATGCTTTTAGCTCACATCCCCTGCGGGCCGCGATTCATCGCGGCGACCCCGGTGCGGCAGATCTCGACCAGGCCGAGCGGCTTCATAATGGCGATGAACTGCTCGATCTTTGAGACGCGGCCGGTGATCTCGAAGATGAAATGTTCGGTGTTGGCGTCGATGACGTTGGCGCGGAACGCTTCCGCCAGCCGCAGCGCCTCGACGCGCGCATCGCCGGTGCCGGTCACTTTCACCAGCGCAAGCTCGCGCTCGAGGGGCTTGTCGTGGCCGAGCTCGACCGCACGCACGGTGAGGTCGACGACGCGGTGCACCGGCACGATGCGCTCGAGCTGGTGCCTGATCTGCTCCAGCACATGCGGCGTGCCGCGCGTCACCACCGTGATGCGCGACTGGTGCTTCTCATGCTCGGTCTCGGAGACCGTCAGGCTCTCGATGTTGTAGCCGCGGCCGGAAAAAAGGCCGATCACGCGTGCGAGCACGCCCGGCTCGTTGTCGACGAGCACGGAGAGCGTGTGGATCTCCGGCTTCTCGGTCTCCTTGGCGATAAAGTAGGCGGAGCCTGTGGGTTGGAGCTGGGCGTTCATGTGATTGAATCTCGATGACAGGCTTGCGCGCTAAATGACGGGATAGACTCGATGAAACGGGAGCTAAACCAGCTCCCGTCCCTTCGCATCGATGGCGTTGGCGACGGCTTCGTCGGTTGCCTCGTCCGGAAGCAGCATTTCGTTATGCGCCTTGCCCGACGGGATCATCGGGAAGCAATTGGCGAGGTTGGCGACGCGGCAATCGAAGATCACCGGCTGCTTCACCGCGATCATTTCCTTGATCGCGTCGTCGAGATCGCCCGGCTTCTCGCAGCGGATGCCGTGTCCGCCATAGGCTTTCGCCAGCAGCACGAAATCCGGCAGCGCCTCGGTGTAGGAGTGCGACAGCCGGTTGCCGTGCAGGAGCTGCTGCCACTGCCGCACCATGCCCATGTACTGGTTGTTCAAGATGAAGATCTTGATCGGCGCGTTGTACTGCACCGCCGAGCTCATCTCCTGCATGGTCATCAGCACCGAAGCGTCGCCGGCAATGTCGATGACGAGCGCGTCGGGATGCGCGATCTGCACGCCGAGCGCGGCCGGCAGGCCGTAACCCATCGTGCCGAGCCCGCCCGAGGTCATCCAGCGGTTCGGTTTCTCGAAGCCGTAGTGCTGCGCGGCCCACATCTGGTGCTGGCCGACCTCGGTGGTGATGTAGGTGTCACGATCCTTGGTCAGCTCGTAGAGCCGCTGCACCGCGTATTGCGGCATGATCACGTCGTTGTTCATCGTGTAGGCGAGCGAGTCGCGCGCCTTCCAGCGCGCGATCTGCTCCCACCACGGGTAGAGCGCCTTCTTGTCGGTCTTGGCGGTGGCACGCCACAGCCGCACCAGATCCTCGAGCACGCGGCCGACATCGCCGAGAATGCCGATATCGGCCGGCACGTTCTTGTTGATCGAGGACGGGTCGATGTCGATGTGGATCTTCTTCGAATTGGGCGAGAAGGCGTTGAGGCGGCCGGTGATGCGGTCGTCGAAGCGCGCGCCGATGCAGAGCATCACGTCGCAATCGTGCATGGCCATGTTGGCTTCGTAGGTGCCGTGCATTCCCAGCATGCCGAGCCAGTGCTTGCCGCTCGCCGGGTAGGCGCCGAGCCCCATCAGCGTCGAGGTGATCGGGAAACCGGTGAGGTCGACCAGCTCGCGCAGGAGATGGCTGGCCTCGGGTCCGGAGTTGATGACGCCGCCGCCCGAATAGATGATCGGCTTCTTCGCCGAGGCGAGCAGCGCCACGGCGGATTTCACCTTGTCGAGGTCGCCGGACAGTTTCGGGCTGTAGCTCGTGCGCGGCGCCGTCTGCGGCGGCGTGTAGGTGCCTTTCGCGAACTGGATGTCCTTCGGGATGTCGACCACAACCGGCCCGGGGCGCCCGGTCGTGGCGACGTGGAAGGCTTCGTGGATGATGGCGGAGAGCTTGTTCACGTCCTTCACCAGCCAATTGTGCTTGGTGCAGGGCCGCGTGATGCCGACCGTGTCGCATTCCTGGAAGGCATCGGAACCGATGAGCGTGGTCGGCACCTGGCCGGTGATGCAGACCAGCGGGATCGAATCCATCAGCGCATCCTGCAACGGCGTCACCGCATTGGTCGCGCCCGGGCCGGACGTCACCAGCATGACGCCGGCCTTGCCGGTCGAGCGGGCGTAACCTTCGGCCGCATGGCCGGCGCCCTGCTCGTGGCGGACGAGGATGTGCTGAACCTCCTCCTGCTGGAACAGCTCGTCATAGATGGGCAGCACGGCGCCGCCGGGATAGCCGAAAATGTGCTCGACGCCGTTGTCCTTCAGCGCCTGCACCACCATCTCGGCGCCGCTCATCTCGCGCCGTTCGCTCGTCTGGCTCATCACTCTTTCCGTCCTGCCGCGCCGCGGCGTTCGTCTGGTCGATTTCGGGCAACAAAAAAGGCCCCCGAGGGAGCCTGGTCGTCGCGCATGGGTGGATTTCGCCCGGCGGCTACGCCGCCCTGCCCATGCGCGTTCCTACGAGAATGACGATCGTCTTCTTCATGGGCGCGGACAATGATGCGATGAATTTCGGCTGTCAATGGGAAATCGACGGCGGCATCGCGGTCCGCCCCAGCCCGCCCCAGCTCCATCAGACCAGCCAAGCCCGTGGTGGCTCCATGGCGCCTACGTGCAGCATGTCTCGCGAACCGAAGCTCCGCGCAGCCAAAGTGTGCGCGGTCTCGGGATAAAGACATGCGCAAAAAAGGGCTGGGTTTTCCCCCGCCGCTATCAGAACCTGCAGCACGTCGCGTGAATCCTGATTCCCGCGACGGGTTGCAGGGGCGTGACGGCCCGGCGAAATGCGATGATAGTGGCTTTGCCCGTGGCGAGGACAGGCGACGTTCGCATCGAAGTGCATCAGGGAGGAATTGCATGCTGGACAAGGCACCGAACAAGAAACTGGCCGACCTTCTGGCTTCGTTCGGCAAGGCGCTCGAAATGGGTGACATCGATGCAGCCACGAGCATGTTCCAGCAGGACTGCTACTGGCGCGATCTGGTGGCCTTCACCTGGAACATCAAGACGATGGAAGGCCGCGACGAGGTCAGAGCCATGCTGGCCTCGCAACTCGCGGCAGCGAAGCCCCGCAACTGGGTTGTCTCGACGCGGGACGATGCCACCGAGACGGATGGCGTGCTGGAAGGCTGGTTCACATTCGAAACGGACGTCGCGCGCTGCCGCGGGCACCTTCGTATCCGCGGCGCCCAGATCTGGACCCTGTTGACCGCAATGGACGAATTGAGGGGGTTTGAGGAACCGTCCGGCGTTCGCCGGCCGAACGGGCATCCGGACCCGGCGGCGGCCGGGCGCGCGGGCAAGACCTGGGCCGAGAAGCGCCAAGCGGAAGACGCGGAGCTCGGATACGAGCACCAGCCTTACGTCGTCATCATCGGTGGCGGCCAGGGCGCGCTCGGACTGGGCGCCCGGCTGAAGCAACTGAACGTGCCGACCATCATCGTCGAGAAGAACCCGCGGGCGGGCGACAGCTGGCGCGTCCGTTACAAGTCGCTCTGCCTGCACGACCCGGTCTGGTACGACCATATGCCCTACATTCCGTTCCCGCCGAACTGGCCGGTCTATTCGCCCAAGGACAAGATCGGCGACTGGCTGGAAATGTACGCGAAGGTGATGGAGCTGAATTTCTGGGGTTCGACGCTCTGCAAGAGCGCCAGATACGATGAGCGTGCCAGGGAATGGACCGTCGTCGTGGAGCGCCAGGGCAAGGAGGTCGTCCTGCGGCCGAAGCACCTTGTCTTTGCCACCGGACAGGCCAGCCGGCCAATCGTTCCGGACCTCCCCGGCAAGGACAGGTTCAAGGGCGAGCAGCAGCACTCCTCCAGGCATCCGGGTCCTGATGCCTATCTCGACAAGAAGACGGTGGTGATCGGCTCGAACACTTCGGCCCACGACATCTGCGGCGCGCTGGCCGAGCTGGGCGCCGACGTCACCATGGTGCAGCGCTCGCCTACACTGGTGGTGGGTGCGGGACCGCTGCACGACATCGCCACCGGCGTCCTCTATTCCGAAAGGGCCGTCGCGGCGGGTATCGACGTCGAAAAAGCCGACTATAAGGGCGCGTCGATGCCATACCGGTTGATGGGGGCCGACCAGAAGCCGCTCTACGACCGCATGCGCGCCGAGGGTGCGGAGTTCTTCAAGGCTCTCGAAGCCGCCGGCTTCCGGCTCGACTGGGGCGACGACGAGACCGGCCTCTTCATGAAGTACATGCGCCGCGGTTCCGGCTACTACATCGACATCGGCGCCAGCCAGATGATCATCGACGGGCGGATCAAGCACAAATACGGCCAGGTCGAGCTTTTGACGGAAAAATCGGTCGTCCTGGCGGACGGCACCGAGCTGCCCGCCGACCTGGTCGTATACGCAACCGGCTTCGGGTCGATGAACGGCTGGGTCGCCGACATCGTCGATCAGGCGACCGCTGACAAGGTCGGTCGTGTCTGGGGTCTCGGCTCCGGCACCACCAACGATCCCGGTCCCTGGGAAGGCGAGCCTCGCAATATGTGGAAGCCGACCCGGCAGGAAGCCTTGTGGTTCCACGGCGGCAATCTGCACCAGTCGCGGCACAACTCGCTCTTCCTGGCGCTGCAGCTCAAGGCGCGGCTGGAGGGCATTCCAACGCCGGTCTACGGAATCCCCGAAGTGCATCACAAATCGTAGCGGAGCATCCGACGCGACGTCGTGAAGCAGGTCGCTTCCAAGACCCGGCAGCTGTCGCTATACCGGCGCCATCCCTGTTTTGATCAGCCGCGAGAGGGTCCCGTGACCGAGCGCAAGCGCATCCTCTTCACCGGCGGTTCCGGTAAGGCCGGCCGTCATGTCGTCCCCTATCTGCTCGATCGCGGTCACCGCGTGGTCAATGTCGATTTGAAACCGCTCGATCATCCTGGCGTCGACAATCTCACAGCAGACATCACCAATTCCGGCCAGATGTTCAACGTGATGACCTCTTACGCCAATTTCGACGAGCTCGAGCCCGGCAAGGGTGTGCCGGCTTTCGATGCGGTCGTGCATTTCGCGGCCGTGCCGCGCATCCTGATCTGGCCCGACAACGAGACTTTCCGCGTCAACACGATCGGCACCTACAACGTCATCGAGGCGGCGGTGAAGCTCGGCATCAGGAAGATCGTCATCGCCTCGTCGGAGACCACTTACGGCGTCTGCTTCGCCGATGGCCGGGTCGATCCGAAAAGCCTGCCGCTCGAGGAAGACTACGATGTGGATCCGATGGACAGCTATGGCCTGTCGAAGGTGCTGAACGAGCAGACCGCACGCGCCTTCCAGCGCCGCTCGGGCTTCGACATCTACGCGCTCAGGATCGGCAATGTGATCGAGCCGCACGAATATGCGCGCTTCCCGCAATTCTTCGCCAATCCGGAAACCCGTCGGCGCAACGCCTTCTGCTATGTCGACGCGCGCGACCTCGGCCAGATCGTCGACCTTTGCCTGAAGCAGGACGGGCTCGGCTTCCAGGTGTTCAACGCCGGCAACGACACAAATGGCATGAACCTGCCCACCGCCGAACTCATCCGCCGCTTCTTCCCCGGCGTACCGGTGACGCGCGACCTCAGCGAGAACGAAGCGCTTTTCTCCAACCGGAAGATCCGCGACGTGCTGGGTTTCGTCGAAGCACACGACTGGCGCAAATACGTCGGTAACTGATCTCTCGCTGGAAAGCCCCTCCCCGCTCGGCGAGCGGGTTTGACCCGCCTGCTCATGGCTCAGTTGCGCTGCCCGCGGCGGCGCTTTGCCTTGATCGCTGCGATACGAGCCTGGTCATCTGCCGAGACATGCCTGCCGCGTTCGAGGATCTCCAACGTGTACTCTTCGTAGGTAAGACCAACCGCCTCGGCCTTCTCGAGGCGGAAGAGCGCGATGTCGCGCGATTTCGGTTTCCAGGCAGCCTGATGCGCCCGCTTCCAGTGCAGGAATTTGTGCGGATCGCCCTTGCCCCAGGGCGGCCCCTCATAGTCGTCGAGCGGCGGGCCGCCATTGTCGGTGCGCGGGATGCGCCGGCGCTTCACTGCCTCACCAGCGCGACGAGGTAGGTCGCAGGGCCGGGGCCTGGCGCCCGAAACGTGCACTCGGCCGGCGAGCCGAGCGCGAGGCAGTCGCCGGCATGCATTGCGTGAACGGTGTCTCCTTCATGGAAGTCGAGTCGACCGTCGATCAGCCAGATCTGCTGGCGGATGAACGCGTATGCCGAGGCCGGAAAGCTGGCCGAAGCACCTTCCGGCAGCTCGACATGGATGAGCTCGAGCGGCATGTCGGAGGCCGGCGACAGATGGCGACGGCGGTAACCTGTCTCGGGGTCGACCCAGCGCGGCTGGTCCTTGACCTTCAGCAACCGCCCGCCCTGCAGCTCGGCGCGGGCGATCAGGCTCGAAAGCGTCATGCCGAAGGCGCCGGCGATCCGTACCAGCAGCATGGCCGTCGGGCTTGCCTCGCCGCGCTCGATAGCACTCAGCATCGCCTTGGATACGTTCGAGTTCTCGGCAAGCTCGGCGAGCGACCAGCCACGCTGCGTCCGCTCGGCCCGGATGCGGCGGGCGATGCCGTTTGAAAGGTCGTCTTCTATATCGGCCATTTGGCTACTATAGAAGACAATGCCGGGAACTCAACCCTTCAAATTCTCGCGCTGCCCTTAACCGGCGCTACACCATGGGGTCACACGCGACCTTAACTCCCTGCGTCTAAAGCTATCTGGCCTAGGAGTGGGGCAGGTACGGGGGCGAGTGAATGTATGTCGACCGGGAAAAAGCCGGCGGAGAAACGACCTCGCAGGAGCGCCGCGACGACCGTCAGCCGGACGCGCGGGTGCTCGGTCGTGTCGTCCAGTGCGATGGTGCGCGGGCAACGATAGCGGCCTATGCCGGCGACGACGTTACGCCGGGCTTGTGGACGGTCGGCAAAATGGTTTCGATCAACCTCGGCGCCAGCCGCACGGTCGGCCTCGTCTATGCGATCGGCAAGCCTGACCGGGTCTGGGCCGAGAGCGACCAGAACGCGATCGAAGTAAGCGTCGAGCTTGTCGGCGAGGTTCGCGACGATCCCGTCGCGCACAAGCCGGTCTTCGATCGCGGCATCACCACCTATCCGCATATCGGCGCGGTCGCGCATCGCATCCGTTCTCGCGACCTGGAGGCGGTCTACGATCTCGGTGGCCGCGGCGCCCTGCAGATCGGCCAGCTCTCGCAGGATGAAACGATCAATGCCTGCATCGCCATCGACGAGACGCTGAACCGTCACTTTGCGATCGTCGGCACGACGGGCGTCGGCAAATCGACGGCGGTGTCGCTGCTCTTGCGCAAGGCGATCCAGGCGCGCCCCGACCTGCGCGTGCTGATCCTCGACCCGCACAACGAATTTGCCACCGCGCTGCCCGAGCATGCAGTGCGCATCGACACCGGCACGCTCGACCTGCCCTTCTGGATGTTCCGGCTGGAGGAGTTCGCCGAGGTCCTGTATCGCGGCCGCGACGTGGTGGCGGAGGAGATCGACCTTCTGCGCGATCTCATCACCCAGGCAAAGCACCTCTACCGCAACCCGAATGCCGGCGCATATCTGCGCCGCGGCTCGGACGCGCTGACCGCCGACACGCCGGTGCCTTACCGGATGAACGACCTGATCAAGCTGATCGACGAGCGCATGGGCCTGCTCGATTCCAAGAACGACCGCCCGGCCTTCCGCACCTTGCGCACGCGCATCGAGGCGGCGATCGCCGACCCGCGCTACCGCTTCATGTTCAACTCGCGCCTGATCGAGGACACGATCCACCAGACGATCGCCCGCATCTTCCGCGTGCCGCACGAAGGCAAGCCGGTCACCTGTTTCGAGATGGCCGGCCTGCCCTCCGAAGTCGTCAATGCGGTGTGTTCGGTCCTGGCGCGTCTCGCCTTCGACCTGGCGCTCTGGAGCGAGGGGCGGCTCAGGCTGCTCGTGCTCTGCGAGGAGGCACACCGCTATATGCCCGCCGACCACAGGCTGGGCTTCGCGCCGACCCGGCACGCGCTGTCGCGCATCGCCAAGGAAGGCCGCAAATATGGCTGCTATCTCGGCGTCGTCACGCAGCGGCCCGGCGAGCTCGACCCCACCATCCTGTCGCAGTGTTCGACGGTGTTTGCCATGCGGCTCGCCAACGAGCAGGACCAGGCCATCATCCGCTCGGCCATCGCGGACTCCTCGGCCTCGACGCTTTCGTTCCTGTCCTCCATGGGGCAGCGCGAGGCGATCGCCTTCGGCGAAGGCGTTGCCACGACGATGCGCATGAAGTTCGAGAAGATCGCGCTCAATCTCCTGCCCGGCGCGGGCCGCAAGGCCGGCGCCGCCGTCGCCCCGGGCAACCCGGAGGATGTCGATCTCGTGGCCATCGTGGAACGGCTGCGCAATGTGCCGAAAACCACGCAGCAGCAGCCGGCCGCCCCAACCTATGGCGACCCGGTCAGCCCGCGCCGCCAAGCCGGCGAAACGGATTTCCGGCGGCCGGCGAGCTTCCCCTCGCATGGTGCCGAGCCCGCCCAGGGCCAGCGCCCGGGCGGCGTGACCTACAGGCCGACGCTGGACTGAAAGGTCCGCATGAGCGGGCACGCCGATATCCCCGCTGCCGGTCGCGCGGCCGGGAATGGCACAAGCCTACGCTTGTGACCGGATCGCTCCCACATCGCGTTCGGATACGATCGTGCGAGCCATCGTCCCGATGGCCGAAAGAAGTTCCTTGTCGCGCTCGGTCCGGTAGGCCAGCGAGATATAGTGCGACGGCAGCGGCTCAACCGTCTCCAGGAGCATCAGCCGCCGGTGGCGCAGTTCCTCCTGCACGAGGATCAGCGGCATCACCGTGATGCCGAAGCCGCCGGCCGCGAGGCTGGTCATGATGGTCAGGTTCGTGCAGGTGTGCACGCGCGTGGGAATGCAGCCGTCCGCCGCGAACCAGTCGAGGATCGTCTTGTAAAGATGCGACGGGCGCGGATTGGTGATGATCGGCACGGACAGCAGGTCGGCCGGCCGCAGCCTCCCTTGCTTCAGCGGCATGCGCGGACTGGCGATCCAGCCGAGAGCGAGATTGAGCAGCGGCTCTGCATAGATGGAAGCATGGCTGCTGGGCGAGGTCAGGAAGGCGATGTCGAGCTCGCCCGCCTGCAGCTTGCGGTCGAGCTTGCTGCTGAAGTCGATCTCCAGCTCGACCTGGGCCTCTGGGTGGACGGCGGCCACGCGTTCCAGCAGCGCCGAAAGGCAGGTCAGCGCGAATGTGTCGGCCGCCCCCATACGGATGGGCCGTGCCGGCTTGGCGCGGCGCACGAGCCTGCCGCGGAAGCTCTCGGCAAGGGTGATCATCTGCTCGGCATGGCGCAGCGCCTCCTGCCCGCCGGCGGTGAGCTTCGGCGTGTGACCGGATCTGTCGACGACGTCGAAGCCGAGCTGCTCTTCCATCTCGCGAATGCGGCCTGAAATGGCGGGCTGCGAAATGTTCAGCCGTTGCGCCGCCTGCCGGAAACTGCCGAGCCTGGCGATCCACAGCAATGCCTCGAGCTGATCCAGGCTGGGGCGCATGATCCATAAATCTTATCGAGATTGATCCAGATTTGCAAGTTCTCTTATCAAGCCGGATGGGTATCATCGGCCCCGAACAAAGGGGAGATCGATGCCGAGCCAAGCACCCGCGACCGCAACCAAGTACCGGGTCGGGGCCGACATCGGAGGCACCTTTACCGATGTCGTGCTGATCGGCAGCGACGGCACGCTGGCTGCGCGCAAGGTTCCCTCGACACCGGACAGTTTCGGCCGCGCCGTGCTCTCGGGTGTCGACCAGTTGCTTGCAGCCCACGGTATCGAGCGCGCCGCGCTCGACGCGCTGGCGCATGCCTCCACGGTTGCGACCAACGCGATCCTGGAGCGCAAGGGCGCATTGACCGCACTGCTGACGACGCAGGGCTTCCGCGACGTGCTGGAGATGCGGCGCCTGCGCATCCCGGTGCTCTACGACCTGCAGTACCGCAAGCCCGCCCCGTTGGCGCCGCGCCGGCTGCGGCTCGAGATCAGCGAGCGCATCGGTCCTGGCGGTGCGGTGTGGAGCCCGCTGGATGAGGCAGGCGTGGTGGCGGCCGCGCAGGAGCTGAAGCAGGCCGGGGTGCAGGCCGTCGCCATCGCCTTCCTGCATTCCTACGCCAATCCGGCCCACGAGCGTCGCGCGGCGGAGATCCTGCGCCAGCACCTGCCGAAGGATGTGTTCATCGTCTGCTCGGCCGACGTGCTGCCGGAAATCCGCGAATATGAACGGACCAGCACCGCCGTCGTCAGCGCCTATGTCGGCCCGAAGGTGGACGACTACCTGAAGCGCCTGCAGGACGACATGCGCGCCACCGGGATCGAGGCGCCGCTGCAGATCATGCAGTCGAACGGCGGCGTGATGTCGCTCGAAGGCGTGCTGCGCAAGCCGGCTGCGATCGTGGAATCGGGACCGGCGGCGGGGGTGATCGCCTGCGCGCGGCTGGCCGAGGCGCTGGGCATCGACAACGCCATCTCCTTCGACATGGGCGGCACGACCGCCAAGTCGGCGATGATCGAGAATGCCCTGCCCTCGATGACCACGGAATACGAGGTCGGCGCCGGCATCAACCTCTCGAGCAAGCTGGTGAAGGGCGGCGGCTACCCGATCAAGCTGCCGTTCATCGACGTGTCGGAGATCGGCGCCGGCGGCGGCTCGATCGTGGCGATCGACGAGACCGGCGCGCTGAAAGTCGGCCCCGCCAGCGCCGGCGCGGCCCCTGGCCCGGTATGTTACGGCGCGGGCGGCATGGAGCCGACCTTCACCGACGCAGTGCTGGCGCTCGGCTACCTCAACCAGTCCACGCTTGCCGGGGGCGCGGTGAAGCTCGATGCCGAGCGCTCCTTCGCCGTGTTCGAGGAGAAGGTGGCGCGGCCGCTCGGCCTGTCGCGCGACGACGCGGCCTTCGGGGTCTTCACCATCGCCGCCGCCACCATGACACGCGCGGTCAAGGCGGTGACCACCTACCAGGGCCGCGATCCTCGGGACTTTGCGCTGATCGCCTTTGGCGGGAACGGCCCGGTCGCCGCAGCGGCGATCGCCAGGGCGCTTTCGATCCGCAAGGTGCTGGTGCCACCCGCGCCCGGCGTGTTTTCCGCTCTCGGCATCCTGATGTCGAAGGTGGAGCACGAGTTCTCCGCCAGCCCCTTTCGAAGCCTCGATCGCATGACGCCGGAAGATTTCGCCGCGGTCGTGTCCGGGCTGGAGGCGAAGGCCTACGACGCCATGCAGACCGAGGGGCACGAGCGGGCCCGCGTGGCGCTCAGCCGGCAGGTCGAGCTGCGTTATTCCGGCCAGGCCTACGAGCTGTCGGTTCCCTTTGCACCCGCCGACGGGCTCGGCGAGGTCGCGGCCCGTTTCCATGCCGAGCACCGCAGGACCTATGGCCATGGCTCCGAGACCGACGGCGTCGATCTGGTGACGATCCGCATCTACGCCCGCATCGACGCGATCGGCGAGGGCTGGGGTTACGCCAAGGTGGCGCGATCGGTGGCGCTCGATGCCGGCGGACACCGCACGACGCGGCGCGCCTATTTCGGAGCCGAGGACGGCTATCACGACACGCCGGTGATCGGCCGCGGCGACCTCGGGAACGAGTGGCGGCAGGGCCCGCTCATCGTTGAGGAATACGATGCCACCTGCGTCGTGCCGCCCGGCGCGCGAGCGCGCATCGACGCGCTGCGCAACATCGAAATCGAGTTCACGCAGACGGACCCGGCATGAGCGACCAGCCCCGCTTCGACCCGATCACCTTCGAGGTGATCAAGAACGCGCTTGCAGCGACCGCCGACGAGATGGCGCTGATCGTCATGCGCAGCGCCTATTCGCCGGTCGTGCGCGACACGATGGACTATTCGACGGCGCTGTGCGACCGCAACGGCAAGCTGATCGCGCAGGGGCTCACGCTCGCCGTGCAGCTCGGCTCGTTCCCCGACAGCATGCGCATCCTGATGGCCGATCACGCCGCCGCGGCAAAGCCCGGCGACGTCTATATCTACAACGATCCCTACGGCTCGGGTGGCCAGCATCTTCCGGATTTCTACGTCGTAAAGCCGATCTTCCACGAGGGCGCGATCGAGGGCTGGGCATGCACGATGGCGCATCATTGCGACGTCGGCGGCATCGCGCCGGGCTCGATCGCAATCCATGCGACCGAGGTGCTGCAGGAAGGGTTGTGCCTTCCCATCGTCAAGCTTCACGAGGCCGGCGTACCTAACGAGATGCTGTTCGGCATCCTGGCCAAGAACACGCGCATGCCCGTTCAGCTTCTAGGCGACATCCGCGCCCAGCTTGCGGCATGCAGCGTCGGCGAAAAAGGCTACCTCGACCTGCTGAAGCGTTATGGCCGCGGCGCGTTGCGCAGCTATCTCGAGGCGCTGCACGACCAGGCCGAGCAGGCCATGCGCAGCATCATCGCCTCGATCCCCGACGGCAGCTATTGCTTCGAGGACTGGGTGGACGGCGTGGGCGAGAACCCGCAGCCGGTGCGCATTGCGGTCAAGGTGGTGGTCGAGGGCGACGGCATCGTCATCGATTTCACCGGCACCTCGAAGCAGGTGCCGGCGGCGATCAACTGCCCGGTGGCGATGGTCAACTCCTCCACCTACTGCGCCATACGATGCCTGACCAATCTCGAGATCCCCAACTGTGAAGGCTACATGCGGCCGGTGTCGATTCACGCGCCGCGCGGCACGGTGCTGAACCCCGAGCACCCCGCCGCCTGCGGCGCGCGCGGCGTGATGGGCTACCGCGTCTTCGACGCCATCATGGGCGCACTCGCCGCCGTCATCCCGGATCGAACCATTGCTGCCAGCGAGGGCGGTCCGACGCTCTTTGCCATCGGCGGCCGCCATAACGACCGGCCCTTCGTGCTGACCGAGGTGATGGTAGGCACATGGGGCGCACGCGCCACGCTGGACGGTGTGGAGGGCATATCGAATCCGGCCGCCAACCTGTCCAACAACCCGGTCGAGCTGATCGAGGCCGAGCTGCCGCTGCAGATCGTGCGCTACAGCCTCGTCGAAGACAGCGGCGGCCCGGGCCGGCAGCGCGGCGGGCTGGCATTCTGCCGCGAGTACAGGCTGCTGTCGGACGAGGCCGTCTGCACGCTGCGCTCCGATCGCCGCGACCACCCCCCCTACGGCATTGCCGGCGCCCAGCCGGGCGGCAGCTCGACCAACGTCATGAACCCCGGCACGGATCGCGAGAGGCTGCTGCCGGCCATGCCGATGGCCGCGATGCCTTTGAAGAAGGGCGACGTGCTGCGCCACACATCGGCCGGTGGCGGCGGCTTCGGCCCCGCCTTCGAGCGCGATCCCGTGCTCGTGCTGGAAGACGTGCTCGACGGCAAGGTTTCGCTGCAGGCCGCACTGGACAGCTACGGCGTGGTCATCGATCCGGCCGCCCGCTCGCTCGACATCCGGCGAACCGACGAGAGACGCCGCGAGTTGCTGGAGGCTGCGCAATAGCATGGCCTACGAGCTCGTCATCCGCGGTGGGACGGTCCATGACGGCAGCGGCAGGCCGCCTGTGCGAACCGACGTCGCGGTGGCGGCAGGCAGGATCGCCGCCATCGGCCCGCGGCTGGGCGAGGCGGAACGCGAGATCGATGCATCGGGCCTGGCGGTGACGCCGGGCTTCATCGATATCCACAGCCATTCCGACTACACGCTGCTGGTCGACCCGCGCGCCGTCAGCCAGGTCAGCCAGGGCGTCACCACCGAGATCATCGGCAATTGCGGCTTCGGCTGCGCTCCGGTCGGCGACCCGCGCCTGGCGAAAGATTCCATCTACGGCTTCGACGGCTCGGTAGAGCTCACCTGGAATTCCGTCGGCGGCTATCTCGAAAGGCTGGAGGCAGCGCAGCCGGCCGTCAACGTCATGACTCTATACCCGAATGCCCAGCTCAGGCTGGCGGCACTGGCCAACGCGGACGAGCCAGCCGGCCCGGCCGAGCTCGATCGCATGCGCGGCATGGTCCGCGACGGCCTGGCCGAGGGTGCTGCCGGCTTCTCGATCGGCCTCGAATACCCCGCGGAAGCCGCCGCCTCCGAACCGGAACTGGCCGCCCTGGCCGCTGAAGCCGGCCGTGTCGGCAAGCTCTTCGCCACGCATACGCGCGATCGCGCCGAGGGCGCAGTGGAGGCCGTTGCGCAGGTGCTGCGCATCGGCAGGCAGGCGGAGGTGCGGCTGCAGGTCAGCCACCTGATCCCGCGCTGCGGCCACGCGGGCAGCCTGCGCTGCGTGGAGATCGTCGACGAGGCGCGTGCCGCCGGCCAGGACGTCGCCTTCGACATGCACACGCGCCTGCACGGCACGACGATGCTGAGCACGCTGCTGCCGCCCTGGGCGCTCAAGGACGGGCCGCAGGGCCTGCGCCGGCATCTCGCCGATCCCGTGCAGCGCGAGCGGATCCGCAACTACAGAAGCCTGATCCTCTCCGTCCGCGACTGGGACAAGGTGATCCTGCTCGACGTGCCCGGTCGGCCGGACGTGTCGCGCCGCACTTTTGCAGAAATCGGCCGCGAGCGGCAGCGCGACCCGCACGATTGCGCGCTGGACATCCTGTCCGACGAGGCGGAGGCGCTGCACCGGCCGATGGTGCTGCTTTCGGTCTACGACGAGGACCTGCAGAAGCTGGCCTTCGGACATGCACTCTGCTCTCCCGCCTCCGACGCCACGGCGCTCGCCCCCGACGGCCCGCTCGCCGGCAGCAGCTTCCATGGCGCCTACACCTGGGCCGCCTGGTTCTGGCGCCGCGTCGTGCGCGAATGGCGCTTGCTGACGCCGCAGGAAGGCGTGCGGCGCCTCACCGCTCATCAGGCCCGCATACTGGGCCTTTACGATCGCGGCTCGCTGGTGGCCGGCGCGCGCGCCGACATCGCCGTTTTCGACCCGGAGAAATTCGGCGAGACCGGGACGATCTTCGAGCCGAACCAGATCGCCGCCGGCATGCGGCACGTCGTCGTCAACGGCGTGCACACGCTGGCCGACGGCGTGCTGACCGGCCGGCGCGCCGGAAAGGTGCTGCGCATGCCGAATTGAAGTGCTTATCAACGACAACAACAGGGGAATGAAAATCATGAGACTGACGCGATTGCTTTCTGCCGCCGCCCTGGCGCTCGTGGCCTGGTCGGCCGCCGCCTCGGCACAGACGATCTCCTTCCGGCTCGGCACGGTCGACGCGCCGACCAGCCATTCCGGCGCCGGCGCCAACGCCTTTGCCGAAGCGGTTGCGCGCCTGTCGAACGGGCAGATGACGGTGCAGGTCTTCCATGCCGGCCAGCTCGGGCCGATCCCGGAGCAGATCCGCAACGTGCTGGCCGGGACCCAGGACATGCACCTCCTCTATCCGGAGTTCATGACCAACTTCCTCGATGAGACCAGGGTGATCTCTGCGCCCTACGTCTTCCGCTCGCCGGCGCATCAGCAGGCCTTCTTCAAGAGCGACCTGTTCAAGCCCGCCATGGACAAGCTCGCCGGTCTCGGCGCGATGGTGCTGGACGAGGAGTGGACCTGGTGGCAGCTCGATCCGCGCGGCCTGATTGCGGTGCGCCCGATCCTGACGCCGGACGAGCTCAAGGGCCTGAAGCTGCGCATCTGGGAGTCGCGCACCGCCATCGAAACCTGGCGTGGCTTCGGCGCCGACACCATCGTCGTGCCCCGGCCCGAAATGTACCTCGCTTTCCAGCAGGGCATCATCGAGGGCGGGCCGGAGACCATCGGCATCGCCGTCGACCAGCGCAATGTCGAGGTGGCCAAGCACTGGACGCGGACGGACGAGTACTTTCAGATCATCAACGTGATGATGAATTCAGCGAAGTTCAACGCGCTCACGCCCGAGCAGCAGGGCATCCTGAAGCAGGCGGCAAAGGAGGCCGGCGAAGTCTTCAGGAAAGCGTCCGAGGCAGGCTTCACCGAGAAGCGGGAGCGTGCAGAAAAGGAGTTCGGCGTGACCATCCACCAGCCCGATCTCGGTCCGTGGCGCGCCAAGGCGCCGGCCATCGTCGAGGCGCTCGAGGCCGACGGTACGATTCCCAAGGGACTTGCCGCCAAGGTTGCCGAGATCAAGTCGGAATGACGGCGGCCGGATCGCTGGGCGCGGCTGTCGACCGGATAGGTGGAGTTTATCTGGGCTTCAGCCGCCTCGTCCTGCTGGCGGTCTCGATCTTCATGTTCGCCACCATGGTCGTGGTGAATGCGGTGGAGATCGCCGGCCGGGCGCTGTTCTCGACCAGCTTCTCGTGGGTTCAGGAGATTTCGATCCTGGCGGCCATGTGGGTGTATTTCTTCGCCTACGCGCTGGTTGCGAAGAACAACGAATACATCCGCATCGACCTCATCTCGCGCTACCTGGCTCCCGCAGCCAATCGCGGGCTGGACGCCTTTGCCCGGCTCGTGGTGCTGGCGTTCCATGCAGTGGTGCTGTGGTTCGGCATCGAGACCTTCCGGTTCCTCGGCCTGTTCACGACCAGCGTTCTCGACTGGCCCGAATCGCTCTTCGTGCTGCCGATCGTGCTCGGCAGCGCCGATATCGTCCTGACGGAAGCCATCCGGCTGCGCGGCATTCTTCTTGGCAGGCCGCAGCCGACGCCACCTGACACCCCGCCGCAGACGGAGTAGCCGCATGGCGACATTGGCGATGATCGTTGTGCTGCTCGGGCTGATGCCGCTCAGGGTCCCGGTTTGCGTGGCGATGGGCTTTTCGGCGATGGCGGGCCTGATGATGCTGGGCATGCCGCTCAACACCCTGGTGCGCTACATGGCCACTGACGTACGCTCGGTGCCGCTTCTCGCCATCCCGTTCTTCGTGCTGACCGGCAGCCTGATGAACGAGTTCAACATGACCTCCCGCATCTTCGACTTCCTGAAGGCGCTGGTCGGCTATTTCTCCGGCGGGCTGGCCCAGGCGGCCGTGCTCGCAGCCCTCGTCTTCGGCGGCATCTCGGGATCCGCGATCGCTACCATCGCCGGGCTGGGCGTCATCACCGTGCATGCCATGCGGCGGGCCGGCTACCGGCCCGAGTTTTCCGCCTCGCTGGTCATTGCCGGCTCGCTGATGGACCCGCTCATCCCGCCGTCGATCATGTTCATCATCTATGCAGTGCAGATGAATGTCTCGGTGGCAGACCTTTTCGTGGCCGGCATCGTGCCGGGGGTAATGCTGGCCGTGCTGCTGATCGCCAACAACATCGTGCTCAACCGCACCGGCATCGAACGCTTCCCGCCGGCGCAGGCGCCGTCCGCCCGCGAGTTCGGCCGCAGCCTGCTCGCCGGCCTGCCGGCGCTCCTGACGCCGATTGTCATCATGCGCTCCATGACGACTGGCGTCGTCACCCCGACCGAGGCGAGCGTGCTGGCCGTGCTGTACACCTTGCTGCTCGGCGTGCTGCATCGGGAGATGAGCTGGGAGCGGCTGCTTCGCGGCTTCGAGCAGTCCGTGCGAGGCACCTCGCTGATCATGTACATCACTGCGCTCGGCAGCGTCATGGGCTTCGTCATGACCTCCGAAGGGGCGGCGCAGGCCGCGGCCGAATGGATGGTGCAGTTCACCGACAACCGCTACGTGGTGCTCACGTTGGTGGTGCTGGCCCTGCTCTTCCTCGGCATTTTCCTTGAGGCCGTGCCCGTCATGCTGATCTCGGTGCCGCTCTTCGGGCCGCTGGTCGTGGCCTATGGCGTCGACCCCATCCATTTCGGCGTCGTGCTCACTTTCGCGATCGTGCTCGGCATCGTGCACCCTCCGATCGGGTTGGGCATCTTTGCCGTCTGCGCCACGACCAAGCTGAAGATGGGGCCGGTGGTGCGAGCGACGCTGCTGTTCTATCCGGTGTTCGTGCTCTGCCTGCTGCTGCTGATGTTCGTCCCGGCGCTCTCGACCTGGCTGCCGCAGGTTCTGCTTCACGACTGACGGCCGCTGCCGGGGCGGGTTCATCGCCCTGCGTCAAAAGGGCGCAACGCCAGCGCAGCAACGAGCATATCCGCAGGAAGCGGAAACCACTCTTGGTCCGGGTTGGAGCGCCCTGGCTGCTCTCTACGGCATGTCTCCCAAAAGTGGCCCCGGTTTTGGACCAAGAGACATGCGCAAAATCAAAGACCTAAGGCATGTCGCGTGAATCCCAATTCACGCGACATGCTTTAGGCCCAGACCCGGTTACGGCCGAGGCGCTTGGCCTGATAGAGCTGCTTGTCGGCGCGGCGGTAGAACTCATCCGGAGTTTCACGGCCGTCCCAGACGGCCAGCCCGACACTCGTCGTCACCTTGAGCTTGACCGTGCCGGCGACCACCGTGGTCGCAGCCACCGCCTTGCGGATGCGCTCCGCCAGCTTGGTCAGCATGTCGACGTCGAGATTGGGCGCCACGACGGCAAATTCCTCGCCGCCCATCCGCGCCACCACGTCGTGGTAGCGCGTCATGTCCTTGAGGCAGTTGGCGACCGCCTTCAGAACCTCGTCACCGACATCGTGACCGTGCGTGTCGTTGACCTGCTTGAAATGATCGAGGTCGAGGATCATCAGGCCGAGCGGCTTGTCGATGCGCCGGAACTCGCCGATGTACTCCTTGAGCGCGTCGTCGAAGTAGCGGCGGTTCTGCATGCCGGTCAGCGGATCGGTGAGCGCCGCCTGCTGCAGGGTCTCGGAGCGGGCGCTGAGCGATTCCGTCATGGCGCGCAGCTTGCCCTCCTCGCGCACCTGGGTGCGCAGCAGCGGGTAGATGAAGAAGACTCCGAAGAAGAGCGCGGTGGCGAGCAGCACGCCGGTGCCGAAAAGCAGCTGGCCGAGATAGCCGAGCTCGGCGAGCCGCGTCGGCTGATCCAGCGCCGCGGCGACGTCTTCCAGCGTGCTGTGCGCATGCACAGTGATCACGCCCGCCGCGAGGATCACGACGATGAAAACGAAAAACGCGGACTCCGACTTATGGAAACGCATCTGCTACCCTGCAACTCGCCGACTTATTGCACCAGCGCACTTACGCTGGGTTAATACCTCGCAACCGAGGCGTGAAAACTTACGTGCACGTCAGGTGATACTGGACGCGGCTTCGAGCCTTTCGACGCGCTGCCATTCCGGCCCGAACTGGTGGCGGAACCACGTAGCCTGGCGCTTGGCATACTGCCGCGTCGCGATCTTTGCACGCTCGATCGCGTCAGCCTCCGACATCGTGCCGGCGAGCACGCCGGCCAGCTCACGTACCCCGATCGCCTTCATTGCCGGCAGTTGCGGATCGAGCTGCAGCGCGATCAATCTTTCCACCTCGGCCAACGCTCCGCGCTCGATCATGCCGTCGAAACGCCGGTTGATCCGCCCGACAAGCTCCGCGCGATCGGGTTCCACCACCAGGAAGCGGGAACTTGCCCGGTCGATCAGCGGCCTGCCGCGCTCGGCCTGCCAGTCGAGGATCGACCGTCCGGAGTGCTCCAGCACCTCCAGCGCGCGCACCAGCCGCTGCCCGTCGGAAGCATTGATGACGAGCGCGGCCCTGGGGTCTTCCCGCATCAGGGTGCGGTAAAGTCGGGCGGCGCCGCGTTCATTCAACTCGTAGCGCCAGCGATCGCGCACGTTCTGCGGGATTTCTGGCATGTCGGACAGGCCTTCAGCCAGCGCGCGGAAGTAAAGACCGGTGCCCCCGACGAAGACAGGCGGGCGCCGCGCAAACGCGCCGGCCTCGTAGAGCCGCTTCACATCGCGCAGCCAGAGGCCGGTCGAATAGGGCGTCGACGGGTGCACGTGCCCGTAGAGCTCATGCGGCGCACGCTGAAGCTCCTCAGGTCCCGGCCGCGCCGTGATGATCTCCAGCACCGAATAGCCTTGCATGGAATCGGTGTTGACGACGACACCGCCGGTTCGCTCCGCCAGCTCGAGCGCCGCGGCCGACTTGCCGCTCGCCGTCGGCCCCGCTATCAGGGTCGCGCCCCTGACGAGGCCACCACCGGCCTCGCTTCCCGCGGAATGATCCCCAGTGGAATGATCGATGTCCCTTGTCGCCACGCTGATCTCGGCTCCGAAGGCGCGCGCGCTCACGCCCGAAATTGCGCATAAGGCCGCCGCAGCCGTCGGCGCAAGCGCTATCGACGTGCTGGCCGACCAGGTTGCGGCCGATCTGCATTTCCAGTCGGATGACGGCGCGGCCGAGCTCGCGTCAAGGTTGCGGGAGGTTCTCGCCGGGCAACCCCTCGACCTCGCCGTGCAGGAGGAAACGACGCGGCGCAAGAAAATCCTGATCGCCGACATGGATTCGACCATGATCGACCAGGAATGCATCGATGAGCTGGCCGACGAGATCGGCGTCAAGGACAGGGTAGCGGCGATCACCGCCCGCTCGATGAACGGCGAGATCGCCTTCGAGCCGGCCCTGCGCGAGCGCGTCGCGCTGCTGAAGGGGCTGGAAGTCGCCGTAGTCGACCGCATCGTCGACGGGCGGCTGACGCTCGCCGCCGGCGGACGCGAGCTGGTCGCCACCATGAACGCCAACGGCGCCTGGACGGCGCTTGTCTCCGGCGGTTTCGACGTCTTCACCAGCCGCATCGCCGGCAAGCTCGGCTTTGCCGAGAACCGGGCCAATCGGCTGATCGAGGAAACCGGCCGCTTCAGCGGCCTCGTCGCCGAGCCGATCCTCGGGCGTGTGGCGAAAGCGGACGCGCTGCTCGACATCGCCGCGCGGCTCGGCCTTTCACCGGCCGATGCGATCGCGGTCGGGGACGGCGCCAACGACCTCGACATGCTGCGGCTCGCCGGCACCGGCGTTGCCCTGCACGCCAAGCCCGTCGTGGCCGCCGAGGCCAAGGTGCGCATCGACCATGGCGACCTCACCGCGCTGCTCTACCTGCAGGGCTATCGGTGGGAAGAATTCGCATCATAAGAAAGGCGGCCCGCAAGCCGCCTTTCGTTTCAATAGCTTAGCCGCCTTTGCGATCACTCCATCCGGATCGTCACGAAGCGCAGCTCACCGCTCTTCGAGGCGAGCATCAAAAGCGCGTTCTTCCGGCCCTGCTCCTTCAGCGCCGCAATGCGGTCCATCGCGTCCTTCGGCGACGACACGGATTCCTGCGCGATCTCGGTGATCACCTCTCCGGCGACCACGCCGCGCTCGGCGGCGATCGAGTTCGGCGCCACTTCGGTCACGACCACACCGGACACGTCCGGCGAGATGCTGAACTGGGTGCGCGTCTCGTCATTCAATTCCGCGATCGTCATACCGAGCACGCTCGCCGTCGAGACGGCCTTGTCCTCGTCGCCGCCGGCGGGAGCGCTGGCTTCCTCGGTGAGCTTTTCCCCATCCTCGAGCCGGCCGAGCGTCACCTGCACGGTCTGCTCGACGCCCTTGCGGATGATCACCACGTCGACGGCCTTGCCGACGGGGCTGTCGGCCACCACGCGCGGCAGGTCACGCATCTCGCGCACCGGCTTGCCGTCGAACGTGACGATCACGTCGCCCGGCTGGATGACGCCATTGTCCACCGGCCCGCCCTTGATCACGCCGGCGACCAGGGCGCCGCGCGCATTATCCATGCCGATCGATTCGGCGATCTCGTCGGTCACCGGCTGGATGCGCACGCCGAGCCAGCCGCGCCGCGTCTCGCCGAACTCGCGCAACTGGTCGATCACGCCGAGCGCCAGCTTCGAGGGGATCGAAAAACCGATGCCGATCGAGCCGCCCGAGGGCGAGATGATCGCCGTGTTGATGCCGATGACCTCGCCATGCATGTTGAACAGCGGGCCACCCGAATTGCCGCGGTTGATCGCCGCGTCGGTCTGGATGAAGTCATCATACGGGCCGGAATTGATGTCGCGGTTGCGCGCCGACACGATGCCGACCGTGACGGTGCCTCCGAGCCCGAACGGGTTGCCGATCGCCATCACCCAGTCGCCGATGCGCATTGCGTCGGAATCGCCGAACTTCACCGCCTTCAGCTTCTTCAGGCTCGGATCGACCTTCAGCACCGCGAGGTCGGTCTTGGTGTCCTTGCCGATCAGTTCCGCCCTGAGCTTGGAGCCGTCGGCGAAGTTCGCTTCGATCTCGTCGGCATCGGCGATCACGTGGTTGTTGGTAATGATGATGCCCTGCTCGGCGTCGACCACGAAGCCGGAGCCGAGCGATTGCATCTTCTGCTGACCACCGCGGCCGCCGCCGCGGTCATTGAAGAAATCATCGAAGAAATCCTGGAAGGGCGAGCCTTCCGGAAGCTGCGGCATCGGCACGGCATCCGGGTTCTCGTCGCCCTTCACCGTTGTCGAGGTCGAGATATTCACCACCGCATCGAGCAGCCCCTCGGCGAGGTCGGCCACCGATTCGGGACCGTTGCCGGGGACCGGAGCTGCCTGGGCGAAGGCGGGCAGCGGCGCGGCGGCAAGCGACGCCACGGCGACGGCTGCCAGCATGGTGCGGCGGAACAAAGGGAGGATGGGGTTGGTCTTCATTGCTTCTTGCCTCCCGGCAGTGCCTGAAACTTGGGGAATCTTGGCTTGGCGCTCACCGGATCAATCCCAGTAGAATAGGGCGCGTTTGCGGCCAAGCCAACGCGGCTTCGAGCAGAATGGCCTAGCGCAGCCACGCCTGAGCGTTCAAGCCTTTGTTATCGCAGCCGGCTCGAGACGGCCGCCGGCGCGCTGTCCGGCACCAGAGCGCGTCGACGGATCCTGCGTTACCCGCGCGACAACCACACCACGCCGACACCCGCCGCGACGGCGAGCAGCCCGCCAATTCTCAGCGTGTTTTCTGGCGAGGCAAGCACCTCGCTTGCGAGCCGCCGCGCCAGATTGGGAAAGCCGCCATAGATCACGCCCTCGATGACGAGGACGAGACCCAGGGCGGCTATGAAGTCCGTCACCCGCGGACCTATTGCGCGGGTGCGGGTTCCGATCCGCCGGCAGCCGGCAATGCGGCGCCGGCATTGGGCGCAGGCGTCGTGGCGCCGGTGGCTCCGCCGTCAGGCGGCGTGGTGACCGCCGGCGGCGTCGTGGCGGGCGGCGTCGTCTGGCCGTTGGCGCTGCCGAAATAGCGGAAGAAATCCGAATTCGGCGACAGAACCATCGTCGTGCCCGAGGGGTCGAGCGCCTGCACATAGGCGCTCATCGAACGATAGAACTCGAAGAACTCCGGATCGCGCTGGAAGGCGGCGGCGAAGATCGCGTTGCGGTTCGCCTCGCCCTCGCCGCGCAGGATTTCCGATTCCTTGCGCGCCTCGGCGACGATCTCCACCACCTCGCGGTCGGCGCGGGCGCGGATGCGCTGCGCAGCCTCGCGGCCGCGGGCCCTCAGCCGCTCGGCTTCGGCAAGACGCTCAGCCTTCATGCGGTCATAGGTCTGCTGCGAGACTTCCGCCGTCAGGTCTGTGCGGCGGATGCGAACGTCGGCGATCTCGAGGCCGAGCGAGGTTGCGTCGGGGCGCAGTTGGTCACGCACCTCGCGCATCATCGCCGCGCGCTCTTCCGACAGCGCCGCCTCGAAACCGCGCAAGCCGTAGACGCGGCGAAGCGCTGCGTCGAGACGGGTTCTCAGCCGCTGCTCGGCAAGCTGAACGCTTCCCGACACTTCCGAACGGAACACCCGAGGATCGCTGATCCGGTAGGTCAGGAAGGCGTCGACCTCGTAGAACTTGCCCCCGGAAACCTGCACGCGGATGTTGTCGAGGTCGAAACGCAGCAGCCGGTCGTCGATGATCTGCACATTGTCCGCCTCGAAGAAGGAGAACGGCGCCTTGAAGTAGATGCCGGGCTCGCGCTTCACGTCCACGATCTGGCCGAAGCGCAGCACGATCGCCTGCTCGCGCTCGTTGACGACGAACACGGACGAATAGATGAGGAAAAGAACGACGGCGGCGATGACGCCAATGACGGGAAGCCTGTTCATTGGTTTTCTCCCGTCGCGCGACGCTGCAGCTCAGGCAGGGGCAGGTAAGGCACGACCCCCTGGCCGGACTCGTCGACGATCACCTTGTTGGAACCGCGCAGGATGCGCTCCATCGTCTCGAGGAACAGCCGCTTGCGCGTCACGTCGGGCGCCTTGGCATACTCTTCATAGACGGAAACGAAGCGCTGCGCCTCGCCCTCGGCTTCCTGCACGACGCGGTTCTTGTAGCCGGCTGCGTCTTCGCGGATCTGAGCCGCCTCGCCGCGTGCCTGGCCGAGCTTCTGGTTGGAGTACTGGTTGGATTCTTCGACGAAGCGATCCTCGTCCTGCTCGGCGCGCTGCACCTCGTCGAACGCGTCGGCCACCTCGCGCGGGGGTGCCGCATCCTCGATCGAGATGGCGTTGACGGTAATGCCGGCGCCATAGGCATCGAGCGTCGTCTGCACGATCTGGCGCACATTCTCGGCAATACCCTGGCGGTCGTCGCGGAAAATGTCCTGCGCCGGGCGGCGGCCGACGGCCTCGCGCATGGCGCTCTCGCCGATCTGGCGCACGATGTCGTCCGGGTCGGCGACGTTGAAGAGATAAGCCCTCGGGTCGCTTACACTGTAGGCGACGGAAAATTTGACATCGACGATGTTCTGGTCACCCGACAGCATCAGCCCGGTTGCGTTGTTGCCGCGCGGATCGCCGATGGCGATGAGCTTCTCGGCGGTATTCGCCTTCTCGACCGTCTCAATCGGCCACCAGTGGAAGTGCAGGCCGGGCTCGGACAGCTCCTCCTTCGGCTTGCCGAAGCGCAGCTCGACCGCAAGCTCGTCCGGCTGCACCGTATAGATTGCCTGGAAAAGCCAGAAGGCGAGCACCAGGATGGCGATCAGGCCGAGAAAGGCCGGGTTCATCCCACCGCCGCCCGGCAGTGCGCGCTTCAGCCGATCCTGGCCGCGGCGGATGATGTCCTCGAGGTCGGGCGCCTGGCCCTGCGGGCCCTGCGGCCCGCGCGGTCCCTGCCCCCATGGGCCACCGCCGCCGCCATTGTTGCCGCCGCCGCCACCCCACGGGCCGCCGCCACCGCCGCCGCTTTGATTATTCCAGGGCATTGAAGTCCTTTCGGTTGATCGAGCGGCCAGGACGGTGCTCGGGCTCCCATACGTTGTATGTTTTGACCTTCTATAGGATCGCAGCCGCCGGCTTTCAACGCGGCAGGCGGACAGGCAAACAAGATAAGGCTGAAATAAAGGCGGTCTTTGGAGCGCCCTGCAGCGCTTTCGCACGCAAAAAGCGCTCCCGGCGTCGTTTTGGCGCACACCCGGCAGATCCGCTACGCCGACGCAGGCGGGTTCCAGTTTTCCGGGTTTCGCTAACGCCGCTGGTAGACCACGTGGCGGGTCGGATGGCTGTCCTTCTCGCCCGCCGGCACGTCCTCGCTGCGCACGACTTTCCATGTCGCCGGATCGATCGGCGGGAAGCGTGTATCGCCGTCGAAGGCGGCAAGCACATGGGTGACGTAGAGCCGCTCGGCCTTCGGCAAGGCCTGGGCGTAGATCTCGCCTCCGCCGATGATGCAGATTTCGTCGGCCCCTTCCATGCAGCGCCCCCGCACGCGGCCGAGCGTCAGCGCATCGTCGAGCGAGCGCACGACCTCGGCGCCCTCAGGCCGATAGGCCGGGTCGCGGGTCATCACGATGTTGAGGCGACCGGGCAGAGGGCGCTTGGGAAAACTTTCCCAGGTCTTGCGGCCCATGACGACGGGTTTTCCCATCGTCAGGGCCTTGAAGCGCTTCATGTCCGTCGACAACCGCCAGGGCAGGCCGTTGTCGCGCCCGATCACCCCATTCTCGGCGATGGCGACATGGATGACGACATCCATTACTCGCCGGAATCCCCTGCCCCGCCGGTCGGGGTTTTCGCCTGATCGAAGGAATGCCGCACGCCTTGCTTGGGGCCGGGGATCAATTCGCGGTTCGCCATGGCGGCAGTCGGTGACAGCGAGCGGTCGGCGCTCGCTTCGGTATTGGAGCCGTCGTCCCAGCGCTTCAGGATGAGGATGTCGATGTCGCGCGCCGGGTAATAGTCGGTCGCGTTCACCTCGAAGGTGGTCGGTCCGGTCTTCTTCACGCCGTCGCCGCAGAAGGAGACGATGTTTTTCGGGTCTCCCTTGTCGACGATCAGCTTGAACTTGCCGATCACGCCGGTCGACCAGTTGCCGCCGGTCGTCAGCACGTAAGACAGGCGGGTCTCGTAGAGCGGCGGGTAGCCGTCCGGATTTTCCTTGGCCGACTTCAGGATTGCCTTCTTCACCGGCTCGTCGAGGCAATATTTCTGCAGGTAGCGGTCGTATTCGCCCTGGAACTTGCCGTCGAAGAAGAAGGTCAGGCCGGAGGTGCCGCCGACGCTCGGCTTGTAGGTGTGCGAAACGTTTACCTTCTTGCCGGCCGGGAAATTGGCGTTCCACCAGAAGGTCGAGCGCAGTTGCCAGAACGGGAAGCGCTCCTTCGATACGCCGCCATTGCCGTCATCCCAGCCCGGCACGATGATCATTCCGCGGTCGACCCAATCCGCCGCTTCGGCGTCGGAGAGCTTCGCTAGCGCCTGCTCGGCATTTTCGGCAAAGGGGTTGAGAGGGATGCCCTTGGCCTCGAGCTCCTTGGTGACATCGACACCGACCGCAAAGGCCTTCTGCTCGAGATTGGCATTCACCGCCTTGCCGTCCATCGTCACCGTGAAGTCGACGAAATTGTCGCTGATGCTGGTCGGGATTCCCGGCATCCAGAACGGATTGCCCTCGATCGCCGGCATCGGGAAAGCGACGATGGTGTTGACGTCGGTTTCCTGGTGATTGGTGAAGACATAGTCGACCTTCACCTCGTTCTCGGAGATGAACAGGTCCTCGCTGTCCATCGAGATCGCGTCGGTGCGCGACAGGATCAGGCCTCCCGTGCCGAGCTCGGCGGTGGAGTCGTTTGCGAGCGCCGGCAGCGGCGCGCTGGCAAGCAAGGCGAGGAGCAGACGGCGAAGCATTTTAAACCCCCAGGAAGCGGTTCGGAATGGCTGGACGCTCAGCCGCGATTCCGGCGCAATTGCGGCCCGTCTCCGCCCGATTTGCCCGCCCGGCCGAAGCACCCAGAAATGGTCTTTGCTCACACCGCGATCGGCGCGCGGATGGTGGCATCGGCGACATAGCCCTCGAGCCGGAAATCCTCGAAGCGGAAAGCGAAAAGATCCTTCACCGCCGGGTTGATCCACATGGTCGGCAGCGGCTTGGGAGTCCGTTGCAGCTGTTGCCGCGCTTGCTCGAAATGATTGTGGTAGAGATGCGCGTCGCCCAGCGTATGCACGAACTCACCCGGCTTGAGCCCGGTGACCTGCGCCACCATCAGGGTAAGCAGCGCATAGGAAGCGATGTTGAAAGGCACGCCGAGGAAGATGTCGGCCGAGCGCTGGTAGAGCTGGCAGGACAGTTTTCCATCCGCCACGTAGAACTGGAACAGGCAGTGGCAGGGCGGCAAGGCCATCGCCTCGATCTCCGCCGGGTTCCAGGCGCTGACGATCAGCCGACGCGAATTCGGATTGGTCCGGATGTCGCTGATCAGATTGGCGATCTGGTCGATGGTTCCACCGTCCGGCGCGGGCCAGGAACGCCACTGCGAGCCATAAACCGGGCCGAGATTGCCGTTCTCGTCCGCCCATTCGTCCCAAATGGTGACGCCGCGGTCGCGCAGGTATTTGACGTTCGTGTCGCCGGCAAGGAACCAAAGCAGCTCATGAATGATCGATTTCAGGTGCAGCTTCTTGGTGGTGAGCACCGGGAAACCGCGCCCCAGGTCGAAACGCATCTGGTAGCCAAAGATCGACCGCGTGCCCGTGCCGGTGCGGTCGGGTCGGTCAAAACCGCTTTCCAGCACGTGGTCGAGCAGGTCGAGATACTGGCGCATCGGTCTTTCCGCGATTCGAGGCGGTGCATTATAAACCGGGCCCGGCGCCGCGGCCACGCCTGACGAGGATATCCCCGCTGGCGCTTCCCATTCGCGCTGCGCCTCCCTATATAGGACGCGTCAGCTTGCTGACTATGGCGATAAACGGCCGATGCAATAAACCATTCGGACCCGGGGGCGGTACCCGGCGCCTCCACCAGAAACCGCCGAGCCTTGGGAAAAGGCAAATCTCGGCGGCTCCTGATGGGGGCGAAACAGGATCGACGAGGGTGTAAAGATCGCGCTTTTGCCCGGCATTGTACCACCGTTATCGGGCTAACCTTATAGTTGCCAACGACAACTATGCTGAGGCACGTCTCGCTGCTTAATGCGGCGCGATAGTCTCAATTCAAGCCCTAGGGGGTAGCACCTTTAGGCGGGGTCCGGAGGCACCTGGCAACAGAAGCCTCCACTTTCCCTTCCCCCCTCAGCAATCAGTTCGGCCTGCCGCGATCGGCATGCTCCGTTCCGCGCATTTGGTGCGGCGGCGCTTGCCGTCCGCGGCATCGCCCGAGGAGAAAGCATGCCGCAAGATCTGGACCGGTTTTTCGTCATCACCGGTGGCCCGGGTTCGGGCAAGACCACGCTGCTCGACGCCCTGGCAGCAGCCGGTTTCGCGACTTTGCCGGAAGCCGGCCGGGCCATCATCCGCGATCAACTGGCAATTGGCGGCTCAGCCCTGCCCTGGAGCCATCCGGAGCTTTTCGCCGAGCTCATGCTGTCCTGGGATTTGCGCTCCTATCGGTCCGCCCGCTCCGAGCAGGGTCCGGTGTTTTTCGACCGCAGCGTCGTCGACCTGATCGGTTACCTGCGGCTGAGCGGCATCGGCGTGCCACGGCATTTCCGCAAGGCCGCGGAGACCTTGCGCTATCGGCGGCGCGTGTTCGTTGCGCCGCCATGGCCGGAAATCTTCGCCCAGGATAGCGAGAGGAAACAGTCGCTCGAGGAAGCACGGAAGACTTTTGACGCCGTTGCCGAAGCCTATGAAGAGCTCGGCTATGAACTCGTGCCGCTGCCGTTGGCGCCTGTCGGCGAGCGGCGCGATTTCGTGTTGAGGGAGGCAGGGCTTCTTCTGCCTTCGCCAAGCACTTTCGCCTGACGCTGCGGCATCACGAAGGCGCGGAACTTCGTGGGTCGCCCGACGTTGTGGTGGCCGCGCAAAGCCATAAACGCATCGGAGAAAAACATGGAGCTGAAGCGTGATGACGCCCCTTGCGGCGTACTCAATCCACGAGATCTGAAGATGCTGCAACGGGTGCTCGACCAGACGCTGCCCGCGGGCTCGACGGCCCAGGAGCGCGAATTCCGCGCTGCGATCCTGGTCAATCTGTTCAACGACGGCAAACAGACCGAAGCCGAGCTTGTTAGCGTCATGCTCGGAGCCGCGGACGAAGCTCCGAGCCTGGCTGCCTGAAGCAGACACCGCTTACGGCATGTCTCCCAAAAGTGGCCCCGGTCTTGGGACCAGGACAGGCGCAAAATCAATAGAACGAACGTATGTCGCGTGAATCCCAATTCACGCGACATGCTTTAGCGCGGGAACCTGCCGTTTTCCCCGCGACAAAACAATCGGAGCGCGTCCGCGATTAAAATCGCGAACGCGCTCCGAGACGCTGCAGCCGCTAATCTGCCGGGGCTTCGACAGGGGCGGAGAGGCTCCGGCGGCGGCCAAGCGTTGCCTGCGTCAGGGCAAAGGCGATCACGGCGCAGAGCGTGATTCCCGCGATCATCGGCAACGGACGGCCGTCGAAGAACACGCCGCTCACCGCCATGGCGACTGCGCCGGTGGCGAATTGCAGCGTGCCCATCAGGGCCGACGCCGTGCCGGCGATCGTGCCATGCTCTTCCATGGCGAGCACCGACGTCGACGGGATCACCAGGCCGAGAAAGCCGTAGCCGATGAAGAGCAGCACCGCCATCACGGCGAGGTCCTCGACGCCGGAGGCCATGATCGCGAAGAGCAGCACCATCGTTGCCGTGTAGCCGGCGACCGCGGTGCGCACGACGCGCGTCAGACCGAACCGTTCGGTCAGCATGCCGGTGAGCTGCGAGACGCTGAAGAAGGCAACCGCATTCACCGAGAAGAACAGGCTGTAGACGGTCGGCGACAGGCCATAGTGGTCGATCAGCACGAAGGACGAGTTCGACAGGTAAACGAAGAAGCTCGCCATGGCGAAGCCGCTGATGAAGCTCAAGCCGAGAAAATTCCAGTCACCGAGCAGGAAGCGATAACCCTTCAGCGCGCTGCCGAACGAGCTGCCGGCACGCTCTTGCGCCGGCCGCGTCTCGGGCAGCGACGCCCAGAGCAGGATCACCGCGACCGCCGCCGCCGCCGTCACGAACCAGAACACCGAGCGCCAGCCGAGCCCGTCGATGACGAGGCTGCCGGCGAGCGGCGCAAGGATCGGCGATACGGAGAAGACGAGCATCAGCAGCGACATCAGCCGCGCCGCTTCCGTGCCGGTGTGCAGGTCGCGCACCACCGCGCGCGGCACGACCATGCCGGCCGAAGCTCCGAGGCCCTGGATGAAGCGGAAGGCGATCAGCCACTCGATCGTCGGAGCAAGCGCGGAGCCAACGCCGCCGATCGCGAACAGGCCGAGGCCGAGGTAAAGCGGCGTCTTGCGGCCCACCATGTCGGACCACGGCCCGATCACGAGTTGGGCGAAACCCATGGACAAGAAGAAGACGAGCAGGCTCGCCTGCACCGCGCCGGTCGAGGCGGAGAGATCGGCGCCGATCGCCGGCAAGGCGGGCAGATACATGTCGATTGCGAACGGGCCGATCGCCGACAAAAGGCCGAGGACAACCGCAGTGCGGAGGAAGTTCGGGCTCATGATTTTTGCAACTTTCGGATTTGAGCATGACCCTGAAAAAGCAGCTTTCGGACCAGGGGATCATGCGACCAACAATTCTTTGGGACGACGCCGGGTTGACGGCGTGCGACTCCATGCCCACGTCACGGGCGAGCAGCATTGCTCGCACCGTTTCGATGAACCGCAGGCTCCTCCGGCGGGCGGATCGTCGAGGTGGTGTCCATATTTTTAGACATGCTTGTCTAAATCGTCAAGCAGATCTATATAAATTTCATGAACGCTCCTGACATTTGCGGGCCGCGCAGCCATCAGGCAAAACGCGAATCCATTCTGGATGCTGCCGCGCGCGTGTTCTGCCGCGAGGGTTTTGCCGGCGCCAACATCGACATGATCGCCGCCGAGGCGGGAGTGTCGCGGCAGACGATCTACAATCACCACCGCGACAAGGAGAATTTGTTCCTTGCGGTGGTGCGCGAGATCACCGAGCGCACCAACGCCGGCGTGTTCGCTACCCTTGCCACCTTCCCCGATCATCCGGTCGATCTCGAAGCCGAGCTCATCGACTTCGCGGTGCGGCTCAACCGCAACTGCATCTGCAACCGTGACGGCAAATTCCTGCGCAAGCTGATCCAGGCGGAAGGCGACCGTTATCCGGAACTGTTTGCACCCTGGCGGCAGGACGGACCCGGCAAGACTTGGGCCGCGCTTGCCGCTCGCTTTGCCCGCCTGGCGCATGCCGGCCATCTCGACATCGACGACCCCGATCTGGCGGCCCGCCAGTTCCTGGCGCTCAACAATGCCGATTTGCAGATGGCCTTGCTGCTCGGCGACGCACTCACCGACGAGGAGGTGAAGAAGTCCGCCACGAGCGCGATCAAGACCTTCTTGCGCGCTTACGGCCGCAAGCGGCCAGCGCCTGAGGCCGTGGAAGAATCGCCGCGCGCCGCGTGACCCGGCGGTACATAGGCCCTATATGCCGTTTGCGGCGGGCCTGACCTTGCATTACAGCTAAAGGCCATCGATTCACGGTTCGGAAATGGCCGACGACCTCATCCGTTACGACATTCTCTGTCAGGAAGCGTTGCGCGGTGTCATGCGCAAGGTGCTGACCGAAGTTGCACGCACCGGCCTGCCGGGCAATCACCACTTCTTCATCACCTTCGTCACCGGCGCGCCCGGCGTGCGCATATCGAGCCGCCTGCGTGAACGTTACCCCGAGCAGATGACCATCGTGCTGCAGTTCCAGTATTGGGATTTGAAGGTCACCGACGCCGGCTTCGAGGTCGGCCTGTCCTTTTCCGACGTGCCGGAGCGGCTGGAGATCCCGTTCTCGGCCGTGCGCGGCTTTTATGACCCGTCGGTCAATTTCGAGCTCGAATTTGACGTGAAGGCGGAAGCGCCGGCGCCGGTCGCCACGGCACCGGCGATCCGCAAGCCGGAAACCGTGCCGGCCAAGGCGCCGGCGAAAAAGCCCGAGCCGAAGGCCAAGGCGGAAACGCCGAAGCCGACCGTGGTGAAGCCCGTCCCGGAAAAGCCGAAGACCGAGGCGCCGGCCAAGAGTGCCGACGTCGTCTCGCTCGACGCCTTCCGCAAGAAGTAGAGCTGCAACCGGTGGCCGAGATCGTAAACCTCCGCCAGGCACGGAAAGCCAAAGCGCGCGCCGAGCGCGAGGCGCAGGCGACCCGCAATCGTGCCGTTTTCGGCCGCCCAAAAGCCGAGCGCGAGCTGGAGAAGAAACGCACCGAGCAGGCCGTCAGGCAGCTCGACGCGCACAAGCGCGACTGAGCCCGTGGCCTTCGTGCGCAAGCGGTCGGTGACGATCCGCGGCCATCGCACCAGCTTTTCCCTGGAACAGGTTTTTCTCGACGAGCTTCAGGCCATCGCCGCAGCGCGCGGCCGGAAGCTCGCGGCGCTCATAGCCGAGATCGACGCAGCGCGGCCGCGTGAGGCCAACCTCTCCTCGGCGCTGCGCGTCTTCGTGCTGGATTGCCTGAAACGCCGCGGCTGATCGTTCGCCTACTGCGTGCCCTGGAAAGATCTGAAGAAACCCTCGATGCCGCCAAAGACACCGCCACGCTGCCGTGGCTGAGGGTCGGGCAAGACATCTTCCTGGCGGGCTGCCTGGGCACGCTCCTCCTCGGCGAGCCGCAAGGCCTCCTCGGCCCTGCGCCGCTCGGCGTCCTGCCTTTCGGCTTCGATTCGTGCACGCTCCTCGGCCTCGGCGCGGGCCCTGGCAGCAGCCTCGGCCTTCTCACGCTGCGCTGCCTCGGCTCGGGCACGCGCCTCCGCTTCGGCACGCTCGCGTGCTTCCGCCTCGAGACGCAGTCTCTGCGCCTCTTCCTGCCGCGCACGCTCCTCCGCTTCAGCCTTGGCTTTGGCCTCGGCCTCGGCTTTTGCCTTCGCCTCGGCCTCGGCCCTGGCCTTTTCCTCCTCGGCGCGGCGCTTGGCCTCGGCTTCCGCGCGGGCGCGGGCGCGTGCTTCTTCCTCCTGCTTGGCCAGCGCGGCGGAAAGATTGTCGCGCTCGCCTTGCAGATAGGCGTAATAACGCACCTCGCGCCGCAGCCGCTGCTTTTCGAGCAGCACCGCCTGCATGCCTTCCACGCGCGCCTGCTCGATCTCGAGCGCGCGCTGGGTGAGGAACTGCGCCAGCGGTTCCGTATCGAACGAGGCGACAAGCGCCTCGAGCGGACCTTCGACCAGGTAGCGCACCAATGGCTCCGAGCCGACCAGCGCCTCATCGCCGGCGGCGTAGAGAATGTCGCCGCTCACGGCCACGCCACCGGTGCCGACATCCGCCCGCACCTCGGCGGTCACGGCCGCTTTCGGATTGTCCAACCGCACCGGCGGTGCGCGCAAGGTACCGTTGGCGATCGTGAAGGCGATCTCCGCCGCCGGCGTTGCGAAGGAGCCGCCTGAAACCAGCGCCGGGGCAAAATCGGCGACATTGGCCGCACTGATCTCGCGGCCTGCCTGATCTGCCCTGGCAATGAGCGCCGGCAGCGCATTCGGATTGACGCCTGCGACCTGCAGGTCCTTGAGCGCCGCCGTCCCGGAGCCGGACAGCGCCGTCATCATCGCGCTCACGGACTTGCCGCTGGCGCTGAGATTGGCGGAAATGTCAGCGCTCCCGGCGACGCCGGCCGCGGGGAAAAGCAGCCCGAGATCGGCGCCGGCGAGCTTGACCTGACCGGAAAAGAGCGCGGTGCCGGCCGTGTTCTTGATCTCAAACAGACCTGAGATCGCTCCGTCCGCCGCCTTGCCCTTGAGGTCGGCGACACGCAGGCCCTCCGTGTCGAGCCGCGCAGTCAGTTCAGCCTCATGCACCGAGCCGAGCATGCCGGCGGCAATCATGCCGGCCGACAGCCTGACCTCGGCGGAGAAAGGCGCCTGGACCTTCGGCAGGAACGGCGTCTCGGGCCAGTTGATCCCGTCGCTTTCCATCGCAGCATCGCCGAGCACCATGGCGATCGCCGGCGAAAGGTCGATCGCATCGGTGGAGATCGATCCGGTGAGGTGCGGCGCGCCGCCTTTCGGCAGCGTCGCCGTGAGCGAGCCGGCGATCGAGCCCTCGTCGATGGTCCCGCTGATTTCGTTCAGTGCCAGCGCGCCGGCCTCGAGCGTCAGATCGCCGGCGAGCTCCACCGGCATGCCGAGCCCCATGCCCGGCAGCACAAAGCCCGCCGTCATCAGCCACGGTTCGATGTCGGCGGCCGCGATACGTGCCGCGCCCTGCGCGGCAGGCCCGTTCTCGCCGAAGGACAGCGTGCCGTTGTAGGTTGCGAGCCCACCTTCGGATTTCAGCGAGAAGACGGTGTCGAGGCCGCCCGAGAGCGTACCCTTGGCTTCCAGGCTGGTCTCGGCAGGGCCCACCACGCCGAGCGGCAGCGTCGGAACACCATAGAGCGCCAGCAGCGTTTCGGCATTGTCGTTGCTCGCCGTGAAGCTGAGGTTGAAGGGTCTGTCGGCCGCGATCCTGGATCCCACCGTGCCGGAGGCGGTGAGCTGGAATTTGCCGCCGCCGAAGGTGCCGCTCGAGCTGAGCGCGATGCCGACGCCTTCGCCGTCGCCGGGCGCGACCGTCGTCAAAAGGTCGATCTGCGTGTCCTGGAAGAGGTCGGGGTAGAGAGCTGCGCGCCGCGCCAACTCCGCAATCACCGCATTGCCTGGATCGGCTTCGGCCAGCATCTTGACCAGCGGCGCGAGGTCGAGCGCCACGATGCCGGCGTCGATGTTGCCCGCCGGGCGAGAGGAAAAGTCGCGCAGCTTGCCGGTCGCGCTGACGGTTGCGCCTGCAAGCCCGCCGATCGAAAGGCGGTCGATCTCGAGCGTGCCCCCGCGAATTCTGAGTGCGGTGTCGACGCTGTCCGCGGTCAGGCCGGAGACCGCGACCGGCCCGGCCTTCAGCTCGACATCCACGTCGGTCTCCGCCGCGCGGTTGACGCCGGTGTCGCTGACGAACAGGGACGCAAACGCGTTCAGCCCTTCGAGGTCCAGCGCGCCGCCGTCGAGCTTGAAGGCGAGCGAGGGACGCGTCCCGGCGGGCTGCCGGCTGTCGATGCTGCCCGCGAATTTCGCACCGCCGAGCAGGAACTCGAGATTGTTGAAGACCTGCCGCTCGCGCGTCAGCTCGACATCGGCCTGAAAGCCGGCGTTCGGCAGGCGGCGGATCGCCTCGTCCACCTCCTGCGACACCCAGGCCGCGAAGCCGGAGGGCTGGCCGACGGCAAGCAGCAGCTTGCCCTTGAAGCCGATTGCCGTCTCGGCGCTGAGCAGGCCATTCGCCTCGAGCGTCGTGCGGCCTGGCAAGGTCGCGGTGAAAGTCTTGACCCTCCAATCCTGCCCGGCCGGTTCGGCCGAGATCTTCACGTCGCGGATTGTCGTGTCGCCGGCCACGACCGCCGGCAGGTTGATCTCGACGATTCCGGGGATGGTCGGCTTGGGCAGGTCGACCAGCACCGCTTCGAGCGCCGCGATGCGCTGGGCGATCGAGAGCTTCTCACCTTCCGGCGCCTCGGCGATGTTCTGGTCGAAGCGCACCTGCGCGCCTTGCGCCACGATCTCGAAACGCGGCTCCTCGCCAAGATCGATCAGGGCGCTGCCTTCGGCCGTGTAGGGGTCTTCCAGCGAGCCGGTCTCGAGCTGGAATTTCTCCACGCCCAGGCGGGCGTGGTCGAACGCAAAATTGCCCTTGAGCCGGTAGGGCGGCGGCAGATTTTCGCCCTCGCCGTCCGACTTGAGGGCAAAACTGGCGCCGCCGATGCCGCGCAGATCGTCCTTGCTGACGCTGCGTGCATCGACCTTGAACGTGCCGGCATAAGCGAGCGCGCCTTCCTTCACCGTCACGTCGCCGTCGGTCTCAATGTAGAAGGGATAGACGGCCGGATCGGCGGTGATGCGCACGCGCATCGCGCCGGTCTCGTTTGCCCTGCCGGTCGACACGTGCACGTCGGTGCGCGCGCCGTCGATGCGCATGGTTCCATCGATGCGCCACGGCCCTTCGAGCGAGCGCGCCGAAATATCCGTGTTGATCTCCGAAAGCAGGTGCTCCCGGCCGCTGGCGGTGTGCCGCAACACCACCTGCCCTTCGGTGACGGTCAGCTTCTCAAGCACGATGTTGCGCGCATCGAACGGCACCGAGGGCCGGACCGCCCAGTCGACCGTGCCATTGTCGGCGATGGTCAGGATCGCCTTCGGCCGTACCAGCCGCATGTCGAAGATCAGGATCTCGCCGGAAAGGAACGGCGCGAGCTCGGCGTCCATGGAGAAGGTCTCGACCGTCATGGCCGGCTCGCCATTCGGGCCGCCGGCCACCGAGACGTCGGAGAATGTCACCGAGGGAAAGGGCAACAGCCGCGCCTTGGCCTCGCCCTCGACCGTCACCTTGCGGCCGAGAATGGCGCTCGCCTCGCGCTCGAACTCAGTGCGGTAGCCGGTCCAGTCGATGAAAGGCGGCACGACCAGCGCCGCGGTCAGCACCAGAACGAGGAGGCCGCCGATGAAGACGAACAGCCGGGCCAGAACCTTTTCTCCCGCCGGAAATCAGGGAGGTGCACTCTACGCGCATCAGCGTGTCGATAAAGTGGCAATTTTCCGGGCAGGTTCCGCAAAAGGTCTGCTGCGGTTTTGTGCCAAGAATTTGCGATCACAAAGGAACCCAGCCTTGCATCCCGCGAAGCTGCGAGGGCCCTGCTCAAAAGCTGAGCATCTTGCCCGGGTTCATGATGTCGAGCGGATCGAGCGCTTGCTTGATCGCGCGCATCACGCTCAATCCGTGACCGTGCTCGGCATCGAGGAAGGCCATCTTGCCCTGCCCGACCCCGTGCTCGCCGGTGCAGGTGCCGGCCATCCCGATGGCGCGCATATTGAGGCGGGCGACGAATTCCTCTGCCTTGGCGATCTCGCCTGGATCCTGCATGTCCATCAGCACCAGCACGTGGAAATTGCCGTCGCCGACATGGCCGACGATCGGCGCCACGAGTCCCATCGCGGCTATGTCGGCCTCGGTCTCGGCAATGCAGTCGGCAAGCCGCGAGATCGGCACGCACACGTCGGTCGAAAGGCCCTTGGCGCCAGGCCTCAGAGTGAGCGAAGACCAGTAGGCGTCGTGGCGCGCCTTCCAGAGCTTTGCCCGCTCCTCCGCCACCGCGGTCCACTGGAACGGCCCGCCTCCGAATTCCGTGGCGATCTCGCCGAACATCTCTGCCTGTTCCTTGACCCCGTCGTCGGAGCCGTGGAACTCGACGAACAGGCACGGGCTCTCCGGATAGTCGAGCTTGGAATAGTTCCGCATCGCCCGCATCGACAACGCATTCACCAGCTCGATACGGGCGACCGGAATGCCGGCCTGGATGGTGGCGATGGTTGCGTTGCAGGCATCTTCGACGCTTGGGAACGGACACACCCCGCCCGAGATCGCCTGCGGGATGCCGTAGAGTTTCAAGGTCAGCGAGGTGATGATGCCGAGCGTGCCCTCCGAGCCGATCAGCAGCCGCGTGAGATCATAGCCGGCCGAAGTTTTCTTCGCCCGCGTTGCCGTCGTCACGGATTGCCCGTCGGCCATCACCGCGGTGAGCGCAATCACATTGTCGCGCATGGTGCCGTAACGCACCGCGTTGGTGCCGGAGGCGCGCGTCGCAGCCATGCCGCCGAGCGTGGCGTTGGCGCCGGGGTCGATCGGGAAGAACAGCCCGGTGTCGCGCAGATGCGTGTTGAGATCGATGCGCGTGACACCCGCTTCCACGGTGCAGTCGAGATCCTCGGGGTTGACCGCAAGGATGCGGTTCATGCGCGAGGTGTCTACCGAGATGCCGCCGCCCGGCGCGTTCACATGTCCTTCGAGCGAGGTGCCGGCGCCGAAGGCGATGACCGGCACGCGGTGGTCGGCGCAGGCGCGCACGATCACCTCCACCTCCTCCTGGCTTTCCGGAAATGCGACGCCGTCCGGAGCCTGCAGCGGAATGTAGGTGGTGGTGTGGGCGTGCTGCTCGCGGATCGACTGGCCGGTCTGGAAGCGCTCGCCGAAGCGCTGCCTGAGCACGCCGAGCACGGCCGCGATGCCTTCCTCGTTGCGCGGAACCTGCCTGAGGTCGCGTAAAGCCATGCATTCCTCCGCGAATGGGCCAGCGGCCGCCTTGGTCGCTGCCTACCGATTGGGTAGTGTCCAGAAACGATCCGCGCTGTCCAGCGGCCACACCGGAGAGAACACACGAATGAGCATCCCTGCCCCCTTCGTTTCCCGCCAGATGAAGGTCGAGAAGGACTGGATCGACTACAATGGCCACATGAACATGGCCTATTACAACGTGCTGTTCGATCGCGGCGCCGACGCTGCATTCGAAATGATGGGCATGGGCCCCGATTACCCGAAGGCTCGCAGCCTCACCACCTACACTGCCGAGCTGCATGTCTGCTATGTGCGCGAGCTGCACCTCGACGACCCCATCGTCGTCACGCTCCAACTCGTCGATCACGACGACAAACGCGTGCATTTCTACCAGGAGATCCACCACGCCGACGGCTGGCTGGCCGCCACCTCTGAAGTCCTGGCGCTGCACATCGACATGGCCGGCCCGAAGGTCGCGCCCTTCCCGCCCGATATCCGCGCCAAGGTGGAAGCGATGCGCGCGGCGCATGCCGGGCTGCCTACGCCAGAACGGGTCGGCCGCTCGATCGGCATCAAACGCAAGGCGGCTCAGCCCGTCTGAAGGCCTCGCAGCGAAGGCGCCCTGCGCCGATGGCTAATCAACCGTCCACGCCGCGACCACACCATCTGGCCGCCCCGTGATCGGATCGGTCTCAGGCAGCTTCAGCGTGGCTATGAGCTTCGCGGCTGCCTCGACCTCGATGTCGCCGGGCTTGACGATATCGCCGTCCTGCCCTGGCGGATAACCGCCAGCCATCTGGAAGTCCGCCGAGGAATCGAGCCGCAGGTGGCCGACGCCGGCCGGGATCACGCAGACATCGCCCTGCTCCACATCGACCTTGACGCCGTGATCGCCGCCAAAACCGATCCGGGCGCGCCCCGACACGCAGGCAAGCGCCTCGTGCCCGCGTGTGTGGAAATGCCAATAGGGAAACACCGTGTAGACCCAGGTGCCTTGCCAGCCATTCTTGCGAAAGAGCGCAGTCGCAGCCGCTCCGCTGCGCGCCACCGCCGGCAGCCTGCCCCTCCAGAAGACCAGCGGCAGGCGGCTGTTGGGGATGCCCGCGCCCGCCTCGAAGCGGAAAGTCTGCGCCTCGCCGATCATGTCATTCGCCCGCGGATATGGGCAGCCGTGCCGGCACCGGTGAGGACTGGATGATGGACGTGTTCGTCATCGCATGAGGAATGATCCTGTCGATCACCCGTTCCAGGTCGGCGACCGAGCGGACGTGCACGCGCGCTATGAAACAATCCTCGCCGGTGACGCGGTCGCAGAGCGCGATCTCGGGGATCGTCTTGATGATCTCGGCCACCGTGCCGAGTTGCCCGGGCACCGGCCGGATGCGCAGCCATGCAGCGAGCGGCAGGCCGAAGGCAGCCGGGTTGAGCTTCACCGCATACCCCTCGATCGTGCCGCGTTCCTCGAGCCGCCTGATCCGCTCCGAAACGCTGGGCGACGACATGCCGACCTTGCGCGCGATCTCCGCCACGGGCGTCCTCGCATCCTTGAGCAGCAACGCCAGGATGCGGTTGTCGACCGCGTCGAGATCGGCGCTTTCGCTTTTAAGCTGCTTCATGGCTTGCGGCTTCCATTCATAGCAGGAATGTTCGAATTCGGCTTAAGCTCATCATGCAGATTGGCACGATTGTCTGCAATGATCGAGGCATGAGCGCACAAGTCCAGGGAATGCCGTCGAAGCTTGCCGATCGCGTCCCGCCGCAGCTCTGGTTCGCTGTCAGCGCGATCTTCCACTATCTCGGGCCGGCCTTCGCCGTGCTGCTCTTCCCGCATGTCGGCGTGCTCGGCATGGCGTGGCTGCGCATTGCCTCCGCCGCGGCGATCTTCGCGCCGGTCACTCGGCCATGGCGGACGCTGCGCGAAGCCGGGCGGGAGCAGCGGCTCCTGCTTGTCGCCTTCGCGGCCTGCCTCGCCTTGATGAACTCGTCCTTCTACCTCGCGCTGGAGACGCTGCCCCTGTCGCTGGTCGCAGCCATCGAGTTCGTCGGCACGATCGGCGTAGCGCTGTACGGCCTCAGGACCCCGCGCAATCTGGCTGCGTTGGCTGTCGCCGGCATCGGCACGTTTCTTCTGCTGGACGTGCGCTGGTCGAGCGATCCCTGGGGCCTGTTCTGGGCCTTGCTCAACGGCGCATGCTTCGTGCTCTACATCGTGCTCGGCCATCGGCTGGCGCGCTCCGGCGCGGCGAGCGGCATCAGGAACCTCGGCGCCGCGATGGCGATTGCGTTCCTGTTCGTGCTGCCTTTCGGTTTCGGGCAGGCAGCAGCCGCCTTCGCCTCGCCCGCACTGCTCGCCGCCGCCATCGGCGTCGGCATCTGCTCCTCGGTCATTCCCTATATCTGCGACCAGTTGGCGATGTCGCGTCTGCCGCGCGCGACCTTCGCGCTGATGCTGTCGATCCTGCCGGTCACGGCAACGCTGGTCGGCGTCGTCGTACTCCTGCAGATCCCGAGCCTCCCAGAGCTGTTGGGAATCGCATTGGTGATAGCCGGCATCGCAATGCACAAGCCGGCGCCCGACCGCTAGAGCAAATCCAGGAAAAGTGGAAACCGGTTTTCCGTCCGGATACCGGCGAGGGGAACCCGCCGTTTTTGCGTGAAAACAAAGACTTAGAGCACTTGCTCGATTCTATGAATCGTGAAAATGCTCTAGGTGCTGATTTTGCGAGTGTCTTTAAATCCCGCAGCCGCGGCGCACTTTCGCAAGACGGGCTCAGGCCAGCTTGTCCTCGAAAAACGCCACCGTCCGGGTCCAGGCCAGCTCCGCCGCTGCCTTGTTGTAGCGGGCCTCGGACGTGTCGTTGTTGAAGGCGTGCTGGGCGCCTTCGTAGACGTAGATCGTGAACTCCTTGCCGGCTGCCTCGAGCGCCGCCCGGTACACGTCGATGCCTTCGTTGATGCGGGCATCGAGCCCGGCATAGTGGAGCATCAAGGCCGCTTCGATCTTCGACACATCCTCGGTTTTCGCCTGCCGGCCGTAATAGGCGACCGCCGCTGCGAGGCCCGGCGCATTCACCGCCAGATTGTTCACGGTGCCGCCACCCCAGCAGAAGCCGACGGCGCCGACCATGCCATTGCCCTCGGCGTGTCCTTTCAGGAAGGCGACCGTGGCAACGCCGTTGCCAACCGTCGTCACCGGATCGAGCTGGCCGATCATGCCGCGCGCGGCCTCCTCGTCCGTCGGCGTGCCGCCGAGCGGCGAGAGGAAATCCGGCGCGAGCGCAAGAAACCCTTCGAGCGCCATGCGGCGAGCCACATCCTTGATATGCGGATTGAGGCCGCGGTTCTCGTGCACGACGATGACCATGCCGAGCTTGCTTTCGGCGCCTGCCGGGCGCACGAGATACCCTCTCATCTCGCCGCCTTCGCCCGGCCAGGTTATGTCCTCGGCTTGCAGCCGCGGATCGTCCTCTGCCACGATCGCGGCATGCGCCGAACTCGCCGCCAGCATCGGCGCAATCGCCGCAGCCGCCGCGCCGGAGCCGGCGAGCCTGGTGAGCTTCTCCATGAAGCCGCGGCGGTCGAGCGTGATGTGGGTGTATTCGTCATAGGCGTCGATCATCGCCTGGGTGATGGTCGGCTTCTGCATGGCTGAACCTCCTCGCTTGCCGAAGGGGCGGCGTCTCGCCGCCCTGAGCCTCACTTTGCCTGCCGCAAGCTACAGCATGTCTCCCAAAGGTGGCCCCGGTTTTGGGACCAGGACATGCTCAAAATCAAAGACCTAAAGCATGTCGTGTGAATCCCAATTCGCGCGACATGCTTTAGGCGACCTGCCGCCGGGGTCCACTCAAGGATGTGTGAGACGGCCTTGAGAAGCGGCGCACGCGAGGGGTGCGCCGCTTCACCTCAAGCTCAGCCCTTCGCTTCCATGAAGCGGATGCGGTTGCCGAACGGGTCGATGACCTCGCATTCGAGACCCCAGTCCTGATGCTCCAGCCCCGGCCGGTTGTATTTGTAGTTCTTGGCGATCAGCCCTTTCTGGAAGACCTCGACGCCGGTCATGTAGCAGATGGCCGTGGCGCCCGGGCTGGCGTCGCCCGAATGCTCGGAGAGATGCAGCTTCAACCCGCCGCGCGAGACCTGGCAATAGAGCGGCGCGCCGGGATGAAAGCGGTGCTGCCAGTCGACCTGGCAGTCGAGGAACCCCTGGTAGAAGCCAAAAGCCTTTTCCTCGTCGAAGATCCGGAAGATCGGCACGGGCTGCGTGAATTGCGGCCCGCCGGCGGGCACCGTCGCGGCGTCTTTCTCGAGCTTGGCTGCCAGCACGTTCCAATTGTCGAAGCTGAACTGACGGGCGACGATCTCGAGCGCTTCCGCGTGGCTGATCTCTATCTTCTTCTCGGCAAGCTTTTCGCGGACGGCTTTCGCCATCCCCTTGGCATCCTGAATGCTGCGCATGGAAATGTCCTTCGCTGACGGCGAGTCTTTCAGTTCAGCGCCCGCATTGCCGAACCGTTCGCCGTCCTGGCTAGGGACATGATCGAAAGGTTTTCGCGTCTGGATGCATTCACCATCCCGGCAACCCGGGGCGAGCGGCAGGCGCATCCGGCCCTGCGCAAAAAGCTAGCCGAGACTGCGGCCGCTGGTCAACGCCTCAGCCATCTCGTCGCTTGTCGAGGAACTTCCGCACTTTCTCGAGCCGCGGGATCAGCTCCCTCAAGAGCTCCGGCGACACGCCTTGCGACAGCGCCATCAGTTCCGGCACGACGGCCGCGATCGTCCGCTCGCGGGCGGCGCGCCCCGGATCGGTCAGCGCGACCAGCTTGGAGCGCCCGTCCTTGTCGTCGGGGCGGATCGCGACAAAGCCCTTCGCTGCGAGGTGGCCGAGCGTGTTGGTCATCGTGCCCTTGGTCACCTGCATCGCATTGGCTATTCGCAGCGGCGTCCATTCGCCGCCGAGGCGGGCAAGGTGGTTGAGCACGTCGAATTGCGGCTGTGTCATGTCCGCCGGCATTACCTTGTCCAGCGCCGCCCGGGCCAGTTGCTCGATGATCGCGATCTCGGTGAGGAAGCCGAACGCCTCCTCGATCGCCTTGCCCTTGCCGCTCATGCGCTCCTGATCCGTGCGTCGAGCGGCCAGCGCGGCGCACCCCTGACCTCCGGTCCATAGCCGAGCCGCACGAACATTTGCAGCGTCTCGCCTTCGGCGATCCCCAGACTCTGACGCATCGCCGCGAAGTGCAGCCTCATCTCGGCATATTCCTGCAGCGCCTGGCTGAAGGGATGCATGGCGACGCCAGCGCCCGTGGCCGCGAGGTTGAGCCGCACATAATCGCGCCCTGCCGCGATCTGGTCAGCTCGGCGGTTGCCAGGCGTGACCAGCCAGAGGAAGGCCATGGCCGTGTCGAATTGCGGTTGCAGCGTGTCGAGCTGCTGCTGGAAGCCGGTCGAAGCAGGGTCGAGCAGGTCGTTGCAGTCGAACAGGCCGACGACTGAAAGCGCTTCCAGAAGCGGGCCGGCAAGCGATATGCCGTCGGGATTGGCCTCGATCTCGGCTCGCCCGACGCGTATCCAGCCCACGGTCTCCCGCGCAGGTCCGGGCGACTTCAATTCGGTTACCATGGCCTCCCAGGCAAGCGCACGCAGCTCCTGCACCTTGGCCCGGTCGGCCGTATGCGCCACACGCCCGGCTCGCGCCGCAACGGCGATCCCGCCGAGCACTTCCTGCGGCACCGAGCGCTCGGCATCGAACGCCTCCTTGTTGGAGCGGCGTGCGGGCACAAGCGCGAACAGCGGATCAGGCGCGGCGCTGCCGTCCTTTGCGAAGGTCAGCCGCGCCACCGGACGCCGATCGAGCCGCGGCTGCGGCTCGCCTTCCGGGAATAGCGCGACGTCAACGCGGTGCCCCGTCTCGGCTGCGGCCATCACCGCCAGCTCGATGAACGCGCCGAGCCCGACCGTGATCTGCCGATCGAACGGGTCGCTTTCCGGCACGCGCCGATCCTCGTGGCAGTAAAGTGTGACGACATCGGCTTGCGAGAGGTCGGCCACCCAGGGCTGGGTATTGTGCGGGTTGGGCGCCAGCAGCGCATAAGACAGCGCATGGCGGCGAGCGTCTTCCTCTCCCTGCCCCGCCGTCTCCCACGGCAGCCGTGCCCTGGCCGGATCCCGCGTCATCGCCCAGCCTCCGCCGCCCGCTGCCGCCGCCAGCACCACACCTCCGCCCAGAAGCGTCAGAAATCTCCGTCTACTTGCCATCGCTCTATCCTCGATTTTGTTTGACGTCGAACTATATAGTTCGATGTCAAACTATTTGCAAGCGGCTCGTTCGAAGCAATGTAGGGCGCTCAGGTAATGAAGGAGCAGCGGAATGCGGCGTGGTGCACGGTGGGCGAAGCTGGCACACGCTTTGAGGGCTATTGCCGGTCGTCTCCGGCAAACTCCACCGTGAAACGCGCTCCGCCGTCTTCGGGCGTCTCCAGGCGAACGCTTGCGCCGTGGTAGCGGGCGATCTGGAGAACCAGCGCTAGGCCGAGGCCCCAACCACCCGAAGCCTCGCCGCGGCCGGCCGGGCGGTAGAACGGCTCGAACACGCGTTCTGCCTCGCTTGCCGGAATGCCGGGTCCGTGATCGCGCACCGACAGGCGCGCCTTGCCGCCGTCGCGGGCGACGACGATCTCGACCGGCGGCGCGCCGTGCCGCAGCGCATTGGCGATGAGGTTGCGGATCAGGCGCGTCAGCAGCTTGGCGTCGCCATCGACCACGGCAGGCGTGCCGGTTGCCTCGAGGCCTTGCCGCGCCGCCTCTTCGGCGGCGAGAGCCAGGAGATCGACGGGTCCGGTCTTCCGGGCTGCACCGACATGATCCAGCCGGCTCGCAAGCAGGATTTCTTCGACCAGCTGATCGAGCTCGTCGAGGCTTTCGAGGATCTCGCGCCGCCGCGCCTCGGTCGGGTTCTCCTGGTGCAGTTCGGCCGCCATGCGCAGCCGCGCCAGCGGCGAACGCAGTTCGTGGCTGGCATTGGCGAGCAGCGACCGATGCGCGCCGACCAGCTTCTCGATCCGGTCCGCCGCGGCGTTGAAGCTTGTCGCCACTGCGGCGACTTCGTCCCTGCCCTTGACCGGCACGCGGGTGAGAAGGTCGCCCTGCCCGAACTTGTCGACCCCGCGGCGCAACGTTTCGAGCCGCCGCGTCAGGTGCCGCACGATCGGATAGGCGGCGAGCCCGATCACGGCGGCGATGAGCAGGATGAAGCCGAACTGCCCGCCTTCCCCCGGCCCGAATGGAATCTCCGCCCGCGCCACCACGGTGCGTCCGTCGGCGAGCGTCGCCGCGAAACGGTGGCGGCGCGCGTCCCACTCCTTGTCCTGCGGCAAGGCCAGCACCTCGCCGGCGCTGGCAATCAGCTCACCGGAGGCGCTGTAGACGCTGATATCCGCATCGAAGGCTTCGGCCAGCCTGTCGACTGTCGCCTGCGCCTGCACGGCGTTGTCGCTGGCGGGCAGCATCGCGATGAGGAAACCGTCGCGGCGGGCCGTCCAGCCGTTTTCCTCGCGGTCGTGCGTTATGCGCCAGAACAGGCCGGTCGCAAGCGCGACGGCAACCAGGCTGCCGAGCAGCGTCAGGTAGACCTTGAAGAACAGCCGGCTGCGCATCGCTTAAAGATCGTCCTGCTGGCGGGCAAAGACATATCCGGCCCCGCGCACGGTGATGATGCGGCGCGGGTGTTTCGGATCCGTCTCGATCGCGGCGCGGATGCGCGACACGTGCACGTCGATCGAGCGGTCGAAAGCTTCCAGCTCCTCGCCCTTGACCAGATCCATCAGTTGGTCGCGCGACAGCACGCGGCCTGCATTTTGCGCCAGTGCCACGAGCAGGTCGAACTGGTAGCTGGTCAGCGTCTTTTCGACCCCATCGAGCCGCACCGCTCGCGAGCCCGGATCGACCTCCAGCCTTCCGAACCGGAGCGGCTTGTCCTTCGCCTCGGTCCTGCCGCCGCGGCGCAGGATCGCCTTCAGGCGCGCCAGCAGCTCGCGCGGATTGAACGGTTTTGGCAGATAGTCGTCCGCACCGAGCTCGAGCCCGACGATGCGGTCGGTTTCATCGCCCTTGGCGGTCAGCATCAGCACCGGCACCTGCGAGACCGCGCGGATGCGGCGGCAGGTCTCGAACCCGTCAATGTCGGGCAGCATCACGTCGAGCACCACCGCGTCGGGCGGCTGCGGCTTCAGCCGGGCAAGCCCAGCCTCGCCGGTCGCCGCCCAGTTCACGGCGAAGCCGTTGTCGGAAAGGTAATCGATGAGCATGGAGGAGAGCCTGGCATCGTCATCGATGATCAGAATTCTCTCCGCCATGCCCTTGTCTCCCGCTTCCGCTTACCAGCGGCGATGCTCTTCGAGACGCGATGCGAGCTTTGCCCGCTGCTCCGGCGTGAACACCTCGGCCGCCTCGACCAGCGCCGTGCTCATCTTCTGCGATGCCTGGTCGATCGCCGCAATGCGCTCGGCCCTGAGCTTCTCCACGGCGGCGCGATCGATGGTCGGGGCTTTCAGCAGCTCGACCGCCTGCTCATGCGCATCCCGGAAGCCGCGCATGATCGGCCGCACCTCGCCGCGCGCGCCGTCGATGATCGCCCACAGCTTCTTCTCCTGCTCGGCGGTGGCGTCGACCTCGTCCAGCATGCGCTCGATCCCGCCCATGCCGAAGCCCGGCCCGCCGTGCCGCCAGCCGCCATGGCCGCCCCAGCCGCCGCCTGCAATGGCCGCACCGGCACCGGCCACCGCCACGAGCGCCAGCCCACCGATCACGAGGCGCCTGACCCAATTGGCGCGCGGCTTCTGCGGGGCCGGGTTCTCTTCCGGGTTGTGGTCGATCGTCTTGTCGAAACCGTCTTCAGTCATCGTCGTGCTCCTTGTGGCGCGGCTCAGGGATCGGACCGCGATGGCTGCACGATGCGGCCAGGACATTTCCGCCGTTCCCGGCGAATGTAAAGAAGTGTGAAGCCGCTGCCGTACCCGGCGCTGCCCGAGTCAGCAGGACACCGGCCAATGCGGTACAAAACGGCAACGATTGCTGGCCTTTCCGCCCCGAATCACTACATTGCCCTCGATGTTGCCCGACGACCTGCCATTCTTCGACGAGGACCCTTCACCCTCGTCCAAAGGCGCCCCGCCACGCGCTGCCGCCGGCGGGTCGGGGCTCGCTGCGCGCGCCATGGCGGCGCGTCAGGGCAATGCACCCGATTACCTGAAGGGCCTCAACCCGGAGCAGCGGCTGGCGGTGGAAACCACCGAAGGCCCGGTGCTGGTGCTTGCTGGCGCCGGCACGGGCAAGACACGCGTGCTCACCACCCGCATCGCCCACATCCTTGCCTCCGGCCTTGCCTGGCCGTCGCAGATCCTCGCCGTCACCTTCACCAACAAGGCGGCGCGCGAGATGAAGAACCGCATCGGCCATCTCGTCGGCGAGGCGGTCGAGGGCATGCCCTGGCTCGGCACGTTCCACTCGATCGGCGTAAAGCTGCTCCGCCGCCATGCCGAGCTTGCCGGCCTGCGCAGCGATTTCACCATCCTCGACACCGACGACCAGGTGCGGCTGATGCGCCAGTTGATCCAGGCCGAAGGGCTGGACGACAAGCGTTGGCCGGCGCGCCAGTTCGCCCAGATGGTCGACCAGTGGAAGAACAAGGGGCTGGGACCGTCCGAGATTCCGGAAGGCGACGCGCGCGCCTTCGGCAACGGCAAGGGCCGCGAGCTCTACAAAGCCTACCAGGAGCGGCTGAAGACGCTCAACGCCGCCGATTTCGGCGACCTGCTCTGCCACCCGATCCGCATCTTCCGGGACAATCCGGACGTGCTCAAGGAATACCACCGCAAGTTCCGCTACATCCTTGTCGACGAGTACCAGGACACCAACACCGCCCAGTATCTCTGGCTGAGGCTGATCGCGCAAAGGCCAGAGGGCAAACGGACGGAAGGGCGCCGCGATCGCGGCCAGCCAATCTCCCCCCTTGAGGGGGAGATGCCCGGCAGGGCAGAGGGGGTAGCCTCAGAAGGCACCTCCCACAAAGCGCCCCGCGCTGCCGCGGCGACCCCACCCGACCGGACTTCGTCCGGCCACCCTCCCCTCGAGGGGGAGGGGAACGCGCGCGCTCCTACGGTAAACATTTGCTGCGTCGGCGACGACGACCAGTCGATCTACGGCTGGCGCGGCGCCGAGGTGGACAACATCCTGCGCTTCGAGAAGGATTTTCCGGGCGCAACCGTCATCCGGCTGGAGCGCAACTACCGCTCGACCCAGCACATCCTCGCCGCCGCCTCCCACCTCATCACCCACAATGACGGGCGCCTCGGCAAGACGCTCTTCACCGACCATCCCGATCCCGAAGATCCCAAGGTGATGGTGCATGCCGGCTGGGATTCGGAGGAAGAGGCGCGCGCCGTCGGCGAGGAGATCGAGCGGCTGCAGCGCCACGGCCATGCCCTCAACGACATGGCTATTCTCGTCCGCGCCTCCTTCCAGATGCGCGAGTTCGAAGACCGCTTCGTCACGCTCGGCCTGAACTACCGCGTCATCGGCGGCCCTCGCTTCTATGAGCGGCTGGAGATCCGCGATGCGCTGGCCTTCTTCCGCGTCGTGGCGAACCCTGGCGACGACCTTGCCTTCGAGCGCATCGTCAACGTGCCGAAGCGGGGCCTCGGCGAGGCCACCATCCGCCAGATCCACGATACCGCGCGCGCGCTCGGCGTGCCGATGCTGGAAGCTGCCGGCAATCTCGCCGAGAGCGACGAGTTGAAACCGCGCCCGCGCGCCGCGCTGCGCGAGGTCGCCGCCAACTTCGCGCGCTGGCAGGAGCAGCTCGAGAAGAAGCCGCATGCGGAGCTGGCCGAGATCATCCTGGACGAGTCCGGCTACACGGAAATGTGGAAGAACGACCGCACGCCGGAAGCCCCCGGCCGGCTCGAGAATTTGAAAGAGCTCATCCGCTCGATGGAAGAGTTCGAGTCGCTGCGCTCCTTCCTCGAGCATGTCGCGCTGGTCATGGATGCCGAGCAGAACGAGAACCTCGACGCCGTCAACATGATGACGCTGCATTCGGCAAAAGGCCTGGAGTTCGAGACCGTCATCCTGCCCGGTTGGGAGGAAGGGCTTTTCCCGCACCAGCGCGCGCTCGACGAGGGCGGCCGCGCCGGGCTCGAGGAAGAGCGGCGGCTGGCTTATGTCGGCCTGACCCGCGCCAAGAAGAATCTGCATGTCTGGTTCGTCTCGAACCGCCGCATCCATGGGCTGTGGCAATCGACGGTGCCCTCGCGCTTCCTCGACGAACTGCCCGAGGCGCATGTCGAGGTGGCGGAAGGCGGCGGCTCTTACGGCGGCTACGGCAATCCTTACGGCGCAGCCGGCCGCGGCAGCACGTTCCGCGAGGCCGGCCGTCAGAACCCTTACGGCGCCTCGCGCTTCGATACCGTCGGCTCGCCCACCGGCTCCTTCGCCGGCCGCGGCGATCAGACCGGCGCAGCCGGGCAAAAGGGTCAAAACCGCGGCGGCGCTTTTTCAAACACCTATGCCACCCCCGGCTGGGCCCGTGCGCAGGCCAACAAGACCGCTGCGACCGACGCCAACTGGGGCACGCGCTCGGGCCATGCGGTGGAGCGCATCGGTTATGGCGAGGTCGATTCCGGCTACGGCGCCGGCCGCGGCTCGGTGAAGGGGCGCACCATCGAGGGCGAGCTGGTGGCGAAATCGGTCTCCGACATTCCCTCCGCCTTCAAGGTCGGCGACCGCGTGTTCCACCAGAAATTCGGCAACGGCAACATTTCGGCGATCGAAGGCAACAAGCTCACCATCGATTTCGACAAGGCCGGCCAGAAGCGGGTGCTGGACGGTTTCGTTCAGCCGGTCTGAGCGATGGCACGCCGCGGCATCAGCATCATCGGCGCCCCCTCGAGCGCGGGCGCCTACGCGCCGGGGCAGGAAAAGGCGCCCGCCGCCTGGCGTCGCCACGGCCTGATCGAGGCGCTCTCGCGTGCCGGTTTTTCAGTGCGCGACCGCGGCGACACGCCTGTATTCCGCTGGCGGCCGGACCTCGCACGGCCGAAGGCGATGAATCTGGAAGCTGTCGCCGATACGGCTCGGGCGGTGGCCGACATGGTGGAGACAGCGCTTGCCGAAGGCGACGCGGCGATCGTGCTGGGCGGCGACTGCACGGTCGAGCTCGGCACCATCGCCGGCGTTCTGCGCGGCAGCGGCTCCCTCGGCCTGGTCTACATCGATTTCGACACCGACCTGAACCCACCCGCCGGGAGCGACGGCGCGCTCGACTGGACCGGCGTCGCCCACCTCCTCGACATCCCCGGTGCCGAGCCCCTGCTCGCGGGCCTCGGCCCGCGCCGGCCGATGCTGGGGGCGGATGAGGCGCTCTTCCTCGCGGTCGAGAATCTGACCGAGGGAGAGAAGCGGACGGTTGCCGAGCGAGGCATCGCAATGATCGGGATGGCGGAGGTGCACGCAGATCCAGGCGCAGCTGCCAGGCGGGCGGTCGAATGGGCTTCGCGCTTCGACCGGCTGGCGATTCACGTTGATGTCGACGTGCTATCCTTCGCCGATTTTCCGATTGCGGAGAACACCCGGCGCTGCGACGGGCTCAAGCTGGCGGAGTTGGCAGGTCTTCTCCGGCCGCTGCTTGAACTGCCGCACTGGCGCGCGCTGACACTGACGGAGATCAATCCCGATCATGCGCCGGATGAAGCTGAGTCCCTGTCTGAGCTCGGTCTGATGATCGCGAACACGCTGCCCAGCTAAGTGTTGCACGTCGAAGGCTTCCATCGCGTCGCACAGCGGCAGGACCCGAGATTCCGCTAGTCGCAAGAACCCCTCGGTTAATCAAAGGAGCCTGAAATCGCCGCCACGCACTTTGCCATGCCAAACATTGTCGGCGGAATCAGCGACGATGCAGTCCTCCTGGTATGTTCCATCAGTTCCGTGGCTGATGGTTATTGTTAGAGGCGCTTTTATACCGCGAGGAGGCGAAGGCAAATTTCTCTTGTCTCGGTGCCCCGTCTGAGGGTCGAAAAACCTCACCTCACCTTTGTCGTTAATAACAACAAACACTCCGTTAGCACCGGCAGCAACACAAGCCATTTCCATTTCTCCCGTTTTGGAGTTTTGCCGAACGGCTAGTTATGCAACTGATATATACTATGCGGTATTTGTTTCTTTAACACAAGTATGAGAGCCACAGTATGAGAGCCACGGGTTGATTTGCGGCCTCAAGATGCAAGCCGATCGTGCTGGCCACGATAACGGGCGGAGGATTGGCGGGAAGTTCTACACCGCCTTGCCTTCTTGGATCGTACGGCATGCGCGAGGCCCTCGCCAGATTCGCCCGAGGATGACGAAAGCGAGGGGTTGTGTTCTCAGGTGGCTACTTCGATCGGCAGCCCCCTCACTCAGCGAGACTGCTCAGCGGCGTGTCCGGCGGCAGCCCGTAATAGTCGAAAATGAAATGGTCGTATTCCGGGCAACGGCCGTAGTCGATCCCGCTGAAGCCGTCTTCCACGCAGACGTTCATGGCCAGGTCGTCCGCCCCGTAGAACTTTATGCGGCAGAACTTGTCGGCTTCGCCGCTGAAATCGACGACGTTGTAGCCGTCCTGCTCCCCTCGCCACCTTTCAGTTGCCTCCTGCTCCGCTACGGTCGATGAAGGCAAATCCTTGTTCCAGTTCATGAAGTTCGTGCAGGCCTGGGTCAGGAAGGACTGCTGCGACCCCGGCTCGCGGACGCGGTAGCCGTAAAGGCGCACTTCCCAGCGCGCTGCCTTTTCGATCGTATCGACGAGGACCAGCGCATCGCGCGGCGTTTCCAGCAGATCCTTGATCAGGCTGACCTTCACGAGACTTTCCGCGCCGTAGCGCGTTCGCCGCGATGCGAACTCGATGAACTTCGCGGTGATCCTGTTTGCATCGTCGTAGTATTTTTCGAGCTCGTCGATGGTGAAGGTCACGCTCCTGTTGCTGGCCTCGACATACGGTGCGTGAAACCCCAGTCGACCCCTCACGCTCAGATAGCGATAGCTCCCGTCGAATTCCGCTCCCGTGATGTAGCCCGCCATGAAGATGACCGCGCAGGCGGAGAAGCACCGCGACCCGGCGGTGACGCGCGTGCCGATGCCCTTCGCGCGCAAGAGGTTCGCGATCTCGAGCCCTTCGCTGAAGGAGCCGCCATTGCTGTTCAGGCAGATCGACTGCTCCCCGGCCTGGATGCTGTCGGCATCGTAGCTGGCGATGCCCGTGGCATCGATCAGCCCTGCGAGCTCGTTCGCGTCGCCGCGGCCGATCGGCCCGCTCAGCTCGAGCGGGCACTCGCCATCGGGCGTCGCGCGAATCTGCGCGGCCGAGGCTCCGGTGGAGACGAGGCCGGCAAGCAAAAGTGCGAGGACAGGTTTTCGCATCAGACGATCCCCTTCAGACGATCCCTGGTTATCGCAGGCCTGGATGAAGTCGAGGGCTTTTGTGTGCCCTCATTGGTCGACATCGGCGTCCGGTGCGCCCGCCTGCCAAACGACATCGCTGGCTCGGACACTGGTGATCGGCGTCTCGCCCTCGCCGCGCGCGAACAGCACCGCCCTCCCGCCGGCCGCCTCCCACAGTCCGGTGACCTCCATGCGGTGCACTTCGACAGGCGACCAGCGGATCGTGTCGAACCGGACCACGGCCTCAGCACGTCCCGTTTTCCACACCCAGCTTGCGTAGGTCGAAGGCCCGAGCTCGGAGCGGTTCCACTCGATGTCGGTCTCGTCGCGCGTCGCGAAGCGCCATTTGATCGGGCGGCCAGGAAGCTTGCCGCCGAGGCCCGCGATGATTTGTGGAGTCGCCGCGCGCAGGCGCTCGGCGAGATCGGCCGCGGCGATGGGCGGTATCGTTCGTGGCTCTCTCGCGGGTTCTTCGATCACCACGTCTCCCCTCTCCGCGTTCGTCATCCTCGGGCGGAGCAGGCCGAAGGCCCTCGCGAAGACCCGGGAAGCCATGCCGTTGCTACACGAAAGGCAAGCCGATGCAGAACTTCCCGCCAACCCTCCAGCCCGCTATCGTGGCCGGGATGATCGGCTATGTCTACATGACCGCGAGCCAGAAACGGGGCACGATCTACACAGGCGTGACCAATTCACTCGGCCGCCTGATTCCCGAGCACAAGGAAGGGACCGGGTCCCGCTTTACCTCTCGCTACGGCGTGCAGCGTCTCGTCTGGTATGAGGAGTTCTTCGATATTCGCGACGCGATCGACCGCGAGAAGCAGCTCAAGAAGTGGCTGCGTCAATGGAAGATCGACCTGATCGAAAAGACCAACCCGGAATGGCACGAGCTGTTTCGCGGTACAGGGTGGTAGATCTGCGCCGCCGGATCACTGCCGCTCGGTCACGGCATGGATCCCCGGGTCTTCGCGGAGCTTCGCTCCTGCTCGCCCGAGGATGACGCAGGGAGGGGACGTGGCCGCAAACATCATCGTCGTCGGAGCCGGGCTGGCGGGCGCTGCCGCGGCCGCGCGCTTCGCCGCCGCCGGTTGCTTCGTCACCCTGATCGAAGCGCGCAACCGCGTCGGCGGACGCGGCCATGCGCGACCCTTTCCCGGCGAAACCGAGCCGCTGGAAATGGGCGGTGCATGGATTGCGCCGTGGCATCATCGGCTGCGGGCGCTCGCCGCCGAGCACGGGCTGGCACTACGTCCGCGCCATCCGGTCACGGCGCGGCTTTATGCTGAAGCCGAGCCGGACAGCTATGCCGAGCGCCTGGCGCATGAGCGGGCCGTTGCGCGCGTCGCGGCGGATGCGCTGCTGCTCAAGCGCGGTTTCGGCGAGAACGAAAGGGGCGAGGCGCTGCGCGGCATCAGCTTCGGCGCCTATCTCGACCGGCTCGACGCGCCCCCTTTCACCCGCGCGCTGTTCTCCGCCTGGTGGGTGATGTCGGGCAATGGCGACCACCGCCAGGCCGCGGCAAGCGAGTTCCTTGCCAGCTCGGCCTATGATGGCGGCTTGACCGAGGGCATGATCATGTCCTGGGCCGACACGGTCGTTCCCGGCATCGACGCGCTGGCCGCCCGCATGATCGCGGCGTCGGGCGCGATAACAAGCTTAACCACCCCCGTCAGGGAAATCCGCCGGCACGACAGCCATGTCGAGGTGACCGCCGGCCGCGACCGGTACGAGGCCGACGCCTGCGTGCTGGCGCTGGGCATCAACCAGATGCACGCAATTGCGTTTTCGCCTTACCTCCCCGCCGCCAAGCGCGACGCGATCACCGTCGGCCATGGCGGCAAATGCTTCAAGCTGTGGGCGAAGATGCATGGCGTGCCGGTCGGCACGCTCGCCACCGGCAACGGGCGCGGCATCGAATTCGCCTTTGCCGAACGCGCCGCCGCGGACGGCGCCACGCTCGTCGTCGCCTTCGGCCTGGCGGACGACCGGAACCGCCCTGCCGACTCCGGCTGGGTCGCCGCCGAGATGGCAAAACTCCTGCCCAACGCACGCTTCATCGCGCATGACTGGCACGACTGGATGGCCGACCCCTACGCGCAAGGCACCTGGGTGGCGGCACTCGCCGGCCACGAGGCAGGACTCGAGCCGGACAACTGGCGGCCGGAAGGCCGCCTCGCTTTCGCCTCGTCCGACTATGCGCCCGACCACGCCGGCTGGTTCGAGGGCGCAGTGCTGTCTGGCGAGAAGGCGGCCGACGACCTGCTGCGGCTGCATTTCTCCTGACCCGACCGTGCTTCGGAACACCCCGTCGCGCCGATAGTTATATCCCGGAAGGGTGGGAGGTCCCCTCGAAGGAGTTTCTTTCAATGGCAAATGACGACTATCGACGCGGCGAAGGCCGCCAGCAGGGCGACTCGGGCGGCCGCTGGCGCCGCGAGGAGCAGCGTGGCCAGCAGCGCAGCCTCGACCGCGATATGCATGAAGGCGGCAGGCAGATGGGCGGCTGGGAGAGCGACGATGATTCGGCGCGTGGGCGTGGCTACGGTGGCGAGGCCAGGCGTCCGGGCGCAGGCTCGCAGGCCGGCGGCTACAGCGGCCGGCCGAGCAGCGATTATGATCAGGGCGAGCCCGGCTGGCGCTCGGGCTACGGCGACCGCGAGGAATGGCCGGGATACGCGCCGGGCGGGCTGAACGAGCCGCAGAACTATTCCGGTCGCGGCTATCCGGGCGAATATGGTTATGGCGGCTCGCGCGGCGGCAATTATCCAGGTGCCGGCCGTCACGCCGGCTGGGGCGGCGACTATCGCGGCCAGTCCGGCCCGGGCCGCTGGTCCAGCGGCCGGCCGTATGGCGGCGGCGAGCGCGGCTGGTCGGAAGGCGGCCGCGATTTCTGGGACAAGGCGGCCGACGAGGTCTCGTCCTGGTTCGGCGACGAGGATGCCGAGCGCCGGCGCCGCATGGACCAGCACCGCGGCCGTGGTCCGAAGAACTACAAGCGCTCCGACAGCCGCATCCAGGAGGACATCAACGACCGGCTCACCGACGATGGCTGGATCGACGCCTCCGACATCGAGGTGAGCGTATCCGGCCGCGAGGTCACGCTGTCGGGCCATGTCGCGAGCCGCGATGAGAAACGCCGCGCCGAGGACATCGCCGAGGGCGTGTCGGGCGTCGGCCATGTGCAGAACAATTTGCGTGTGCGCGGCCGCGACGACATCGACACCACGATGTCCGGCTCGGCCGGATCGCTGTCGGGGTCGACATCGGCAAAGCGCAAGGGCGCGGTGTGATTGACTGTCTCCTCCCCGTCCCGAGCCTTGAGCTTGTCGAAGGGTCGAAGGGACGGGGAGAAGGAAACTAATCCGTGTAAAGCGTGACGCTGCCGTCGGCTTCGATGCGGCCGGCGACGACGGTGGAGATGTCGACGCTTTCCTCTTCGAGTTTGGCCGAGAGCGCGGGATTGGCCTTGATCGCGGCCTGCAGGCCGGTCTGGTCGTCCTTGGTCTCCTCGAGCGCCACGTCGAGCTCGCCCTTGCGGGCGCCAGCCATCGACTCCAGCGCGACGAAACGTACTTCCGAGACGGCCGTGAGGTCGCCCAGCGCGTTGGCGCTGGCGCGGTTGTCGCGCATTGCGGCGATCGCCGCGTCGAGATCACCGCCCGGAATGGCGTTGGTAGTCGCCGCGTCGGGCGCCGCCTGGACCTCCGGCGTCACGGACGTCGAGCCGGGCACATCCGATGTCTGCGCCAGTGCGGGCATGGCGATCAAGGCAAGGGCTGCGGACAATAGGGTCAATCGTTTCATGGGTCGGACTCCCGGTTCAATCGCCGGGAAAACTCGTCCGCGCGATGATCGTTCCGACACGGATTGTGCAACGCGGAAAGGATTGTCGAGCGGCGGCCGGCCGGGGTGGTCATGCCCGCAGCGACTTCACCTTCTCGGCAACGCTCGCCGCGAGGTCGACATAGAGCTCTTCCAGCCGTTCGGCCGCCTTGACCGTGTCCGGATCGTAGCCTTTTGCCTCGAGCACGCGCGACAGCTTTTCGGCAAAGCCGGCCTGCTCTTCCAGCGCCTTGAACAACGTCGTCACCTGCTCGACCGTTATGGCCGGATCGGCCAGCATCTTCGGCACATCCTCCGACATCTGCCGGCCGGTTTCGCGCTGGTCCCTGAGCAGGTCGAGAAGTTCGGTCATGGCGCGATGCTGCGCCGCGGCAGCGGAGGCGTCAACCGCGGCGGCAGCCCCTCGCGGGGAGGGCAAAAAAAACTCAATGATCCTTGCTGCCCTTGTAGAACAGCTTCTCCCACTTCTTCTGCGCCTCGTAACCCTCGCGGATGAAGGGCGTGAAGGGCGCGGCGTTGAGCAGGAGCGTGTTGACCAGGCTCGCCGGGAACCTCGTCGGCTTCACGAAATCGACGAACAGCACCACGCGGGTCTCGTCGGAATGGTTCCAGGCCTCGTGTTCGAAGGCATCGTCGAAGATGACGGCCTTGCCTTCTTCCCAGTGATAGACCTGGTCGAGCACGCGGATCGCGACCTTGTCGCGCTGTGCCGGCACTTTCAGGCCGAGATGCAGCCGCAGCACGCCGTTATAGGGTCCGCGGTGCGGCTTCAGGTGCTTGCCCGGCTCGAAGATCGAGAACATCGCCGATTTGAGGCCCGGGATCTTTTGCAGGATGCGCCAGGTTTCGGGGCAGATGCGCTTGGCCTCTTCCGACTCCTTGCCGTAGGCGCAGATGAGGAAGGTCTTCCAGTTGCGATCGGTCGAGATCGACCGGACCTCGTCGGAAATCTCGTGAAAGCCGGGCAACTCGTCCTTGCGCACGAGCAGCTTGTCGAGCTCGGCGCGGATCAGCTTCCATTCGGCCTCGATGCCGGGGATCCAGGGGAACACGGCATTGTCGTAGATCGGCGGATTGCCGAGCCGCGCATATTTGAGGTTGAGTCGTTCCGCCCAGTCGATGATCGCCTTGCCGACCCGGTAGCCAAGACCGGGACGCTGCATCATGTCCTCGACACCCGCGGTGTTCTTCTGCTCGACGACGACGTTCTCGGCCATGCCGGGTTACCCCTTCCTGACTAATCAACTCGCCTTTTATGCTACACCTTCCGGGGTGCTCCCTCCAAGCCCCTGCGGGTTGGCGGTGGAAACTGCCGCTGCGCGCGATTTTCCGAACCGCCTGAAAAGAAAGGATAAACACGATGCCCACCGAGCCGAACCTGCCTGCCGCGCTTTCCGCCGGCCGTGTCGCCGTCATCACCGGTGGGGCGAGCGGCATCGGGCTCGCCGCAGCGAAAAGGCTTGCACGGCTCGGCATGAAGATCGTCATCGCCGACCTCGCCGGCGACAAGCTCGGCGCCGCCGAAACCGAGCTCAAATCGCTCGCCGGGGAAGGGCTTCTCGCCGTCGCGGTCGACGTATCGAAACCGGAAGGTCTGCTGCGCCTCGCCGAGCGGACGCACGAAAGGTTCGGCGCCGTATCGTTCCTGATGAACAACGCCGGCATCGGCAACAATCCCGGCCAGCCCTGGGAAAACCTCGACGCGTGGAAAGCGATGCTCGACATCAATTTCTGGGGCGTCGTGCACGGGGTGAACGCCTTCGCCCCGGCCATGCTGTCGGCAGGCGGGCCGGGCCTGATCGTCAACACCGGCTCAAAGCAGGGCATCACCACGCCCCCCGGCAATCTGGCCTACAACGTCTCCAAGGCAGCGCTCAAGGTTTACACGGAAGGACTGGCGCACGCGCTGCGCAACACGCCCGGCGCCGACATCTCCGCGCATCTCCTCATCCCGGGCTTCACCTACACAGGCCTCACCACCGGCGCGACGGAGAAGCCTGCCGGCGCCTGGACGGGCGAGCAGGTCATCGACTTCATGCTGGAAAGGCTCGCGCGCGGCGATTTCTACATCCTGTGCCCGGACAACGAGACGGAGCGAAAGACCGACGAACGGCGCATGGCCTGGGCCGCCGGCGACATCATCGAGAACCGCCCTGCCCTGTCGCGCTGGCACCCTGATTTCAAGGATGCGTTTGCCAGTTTTCTGAACGCTGGGCTGTAGTTTAAGGGGCAGTCGGCAGTCGGGAGAACAGCCGAGCAAGAAGCACCGAGCGCGACACCCACTGCCCTACTGCCTACTGCCTACTGCCTACTGCCTACTGCCCTACTGCCCTACCTTCCCACTTCTCCAAAAACGCCCCGATCTCCAGGCTCTGGATATCAGGTATCGCCGCGTGCAGTTGCTCGAGCGGCCAATCCCACCAGGCAAGCGCTTCGATGCGCGCTGCGACATCGCTCGGAAATCGCGGTCGCAGCACTTTCGCCGGAACGCCGGCGACGATCGTGTAAGGCGGCACGTCGCGCGTCACCACGGCATTGGCGCCGACGACCGCGCCATTGCCGACCGTCACGCCTGGCATGATGACGGCGCCGTGCCCGATCCAGACATCGTGGCCGATGGTGACCGGTTTTGATCGGCGCCGCTCGCGGAAATCGCTGTCGAGGCCGAGATAGCGGAAATACTCGTTCGGGCGGTAACTCACCTTGTGCGTGGTGAGCCGTTCGATCGGATGCTCGAGCGCGTTGATGCGGGTGTTGGCGGCGATCGAGCAGAACTTGCCGATCACCGTGTAGATCGCTTCGGCCTGCCGCTCGAAATAGGAAAAATCGCCGAGCGTCACCTCGCGCAGCACCACGCGCTCGGCGATCGCCGCGTAGGCGCCGATGCTGCAGCCCTTGAGCTCCGCAGTCGGATGGATGCGCGGAGCCGGGTCGGTGAGGCGGAGATCCATGGCCGCGCTTTACGCTGCGGTCTTGCCCGCGGCAATGCCGGGCATGCCCGTGTCCTGGTTCAGGCCAGCGGCAATTTCGCCTCTTTTTCCGGCCCGGCGGCGGGGCTATGTTAGGCATATGAGGATCACAGCCAGCTCGAGCAGGACCATTGCGCGGATCGCAACCGCAGGCGTAGTGCTTGCAGCGGCGACGGGCGCGGCTTTTGCTGCCTGGGTCGACAATGGCGCCGGCATCTTCATGACGATGGTCGAGTCCGGCCTCGCCTGGTGCTTCTGAACGCGCGCCGCTCCCCTCCGCCATGACGAACACCATGCGATTTGTCCTCGCCGGCATCTTCCTGCTCATGATGGGCGGCCTCGGCTGGGTTGCCTTCGACTGGTATCAGAAGCGCTACAGCGGCGAGCCTTTCGGTGCGCCCTTCACGCTTCTCGATCACGATGGCGCGCCGATCACGGAAGCCGCGTTGCGCGGCCATCCGAGCGCGGTCTTCTTCGGCTTCACTCATTGCCCGGAAGTCTGCCCCACCACGCTTTTCGAGATGAATGGCTGGCTCGCTCAGATGGGTGACGAGGGCAAGGATATCCGCGCCTATTTCGTTTCGATCGATCCCGAGCGCGATCCGCCGGACGTGCTGAAGAAATACGTGACCGCGGTGTCTGATCGCATCACCGGCATCACCGGCGAGCCGGAAAAGGTCGCGGCGATGGCGAAATCCTTCGGCATCTTCGTGCGCAAGGTCGAGCTCGAAGGCGGCGACTACACGATGGACCATACGGCGTCGGTGCTCTTGCTCGACAGCAGCGGCGATTTCTTCGGCACCATCACCTATGAGGAAAATCCCGAAACTGCGTTGGCCAAGATGAAGCGGCTGGCCAACGAGGGATGAGCCAGATCCGGCTCTATTTTTCCGGCTATGGCGCGGCCACGCGGCGCGCTTATGCGGCGGTCGAGGCCGCCTTCGAGGATGACGGCCTGCCCATGTCGATCTTCGAGATCGACGAGGCGAAAGACCTGCACGAAGTATCGCTTTACGCCGACGGCGACGTCGATGCCATCGAAGAGCGTTTGCGCGGCACGCTCGCGGCGGTCGGCGAGGCGATGGACGTCGGCCGTGAAACCCTTCCCGACATCGATTGGGTGAAGCAGTCGCTTGCCGGCCTCAAGCCGGTGCGCGCCGGGCGCTTCCTCGTGCATGGGTCGCATGACCGCCTGGCGCGCCGCACCGGCGACATCGCGGTCGAGATCGAGGCGGGGCTTGCCTTCGGCACCGGCCACCACGGTACCACGGCCGGCTGCCTGGAAATGATCGCCGCCATTGTCCGGCGCGAGCGGCCGCAAAACGCGCTCGACCTCGGCACCGGCAGCGCCGTGCTGGCGATCGCGCTGGCCAAGCTCGCGCGCATTCCGGTGCTGGCGACCGACATCGATCCCGTCGCAACCAGGGTCGCGGCTGGAAATGTGCGTCTCAACCAGGTGCAGAGTTTCGTCGAGACCAGGACGGCGCCGGGTTTTCACCACCGTATCTTCGCCGCGCGCGCGCCCTTCGACCTGATCGTCGCGAACATCCTCGCAAGACCGCTGATGCGGCTCGCGCCGGCCATGGCGAGGAACATTGCACCGGGCGGCTCGCTGATCCTGTCCGGCATTCTGGAGAGCCAGCGCGACGCTGTGCTGGCGGCCTATGGCGCACAGCGCTTCCGGCATATGCGCACGCTGCCGCGCGAAGGCTGGGTGACGCTGCACCTCAAGCGCTAGCGCTCCCGACCAAAAAGGCGGCCTTTGGGGCCGCCTCCTTGCCCTCCCGCGAAGGAGATCGTCAGAACGGACAGGCCGGGCCGGCGCGACGGAGCAGCTCCGCCCTGTCGTAGCCGTAGGCCTTCAAGGTCCTGTCATCGAGCCCGAGCAGCGCCCGGCTCACATAGGCGTCCGCCTGCTTCTCGCGCGCCGCGATCAGCGCATCGACGGCATTCCGGAAAAATCCGCGTCTGGTGGTCATGTCACATCCCTTTCGAGGGTTGAGTCACCGATCCTCCACGTCAGCATATGTAGTTGTTCCGCCACGCTGGCGGTAGCGTCGATTGTGCAACGCAACCATTCTATTTTGCATTGCACAATGAACGCTTTGCGAAGCGGGCGGTGGCGTTGCCACTCCCGCGCCATGCCTTTAGGGTCCCGCGCCTGCGGCAGAACCACGAGGAAGGCATGTTTCAGAGCTTCGATTCCTTGAACGATCCGAGTCAGGGCAAGGCGCGTGTCGAACGCCTGCGCGCGGTGCTTGGCGGCCGCGGCCTCGACGGCTTTCTGGTGCCGCGCTCGGATGAGCACCAGGGCGAATATGTCGCTCCCGGCTCGGAGCGGCTCGCCTGGCTGACCGGTTTTGGCGGCTCCGCCGGCATGGCGCTGATCTTGAGGGACAAGGCGCTGATCTTCGTCGACGGCCGCTACACGCTGCAGGTGCGCGACCAGGTCGATCTTTCCGTGTTCACCCCGGAAAGCCTGATCGACAACCCGCCGCACAAATGGATGGGCGACAATCTCGGCAAGGGTGCCCGCATCGGCTTCGATCCCTGGCTGCACACGGTCAGCGAGGTGAAGCAATTGCGCGAGGCGGCGGCGAAGGCCGGCTTCGAGCTCTCCCCGGTCGACGGCAACCCGGTCGACGAGATCTGGGTCGACCGGCCGCAGCCGCCGCTCGAGCCGGTGGAGATTCAGCCGATCGAGCTCGCCGGCGAGCTGGCGAAGGACAAGCTTGCAAGGCTGGCCGAAGCGATCGGCAAGGATCGCGCCACGCATACCGTGCTGACCGACCCGTCTTCCGTGGCCTGGGCCTTCAACATCCGCGGCAAGGATGTGCCGCACACACCCCTTCCCCTCTCCTTCGCCGTACTCGCGGCCGACGGCACGCACCGGCTTTATATCGATAAGCGCAAGCTCTCGATCACCCCGGAAGCCTATCTCACGCAGCTCGCCGAACTTCGCCTGCCGGATGCGCTGGAAGGAGATTTGATCGCGCTTGCCCAGTCGGGCGCGGCGGTCGCGCTCGATGCGGGCCTCGCGGCCGAACGCCTACGCATGCTGGTCGAGGACAATGGCGGCAAGGTCGTCCTGGCCACCGATCCGGCGCGTCTTCCCCGCGCCACCAAGAACGCGGCAGAGATCGCCGGCACGCGCGCTGCGCATCGGCGCGACGCCGCGGCCGTGGTAAAATTCCTGGCTTGGCTCGACCAGCAGCCGGCAGGCTCGGTGGACGAGATTTCGGCGGTGACGCGGCTTGAAGGAATGCGCAGGCTGACCGGGCAGGAAACGCAGATGCCGCTCCGCGACGTTTCCTTCGATACGATTTCAGGCGCGGGTCCGAACGGCGCGATCATCCACTACCGCGTGACGAGGGCCAGCAACCGCAAGCTGGCCGATGGCGAGCTCTTCCTGCTCGATTCCGGCGCGCAATATCAGGACGGCACGACGGACATCACGCGCACGGTGGCGATCGGCGAGCCGGGCGCCGAAGAGCGCGAGCGGGCCACGATCGTGCTCAAGGGCCTGATCGCGATCTCGCTGCTGCGTTTTCCGGCCGGCACGCGCGGCGCCGACATCGACGCCTTCGCCCGGCTTGCCCATTGGAAGGCCGGGCTCGACTACGCCCATGGCACCGGCCACGGCGTCGGCTCCTATCTCTCCGTTCATGAAGGGCCGCAGCGCATCGCCAGGACCGGCACCGAAAAGCTGCTCGCCGGCATGATGCTCTCCAATGAGCCTGGTTACTACAAGCAGGGCCGCTACGGCATCCGCCTGGAAAACCTCATTCTGGTCACGCCTGAGGAACCGATCGAAGGTGGCGACAAGCCAATGCACGGTTTCGAGACGTTGACCTTCGTGCCGTTCGACCGCCGGCTGATCGTGGCGGAAAATCTGTCGGCCGAAGAACGCGCCTGGCTCGACGCCTATCACACGCATGTTCTGAAGGAGATCGGGCCGATGCTCGACGGCCCGACGCTGGCCTGGCTGGAAGCCGCGACGGCGCCGATCTAGCGCCTCCTCCCTTCTCCCCGTTCTCGGGGAGAAGAGAGCTATCCCATCACATGCCTGAGCAAGATCAGGACGGCTGCGCCCGACAGGAACATCGGCATGATGCCATGCCAGAGGAAGGCCACGACCGCAGCGACCCCTAGCGCGACGAGCTCCGGCGTTCCACCCGCCATCACGGCCGGAGCGACCAGCGTGGTGAGCACTGCCGCCGGCACGGCATTCAGCCCGGCCTCGACGCGCGGATGGATGCGCTCGAAGCGGGACAGGATGAGATGCCCGCCGGCGCGCGTGAGATAGGTGGCGATCGCGGCGACGATGATGATCCAGAGTGTGGTGTTCATACCGTTTCCTCCGCATCGTCCGGGGATGCTTCGATCGGTCTCGTCGGCTGCGACGGAGACAGGAACGCCGCAAGCAGGACACCTGCCGCTGCGCCGATGGAGACATGCCAGGGCGAGCCGACCGTATTGTAGGCAAGGACTGCCGCCACCGCGCTGACCAGCACGACCGGCAGCCAGAGCGGCCGGCTGCGGAACTCGATGACGAGTCCCATGAAATAGATCGGCAGCAGATAATCGAGCCCGAGGGCGTGCGCATCCGGGATCAGCGAACCGAAGCGCGCGCCGAGCCAACTGTTCAGTATCCAGAAAAAGCAGACCGGCGCCGCCATGCCGAGATACCAGACGAAGCCGATCTGCTCGCCGCGCTCGACCTTGCGTTCCGCTTCGGCGAATTGCGGATCGACGAGGAAGAAAAAGCCGACCGCGCGCTGCCACCAGGTCCAGTGGCTCAAATGCCGGCCGATCACCGCCGAATAGAGCACGTGGCGGAAGTTGACGGCAAAGATCGAGAGCACGATCAGCCAGGGCGCCACCTTCTGGCCGAAAAGCTCGATGCCGACCATCTGGCTGGCGCCGCCATAGATGAGCGCGCTCGCGAGCGTCGCCTCCGTGACGCTGAAGCCGTTCTGGATGGCAAGCGCCCCGAAGAGAACGGCGAAGGGAGCCGAGGCGATCGCCACCGTCATGCCGGGGCGGAAGCCGCGCCAGAATTCGCTGCGCGCGCCCGGCGGCTGGGGTCTTTCGAGCATGAAAACTCCGGATTCGTTCGGGCGGATACCTAGGGCCGTGGGGCTACCGTGTCAGGCGAATTCGCTTGAGCCACGTTTCAGCAAAGTTGAGGTAGGTTGCGCGAACGCGGCGGTATCGGGTGCTGCGCGGCAAATGGCAGGAGGTGGCATGAAAGGCATCAACCATCTGGTGCTGGCTGCGCGCGAGCTGGAGGCTCTGCGCGCTTTCTATGCCGGGCTCGGCTTCACGCTCACGCCGCGCGCCGACCATCCATTCGGCACCAGCAATTCGGTCGTGCAGTTGCACGGCAGCTATCTCGAGCTGCTTTCGCTGACGCGGCCGCAATTGGTTCCGGAGCCGACGGCACAGACATTCTCCTTTGCCGCCTTCAACCGCGACTTTCTCGTGCGCCACGAAGGTTTCTCGATGCTGGCGCTCGATAGCGAGGACACCGCCGCCGACCTGGCCGCGTGGAAGGCAGCCGGGTTGATGACCTACGAGCCTTTCGAGTTCTCGCGCATGGCGAAGGCTGCGAGCGGCGAGGAACGGCGTATCGGCTTTTCGCTTGGCTTCCTCAGCAGCCCCGCCGCGCCCTGGTTGGGCCTGTTCTCCTGTCGGCATTTCGCGCCGGACTATTTTGCGCAGCCGGAGTACCTGCGGCACCCGAACGGTGCAGTACGCGTCGGGGATGTCTGGATTTCTGGTGAAGGCGCGGTCGCGCTGAGCGGATATCTTGAGACGGTCGTGGGTGCTCGCGCCGCCATGCAGGACGGCAGCTCGGTCTTGCAGACGCCAATCGGCTCGATCGTGCTGGCTCCGCCGGAAAAGTTCGAGGCGGCCTTTGGCGTGCCGCCGCCGCATCCTCGGGATGGGCCGCATCTCGCAGGCTGCACGATCGGCTGCCGCTCGCTCGACTTCTTCGAGGGTAAGGGTCTCGGCCAAATTGGGGACAGGCTGGTGCTTCCACCGGAACGCGCCTTCGGAACCGCCCTCGCCTTCCGCAGGATTTGAAGGTTCTGAAACGACTGTGGCCTTCTCAGGCACGTCTCCTACAGCATGTCTCGAAAGTGTGCGCGGTTTCGGGACAAAGACATGCGCAAAATCAACAGCCGCGTGAATCCTTTTTCACGCGACACGCTTCAAAGGCTCCCGCCCACGCGCTCGAACCACTGGTCCTCGTCGATCACCTCGATGCCGAGCTCGGCCGCGCTCTTTAGCTTCGAGCCTGCCCCCGGCCCGGCGACCACAAGGTCGGTCTTTGCCGACACCGAGCCCGCTACCTTGGCGCCGAGCCGTTCGGCCATCGCCTTTGCCTCGGAGCGGGACATTTTCTGCAGCGAACCGGTGAACACCACGGTCTTGCCTGCAACCTGGCTGTCGGCGGAAACCGTCACGATGTAGGGCTTCGGGCGCACCTGCTTCAGCAGCTTTTCGATCACCTCGTCATTGCGCTCATTGCCGAAGAAATCGCGCAGCGCGCTGATAACCGTATCGCCGATGCCGTTGATCGACGGGAAGACCGTGTGCGGGTGCTCGACCGCCGCCATCTCCTTGCCGACGCGCATGAGTTCTTCGATGGTCGAGAAGGTGCGGGCGAGCACCGCGGCCGTCGTTTCGCCGATGTGCCGGATGCCGAGCGCGAAGATGAAGCGGTCGAGCTCGGGCTCACGTCGCGCATCGATCGCCGCGAACAGTTTGTCGAGGCCCTCATAGGTGCGCTCTTCCGCGGAAAGCACCTTCTTGCGTGCGGTGCCCTTGGCGGCTTCGCGCTCGCGGGCCTGGGCCTCGCGCCGCTCGAACAGCGCCTGCTGCACATTCGCGCGCCGCTGCTTGAGCGTGAAGATGTCGGCCGCGGTCTTGACCAGTCCGGCATTGAAGAAGAGGTCGATGTTCTCCGCGCCGAGTCCTTCTATGTCCAGCGCGCCGCGCGACACGAAATGGCGCAGCGCCTCCACCGCCTGCGCCGCGCAGATCAGCTCGCCGGTGCAGCGCCGCCGCGAATCCTCCTTGCCGGTCTTCTCGTTGACCTCGCGCGTCGCCGGCGAGCCGCAGACCGGGCATTTGTCGGGGAACCGATATGCCTTCGCCTCCGCCGGCCGCTTCTCGATCACGACCCGCACGATCTGGGGAATGACGTCGCCGGCCCGCTGGATGACGACAGTGTCGCCGATGCGGACATCGATCGCCTCGTCGCCGCGGATCGGCAGGCCGTTGCTATCGATGCCGGCGATGTAGTCTTCATTGTGGAGCGTGACGTTGACCACCGTGACGCCGCCGACCGTCACCGGATCGAGCCTGCCGACCGGCGCCAGCGTGCCGGTTCGCCCGACCTGGATGTCGATCTGGCGCAGCACGGTGGACGCCTGCTCGGCGGGGAATTTGTGCGCGATCGCCCAGCGCGGCTCGCCTGTCACGAAACCCCAGCGGCGCTGCAGCTCGAGCTGGTCGACCTTGTAGACGACGCCGTCGATGTCATAGCCGAGCGAGGAGCGCTGCGCTTCGATCAGCTTGTAGTGCGCGACGAGTTCGTCGGCCGATCGCGCACGCACCAGCAGCGGGCTGATCCTGAAACCCCAGTCGGCGAATTTGCGCACGGACTCGTATTGAGTCGGCGCCGGGTCTTCGCTGGTGTAACCCCACGCATAGGCGAAGAATTTGAGGTTGCGGCTGGCGGTGATGGAAGGGTCCTTCTGGCGCAGCGAGCCAGCCGCCGTGTTGCGCGGATTGACGTATTCCTGGCCGCGTGCCGCAGCCGAGCGCTCCCGCAATGCCTGGAACTCGGCATAGGTCATGTAGACCTCGCCGCGGATCTCGATCACCTCGGGCCAGCCCGAACCCTTCAGTTTGTGAGGGATGTCGGCGATCGTCTTCAAATTGGCGGTGATGTCCTCGCCAACGGCCCCGTCGCCGCGCGTCGCGCCCTGCACGAACACGCCCTTCTCGTAGCGCAGCGACGCCGACAGCCCGTCGATCTTGGGCTCGGCGGTGAAGGCGATGTTGAATTCCTTGTCGCGCTCGAAGAAACGGCGGCCGCGCTCGATGAAGTCGATCACGTCCTGGTCGGTGTAGGCCTTGGCCAGGCTGAGCATCGGCACGGCATGCCGCACCTTGGCGAAACCTTCGGCCGGCGGAGCGCCGACCGCGTTCGACGGACTGTCCGCCCGCACGAGGTCAGGGAAGCGCGCTTCGATCTCGGCATTGCGAATCACCAACGCGTCGAAGGCCGCGTCGGTCATCTCCGGCGCATCTTTCTGGTGATAGGCGATGTTGGCAGCCGCGATCACCTTGGCCAGGCGCTCGAGTTCTCCTGCAGCTTCTTCCGCCGTCAACTGGTCGAGAGGCTTCTTGGAGGCGGTCATTGGAGTCGTTCCGGCCAAGGCAAATGCCGGCTTTGCGTCCGGATTTGCGGTGTGACAAAGGGTTTTGCCGGACTATGCCGCCCGCCGCGCCCGATGCAAGAGCAGCCGGCGATGCTCCTGTCAGGCCACCGCCTTGTTCTCACGCAAAAGCCGTTCGGCTGCGGCCCGAGCCTCGTCGGTGATGGTGGCGCCGGCGAGCATGCGGGCAATCTCTTCCTGGCGTGCATCGCGGTCCATCTCGGCCACGCCGGTACGCACGCGGTCGGCATTGCCGGTCTTGGAAATCAGGAAATGCGTCTGCGCGCGTGCAGCCACCTGCGGCGCGTGCGTGACCGACAGCACCTGCACACGCTCCGCCAGCCGGGCCAGCCGCTGCCCGATTGCATCGGCGACCGCACCGCCGACGCCAGCATCGATCTCGTCGAAGACGAGCGTCGGCGCCGAGCCGCGGTCGGCAAGCGCCACTTTCAGCGCCAGCAGGAAGCGCGACAGCTCGCCGCCGGACGCGACCTTCATCATCGGGCCGGGCCGGGTGCCGGGATTGGTGCGCACCCAGAACTCGACCGTGTCGATCCCCTGCTCCAGGCGGTTTTCAGCTTCGCTTTCCAGCTCGACGATGAACTCGGCGCGTTCGAGCTTCAGGGCCGGCAGCTCGGCCATGACGGATTTGACCAGCGCTTTCGCGGCCGCCTTGCGTTTGGTCGAGAGGCTGGCCGCGAGCCGGTCAAAGGCGTCACGCATCGCAGATGCCTGCTTTTCCAGCCGCTGCAGCTTTCCCTCGCCTGCATCGAGATCGGCAAGGTCGGCGGCCATCTGGTCGCGTTTCTCGGCCAGATTGTCGACGGTGACGGAATGCTTGCGCGCAGCAGCCCGTAGTGCGAACAGCCGCTCCTCAGCCCTTTCCAGTCGCTGCGGGTCGTATTCGCTGGCTCTCAGCGCCGCGGCGACACCGGACTGCGCCGCGTCGAGCGAGACCAGCGCCTCGTCGAGCGAGCTCACCACCTCGTCTAGCAGGCCGGGTGCCTCGGCGGCCTTGCGCTGCAGGCGACGCAGCAGGCTCGCAAGCACCGGCGACGGAGCGGTCGGACCTGACAGGAGCTGGTTGGCGTCATGGATGTCGGCAGCGATCTTTTCGGCGCGCATCATCCTGGCGCGCTCCTCGACAAGCGTCGTCTCCTCGCCCGGCTGCGGGTCGAGCTTCGACAGTTCCTCGACCGAAGCGCGCAGATAATCCGCCTCGCGCGCGGCGGACTCGACCCTGGCGCGCTGGCGTGAAAATTCCTGTTCCGCCGACCGCCATTGCTGCCACGCGGCGCCCGTCGCGGCGGCCTCGCCGGCATGCCCGCCAAATGCGTCGAGCAGGTCGCGATGCGCAGCCGGGTCGACCAGCGCGCGCTCGTCATGCTGTCCGTGCAGTTCGACCAGCATGCGGCCGATGTCGCGCATCAGCGCCACGCTTGTCGGCTGGTCGTTGACGAACACGCGGGTGCGACCGTCGGCGGTCTGCACCCGCTTCAGGATCACGTCACCATCGTCCTCGATGGCGTTCTGCGAAAGCAGCGCGCGCGCCGGATGGTTTGCCGGAACGTCGAACACCGCCGTCACCTGCCCCTGGGCAGCGCCGTGGCGCACGAGCGCTGCGTCGCCGCGCGCGCCAAGCGCAAGCGAAAGCGCATCGAGCAGGATGGATTTGCCGGCGCCCGTCTCGCCGGTCAGCACCGAAAGGCCCGAAGAAAAACCGATCTCCAGCCGGTCGATCAGGACAATATCGCGGATCGACAGATGCGACAGCATCGGTGGCGAAGGTCAGGTGCCGAGAAGTGCGGCCCCAGCCTTGGACAGCCACGATCCCGCATTCTCGCGCGGCTCAAGTCCGCCCGACTGCAGGAGCTTGTAGGAGTCCGTATACCACTGGCTATCGGGGTAGTTGTGACCGAGCACGGCGGCCGCCGTCTGCGCCTCGGAAGCGAGCCCCATGGCAAAATAGGCTTCGGTCAGGCGCGCCAGCGCCTCCTCGACATGGCGTGTGTTGGAATATTGCTCGACCACGTAGCGGAAGCGCTTGATCGCTGCGAGATACTCGCGCCGCTCGAGATAGTAGCGGCCGATCTGCATCTCCTTGCCGGCGAGCTGGTCGCGCGCAAAACGGATCTTGGTCTTGGCGTCTTCGACATATTCGGATTCGGGCCAGCGCTGCACGACCTCGTCCATCGCCTCGATGGCGCGGCGCGATTCCTTCTGGTCCTGGGTGACGTCGCGGATCTGGCGGAAATAGCTGAGGCCCACGATGTACTGCGCGTAGGCCGCATCTTCGGTCGACGGATAGAGCGCGACGTATCGTTTGCCGGCGTTGATCGCCTCGTCGTAATTGCCCTGTCGGTAATTGGTGAAGGCGGCCATCACCATCGCCTTGCGGGCGTATTCCGAATAGGGGTGCTGGCGGTCGAGCGCGTCGAATTTGCGCGCCGCCTCCTTGAGGCGGCCCGACTCCAGGTTCGCCAGGCCCTGATTGTAGAGCACGTCCGGCGGATCGGTCTGCTCGACATAGGTTGCGAGGTCGATGTCGTCGTTCGACGAGCAGGCCGAGACGACGAGCGGCGCGGCAACAACAGTCACAATCGCGAGAGCGAAGCGAACCGAACGACTGGAGCGTGCCGGATTGGCAGCGCGCGGAACTTGCATATCGATCTTGCCCCTCCGGCAAAGCTGGCGGCCGCTTAGATCATAGCAGGCAGCACTCTTCAACGCTATCGGCCGCCAATGGTGCAATATTGTGGCGGGAAAGCGGCTTTCGGGCCGTGCCGGACAGCCTACCGGCTCACTGTGGCAGATGGGGAACAATGCTCGCCTCGGCCACCTTCTCCCCCCGGGGGAGAAGCAAACGACCCTAAAGAGTCCAGGGCCCGTGCAGAGGTGCGCTGACAGCGGTCATTTCGCCGAGGCGGCCGCGCTCGCGGCGGGTCGTTTCGACGATCTCGAAGGCGCTTGCATCCGAAAGCAGGCGCCGCAGCGCCGCGGCATTCAGCTTGTGGCCGCCGCGATAGGAACGGAAGCACCCGACGAAACGCGCCCCGGCCAGCGCCAGGTCGCCGAGCGCGTCGAGCATCTTGTGCCGGACGAACTCGTCGGGATAACGCAGGCCTTCGATGTTGATGACCCGGTGATCGTCGCCGATGACGACCGAGTTTTCGAGCGAGGAGCCGAGCGCGAAACCGTTTGCCCAGAGCCGCTCGACATCCTTGATGAAGCCGAAGGTGCGGGCGCGCGCCACCTCCTTGCGGAAGCTCGCCTCGGAAAGCTCGAAGCCGAGTGACTGGCGGCCGATGGCCGGGCTAGCGAAATCGATCTCGACCTCGAGCCTGGTTCCGGCATGCGGCACGAATTCTGCCCAGGACTGGCCATTGTCGACCCGCACCGGCTTCAGGATGCGGACATAGCGGCGCTTGGCAGTGAGCGTGGTGATGCCGGCCTGGTCGAACGCCTCGACATAGCTTGCCGCGCTGCCGTCGAAGATGGGCACCTCGCTGCCGTCGATGTCGATCGACACATTGTCGATGCCTAAGCCGAGCAGCGAAGCCATCAGATGCTCGACGGTGGCGACATGAACGCCGGCCGGATCGCCGAGCACGGTGGAAAGATCGGTGCTGCCCACTTCGGCCGCGAGCGCGCGGATATCCTTCACCCCGCCACGCGCGTCGTGAACGTGGAAAACGACGCCGCTGCCGGCGTCCGCAGGACTGAGTTGAATGCTGACGGGCTTGCCGCTGTGGACTCCGATTCCGGTCAAACGAACGCCCGACCGGATTGTCGTCTGGTAACCGTTCACGCTAATCCCCAATCGCCCTGTCATTCTTGGCCGCTTACCGCAGCTTCGCTTTTCTTTCGAACCGGTTTGTCCCCAACCGGCCTGCTTTCAAGCCCGCGCCAAAAGATAGACTTGGGCGAAAGGGAGGCCAAATCACGGTTTCTTACCCCGTGTAACTGCAGCGAACGCTTAGCCGCATCGGCTAAATGCCTGAACTGTCAGCGATTTCCGAAAAAAGCAAGCGGGCGGGCATTGGCTGCCCGCCCGCTTGTTAACAGCTCTCGTGAAGCGTCAGTTCGCCTGCCGACGCAGGAAAGCGGGAATCTCCAGCTGATCGTCATCCTGCACGGCGCGCGGCTGCGGCGCCACTCGGCCGTGCTCGTCGAGCTGGCCGCGGCGTGGCGCGTAGAGCTGCGGGTCCTGGCCGGCGACACGGCGTGCCTCCGGTGCCGGCTGCTTCAGGCGCGGCTCACGCGGCTGCGCCGGCTGCAGCTTGGCCGGCTCTTCCTCGCGGCGCGAGGACGACAAGGCGCTTGCGATCCGGTTGATAAGGCCCACCGGGCCGCGATCTTCATGGCCGGCGACGGGAGCGGCCGCAACCCTGTTCTGGCTGGCGTCGACCTCCGCCCGGACGACCGGCGGGAAGTCTTCGACGCGCGGCATGCGCGGCATGACCTGCGCAGGCGCTTCCATCACCGGCTGCACCGGGATCGGGGCCTGCGCCAGCGCCGCTTCGACCATGGCCGGCGGGGCCTGGAAGATCTTGCTTTGCGGGCGGAAGTCATCGACCGCCGCCTGCGCGCGTGCGGCTTCGGCGTTCAGCTCGGCCATCCGGATCGCCGCGGCGACCGGGTCGACCGCACGCGGCTGCTCGACCCGCGGCGCCTCGGCCTGGGCCGGGCGCGGGGCGGCACCGGCCTGCTTCGGCGGCGCCTGGCGGATCTGGATCGGTGCTGCAACCTCATTAGGCTGCTTGTCGATGCCGGTGGCGACCACGGAGACGCGGATCACGCCTTCGAGCGACTCGTCGAAGGTGGCGCCGAGGATGATGTTGGCATCCTGGTCGACCTCCTCGCGGATGCGCGTCGCCGCCTCGTCCACCTCGAACAGCGTCAGGTCGCGGCCGCCGGTGATGGAGATCAGCAGGCCTTTCGCACCCTTCATCGAGGTCTCGTCGAGCAGCGGGTTGGCGATCGCAGCTTCCGCGGCAGCCATGGCGCGGCCGTCGCCGGAGGCCTCGCCCGTCCCCATCATCGCCTTGCCCATCTCGCGCATGACCGAACGCACGTCGGCGAAGTCGAGGTTGATGAGGCCTTCCTTCACCATCAGGTCGGTGATGCAGGCCACGCCCGAATAGAGCACCTGGTCGGCCATCGCGAAGGCATCCGCAAAGGTGGTCTTGTCATTGGCGATGCGGAACAGGTTCTGGTTCGGGATGACGATCAGCGTGTCGACGCATTTCTGCAATTCCTCGATGCCGAAATCGGCCGTCTTCATGCGGCGCTGGCCTTCGAAGTGGAACGGCTTGGTCACCACGCCGACGGTGAGGATGCCCTTTTCGCGCGCGGCACGGGCCACGACCGGCGCTGCACCGGTGCCGGTGCCGCCGCCCATGCCGGCGGTGACGAAGCACATATGCGTGTTGGAGAGGTGGTCGACGATCTCGTCGATGCACTCCTCGGCGGCGGCGCGGCCGACTTCCGGCTGCGACCCCGCGCCAAGCCCCTCGGTCACATGCGCGCCGAGCTGGATGAGCCGCTCCGACTTGGACATGGTGAGCGCCTGCGCGTCGGTATTGGCGACCACGAACTCGACGCCGCGCAGGCCCGCCGTGATCATGTTGTTGACGGCATTGCCGCCGCCGCCGCCGACACCGAACACGGTGATGCGCGGCTTGAGCTCGGTGATGTCCGGCTTCTGCAGATTGATGGTCATTGTCCTCGTCCTTTGCCTGTTCCGCCGCTTTCGCCCCTGCGGCCGCCGATTTTTCCGAGGGCGTCGCGCCCGGTTAGAAACTGTCCTTCAGCCACTGACTGACACGCTGTAGTCGCCCGCCGGTGCCGGTCATGCGCGTGAGCGCATTGTGCCGCGCGCCCGATGTCTCGAAGCTCGCCACCTGCGGGTAGATGAGAAGGCCGACCGAGGTCGCGAAAGCCGGCCCCTTGGCGGCTTCCGGCAGGCCCGCCACCCCGAGCGGGCGACCGATGCGGACATTGCGGCCGAGAATGCGGCGCGCCGTTTCGGACAGGCCCTGCAGCTGCGCGGAACCGCCGGTGAGCACGACGCGGCGGCTGGCGGCATTGCCAAAACCCGATTGTGCGAGCCTGTCGCGGATCAACTCGAGCGATTCCTCGACGCGCGCGCGGATGATGCGCGACATGACCGAGCGCGGCACCTGCATCGGCTGCTCGGCCTCGTCGCCGATCGGCTGGACCGTGACGACGTCGCGGTCGTCGCCGCTTCCGGGCAGCATCGAGCCGTGCATGACCTTCAACCGCTCGGCATCTTCCAGCCGCGCCGACAGGCCGCGCGCCAGGTCCATGGTGACGTGGCTGCCGCCGACCGGGATTGCCGCGCCGAAGACGAACTTGCCGTCGGAGAAAACCGAAAGCGTCGTGGTGCCGCCACCCATGTCGATGCAGGCCGCGCCCATTTCGAGCTCGTCATCGACCAGCGCGGCAAGCCCGCTGGCATAGGGTGTCGCCACCATGCGCTCGACCGACAGGTGCGCGCGGTTGATGCAGAGCTGCAGATTGCGCAGCGGCGCGGCATCGCCGGTGAGCACGTGCATGTTCACGGCGAGCGCATCGCCGACCATGCCGAGCGGATCGCGCACGCCGTTCTCGCCGTCGAGCGTGAAGCTCGTGGCGAGCGAATGCACGACCTCGCGCTCCGCCTTCAGCGCCTGCTTGGCGCCGGCCGAAAGCACCCGCTTGATGTCGGAAGCATCGGCTTCCTGGCCGCCGAGATTGATCGTGGCGGAAAAGGTCTCGCTCTTCAGCCGGCCGGCGGTCACGTTGACGATCAGCGACTCCACCGTCAGTCCGGCCATGCGCTCGGCCGAATCGACGGCGAGCCGGATGGCGCGCTCGGCGCGGTCGAGATCGACCAGCATGCCCGACTTCACGCCGCGCGATTTCTGGTGGCCGATTCCAATCACCTGCGCCTGGTGCGTGCGGCCGCGCAGGAGCTGGCTGTCGTCGCAGGGTTTGAGCTTCGCGATGATGCAGCAGACCTTGGTCGAGCCGATGTCGAGCACGGTCACCACGCCGGAGCGACGTGCGCTGCTGCCATTCTGTCCGCCGAGCCAGCTCATGTGCGCTTGCCCTTCCTGGCGGAAACGGTCTTGCGCAGATCCTCCATTTCGGCGGCACGGCGTTCTGCCGCCGCCGGCGAAAGCTGCACAACGACGCGGTCGGCGAAACGCAGGTCGACGGTTTCGATGTCGCGCGACAGGAGCCCGTTGTCGAGCTCCATAGCCAACAATTCCTTGATCGCGGCGTCCTCGCGGCCTTCCGGCAGCTTGACGGTGACGCCGTTCTCGAGGCGCAGATCCCAGCGGCGCTCGGCGACGCGGATGTAGCCCTTCACGCGCGCGGCGAGCTCGGGATGCGTCTTCATCTGCGCGATGAATGCGGCGGCCTGGTTCCTGGCGCCGAGCCCGATGACGAGCGGCAGCCGCGCATGCCTGCCATTGCTGAACGGGGCAATCACATTGCCGGACGCTTCGATGACCGAAATCTGGTTGCCGTGCTGCCAGAGCGCGAAGGGCGTGCGCTCCGTCACCACCACCTCGATCGTGTCGGGATAGATTTTGCGGACCGAGGCCGTCTCGATCCACGGCAGGCCAGCAACGCGCTCGCGCGCGGCGTCCGCGTCGAGGCCGATGAGCGAGGTCCACCCGTCGAGGCCGATGCGATCGAGTATGTCGATCTCGGAGGTCTCGCGGTAACCGCTGATCTTGATGTTGTCGACGGCAAAGCCGAGGCGCGACGTGACCGCCTGCAGCACGGTCGGCATGTGGCCGCCGAGCACTGCGCCGTAGAGGCTGAATAGCCCGATGAGAGCAGCCGAGCCGATCAGCACCGTAAAGCGCGGCGGCTGGAAATCCTCCTCCAGCATGCGCGAGAAAAGGCGCACCGGGCGGCGCAGCCACCACGGCAGCACAAACCCCCTGAGCGAGAAAGCGGAAACGCCGAAAGCGGACGCGAGAGCGCCCGGCTTCCCGTCCCGTCCCGACCTCAACGCAAACACGAAGCGTCCTCCACCATCCAACTCAAAAGCTCGCCGAAGCTGTGCCCCGCATGCCGGGCGATCTCGGGAACGAGCGAAGTCGGCGTCATGCCTGGCTGGGTGTTGACTTCGAGCCAGACGACCTCGCCATTTTCGGAATAGCGGTCGTCGTAACGGAAGTCGGATCGGGAAACGCCCCGGCAGCCGATTGCCTGATGTGCCTTGAGCGCCAGTGTCTGTATCTTTTGGTAAATATTTAGTGAAATTTTAGCCGGCACCTCATGCTTCGAGCCGCCTTTCACATATTTTGAATCGTAGTCGTAGAAGGAGTGGCCGACCGGGATGATCTCGCAGACGCCGAGCGCCACGTCGCCCATCACCGCGCAGGTCAGCTCGCGGCCGTGGACGTAGCGCTCGACCATCACTGCATCGCCGTAACGCCACTCGGACGAGCCGACGACCTGCGGCGGATGAGCCTGATCCTCCTTGACGATGACGACGCCGAAGCTCGACCCCTCGCTCACCGGCTTCACCACATAGGGCGGCTTCATCGGGTGCTTGTTGACGATGCGGTGCCGGTTCAGGATTTTCGATTCCGCTACCGCAATGCCTGCTGCCTTGGCGACCTTCTTCGCCTGCTCCTTGTTCATGGCGAGCGCCGAGGCGAGCACGCCCGAATGGGTGTAGGGCAGGCCGAGATATTCGAGGATGCCCTGGATGGTGCCGTCCTCGCCGAACGGACCGTGCAGCGCGTTGAAGGCGACGTCCGGCTTCAGCCCTGCCAGGACCGAGCTGACATTGCGATCCACGTCGACGCGCGTGACGCGAAACCCTTCGGCCTCGAGCGCGTCGGCGCAGGAATTGCCGGAGGACAGCGACACGGGGCGTTCGGAGGAGAATCCGCCCATCAGAACCGCCACGTGTTTTTTAGCCATGCCCCTGCTTCCCGCGCCGCCATAGTCCTTCAGGCCGAATCCGTCCTGCCCGGACGGAATCCCCCCGGCTGAAAAACGCGGCGGCACGCGTCGTACGAATCAAACTGGAAACGCTTGTTGAGGCGAAAGAATCAGAGGTTTGACTCGCTGACAAGCCTTTCCGATTCGCAGCGATTCACTTTCGGAAAAAAGCACGTCGAAATGCGTGTTGCGTGACTCCGGCGCAACTCCGGCGAGCGAGCGCGGGGTGGGTATGCACGCCTGCCAGCGATCGCTCCTGCCCTCGCCAGGATGCGTTCAGGCACCCGCCGTGCGGGCGCTCTTGATGCACCGTCGCAGCACGTCGAAAATGCGCTCGTCCTGCGTCTGCGAAACGTTGAAACGCATGAAGCTGCCGGCCGTCTGCGAGACGCTGAACACGTTGCCTGGCGCCAGCACCACGTTTTCGGCAACCGCCGTCCGCGCAAGCTCGGCCGCATCGACGCCATCGGGAAGGCGGCACCAGAGCAGCATGCCTGCCTGCGGCTGCAGCCAGGGCTCGATGCCCAGTGCGCGCAACCTGCCGGCGACGGAAGACATGGCGGCGGCGAGACGATTGCGCAGAGCTTCCATGTGCTTGCGGTAGCCGCCGTCGCCAAGCACCGCCATGATCAGTTCCGCATTGAGGCGCCCGCCGCCGAAGGAGGTTGCGATCTTCAGGTCGATCAGCCCCTCGACCCACTCCGGCCGTGCCGCCACGAAGCCGCATCGCACCGACGCCGAGATCGTCTTCGAGAAGCTGCCGATGGAAATCACGCGGTCGAGCCCGTCGAAGGCGGCGAGGCGCGGGGCGGGCACGCGCTCGAAATCGGCAAACAGGTCGTCCTCGATGATCGTCAGCCCGAACAGGTCCGCGAGCTTGAGCACCTTGTGTGCCGCCACGGGCGACAGGGTTGCGCCCGTCGGATTGTGGATGGCGGAGTTGGTGATGTAGAGCCGCGGACGGTGGTCGGCGAGCGCCTTCTCGAAGAGCGCGATGTCGGGACCGTGCTCGGTATACGGGACGCCGACCAGTTTTGCGCGATGCGCGCGCAGCAAGGCCTGAAAGTTGAAGTAGCAGGGGTCGTCGACGAGCACCGTATCGCCCGGCTCCAGCAGCAGGCGGCAGAGCAGGTCGAGCGCCTGCGTTCCGGATTCCGTCAGCACGATCTGGTCGGGCGAGCAGTCGATGCCCCTCTCGACGATGCGCCGCGCAATCACCTGCCGCAAGGCCGGCAGGCCAAGAGGCGAGCCGTAATCGGCAAGCGCCGGGCCGTCGGCGCGCGACAGCGACCGCAGCGCCTTCCTGATGCCCTCCTCCGGCAACCAGGAAGGCGGTAGCCAGCCGCAGCCGGGCTTCAAGACGTCGTCGTTCGCTTCGAGCGACTGGCGGGAAACCCAGAACGGATCGACCGCGCGATCGACCTTCGGGCCGACTTCCGTGAGCGACAGCGGCGCTGCCTGGTTCGCCACGAAGAATCCCGAGCCGGGCCGCGAATGGATCGCCCCTTCGATGACGAGGCGCTCATACGCATCGACGACCGTCGAAGGCGAGACTTTCAGCGCAGAGGCGAACTTCCTGATCGACGGGAGCTTTGCCCCGGACGTCAGGCTGCGACCGGCGATGCGCTGGCGAACCGTCGCCATCACCATGTCGACACGGCTGCCCTTTGTGGCATGGCCGTCCATCTGTACTGCTCCTCGAAACATAACAGTTTGGTCAAATTGTACTGCACCGTTTCTGGTCGCGCCACCGGTGGAGCGGGTAAGAACCGCGAAAAATCGAAAGGCCTCGCATGGACCGGACAGCAGCCGGGTGGCTTAACGGCTTCGTTGGAGTGGTGATCTTCAGTGGATCGCTGCCGGCGACACGCGTCGCCGTTCTGGATTTCGACCCGGTCTTCCTCACCGTGGCCCGCGCCGCAATCGCCGGCTTGCTGGCGCTATGCCTGCTGCTCGCCTTCAAGGAAAAGCGCCCTCCCCGGCGCGACATCGTCTCACTGATCGTCGTCGCGCTCGGTGTCGTGGTCGGTTTTCCGTTGCTGACCGCATTGGCGCTTCAACACGTGACGGCGGCGCATTCGATCGTGTTCATCGGCCTGCTTCCACTGGCGACCGCGATCTTCGGCGTGATCCTCGGCGGCGAGCGGCCGCGGCCGGCATTCTGGATTTTCTCCGTGCTTGGCAGCGCGCTGGTTGCAGGATTTGCCCTTTCGCAAGGGCTCACGGCCTCGCCGGTCGGCGATGCCCTCATGCTCGCCGCCATCGTGGCCTGCGGGCTTGGTTATGCCGAAGGCGCGAAGCTGTCGCGAAGGCTGGGGGGCTGGCAGGTCATTTCGTGGGCCCTGGTTCTGTCATTGCCGATCATGCTTGCGCTGGCGCTGCTCACCCTGCCGGCGTCCTTTGCCGCCGTCGAGCGCCCGGCCTGGATCGGCCTGGCCTATGTCTCGCTGTTCAGCATGCTGATCGGCTTCGTCTTCTGGTATCGCGGCCTGGCGCAAGGCGGCATCGCCGCGGTCGGTCAGTTGCAGCTGCTGCAGCCCTTCTTCGGGCTGGCCATCGCCGCCGCGCTGCTCAACGAACCCGTGACGTGGACGATGCTGGCGGTGACTGCGGGAGTGATCCTCTGCGTCGCCGGTGCGCGCAAATTCGCCCGATAGCCGCTGGATTTCGCGGCCGTTCTTAGATCGCCGCTTCAGCCGATGAAGAACCGCTCCATTTCCGGGGCGAGGATTTCCGGCGCGGCATCGTGCGCCTGACCTTCCAGCGTGCGATGTTGCGCATCGGGCAGGATATCCGCGAGCGCCCGAGCCGAATTGCGTATCCATGCCGGGCTCGCCCCACCGTCCATCACGAGCGTGGGTGCGGTGGCGGCGGCCCAATGCTCGCCCGGCGGCGGGTTGCCTGCCATGTTGTCGCCCAGGACGGCGAGGTCGTAGACCAGGGTATGCGCCAGGCCCTCGAGCGCCGGCCATGTCGGCGCGTTTCGCATCTGGGTGACGGCTTCGGCAGGCGCCCCCACCACGTCGGTCATCCAGAATTCTACGGCGTCCCCTCGGCGATTGGCCGCTACCAGCTCATCGATGCGCCTGGCAGCGTCCTCAGGCGGCGGCGTGCGGCTGTCGTCGACAACGAATGGCGGCTCGTACAGCGAGAGTTTTTGGACTTTGGCCGGGAGCTTCGCGGTGGCCTCCAGGGCAAGCACCGCGCCGGAGGAATGGCCGTGGAGGAATGCCGCTCCGCCTGCCTCATCGATGACGGCTTCGATATCCTCGATCTCGCGCGCGACTGAATATGGGGGCGTGTCGTCGCTGTCGCCCCTGCCCCGGCGATCGACGCTGAACACGGTGAAGCGTGGCGCCAGGAGCTTCGCCAGCGGCGCCCATGCCGCCCGATCGCTCAGGGCGCCGCCCACCAGGATGAGCGCCGGTCCGTCGCCCGACCGATCGAAAGCAATGCGGGTCCCGTCTTTCGAAGCCGTGCTTGCGTTCACGCGCGCCTCCTGCGCCAACGTCAGGCGTCCCATGGATGCCGTGATCGCGCCCGCCAGCCCGGTGCCGATGAACAGGCGCCTGCTCAACAAAAAACCCGACACGTGGCCGCTCCATTTCGGTTTGGCCAAGAAACGAGCGGCGGCTGGCGCAGTTCCACATCTCCCTCAGGCTGTTCGCTGGTCGCCGCAGGCGCGGGAGCATCGCTGCTGGCCCCGAGAGCTCGAGGACAAGAACCTTGACGGCTTCAGGAACCGCAGTCTGTAATCGGGCCGGGCTCTTGCGACAGAGAGGGGTGGCAGCATGGAAAAGATCATCCTGGATTGCGGCCCCGGGCATGACGGCGCTATCGCCGTCCGCCTTACCAGCCCGAAGGCATGATTTCCCGCGAGCTGACCGTGGCTGTGATGCGCGCATTCTTTCGAACGGCGATCCTGCTTTTCTGCCTGACCGGTTGCACCAGCGTCTCCTACTACGCGCAATCCCTGAACGGTCATGTGAAGATCATGACCGCGCGCAAGGACGTCACAAAACTGATCGCAGACCCTTCGACGCCTGAGGCTTTGCGCGCCCGCATGGCATCGGCCAGCGCCATACGGCAGTTTGCCACCGATGCGCTGGCGTTGCCGGACAACAGAAGCTATCGCAGCTATGTCGACGTCGGCCAGGACGCGGTAACATGGGCCGTTTTCGCCGCCCCGGAATTCTCGCTGACGCCGCGAGGATGGTGTTTTGCGGTCTATGGCTGTGTTCCCTACCGGGCGTATTTTTCAAAGAAATCCGCGGCTGAACTCGCTCTCAAGCTTCAAGGACAGGGCCTCGACGTCCATGTGTCGGGCGTCACCGCCTATTCCACGCTTGGCTGGTCGAGCGACCCGCTGCTCAGCACCATGTTCACCGGGGATGAAACCTACCTCGCAGGGCTGGTTTTCCACGAGCTGGCCCACCAGCGCGTCTATATCAACGACGATTCCCAGTTCAACGAGTCGTTCGCTGTCGCCGTCGAAACGGCCGGCGTGAGAAATTGGCTGCGCGCAGCCGGCGACGCTGCCGGGTTGCGCCGTTACGAAGCCGACAGGAAGCGCCGCGATGAATTTGCGGCGCTGGTGTCGCAGACACAAAGCGAGCTCAGGCATGTCTATGACGGATCCGGCACCGTGGAGCAGAAGCGGGCCGCAAAGACGGAAGCGATCGAAAGGCTGCGGGCGCGCTACCGGCGGATGCGCGACGGAAGCTGGCGCGGATACCGCGGTTACGATGCCTGGTTCGATGCGCCGATCAACAACGCGAAGCTCGCCGCGATTTCCGTCTACAGCAATCAGGTCGCGGCGTTTCTGCGCTTGTTCGACCTGTGCTCGGGCGACTACCCCAAATTTTATGCCGCGGTCGAGTGGCTGGGCACGCTCGACAAAGCCGACCGCGCGGCAGCGCTGGAGGCTGCCGATTCATGCCTTGGCGGCGATCAGAGCTGAGGGCCTGAGCGGCGCGGACGGCGTTGCTTGTCAGTGGCCGAGACTTCTCTGACGTCAGGATCGAGTTCGATCAGCCGGCTTCGGTGCGGGGACGCCACGGCTTGTGCTCGTGCGCGAGCCAGACCAGTTCGGGGTCGAGCGCGCGCACCAGCAGCTGGCCTTCGCTTTGCGGTTCGTCAAGCTCGCCAAACCAAACCGCCACGTCGCCGCCGACGACGATCGGACGCCCACCCGTCTCGACGACGACGACCTGCAGGCCGGCCGTATGGCCCGGCGCCGGGACGAGCCGGATCCCGGGAAGGAGTTCGCGTTCGCCATCGACCGGCACATAACGCACGCCGGGTGCATCGACCCACTCGCGAATGGGGTACTCGTCCGCGTTGCTTTGGGCGTCGTCGAGCTCCCGCCGCTGGACGTAGATCGGCTTGCCGGCGAAGAGATGATTGCCGCCGCAATGGTCGGCGTGCAGGTGCGTGTTGACGATGATATCGATGCCGGCAAGGTCGATATCCTGATCGCTCAGGGGGTAGAGAATGGGATCGAAGGCGGCCACCACTGCCGGGTGCAGTTCCGTCATGCCGGTGTCGACCAGTATGCGCGCATCGGGATGGTCGATCAGGTGCGCGTAGACCGGCATCCGCTCACCCTCGACGTGCAGGTCGGCAACGAGGATAGGCGTGACGGTGATCGATGCGTTCATCTTTTCGTCTCCGTCAACGTTTGCACACGGCCGGCCAGCAGCGCATGTCCCCGGTGAAGTGGGAGGAGCGCGGGGCTCGGGCTCCAACCGCCAGATGCTCGACGCAACCGGCCAAATCCCGGCTCGCCGCGTGCCTAGTCACCAGCATGATTGTATAATGCAACCGGTTGCAAAAATATACCGCTTAACCCGACATCGCAAACTCTTTCTTTAGCGCCGCTCAAGGTGCAGCGCCGCACCTGCTCCGCCTCGCATGCCCAGCGGCCGCGGTTGTTCATCGCGCCACTGGCTCTATCTGCCTCCAAGCCAGATAATTTGGCGGGGCATGTCGATTTCGTTCCCACCCGACCGTCGTCGAGGCAGAGAAAAGGAGTTCGCGATGCTTAGACGCACTTTCCTGTCACTGATTGCCGCATTGGCGCCGCTCATGGCCCTTCCGGCAAACGCCCAATCCGACAAACCCGCCCAAGGAGCCGCCATGTTGCCCGCCCCTTCGAAATCCGGTTATGCCCCCGTCAATGGCGTCGAAGTCTACTACGCCGTCTACGGTGAAGGTGACCCGCTCGTCCTGCTGCACGGCGGACTGGCCACGATCGACATGTTCGGGCCGAATGTCGCCCTGCTGGCCGAAGGCCATCAGGTCATCGCCATCGACCTGCAGGGGCACGGGCACACCCTGCCTTTCGACCGGCCGATGAGCTACGAGGCCATGGCCGACGACGTTGCCGGCGTTATCCGATTTCTCGGCTTCGACCAGGCGGACCTCATGGGATACTCGCTCGGCGCGGGCACCGCGCTGCGCGTGGCGATCCAGCACCCAGGGCTCGTGGACAGGCTGGTCGTCGTCTCCGCCCCTTACGCCTGGGCGGGCTGGCACGACTACAACCAGCAAGGCATGCGCTCGATGACGCCGGACATGGCGGAAGGCATGAAAGGCACGCCGCTCTATGAATCTTACGCGGCGGTCGCGCCCGACGTGAACAACTTCCCGATCCTGATCGAGAAGATCACGGCGATGATGATGCACGACTTCGACTGGTCCGCCGAGGTCAGGCAGATCAAGGCGCCGACACTTCTCATGTTCGCCGACTGGGACGCCGTTCGCACCAGCCACATCGCCAGCTTTTTCGAGCTGCTCGGCGGCGGACTGCAGGACGCTCAGTGGGACGGGTCGGGCATGAACGCCAACCGCCTGGCCATCATTCCCAACGCCACCCACTACAACATCTTCGCCGACACGCGGCCGGGCGAAGCAGCCATCGCCTTCATCGACGCACCGACAAAATAGATCCGTTGCGAGGCATCAAAAGCTCGGATGCCGGCCTTCCCTGCCCGGCAATGGGAAATCGCGGCTTTATCAGGGGGCGGTTTCACGATTCTGCCAATCGTGAAACCGCTTTCAGACGACCACCTGTGTCATCGACTTGTCGCCGCCTGCCCTTCCCGTCGCGACCTGACTTCGCTGGCGGTCGTCGCACTCGGCGCCCCGAGCTGCAGCTCCGGCACTTCCGGCCCAAATTCAAGAACACCAAACAGCCGGGTCGGTGACTGGTACAGTTCACGGACTCGACCAAAACCGGCGGACCTTCCAAGCTCGGACCAGACCTCGAAAGTTTCGGGGTAGTCGCTCTCATGTACATGGCTTGTCACCGCATTCCATTCTTCGTCCGACATCATCCGCCAGTCAGGCCGTTGACGATCCCAGCGATCCATCCATTGGCTTCTCGTTTCACCGTCAACCATCACATTCTCATAAATTGCCAGCCTGCCCCAAGCTCCGACGATACGGCGGGCGTCGTGCATGATCGCGCGCTTTTCATTGGTGCGGAAGTGATGGAGCGACAGTCCGATCCAGATCAGGTCGGCCGGCTCGGTCCATCGCGTAAGTGCCCCGGCCATATCGCCAAGCAGGAGCGTTGACGGCGCCGCAAGCCGGTGCATGTTCGTTGCAGCGTTTGCGAGTGCGAGTTCGGAAAGATCGATGCCGACATAACGCGACAGTTGCGACCCGCTCAGCGCTTCAACTGTGGAACTGGCGTCGCCGCAGGCCAGATCCAGAAACGTAAGCGGCCCTGCGATCTCCGCAACGAGCCCCCGCAGTGCAGCATACGCTTCATTGTGATGCAGATAATTGTGGTCGATGATCTTGCGATACGTCTCCCACTCCCGCTGGAACAGGAGGGCAGCTTTTTGATCCGTAGCAACCGGAACCACATGCTCCGCCATGCCCATCCTCGCCTCCACCGATTTGGTACGCAGCGTGCGAAATGTGTAGGATTGGCGTGTTCATGTCCTGAAAGCGGAATGAAAGAGTTCTGAAACCGACGATGGCGGACCAGGTCGAGGAAAGACGGCTCACCTTCGCTGGCTTCACCCTGGATCTGGCAAGCGGTTCGCTATCGAGTGCGAGCGGCGAAGCCAGACTCCGACCTAAGTCGGCGCTCGTGCTGTCCTACATGATCCGAAACGGCGGCCGCGCGATCGGAAAAGCCGAGCTGTTGGACGCGGTTTGGCCCGACGTGACGGTGACTGAGGACTCGCTCACGCAGTGCATCCATGAGATCCGTGAGGGTCTCGGCAGCGCAGGGCAAGAGCTCTTGAGGACACTGCCACGCCGCGGCTATTTGTTCACCCGCGCCCAGGAAAAAGGATCAAATGAGCAGCCCGACGTTGAGCGAGCGGTCTCGTCTGCCCCGTCCATTGCCGTCCTGCCGTTTGTCAATCTCAGCGGCAATCCGAAGTACGATGTCTTTGCGGATGGGCTTGCCGAAGACGTCATCACCCGGCTGTCACGTTTGCGCTGGCTTTTCGTGGTCGCTCGGAATTCGTCCTTCGCCTACAGGCACAAAGCGGTCACCGCCGCGCAGATTGGCGCTGACCTCGGCGTTCGCTACGTCCTGACGGCCAGCGTCCAGCACTCCGGCCGACGTTTCCGGATAAATGCCCAGCTCAACAATGCAGAAACCGGGTTCCAGATCTGGGCGGAGCGCTACGACGCCGCACGAACCGACTTCCTGTCCTTGCAGGACCGGATATCGGAGAGCGTGATCGCGGCGATCGAGCCAAAGATCTACACCGAAGAACACAGGCACTTCATCAGCCGCCCGCCGGCAAGCTTGGACGCCTGGGGCTTCGTCATGCAGGCGATGCCGAACGTGTGGACATGGGCGTCGGCGGCGGAGATCGATGCCGCTGAAGACCTCCTGAGGAAGGCCGTTGAGATCGATCCCGACTATGCGCGAGCCAACAGTCTTCTGGCCTGGACCCATGCCGCACGCTTCCAGCTTGGTTTGGCTGATACCGGAGTGCTGTCCGCGGCGCACACGATGGCATTGCGCGCCATCAGGCGTGATCCCGAAGACGCTTGGGCGCACTTTGCGTCGGGTTATGTATTCATGGTGGGACGTCAGTTCGACGAAGCCGTCACCGCGTTGAGAGAAGCCATTGCCCTCAATCCGAGCCTCGGCTTTGCCCATATCATCCTCGGCTCCGCCCACGCCTACAACGGTTTGCCGGAGCCAGGACTGCGCCACTTGGCCATCGCCGCGCGAATGAGTCCGAAGGATCACACGCAAGCTCCCAATCTGGCGACCGTTGGACTGTGCCATTTCATGGCCAAGCGGTACGGCCAAGCGGTCGACTTCGAAAAACAGGCGGTTGCCCTGCGGCCGAGCTTCGGGACGGCGTGGCGCACAATGGCTGCCGCAGCCGGCATGGCCAACGATCGGCCTGCGGCCGAACTTGCGCTTCGGCAGGCGCGGCGGCTTCAGCCGTCGCTTTCGATCGAATGGGTCGAAAAATTTCACCCGATCGTCAGCCAAAGCGATCGTGCGGTGTACATCGAAGGTCTGAGGTGTGCCGGACTACGCTAGGCGGTCGTATCCGACGCCATGGCAAACAGACCTCGAGCAGCGTGCAGACGGCCCACGGTTTCGGTCTCGGTACGAATCAAACGCCAGCCAGTTGAAGCTGTCGGCAGGCGGTGGCGTCGCCTCCAACTACGACCCGCTCGATGTCGCCCAGTTCACCGAGGCCGAGTTTCGGGCTGCCGTCGATGCTGCCGAAAACTGGGGCACCTACGTGACCGTGCATGCTTACACGCCGTGGGCCATCCAGGCCGCGATACGTGCCGGCGTCCGCTGCATCGACCACGGCCAGCTCATGGACGACGAGACGGCAAGGATGATGGCCGACCGCGATATCTGGCTGAGCATTCAGCCCTTCCTCGACGACGAGGACGCAATACCGTTTCCGGCGGGCTCCGCGAGCCGCAGAAAGCAGTTGTAGATGTCGGCAGGCACCGACACCGCATATGGCCTCGCCAGAAAATACAATCTCAGGACCGCCTGGGGCACCGATACGCTTTTCGACGCGGCCCTGGCGCTGAAGCAGGGCAAGCAGCTTGCCAAGATGCTCCGCTGGTATACGCCTCAAGAGGTTCTGAAAATGGCGACCGGCACCAACGCCGAACTGCTTGCCATGTCCGGGCCCCACAATCCCTATCCAGGCACGGTTGGCGTCATCGAGCCGGACGCCTATGCCGATCTCTTGCTCGTCGACGGCGACCCCATGGCCGATATCAGATTGCTGGCCGACGCGGAAAAGTACCTCACGCTGATCATGAAGGACGGCCGGATCTACAAGAACAGGCTCGAAAGCCCGACGCGCCGGGCTAGACAGGCAGTGACTTGACCGAAGGCGCCAGGCAGTGCCCCCGGCGCGACAAACCCGCAAGCGGGACATTCACCGATCGGGCCACGCCTCACAACGCTCGAACTTCGGCAAGCCGCCTGACTGCGTATTCGTCTTTCCAGCACACAGCGGCTTCCCATGCGGCCGACGCTTGCGCAGCGATGTCGTGCGCGCCGCGGTCGAGGCCGGCGGCGTTGTGGGGCAGCACCAGATCGAGGTCGGGAACGTCGACATGCGACTCGTCCCAGTCGATCAGCGCGACCCGATCGGGGGTGATGCGGACGTTGCCTGGGTTGTTGGGGTTGCCGTGGACGACGCATGTCTGGCGCCCGATCAGCCGAGCCCACGCTGCCCGGCAGCGGGCAACGCCCTCGGGCGGCATTGCGGTCAGGTCGATCCGCGTCCCGGCCTCGGCGTGCAGCAGGTCGGTCGACGACCGCCAGCCTGGCCGCTGCGGCCAGCCCTGCGTCAACCGATGCAGCCGGCGGAGCGTGTCGGCGACGCGACGCCAGTCGGCCTCGGTGCCGGGTGGGCCGCCCGCCATGTAGGTCATCACCACCAGGCCGTCGGCGAACAGGCGGCCGTCGGTCGTCGGGATCGGCACTGGCACGGTCAAACCTTCACGGTCCAGATGCTGGAGGAGTTCGGTCTCCCAGGCGAGATCGGCATCGCTTCTGGCACCGAGACGAGCGACCGCAAGCTGCCCGTCGACGCGCACGCTCCACACGTCGTTGGCAACGCCCCCGGCGAGCGGTTCGATCCGGGTTGCGTCGTTGCCCCAATGCCCGAGCGCTTCCCATCGCACTGGCGAAATCCTCGACCAACTGATTTGGGGCTTCAATTAACGTGGCCGCGGTCCCGGAACAATGCGGGCGGCGTGAGGATCGTCAGCGCTCACACGCCAAGATGGCGATCGAAGAAGGAAATGAGAAGCTCGTGGTGATCGTTCTCGGCTGAGCTGCCCGGAATATGGTCCTGCCCCTCATAATAGTGGACCTCGGGCCGCCTTCCGGAGCTTTCCAGGCGGGAGGCGAGCCGGCGGGTCATGTCCACCGACCAGACCTTGTCGGCCGTGCCGTGACTGAGAAACAGCGGCCCGTCGAAATTCTCGATGGCGAGCGGCGTCGTCGGCAGGAGATCATCCGACGAACCCCGCCAGGACCAGGCTCGCGCGCCTGCGTCCCAGGACTGCCAGCCCGGATCACCCGGATCACGATACCTGCGCGCATCGAAAGCCCCGCAGATGACATCCGGCGGGCTGTGGGCGGCCACGGCGTCGGGCAGGCCTTGCAGACGGTCTCTGACCATGAGGCAAGTGAGCAGCAGGGCGTGCTCGGCGCCGCGCGAGACCCCGTAGAGCCCGACCTTGCCCGCCGTGAACGGGAAGGCCCGAAGCGCCTGCAGGGCCGACAGGCTCCGGTCGAGCGGCACCTCCTCGATGCTTCCGGCGTTCCAGGCATTGCCGCCTTTGGAATATCCGAAGGGAAATGCGAGGTAGCCGTGTGCTGCCAGGATGACCGCGTTGCGATGGCTCCAGCCCGACCAGGCGCCCTCTGACCCATGAAAGATCATGATCGCTGGGAAAGGCCCCGCGCCGGGCGGGCCGTAGGTCGTACCCCAGTCGGGGATCAGGCGCCTGACGATCTTCAGCATCGAGGGCCATCGCGGAGCAAGACTGCCCGCCCTACAAAAGCTGCCCGAGAAATTCCTCGACCTCGCGCTCCGGCTTGAAGCGGCCGAGGCGCTTGATCTCCCAGTGCAGGCGGATGCCGGAGTTCTCCATCACGCGGGCGCGCACCGTCTCGCCGAGGAATTCGAGGTCGTAGCCGGTGGCGCTGCCGGTGTTGATCATGAAATTGCAGTGCATCGGCGACATCTGCGCGCCGCCGATCATCAGCCCGCGGCAGCCGGCCTTGTCGATCTCCTTCCAGGCGGAGGTGCCTTCCGGGTTCTTGAAGGTCGAGCCGCCGGTCTTCTCGCGGATCGGCTGCACCGTCTCGCGATGGTGCTGCACCTCGTCCATCTTCTGCTTGATGACCTCTTTCTGCTCCGCATAACCCTCCAAGATCACGGAGGTGAAGATCAGGCCAGCGGGCGCGCCCGAGTGGCGGTACTGATAACCCATGTCGGCGTTGGACAGGGTGTGGGCATTGCCCTTGCGGTCCAGCGCACGCACCTCGACCACCCGCTCGCGCGTCTCGACGCCGTTGGCGCCGGCGTTCATGCGCAGCGCGCCGCCGACCCCGCCGGGAATGCCGTGATAGAAGTGGAAACCGCCGATGCCGGCCTCGAGTGCCAGCGCCGCAACACGCTTGTCGGGGGTGGCTGCCCCCGCCTTGATGCGGTTGTCGCCGATGATCTCGGGCTCGCCAAAACCCTTGGCCGAGAGGCGCAGGACGAAACCCGGAATGCCGCCTTCGCGCACGAGCAGGTTCGAGCCGATGCCGACGACGGTGATCGGATACTCTTCCGGCACGGCGCGCAGGAATGCGGCCAGATCCTCCTCGTCGGCGGGCTGGTAGAGCACCTCGGCCAGGCCGCCGGCGCGGAACCAGGTGATCTTCTCCATCTCGGCGTTCGGTGTCATGCGGCCGCGTAAGGCTGCAAGCCGGTCGCCAAGTTTTTCGATGAGGATTTCGCCGCGCATCATGAGGCCGTTCCGGCCAGCTCCTTCGGCAGCGCATAGGCCCATTGCGTGATGTTGCCGGCGCCGAGGAAAACGACGAAGTCGCCAGGCTTGGCGAGCTCGCGAATGGCAGGCGCGATGTCGGCCGGGCCGGAGATGTAGCGCGCGTCGCGGTGCCCGCCGGCCTTCATGCGCGACACCAGCGCATCGGAGGCAATACCGTCGATCGCGTCTTCGCCGGCCGAATAGACCGGCGCCACCATCACCGTATCGGCGTCGTTGAAGCAGGCCGAGAACTCGTCGAAAAGGTCACGCAGGCGCGTGTAGCGATGCGGTTGCGCGATCGCGATGACGCGGCCTTTCGTGGCGTCGCGCGCGGCGCGCAGCACAGCCTTGACCTCGACCGGATGGTGGCCGTAATCGTCGAAAATCTCCACGCCGTTCCACGAACCCGTATGGGTGAAGCGCCGCTTCACCCCGCCGAACCCCGCCAGACCCTTCAGGATCGCGTCTGAGCCGATGCCGAGCTCGTTGGCGACGGCGATCGCGGCGGTGGCGTTGGAGACGTTGTGGCGGCCGGGCATCGGCAGCCTGATCCCCTTGATCGTCGTCTCCGTGCCGGCCTTGCGGCTGCGGATGGTCACATCGAAGAGCGACGCCGCACCGTCCATGCGGTGATTGTCGAAGCGCACGTCGGCCTGCGCATTCTCGCCATAGGTGATGACGCGGCGGTCGCCGATACGGCCGACCAGCGCCTGCACTTCGGGATGGTCGGTGCACATGACGCCGAAACCGTAGAACGGCACATTCTCGACGAACTGGCGGAAGGCCTCGCGCACCTTGTCGAAGGTGCCGTAATGGTCGAGATGCTCGGGGTCGATGTTGGTGACGATCGCAATGTCGGCGGGCAGTTTCAGGAAGGTGCCGTCGCTCTCGTCGGCCTCGACCACCATCCATTCGCCTTCGCCCATGCGCGCATTGGTGCCGTAGGCGTTGATGATGCCGCCATTCACCACGGTCGGGTCGAGCCCGCCGGCTTCGAGCAGCGTCGCGATCATCGAGGTGGTGGTCGTCTTGCCGTGCGTGCCGCCGATCGCGATCGCGTTGCGGAAGCGCATCAGCTCGGCCAGCATCTCGGCGCGCCGCACCACCGGCAGCAATTTCTCGCGCGCCGCGACAAGCTCCGGGTTGTTCTGCTTGATCGCGGTCGAGACGACGACGACCTCGGCCTCGCCGAGATTCTCGGCGCGGTGGCCGACGAAGCAGGCAATGCCCTTGTCGCGCAGCCGCTGCACATTGGCGCTCTCGGCCTGGTCGGAGCCCTGCACCCGGTAGCCGAGATTGTGCAGCACCTCGGCAATGCCGCTCATGCCGATGCCGCCGATGCCAATGAAATGAACCAGACCGATGGTCTGCGGCATCTTCATCGCCGCATATCCTCCCTGAAGCCTTTCAAAGCATGTCTCCCAAAAGCGTACGTGGTTTTGGGGCAAAGACATGCGCGAAACCAAGACCCTGGAGCGGGTCGCGCGAATCCCTTTTTCACGGGGCACGCTCCAGGGTGCGACCCGTGGCAATAGCCTCTGTCAGGTCGGCGAGCAACCGCGTGGCATTGGGCCTGCCCGCCTGCTTGGCGGCGTGAGCCATGGCTGCAAGGCGGTCCGGTTGCCCGATCAGCGCCTCTACCAGCCCGGCAATCCGCTCCGGCGAGAGCGTCGATTGGGGGTGGAGCTCGGCGCCGCCGGCAGCGGCAAGTGCTGCGGCGTTCGCCGCCTGGTCGTGATCGAGCGCATGCGGATACGGCACCAGCAGCGCCGGACGGCCGATCACCGCGATTTCCGAGACGGTCGAGGCGCCGGAGCGCGACATCACCAGATGCGCTGCCGCCATGCGTTTTGCCATGTCGCCGAAGAAGGGCGAGATGTCCGCCTCGATGCCAAGCTCGGCATAGGCTGCCCTCACCTCCGCTTCGTCCTCTTTCCGCGCCTGCTGGGTGAGCCTCAGCCGGCTGCGCAGCGCGTCGGGCAACAGCTTCAGCGCAGCCGGAACCGCCTCGGAAAAGAACTGGGCGCCCTGGCTGCCGCCGAAGACGAGCAGCCGAAATGGTTCGTTCGCATGCGACGGTGCGTATGGCGTGCTCGCCGCCTCGATCACCGCCGGGCGCACCGGATTGCCGGTGATGACCGTCTTGCCGGCATGGGCGCCCCCTTCGGGCAGGAAGCCCCCGGCAATGGCCGTGACGCGTGCGGCAAGCGCCTTGTTGGCGCGGCCCATCACCGCATTCTGCTCGTGGATGATCGTCGCAACGCCGCGTCGCGTCGCGGCGTAGACCGGCGGCAGGGTCGGATAGCCGCCGAAGCCGACCACGATGGCCGGCTTCACCGATGCGATCACGCGTGAGGCGGCACGCACGCCGCGCCAGATCTTCCAGAAGGAGCCGGCGAGCGCCACCGGGTTACGGCCGCCGATCGTCGCCGACGGCAGGCTGTGAACTTCCGCGGCCGGGAAGCTTCCAGTGAAGCGCCCTGCCCGTTCGTCGGTCGCGAGGTGGATTGTCCAGCCGCGCGCGGCGAGCTCGTGCGCCAGCGCTTCGGCCGGGAAGAGATGCCCGCCCGTGCCGCCCGCCGACAGAAGAACCGTCCTTGCCGCCATCTACTCCGCCGGAATGAAGCGCGAGGCGCCGGAGAGTTCCGTCTGCAGCCTTTTCTCCGGCCGCCTGCGCGTCAGCGCCAGCACCATGCCCATCGATATCGCGATCGCGATCAGCGACGAGCCGCCATAGGAGATGAAGGGCAGCGTCATGCCCTTGGCCGGCATCACCTGCAAATTGACGCCGATATTGATGATCGACTGGAAGCCGAAATTGGCGACCAGGCCGGCAACCGCGAAGCGGGTGAAATCGTCCCGCTCCTTGAGCGCGATCATCAGCCCGCGCAGCACCACGAAGGCAAAGATCGACAGGATGATGAGGAGCAGCACGATGCCGAACTCCTCGCCGGCGACCGAGAAGATGAAATCGGCATGGCTGTCGGGAATGATGCGCTTGACCGTGCCTTCACCCGGGCCGACGCCGAACCAGCCGCCGGCGATCACCGCCTCGCGGCCCATGTCGACCTGGAACGTATCGCCCTCGCCCGTCAGGAAGCGGTCGATGCGGCCGGCGACGTGCGGAAAGAGCGTGTAGGCCGCGAACCCGCCGACAGCGCCGGCGGAGCCGAGCGCAAGAATCCAGAACCAGGACATGCCGGCCAGGAAGAACATCACGCCCCACGTGCCGAGCACGAGGATCGTCTGCCCGAGGTCGGGCTGCGCGATCAGCAGTGCCAGCACCAACCCGAGCAGGATCATGGCAAAGAGGTTGCCGGGAATGTCAGGCTGCTTGCTGTGCTCGGCGAACAGCCAGGCGCAGATGACGACGAAGGCCGGCTTCAAGAATTCCGAAGGCTGGACCGACAGGCCGGCGAGCGACACCCAGCGACGCGCTCCCTTCACCTCGACGCCGATATAGAGCGCCGCGACCATGAGGATCAGCGATACGACCAGCATGAGCAGCGCCAGCCGCCGTACCTGGCGCGGGTCGAGGAAGGACACCGCGATCAGCGCCACCAGTGCCGGCACCATGAAGATGATCTGACGCATGGCGAAATGGAACTGGTCGAGCCCGATGCGCTCGGCCACCGCCGGGCTGGCAGCGAACGACAGCATCACCCCCAGCCCCATGAGCGTGAAGAAAGCCGCGAGGAACCAGCGGTCAACGGTCCACCACCAATTGGCGACCGGGCTTCGATCGACGCGGCTGACCATCAGCTTCTCCCTGAAATGGGCTCGATGCCACGAATAGCAGTCACAGCTTGCCTGAAGGCTTCGCCGCGGACCTCGAAATTCTTGAACTGGTCGAAGCTGGCGCATGCCGGGGAGAGGAGCACGACCGCTTCCCCGGCTTCATCGTGGCCGGCATCGGAGGCCGCATGATCGACGGCGGCGGCGAGCGTGCCGGAAATCTCGTATGGCACGGCCTCGCCCAGCGTGGCTGAAAAAGCCGGAGCCGCCTCACCGATCAGGTAGGCTTTTGCGATGCGCGGGAAGAAGCCGCGCAACGGCTCGATGCCGCCTTCCTTGGGCAGGCCCCCGGCGATCCAGTAGATGCGCGGGAAGCTGGAGAGAGCCGGCGCGGCTGCATCGGCGTTGGTCGCCTTTGAATCGTTGACGAAAAGCACGCGGCCCTTGCGGCCGACCTGCTCCATGCGATGCGCCAGCCCGGGAAAGCTTTCGAGGCCGGACTGGATCTCGCCCAGCTCGAGTCCGACCTTCAGGCATGCGGCAACGGCGGCGAGCGCGTTCTGGGCGTTGTGCTGCCCACGCAGCGAGCCGATGCCCTCGAGGAAGGCGATGCGGCTGTAGCGGCCGTCCGCAGCCTCCATCAAATTGGTGCCGTCGGCGAAATAACCGTCGGTGAGCGGCAGCCGCTTCGAGATACGAACGACCTTCTTGCCGGCGCGCTCAAGCCGGTCGGCGATCTGCGCACAAGCTGCGTCGTCGACACCGATGATGGCGGTGTCGCTGCCGGCCACCAGCCGCTCCTTGATCGAGGCGTAACGCTGCATCGTGCCGTGGCGGTCGAGGTGGTCCGGCGTCAGATTGAGCAGGATGCCGGCCGTCGGGTTGATCGAGGGCGCCAGATCGATCTGGTAGGACGAGCATTCGATCACGTAGTGGCGATCCGGCGCGGGCGGATCGAGCGTCATCACCGCGCGGCCTATGTTGCCGCCCATCTGGGTGTCGCGACCGGCCGCCTTCAGGATGTGGGCCGCAAGTGCAGTCGTGGTCGATTTGCCGTTGGTGCCGGTGATGGCGACGAACGGGGCGGCCGGCGCTTTGGCGATGCGTTCGCGGCAGAAGAGCTCGACGTCGCCGATGACCTCGACGCCGGCCGTGCGCGCAATCTCGACGGTCCAGTGCGGTTTTGGATGCGTGAGCGGCACGCCGGGCGACAGCACCAAGGACGCAAAACGCTGCCAGTCCTCGCCGCGCAGGTCGGCGACGGCGATCCCTGCATCACGCGCCTTGGCGACACTTTCCGGGTTGTCGTCCCAGGCGATTACCTCGGCGCCGCCGGCGGCGAGCGCATGCGCGGTCGCCAGCCCCGAGCCGCCGAGGCCGAACAGGGCGACGCGTTTGCCGCGAAAGGTCGACGCCGGGATCATGTCACCTGAGCTTCAGCGTCGAGAGCCCGATCAGCGCGAGCAGCACGGCCACGATCCAGAAGCGGATCACGACCTGGCTCTCGGTCCAGCCGAGCTTCTCGAAATGGTGGTGGATGGGCGCCATCAGGAAGACGCGTTTTCCCGTCAGCTTGAAGGAGCCGACCTGGATGATGACCGACAGCGCTTCCATCACGAACAGACCGCCGACGATCGCAAGCACGATCTCGTGCTTGGTGGCGACGGCGACGGTGCCGGTGAGGCCGCCAAGCGCCAGCGAGCCGGTGTCGCCCATGAAGATTGCCGCCGGCGGTGCATTGAACCAGAGGAAGCCCAGCCCGGCGCCGATCACGGCGCCGAGGATCACGGCGAGCTCGCCCGTGCCCGGCACGAAGTGGATCTGCAGATATTCGGCGAAGACGCCGTTGCCGGAGAGGTAGGCGATGACGCCGAAGGACGCGGCCGCGATCATGATCGGCACGATCGCCAGCCCGTCCAGTCCGTCGGTGAGGTTCACGGCATTGCCGGCGCCGACGATCACGATCGCCGCGAAGGGAATGAAGAACCAGCCGAGATTGATGATCAGGTCCTTGAAGAAGGGAAAGGTCAGCGAGGAGGAGAAGGGCTCGACGCCCGCATCCATGATGAAGTATCCCGCGACCGCCGCGATCACGAACTCGATGCCGAGCCGGGCGCGCCCGGAAAAGCCGAGATGCGACTGCTTCGTCACCTTGAGGTAATCGTCGTAGAAACCGATGGCGCCGAAGCCGAGCGTGACCAGCAGCACGATCCAGAGATAGGTGTTCGACCAGTCCGACCAGAGCAGCGCGGAGCCGACGATGCCAGTCAGGATCATCAGCCCGCCCATGGTCGGCGTGCCGGCCTTCTTGAAGTGCGTCTGCGGGCCATCGGCGCGGATCGGCTGGCCCCGACCCTGGCGGATGCGCAGCCAGGCGATGATGCGCGGGCCGAGGATGAAGACCAGCAGCGCCGCCGTGATAAGCGCGCCGCCGGTGCGGAAGGTGATGTAGCGGAAGACGTTGAGCGCCGCCACTTCATCGGCAAGTTCGACCAGGTACATGAGCATGGAAGAAATCCCCCTCGGCGCCGCCGTCAGGCAGACGCCCGTTCGGCCGCCCCGGCCGGAAATTGCTTGATGAGGGCATCGACCAGCTTGGAAAAGCCGATGCCTTTCGATGATTTGATCATGATCGTGTCGCCCGGCTGCACGGTTTCGAGCAACAGCGGCTTCAATGCTTCCGCGTCCGGCCTGTACTCGGTCGGCCGATCCGCGCCGATCCTGTCGGCAAGCGCTTTCATCTCCGGTCCGGCGAGCAGGATGAGGTCCGTGCTCGTCGCCGCGATGATTTCGGCCAGGCCGGCATGCAGTTTTGGCGCATGATCGCCGAGCTCGAGCATGTCCCCCAGCACCGCAATGCGACGCCCCTGCCCTTCCACCGGGCTCGCATCGAGCAGCTCGATCGCGGCTTTCATCGAGGCCGGATTGGCGTTGTAGCTTTCGTCGATCAGCGTGATCGTTCCGCCGGGATGGTTGAGCAAGTGCCGGCGGCCGCGCCCGCTTTCCGGCGCGAGGTCGGCCAGCGCCGGCGCTATCCTTGCGATGTCTGCGCCGGCAAGATGGGCCGCGCCCAGAACTGCCAGCACATTCTGCACGATGTGGCGGCCGGGCGCGCCGATCCTTGCCACCACCTCCTGACCGCCGATTTCCGCGGTGATGGTCGAGCTGTCCGGCCCGAGCTTGACCTTGAGCAGCCGGAATTTTGAATGCGCATGCTCGCCGAAGCCGGAAACATGGTCGATGCCGGAGGCACGCGCGAGCTTATCGAGCAGCTTGAAGCGCTCGTCGTCGCGGTTGAGCACGGCATGGCCGCCACGCTCGACCCCTTCGAAGATCTCGGCCTTGGCGCGAGCAATCTCGTCAAGGTTCCTGAAGAAGCCGAGATGCGCCGGCGCGATCAGCGTCACGATGGCGATGTGGGGGCGTACCTGGGCGACCAAAGAACGGATCTCGCCCGGGTGGTTCATGCCGATCTCGAAGACCCCGTAATCGGCATCCTCCGGCAAGCGGGCGAGCGTCAGGGGCACGCCCCAATGATTGTTGAACGACTTGTCGGACGCATGCACCTTGCCGACCGCGGAAAGGACATGACGCAACGCTTCCTTGGTGGTCGTCTTTCCGACTGAGCCGGTCACCGCGATGATTTTGGCCTTCGAGCGTTCGCGCGCCGCCACCCCGGCCTTCTCCAGCGCGCCGAGCACATCCGGCACTACGATCATCGGCACGTTGAGGCGGCCGAGCGCCGGCAGCTTGCCTTCGGCCACAACCAGGATGGCGGCGCCCGCCGCCATTGCAGCGGTGGCAAAGTCGTGCCCGTCATGCACCTCGCCCTTGATGGCGAAGAATGCTTCGCCCTGGGTCAGGCTGCGCGTGTCGATCGAGATGCCGGTGATCCCCTCGGGCATGTTGCCCAAGGGCCGCCCGCCAGTCGCCGCCACCAGCGCTTGTGACGTCCAGAGCAGGCTCATGCGGCGCGTCCCTGCAGCGCGGCGCGCACTTCGGCATGATCGGAGAACGGCAACGTCTCCGAGCCGATCGTCTGGCCCTCCTCGTGTCCCTTGCCGGCGACGATCAGGGAGTCGCCCGGCGCCAGCATGTCGATCGCTTGCCTGATCGCGTGGCGACGGTCGCCGATCTCGATGGCACGCGGAGCGGCGGCCAGGATTGCAGCGCGGATTTCGGCAGGCACCTCGGATCGCGGGTTATCGTCGGTGACGATCACCACATCGGCGAGCCGCGTCGCGATCTCGCCCATGATTGGCCGCTTTCCGCGATCGCGGTCGCCGCCGCAGCCAAAGACCACCACGACGCGTCCGGTCGTGAACGGCCTGACCGAGGCAAGCACGTTCTCGAGCGCGTCCGGCTTGTGGGCATAATCGACATAGACCGGCGCGCCGCTTGCGGTCGCGCCGACGAGCTCCAGGCGGCCCGGAGCTCCCTTCAGCCTTTCCAGCGCAGCCATGGCCTTGACGACCGGGGTCCCGGTCGAGATGGCAAGGCCCGCCGCCACGAGCGCGTTGGATATCTGGAAGTCGCCGGCAAGCGGCAGATCGATCTCGTGGATCGCGCCATCCGCGACGATCTCGGCGCGCTGGCGGTAGCGTTCGTGCTCGACGCGCTTGAGCTCGAGCAATGTGCCGGCGCGGCCGACGGTCAGCACATTCAGCCCGGCAGCCTTGGCGGCATCGATGACCGGCTTCGAATAGATATCGTCGGCAAAGACGATCGCGGGCGCGCCTTTCGGCAGCAGCGTGTCGAACAGGCGCAGCTTGGCTGCAAGATAATCCTCGACCGTCGGATGATAATCCATGTGGTCGCGGCCGAGATTGGTGAAGGCGCCGGCGGCAAGCTTCACCCCATCCAGCCTGCGTTGCAGCAGGCCGTGGCTTGAAGCCTCCATCGCGGCATGCGTCACGCCGGCATCGGCGAGTTCGCTGAGCAGCAGATGCAGCGCCACGGGATCGGGCGTGGTCAACGAGCCATATTCGTTGCGGCCGGGCGCGATCACGCCGGTGGTGCCGATGCTGGCGGCGGCCTTGCCGTCGTGCTCCCATATCTGCCGAACGAATGAAGCGACCGAGGTCTTGCCGCTCGTGCCGGTGACGGCGACCATGGTCGCCGGCTGGCGGCCATGGAAATGGGCGGCGATGAGCGCGAGCGTCAGCCGCGGGTCGGCGACCTCGAAAACCGGCACGCCAAGGCCCTGCTGCAAGGCGCCCGCTGCCGCAACGACGGCGACCGCGCCCCGCCTGGCCGCGTCCGCGGCGAAGGCCGAGCCGTCGGTTTTTGTGCCTGGAACGGCGACGAAAAGGGTGCCCGGCGCAACCGTGCGCGAATCGGACGATATGCCGGTCACGCGCAAGTCGCCGGTTGCCCCAGCGACAGGCAGAATGCCGGCGAAGTCCTTGATTTTCATTCCGTTCCAGTCTTTGCGGCGGCCGGCTTTTCCGGCCGGCCTTTTAGAGTGTCAATAGGACACAAGCAACGCCTTACTTTCATGACCGAATTCGGGCTTCACGCCAAGCAGCGGCGCCGACCGGCGGATGATGCTCGAGACCACCGGCGCGGCGTTGGAGCCGGCCGTGGCGCCCATGCCGGGTTTTTCCGGCTTCGGCTCGTCGAGGATCACCAGCACCACATATTGCGGATCGTCGGCGGGGAAACCCGCGATGAAGGCGTTGAAGCGCTTGTCGCTCGAATAACGGCCGCCGACGACCTTCTCCGCCGTTCCGGTCTTGCCGCCGACGAAATAGCCCGGCACCTCGGCCTTCTTGCCCGAGCCGGTCTCGACGTTCAGCCGGAACAGATAACGCATCTCGTTGCTGGTCTTCGGATCGAGCACCTGCACGCTCGACAGGTCGGCCTCGCGCTCGGTGCGCGGCAGGAGCGTCGGGTCGAACAGCTCCCCGCCGTTCAGCACCGCCGCGGCGGCAACTGCGGTCTGCAGCGGTGTGGTGGCGACGCCGTGGCCGAACGAGATGGTGATCGAGTGCAGTTTCTTCCATTCGCGCGGCTCGGTCGGCCTGGCCACCTCCGGCAGCTCGAAATGCATCCGGTCGAGCAGGCCGATCTTCTTCAGGAAGGCACGATGCCCTTCCGTGCCCACGGCATCCGCCATCTTGGCCGTGCCGATGTTGGAGGAGTAGATGAAGATCTCCGGCACGCTCAGCACGCGGCGCTTGCCGTGAAAGTCGTTGATGGTGAAGCGTGCGATCTGAATCGGGCGCGAGGCGTCGAAGCGGTCGTTGAGCGTCACCTTGCCGGAGTCGAGCGCCATCGCGGTGGTGAACACCTTGAAGGTCGACCCCATCTCGTAGACGCCGCCCGACATGCGGTTCAGCCGATCCTTCTCCTGCGCGTTGAAAGGGTTGTTCGGGTCGTAGTCCGGCAGCGACGCCATGCCGACGATCTCGCCGGTCTTGGCGTTGATCACCACCGCGCCGGCTCCGATCGCATGGTACCTGGCCATCGCCTGGGTGAGCTCGTCATGCACGATGTGCTGCACGCGCAGGTCGAGCGACAGGCGCACCGGCGCAAGGTCGGTCGCGAGCCCGGTGGCCTGCAGATCGGCCAGCCCCTGGTCGTCGATGTATTTCTCGATCCCCGAAATGCCCTGGTTGTCGATGTTGGTCAGGCCGAGGATATGCGACGCGGTCGCCCCGCCGGGATAGAAGCGGCGCTTCTCGGTGCGGAAGCCGATGCCTGGAATGCCGAGCTGCATGATTTCGTTCTGCTGCTTCGGCGACAACTGACGGCGCAGCCAGACGAAGCCGGTGCCGCTCTTCAGCTTGTGCCAGGTCTGCTCGACGTCGAGGTCAGGCAGCACCGTCGTCAGCTTCTCGATCGCCTCGTCGGCATCGACGATGCGACGCGGCTCGGCAAACAGCGACGCCGTCTTGATGTCGGTCGCCAGCACCTCGCCGTTGCGGTCGACGATGTCGGGCCGCGATGCCGTGATGCGAATGCCGGGCCCGCTGCCCGCGTCCGGATCCTGGAAGCCGAGATAGACGAGCCGGCCGGCGAGCACGCCGTAGATCGCGAAGAACACGCCGATCGTCATCAGCACGCGGTTCTTCGGACGGCCGCCTGCCTTGCGCGCGCCGTCGACGACGATCGCCTCGCCGGCCGACGCCGCCGACGATTTCCTGAACGAGGGCAACCGCAGGGACATCATTGCACGGCTCCTGTCGCCTGGTTGTCGAGCGGCACTTCGGCCATGCCGCCGAGCCGCTCGCTCGACAGGTCTTCGATGGTCAACGGCCTCGCCGGCAGGTCGTCGAGGCCGACGATCTGCCCGGCTTCCACGGGAGCGAGGTTCAGCTCGGCCTGGTAGATCTCGCTGAGCTTCTGCAGGCGCGAAGGCTGCGTCAGCAGGCTCCAGTCCGCCTTGAGGATGTCGATGGTCTCTTCCTCCATCCGGATCTCGGACTGGATGCGCGCCACCGCGGCCAGGCGGTCTTCCGCGTCGTGCTTGGTCTTGTAGGTGAAGGCGGCTGCCGCGACCATGACGGCAAACAGCACGATATCGCTGGTACGAAACACGGAACTACACCCTCCTGGACCGCTCTGCCGACGGCAGGCGCGGGAGACCGAAAATGCCCTGGTCGGCCGGCCGCGGCGGCACCGCGGTGCGCACCGCCGAACGTAGCCGCGCCGAGCGCGCACGCGGGTTCGCCGCCACCTCTTCCTCCGACGCGGCGACCGGCTTGCCGGCCTTTTCGAAGGTCGGCACCGAACCGGTCGTTTCAGGCATATGCCGGGAGCCTGCGGCGCGCGTGGTGCGGTCGGCGATGAAACGCTTGACGATGCGGTCCTCGAGCGAGTGGAACGTCACCACGGCGAGCTGGCCGCCTTCGGCCAGCGCGCGCTCGGCGGCGAACAGCCCGTTCACCAGCTCGCCGAGCTCGTCATTCACGAAGATGCGCAGTGCCTGGAACACGCGCGTTGCGGGATGGATGCGCTCGCCCGGCTTGCGCCCTACCAGCGTCTCGATCGCATCGGCAAGATCGAGCGTGCGTTCGAATGGCTTCCTGTCACGCCGCTTCTCGATCATGCGCGCAATGCGGCCGGCATTCCGCTCCTCGCCGAGCAGCCCGAAGATGCGGGTGAGGTCGCCGGCCGCAAAGCCGTTGACCACGTCCGCCGCGCCGAGACCCTCTTGCGCCATGCGCATGTCGAGCGGCCCGTCGGCGCGGAAGGAGAAGCCGCGCTCGGCCTGGTCGAGCTGCATCGAGGAGACGCCGATGTCGAGCACGACGCCGTCGATCCTTGCGACGTGCTCGTCGAGCCGCGAGAACGGCGCATGCACGAGGCGGAGCCTGCCGCCCGATTCCGCTTCGAGCGCACGCCCGGCGCGAATGGCGTCGGGATCACGGTCGATCGCGACCACGTTTGCGCCGGCATCGAGCAGGGCGCGCGAATAACCGCCGGCGCCGAAGGTGCCGTCGAGGATCGTCCGGCCCGCCGCCGGCCGCAGGACCTCGAGCACCGGACCGAGCAGGACAGGAATGTGGCGGGCCGGTCCGCCGATGGCATTCCCGCCATGGCCCGCCATCATTCCTTTTCCCCTGCGTGCTGCACTACCCCCTGCCGAAGCCTGATCAGCCGCGCCCGCGCCTCCCGCCCGTATTCGGCAAGCCGGCCCGGCTCCCAGATCTGGAAGAACGTCCCACGTCCCACGAAGGCCACCTCGCCGGTGATGCCCGTATGCTCGCGGATGAAATCGGTGACCGTGATGCGCCCGTCCTGGTCGAGCTTCAGGAACGCGCCGTCGCCATGCGCGAAAAAAGACATGTCGTCCGCGGTCTGCAGGAAGGGATCTTCGAGCGCAATCCGTTGCTCGTAGCGGTCGAGAAGGTCGAGACCGCCAACATCCATCGCCGGCATTTCCAGCGCCCTCAGCGCGTAGAGTTCGGCAAATCCACGTTTCTGCAGCACCGTGCGGAAATGTGCCGGGACGGAAACCCGCCCCTTGGCGTCGATCCTGTTCACCGCATTCGACAGAAACCGGTCCATAACTCGATACTGCCGCTTCCGCTGCCGCGCCCATGCTCAAGGCCGCGTCTGCGACGCGACTCCCTCGGTTCGCCCGGCCCGCCCAAACGCACGACGTCTCACTCGCCGGCGCGGCCTCTGCGGCCGCCGGCTCGTCAAACGCTTCACTCGGAACTGAAACGAGAATGATATGGGATACCATGGGGCTATATGGGCGTCAACGGGAACCGCCCTGTCGAACCTTCGCAAAACCGGTCATTTCATGCTGCCTGCGGGACCAACGCTCTTTATCGGTCATTAAGGCTAACGAACCGTTAGAAGCAGGCTCATGCGGCGCGAGAGGCGGCTTGGATGGCGACTTCGGCTTGCGGCGGGCGGATTGGCCCTTGTCCCGGAACGGGCAAGGGCTTTAGGTCCGGCCAAACCTCACGAGGCACCAAACATGTCGGCTGAAGACGATCGCCTGGCAGCGAAGCTTGCGCATCTGCACCGCGCCGACCTCAGGAAGGGCGATCCGGTGCCGCCGCAGATCACGCTTGCCGCGATGTACAATCTGCCCGGCGATCCCGCCGGTCACCGTCAGTACGGCCGCTTCGACAACCCGACCTGGGAGGCGACGGAAGCGCTTCTCGGTCATCTGGAGCAGTCGAGCGCCGTTGCCTTTCCGTCAGGCATGGCCGCGACTTCGGCTGTCTTCTTCGCGCTGTTGAGGAGCGGCGATCGCGTGCTTTTGCCTTCCGACGGCTATTACACGACGCGCCTGCTCGCCGATCGTTTCCTGAAGAAGCTCGGCGTCGAGTTCGACACACGCCCGACGGCCTCGTTTCTCGACGGCGGTTTCGCCGGCTACCGGCTGGTCTTTGTCGAGACGCCGTCCAACCCGGGCCTGGACATTTGCGACATCGCGGCGACCGCGAAAGCGGCGCGTGCGGCCGGCGCGATCGTGGTCGCCGACAACACGACAATGACCCCTTACGGGCAGCGGCCGCTCGATCTCGGGGTCGACATCGTCGTTGCCGCCGACACCAAGGCGCCGAACGGTCATTCCGACACATTGTTCGGCCATGTCGCCAGCCGCGACGATGCCGTGATCGCCACAATAAGAGACTGGCGAAAACTGTCGGGCGCCATTCCCGGGCCGTTCGAAGCCTGGCTCGTTCATCGCGGCCTCGAGACGCTGGAGGTGCGCTTCGACCGCATGTGCCGTTCCGCCGCGACGATCGCTCCCCGCCTCGCCGCGCACAATGCGGTGCGGGCGCTCCGCTTCCCCGGCATCGAGACCGATCCCGCGCACAACCTCGCCCGCGCCCAGATGCAGCGCTACGGCTTTCTGATCGGCCTGACTTTGGAGAGCGAGCAGGCCGCCGAACGTTTCATCAACGGCTGTTCGCTGATCCAGCCCGCAACGTCCTTCGGCGGCGTCCACACCTCGGCCGAGCGTCGCGCACGCTGGGGTGATGCGGTGTCGCCGGGTTTTGTCAGATTGTCCGTCGGCTGCGAGCCGACCGAGGAATTGTGGGACGCGATCGAAGGTGCACTCAACGCTGCTGCGGGCTAAGCGATGTCGTCGGCCTTGATATCACGTTCGCTATAAGGGACGCGGATCTCGATTTGCCCTTCTGCCACTCGATGGGTGCCTCCTGCATGCGGAGTGCGATTTTATCCTACGGCCCCCGAGCAAACACAAACATGCTGGGGAAACTTGGCGGAGCGGATGAAATTCTTGAATCAAACTCGCAACGACATGAATCGCTTCGCGACGCCGCGTCGCCAAGCGATTCAAATCGTTGCGGAAATCAGGTGCCAGCCGGCCTGTAAGCCGGGTTCTGTATGGCCTCGATGCCTTGCGGCACCGAAACGTGGCGGCCATTCCTCTTCGACGCATGTTGCCATGCGCCTCGCGCGACCAACCCGGATGGCGGGCCGGAAACTGCCCTGAGGGTTTCCCCTCGCGCCATCCCTATTCGGTCTTGCTCCCGGTGGGGTTTGCCGTGCCGCTCCCGTTGCCGGTCGCGCGGTGGGCTCTTACCCCACCTTTTCACCCTTGCCCCGCCGATGCATCGGTCCGTTCGAGCCGGGCCGATCCACAGGCGGGGCGGTTTCTTTTCTGTGGCACTTTCCCTGGGGTCGCCCCCGCCGGTCATTATCCGGCACCGTGTCTCCATGGAGCCCGGACTTTCCTCACCCGCGGCCTTTCGGCACTTGCGAGCGCGGCCGCCCGGCCAGCTGGCAGGCCGTATAAAGGGGTTTGCCGCTCAAAACGCAACCCCGCGCTGCCTTGCGGCCGTGCGGGGTTGCGCTTCCGCCGCGATCAGGAGCCGAGGTGACGCTTCACCTTGCTGCAATAGGCGGCGGAGACCGGGTTCATGCGCCGCGCGCCGTGACCGGCATTGTATTTGAGGATCGTGCCGCAGGTCGAACCGCCGCCGAGCTGGTGCGCCTTGGCCAGGTATTTCATGCCGAAGCGGATGTTCGTCTCGGGATGGTAGAGCCCGGCGGCACCGCCGCTGTAACCCATGGCGCGCGCGGTCGCCGGCTTGATCTGCATCAGGCCGATCTCGCCGGCCTTGCCGCGTGCATTCGCTCGATAGTTGCTCTCGACACGGATGACGGCATGCGCCAGCGCGACCGGCACGCCGTAGGTCGCGGCGTAGCGGCTGATCAGGGCGCCATATTTTCCACCGCCCGCCTTGCTGCCTGCCTTTGCCTCGGCGACGATCTCGGCCGCGTCGCCCTTCACGCCCTTGCGCGCAACCGCGACGAGCTCCGGCCGCTTGCGCTTGCTGGTCGACGCGGTCTTCGTCGCGTCGACCTTGGGGATGAACACCCTCCCCTGCTCATGCACCGTCGACGCCGTGAAACTCTCCTGGGCCGCTGTCTCTGCGGCGGCAATTTCCGGCACGTAGACCATGCCCTGCTGATATTCTTCCGACGTGGGAAGGGTCTTGCGCCCTTTCGCCATCTTGCCGGCGGTCTTGGTCGGCTTTGCCTCGGCCGCTTTCGGCTTGACCTCGGCCTTCGAAGGCACCGGCGTCGCCTCGCCAACCGGCACCGCAACGGCGGAGCCCCGTCCCGTCCTTACGCTGATCGTCCCGGCGTCGGCGCCTTTCGCGGCAACGGCATCCGCCATAGCAGCCGCCCGCGCCGGAGCCTCCTGAGCGTTCGCGGCAAAAGCCGTCATCCCGGCGACCAGGGCCGCCGCCGCAACTGTCAATCTTGTCATGAAGTTTGTTCGTCTCTTCGAATTGGCGCGGTTGCCTAAACCACGCACAGGGTTCTTCACCCCTCGCCCACGCTGCCCTTGCCGGCCGAATGGGCGCGAAAAATGTCAGGACAAGTCACATTGGATGACAGGCTGTAATCTCAGGCCGCTGCGCGCAGCGCGGCGACCAATGCCCGCAGCGTCTCGATCGTCGATCGGTCGGCGACACCATCCACCAGAGCTGGCCGGAAGTGCCGCTGGAACGCCTCGACGACGGCAGCCGTCATGCTGTCGAAGCCCCCCGAGATCGGAACCCCATAACCATATTCGGCAAGCATTGCCTGCAGCGTCTTGACCGGCTCGCCCCAGTCACCTGCCGCGAGCCCGGCGCCTTCGCCAGGGGGCGCCGGTTCGACCAGGTGCCCGATGCCTGCCGCATGGAGCCGCGGCCACGGAAACTTCTCGCCCGGATCGATCTTGCGGCCCGGCGCCACATCGGAATGCGCCAGCACCCGCTCCCGCCTTATCGCGTGCCGCGCGACGATGCCGCGACAGAGCGCGATGACCGCGTCGATCTGCTCGGCGGGAAAATCCGGGTAGCCGAAACGGTGCCCGGGATTGGCGATCTCGATGCCGATCGAGCGCGAATTGATGTCGGCTCTGCCGTGCCAGGAACTGACGCCAGCATGCCATGCGCGGTCGCTCTCGCGCACCATCTGCACGATGCGCCCGTTCTCATGCACGAGATAGTGCGAGGAAACCTCGCTCGCCGGGTTGCACAACCAGTCCTCGGCGCCGCTTCCGGTTTCCATCCCGGTATAGTGCAGGACGATCAGGTCCGGCCGCTGCGCGCCGCGGCGATCGCCGAAATTCGGCGACGGCCGCACGACGGCGCCATGGTGGTCCGGCGCAAAACCGCTCATACGTGGCGCAGACCCTTCTCGATCAACTCATAGGCAGCGTTGATCGCGGCGATGCGCGTCGTGGCGATGGCGATGAACTCCTGCGGCAGACCGCGTGCGATCAGCCGGTCCGGATGGTTTTCGACCACCAGGCGTCGATAGTGCTTGCGCACCTCCTCGAGCGGTTTGCCGGGCTGGATGCCCAGCACCTTGTACGGATCGGCTTCACCGAGATCGACGTGACGCGCCAGGATCGACTGGTAACGGACATCGTCGATCTGGAATATCTCGGAGATGCGGTGCAGGAAGCGCCCTTCCCGTTCGTGCAGTACGCCGTCGGCCTTGGCGATGAAGAACAGGCCGTCGAGCACGTCGGTCAGCATGCCGCAATTCGGCCGTCCCGAGCCGCAGAGGCGCGCGACCCGCTCGGCGTAAAGCTCGAAACCGGCGACATCCGCCTGCGCCAGGTCGTAGAGCCGCGTGACGTTGCGCACTTCGGCCGGCGGCACGTCGAAAATCTTGCGGAAGGCGCGGACCTCATCCTGGGTGACGATGCCGTCGGCCTTGGCCATCTTGGCCGAGAGCGCGATCATGGCGACGGAAAACGCGACCTTGCGACGCAATTCCGGATCGCCGCCGAAAACGGTGCGCACAGCCTCCAGAAGTCCGGCAACGCCGGACCCCGCCGCGCCCGAAGCGCGGTTGATGAAATAACCGAGATTCTGCCAGATCGACATTTCGCGGCTTCTTAGGCTGATTTGCTTTTCCTGGCGAGGCGTCGTGCTGCCACGCTAGGGGAGTAAGGAAACAGGGAGTGAGTGATCGGGTGGCGGCCGGCCGCAGCAACCCGCATACGCCCTACTCCCTCACTCCCTAGATCCCCATCACCACACGCGGCCTGTAGGGCGCCTCGAGCGAGCGGATGGTCGCGGCATCGAGCTTGAGGTCGAGCGACTGCAGCGCCTCGTCCAACTGATACTCCTTCGTCACGCCGACGATCGGAGCGGTGACGACCGGCTTGGAAAGCACCCAGGCATAGGCGACCTGCGCCGGCTTGACGCCGAGCTTGCGCGCCGCCGCTTCGACTTTTGCCAGCACGGCAAAGTCGGCCTTCGACCCGAAATAATTGCCGATATGGATGTCCTTCCTGCCGCGCTCGGTCACGCTGCCCTCCTTGGTGTTGCCGGCCAGGAAACCGCGCCCGATCGGCGACCACGGCACGACCGCCACGCCTTCAGCCTGGCAATAGGGCAGCATTTCGCGCTCTTCCTCGCGATAGGCGAGATTGTAGAAGTTCTGCATGGCGACGAATTCGGCCAGACCGTTTGACTTCTGCATCTCGCGCAGCTTGGCGAATTCCCACGCATACATGGAAGAAGCTGCGAGGTAGCGCACCTTGCCGGCGCGCACCAGCGCATCCAGCGCGAGCAGCGTTTCCTCGAACGGCGTCCGCCGGTCGAGGCGATGGATGTAATAGACGTCGATGTAGTCGGTGCCGAGCCGGGCGAGCGATCCGTCGATCTGATCGAAGATGTGCTTGCGCGACAGGCCGGCCATGTTGGGGCCCTCGCCCATCTTCAGGCCAACCTTGGTTGCAAGCACCACCTCGCCGCGCTTTGCATATTTCTTGAGCGCGCGGCCGGTTATCTCTTCGCTGTCGCCGTGATTGTAGAAATTGGCGGTGTCGAAGAAGTTGATCCCGGCCTCGACCGACTTGCGAAAGAAAGGCTGTGCCGCCTCTTCGTCAATGACCCAGGGGTGCGTCGGCCCGCCTGGCGTGCCGTAGCTCATGCAACCGAGGCAAAGCCGCGAAACCTGAAGACCGGTATTGCCGAGCCTGACATAGTCCATCGTATCGCTCCGAGTTTTCGGCAGCGACGATATACACCCGGCGCAAGCAGATGCACGCTATCGAGGGATGAAATTAGCTGCAGGCAGCCTTCAAGGTATCGAAAGGCCGGCGACTGTCGCCGGCCTTTCGAATGCGAAACGATGCTTATTCGGTCGGCGCCGGAGCGGGTGCCGGAGCCGCCGGATCGGCCGGCGCGGCGTCATCGGCCGGCGGGGCCGCGTCATCGGCGGGCGGCGTGACGTTGGTCGCCGGCGGCGTGGCCGGAGTGGTCTCTTCCATCGGCGTGGTGCTTTGCGTGGTGGTGCCGTCAGTCGAGTCGCTGCAGGCAGCAACAGTCAGCAAAGCAAGGCCGGAAAGGCCGGCGAGAACAAGTTTCTTCATATCATATCTCCTTCTGTGGGCACTGCACGCGTCACACCCGGAGGCCCGGGCGGTCGCGAATTGAATGCGGACGGGACTGTTCCGGTTTCGTCACTTCGGCTAACCGGGAGTCACACTTCGTGCCTGCAAGCCCCGGAGATAGTTCGATGAATTCCGGCAGATGGGATTTCTGGATCGACCGCGGGGGCACCTTCACGGACGCGATCGGGCGCGACCCTGGCGGGCGATTGCACACGCGAAAGCTGCTCTCGGAGAACCCGGAGGCTTATCGCGATGCTGCGGTGCAGGCGATCCGCGACCTGCTCGGGCTCAGCCCCGGCCAGCCGGTGCCCGCCGGCCGCATCGGCGAAATCCGCATGGGCACGACGGTTGCAACCAACGCGCTGCTGGAGCGCAAGGGCGACCGGGTGCTGCTTTTGATCACCAAGGGGTTTCGCGATGCCTTGCGCATTGCCTACCAGGCGCGACCCGACATCTTTGCCAAGCAAATCATCCTGCCCGAGCAGATCTACGAGCGCGTCGCCGAGATCGACGAGCGCGTGCGCGCCGACGGAACGCTCGAGCGCTCGCCCGACCCTGAAGCGATCCGGCATGTCCTGGAGCAGGCCCGCGCCGACGGCATCGACGCCGTGGCGATCGCCTTCATGCATTCCTGGAAATATCCCGAGCACGAAAGGCTGGCGGCAAGGCTTTGCCGGGATTTGCGGTTTCGCCAGGTCTCGGCCAGCCACGAGGTCTCGCCGCTTGTGAAGCTCGTCGGCCGCGGCGACACCACCGTCGTCGATGCCTATCTGTCGCCGATCCTGTCGCGCTACGTGCAGCAGGTGGCGAGCGAGCTGGGCATCATTTCCGCCAGCGAAGGCGAGATGTCGGCAAAGCGCCCAGCGAAGGCTGCCTCAGCGGACACCTCCCCCCGTCTCATGTTCATGATGTCCTCCGGCGGGCTCACCGCGGCCGACCGTTTCCAGGGCAAGGACGCGATCCTGTCCGGGCCGGCGGGCGGCGTGGTCGGCATGGTCGAGACGGCAAGGCTCGCCGGCTTCGAGCGTGTGATCGGCTTCGACATGGGCGGCACCTCGACCGATGTCGCGCATTCGGACGGCAGCTACGAACGCGCCTTCGACACCGAGGTCGCCGGCGTCCGCATCCGCGCGCCGATGATGCGCATCCACACCGTTGCGGCCGGCGGCGGCTCGATCCTGCATTTCGAGGCCGGGCGCTTCCGCGTCGGTCCTGACTCGGCCGGCGCCAATCCCGGTCCGGCGTGCTACCGCCGCGGCGGCCCGCTCGCCGTCACCGACGCCAACCTCATGCTCGGCAAGCTGCAGGCGGATTTCTTTCCGGCGATCTTCGGGCCGGGCCAGGACCAGCCGCTCGACGCCGGGATCGTGGCGGAGAAATTCACCGCGCTGGCCGCCGAGATCGGCGACGGCCGCTCCCCGCAATCCATCGCCGAAGGGTTCGTGACCATCGCAGTCGAGAACATGGCGAACGCGATCAAGAAGATCTCCGTCCAGCGCGGTTATGACGTGACGCGCTACCTGCTCAACTGCTTCGGCGGCGCCGGCGGCCAGCATGCCTGCCTCGTCGCCGACGCGCTTGGCATGGAATCGGTGCTTGTGCACCCGCTGTCCGGCCTGCTCTCGGCCTACGGCATCGGGCTCTCGAGCGTGTCTGCCTCGCGTCAGAAGGCGCTCGTGCAGCCCTTGGCCGAGGCAACGCTGAAGGCGATCGAAAGGCTGTCGCACGAGTTGCGCTCGGCGGTCTTCGCAGAGCTCGCTGCACAAGGCGTTGCCGATCCGCATATCGGCTGGAAGCCGACACTGCACCTTCGCTACGACGGCACGGACACCGCCCTCCCGATTGATTTCAGCCAAGGTTCCGTGGCGCTGGCGCGCGAGCAGTTCGAGGTCCAGCACAAGGCGCAGTTCGGCTTCGTCTACGCCGACCGGCCGCTGATGGTCGAGGCGGTCGAGGTCGAGGGCAGCGACACACGCCGCAGCACCGGCAGCGAAATTGAGGCGAGCGTGGAGGACATAAATGCAGCCCCTTCCGGCGCACGGCGAATCTTTACCGAAGGCGCATGGCGCGACGCGGGGATTTTCCGCCGCGAGGCCCTGAAACCCGGCAATCGCATCGACGGCCCGGCGCTGATCATCGAGGCGCACCAGACGATTGTCGTCGAGCCGGGCTGGCGCGCGGCGATCACCGCCCGCAATCACGTCCTTCTCGCCCGCACCGAGAAGAAGCGGCGGCAGATGGCGGTTGGCACCGCGGCCGACCCGGTCATGCTCGAAGTGTTCAACAACCTCTTCATGTCGATCGCCGAGCAGATGGGCGTGACACTGCAGAACACCGCCTCGTCGGTGAACATCAAGGAGCGGCTCGACTTCTCCTGTGCCGTGTTCGACCGGGACGGCGCCCTGGTTGCCAACGCCCCGCATATGCCCGTCCATCTCGGCTCCATGGACCGCTCGGTCGAAACCGTGATCCGTCTCAACGCAGGCAACATCGCGCCAGGCGACGTCTTCGCCCTCAACGCGCCCTATAATGGCGGCACACATCTGCCCGACATCACCGTGGTGACCCCGGTGTTCGAGGACTCGGCGCCAGGCGCACCTCGCATCCTGTTCTGGGTAGCTTCGCGCGGGCATCACGCCGACATTGGCGGCACAGCGCCCGGCTCGATGACCCCGCTCGCGACGACCGTCGACGAAGAAGGCGTGCTGTTCGACAATTTCCAGATCGTCGAGCGCGGCCATTTTCGCGAGGCCGGATTGCAGCGGCTGCTCACCGACCACCCCTACCCTGCCCGCAATCCGGCCCAGAACATCGCCGATCTGAAGGCGCAGATCGCGGCCAACGAGAAAGGCGTGGCGGAGCTCAGGAAAATGGTCGGTCATTTCGGGCTGGACGTGGTCGAGGCCTATATGGGCCACGTCCAGGACAACGCCGCCGAGAGCGTGCGGCGTGTGCTTGACCGCCTGCCCGATCAGTCGCAGTACGAATACCCGACCGATACCGGCCAGGTAATCAAGGTGAAGATCACCGTCGATCGCCCGAAACGGGAGGCGACCGTCGACTTCACCGGCACCTCGAAGGTCGAGAAGAACAATTTCAACGCGCCGGAACCGGTGACCCGCGCCGCCGTGCTTTATGCTTTCCGCGTCATGGTCGAAGACAATATCCCGATGAATGCCGGCTGCCTGCGGCCGATCCGCATCCTCGTGCCGGAGGGCTGCATGCTGCGGCCTGCCTACCCGGCCGCCGTGGTGGCCGGCAATGTCGAGACCTCGCAGCACGTCACCAACGCGATCTTCGGCGCGATGGGCGCGCTGGCCAACGCGCAAGGCACGATGAACAACCTGACCTTCGGCAATCAACGCTATCAATATTATGAGACGATCTGCTCCGGCTCGCCGGCCGGTCGCATGAATGACGGCCGCGGCTTTGCCGGCACCGCCGGCGTGCATACGCACATGACCAATTCGCGCCTCACCGATCCGGAGGTGCTCGAGCTTCGCTTCCCGGTCCTGCTGGAGGATTTCCACGTTCGCAGCCGGTCCGGCGGTGAGGGCAGGTTTGCCGGCGGCGACGGGACGATCCGCACGATCCGCTTCCTCGAAAAGATGGAGTGCGCGATCCTTTCCTCGCACCGCTCGCGGCCGCCCAAGGGCCTGGACGGCGGCGGCGATGGTCAACCGGGCAGCACCGAGGTGCGCAGGCAGGACGGTTCGTTCGAGCGGCTGAAGGCCTGCGACCAGACGGTTCTGGAGGCCGGCGAGGCGGTGATCGTGACGACGCCAACCCCGGGTGGTTTTGGACGCGGATGACTCCTCTTCACATGGTTGTCATGCATTCGTCATGCCGCGGCGTTAGCCCCTCGCGACCAAGTCGGGGATTCGCGACATGACCGATGTCTCGGCTGAAGCCGGAACGGATCGAAAGTCTCACATCCGCAAGGCCGTCTATCGCCACCGCGCCTTGTCAAAGGACGGGGTTTCGGAACGGCTTTTCGCTTCGTTGTTTTCCGGTCTGGTCTACCCGCAGATCTGGGAAGACCCGGACGTCGACATCGCCGCGATGGCGCCGCTCGAAGGCCAGCGCATCGTCACGATCGCGTCCGGCGGGTGCAACGTGCTCGCCTATCTCTCGCGCTCGCCGGCCTGGGTCGACGCGGTCGACTTGAACCGCAGCCACGTTGCGCTGAACCGCCTGAAACTGGCCGCGGCGAAACATCTCCCGGCCTATGCGGATTTCCTTCGATTTTTCGGCACGCCTGGAAACCGGGACAATTCGACCGCATATGATCGCTTCCTCGCGCCGCATCTGGACGCGGCGACCAGAGCCCATTGGGAACGCCGCGGTTGGCGTGGGCGGCGGCGCATCGCCATGTTCGACCGTGACTTCTACCGCAAGGGCCTGCTCGGCTTCTTCATTGCGACGGGCCACCGCGTCGCCCGCCTCTACGGCGTCGATCCGCGCGAGATCATGCAGGCGCGGACCGTGGCCGACCAGCGCCGTTTCTTCGAGCACCGGCTGGCTCCGGTTTTCGAGCGCCGGCTGGTGCGCTGGGCGACGGGCCGCAAATCATCGCTGTTCTGCCTCGGCATTCCGCCGGCGCAGTACGACTCCCTGATTGGCGGCGGCGACGGAACGATGGCCGACGTGCTGCGTGGACGGCTCGAGAAGCTCGCATGCGACTTCCCGCTGCGCGATAACTATTTTGCCTGGCAGGCATTTGCGCGCCGCTACCCCGGAAGCGGCGAAGCGGCCTTGCCGCCCTATCTCGATCCGCAGCATTTCCCGGCGATGCGCAGCAACGCCGATCGCGTCGCGATCCACAACATCGACCTGACTGCGTTTCTGGCCGGCAAGGGCGCGGGCTCGGTCGACCGCTACGTGCTTCTCGATGCGCAGGACTGGATGACGGATGCCCAGCTCGACGCTCTCTGGAGCGAGATTTGCCGCACCGCCGCGACCGGCGCGCGCGTCATTTTCCGCACCGCGGCCGAGCCCAGCCTGCTTACCGGACGCCTTTCACCGGCCCTGCTCGACCAGTGGACCTATTGCGCAGCGCAGTCGCTGGAGCTGTCGGCGCGCGACCGCTCGGCCATCTATGGCGGTTTCCACGTCTACACCCTGACCAGCCGATGATCGGCGTCGACAACCATCATGCCGCCCTGATGGACGGCGTCTACCGCCGGCAGCGCCACATCTACGACCTGACGCGAAAGTTCTTTCTGCTCGGCCGGGACCGCATGATCGGCGGCCTGGATGCCGGGCCCGGAACGGCGGTCCTCGAGCTCGGCTGCGGCACCGGCCGCAACATCGTCCTTGCCGCGCGACGCCACCGGGATGCCTGCTTTTTCGGCCTGGATATCTCCGCCGAGATGCTGTCCACGGCGCGTGCCTCGATCGCCCGCGAAGGGTTGCGACAGCGTGCCGTGCTCTCCCGCGGCGATGCGACCGACTTCGATCCCGCGGCACTTTTCGGGCGCCCGCGATTCGACCGCATCTTCATTTCCTACGCATTGTCCATGATTCCGAACTGGGAACGTGCCGTCGCGGCCGCACTTGCCACGCTGGAGCCCACCGGTTCATTGCACATCGTCGATTTCGGCCAGCAGGAGCGGCTCCCGGACTGGTCGCGGCGGCTGCTGCGCGCGTGGCTGGCGAAGTTTCATGTCGAGCCGCGCGCGCGCCTGCAGGAGGTGCTGCGGCAGCAAGCAACCGCTGAGGGGCGGCCTTTGCGCTTCGAGCGGCTCTACCGCGGCTATGCCTGGCTGGCGGTCGTCGGACCGCAGGCAAGACTCTAGCCCGGGACCTCAGGCACGGCCTTCACCAGCGCGTCCACCAGCCCTTGCGATTTGAAGCGCAGCGCCGAGGGCGTCAGCCCGAGACGCACCACCACCAGCTTCTTCGACGGGATGACGGCAACGGACTGGCCGTCATGGCCGAGGAACCAGAAGGCATCGTCGGGTATGTCGAAACCCTTGTCGGGATCCTCGCCGGCGGGGGTGCCGGCGTCGGGTCCGTGCAACCACACCTGGCCGCGGCCATATTCGCCCTTCGAAGCCGGGATCGGCTCGTGCATCCATGCCACGTAGCCGGCCGGCAGCACTTGCTGCTCGTTCCACACGCCCTCGTTCAGCATGAACAGGCCGAAGCGGGCCCAGTCGCGCGCCGAGGCGTAGAGATATGACGAGCCCACGAACGTGTTGCGGGCATCGGTTTCGAGCACGGCGCTGGTCATGCCGATCGGCTCGAACAGCGCTTTTGAGGGCAGGCTCAGCGCCTCGGCGCCTGCGGCATCCTGCCAGATCCTGGACAACATCACCGTCGTGCCGGTCGAGTAGTTCCAGGCTTCTCCGACCTTGGCGGTCAGGGGCTTGTCGCCGGCGAAGGCTGCCATGTCTGGTTCGAGGTAGAGCATGCGGGTGACGTCGGTGACGTCGCCGTAATCCTCGTTGAACTCGAGCCCGCTCGTCATGCTCATCAGGTCGGCGAGACGGATCCCTTTGCGGTCGTCGCCCCAGGCGGGCAGCAGGGCCGATGCGTCGAGCTTGAGCTTGCCGTCGCGAATCTGGGTGCCGATGATGGCGGCGGTGACCGACTTGGTCATCGACCAGCCGAGCAGCGGCGTCTCCGGCGCAAATCCTTCGCCGTAGCGCTCGCCGATGATGCGGCCATTGTGAACGACCACCACGGCGCGCATGCCCGGACCGGTCAGCTTCGGGTCATCGAGCAGTTTCGCGATATCGGGATCCTGCGATGGTTCGATGGTCGTTCCTTGAGGCCAGAGGCCGACGCCTGCCGCTGCACGCGCCGGGGCCGCCGGCACGGCTGGAACAGCGGCGAGGTCGCCGTCCGGCACGGTTGTGCAACCATACCCGTCGCGGGCGGCTGCCAGCCCTTGGCCGAACAGCCCGAACAGGCCGGCCGAAACCGTCTTCGCCTGGCGGTCGACGGATATGTCGATGAATTTCAGGATCGGATGGCCGGGCGCCTGCACGTCGACCGCCAGCACCTCGTCGGCATCGCGGCCGGCGATGAAGACGTTCGAGCAGACGATCTTCGCCGAATAAGCGGAAGCGACACGGATGAGGTCAGGCGGCGCGAAGTAGAGCCAGGCGGCAGCACCGACGATCACGACCACGACCAGCACGAGCAGCCATTTCAGGATCTTGCCGACAACGCGCATGCCTTCCCCTCCCGGCTTCTTGCCTTGCCGGCCTTCCTCACGCAAATTTTATGCACTGTCGAGGCAATCAACCGAAAATCAACCACAATCGCCGCAGTACGGAACAGCAAGAGGCGGGGGAAATCGGCATTTTTCGTTCTGCGAACCTTTTCCGGGCAGCGTTGACGGCGACCTGCGGTCGCCGCGTGCCGCCGGCTTCCGCCGACTCCGCGCGAAACCGCGCGAGGCACGCCGGCGCCTTGATCCTTCCCGCGCTGATCCTGGCTGCCTGCACGACCGCCAATGTCGGCGACGGCATCGCGCCCGTTTCCGGGGCCGCCGGCATCGTGCACGTCTCCAAGCCACGCTATTCCGACAACGACCCGCACGAATGGCGCGGCAGGGCGCCATGGCACTACGAGGTGCACGGCACCGACGTGTCGAAATACCAGGGGCCGGTCGACTGGGCCGAGGCGAAGAGCAGCGGCATATCCTTCGCGTTCGTGAAGGCGACTGAAGGCGGCGACCGCGTCGACGATCTGTTTGCCCATCACTGGCGGGGCACCAGGGCACACGGCATCCCCCGCGCGGCCTATCATTTCTTCTATTTCTGCCGCCCGGCGTCCGAGCAGGCGGAATGGTTCATCCGCAACGTGCCGCGCGAGAAGGGTGCGCTGCCGCCCGTGCTCGACATGGAGTGGAACCCGGATTCGCCGACCTGCTCGCTGCGCCCCGACGCAGCGACGGTGCGCAGCGAGATGCGCGTCTGGCTGACTATGGTCGAGGCGCATTACGGCAAGAAGCCGATCATCTACACCTCGCCGGACTTCTTCGCGGACAACGGGCTCTCCGCCTTCCGCGGCTATCCCTATTGGCTGCGCTCGGTGGCCGATCATCCGACCGAGAGATATGGCAGCCACCCCTTCACCTTCTGGCAGTACACCGGCACGGGCATCGTGCCCGGCATCAAGGGCAATGCCGACATCAACGTCTTCAACGGCAGCCAGTCCGCCTGGAAGAAGTGGCTGAGGAGCCAGACCTGACCCGTGCGGGTCGCAATTCCGGTGGCGCCTTGCATTTGCGGCGGACCCGGGTCGAAAGCATCTGACTTTCAGGCGGCACGACTGGACTTTTGCCCGTTTTCGGCCATGTCGGTCGTGCAGCAAAAAAGGTATCGGGGCGGTATCAAGGCGGAGATTGGCCGATGGCTTGGGCAAAGACTGTTTTCACGGCAACGCTTTTGGCGTCGGCGGTTTCCGCCGCGAACGCGCAGGACTGCGGCGGCGACTTCCCGGCATGGAAGGCGATCATCACCGACGAGGCGCGCGCCGCAGGCGTGGGCGAGCGCGGCCTCGACGTGCTGTCGCGCGCCGAGATCGATCAGCAGGTGCTGAAACGCGATCGCGCGCAGGGTGTCTTTACCCAGACCTTCATCGAGTTCTCCGGCCGCATGATCTCCAGCTACCGGCTGAAACAGGGCGCGGCGAACCTCAAGAAATATGGCGATGTCTTCGCCCGCACGCAGGCCGAGTTCGGCGTCCAGCCGGCGGTGATCGCAGCCTTCTGGGCGCTGGAAACGGATTTCGGCGCCAACCAGGGCGACTTCAACACGTTGAACGCGCTGGTCACGCTGGCGCATGACTGCCGGCGGCCGCATCTCTTCCGCCCGCAGATCGTGCCGCTGCTGATCCTGATCGACACCGGCGTGTTGCCCGAGGACGTCAAGGGAGCCTGGGCCGGCGAGGTCGGCCAGACGCAGATCCTGCCGTCGGACTACCTCACCAAGGGCATCGATGCCGACGGCAATGGTGTGGTCGACCTCAGGAACGACGAGGCCGACGTGATCATGACCACCGGCAACAAACTGAAATCGCGCGGCTGGAAAGCCGGGCAGCCCTGGATCGAGGAAGTCACGGTGCCGGATCAGATGCCGTGGGAACTGACCGGGCGCACCAACCGGCTGCCGATATCGCAATGGGCGGCCTATGGTGTCACCGGTCGCGACGGAGAGCCGCTTACGGACAACGGGCTGAAGGCCGGTCTGGTGCTGCCGCAGGGCCACAAGGGGCCCGCCTTCTTCGTCTACGACAATTACGATGTCTATCTCGAATGGAACCAGTCCTTCGTCTACACGCTGACGGCGGCAAACCTGGCGGCACGGCTTGCCGGCGCGCCGAAGTTCGATCCCCGCAATCCTGAGCCCGGCCTCTCGCCCGACGAGATGAAGCTGTTGCAGACCAAGCTCGAGGCGCTCGGCTACAATGTCGGCAAGATCGACGGCGTGCTCGGCGCCAACACGCGCGAAGCGGTACGGCAGGAGCAGATGAAGCACGGCTTTCCAGTGGACGGCTGGCCGACGCCGGCACTGCTGGCGAGGCTCTAGCCTCTGCCGTTCCTCCCGGTGTTGCTTTCTCCCCCGTCAGGACGCAGATAAGTGTTCTGACGGCGCGGCGCATGAGGAGGAAGTGCGATGGACGAATCCGGCTGGCGGCATATGTCGAGCGCGCCGAAGGACGGCACCAGGGTTCTGGTGACGGTCAGGTCGTCCGAGCAAGGCCCGGCGGAGGTCGATGTGGCCTATTGGGCACGTGCCGACCAGTTCGGCATAGAAGGCTGGCGCGCCGCCGACTCTCATCCTGGCAACATCGTCGGCTATGCCGATCCCGAGATGAAGTGCTGGATGCCATTGCCCAAAGCGGGAGCGACCGCAATGCCTTCGCCCTGGCAGGGCGACAACGCCGAAGAGCTCTACGGTTCTGGAATCTGAGCTGCCTCAGCCCGCCAAAGCGAGTGCCGTAACGCCTGCGGCGACAACCACCGCCGCGGCGATGCGTCCCTTCCATGGTCGCTCGCCGAAGAAGACCACGCCAATCAGCGCCGCGATGATCACGCTCGATTCGCGCACCGCCGAAACTGCTGCGATTGGCGCGATCGTCTTGGCGTAAAGCACGACGCCATAGGCGGTCACGGAAAAGATCCCGCCGATCATGCCGATGCCGAACACCTTCCAGTCGACCGCGATGTTGAGGTGCCGGCGTCGCAGCAGCACGACCAGCGGCACCGGCGCTTCGAGCAGGAACAGCCAGCCCATATAGCCGAGCGGGCTGCCGGAGGCGCGCACGCCCAGCCCGTCGGCCACCGAATAGGCACCGATCGTGATGCCGAGAATGACGGCGAAAAGCACGGCACGCGGATCGGCATGGGCAGCACCCTTCTGCAGGGCGATGAGGCCGATGCCGGCCGAGATCGCCGCCAGTCCGGCCCAGCCGAGCGGGGTGAGCGTTTCGTGGGCGAGCACGAACGCGCCGAAGGCAACCAGCGCCGGCGCCAGCCCGCGCGAGATCGGATAGACTTGGCTGAGATCGCCGAGCCGATAGGCCTGGAACAGCAGCACATAGTAGATGTAGTGGATGAGCGTCGATGCGGCGATCATCGGCCAGCTCTCCACCGCGGGCGGATCGCCGAGCAGGATCAGGATGATGCCGCCGACCGCATGCATGCTTGCCACCGCGGCAAGCACGACGGCGCGATCGCTCGCCGCCTTGACGATGGCGTTCCAGCTCGCGTGCAGGATCGCGGCGGAAAGCACGATGGTGAGGGCGAAGGCAGACAAGGAGAAATCCGAAGCCGGCAAATGAATTGCACAAGGCCCACGGCCTTGCCGCCGCGCAAGCTCAAGCTGGAATAGAGGGTTGGTCCAGATTGCCAGGGAGGCGCCTGATGGCTCGCCGTCGCACGGTTTCCGTGAATCGCGCAGCAGTTCGCCGACATCATCGTCTTCACCAACCCGCCGCCGGCGGTGCAGCGTGTCCTGTTTGCAGCGTTGGCGCCGCTCGGCCGCGCGCTCGGCTACAATGCGATCTATCCGCAATATGTGAAGCCGCATGGACAAGCGACGCCCGACCCGCGGGCGCTCGCGGCGGCGGGGCTGCCGCCGATCTAGCCGAGGCGCACCGCCTCGCGCGACTTGCCGGAGTCGATCAGCGCATCGATCAGCCGGTGCACTTTCAGTGCCTCCTCGCCGGTGACTCGGGGCTCGCGCCCCTGCTCGAGCGCCTCAACAAAGTCGGCCATCACGGCGCGATGATAGTCGTGCGGGAAAGCCATCGGGTCGGCGCCGGTGCCGCCCGGGCCGGCGTCGGGGAGCAGGTCGATGCGGCGGCCGTCGTGAAAGGCAACGGTCAGAGCGGTTCCGACGAGCGAGGCGGAGCCCTTTTCGCAGGCAATTTCGATGCGTTCGGGGAAACCGGGATAGGCTGCCGTGGTGGCGTCGATGGTGCCGAGCGCGCCGTTCTCGAAGCGCACCGCGGCCGCGACCATGTCCTCCGTCTCCATGCGGTGCACGGGCGTGGTTGCCGCGAACGCTTTCACCTCGACGATCGGGCCGGCCAGCGACAGCATGAGATCGAGCGTATGGATGCCTTGCGTGAGCAGCACACCGCCGCCGTCGCGCTGCAACGTGCCGCGGCCCGGCTCGTCATAGTAGCTTTGAGGCCGCCAGAGCCGGATGACGGTGGAGCAGCCGACGATGGCGCCAAGCTCGCCCGAGGCGAGCAATTCGGCGAGCTTCATCGCCGCCGGGCGGAAGCGGTGCTGCAGCACGATGCCGAGCGTCACGCCGGCAGCGCGGCAGGCCGCGACCAACGCTTCGGCCCGGTCGGTGATGATCTCCAGCGGCTTTTCGAGCAGCACATGCTTGCCGGCTGAGGCCAGGCGGCGGACAAGCTCGAGATGCGTGTTGGGCGGCGTCATCACCAGCACCGCATCGACCGATCCGTCCTCCAGCACCGCCTCCAGCCGGTCGGCCAGCGGGAACGGAAACTTTTCCGAGAAGGCCTTGCGCCGCGCCGCGCTCGGGCTGAAGGCGTAGACGATTTCGACCTTGTCCTTCAGGTCGAGCAGACCCTTGGCATGCGGCGTGACCGCCATGCCGAGCCCGACCAGCGCAATCCGTTTCATTCGCCCGCCACCGCCGCGCCCGCCATGGTCTCGAGGCTGGCGTAGCCTTGCGGTGCCTCGCCTTCCTCGAAGGGCGTGGTGATCTCGACGAATGTGTCGGGATAAAAACCGTTGAAGCGCGTCCTGAGCGACAGCGAATAGGCGCCGATATGGCCGATCTCGATCCAGTCGCCCGTGTCGATCGTCTCCGGTAGCCAGAAAGGCCGCGACAGGATGTCGACGGAATCGCAGGTGGCGCCGCAGACGCGGAAGGGCACGATGTTCTTCTCATCGCCATTGCGCGAGCGGATCGCCGGATCGGGAATGAAGCGCGCCGGCAGCGTGATCTTGCCGGTCCAGGAATCCGACAGCGACGCCCATATGCCGTCATTGATGTAGAGGCGCCGGCCCTTGCGCAGCAGCACGCGCACGATCAGCGAGAAGGCGCGCGCGACGATTACCCTGCCCGGCTCCGCCACCAGCGGCATCTTGTCGAAATGCCACTCGGCGATGTCGCCGCGCAGCCGCGACATCAGCTGCCCGAGCGACGGCATTTCCGGCGTCTTGCGGTTGGGATCGTGGCCGTATTCGGCGGGGAAGCCGCCGCCGACATCGAGCCCGGCAAGCGGAAACCCGACGCGGTTCCTCACCCAGTCGGCCGAAGCGAGCGCGCGGTCGTAAGTGTCGGGATCCTCGATCTGGCTGCCGACATGGAAGCAGAGCCCGACCTGGTAGCCGGTGCGCTCCAGCCGCTGCGCCAGCTCGACCGCCTGCGCCGGACCGGCGCCAAACTTCTTCGACAGCTCATAGGCCGCCAGGCCCTTGGTCTGGATACGCACGAAAACCGTGACCGAGCCTGGGTCGATGTCGAGCGCGCGCACCACGCGCGTCAGCTTGGTGACCTCGTCCTCATGGTCGACCGCGATGACCCGGATGCCATAGGTCTCGAGCGCCAGCTTGATGTCGGACTGTGCCTTGACCGGGTGCATGTAGAGCATCTCGGCATCCGGCGACACCGCACGCACGGCCCGGAACTCCCCCGGCGAGGCGACGTCGAAAGCCGAAACCCCGGCCTCCACCAGCGCGCGCAAGACCATCGGCTCGCCATTGGTCTTGACCGCGTAGGCCGTCTTGCCCGGAAACATCTCCATGAACTGCCGAGCATCGGCCTTCAGCACTTCGGGGCGGAAGCCGTAGACCGGATCGTCCGGGCGGAGTGCGTGCGCGGCTTCCGTGGCGCTGGTGAACTGCTGCATGAAGAGGGTCCTCGTTCGGCGGCCATATAGCGCAGCGCTGCGCTTAAAGCATGATTCCGGCGGGCAGTGGGAGGGTGCGCGTCTCGCGCACCACGGGCGCGCTTTGCGCGCCCGGGGCGGCGAGACGCCGCCCCTCCAAAGGGAGGACGCAGAAAAAGCGTTGCGCCAGCACCCGAAATCGGGTGGCGGATTGCTCGCCGCCCGATTACGCCTCGGCCATCATCACACCCGAGGACACGCCAATGACCACCGCAAGCGCTGCCGCACAGAGCGCCGCCAGGCCGATGACGGCCGGCGAATGGGTCATGCTCATCGTGCTCGGCGCGGTTTGGGGCGGCACCTTCTTCTTCGCCCGCATCGCGGTGACGGAAATGCACCCGCTGACGCTGGTGCTGTTTCGCGTCGCGATCGCGGCGCTGGCGCTGCACATCTGGCTTGCCGCGCGCGGACCCTCTTTCCGCCTGGCCCTGCCCTATGCCGGCGGCTTCCTGGTGCTGGCGTTGCTGAACAACGTCATCCCTTTCTCGCTGATCTTCGCCGGACAGACGCAGCTTGGCGCCGGTCTCGCTTCCGTTCTCAACGCGACGACGCCGTTCTGGACCGCGTTGATCGCCCACGCCATGACGTCGGATGAGAAGCTCACCTGGAACAAGGTGGCCGGCATTCTGCTTGGCGTCGCCGGTACCGCGATCACCATCGGGCCGGACCTGCTCGACGCGGCCGGCGGGCCGGTCTGGGCGAAGTTCGCCCTCGTCGCGGCCTCGGTCTCCTATGGTTTTGCCCTGATGGTGGCGCGGCGGCTGAGGCAGGTGCCGCCGCCGGTGGTGGCTGCCGCGCAGCTCACCGCATCGACGCTGGTGATGATCCCTGTGGTGCTGATCGTGAACGGACCGGCTGGCCTCTTCGAGGCAAGCGGCACGGTCTGGGCGGCGGTGACCGCGATGGCGCTGATCTCCACCGCCTTCGCCTACATCCTCTATTTCCGCATCATCGCGACCGCCGGCGCCACCAACGCCTCGCTGGTGACGCTGCTGGTGCCGGTGAGCGCGATCCTGCTCGGCACGCTGATCCTGAAGGAACGGCTGGAACTTTACGAGATCGCCGGAATGGCGACGATCGGACTGGGGCTGGTGACCATCGACGGACGGGTTTTCCGTCTGTCAAGCCAACATTGAATTTCACACAGAAAAAATATTTTTACCCGGCGGGCGAATTCGCCATTTGCCGAAAGAAATCAACCACAAAAACACAATCCCTCCACCCTTTGGTCACACTCCTGTCGCATCAGAGGAATAATTTTGCTTGTCTGACCCGGTGATGTGCATAGATTCTGCGTCATAGTCTGTACAGGAGGCTATGCCATGGGACTGACACGGCCACTCAATGTTTTGATGGTCTGTGCTGCGTTTGCTTTCATAGGTGCCCTTGTCGTCGGAGTAGTACCCTGAAGTTCGCGCGATAGGGCAAATTGCCTTCAGAAACAGCATTGGAAAAGGCCGGGACCGCCGCCCGGCCTTTTCCTTTTTGGGGCGCCGCCTCGCTTGAACAATCGCAACGCCTTGCTCCGGCCGATGCAATGATCGGCTGCTCGCTCCGGCAGCCTCGCTTACGCCGCCGCGGATGCCTTCTGGGGCTCCGATTGGTGGCTGCGGATACCGATCATATGGCAGATGGCGAAGACGAGATCGGCACGGTTCATCGTATAAAAATGGAAGTCGGAAACGCCGCGCTCCACCAGGTCCATGACCTGCTCGGCGGCGACGGCCGAGGCGACCAGCATGTGCGTCTGCGGATCGTTCTCCAGCCCGTCGAAGCGCTCGGCCAGCCAGGCCGGCACATGCGCGCCGGCGCGGGCGGAGAAGTTGGCGACCTGGCGGAAATTGTGCACCGGCTGCACGCCCGGCACGATCGGGATGTAGATGCCGGCGCGCCGCACGCGCTCGACGTAACGCTCGTAGAGGTCGTTGTCGAAGAAGAATTGGGTGATGGCGCGCGTGGCGCCATTGTCGACCTTGCGCTTCAGCATCTCGATGTCGGTGGCGAAATCGGGGCTTTGCGGGTGTTTTTCGGGATAGGCTGCGACCGAGATGTCGAAATCGCCGATCCGCTTCAACCCGCCGACCAGGTCGGCACCGTTCTCGTAGCCGCCGGGGTGCGGCTTGTAGACCGCCCCGACGCCGGCGGCCGGATCGCCGCGCAACGCCACGAAGCGGCGCACGCCGATCGCGTCATACTCGCGGATCACCTGATCGACGTCCTCACGCGTCGCGCCGACGCATGTGAGGTGCGCCGCCGCCGGGATGTCGGTCTCGGACAGGATGCGCTTGATGGTGCGGCCGGTGCGCTCGCGGGTCGAGCCGCCGGCGCCGTAGGTGACGGAGACGAATTTCGGCTTGAGCGGCTGCAACCGCTGCACCGTGTCCCAGAGCCGCGCCTCCATCTCGTCGGTCTTCGGCGGAAAGAACTCGAACGAAACCTTGATCCGGTCGCCGATATCGGGACGGCGCGAGAAACGGAACTGGTTCATCAGGCGGTTTCCTTCTGCGTCTCGACGGAGTTGGCGATCAGCATGCGGCGGTCGCGGCCGACCCAGAGCTTGACCGTCAGGCGCGCGTCGGCCGAGCCGCGCGGCTCGAAAGTCTTCGGCTCCGCCGCCTCGAGCCCGGCCTCTGAAAACCATTCGGCGATCTGCCGGTCGGAGAAGCCGAGGCGCAGATGCGCATGGTTCTCGCGCAGGTGCTCTATGCTGTGCGGCGCGAAATCGACGATGACGAGCTTGCCGCCGGGCCGCAGCAGCTTGGCCGCCTCGATCACCGCAAGGCGCGGGTCTTCGAGGTAGTGCAGCACCTGATGGATGGTGACGAGGTCGAAGCTGTCGCGCTCGACCGGTGGGGCGTAGATGTCGCCCTGCCGCACCTGCGCATGCGCGATGCCGGCGTGCTCGAGATTGGCGCGCGCCACGGCCAGCATCTCGCGCGACATGTCGATGCCGACGCCGCGGCGATAGAGCGGCGCAAAGATTTCCAGCAGCCGGCCGGTGCCGGTGCCGAGATCGAGCATGGCCTGGAACGGCCTGTTGCCGACGGCTTTCAGAAGTGCGGCTTCGACGCCGGCCTCCGGAACCTGCAGCGAGCGGATTTCGTCCCAGCTCGCGGCATTGGCGCCAAAATATTCGGCGGCGCGTTCCTGCCGGCGCTTTTTCACGCCCGCCAGCCGTTCGAGGTCGCGTGCGATCTGCGGGTCGCCGCGGTTGACGCGGGCGACCAGGCTCGCCACGAACTCGCGCGCCGCCTCGTTGTCGGTTAGCCGGAAATAGGCCCAGGAGCCTTCCTGGTAGCGGCCGATCAGTCCAGCCTCGAGCAGCAGCCGCAGATGGCGGGAGACACGCGGCTGCGACTGGTTGAGGATTTCGGTGAGGTCCGACACCGTCAAATCACCATGGCTGACCAGCGCCAGAATCCGCAACCGGCTGGATTCGGCCGCCGCCTTCAAGCTATCAACCATCGCCTCGAGTGTGACCTGCGGCCCGGCCAGCATGTTGCGCTCCGAGAAAGATATAAACATATCTTTATGTCCGTCTCGCGATCTTGGCAAGCGTCAATGTCGTTTCTGGACAGAAAAATGGCGTGCCGGGAATTGGTGAAGACATGTCCGATTTCGAGCGGCGCGAAGGGGAAATTCCGCTGGCTTTAGACCCGGCGGCGATGCCGGGCGATGCGCATCTCGTCTTCATCGGCCGCATCATCTCGCCCTGGAAGGACCGGGACGAATGCCCGAAGAACATGGGCGAGGCGCGGGAACGCGCTCGCCCCGCGCAAGTCGTGGTCGAGCCGCCCTATCGGGCGGGCCTTGCCGGCCTCGAACGGGTCAGCCACGTCGTCATCCTCTCCTGGCTCGGCCGTTCGCCGCGGAATCTGATCGTGCAGAAACCGCGCCATGCGCCTCAGGCAAAAGGCGTTTTTGCGCTGCGCTCCCCTGCCCGGCCGAACCCGCTCGGCCTGCATATCGCGCGGCTGACGGCGCTCGACATCGACGCGGGGCAGCTAACCCTCGACGGCATCGACACGCTCGACGGTACCCCCGTCATCGACATCAAGCCGTACTACGCCTCGACCGACGCCTTCCCGGACGCGGTGACCGGCAAGTGAGCACCAGGCGCCGGCGTGCCGTCGACAAGGCGATCACGGCGCTGCTGCCGATCGCGCCTTATGCCGACACCGAAAAGATCAGGGCGGAGGCGAACGCGCCGCATCTACGCACCTTGCCCGCTTCGATCGCGGTGTGGCTCGCCACGGTCGCGCATGTTCGCCACGAGCACACCGACTACGACCGCCTGCTCGGCGAAGGCTACGACCGCGACTCCGCCCGCTTCTTCGTCGTCGGTCAGATCAACGACTGGCTGACCCGGTGGCGCGCGACAAGGCTGCTCGAGCCGGACGATGAGGGCTTGTAGCGTGTTCGATTCTCGAGCGTCGGCGCTGCCGACCTGCGCGCGGGCGCACCCTCACGTCGGGGCGATGAACGGCTGCGAGATTTCTTTGAACACCGGCAGCGACTCGCATTTGAGCGCATGCGCGCCGAGCGTGGGATAGTTTTGCGTCGACGCCATGCCGATATGCACCTCGTTGACGAAGCGCATCGCCGTCGCAACCGCGATATCGGCATGGCCGATCTGATCGCCGAACCACCACTCGCTCTTGCGGCCGGCACGGTCCGTTTCGAGCACCTGCAGAACGGTCTCGATCTGCAGCCTGCAGCGATCGGCCCAGATGTCCGAGACCTTCTCGTGCAGCCGCTTCTCGTAGAACAGGCTGACGGCCTTTTCGGCGAGGCCGGTGCCGAGCGCGGCCACCTTCAGCGCGCGGCGACGCGCGGGCTCGGCGGTCGGGAAGAGCCGCTTTTCCACGGGCACGAGACTGTCGAGGTGATCGATGATGATATGGCTGTCGATGAGCGTCTCGCCATCCTCGAGGATCAGCGTCGGGACGCGCGTCAACGGGTTGTAGGGGCGGATCTTGTCGGCATCGCCGAAGATCGACCACGGCCGCTGCTCGAACGGCAGCCCGTAAAGCTTCAGCGCGATTGCGACGCGACGGACAAAAGCCGAATCGTACTGGCCGACCAGGATCATCCTCAGCCTCCGAATAAATCCGGCCTGGAGCAAATCCAGGAAAAGTGGAAGCCGGTTTTTCCGTCCGGATACCGGCGGGGGAACCCGCCGTTTTTGCGGCAAATCAAGGCCGGTAGATCCACTGCTCGGGGATGCGAACCGAGACGGCCTCGCCATTTGCGATGCGGCCGGGTTTCTCGACCCATGCGACGAGCCCGCGCAGCCGCTTGGCTGTTCTGGCGAAGGCAAGCGAGCCCGCCTCATGATCCGGCATTCCGGCGTTCTCAGCGACGGCGCGGCCGGCGGTCCGGCACGGCCCGTTCTGGAAATCGACCTTGACGGTCACGCCGCCTGCGAAGAAGAGCAGTGTGCCCGCCGGCAGCATGGAAAGGCGCGGGACGCCTTCCAGCAAGAGGTTGGCCCCGATCCATTCCGGTTTGATTTCGGCGATGCCCATGCGCCTCGCAATCTCGGCGAGTTCGTCCGGCGCGACGATGGAAAGCTGCCGCTCGTTGCGGATCTCGGTGCCGCGCGCGTACCAGGGCTCGCGCCCGCCGGAACGGCGGGTCATGCCGCCATGAAAGTCGCCCTTCACGCCGTCGAAGCCGAGCGATAGCGCCTCGACGGCGCGCGTCTCGAAATGATCGAACGGCGCGACATAGACGCCCGCAACCGCGGCGGCGAGCTTCTTTGCCGGTACGATTTCCTCGGCCGGGCGGGTGATAGTTTCGGACATCGAGCTTCTCCCTTCAGCCGGCATGGCAGAAGGGCAGTACACCCGTCCAGCCAAATCGCGTGAAGGGTGCATGCATCGGTGTGATGCATGGCGGGAATGCGGCCGGCGCGAGCAATGGCCCGCGCGATCGCAACCTCATTGGAGGATGACGAATCCTACCAGACGCAGAGACGGTCGCCGGTGTCGGGATTGTCCCAACAGGCGCGGTCGTCGTCGGCGCGGTAGTACGGTCCGGGCAGATTGGTGCCGCCGCTGCCGAAATCCTTGGTGACCCAGGCGACGCCGGGGCTTTCCACGTTCAGCCAGATGGTGGGATAGCCCGACGCGGTCGCCTCGAAGCTGCCGGCATTGTCCGTGGCCGTGAAATTGCAGGCGTAGTTGCCGTCATCGCTGGTGAAACACTGGGCGCGCTTGGCAGAAGCCGCCGAGGTCATGCCGATCACGGCCGCGGCCGCGAGCAGGCCGAGGCCCGCTTTGTGCAGAAGTTTCATAGCGTTGCCTTTCGAAGCGGAAACGTCGCTCAAGCCAGCATAGTCGTTTCGCCCGGCGGCCGAAACGAGGCGGCGAAAGACTTTTTTCGGGCATTTTCCACGGCGCACCGCGGCCGCCGGCATGCCACTTCGAGGGCGGCGGTGACCTTTCAGTAGCCTCCTGGCGAGCTTGTCGAACCGCAGAGGGCGCTCGGCGCTACCGTGCTGCCACGATGAACAATCGCGGAAACCTGAGCAGCACCCTGCCGTCGGCCTGCGGCGGATAGGCGACCGCGATCCGCTCGAGATAGGCAGCCAGGAACTGCTTCTGCTCGTTCGCATCGAGCGGGTCGAGATAAGGCTTGAGCCCCGTCGCCTTCACCCATTCGACGATCGCGGCGGCATCGGCCAGCGGGTGGTTGTACACCGTGTGCCAGATATCGAGCCGCGAGGAGGGCCCGATCAGCTGGTCGTAGTAGAAACCCACCCTGGGCAGCAGGCCGCGGCCGGCGCCGGCGATCTTGCCGCTGAAGGGCACCGCTGCCGCCGCCTCGTCCATGAGCACATGGCTCGGCTCGGCGCGATTGTCCGGCATCTGCACCGCAAGCGCGCCGCCGGGCGAAAGAAATCCCATCAAACGTCGAAAGACCGCCCAATGCTCCGGCAGCCACTGGAACACCGCATTGGCAAAGATCACGTCGACCGGGGCGGCTGGCTCCCAGCTTGCCGCGTCGGCGAGCGAGAAAGAGACGCCTGGCAAACGCGCCCTCGCCTTCTCGATCATGTCCGGCGACGTGTCGAACCCGGAAACCTCCGCCTCCGGCCAACGCTCAACGAGCAGTTCGGTCGAATTGCCCGGCCCGCAGCCGATGTCGACCACATGCTTCGGCCCGTCGACCGGAACACGTGCGAGCAAATCCCGCGCCGGACGCGTGCGCTCGTCCTCGAATTTGAGGTACTGCGCAGCGGACCAGTCCTTCGCCGGCTTGGCGTCCATTCGATACGATTCCCTGAAAGCAACCACCTCTAACCACACCCCGTGAAGATGTCAGCGCTATTCACAGCCGCGCGCGCCGTCGTGGCGACCTTGCAACCCGAATCATGCATAGTTGACTTTCGAGCAATGTTCTGTCTTTGTTCCTAGGTCCCTTTGGAGGCCCTCGCGTGAACGCCGAGCCTGTCGACGCCACCATCGATCTGGTCCGGCGAATAGCTGGGAAGCGCTTTCAAACCGTGCTTGCGGACCCACCGTGGCGGTTCACCAACCGCACGGGCAAAGTCGCACCCGAGCATCGGCGGCTTTCCCGCTACGAAACAATGACCACCGAAGACATCTGCACGCTGCCGATCATGGACGTCGTGCGGCAGCCGGCACATCTCTATCTCTGGGTACCGAACGCGCTGCTGCCGGACGGGCTGCGCGTCATGCAGGCATGGGGCTTCGAATACAAAGCCAACATCGTCTGGCACAAGGTGCGCAAGGACGGCGGATCGGATGGCCGCGGCGTCGGGTTCTATTTCCGCAACGTGACCGAACTTCTGCTGTTCGGCGTGCGCGGCAAGAACGCGCGGACCGAAGCGCCGGGGCGCAGCCAGGTCAACTACATGTCGTCACGCAAGCGCGAGCATTCGCGCAAGCCCGACGAGCAGTACGAGTTGATCGAAAGCTGCTCCAAGGGGCCGTATCTCGAACTGTTCGCGCGCGGGACGCGGCCGGGCTGGACCTATTGGGGCAACCAGGCCGACGACAGCTACAAGCCGACCTGGAAGACCTACGCCTATAATTCAGCGGTCGAGGCCGTCGAGTAGATCAGGCTCGTCGGTGTCGTCGTCGATGACCGACCGTATGATCGGCTGAAGCACCACCGGACTTTCGCCGAACGTCACGATCGCGTCGGGCAAGCCAATCGTGACCAGCGGACATGGATTGCCGACGCCGCGCGAGATACGGTCTTCGAGCTTGGCCCAATGTGTCGTCGCCTCGCCGAACTTATCCGCGACGAACTTGCTGGCGAACGCTTCGCGGAAGGTAACCGACTTCTTCGGACGCTGGACTCGCTTCATGATCGCTGTGCGCTGGCGGCTCGTCGGGTCATAACCCCATCGCAGCAGGTCGTCGAAGTTCTGGACCTGGCGCTCGTCGTAGAAGCGCAGCACGAGATCAAACATGTTGTCGTGCAGCGAGCGCCCACGCGTCACAACGATGCCGACCGAGATTGCACCCTCGGCATGCAGGCGCTTGAAGTTCTCGAGGTCCCGGTCGAAGAACGGATCCTTGTTGTTCCACTCGATCTCGAGCGCCACCACGCCATTCGACCCGTCACGCTGTGGAACATGGCGCACATGATCCATCTTGTGCGAGATCGCTTCGCGTGGAACGCCGTTGATCCGCTTTTCGATGGTGAAGGTCGTCGTTTGCCATCCGGCCGCGACCAGCCCCCGGCGTAGACGCTGGGTATTCTTGGTCTCGCCACCGCCGCCGGCGATGATCTCCTCGATCGGGATCGAGGCGGCGATGAGTACCTGTTCCAGCTCCGCCACCGCGGCCGGAAAGTCCGCCGCGAGGATGGCCTCGGCATGCGAGTGAAATTCGACCTGGAAGCCCTTGGCGGTCAGCGCATCGAACAGCGGCATGGATGCATGAATCCATGCCGCGATTGGCGAAGCAAGAGACTGGCGCCCGCGGCGCGGGCCTCTGCCCTATCGCGTCAGCCGCTTGTACGTCACCCGCTTCGGGTTGACGCTGTCGGGGCCGAGGCGACGGATCTTGTCCTGCTCGTATTCCTCGAAATTGCCCTCGAACCATTCGACATGGCTGTCGCCCTCGAAGGAGAGGATGTGGGTCGCCAGGCGATCTAGGAACATGCGGTCGTGGCTGATGATCACCGCGCAGCCCGCAAAATTCTCGAGCGCATCCTCGAGCGCGGCCAGCGTCTCGGTATCGAGGTCGTTGGTCGGCTCGTCGAGCAGGATGACGTTGCCGCCCGATTTCAGCATCTTGGCCAGGTGCACGCGGTTGCGCTGGCCGCCGGACAGCGTGCCGACTTTCTGCTGCTGGTCGCCGCCGCGGAAGGCGAAGGAGGAGCAGTAGGCGCGCGAGTTCACCTCGTGCTTGCCGAGCTTGATGATGTCGTTGCCGCCGGAAATCTCCTCCCAGACCGTCTTGTCCGGGTTGAGATGGTCGCGGCTCTGGTCGACATAACCGAGCTGCACCGTCTCGCCGATGCGGATTTCGCCGCCGTCCGGCTTCTCGACGCCGGTGATCATCTTGAACAGCGTGGTCTTGCCGGCGCCGTTCGGGCCGATCACGCCGACGATGCCGCCGGGCGGCAGCTTGAATTCGAGCTCGTCGATCAGCAGCCGGTCGCCAAAACCCTTCGACAGCTTGTCGGCCTCGATGACCACCTGGCCGAGCCGCTCGCCGATCGGAACGACGATCTGTGCGTCGCCGGGGCGGCGATCGCCGGCGGCCCTGACCAACTCGTCATAAGCCTTGATGCGGGCTTTCGACTTGGCCTGCCGTGCCTTGGGCGAGGAGGCGATCCACTCGCGCTCGCGCGACAGCGCCTTTTGCCGTGCCCCTTCCTCGCGCTCCTCCTGCGCCATGCGCTTGGCCTTGGCCGTCAGGTAGGCGGTGTAGTTGCCCTCGTAGGGAATGCCGCGGCCGCGGTCGAGCTCGAGGATCCAGCCGGTGACGTTGTCGAGGAAGTAGCGGTCGTGGGTGACGATCAGCACCGCGCCCGGATATTCGCGCAGATGCTTTTCGAGCCACGCGGTGGTCTCGGCGTCGAGATGGTTGGTCGGCTCGTCGAGCAGCAAAAGGTCGGGCTGGCGCAGCAAAAGCTGGCAGAGCGCGACGCGGCGCTTCTCGCCGCCGGAAAGATTGTCGACAGAGGCATCGCCGGGCGGGCAGCGCAGCGCTTCCATCGCCATCTCGACCTGGCTTTCGAGGTCCCAGAGGTTCTGGCTGTCGATCTGGTCCTGCAGCTTGGAAGCCTCGTCCGCCACCTCGTCGGAATAGTTCATCATCAGTTCGTTGTAGCGATCGAGGATCGCCTTCTTGTGGGCGACCCCCTCCATGACGTTGCCCATCACGTCGAGCTGCGGGTCGAGCTGGGGCTCCTGCGGCAGGTAGCCGGAGGTGGCGCCCTCGGCGAGCCAGGCCTCGCCGGTGAACTCGGTGTCGAGCCCGGCCATCACCTTCAGCACCGTCGACTTGCCGGCGCCGTTCGGCCCGAGAATGCCGATCTTGGCGTCGGGGTAGAAGGAAAGGTGGATGTTCTCGAGGATCTTCTTGGTGCCGTAGGCCTTGTTGAGGCCGGACATGTGATAGATGAACTGGCGTGCCACGCGCGCTTTTCCCGTCTTCAAGCTGTCGGAAGTTGCGCGCTATGTAGGCGAAGTCAGCGGGCGGGGCAATGCGGAGATCGGGCAGTCGGGAATAGGCAGTCGGCAGTCGGGACAAGCGACCCTACTGCCTACTGCCTACTGCCTACTGCCTACTGCCTACTGCCTACTGCCTACCGCCTAGTGCAGCTCAATTCCCCTCCACCACGTCGTTCCAGCTCTTCGGCGCGTCGGTGCCGTCGAGGAAGGAGAGCACCGTGGCTGGGAGCGCCGGCGAATAGAAGATGTCGTAGTGGGTGGCGTTGGGGATGATTGCCAGCCGGTTCTGCGAGATGTTCTCGCGCATCCAGCCGGCATCCCTCAGCCCGCCGCCGAGCAGCTGGTAGAATTTCACCACATGCTCGGGCTTGTACATGTCGCTGTCGCCGAACACGATCATGGTCGGCATGGTCAGCTTCTTCACTTCGGCCGACCAGTCATAGTGCTCACGCATCCAGTCGCCCATGGTCTGCAGCAGGCGCGGGAAATCTTCCGGCTTCGGCGCCACGGCCATGTAGGATTTGTACATCGGCGTGTCTTTCATGAACTCCGCCGCCGCAGCCGAGATCTGCACCTGCTGGGCGCGGATGTCGTCATAAAAACCCTCTTCGGAATAGCCGGCCGAGACAATGGCGAGCCGCCGCACCATGTCCGGGTGCTGGATGGCGAACTGGAAGCCGACGCCGCCGCCGAAGGAATAGCCGACCACGTCGACCTTGTCGTAACCGAGCGACTTCAGCACGGTCGCCATATCGTCGCCGATATCGGCCAGCTCGAATTTGCGGTCTCTGAGCTCGGTGCGGCCGTGTCCCTGCAGGTCGACCGCGATCACCTGCCGGTGCCCGGTGAAGGCCGGCATGATCGGCTTGAACATGTCGGTCGAGCCGAGGCCGCCGTGGAGCAGCAGGATCGGCTCGCCCTCGCCGCTGATCTCGTAATAATAGTCGAGCCCGTTGGCAGCGGCGTAGCCGGCCTTCTTCTCGGCGGCGAAGGCGGCAGTGGCTGCAAGAGTGGCGGCCGCCGCGAGCGTGGGAAGCATCTTGTTCATCGTCATTCTCCAGATTTCGATATCGGCATGACGGCGCGAGGCCGCCAGGTGAAAGTCATGCGCCGAGGCTCAGGCCACGGCTCGTTCTGCATTGAGGAAACCTGCCAGCGCCGGCGCGACCAGTTCGGCAGGGGCACTGTGATCGCAGCCATCGACCACCTGCAGCCGGGCTGCGGGCAACAGCTCGACCAGCCGGGAAGCGGTATCGTGGAAGAACTCCGGGCTGTCGCCGCCCGCCATCACCACGGTCGGGACGCGGACGGTAGAGACCACATCCTCGGGGATGACGCCGCCGCGGCTGAGCTCGCCCATGATCTCGAAATCGTGCCGCATAGTGGGCGCTACCCCGAGCATGCGCGGATCGTCGGCCATGCCGTCGAGCATCTCAGCCGGCAATCCGAAATTCGCGAAGAAGAGCCGGATGGCTTCGCTCCGCCGATCCTCGGCAAGGGCCGCCTTCACCTTCACGGCCAGCTCGCGCGACTGGCTCTTGCTGAGCTCGTCGTCAGGCCCATAGGGCGGCTCGTAGAGCGCCAGCCGCGTGACGGCCAGCCCGGCCGCAGACGCATGCAGGCAAAGCGCGGCGCCGGCCGAATGGCCGAACAGCATGGCCTGGCCACCGGCAGCATCGATGAGCGCGGCGATATCCTCGACCTCGCGCTCGACGGTGTATGGTGCGGTGTTGCCGCTCTCCCCGCGCCCGCGGCGGTCGAAATTGATCACGCTGAACTGCCTCGACAAGGCAGCGGCAAGCGCGGCGGTGGTGCTGCGGTCGGAGAAGATGCCGCCGACGATGATGAGCGGCTCTCCCCTGCCGCTGCAGTCATAGGCAATGGCCGTCCCATCGGCCGATATGGCAAAAAGCGTCATGTCCCTGCTCCTCACAAGGCTCGTGCTTGGAATTTAGGGGCGCGCGGGCCTTCTCAAAGAAGGACCGCGCTGCCCGGCGGTCAGGCTTGAATAGGCCGCATCAGGCAGCGGCAGCCTGCTCGCCCGCTTTGGTTGCAGCCTCCAGGTCCATCCAGACCACTTCCCAGATGTGACCATCCGGGTCTTCGAAGCTGCGCTCGTACATGAAGCCGAAATCCTGGCTCGGCGCCGGATCGGCCTTGCCGCCCTTGGCAGCCTTGCCGACCATGTCGTCGACCGCCTCGCGGCTTTCGGCGCTGAGCGCGATCAGCACCTCACTCGAGGTGCGGGCATCGACGATCTTCTTCGGCGTGAACTGGCTGAACTTCGCATGCGTCAGAAGCATCACGAAGATCGTGTCGGAGATCACCATGCAGGACTCCGTATCACCGGAGAACTGCGGGTTCTTTGTCGCGCCGAGGCGCTCATAGAAGCCTGTGGATTTGGCAAGGTCGGCGACGGGCAGGTTCACGAAAATCATCTTCGGGGTCGACATGGGGGATCCTCTGAGTGGGTTTCGATTTGACGGTCATACCGACTCGTGTTATCAATTGCAAGTATGAAGTTAGAAAAAATAACTAAGCAGTCCGAAACCCCTCGCCGCAGCTATGATGATGGCTGCGGAACGGCGCATGCCCTCGACCTGCTGGGCGAGCGCTGGGCCCTGCTCGTGGTGCGCGAGCTGATGCTCGGGCCAAAGCGTTTCGGCGATCTCAGGGCCGACCTTCCCGGCATCAGCGCCAACGTGCTGACGCAGCGACTGGAAGGGCTGGAGCAATCCGGCATCGTGATGCGTCGCAGGCTTCCGCCGCCGGCTTCGGTGCAGGTCTACGAGTTGACCCCGTGGGGATACGATGCAGGGCCGATCTTCGAGGTGATGGGGCGCTGGGCGGTGCGCTCGCCGCACCACGACCCGTCGCTGCCGATCAGCGCGGTTTCCCTGCTTCTCTCCTTCCGCACCATGTTCGACGCGGCGCGCGCCAAAGGTTTCAAGGCGAAGGTCGGCTTGAAGTTCGGCGCGGAGAGCTTTGTCGTCACCATCGCCGACGGCCGCATCGAGACGGCCCGGGGAGAAACCGCGGGCACGGACGTCGTCTTCGACGGCACCCCGGTGACGCTCGGCGCCGCGGTTTATGACGTGCAGCCGCTCGATGCCCTGGCCGCGGCCGGCGCCTTGACCACGTCCGGCGACCGCAAGGCGGCGGAGCGTTTCCTCACGCTTTTCCCGCTGCCGCCGAAGGTGACCGACGAGGGGGCGAACGCCTGACGGCGTTTCCCTTCCGGAAAGGGCTGCTTAACCCTTCGCGATTTACAACCGGACCGCGAGAGCCGCGCCGCGGTTCGGGGATTTGGGCTGAGGCCAACGCGTGACGAATGCCCTTCTGCTGGTCGTAGAGGCGATCGTCTATTTCGGCTTGATGGCGGCGCTGTTCCGGATGCGCAGGCGCATCGGCGTCGGCGTTTTCATGTGCGCGCTCGGCGTCATGCATTTCCTCGAGACATACCTGGCGAGCCTGTTCTACGTGGCGGTGCCTTTTGGCATGCTGTCGCCCGGCTCGACCGTGCTCTTCGCCGGCAAGCTCGTCATGCTGCTGCTCCTCTACATCAAGGAGGATGCCGCGACGGTGCGCCAGCCGATCTACGGCCTCTTGATCGGCAACGCGCTCATGGTGGCGCTGGTGCTGGTGCTGGGCTTCCACGATATCTCGATGCTGCCGAGCGGCGAGGCGCCCGACATGGGCTTCATCGACGGCATAGGCTGGCTGATGGTGTGGGGCACCACGCTGCTCTACATCGATGCGATCCTGATCATCCTTGTCTATGAGCGGCTCGGCCGGGCTTTCCGCAACGCTCTTCTCCCCCGCATCGCAGTTTCGGTGGCTGCGGTGCTCACCGTCGACCAGCTCGGCTTTTTCGCCGCGCTGCATTTCGTCTACGACGCGCCGCTGTCGGTTCTGTTCGGCGGCTGGGTCGGCAAGATGGGCGCTGCGCTGATCTACAGCCTGATGCTCTATGTCTATCTCAGGCATTTCGAGCGCGAACGGCTGCCGGCGCCGCGCGGCCTGGGCGACGTGTTCGACATTCTCACCTATCGCGAGCGTTACGAGGCTCTGGTCGAGCATGCCGGGCGCGACGCGCTGACAAGACTGCTGCACCGCGGCCGCTTCGACGAGCTCGGCGAGGAAGCCGTGGCGGCAAGCTGCAGCACCGGCAAGCCGCTGACCCTGCTCATCATCGACGTCGACCACTTCAAGTCGATCAACGACCGCTTCGGCCATTCCGAGGGCGACCGCGTTCTGAAGGGCGTGGCGGAGCTGCTCACCAGGGCGGTCGGCCAGGACGACCTCGTTTTCCGCATCGGCGGCGAGGAGTTCGCAGTGCTCTGCCGCTACCCGCATTCGCTCGGGCGGCTGCTCGGCGAGAACATCCGCCAGACGATCAAGGCGGGCAGCCTGCTCGGAAAGATCCCCTGCTCGGTGAGCATCGGCGTGGCCAGTTGCACCCGCGCAACCTTGAACCTTGCCGATCTTTTCGCCGTGGCCGACCGGCGGCTTTACGCGGCAAAGGCAGCGGGGCGCGACCGGGTCGTGGGCGAGGCGGTGGAGGCGATCGACGCGCTGGAGCTGAGGGTCGGGCGGCGGGCCTGATCCTCGCTCATTTCGGCGTTATCTCGTCCAGCAGCCATTTTCCGACAGGCCAGGTGGCGGCGAAATGGCCGGCGGCGCGCTCGACGAAGCCGGCCTTCACGGCATCGCCCGCCGCCAGCTCAAGGCCAGCATGCAATCCCTCATGCAGCAGGAAGCGGCCGCGTGGATGCTCTGCCTCGAAGCCGCGCGGAACAGTCTTGCGCGTGGCCCCTCCGATTTCATACGAGCCGGCGGCCTCGATCTTTTCGACGGCTTTCATCAGGGCCTTGCCGGATTTGTCGTTGACGACGGCGCGGCGGAAGGCATCGAGCATCCCGCCTTCGAGCATGTGCATGCCGCTGCCGAGGAACACGACAGTTGGCGTTATGCGCAGATAGAAGCCGGGCCGATCCCAACCCTTCTTCTCACCATGCCAGAACCAGATGTCGAGATGGTCCTTGTAGGGCCGCTTGTCCTTGGAGAAGCGGATGTCGCGGTTGATGCGGCCGATCGAGCCGTTCACTTTCGGCTCGTAGCGCACGCCTGCCGAGATTTTTTTCAGCTTCGGGCCGAGCGCCTCGACCATATCCCGCGCGGCGCCGACGTATCCGGTTTCGTAGAGCTCCCGGTTCGCCTCGAACCACTCCCTGCTGTCGTTGGCGGCAATGCCTTTCAGAAAATCGAGCGTTGCCTTTGGAAAGGCGGAGAACGCGGCGGCCATTGCCCCCTCCTGCGATCGCACGAAACGCGCCGATGCCTGGCACGGTTGCGACTATAGGGCACTGCCCCTGGCGGAGACCAGCACGGACGCGCGCTCCTCGCCGGCGATCGACGCACGCTCGCCGTTGACTTGGCGCTCCGGCTGCGAGCACCCTGGGGCATGTCCGCAAGGTGTGCAGCGGCTTTGGGACAAAGATATGCGCAAGATCGGTTACCTCGGCATGTCGCGTCAGTCCCAAGCGCGCAACGTGCTGAAGAGTCCCGGGAGGGCTCGAATATGAAGACGGCATTGTGCGACAGGCTCGGGATCGACATCCCGATCATCCAGGCGCCGATGGGCGGCGCGGTCGGACCGGAGATCGCGGCCGCGGTCAGTGATGCAGGCGCGCTCGGCGCTTTGGCACCCTGGTTCCTCGACGAGCCGGCGCTGCGCAAGGAATTGCGCGATACCCGCCGGCTGACGACCAGGCCGTTCCTGGTGAACCTCAACCTCGCCTTTCCGCAGGAAGAGCGGCTGGGCATCGTGCTCGACGAGGGCGCAAGCATCATCTCCTTTTTCTGGAACCTCGACCCGGCCTTGATCGCGCGCGCCAAGGCGGCGAATGCCACCGTGCTGCAGACGGTCGCGACATCCGCCGATGCGCGTCAGGCCGCCGACGTAGGCGCAGATGTCCTTGTCGCGCAAGGCTGGGAAGCCGGCGGGCATGTCCGCGGCGACGTCTCGACGCTGGCGCTGGTGCCGGCGGTGGTCGATGCATCGGGCGGGCTGCCGGTGGTCGCCGCGGGCGGCATTGCCGACGGACGCGGCATGGCGGCAGCGCTGGCGCTCGGCGCGGCGGGTGTGTGGATCGGCACGCGCTTCCTGCTGTCGCCGGAGGCGACGGTGCATCCCTACTATCAGGAGCGTCTGAGGCACGCCGACGAATCGTCGACCGTGCACCTTGCCGATCTCTTCGACGGGGGTTGGCCGAACGCGCCGCACCGCGTGCTGCGCAACTCGACGGTGGAAGCCTGGGAGAAGGCGGGAAGACCGCCGACCGGCAGGCGCCCGCGGCAGGACGAGGTGGTGGTGCGCTCGAGCGTCGATGGCGACATCCGGCCCTATGCCTCCACCACGCCCGACAGCTGGATGGAAGGCGAGATCGAGGCGCTGTCGATGTGGGCCGGCCAGGGCGTCGGGCTTGCCCGCAAGATCATGCCGGCCGCCGAGATCGTGCGGGAGATCAACGCGGAGGCCGAAGCCGTTCTGCACCGGCTTGGCCGTTGAGCCGCCCGGCTGAAAAACCAGCCGCGCCGGAAGCCCGGCGCGGCTGTTGGCGGCCGGCCGCCTCGAAGGCTACTCGCTCTTCTTCAATTCGGCGATTTCGGCGCGAAGTGTGGCGATCTCGCGCTGCTGCGACTGCATCACGGTGACCAGCACCGCGGCGAAGTCCATCGACGACAGCGAGTCGCGCTTCGGTGTGGCGAGCAGATCCGGCACATCCTCGGCGATGAAGCCGAGCATGGTGTCGCCGGTCGGGTCGTCCTTGCGGACGTAGCTGACCGCCGTCAGCTTCTCGAGCGCCTTGCGGGCGGCAGCCTCCTCGATCGGCACGATCGCGGCCTTGCCGACGCGCGAGGACACCGTGTTGAAGCCGGTCGAGGTGACCTGGCCGGAGAAGCTCGCGACCCCATTGCCGCCGTTGAAGAACAGGCGGTCGGCGCCGCCCTGCCGGATGTGGAAATTGCCGCCGCCCCAGAGCGCCCATGTGCCGTTGTTGTCGGCGAGCTGGAGCTGCGGCGCCCCATGGTAGAAAATCTGGACGATCGAGTTGAAGTTCTGTGCGACCGCAAGTCCGGACAGCGAAACGAATGCAACCGCGGTGCAGGTCAGTAAGGCACGAAACTTGGTCATTGCCGTTCTCCACCCCATAAGTTGCTGAAAAAGGCGCCTCACGGCGCGTCTGAAAGGCAGCGCTCCAATTGCGGCGGCACTTCGACGTCGCGAAAGCCTGGACGCCCTATTTTTCAAAGCATGATCCCGAAAAGTTGCAGGCTTTTGGGCAAAGATCATGCGCCAGGACAAACAGCTGGATCGGGATGAATGGCTCACTTCATTATCCCGATCTGGCGCGCGCGAGGCGATGTCAGACGCGAACGCACGGCGCCCGCGCTGCCTACGGCAAAACCGCCGGCCTCCGCCCGGATGTAGCGCTTGAAGGCGAGATGCGGCGACCGGTTCAACGCCAGCCGGGCCAAGTCGTCCGGTATGATCGCCAGGCGGCCGCTGGCATAACGTACCGGCAGCTTCAGCTCGGGAAACACTTCGGCGATGAGTTCTGCGCAAGTCAGCCGCGTCGTGTCCGACAGGTCGAAGGCGACATCGAAGGGTGTGCCGAGGCGTTGCAACAGCGCGGCGTAGCTGGCCGAAAGCGGCCCTCGCGGGCGCAGGCCGAGCACCAGAATCTCGTCCACGTCGATCATCTCGTCGAAGGGCGACAGATGCACGTTCGACTTTGAGGATTCCAGAATGGTCAGGCCCGCGCGGATGCTCGCCTGATGCGGTTTCATTGCAGACGATGACCAGATTCCGCGGGCCTTCAGGTCGCGCTCCGTCCCGAGCCAGACCATCGCATGGGTAAAATGGCTCGGGATGAAAAGCCGCGTCATGGCCGGCCGCGAGCGGATGAGCACGATGTCCAGCGGCTGCAGTTCGGCACGCAACATCGCCTCGACCTCGGAGAAACGGAAAAGCTTGCCATGTGGCGCACGCAGGTTGCGCACGATTGGCGACAATGGCGGCCCGAACGCCTGCATCAGCGACAGTCGCGGATCGGGAAGGCCCTTGCCGAACCCCGCCGGCGCGTCCTCGACGCGGTAGTAGCTGGTGCTGCAGCCTGCCAGGGCTGCGGCCGTCACAGCCGCCACCAATGCCCGCCCTGCCGATTGTCGCACGCGCCCTCACCCGATGATGCTTTTCTATGGCATCCCGCGGCTGCGAGCGCCACTATGCTTGACGTGGCACCAGCGCCTGCGAACATGCGGTGGGGAGGAACCGATCCATGCCGTTCGACAGCCAGCGCAGCATCGCCTCGCCGACGGGCGCATCGGTCAACGTTTACAGCCGCAATGCCGAGGGAACCGGGCGCGCCGTCATCCAGATCAACCACGGGCTTGCCGAGCACGCGCTGCGCTACGCCCGGTTTGCCGGCGCAATGGCCGGCAAGGGTTTTCATGTCTACGCGCACGACCATCGCGGCCACGGCTCCACGACGGCGCCCGACGCGCCGGCGCGCATCTTTGCCGCCGAAGACGGCGTGGCGAAGGTCCTTGCCGACGTCGCCGCGGTGCATGACCTGATCGCCGCCGAACACCCGAAACTGCCGGTGATCGTTTTCGGCCATTCGCTCGGTGGCCTGATCGGCATGAGCTTCGTGCTGCGGCGTTCCGCGCGCATCCATGCTGCGGCGATCTGGAACGCCAATTTTTCGGCCGGCATGGCCGGCCGCTTGGCGCAGGCGATCCTCGCCTGGGAGCGCTTCCGGCTCGGCTCGGACGTGCCGTCCAGAGCCTTGCCGAAATTGACCTTCCAGGCGTGGGCCAGGCAGGTGCGCAACCGCCGCACCGCGTTCGACTGGCTGTCGCGCGATCCGGCCGAGGTGGACAAATACGTCGCCGATCCGCTCTGCGGCTGGGATGCCTCCGTGTCGATGTGGCAGGACGTCTTCCGCTTCGTCTTTCACGGCGCCGCCGACGGCAGTTTCGAATCCGTCCGCAGGGATCTGGCCTTCAATCTTGTCGGCGGCGAGAAGGATCCGGCGACCGCCGGCGGCAAGGCCGTGAAGAACCTCGAGCAGCGCATGAAGCGGATGGGCTTTTCGAATCTCGTTTCAAGGATTTACCCGGAAACCCGGCACGAATCCCTGAACGAGTTGAACCGCGACATGATCACCGCCGAATTCGCAGCCTGGGCCGAGCGGGCGATAGCGTGAGCCTGTCCTTTCGGGCTGGGTGAGCTATCTTCGGTCGGCAGCGACAGCGAGGACGGAGCATGACCTGGTCTTTCAAGATCGGCACCTTCGGTGGGACCGAAGTGCGAGTGCATGTCACTTTCGCGCTGCTGCTCCTCTGGATCTGGTTCGCGCATTACCAGGTCGGCGGCGCCCCGGCCGCATGGGAGGGCGTGCTCTACATCCTGGCCGTCTTCGTCTGCGTGCTCCTGCACGAGTTCGGCCACGTGCTTGCCGCCCGGCGCTATGGGATCAAGACGCCAGACATCACGCTGCTGCCGATCGGCGGGCTGGCGCGACTGGAGCGCATGCCGGAAGAGCCGCACCAGGAACTGGTCATCGCGATCGCCGGCCCGCTGGTCAACGTGGTCATCGCCGCCGTCATCTTCCTCGTGCTCGGCTCCACGGCAGGGCTTTGGGAGATGGCGGAGATCGAGAACCCGCGCGCCGACTTCTTCGCCAGGCTTGCCGGCGTCAATGTATGGCTGGTGCTCTTCAACCTGATCCCGGCTTTCCCGATGGATGGCGGACGCGTGCTGCGCGCGCTGCTCGCGATCTGGATCCCGTGGTCGCGCGCCACCCAGATCGCCGCGACCATCGGCCAGGGTTTTGCCTTCGTGCTCGGCTTCCTCGGCCTCATCTACAACCCGCTGCTCATCTTCATCGCCATCTTCGTCTATCTCGCCGCCGCGGCCGAGGCGCAGACCGCGCAGATCCGCGACGTAGCCTCGAGCGTGCTCACCGGCGACGTGATGGTGACGAGCTTTGCCCGGCTCGAACGCTCGGCCAACATCGATGAGGCGATCGAAGCGCTGCTTGCCACGACACAGCACGAGTTCCCCGTCGTGGACGCGAATGGCCGCTTCGAAGGACTGCTGACCCGCAACGACATGATCCGCGCGCTGCGCGAGTTCGGACCGGGGACTTCGGTGACGACGGTGATGCGCACCGACATCCCGCAGACCCACCCGCGCAGGAACCTGCAGGACAGCCTGAAGCTGATGCAGGACGCCAACGCGCCGGCCATCGCCGTCGCCGACGATTCCGGCCGGCTGGTCGGCCTGATGACGCACGAGAACCTCGGCGAGATGATGATGGTGCGCGCAGCGCGGCCGGAAGGCTTTCGGTTCGGGCGGCTGCGGCGCTCGGCGCGGAGACCGGGCACAGGACACTGAGTGAAAAGGACCGTTGGTGCCAGAATTCGTTCCGGGGCTGGAGCTCGCCCGCGCCTTTTACTCCGAAGCCGTGCGTCCGCTCGTCACAGTGCCTCATGCAGCCGCCCTGCTTGGCGAAGGATCGGAGGTTCTCGGCTTCGACCAGCCTCGTTCGACCGACCACGCTTGGGGCCCGAGATTGCAGATTTTCGTGACGACGAGTGCAGTCGAAACCGTGTCCGGCGCCATCGAGCGCGGCTTGCCCGACCAGTTCAACGGATGGCCGGTGCGGTTCTTTTCCTGGCAGACGAACAGTGTGCGTCACCACGTCGAGGTCAGCGCGCTCGACGATTGGGTTCGTTCGCAAATCGGCGCGGATGCTCCCACGGGCGAATTTTCGATCAGCGATTGGCTCGCATTGCCGCAGCAGAAGCTGTTGCAGATCACCGCCGGGCAGGTTTTCCACGACGATGTGGGGAATCTGCTTCGCCTTCGCAAAACGCTCGCCTGGTATCCGCGCAATGTCTGGCTCTGGGCCATGGCCTGCCAATGGCACCTGATCGGCAACGCCGAGCCGCGTGTCGGTCGCGCGGTCGAGGCCGGGGACAAGCGAGGGGCAACATTGCTCGCCGCACGGATCGTGCGGCTGATCATGGAGATGAGCTTCCTGCAGGAACGCCGCTATTGGCCTTATGATAAATGGTTCGGAACGGCATTTTCCGGCTTGTCCATAGCGCCTGTCCTTGGGCCACACCTCGACGAAGCCCTATCGCCAGCCGACAACGATGCCCGCGTTGCGGCACTCCACACCGCGTTGACCATTGCCGCCGAGCGGCACAACCGGCTCGGCCTGACGCGACAGGTCGCGGTGGAGATCCGGCAGTTTCAAGTCGGCATCAATGACGCGGTCCGGCCTTATCGCGTGATCAATGCCGGCGCGTTCGTCGAAGCGTGCAAGGCCGCGATCACCGATGAGGCCCTTCGGAAAATGGTGACCGTCGGTACTTTCGACCAGCTCACCCATGGCGATGATGCCCTGGTCAATTTCACGGATTGGTCGCGGCGGATCGCCCGGGTCTACGAAGATCTGCTGGGATAAGAACGCGCTGGGCCCCGCTCGCCTCCAAGCTGGATTCTCGACGCTCCCTTGGTGCCGCAGGGGATCAAGATCGTCCGCTCTGTCGTTGCGCCCTCGAACTCGCGCTGAAAGAGATCAGGCATCCCGCAAAGCGGCAATCCGGGCTCTTCGTCCGTGACAGCCCGTTCCGGCTTTGCTAGGCAGCGCCGGCAAGTTCCGGAGCCGCCGCGCATCATGTCCAATCCTCCACTGAAAGGCGTCCGCGTCATCGAGCTCGCGCGCATCCTGGCCGGCCCGTGGGCCGGGCAACTGCTTGCCGACCTTGGCGCCGACGTGATCAAGGTCGAGAACCCGGACGGCGGCGACGACACACGCAAATGGGGCCCGCCCTTCGTCGAGAGCCATGACGGCGAGAACCTGTCGGCCGCCTATTATCACTCGACCAACCGCGGAAAGCGCTCGATCGCCGTGGATTTCTCCACGTCCGAAGGCGCCGAGATCGTGCGCAGGCTGGCGGCGGACGCCGATGTGCTGATCGAAAATTTCAAGCTCGGCGGCCTGAAGAAATACGGGCTCGACTATGAGAGCCTGCGGCGGCTGAACCCGAAGCTCGTCTATTGCTCGATCACAGGGTTCGGCCAGACGGGCCCCTATGCACCACGCGCAGGCTACGATTTCATCATCCAGGGCATGGCCGGCATGATGTCGATCACCGGCGAGGCCGGCCGCGAGCCGCAGAAGGCGGGCGTTGCCATCGCCGACATCTTCACCGGCCTCTATACCGTCATCGCCATCCAGGCGGCACTTCGTCACGCCGAAGCGACGGGCGAAGGCCAGTGGATCGACATGGCGCTCTACGACACGCAGATCTCCGTGCTCGGCAACCAGAACCTCAACTACCTCGTCTCAGGTACGGCGCCGGTGCAGATGGGCAATGCCCACATGAACATCTCGCCCTACGAGGTGCTGCCGGTGAAGGACGGGCACTTCATCATCGCCGCCGGCAATGACGGGCAGTTCCGCAAATTCTGCGCCGTGATCGGGCTGGACGAGCTCGCCGACCATCCTGATTTCGCCACCAACCCGGCGCGCGTCAAGAACCGTAAGCCGCTGCGCGAGAAGCTGGTGGCGCGGCTGGCGGAGCTGGAGCGGGCGCCGCTGCTCGAAAAGCTGGAGCAAGCCTCGGTGCCGGCAAGCCCGATCAACGACATCGGCCAGATGTTTTCCGACCCGCAGACGGTGGCGCGCGGCATGCGCCTCGATCTGGACGACGGCCGCGGCAACGCGCTGCCTTCGGTGCGCGCGCCGATGCTCATGTCGGGCACGCCGCTGGTCTACGAACGGCCCTCGCCGCGGCTCGGCGAGCATACCGACGAAATCCTCGCGGAGCTGGAGATGAAGCGCAAATGAAGACAGGCGGCCAGCTCATCGTCGAGGCGCTCGAGGCAAACGGCGTCGATCGCCTCTATTGCGTGCCGGGCGAGAGCTATCTGGCCGTGCTCGACGCGCTGCACGATTCGAAAATCCGCACCATCGTATGCCGCCAGGAAGGCGGTGCGGCGATGATGGCCGACGCGCACGGCAAGCTCACCGGCCGGCCCGGCATCTGCTTCGTCACGCGCGGCCCTGGCGCCACCAACGCTTCGGCCGGCATCCACATCGCGATGCAGGATTCCACCCCGCTGATCATGTTCGTCGGCCAGATCGCGCGGGCAAATCGCGAGCGCGAGGCGTTCCAGGAGGTCGACTACCGGCAGTTCTTCGGCGGAATCGCCAAATGGGCGACCGAGATCGACGATGCCGGGCGAATCCCCGAGATCGTGACGCGGGCTTTTTCGGTTGCGACGTCGGGCCGTCCCGGGCCGGTGGTCATCGCGCTGCCGGAAGACATGCTGACGGATGAAGCCGATGCGCCGAAGGCCCGGCCCTACCTGCCCGTCGAGACCCGGCCTGGCGCCGCCGAGATGGCGGAGCTCGCCAATCTGCTTGCCAATGCGAAGCGGCCCTTCGTCATCCTCGGCGGCTCGCGCTGGTCGGAGCGCGCCAAATCGCAGATAGAGAAGGCGGCCGAGGCATGGATGCTGCCGGTCGGCTGCTCGTTCCGGCGGCAGATGGTTTTCGACCATCTCCACCCCTGTTACGCCGGCGATGTCGGCATCGGGCCGAATCCGAAGCTCGCGGCCTACATCAAGCAGGCCGACCTCGTGCTGCTGATCGGTGGCCGGCTCGGCGAGATGCCGTCCTCCGACTATACGCTGCTCAAAAGCCCCTACCCCGACCAGACGCTGGTGCATGTGCATCCCGATGCAGGCGAGCTTGGCCGCGTCTACCGTCCGGCTCTGGCGATCAACGCCTCGCCCAATGCCTTCACGGAAGCTTTCGCGGCAACCGCACCTAAAGCCCCGCCGGCCTGGGAAGACGAAACGACACGCCTGCACGGCGCCTACCTCGAATGGTCGACGCCGCCGGCGAGCGGCCCGGGCCCCGTGCTCATGGGAGCGATCATGGCGCATCTGGAGAAGGTCGTCGGCGAGGACACGATCTTCACCAATGGCGCCGGAAATTTCGCCACCTGGGTGCATCGTTTCCATCGCTTCCGCCGCTTTGCGACGCAGGCCGCGCCGACGTCCGGCTCGATGGGCTACGGCCCGCCGGCCGGTGTCGCGGCGAAAGATCTGTTTCCCGGGCGTGAGGTGATCGTTTTTGCCGGCGACGGCGATTTCCTGATGAACGGCCAGGAGTTCGCCACCGCCGTCCAGTACGACCTGCCGATCATCGTCATCGTCGTGAACAACGGCATCTACGGCACGATCCGCATGCATCAGGAGCGCGAATATCCCGGCCGCGTCGTGGCGACCGAGCTCAAGAACCCCGACTTCGCGGCACTCGCTCGCGCCTATGGCGGACACGGGGAAATCGTCGAAAAGACCGAAGATTTCGCGCCGGCCTTCGAGCGGGCGCGGAAAAGCGGCAAGCCGGCGATCATTGAAATAAGGCTCGATCCGGAAGCCATCACGCCGGCGCGCACGCTGAGCGACATCCGCGAGGGCCGGTAGAACGCTAGCCTCCTGGTTGGCGCAGCGATCCTTCGCGCCCCCCTCTGCCTGCCGGCATCTCCCCCACAAGGGGGGAGATCGGACGGCCGCTTTGGTTTCGCCAACCTGCAACGTTGGCGATTGGCGAAAGTCGCGATGAACGCCAATCTCCCCCCTCGTGGGGGAGATGTCCGGCAGGACAGAGGGGGGCGCCTCGCGCCGACATGTCCGGTAATCGGCGCTAACCTTGCGGCTCCGCATCGGGTAGCGCGCCGCTACCTTGGGTGCTAATAGGCCCGCCGAGTAACGGGACATACTCCATGCAGGCCGGGAAAACGCCCGCCATTTCCGTCGTCATTCCCTGCAAGAACGAAGCCGCCAACCTCGCTTTTCTGCTCGACGAGGTCGACGCTGCCCTTTCCGGCCGCGACTTCGAGGTGATCGTGGTGGATGACGGCTCGACCGACGGCACGGGTGCCGCCCTTGCCGCGCGCATTGCCGGCGGCGCCGCGCACCTGCGCCACATCCGCCATGACCGTTCCGCCGGCCAGAGTGCCGCGGTGCGATCGGGCGTGTTCGCGGCACGCGGCGCGATCGTCGTCACCATGGATGGCGACGGCCAGAACGATCCGGTCTACCTGCCGAAGCTTGCCGATGCGCTGGACGCGGCCGGCCCGAACACCGGCATTGCCGCCGGCCAGCGCCTGAAGCGCACCGACACCAGGCTGAAACAGTTTTCCTCGCGTTTCGCCAATGGCCTGCGCGAACGCATCCTGCGCGACGGCACGCGTGATTCAGGCTGCGGTCTCAAGGCCGTGCGGGCCGACCTTTTCCGCCAGCTTCCCTATTTCGACGGCTGGCATCGTTATCTGCCGGCGCTCGCGCTGCGCGAGGGCTTCGGCGTCGTTCATATCGATGTCGTCGACCGCCAGCGCCGCCACGGCAAGTCCAATTACGGCATTCTCGACCGCGGCCTGCGCGGCATACTCGACCTTTACGGCGTCTGGTGGCTCCGCCGCCGGCGCAAGACGGTCCCGACCGTCACGGAGATCCGGCCATGAGCGACACGATCAATCACCTTTTCGCCTGGCTGCACACCGTCTTCATCGAGCAGTTCGACGCCTGGATCCTGCTCGGCTTCGTGGCGCAGGGCTTCTTCACCATGCGCTTCCTGGTGCAATGGATCGCTTCGGAGCGCGCCAAGCGCTCAGTTGTGCCCGTGGCGTTCTGGTTCTTCTCGCTCGGCGGCGGCGCGCTGCTTCTGATCTATGCCATCAAGCGCCAGGACCCGGTCTTCATCGCCGGCCAGGGCCTCGGCCTCTTCATCTACATCCGCAATCTCTGGCTGATCGCCAAGGAGCAGCGGTCGGCGATGGCCAAGACCGACTGACGGTTGCGCGTTATGGACGTCATCGCCGGAAACCCCCTCTCAAGCAATTCTAGGGACTTGGCAGAAGCCAAGTCCAAGAATTGCTATCTCCCCCACCAGGGGGGAGATAAAGCCGGCGCAACCGTCTCCGCCAATCTCCGGTGGTGGAGATCTGCAGCGAGGTCGAAACCGGGCTCTATCTCCCCCCTGGCGGAGATAGCAATTCCTGGGTTTGGCCTGCCAAACCCTTGGAATTGCTTGAGAGGGGGTTTTGGCGCCGACGGACGGCCCGACATCGTTCGTTCGCTTCGCCGCACGATGGCGCGCCGAGACACATGACAACGCACTCCATCATGGATGAGGCAGCGCCGCCCGCGGGCGCAACGACGCTCCGCAGGGTGCACTACCTCTTCCTGACGCTGTTCTGCCTGTTCGCTTTCGTGCCCGGCATCGCGACGGTTCCGCCGACCGATCGCGACGAGTCGCGCTTCGTGCAATCGACCAGGCAGATGATCGAGAGCGGCGACTACGTCGATATCCGCCTGCAGGAGGAGCATCGCTACAAGAAGCCGATCGGCATCTACTGGCTGCAGTCGGCAGCCGTGCTGGTGAGCGGCGAAGGTGCGGATGCGCCGATCTGGGTCTACCGGAGCGTTTCCGTTCTGGCCGCGACCCTGTCGGTGCTGACGGCGGCATGGCTCGGCGCGCGCATGTTCGGCGGTGCGGCGGGGCTGATCGCCGGCTTCGTGCTCGCCGGGATCCTGATGCTTGGTTTCGAGGCTCGCATCGCCAAGACGGACGCGACGCTGTTGCTGACGGCGATCGTGGCGCAGGCCGCACTCGCCCACCTCTACCTCGGTCACAAGCAGGGAACGAATGCACGCCGCGCAGCCTGGGTGTTCTGGGCGGCGCAAGGCGCCGGCATCCTGATCAAAGGCCCGATCACGCCGCTCGTCAGTTTGTTGACCGTCGTGGCGCTGCTCGTCTTCGACCGCGACCGCGCCTGGCTGAAGCGGCTTCGCATCGGCTGGGGCCTGCTGCTCACCTTCCTGATCGCGCTCCCCTGGCTCGGGCTGATTACCTGGAAGAGCGGCGCGGCCTTCTGGCAGGAGGCGGTGGGGCGTGACCTGCTCGGCAAGGTCGGGTCGGGCCAGGAGTCGCACGGTTTCCCCCCGGGTTATTATTTCCTGCTGTTCTCGGCCTTCTTCTTCCCGTTCGCTCTGCCGGCCGTCCGTGCCGGCCTCGCAGCGCTTGGCCGCTGGCGCAGCGATCCGCGGCTGCTCTTCTGCCTTGCCTGGTATCTGCCGTTCTGGATCGTCATCGAGGTGATGCCGACCAAGCTGCCGCACTATATCCTGCCGGCCTATCCGGCGCTGATCATGCTGATGGCCGGCGCCCTCTCAGGCGCCGTTTTCGGCGCGGACCGGCTGGGCGGCTGGAAGCGTTGGCTGGAATGGGCGGCGACCGCCGGCGTGGTGATCGTAACCATCGGGCTGGCGGTCATAGCCGCCGGCGTCCTGCCCTACACCACCGGCACCTTTTCCTGGTGGGGCCTGCTCGCCGCGCTGCTGATCCTGCTGGCGGGCTGGCTCGGCTCGGGCATCACGCCCTTCGCACCGTTGCCGCGAACGGTGCTGGCGGCCGGTGCGGCCGCCGCGGCGTTCGGCCTCCTGACGCTGAGCGTCATCCCGGCGATCACGCCCATGTGGCTCAGCCCTCGCATAGCGGCTGAATTCGAGCGTGCAAAACCTTGTCCCGACTCGCGATTGCTTTCCGCCGGCTATCACGAGCCGAGTCTCGTCTTCCTCACCGCCACGAACACGCTGCTGACCGATGGCGGCACCGCAGCCGCCGAGATGGCGAAGGACGAATGTGCAGTCGCCTCGATCGTCGACGACCAGCTCGACATGTTCCGCACGCATCTCGGCGGCCTGACCGTGACCGAGGTCGCCCGGGTCTCGGGCATCAACTATTCGAACGGCAACGAGCGGGCCTTCATCCTGTTCGTAAGAGCAAAGTAGGCTGCTGACAGCGTAGCCGTCACGCCCACCGCGCTCGCTCTCCGCTTCTCCCGGTGTTGTGGGAGAAGCGGTGACCGACACTCAGTTCGTGCCGTCCACCGCTGGCCGCCCGACCGACTGATAGGCGAGCCCGCTGCCCGCCAGATCGGCCGCCTGATAGACGTTGCGCATGTCGATCAGCACCTTGCCGCGCATCAGCTCGGCCACGCGTTTCAGGTCGAGCGCGCGAAAATGGTTCCATTCGGTCAGAAGCACTGTCACGTCGGCGCCGTCAACGGCTTCGTAGGCCGAATCGCACCAGGTGACCCCAGCCAGCAGCGGCTTGGCGTTCTCCATGGCCTCCGGATCGTGCGCGCGCACCGTCAGCCCCGCCTCCTGCAGGGCCGGAACGATGTCGAGCGACGGCGCCTCGCGCACGTCGTCCGTGCCCGGCTTGAAGGCGATGCCGAGGATCGCGACCGTTCTGCCGCCAGTCTCGCGCGCGGCCGCGACAATGCGCTCAGCCATCTCCCGCTTGCGGTTTTCATTCACATCGACGACCGCCTCGATCAGGCGCTGCGGCGCGCCGTGCTCGCGACCGGTGGCGGCGAAAGCGCGCGTGTCCTTGGGGAAGCATGAGCCGCCGAATCCCGGCCCGGCATGCAGGAATTTCGAGCCGATGCGCTTGTCCATGCCGATGCCGCGGGCGACGTCATGCACATTGCCGCCGACCTTCTCGCAGAGGTCCGCGACCTGGTTGATGAACGTCACCTTCATCGCCAGGAAGGCGTTGGCTGCGTATTTGATCAACTCGGCGTTCTCGAGCGTGGTCATCACGATCGGCGTCTCGCGCAGATTGAGCGGCCGATAGACGCGCCGCATCGTCTCGCGGCCGGTCTCGTCGTCAGCGCCGACCACCACGCGGTCGGGCCGCATGAAATCCTCGATCGCCGAGCCCTCGCGCAGGAATTCCGGGTTGGAGGCCATCGAGAAGGCGACGCCCGGGCGTCGTGCGCGGATATGGTCGCGCACACGCGCTCCGGTGCCCACCACGACGGTCGATTTGATCGCGATGACGGCGCCCGGCTGCATGTGGTCGGCGATCTCGTCGGCGGCGGCGAAGATGTATTGCAGGTCGGCCGCGCCGTCGCCGCGGCGCGACGGCGTGCCAACCGCGATGAAGACCACGTCTGCCGCCCGCACCGCTTCCACAAGCTCAGTGGTGAAGCGCAGCCGGCCCTGCTTCAGATTGCGCTCCAGCATCTCGTCGAGGCCGGGCTCGTAGATCGTGACCTTTCCGGCCGAGAGGCGTTCGACGATGCTCGGATTGGTGTCGACGCAGGTCACCTCGAAGCCGAACTCGGCAAAGCAGACGCCCGAAACCAGCCCGACATAGCCGGTGCCAATCATTGCAATGTTCATGCTGCGGCCCTATTCCCACGCCTGCCCAACAGGCGGCGGAGCTTTTGACATACCACCGGCGGGCAGGCAAATCGCACAAGCGAATCGTCAGGAAGAAAAGCGCGGGAAGACGACGGGGACATGAAGCTCCTGCTTACCGGCGCCGCCGGCTTCATCGGCTACCACACCGCGGAAGCGCTGTTGGAGCGCGGCGACGAGGTTTTCGGCCTCGACAGCCTGAACGACTACTACCCGGTGTCGCTCAAGCGGGCGCGCCTCGCCCGGCTCGAGCCCTTTGGCGGCTTCCGCTTCGTGAAGGCCGATATCGCCGCCCCCAAAGAACTGGCGGACGCCATTGCCGGATCGGGCAATTTCGACGCGATCGTGCATCTCGCCGCCCAGGCGGGCGTGCGCTACTCGCTCGAAAATCCCTATGCCTATGTGGACTCCAACGTCACCGGCCAGGTCGCCGTGCTGGAGCTCGCGGCGAGGCTGAAGCTTCCACTGGTCTATGCAAGCTCGTCTTCGGTCTATGGGGCGAACGACCTCGTGCCCTTCGCGGAAAACGACAGTATCGACACACCGGTCTCGGTTTACGCCGCGACCAAGCGGGCGGGCGAATTGCTCGCGCATGTCTATGCCGGCACGCATGGTGTCACCTCGACCGGCCTGCGCTTCTTCACGGTCTATGGCCGCTACGGCCGGCCCGACATGGCGCCGTGGCTGTTCACGGACGCCATTCTGAAAGGCGAGCCGATATCCGTGTTCAACCATGGCCAGATGGAGCGGGACTTCACCCATGTCTCCGACATCACCGCCGGCGTTGTCGCGGCGATCGACCGGATCGTCGAGCATCCGGGTGAAACGGCTCCGCTCTACAATCTCGGCAACAACCGGCCGATGCGGCTGATGGATTTCATCGCGGCGATCGAGAACGCGGCGGGGCGGAAAGCCAGGATCGAGATGAAGCCGAAGCCGGCCGGCGACGTCGTGCGCACCTATGCCGACATCACGCTGGCCGCCCGCGACCTCGGCTTCGCGCCAAAAATGCCGCCGCAAGCCGGCATAACCGATTTCGTCGAATGGTTCCGCGGCTACAACCGAGGCGCCTGATCAGCGCCTTTCGGCCGTCGGCTGGAACGAGACGGTCGGCAGGAACTCGGCGGCAATCTTCAGCGCTGCGCCGGCTGCCGCGATCATCTGCGGCAGGAGCAGCCATTCAAGCGTCCACATGGCGCCGGAGCGTTCATTTTCATGCACCAGCGCATGGTGCATGCCCGAGACGAGCGTGGCGTTGAAGCGGGCGAGCGTCACCAGCGTTTCGGCCTGCACCGGGTTCACCTTGTGCGGCATGGCCGAGGAGGTGCCGCCGGAGGCGAGCTTGATCTCGCCCACCTCCGTCTGAGCCAGAAGCGCGATGTCCTGTCCGGTCTTGCCGAGGCTACCGGTCACCAGCGAAAGCCATGAGGCGAGCTCGACCATGTCGTCGCGCTCCGAATGGCGCGCACGCGGCAAAGTCTTCAACCCGAGCTTCTTCGCCATCCGTTTGGCTACGGCCGCCGCCTTTTTCGGATCGAGTTTTTCCAGCGTGCCGGCAGCACCGCCGAAATGCAGCACGCCGATCGCATCACGAATTGGCGCAAGCTTTTCCCGATGGCGGAGCAGCGGATCGCGCCAGCTCAGGATCTTTCGGGCAGCGGTAACCGGCACGGCCGCCTGCATGCGGGTATGCGCCATCGCCGGGATCTTGCCGTCGCGTGCATTCAATCGATCGAGCGCTGTGCATATCTCATCGAGCCGCTCGCCGAACCGGTCGAGGATCGGCAGCAGGCGCAGCGCCAGGCTGGTGTCGATCAGATCCTGGCTGGTGGTGCCAAAATGCAGATGCGCCGCGTTCGGCTTGCCGACGGCATCCTTGAGCAGCGCCACGAGCGCCGGCACGATCAGCCCGTCCCGCGCGACGCCCTTGCGCAGCGCTTCCGTATCCGGCTCGAACCCTGCGAGCGCCTTGGCGATCGCCTTGGCGGAGTCCTTTGGGATCACACCTTCGGCTGCCTCCGCCTCGGCCAGCGCCACCTCGAAGGCGAGCATGGCGGCGATGTCGGCCTCGGCCGAAAACTGACCGGCAATCTCCTCGTCGCCGAGGAGCGCAGACAGCAGCGGGTGCTCGAAGGGCGTGATGCTCATAGGTCGAAGAAGATCGTTTCCTTCTCCCCCTGGAGATGGATGTTGAACGTGTAGGTATCGCCCGAGCGCGGGGCGATGAGCGTCGGCACGCGCACGCGATGCTCGATGCGGGCAAGGATCGGGTCCTCGGCGTTCGCCTTCTCCTCGTCGCCGAAATACATGCGCGTGTTGAGCCCGATATTGATGCCGCGCGCCACGATCCAGAAGCTGATGTGCGGCGCCATCAGGCGCCCGTCGCGGAACGGTACGCGGCCGGGCTTGATCGTCTGGATGACGAACTCGCCTGTTTCCATATCGGCCGGAATGCGCCCCCAGCCCGTGAAATTCGGATCGGCCGTGCCGCGCAATTCCGATGGCGAATTGTGAAGGCCGGCGGCATCCGCCTGCCAGACCTCGATCAGCGAGTCGCGCAACGGCGTTCCCGTGCCGTCGAAGACCTTGGCCCTGACGGTGATGCGCTCACCCCTGGTCTTGTCGTTGACCATGCTGGTGCCGAGGTCCTGCGGATAGACACCGCCGATCTCGGCAAAGTTCGGTGCCAGGCCGATGTGGACGTAGGGTCCGGCAGTCTGGGAGGGGCTTTCCTTGAGACGATCGAGGGATTGGGGCACGGGCTGTATTCCTAGCGGTAGATGTCGGAGCGGTGGCCAATCTTCACGACAAGAATCGTGACCACATCGTCCTTGAGTTCACAGAGCAATCGGTAGTCCCCGACACGATACGACCAATAGGTATCCAGTGAGGCATGAAGCGCCTTCCCCAAACGACGCGGGTTGTCTGCGGCCCCTAGTCGGCTGCGCAGAAATTCTGTGATCCGCTGGGCCGATTGCCGATCCAGCTTGCGCAGTGTCTTCTTCGCCACCTCGGAGAGTTCAATCGTCCAAGCCAAGCTCGCGGATCACTTCTGCCAAAGGGTAGGTCTTTTCCTCGCCACGCCGGATTCGCTCAGATATCTCCACAGCTGCGTAGTAGTCTTCCAGGTCCTCGAGGCCGTTGTGAATCAACTCGCGCAAGTAATACGCCTTGGTCCGCCCGGTTCGCTCCGCAAGAGCATCGATTCGCGCCTCGATCTCCGGCTCCAGCCTGATGGAAGTCGGCATAGATCGCCTCCTTTTTGAATACAGGTATTCAGTGTATTCAAATGCGCCTGACCGCACAAGCTCAATTCCCCTCCAGCCGGTTTTCGAACATGGAGGAGCGGCGGCCCCTGAGCACGATATCGAACTTGTAGGCGCGCGCATCCATCGGGATGGTCGCCTGCATGTCGAGCGCCGCGATCAGCCGCTCGATCGCAGCCCTGTCGGGGATGCCGCGCACGATCGGGCAGTTCCAGATCATCGGATCGCCCTCGAAATACATCTGCGTGATCAGCCGCTGCGCGAACCCATGGCCGAAGATCGAGAAGTGGATGTGCGCCGGCCGCCAGTCGTTCACGCCGTTCGGCCAGGGATAGGCGCCGGGTTTGATCGTGCGAAAGATGTAGTTGCCGTCATCGTCCGTGATGGTGCGGCCGCAGCCGCCGAAATTCGGGTCGAGCGACGCCTGGTAACCCTCGCGTTTGTGCCGGTAGCGCCCGCCGGCATTGGCCTGCCATACCTCGATCAGCGCCCCCGGCACGCCCTTGCCGCGTTCGTCCAGAACCTTGCCGTGAACGATGATGCGCTGGCCTATTGCCGTTTCGCCGGGCCTGGCGAAATTCCGCAGCATGTCGTCGTCGAGCTCGCCGAGGATATTGTGGCCGAAGACCGGGCCGGTGATCTCGGAAAGCGTGCTGTCGAGCGAGATGAGCGCGCGCTGCGGCGAGCGCACGACGGAAGTCTTGTAGTTCGGCGTGAAGGCCGGCGGATGCCAGGTGCGGTCACGCTGGAAAAAGGCGCCTGTCTCGGGCTTGCGGTTGGACTGGCTCATTTCGTCTGCATCTCCGCAAGCGTCTGCTTGACGATCTTTATCGCGTGGTTGGCGGCGGGCACGCCCGCATAGATCGCAACATGCAGGAGCACTTCGCGCAGATCCTCCGCGCTGGCGCCGGTATTGGCGGTGGCGCGCACATGCATGGAGAGCTCCTCGTGATGGCCAAGCCCGGCAAGCAGCGCGATGGTCAGCATCGAGCGCTCGCGCGCGGAAATGTTGGGCCGTGACCAGACATGTCCCCAGGCGGCTTCCGTGATCAGCTCCTGGAACGGCGCGTCGAAATCGGTCTTGCTTGCCTCGGCGCGGTCGACATGCGCGCCGCCCAGCACCTTGCGCCGCGTGCTCATGCCATTCGCAAAGCGATCCGGTTTTTTCTCAACCGCCAAGGCGCAGGCTCCTCTCCAGATTGGACCGCAGCATAGAGTGAAACCCCGGGCAACACATCAGTACGGAAGGCCGACATAGTTTTCGGCGAGCGAGGTCGCCGCCGCTTCGGAGTGGAAAAGATAGTCGAGCTCGGCCTCCTGCAGGCGCTGCTCGAAAGGGCCGGCGTCCGGAAATTTGTGCAGCGTTCGCGTCATCCAGGCGGAAAAGCGCTCGGCCTTCCAGACGCGGGACAGGGCGCGTTGCGAATAGGCGTCGATGCCGGCATCCGATCGCTCCGCGTAGTGCTCGCGCAACCCCTCGAATAGATAGCGCACATCGCTGGCCGCCAGATTGAGCCCCTTGGCTCCGGTCGGCGGCACGATGTGGCCGGCATCGCCGACGAGGAAAAGCCGCCCGAAACGAAGCGGCTCGGCAACGAAGGAGCGCAGCGGCGCGATCGACTTTTCGACCGATGGGCCGGTCGTCACCTGCGCAGCGGTTTCGGCGGGCAATCGCGCCCGCAATTCATCCCAGAAACGCTCGTCCGGCCAATCCTCGACGCGATCCTGCAGCGTACACTGGACGTAGTAGCGGCTGCGTCTCGTCGAGCGCATGGAGCAGAGCGCAAAACCTCTGCTGTGGTGGACATAGATCAGCTCGTGGTTGACCGGCGGCACCTCCGCGATGATGCCCAGCCAGCCGAAATCGTAGACCCGCTCGAACAGCTTGATCGCTGCCTCGGGCACCGACTTGCGCGACACCCCGTGATAACCGTCGCATCCGGCGATGAAATCGCAGTCGATCCGGTGGCTTCCGCCGCCCGATTCGCAGGTGACGTAAGGCTTGTCCCCATCGAAGCCGTGGGGCTCGACATTGCCGGCTTCGTAGACGGTCACGCCGCCGGTGGCAGCTCGTTTGTCCATGAGATCATGCGTGACCTCGGTCTGGCCATAGACCGTGACGCGGCGACCGGCATGGTGGAAGAGATCGATGCGGTGGCGGCGCCCGTCGAAAGTGACGTCGAAGCCGTCATGCGGCAGGCCCTCGCGCCGCATGCGCTCCCCTGCCCCCGCCTCGTCGAGCAGGCGGCAGGTGCCGTCCTCGAGCACTCCGGCGCGAATGCGGGACAAGACATGCTCCCGGCTCGACCGCTCGAGGATGACATTGTCGATCCCGGCATTGGTGAGCAACTGGCCGAGCAGCAGCCCGGACGGCCCCGACCCAATGATGGCGACCTGCGTGCGCACAAATCCTCCCGGACAAATCTCCCGCGCAGAGACTTATCCGCCTGTCGCAGCGCCGCAATGGACAGATCGGCCCAGAAATTGCACTATTCGAACATCGATGCGAGGTGTTGCCGCCATTCAGAAAGTCCCGACATACCGGCTCTACGGCGAGAAATCTGCAGAGTCTGCTGATTTCTGGCTGCATGCAGAGTCGCTCCCGGCGCGCAGCCGCCTGCACAATTGGCAGATCGCCGCGCATCGGCACGAAGCGTTCTTCCAGATCTTCCTGGTCGCCACCGGCAGCGGCGAAATGCTGACCGATGGCCGAACCGAGGAACTTGTCGGGCCATGCGTGCTGTTCATCCCGCCGGGTGCCGTGCATGGCTTCCGCTTCAAGCCGGACGTCGACGGGACGGTCGTCACGGCCATGGCCGACCGGCTCATCTCGCTCGCCGCGGCCGATCGACAGGTTGCCCGTTTGGCGGCGCAGCCGCGGATCGTACCGCTGCAGCCGGGCGACGGCATCGCCGATGCCGTGACGCGGATCGCTGCCGAGGCTGCAAGGCGTGAAGCCGCCGGCAACCTGCTGATCGAAGCCTTGATGACGGTCGCCCTGGTCGGGCTGGCGCGTGCCGCCAATCTATCGGCGGGCTCACCTGCCGCGAGCCGCGATCAGGTTCGCATCGAGCAGCTCGAGACCCTGATCGGCGCGCATCTGCGCGAGCACCGCCCGGTGGGCTTCTTTGCCTCGAAGATCGGCGTTTCGGCCACCCATCTCAACCGCATGGCTCGCACGACGACCGGCCTCAGCGTTCAGGAAATGCTGGCGAACCGATTGCTCGATCAGGCACGGCGCGATCTGGTGTTCACGCCGACGCCGGTACAGGGCATCGCCTATTCGCTCGGCTTTGCCGACCCGGCCTATTTCAACCGGTTCTTTCGCAAGCACATGAAAACGACGCCCGGAAAGTTCCGGGCGTCGGAGAGGAAACGTTCTCTGGCCGCGTGAGGCGGCCGGAAGGATCACATCGCCTTCTCGACCTGGCCGCGGATTTCGCCGCCCTTGTTCGCCGGCGTGTGGATGTTGACGTAATATTTGCCGGCCAGGAGGTCGGCGGCCTGCGCGTCGGTGAGCGTGGCCGAGCCCTTGATCGGGCTGGTCAGGTCGCCCTCGAACGGCACGGCGACGCCGGCATTCTCACCCATGCCGGCCGGCCCATGGAAGTGCCCGGCGGCAGGAGCGGAGCTCAGGTCCGAATATTCGACGGTCCATTCGAGCTTCTTGCTGTCGGTGTCGAACGTGACGTCGGCCGTGCCCTTGCCGGGAACGTCGAGCGCGGGCGACTGCTGCTTGCCGTCGAGCGTCGCATGCATCTTGACCATTTCGGCGAAGGCAGGACCGGCAAAGACGAGGGCCGATACGGCGAGGGCCGATGAAAGAACGGAAATGCGCATGAAATCCTCCACTGTGCGAGATGTCGTGCAGGGCGGCCGCGAACGATGCGGGGCCATTGCACCAACGAATATGTGTCGCGAATGCTTCCCGGCAATCCGATGCAAAAGAGAAAGGGGCGGTCGCCCGCCCCTCCCTCAAGCCCGGATCGAGCGTCGCTCTATTTGATCGCCTGGTCGGTGATCGCCGAGGTCCACGCGCCCTTCGGCTCTGCGGTGATGATCTTCTGGTCGAGCAGGGCCTGCGCGGTGCGCTGGTAGGCGGCTTCGATCAACTTGCCGTCGGCATTGTCGATCAGCTTGGCGATCTCGCCCATCATGCGCTTCTGGTGGTTCTCGTCCTGGCCGCCATTCTCGACCACGATGCCGGCCGCCTCGTCCGGGTTCTCGGTGGCGTATTTCCAGCCCTTCATCGAAGCGCGCACGAAACGCACCATCTTTTCGGCGAAGGCCGGGTCGGCAAGGTTCGGCTCGAGCGCGTAAAGGCCGTCCTCGAGCAGGTCGTTGCCCATGGCCGTGTAGTTGAAGACGATCAGATCTTCCGGCTTGTAGCCGGCGTCGATCAACTGCCAGTACTCGTTGTAGGTCATCACCGAGATGCAGTCGGCCTGCTTCTGGATCAGCGGCTGCACGTCGAAGCTCTGCTTGAGCACCGTTACGCCGTCCGGGCCGCCTTCGGTCGAAAGGCCGAGTTTCTTCATCCAGGCGAAGAACGGATATTCGTTACCGAAGAACCAGACGCCGAGCGTGTGGCCCTTGAAGTCGGCTTCGGCCTTCACCGGGCCGTCGGCGGGGCAGACCATCTGCATGCCGGCCTTCTTGAACGGCTGGGCGATGTTGACCAGCGGCACGCCTTTCTCGCGGGCGACGAGCGCTCCGCCCATCCAGGTGACGATCACGTCGGCGCCGCCGCCGGCGATCACCTGCTCGGGCGCAATGTCAGGGCCACCCGGCTTGATCTCGACGTCGAGATTTTCCTCTTCGTAGAAACCCTTGTCCTTGGCGACATAATAGCCGGCAAACTGGCTCTGCGTGACCCACTTCAGCTGAAGCGTGAGCTTGTCGGCGGCCAGCGCTCCCGCAGCGGTCATCGACAAGGCGCCTGCCATCAATGAAACGATCAGTTTTTTCATACAGTTACCCTCTGTTGTTGGTCTATCCACCGCGGACAGACGGATGCCAGAACGTGGCTGCTCTTTCGATGAGCGCGACCACGCCATAGAAGACGGAACCCACGATCGCCGCAACCGCGATTTCCGCCCACACCATGTCGACGTTCATTTTTCCGACCTCGGTCGAGATGCGGAAACCCATGCCGACAATCGGCGTGCCGAAGAATTCGGCAACGATAGCGCCAATCATGGCAAGCGTCGAATTGATCTTGAGTGCATTGAAGATGAAGGGTGCCGCTGCCGGCAGCCTAAGCTTGAACAGCGTCTGCCAATAGTCGGAGGCATAGGTGCGCATCAGATCGCGCTCCATCTGGCCCGACGCGGTCAGCCCTGCAAGCGTATTCACCAGCATCGGGAAGAAGGTCATGACGACGACGACTGCCGCCTTCGACTGCCAGTCGAAGCCGAACCACATGACCATGATCGGTGCGATGCCGATGATCGGCAGCGCCGCGACCATGTTGCCGATCGGCAGCAGGCCGCGCCGCAGAAACGGGATCCAGTCGGCGAGGATCGCGACGACGAAGCCGAGGCCGCAGCCGAGCACATAACCGATCAGCACCGACTTGAAGAATGTCTGCTGGAGGTCGGCCCAAAGCGTCGGCAGCGAGGCGGCGAAGCGGGCGGCGATCTGGCTCGGCGGCGGCAGGAGCACGAAAGGCACGCCGGCGCCGCGCGTCAAACCCTCCCACAGGATCAGGATCCAGGCCCCGAAGATGACGGGAATCACCAGCCGCAGCAGCCAGCGCCCAGGCTGGCTCGCCGGCTTGAGCAGCGAAAGCTGGCTGACGCACAGCCAGGCAAGCAGCCAGGCTGCCGCCAGCGAAAGGAAGAACGGCGCCAGAGCCGTGCCCTCGAAGCCGGCTATGCCTTCGATCAGCCACCACGCCGCCAGGTGCGCGGCGACGAAGAGCACCGCTGCCTTGGCGAGCGGGCCGATCCGCACGCAGCAAGCGAGCGCGGCGAGGAGCAACAGCCCGGAAATCAGGCCACGCGTGCCGAGGAAGGGATAGTCCATCGAGATCGTAGGATCGGCGAGCGCCTGCGCCTCCGGGATGCTCCAGGGTCCGGTGAAGCGGGCGGCAAGCGCCAGCACGAATGCCAGCATCGCCTGCCAGTGGGGGCTGACCCTCATCATGCCGGTCGCGCTCCCATGGCGCGCTCGACCAGGCGGGAGACGACGCCGACGGCGTTGACCAGAAGGACGGCCACCACCGACGCTGCGATCAGGGCCGCCCAGATGTCGATGGTCTGGCTGTAATAGGAGCCGACCAGCAGTTTCGCCCCGATGCCCGCAACCGCGCCGGTCGGCAGTTCCGCGACGATGGCGCCCACCAGGCTCGCGGCAACCGCTACCTTCATCGAGGTGAAGAGAAAGGGCACCGAGGTCGGCACCCGGAGCTTCCAGAACACCTGCCAGCGGCTGGCATTGTAGGTCCGCATCAGGTCGAGATTGATGGTTTCGGGCGAGCGCAGGCCCTTCACCATGCCGACCGCGACCGGGAAGAAGGAGAGATAGGTCGAGATCAGCGCCTTCGGGATCAGTCCGGTCACGCCGATTGCCGCAAACACGACCACCACCATTGGCGCGATCGCCAGGATAGGCACGGTCTGCGAGGCGATGATCCACGGCATCAGGCTGCGATCGAGCGCCAGCACATGCACGATGCCGACCGCAATCGCGATGCCGAGCAGCGTGCCGAGCGCAAAACCGGCAAGCGTGGAGGAAAGCGTGACCCAGGCATTGTAGACAAGGCTGCGGTTGCTGGTGATGCCGCGCAGGAAGGTGTTTTCGAAGAAATTCACCGCCACCTGGTGCGGCGCCGGCAGCACCGGCTTCGGCTGCGCCATGGTGCGCATCACGAACTCGACGAAACCGGGGGTTTCGTTCGCCCGCCGGTCGAGGTCGCGCTGGAAGGGCGCGTTCATGAAGAACGCGCCGACATACCAGACGACGAGGATGCCGAGCACGATGACGGCGATGGGAACGATCCTGTCGCGGACGCGGTCGGTCATCGTTCCGCTCCCCTTCCTTGTGGGGAGGCGCGACGGCGACGTCCCCCTCCCCCCTGTGGGTAGGGGTTAGGGGTGGGGGTACTGTAGCCCACCTCCATAAGACCCAGTTCGCGCAACAGCTCTACAATGCACCCGTCGAATGAATCCGAAAGCTCGCCGGTGTTGAACCTGACCACCCGATACCCTTGGCTCGCGAACCACCCATCCCGTTTTCGATCCCTGGCCAATCCCTCCCGCGTGAAATGACGCTCGCCGTCAACCTCGATCGCCAGCTTGTGTTCGTGAATCACAAAATCAGCCACATACGGCCCGACCGGCGCCTGCTTGCGCACATGAATTCCGTACAGACGCCGGAACTCTCGCAACTCACTCCTGAGCTTGCGCTCGCCCTCAGTCATGTTGCGACGCAGCCGGCGAGCGCGGGAGATTGTGTTGCCCATCATCCGAGAGGGCATCGCCAGTACCCCCACCCCTAACCCCTCCCCACAAGGGGGAGGGGGACTAGGTCGCGCTCAATCCGTCTAATCCTCATAGCTATGCCCTGCCCGCAAACCTTCGCGCACGCGATGCGCGATGGCGAGGAATTCCGGCGTCTCTCGGATGTCCAGCGGCCGTTCCTTCGGCAGCGTCGATTCGATGACGTCGCTCACCCGCCCGGGGCGCGGCGACATCACCACGATGCGTGTCGACAGATAGACCGCCTCGGGAATCGAATGGGTGACGAAGCAGATGGTCTTCTGAGTGCGCGCCCAGAGCCGCAGCAATTGCTCGTTGAGATGATCGCGCACGATCTCGTCGAGCGCGCCGAACGGCTCGTCCATCAGCAGGAGGTCGGCGTCGAAGGCCAGCGCGCGGGCGATCGAGGCGCGCTGCTGCATGCCGCCTGAAAGCTGCCAGGGGAATTTCTTCTCAAAGCCGGTGAGATTGACCAGTTCGAGCGTGCGCTGGATGCGTTCGCGCTGCTCCGCCTGCGGGATGCGCATGATCTCGAGCGGCAGCGCCACGTTGCGCTCCACCGTGCGCCAGGGATAGAGAGCCGCCGCCTGGAAGACATAGCCATAGGCGCGGCGCTCGCGTGCCTGGCGCGGCGTCATGCCGTTGACCAGGATCGAGCCGGCAGTCGGCTGCTCCAGATCGGCGATCACGCGCAGGAAGGTTGTCTTGCCGCAGCCGGAAGGGCCGATGAAGGAGACGAACTCGCCCTTGCCGATCGAGAGATCGACATTGGTCAGCGCCTGCACCGGCCCGTCATTGGTCTGGAATGTGAGGCCGAGCTTCTCGGCCTTGACCACGGTTTCGTTCATGCTTTGCCCGCCCCATTTCCCCCGAGGCGCGAACAGATTGGCAGGCAGACAGCCGACCGGCTAGTGTCGCCTTTGCGCGATCCCCTGCAACGCGAAGAAGAATCCCGATGACCGACGCCCCGACCTGCCATCTCGTGCGCACCTCCGGCTCCTATGACGGCAAGCAGGGGCTGCGTTATTTCGAAGGGGTATCGGCGCAAAGCGTCGGCTCGAAGGGCATCTGCATGCACATGGTGACGATCCCGCCCGGTGCGCGGGCGAAGGCGCATCTGCATGAGAGCCACGAGACGGCGCTGTATGTGCTGTCCGGCGAGGCGGTCACCTTCTACGGCGACCGGCTGGAACGCCAGGCGGTCACCAAGGCCGGCGACATGTTCTACATCCCGGCCGGCGTCCCGCACCTCCCCGCCAATCTGTCGAACGCGCCCTGCACCGCCGTCATTGCCCGCACCGATCCGAACGAGCAGGAAAGCGTCGTGCTGCTGCCGCATCTCGACGCGCTCGTGCCGGACTGAGGAACGGGCGATCAGCGGCAAGGCCTGACCTCGCCCCTGAGCGTGCCCGCCTCGTCGTAGATGCGCAGCGCAGTCGGATCGGTCGTGCTTCTGCCGATGCTGAACATGGCGATCGAGTGCTCTTCATGGCCTTCATCGTCGCAGAGCGTCGTCGCTACTTTCGTTCCGTCCCTGCTCGTCAGCACCTGCACGAACTCGCACGTACTGGCGTAGGACGTGATCGCATCGGAACTCAGCCACAGGAGATCGTCACCCTCCACGTGCTCGCCCTTGGCGACCCGGCAGCCCTGCTCGTTGCCATAGTCCGATTTCAGGTCGAGACCTTGAGCCGAGGCGTTCTGGATCGGGGCAAAAACCGAGAGCCCGGCGGCCAGGAGGAGAGCGGGAAGCTTTTCCATGCAGTGGCCCTCTAGGCGCCTCAGCGGCATCGCGAGACGCTGCCCCAATTGTCGCCGGCCGAATTGTAGATTGTCCAGGCATCTGCGCCGCCTGGGTCTTTTTCGAGCCGAAGCATGTCGATCGACTCGGTCTCCTCACCTTCGTGTGCGCAGACAGCGGTGACTACCCGCGTGGAGTCGCCATCCGGGGTGACCTGCACGAAGCGGCACAGCAAGGCATAGGTGCCCCATCCCTCCGCTGTCATGAAGACCATGTCCTCGGCAATGTTGCTGGTTGCCATGAACGTGCAGCCGGCTGCGTTGCCGTATTTGCCGGTGATGTCGAGCGTAGCGGCGGACGCTTCAACTGCCTGAATCGACAGCAGAGAGAATGCGGCGAAGAGCTTGAATCGGTTCATTTCTTGCTCGTGAGCTCGTTGGCAAGAGGCAGCATGAAGTCACGCGTCAGCGCCGCCAGTGGAAGGTCGGCGGGGGCCGCCGGATCGACCCAGGCGAGTTCCTCGATCTCGCCTGCGACGTGCACAGGTGCGTCATGGCGAAAGGCAAAGACATGCGCCTCGACGATGCGGCCGGGCTGATGCGCGGCGGGCGCGCGGAAAACCCCGTGCTCGGAAATCCGGTCCGGCAGCGCGACGTCGATTTCTTCGCCGAGCTCGCGCGCCAGCGCCTCGACCGGCGTCTCGCCCGCATCGATCTTGCCGCCCGGCTGCATGAACTCGACCGTGCCGCGTTTGCGCACCGTGAGCATCTGGCCGTCGGCATTGATGAGGACCGCAGCAGCGATCACGATTGGCTTGTTGCCGTCGTCGATCGCGCTCAGGTGACGATCTCCGCCGTCTCGACGACGGCGTGGAACAGCACGTCGCAGCCCGCGCCCGCCCATTCCTTGGAGATGTCCTCGGCCTCATTGTGTGACAGGCCGTCGACACACGGGCAGAAGATCATCGCCGTCGGGGCGACGCGGTTGACCCAGCAGGCGTCGTGGCCGGCGCCCGAAATGATGTTGCGGTGCGAATAGCCGAGCCGCTCGGCCGCGTCGCGCACCGCCTTGACGCAGTTCTTGTCGAAGGTGACCGGATCGAAATGCCCGACCTGCTCGATCTCGTATTTGATGTCGAGCGCATCGCAAATCGTGTCGATACCCTCACGGATGCGCTGGTCCATCGCGTCCAGCACCTCTTTTTCCGGCGAGCGGATGTCGATGGTGAAGACGGTCTTGCCGGCGATGATGTTGCGCGAGTTCGGCCAGACTTCCATATGGCCGACCGCCCCGACCGCGTCCGGCTGGTAGTCCATCGCCACCTCGTGCACGAGCTCGATGACGCGCGCCATGCCGAGCCCGGCATTGCGCCGCTTCGGCATCGGTGTCGAGCCGGTGTGGCTTTCCTTGCCGGTCAGCGTGACCTGCAGCCATTTCAGGCCCTGGCCGTGGGTGACCACGCCGATGTCGATGTCTTCATCCTCGAGGATCGGCCCCTGCTCGATATGCAGCTCGAAGAAAGCATGCATCTTGCGGGCGCCGACCTGTTCGTCGCCCTTCCAGCCGATGCGCTCCAACTCGTCGCCGAAACGCTTGCCCTCGCGGTCCTTGCGGTCGTAGGCCCAGTCCTGCTTGAGCACGCCGGCGAAGACGCCCGACGCGAGCATGGCCGGCGCAAAGCGCGTGCCCTCCTCGTTTGTCCAGTTGGTGACGACGATCGGATGCTTTGTCTTGATGCCGAGATCGTTGAGCGAACGGATCACCTCCAGCCCGCCGAGGACACCGAGCACGCCGTCATACTTGCCGCCGGTCGGCTGGGTGTCGAGATGGCTGCCGACATAGACCGGCAGGGCATTGGGGTCGGTACCTTCGCGGCGGGCGAACATCGTACCCATCTGGTCGACGCCCATGGTCATGCCAGCGGCGTCGCACCATTTCTTGAAAAGGTGACGGCCTTCGCCGTCGGAATCGGTGAGTGTCTGGCGGTTGTTGCCGCCGGCGACCCCCGGGCCGATCTTCGCCATCTCCATGAGGCTGTCCCAGAGACGGTCTGAATTAATTCGAAGATTTTCCCCTGGGGCCGCCATTACTTTCCCTTTACGCCACTGCCCGGATCGTATCGCGGACGTGATCGATCAGCTCGTCGATCTGACCTTTGGTGATGATGAGCGGCGGCGAGAGCGCGATGATGTCGCCGGTGACGCGCAGCATCGCGCCGTGCTGGAACGAGTGGATGATCGAGTTGAAGCCGCGCTTGCCCGGCTGGCCGGCGATCGGCGACATCTCGATCGCGCCCACCAGGCCGATGTTGCGGATGTCGATGACGTTCGGCTCGCCTTTCAACGAGTGCACGGCCTCTTCCCAGTAGGGCGAAAGCTCGGCCGCGCGGGTCAGCAGCCCTTCGTCCCGGTAGGTGTCGAGCGTGCCGAGTGCTGCCGCCGAAGCGATCGGATTGCCCGAATAGGTGTAGCCGTGGAAAAACTCGATGATGTGCTCCGGCCCGTTCATGAAGGCGTCGTGGATCGCCTTGGTGACGAACACCGCGCCCATCGGGATGACGCCGTTGGTGAGGCCCTTGGCGGTCACCATGATGTCGGGCTGCACGTCGAAATACTGCGCCGCAAACGGCGCACCCAGGCGTCCGTAACCGGTGATGACCTCGTCGAAGATGAGCAGGATGCCGTGCTTGGTGCAGATCTCGCGCAGGCGCTTCAAATAACCCTTCGGCGGCACCAGCACGCCGGTCGAGCCGGCGACCGGCTCGACGATGACGGCCGCGACGGTCGAGGCGTCGTGCAGCGCGATGATGCGCTCCAGCTCATCCGCCAGTTCCGCGCCATGCTCCGGCTCGCCCTTCGAGAAGGCGTTCTTGCCCGGCAGATGCGTGTGTGGCAGGTGGTCGACGCCGGTGAGCAGCGTGCCGAACATCTTTCTGTTGGGCACGATGCCGCCCACCGAGACGCCGCCGAAATTCACGCCGTGATAGCCGCGCTCGCGGCCGATGAGACGGAAACGCGAGCCCTCGCCGCGGGCGCGATGATAGGCAATCGCCGTCTTCAGCGCGGTGTCGACCGACTCCGAGCCGGAATTGGTGAACATGACATGCTCGAGCCCTTCAGGAGCGATGTCGACAAGCCGGTTGGCAAGCTCGAACACGAGCGGGTGGCCGAACTGGAACGTCGGCGCATAGTCTAGCTCCGCGGCCTGGTTCTGGATCGCCTCGACGATCTTCGGGCGGCAGTGGCCGGCATTCACGCACCAAAGGCCGGCCGAGCCGTCGAGGATCTGCCGCCCGTCGACCGACGTGTAGTGCATGTCCTTGGCGGACACGACCATCCGCGGCTCCCGCTTGAACTGGCGGTTCGGCGTGAACCCCATCCAGAAGGCGCTCAAATCGTTCGGCGTGACTTTGAGGCGGTTCGACATGACCAAGCTTCCCTTTCGATCCCCGGTTTGAATACGGCCAACGCTTGGTCTTCGCTGCGTTATCGTGCTACGCAAAATTTTGACCGAATGGACAAACGTTAGCATCGCCCTTTGGGCGGTCAAGAGGACCTGATAGCGGAAATGGGCCGGAAAATGCGCGCTCCACAGTCCGGGAAAAACTGGTCCACAGTTTTGGTCCAGACAAGCCTGGCGGCCTTGCCGCCCTTGGATCTCTGCTGAGATGGAAACGGCGGCCAAACGGCGTCCCACGCGCATCCAGCAGGAGAAGCAGGAGCGCATCCTGGAAGCCGCGCTCGAAGTTTTTTCCGCGCACGGTTTCCGCGGTGCGACCATCGACCAGATCGCCGACGCCGCCGGCATGTCGAAGCCCAATCTGCTCTATTATTTCCGCCGCAAGGAAGACATCCACGAGGCCCTGCTCAAGCGCCTGCTCGACACCTGGCTGGCGCCGCTGCGTGAGTTGGACGACGTCGGCGACCCGCTATCCGAACTGCGCGGCTACATCCGGCGCAAGCTCGAAATGGCGCGCGACTATCCGCGCGAGAGCCGGCTCTTCGCCAATGAGATGCTGCAGGGCGCGCCGCGCATGCTGCCGATCATCGAAGGCGAGATGAAGCAACTCGTCGATGAGAAGGCTGAAGTGATCAAGGGCTGGATGCGGGCCGGCAAGGTCGCGCGCACCGACCCCTGGCACCTGATCTTCTCGATCTGGGCAACGACGCAGCATTACGCCGATTTCGACGTGCAGGTGCGTGCCGTGCTCGGGCCGGACCGCGGCGGCGACGGCCGCTTCGAGGACGCCGCACGCTATCTGGAGCAGCTTTTCGTCGAGGGACTTCGGCCGAAGGGGTGAACAAGCCGCCGGCGATGCTATAAAAAACGGGTGTTCAACCCGAGCGACGAGAAAAAAGGGGAAGGCTTTGCGCCACGAGGTCAACAGGTTCCTTTGCCGTGCCGGAGACGGCGCCCGGGTTGCCATCGTCGAATATGAGAACCGCGATGCTTCCGGAAAAGCGACAGGGCCTCGCCAACGCTGGACCGACACGGGGGAGGCCGCTGAGCATGTCGAAGGCGACACGTACAAGACAGCCTCGGGAATCACGCTCGTTCGCATCCGTTAGCCGCGGACAAGTCGCGGCGGCGCCTTCCGGTCACCGGCATAAGGCCCTGGATAGCGCCGTTCCTTTGGAGCAGGTCTGCGTGACCGAACCGGACCGGGGCTGACATTGCCGGCCATCACAGCACGGACACTTTCGACCATGGCGCGGGCTGCGGCCCGGCACAGCCGGGTCGCTCACGAGGCGGAAGATCTCGTGCAGGACGTCCTCATGGCGGCGATCGAACGCGGCCGCGACTGTACCGCGCCGGACTTCCTGCCCTGGGCGCTCGGCGCCATCCGCAATCGCGCCAGTTTCGCGGCCAGGACCGCCGCGCGTCGAAAGCTGCGTGAGGCGTCGATCATGATGCCGGACGACGACTCGCCTGCCCTGCCGAAGCTGCCGGCAACATTCCTTGCCGCTTTGCCGCCTGCCCAGCGTATCCTCGCTCTGCTCGTCAATCTGGGCATGGATCGGCTCGAAATCGCTTATCTGCTTGGCCTTTCCGATGTGGCGCTGCGCCAACGGCTCGCCGGCTTGCGCAGGGCATTGTCGCAGTTCGGCGTCGCGGTCGAGACGCTCGATCCACGACCGGAAAGCCACGGCGACGGCATTGCCCGCCGCGCCTTGAAGCGCGACCTGCGTGTCGGCACGGCACGTGCCTTCGCGATTCGGGATCCGGACGGGATTCCGATTTTCTTTTCCAGGCGTGATCACGTTTGAGCCCGCGGCGGCAACGTATCCACGTAACCCCTCAAGGAGGATCGTATGCCCATAAACTTCAACGGTGTGACCATCGTGTTCAACGTCGCCGACATCGCCCGGACGGAGCGGTTTTACCGCGAACACCTCGGTATCGAGTTCGAGAAGTTCGAAGAGGAGCATGGCGGCTCCTTCCTGATGACCAAGATCGGCACCGAGGTCGAGCTGATGGTTTTCAAGGGCAACCCGAAGCCCGGAAACACGCCGAATGTCGTCTTCGGCCTCGCCGATGGCGGCATCGACACGCTGGTCGAGCGCCTTGCTGCGGGTGGCGTAGAGATCGTCACGCCGGTCTCGCCGGCGCCAGGCGGCTGGTTTGCCGATTTTCACGACCCGGATCGGCAGGTCATCTCGTTCTACCAGGCGGAAGATAAACCGCGAGCGCTGAAGTAGGTTTCGCAGGCTGTTGCAAGAGGGTCAGGCAAGCGACGGGCGCCTTGCTTCAAGGCGCCCGTCGCTATCAATTACACCGGCACGTAGACGTAGGCTGCGTCCTTCTTCTCGGCAAAACCGACGCCCGGATAGGCGAAGTGGTAGCCGAGCACCTTGGTCTTGTCCGTCGCCAACCGGTCGAGCAGCGATTTGCGCGTCGCGATCGCCATGTCTGAGATCGCATCGTAGGCGAATTTCCACTCCGGATGCTCGAACGAGGTGATCTGGTTGGTGGTGGCGTCGCCCGTGAGCAGCAGCCCCTCCCCGCCCGCAATCGCGAAGGACAGGTGTCCGGGCGTATGGCCCGGCGTGTCGACCGCGGTTACGCCCGGCAGGAATTCCGACCCGCCCTTGACCATGGTGATGCGGTCCTTGACCGCGCCGAGATTGGCCTGCACGCCCTGGATCATGCCCCCCATCTCGGCCGGCATTTTCGAAGCAAGCGCCGGATCGGTCCAGAAATTCCACTCGGTCTCGCCGGCATAATAGGCCGCGTTCGGAAAGAGCAGCGTGCCGTCGCCCTTCAGCGTGCCGAAGATGTGGTCGGGGTGGGCGTGCGTGAACACCACCTTGGTGATCGCCGCCGGATCGATGCCGGCAGCCGCCATGTTCTCTCCGAGCTTGCCGGCGGTCGGCACGAAATTCGCGCCGCAGCCATCGTCGAAAAGGATCGTGTCGCTGCCCGACTTGACCAGCACGACATTGGTGGACGCCACGGCGTTGGGGCCGCTGATGCCGAGGCGCTTGGAGATCTCGGCGATCTGCTCCGCCGATGCTTCCGGCGCAACGACGTTCCACGGTATCTCGAGCGGGCCGTCGGTCAGCACGACGATCTCCGCATCCCCCTGCTTGAAGCTGTGCGGCGAGGCTTGCGCGAGCGCCTGCCAGGGCATCAGAGGGGCCGCGGCGAGAGCTGCGCTGCCGGCCAGAAACTTTCGACGGTTGAGCAGGTAACGCAATTCTTCGGTATCGACGACAAACGACATGGCAAAGCTCCTGTATGGTCGTGAGACAAAACGCTCCCCGCCCTCACTCTATTCCCTTGCGTCATGCCGAAAAACCTCGCCATCAAGGCAGGGCGAAACTTCGGGCGATGGTGCTTAGATCACCACGTTCTGAGACGGTTTAGGCTGCTGAGACGATTTCGGGGGCGGGCGGATTGCCTGCAAAGCGGTACGTGCTGCCGCGCTCGGCCTTGGCCCGGTAAAGCGCGGCGTCGGCGCACGCTATCAGCCGCTGCGCTTCGGTGGCATCGATGGGCGAGAGAGCGACACCGACGCTGACGCCGACCCTTGCTCGTCTATGCGGATCGAGCTCGTAGCTGTCGTCCAGCGCAAGAATGATCTTCTTGACGAAGCGCACCACGTCCCGGCGCTCGGCCTGGAGCAGGACGGCGAACTCGTCGCCGCCCAGCCGGAACGCTCGATCACCAGGACCGAACATTCCGACCAGCCGCCGGGCGACGCCCGACAGCACAGCATCACCGGCAGCATGCCCATGCCGGTCATTCACGCCCTTGAATCCGTCGAGGTCGATGCAGGCGAGCGCGAAGGGCCCGCCATTCACCAGTCGCTCGGCGAGCTCATCGTGGAAGGCCCGCCGGTTGCCGAGGCCGGTCAGCATATCCGTGCTGGCGAGCTCGCTTGCTGCCTGCCGCTCGCGATCCAGCGCCCGGGCGAGCCGGTTCAATCTGAAAAGCAACAGCCCCGCCGCAACGACCACGCCGAGAATCAGCGGCACGCGTGTCGGAGCGAAATTCAGCATCCCGGTCGTGCCGAGCGCGGGAGCAGCCCAGACGAGGTAGGCCGGCGCCGCACCGGGCAGGCGGATGGAAAGCTCCAGATCGGCCGCGCCTTGCTGCGCCGAGACGCGCGCATCCTGCAGCAGAAAATCGACCGCCAATTCTTCGGCCGCCGCAGAGGCCGGCAGATCCGGCCTGGCCGCCATCATCCTGGAAAGCGCGATTCCAACCCATTGGCGTTCGATCTCGCCGGACTTGCCGTCGAACCAGGTCGTCGTGTTGACAACGGTGGTGACAAGCCCGCCGCCCGCTGCCGCAAGCGCGACCAGGCAAACCACGATGAGACGCCGCACGCTGCGGAGCTCGCTGCCCACGAACGGCGGCTGCGACTGCCGACCCGTAACGATTCCGGTCCGAATCATGGCTGCCGCCGCATCCTGCCGAAACAGTACACAGCGCAGGTTTGGGATTGGTTATCAGGCCCCCGCCGGCCGGCTTTGGCCGGCTGGCGTTGGGGGTACGCAGGCTGGCTGCGAGATTACTCCGCCGCCTGCCGGGCCATCGGGTTGTTCGGATGGGTGGTCCAGTTGGCGTAGACCGGCGACACCGGAATGTTGGTGCGTTTGTCGAGCGCGCCGGCGGCCAGCGGCTCCATCGTGATGCAGTTCTCCACCGGGCAGACGTTGACGCAGAGATTGCAGCCGACGCACTCGTCCTCCATCACCTCGAAATGGCGCGCTCCGTCGACCAGGCTGGTGATCGCCTGGTGCGAGGTGTCCTCGCAGGCAATGTGGCAGCGGCCGCATTTGATGCAGAGGTCCTGGTTGATGCGCGCCTTCGCCACATAGTTGAGGTTGAGGTACTGCCAGTCGGTGACGTTGGGCGTGGCGCGGCCGATGACGTCGTCGAGCGAGCGGTGGCCCTTCTCGTCCATCCAGTTCTCCAGCCCGGCGATCATCTCCTGCACGATCTTGAAGCCGTAGGTCATGGCCGCGGTGCAGACCTGCACGTTGCCGGCGCCGAGCGCCAGGAATTCCGCCGCATCGCGCCAGGTGGTGATGCCGCCGATGCCGGAGATCGGCAGGCCACGGGTTTCGGGATCGCGCGCGATCTCGGCCACCATGTTGAGCGCGATCGGCTTAACCGCCGGGCCGCAATAGCCGCCATGCGAGCCCTTGCCGTCGATGGTCGGCTCGGGTGCAAAAGTGTCGAGGTTGACCGCGGTGATCGAGTTGATCGTGTTGATCAGCGAGACGGCGTCGGTGCCGCCGGCAAGTGCGGCACGCGCCGGGCGGCGCACATCGGTGATGTTGGGCGTGAGCTTGGTGATCACCGGCATGCGCGTGTTGGCCTTGCACCAGCGCACCACCATCTCGATGTATTCCGGCACCTGGCCGACCGCTGCACCCATGCCGCGCTCGCTCATGCCGTGCGGGCAGCCGAAGTTCAGCTCGATGCCGTCAGCTTCGGTTTCCTCGACGACGGGCAGGATCGCCTTCCAGCTCTCCTCCACGCAGGGCACCATCAGCGACACGACGAGCGCCCGGTCCGGCCAGTCCTTCTTGACCTGCTTGATCTCCTGCAGATTGAGCTGGAGCTGGCGGTCGGTGATGAGCTCGATGTTGTTGAGGCCAAGCAGGCGCCGATCGGCGCCCCAGATCGCGCCGTAGCGCGGGCCGTTGACGTTGACCACAGGCGGGCCTTCCTCGCCGAGCGTCTTCCACACCACACCGCCCCAGCCCGCCTTGAAGGCGCGCACCACATTGTAGGCCTTGTCGGTCGGCGGCGCCGAGGCCAGCCAGAACGGGTTCGGAGATTTGATGCCGACAAAATTGTTGCGGATGTCTGCCATGACAAATCCTCCTGCTAGGCGCCGCGGACGGGCCGCATCAATACGTTGTATCGTTTGTCGTCGGAGCCGCCCAACGCTTCCCAGCGGCCATCGCTGTCGAGGCCGAACTTGTCCCGAACAACCATCCCTGCTCCGGATAGGAACCCGATCAGGATGAGGTCATCCGACGGCTGCTCGTCTGACATGTCTCCGAAATTGTGATGCTCGCCCTTTTCATCAAAGAGGCAAAAAGCGTTCTTCATGCTTGCCGAGCGCTCGAGCGTGACCAAGCCGACCAGCCGTCCGGGATCCACCAACACCGCAATGACGTAGTTGTAGTGGATGGGGCTCAACTCGGAGAACGGCGAAAGGTCGCTGTAAAGCGCAAGGGAGCAGTCCTTCCCATTGCATTTGAAGTCAGGCCGCTTCTTGCGGATGTCCGGCATACTGGGCCTGAACGGATACTTAGCCGCCTCAGGCGCCCCCTTTGGATCGCCGGGCGGCTCAGACCTGACTGACCGGCGAAATCGGCTGAAGAACTCGCGCATGAGGTAGCCGCCGTCTCACTCCTCGCTATCGCCAGATCCGAAATCATCGCCGCTATTCTCGATGACTTCATTGGAGCCATAATCTTCTTCGGCCTGCACCGTGCCGTCGGGCCCCTTGCAGACGCCCTCGCGAAAGAGCGTCATCGACTCGCAATAGTCGCCGTTCTCGAGCACGCAGTAGCTGCCCTCCTCGGTGCCGCCGACGCTGGCGCAATGCGCCGACTGCGGAGCACCCGAGCCGCCGAGCACGACCGCATGCGCCGAGCCGGCAAAGGCCAGAGCCAGCACCGAGAAGAAACCGAAAACCGAAAGTCCGAAACGCGCCATGTCATCCCGCCATCAGCGCACGATGTATGGATTCTGCAGCGTCGCGGCCCTGCGCCACAGCCGAGACGGTGAGGTCGTCGCCGCCGAGGATGCAGTCGCCGCCAGCCCAAACCTTCGGCAGCGACGTGCGTCCCTCGGCGTCGACCTCAAGTCGGCCGTTCTTCATGGCAATTCTGGGACCTGAACCGTTGAGCGTCTCGGCGACCAGCGTCTGGCCGATCGCCTTGAACACCTGATCCGCGGTCAAAAGCACGGTCTGGCCGAGCCCGGTCAGCTTGCCGTCGCGCATCGCAGTGTATTCGAGCTCGATGCCGGACACCTTGCCGAATTGCTGCACGACCTTGGTCGGCTGCAGCCAGTGGCGGATGACGACGCCGTGCTGGGTGGCAAGGTCCTGCTCGAACTCCGAAGCGTTCATGTGCTCCTTGCCGCGCCGGTAGCAGATCGTCACCTCTTCGGCGCCCAGCAGCTTGGACTGGATCGCGGCGTCGATCGCCGTCATGCCGCCTCCGATGACGACGACGCGGCGGCCGACCGGCAGGGAGGAAAGGTCGCTCGCCTGGCGCAACTCGGCAATGAACGCGACGGCGTCGGCGACGCCGGGCGCATCTTCGCCTTCGGCGCGGAGCGCATTCACGCCGCCGAGCCCCATGCCGAGGAACACCGCGTCATAGCTCGCAGTCAGGTCCGCAAGATGCACGTCGCGGCCGAGCGCGCGGCCGTGCTGGATGTTGATGCCGCCGATCGCGGTGACGTAGTCGACCTCGGCCTGGGCGAAACCTTCCACGGTCTTGTAGGCTGCGATGCCGTACTCGTTGAGGCCGCCGGATTTCGGCTTCGCCTCGAAAACGGTGACGTCGTGCCCATGGCGTGCGAGTCGATGCGCGGCAGAGAGCCCGGCCGGGCCGGCGCCGACCACGGCGACCTTCTTTCCAGTGGAAGCGGCGCGCTTGTAGAACTGCTTTTCCTCCGCCATCGCCGTATCGGTGGCGTAGCGCTGCAGGCGGCCGATCTGCACCGGCTTGCCTTCGGCAGTCTCGCGCACGCAGACCTCCTCGCAGAGCGTCTCGGTCGGGCAGACGCGGGCGCACATGCCGCCCAAAATGTTCTGGTCGAAGATGGTCTTGGCCGAGCCCAGCGGATTGCCGGTCGCGATCTGGCGGATGAACAGCGGGATGTCGATCGAGGTCGGACACGCCTGCATGCACGGCGCATCGTAACAGAAGTAGCAGCGGTCGGACTCGACGAGCGCCTCGTGATGATCGAGCGGCGGGTGCAAATCGGCAAAATTGTCGACGTACTCAGCCGGAGACAGCCGCGCTGCGGCAATCCCGTCCTTCAGCTGACCTTCGGCCATTAGCTGTTCCCCATTCTTGCTTTTGGAGAAAGCTAACACAGCCGTATTTTTTATCAACTGGTCAAATTTTGCGTAAGCATTTGGTTTTGCTTGGTAAAAAGTGGACAAGATTTCTCATGTTTAGCGCCATGCTTAGCGATCCTTCGCGCCCCCTCTGCCTGCCGGCATCTCCCCCAAGGGGGGAGATCGGACGGCCGCTCACTTTCGCCAAATTTCAACGTTGGCGATTGGCGAAAGTCGTGATCACAGCCAATCTCCCCCCTTGTGGGGGAGATGTCCGGCAGGACAGGGGGGGCGCCTCGCGCTGCCGATTCCAGTCAACCACGCCTACCCCCGCATGCGCTCGAAATTGGCGTCGAACAACGGCGTGTGCTGGATGCGCGCGGCGTGTCGCTTGCCGAGCAGCTCGATCTCGAAGCCGTCAGTCTCGTCGGCGATCTCCTTCGGCACATAGCCGACGGCCACCGATACGCGCGAATGGTGCGCGTAGCCGCCTGACGTGACCCAGCCGCGCACGGCGCCGCCATGCCAGATCGGCTCGTCGCCGATCACGTCGGCATCGTCTGCCTCGACGATGAAGGTGCGCAGCCTGAGCTTGCCGCCGTCCTTCCGCTCGGCGGTCGCGCCCGTCTTGCCGATGAAATCGGCCGGCTTGGCGTAGGCGACGAAGCGGTCGAGCCCGGCCTCCAGCGGACCGTAGATCGGCCGGTATTCGCGCGCCCAGGAGCCGTAGCCCTTTTCGAGCCGCAGCGCGTTGAGCGCGCGGCTGCCGAACAGGCCGATGCCGAATTCGGCACCGGCCTTCATCAGCGCCTCGAAAACATGGCGCTGGTATTCCGGCGCCATCCAGATCTCGTAGCCGAGGTCGCCGGTATAGCTGACGCGGCCGACCAGGCAGGGCGCCATGCCGATATCGGTGCGGCGGATCGCCATGAACGGGAACGCCGCGTTCGAAACATCGGCACGTGTGACCTTGCCGAGCACGTCGCGGGCACGCGGGCCGGCAATCGAGATGCCGACACGTGACAGGCCGAGCGGCTCGATCCTGACCGAGCCGTCGGCCGGAAGCCCTTTCTCGAACCAGCGCATGTGATATTGCTCGGCAACGCCGGAACCGGCGATGAACCACTCACCGCCGCCGAGATTGGCCAGCGTGAAGTCGCCGATCAGCCTGCCGTCCTGCTTCAGCATCGGCGCCAGCGTCATGCGGCCTTCCGCCGGCAATTTGCAGGCCAGCAGCCGGTCGAGCCAGGCTGCCGCGCCCGCGCCGCCGACCCGGTATTTGGCGAAGCTCGAAATCTCCATCAGTCCAACACCTTCGCGCACCGTGCTGACCTCGTTCGCGACGTGCCCGAAATCGGTGGAGCGGCGCCAGGAGAACTGATCCTGCACGCCTTCCGGCGCATACCAGAGCGGCACCTCCAGCCCGTAGGCGACACCGAACTGCGCGCCTTTCGCTGCGAGCAGATCATAGATCGGCGTGGTCTTGAGCGGCCGCCCGGCAGGCAGCTCTTCATTCGGGAAACGGATCGAGAAGCGGCGCGAATAATTCTCACGCACCTTGGCGTTGGTGTAGGTCATCGAGGCCCAATCGCCGTAGCGCGAGACATCCATCGCCCAGATGTCGGCGCCCGGATCGCCATGGATCATCCAGTTGGAGAGCGCGAGGCCGACGCCCCCACCCTGGCTGAAACCGGCCATCACGCCGCACGCCACCCAGAAACCAGGAAGGCCGCGCACCGGCCCGACCAGCGGGTTGCCGTCGGGCGCGAAGGTGAAGGGCCCGTTGATGATCTTGCGGATGCCGGTGTTCTGGAAGGCCGGAAAATGACGGAAGCCCACCTCCAGCGACGGCGCGATGCGGTCGATGTCCGGCTCGAGCAGCTCATGCCCGAAATTCCAAGGCGTGGTGTGCTCCGACCACGGCTTGTTGGCCTTTTCGTAGGTGCCCATGAGCATGCCGCCGCGCTCCTGGCGCAGGTAAAGCTCACCGTCGAAATCGACCGCGTGCATGATCTCGGTGCCGGTCCTGGCGTTCCATGCGGCAACTTCGGGCATGTCCTCGGTGATCAGGTACATGTGCTCCATGGCGAGCACCGGCAGCTCCAGCCCGACCATGCGGCCGACCTCGCGCGCCCACAGGCCGCCGGCATTCACCACGTGGTCGGCGACGACCTCGCCTTTGTTGGTGATCACGCGCCACTTGCCGTCTGGCCGCCGGACGATGTCCTCGACCTTGTTGAAACGCTCGACCTCTGCGCCGAGCTTGCGCGCGGCCTTGGCATAGGCATGCGTGACGCCGGACGGGTCGAGGTGCCCGTCTTCCGAATTGCGCACGGCGCCGACGAACTGTTTCGGGTCGATGAGCGGCATCAGCTCGGCCGCTTCTTTTGCCGAAATCTCCTCCAGGTCGAGGCCGAGATAGCGGCCCTTGCCGACGACGCCGCGCAGCCAGTCCATGCGCGCTTCGGTGGCGGCAAGCAGCACGCCGCCGGTGATGTGCACGCCGGTCGCCTGGTCCGAAAGCTCCTCGATCTCCTTGTAGAGGCTGATCGTGTATTTCTGCAGCTTGGCGACGTTGGGGTCGCCATTGATCGTGTGCATGCCGCCGGCAGCGTGCCAGGTCGAGCCGGATGTCAGCTCGTCGCGCTCCAGCAACACGACATCGGTCCAGCCGGACCGGGCGAGATGGTAGAGCACCGAGCAGCCCACCACGCCCCCGCCAATGACCACGACCTGCGCATGCGACTTCATGAATTTTTCTCGATATTTCAGTGGGTTGGTAGGTAAAGGAGATTCACCTTGGAAGGCTGATGAATCAACTTATGAGGTGGTTGAATCAGTTTGTCAGGCCCGAACGTCACGGCTCGCCGGCTCCGATCTCTTCACGCCGCTTCGCGACATACGCTTCCAACGCCTCTCGAACCGCAGGATCCATCGGCGGCTGCTGGTATTCCTCCAGCGCTTTCTTCCACAGCTTCGTCGCACGCTGCGTGGCATCGAGCGCACCGGCTTCGACCCAGGCTTCATAGTTCTGCCAGTTGGAAAGCATCGGCTGGTAGAAGGCCGTCGAGTAACGCTCCAGCGTATGCGGCTCGCCGAAGAAATGCCCGCCGGTCGGCACGCGGCCGAGGGCGTCGAGCGCCAGTTCGCCCTCGTTGACCTCGATCGGTTTCAGGAATTCGATCATCTGCTGGATCATCTCCACATCGATGATGAACTTCTCGAACGACGCGGTTAGCCCGCCCTCCTGCCAGCCGGCGGCGTGGTAGACCAGATTGCCATGGCCGAGGATCGCTCCCCACAGAGCCATCATCGTCTCGTAGGCCCCTTGCGCGTCCGCCGCGTTCGAGGCCGAGCCCGGCGTGGTGCGGTAGGGCAGATTGTAGCGCCGCGCGAGCTGGCCCGACGCGACGTTGGCCTTCGTGTTCTCCGGCGTGCCGAAGGCCGGGGCGCCCGAGCGCATGTCCACATTCGAGGTGAAGGCGCCATAAAGCACCGGCGCGCCGGCCCTGACGAGCTGCGTCAGTGTCACGCCGAACAGTGCCTCGGCATTCTGCTGGGCGAGCGCGCCGGCGAGCGTCACCGGGCTCATCGCGCCCATCAGCGTGAACGGCGTGATGCAGACTGACTGCCCGTGCTCGGCCATGGCGATCAGCCCTTCCGACATCGCCTCGTCGAAGCGGCGCGGCGAGTTGACCGAGATGATGGTGGTGACCGCCGGATCGTCGCGCATCTGGTCCAGCGTCAGCCCGCGCGAGATCGCCATCATCGCGACCCCGTCGAGCGCCCTGCCCCGGCCGATGGCCGAGACATGGAACGCTTTGTCGGTCAGCGTCAGATTGGCGAAGTAGGTGTCGAGATGGCGTGAATTTGCCGGCAGCTCGATCGGCGCGCAGACTTGGTTGCCGAGCATGGTGATGGCGTTGAAGTGCTGTGCCAGCCGCACCAGGTCGGAATAGTCGCGATAGTTTCCGGCGCGCCTGCCCCGCTCGAAATCATGCACGTTGGGTGGGCCGGCGACGAGCGTGAAATTGATGGTGTCGCCGCCGAGATGGACGGCGTGCTCCGGGTTGCGCGGTGTAAGCCGGTAGGACGATCGTGTGGTCGCAAGCGCTTCGGCCACCAGGCCACGATCGAGCCAGACCGTCTGGCTTGCGCGATCGACCTTGGCGCCGGCCTTGGCGAACAGGTCGAGCGCGCGGGCGCTCATCACCTCGATGCCGAAATTTTCCAGGATGTGCAGCGAGGCTTCGTGGATCGCCTCGACCTGATCGGCCGACAGCAGCGCCATCGGCGGATAGGGATTGCGCACGCGCCTGGGCGGCAGTTGCGGGATAGCCGCGGAGCCGCGCGCCTGGCCGCGATCGTGGCTGCGTCTCTTGCGCTCGACATTCATGACCGCATCAATAGGCGGGCATGACCTTGCTTCTGTCGGGATAACGACATCGACCGCCAGATTTTAGGCGGAGCGTCAGAAAACTCGTCGGTCTTGTAGATTTGGCGACCTGTTTCGTCGTCCGTTCTACAGAGGGCTGCCGTTACTTGCGGCGCTTGTCGTCGTCCTCGTCGGCATCCGGCTTCGGCCCGAAGGTCGAAGGTGCATCGACATCATCCGACTGGCTGCCCCAGCCGACCTGCAAGGGCGTGTCGCCGGTATCGCGTGCGCCTGTTTCCGAGCGGTCTTCCGAACGATCCTCGCGGCGCTGGCGGGCGCGCGCCTCGCGGCCTTCCTCGCTATCGGCCGCCGCACCGGCCTCGGGCGAGGCGTGCTTGCCGCGCGGGCGCTTCGGCGCCGCGCCGACGAACCCGGGACCCTGCCCCGGAGGCGTGCCGTCGTCCTCAATCTCGTCGGCGAGCTTCGCGCTCGGGTCGAAGCTGATGACCGGCTCCATCTTCGCGAGCACGTCATCGGAGAGCCAGCAAAGGCTTTGATGGCCTCCACCGAGATTTCGCATCGGCGGCAGCTCTTTCTCGCATTTGCCGTCAGGCACCAGGTGCTTGTAGCGGCAGCGTGTCTGGAACGGGCAGCCGGGCGGCGGGTTCATCGCCGAGGGGATATCGCCCTCGAGCACGATGTGCTTCTTCACCACGGACGTGTCCGCAATCGGGATCGCCGAGAGCAGCGCTTCCGTATACGGGTGGTAGGGCGGCGCGAATATCTGGTCGGTCGTGCCCTGCTCCACGATATGGCCGAGATACATCACCACCACGCGATCGGCGATGTAGCGCACCACCGACAGATCGTGGCTGATGAACAGCATCGTCGTCTTGTTCTTGCGCTGGATATCCATCAACAGCTCGGTGACGGCGGCCTGCACCGAGACGTCGAGCGCCGAAACCGGCTCGTCCGCCACCACCACCTTGGCTTGGCCGGCAAAGGCGCGCGCCACGCCGATACGCTGCTTCTGGCCGCCCGAAAGCTGGCGTGGCTTGCGCAGCGCGAAGGCGCGCGGCAGCTTCACCAGATCGAGCAGCTCCAGCATGCGCTGCTGCCGGTCGGCGGCGGTCTTGCCGACGCCGAATTTCTCCAGCGTGCGGATGATCTGGTCGCCGACGGAATGGCTGGGGTTGAGCGTGTCGAACGGGTTCTGGAACACCATCTGAATCGACGAGATGGTCTGTACGTCGCGCATCTCGATGCCGGTCGACTGGATGTCGTTGTTGCCGAGCTTGACGCTGCCGGAGCTTGCCGTCTCCAGTCCGAGCAGCACCTTTGCCAGCGTGGACTTGCCGCAACCGGACTCGCCCACGATGGCGACCGTCTCGCTCTCGCGCGCGACGAAACTGATCGCCTCGTTGGCCTTGACGACACGCCCTTCGCCGCCGCCGAAAATCTCGTTGGCGGAGACCTTGTAGTATTTCTTCAAATCGTCGATCTGCAGCACCGGCGCGCCGGGCTTCACCGGCTCGTGCTTCTTCGTCGCGTCCGGCGGCAGCGCGTTCCAGTCGATCTCGTTGAAACGGACGCAGCGGCTGAAATGGTTGTCGTGGCCATCGACCGGGATCATCGGAATCTCGTCGGCGTCGCAGCGACCCTTGACGAAATGCGCGCAGCGCGGTCCGAAATTGCAGCCCTTCGGCCGCTCGTGCGGAAGCGGCAGCTGGCCCGGTATCGCAATCAGCGGCCTCGAGTTCTTGTCGGCCCCCGGCAGCGGGATCGAGCGGAAGAGGCCTTGTGTATAAGGGTGCCGCATCCGGTCGAACACGTCCTTGACCGTTCCGGTCTCGACCGCCTCGCCCGAATACATGACCGTGATGCGATCGCAGGTCTCGAGGATCAGCCCGAGATTGTGCGACACGAAGATCATCGACGTGCCGAAGCGCTGGCGCAGCCCCTTGACCAGTTCGACGATGCCGGCCTCGACGGTGACGTCAAGCGCGGTTGTCGGCTCGTCCAGCAGCAGCAGCGCCGGGTTGGAGAGCAGCGCCATGGCAATCACGATGCGCTGCTGCTGGCCACCCGAAAGCTGGTGCGGATAAGAACGCATCATGCGTTCGGGATCGGGCAGGCGCACCGCGCGCACCAGGTCGATGGCACGTTTGTAGGCCTCCTCCTTCGACACCTTGTCGTGCAGGATCGGCACTTCCATCAGCTGCTGCCCGACCTTCATGGCCGGGTTCAGGCTGGCCATGGGCTCCTGGTAGATCATGGCGATCTCGTTGCCGCGCAGCGAGCGCAGCTCGGCCTGGGACATATCGCCCATGTCCTTGCCTTTGAAGATGATCTTGCCGCCGACGATCTTGCCGCGATTGCCCATGTCGCGCATGACGCCGAGCGACACGGTAGACTTGCCGCAGCCGCTCTCGCCGACGATGCCCATCGCCTCGCCCGGCATCACGGTGGCGGAGAAATCCATGACCGCCGGGATCTCGCCGCGCTTGGTGAAGAAGGAGATCGACAGGTTCTGGATGTCGAGGATCGGCTGGCCGGCCTGGATGTCCGTGGCTTTGACCGCTTCGTTCATCGTAAAATTCCCAGGTTTCGTGGGCAGCGTCAGTCCGGTCTTGTCAATCCTTGAGCGATTCCTCGCGCAGCGCGTCGGCGAGCAGGTTCAGCCCCAGCACCAGCGACATCAGCGCGAAGGCAGGAACCAGACCCTGCCAGAAATAGAGCCTGAGCTGCGCGACTTTGCTGCCATCCTTGATTGCGGTGCCCCAGTCCGGGCTTTCCGGCCCCATGCCCAGCCCGAAGAAGCCGAGGGTGCCGAGCAGGATCGTCGTGTAGCCGATGCGCAGGCAGGTATCGACGATCAGCGGACCGCGCGCATTGGGCAGGATCTCCCACAGCATGATGTACCAGGGTGACTCGCCGCGTGTCTGCGCCGCGGCGACGTAGTCGCGCGTCTTGATGTCGAGCGCCAGGCCGCGGACGATGCGGAACACACCCGGCGACGAGGCGAAAACCACGGCCACGAAGATGTTCAACTCGTTCGGCTCGATCGAGATGATGCCGAGCGGATCGGAATCGAAGACGAGGCCGGCATAGATCCATGCGCCGATCACCAGCGTGATCCCGAGCATCAGATAGAGGCGATCCGGCCGCGTCTTGAAGCGCGTGTAGAAGAGGATGGCGAAGAAGATGATCGGGAAAAGGAACAGCACCCCGGCCATGGTGTAGGGGATCGGCGTATCCATCACCCCCGGCGTGACCAGCAGGTAGAAGAGCAGGATAACCGGGAAGGCGAGAACCAGATTTGCGAGGAACGACAGCAAATTGTCGATCCTGCCGCCGTAATAGCCGGCCGGCAGGCCGAGCGTTGCGCCCACGAGCAGCGCGATCAGCGTGGCGGCGGGGGCGATCGTGAGCACGATGCGCGCGCCGTAGACCATGCGGCTGAAGACGTCGCGCGCCAGTTGGTCGGTGCCGAACAGGAAGACATAGCCGGTGCCGGCATCCTGCGTGCCCGGAACCAGGTTCTTGGTGCTGCCGACGGCGGCAAGCGGGTCGAAAGGCGCGACCACGCTGGCGAAGATTGCGGTGAACAGCCAGAAGCCGCAGATCGCGACACCGGCGATGCCGACGCCGGTGTTGAACAACTCGCCGAAGAGACCGAGCCGCGGTTTGAATATGTAGGCCGACACGAACAGGATCGCGAGAGCGACCCAGACCGGCCAGAACCTTGCGACAATTCCTAAGACAATTCCGAAAATGCCAACCGTTTCCATGCGCCTACGACACCCTGATGCGCGGATTGAGGAAGGCGTAGCCGATGTCGGAAATGAGCTGCGTGAGCAGCACCAGAACGACCGAGATCAGCGCGCAGGCCAGGACCATGTCGATGTCGTTGTTGGATGCTGCCTGCACGAGCAGCCAGCCGAAGCCCTTGTAGTTGAACATCGTCTCGACCACGACGACGCCGGTCAGCAGCCAGGGAAACTGCAGCATGATGACGGTGAAAGGCGCGATCAGCGCGTTGCGCAGCGCATGCTTCATCACCACCTGGCGGAAGGACAGACCCTTCAGCCGCGCGGTGCGGATGTACTGCGCCGTCATCACCTCGGCCATCGAGGCGCGCGTCATGCGCGCGATGTAGCCTATGCCGTAGATGGCCATGGTCAGGATCGGCAGCGTGAAATTGTAGAAGGAGATGCCTTGCGTCTGTGCGGTGGCGGCTGAGCCGTTCAGCAGGCCGAGCCAGGAAGCAAACACCGCCGTGAAGATGACGCCCGACACGTATTCCGGCGTGGCGGTGGAGGCGATGGAGCCGACCGAGAGCGTGCGGTCGAGCCGCGATCCCTCGCGCATGCCCGCCAGCACCCCGACCAGCAGCGCGACCGGCACCATGATGATCATTACCCAGAACATGAGGATGCCGGTTGCGGCGAGCGCCTCCGGGAGGCGCTGGTTGACGGTCGTGCGGAACGCGGTCGAGCAGCCGAAATCACCCTGGATCACGCCCGAGAAGGTCGGCTCCGAGGGCTCGTTGCAGTAGCGGAAGCGCGCGACTGCCTGGCCGGTTACCGGATCGATGTTGGGCTGCTTCGGCGCGACGCCAATCCAGCGGGCATAGCGCAGCAGAAGATTGTCGCGGTAGCCGTTGCGGGTGAGCCAGTTCTCGAGGTCCTGGTCGCTGGCGCGCATCTCCGTCTGGAAGATGGCGAGCTTCCTCAGATTGGGCTCGAGATTGACGAACACGAACACGACGAAGCTCAGACAGAGCATCGTCAGCAGCATCACGCCGAGCCGCCGCAGGATGAATGTCGCCATGTTGCCTGCCCTTCGCCTTTGGCCGAAAGGGTGGGTGCCCCGTCCAGGCTTCCTTGGGTTTCAGATTGCCGGCCGCCTGCAGGAGCCGGTTGAAACCCGGCCGCCTCGACGAGCCTGACCTGCCCTGGAACCTGGTCCCGAAAAGCGCCGGGAGCGCCGAGCGGCGCTCCCGGTCTAGGCCGATCAGGCCTTGTCGAGCCAGACGCCTTCGAGCTGCAACTCGAAGGTCTGGTGCATGAACAGGCCCTTCACGTAGTCGGCATGGTGACGGTACAGCGAGCGCCAGAACGGCTGGATCAGGATGCCCGAATCCTGCAGCGTGGCCTCGATGTCCTTCATCAGCTCGCGGCGCTTGTCGGCGTCGGCGATGGCAAGCGCAGCGTTCACCATCTTGTCGAATTCCGGGTTGGAATAGGCTGCCTCGTTCCAGGCTTCGCCGGTGCGATAGGCGATGGCGATGATCTGGATGCCGAGCGGGCGCATGTTCCACTCCGTGGTCGACCACGGATATTTGGTCCAGTCGTTCCAGAAGGACGAGCCCGGGATCACGGTGCGCTTCACCTTGAAGCCGGCCTCGCGCATCTGCGCCGCGATGACGTCACCCGGGTTCTTCACATACTCCGCCTCGTAGGAGAGCAGCTCGAACTCGAAATCCTGCTGGCCAGCCTCGGTCAGCAGCGCCTTCGCCTTCTCGATGTCGCGCGGAACCTTCGGAAGCTCGAAATACTCGGGATGGATCTGGCAGACATGGTGGTTTTCTCCCACCGTGCCGGCATCGTTGTAGCCGAGCTTCAGCACCGTCGCATTGTCGACGGCGAGCTGGATCGCATTGCGGACCCGCTTGTCGTCATACGGCTTGTTGTTGAGGTTGGTGCGCAAAACGATGGTCGCGGCGGTCGAAACCTCCTGTTTCACCAGGCCCATGCTGTCGAGCAGTTCCACGGTCTCACCGACGCTCTGGTAGCAGGCGTCGACTTCTCCGGACTCAAGCGCGCTGACAACCGGGTTGCCGGAGGCTTCCGCGCCGTAGTCGATGAAATCGATGCCGTCGAGGTACGGGTCGCCCTTCCACCAGGTGAAGCCTTCGCGGCGCTTGACGCTGGCGATCTTGCCGACCTCGTAGGCCACGACCTCGTACGGGCCGGTGCCGGGGGTCTTCAGCATGTCGCCTTCATAGCCGCGGTGCACGACCATTGCCGGGTAGTCGGCCATGCCCGGAATGATCGAGATGTCGGACTGGCTGAGCTTGAGCTTGATCGTGTGGTCGTCGACCTTGGTGATCGCGCCGGCAGCGGCCTTGCCCGAGGTGGCGTCGACCAGCGAGGCCATGCGGCTGGCCATCGAGTTGCCTTCGGCCGACTTGTCGCACCAGCGCTCGAGGTTGAAGATGATGTCGTCGGCGTTCATGTCGTCGCCGTTCGACCACTTCACGCCCTTGCGCACGTTCAAGGTGTACTCGGTGGCGTCGTCATTGACTTCCCAGCTCTCGACCAGGTGGCCCTCGAAGGTGAAGTCTTTCGTGTAGCGGACCATGTAATCGTTGCACTGGCGCATGACGTTGGCCATTTCCGACCAGTCCCAGGTGCGCGGATCCTTCATCTCCTTGATGATCATCTGCATCTTCAAGGTGCCGCCCTTCTTGCCTTCCTGGGCGATCGCCTGGGTCGGCGCGGCGAGGCCGGCCATGCCGTAGGCCAGGGCGGTGGAGGCGCCGAGCGCGCTCGCCATGGCCAGAAACTCGCGACGGTCCATGCGGCCGGCTTTCGCCTCTTGCGCATAACCTTCCAGCACCGCGGGGACGCGGTCGCCGTTACTTTTGTAGGTCATTGCAGGTCTCCCATTTTTTTTGCCGTTCCCTTACCTTTCCGCATCCGGACGGTCATGTCAAAACCGCCCAGGCGGACACCCAGGGTCAAATCTGCAATTTTGGATGGTGGGCCGTTCGCGCGAATGCGACAAACTTGGCGCAAAATTGTTAGTGCACCGGCGATTTTGGAGAACGCGCCGGGCCCAGCCTAACGTGCGTCCTCGTCGACCGTTAGAGAAGCGCCAGTTCGCGGCAGGCGGTGTGCCAATGCGGCAGCGCTCTCCGAACGCCGCAGCGCCATGACCTTCCGGTCTTCAGCATCGAGCCGCAATGAGGGTCGCGAACAGGGTCGACTCCTCGGCCACCGCACGGATCGTGCCGGAGCTTCGCTTGGTGCCGAAGTCGATACCGGCGAAAAAGAGGCCCGGCACCAGGCCGACCCCGTCGCGGTGAACCGGCGCCCCGTGTGCATCGAGCGCTCCGGCGATCTCGACGCAGCCATAGTCGCCGCCGAAGCCCGTGCACCAAATGATGGAGCCGGGTGCGCTCGCATCGAGCGCGAGGATTGGCGGGACCGGCAGGCGCGGCGCAACCGTCTCTGCCGGATCGTCCTCGGCGGGGACGGCCGCAACGCGCTCACGGTCGATATAGTCATCGACAAAACGCTTGATGTTTGCCGATGCCTGATCGGCGAAGCACATATGCTCCTCGAGATCATCCGCGAAGGTCAGCTTGCCTTCGGCGAGGCCGGTCAAGCGACCGGTCAGCACGACGCCCTCGGCGGAGAGGAACTGCAACGACAGCGTGCGGGTCGCGCCGATCACGCCTCGCCCCGGCAAACGGCCGACTGCGGCGATGATCTCCTCGCGGCGCATATCCATGAAGCCGCTGGCCTCCATCCAGCTCAGCATGTCGCGGCCGCGATAGCGGCGGACGATGCGCCCGACCCGCCCGGTGGCCAGATAGACGGTGCGCCCGGCCTCGACGAGATCATGAGCGATCTGCGCGCCGGTCTGCCCCGAGCCCACGACCAGCGCAGGCCCCGCCGGCAACGCAGCCGAATTGCGATAGTCGCAGCCGTCGATCTGCAGTTGGGTCAGGCCCGCCGCCCAGACCGGTCTCGGGAACGGCCGGCACAGGCCGCCGGTCGCCACCACGACATTGCCGGCGCGCACCGTCTCGTCGCCGGCCTGAACGACAAAGCCGCCGCTGTCGGCCCTCACCGACCCGACTGCCCGGCCCGTCTCGACCGGCAGGCCGTGCCGCCGCGCATAGTCCTCGAGCAGGGCGATGAATTCGAGATGCGTCATCGCCCCGTCGGGGTCGGGTCCGGTGTAGCGTTCGCCCGGCATCAGCGTGTCGCATGTCGTGGTGTTGAGGCGGAAATTGTCCCAGCGCTGGGTTCGCCACGTCTCGCCGATACGGGCGCGCTCGAAGACGCGGTGACGGATGCCGCGCTGCGCCAGCTCGTAGCTCACCCCGAGGCCGGCCCAGCCGGCGCCGATGACGACAGCATCCACAGTTGCCCTCCCTCGCCGGAACGCCTGACGCGGTGACCGCTGCCAGCCCGAGCACTGTATGAGATTGCACTAAGGTAACTGTATGAGATTGCACTAAGGTACACGACAAGAGGCTGCGGTCTGCGGAATTTTCGCGCGGAAACGGCACTCTGCCTAGGCTGCGGCAACTACGTCCGATAGGCTTTGCGCGTCAAAGGCTTAAAATTGGAACGCCGCCTTAAAGCGCTCGTAAAGCAGCCACAATCGAATTGTCATCAATGGTGCGGGAGGAGACGCTACACTCCTCCCCGTCTCTTTGTAGGTCGCGTTGTCCGCTTCATTTCCGGTCCAGCATCGCGATGAGACGACGGCCCGCGGGCGGCTGAGCAAAGCCCGCTGAGCCTGGTCAATTGGGGCCCGGCTTCGATACGGAGGGCATGATGGCGCGCGTCATCGGTCGGGGTCTTTCCACCTTCATCTTCCTGCTTTTCGCAGCTCTGGCGCCAGCCATGGCACAGGATGCCGGGCGAACGGTGATCACCAGCGAGAATTCCGACTATTTCGGCTTCGACCTCAGGACCGAGCAGAACAAATCGCTCGAGCAGTGCAAGACCATCTGCCTCGGCGACCGTTCCTGCCGCGCCTTCACCTACAACACCAAAGCGAAATGGTGCTTCCTCAAGACCGATTTCGCCAGAATGAACCCGTTCCCGGGCGCCGTCGCCGGCAAGGTCGTTCCGATCTCCGGCGAGCCGGACATCGGCGCCGCCCCGGCGCTCGCCTTCGTCCCTGACTGGATGATCGAGGAGGCCCGCCAGTTCCGTAATTCGCTGACCAACGGCTCGATCGCGATCGGCGCGGAAGGCCTTGCAGCGCTGGTCCAGGGCGCGGAGCAGGCGATGCTCACCGGCGACCCGCGCACCGCTATGACGAAACTCAAGACGGCGATCGCCATCTCGCCCGACGAGGGGCTGAACTGGATAAGCCTTGCCCGCGCGATCTATGCGGTCTCGCCGGCGACCAGCGAGGAAGCTTCGATCCTGCAGCGCGAAGGCAGTTCGGCTGCCTATGGCGGCTATCTGCTCTCGCGTGCCACAACCGCCCGCGCCGACGCCCTGCATGCGCTGGCGATCGGGCTCGACCGGCGTGAGCTGTTCCGGCCGGCGCTCCAGGCCTATGAGGCGAGCCTCGCGCTGGTCAATTCGGCCGCCGTCCGCGCCGAGTATGAAGACCTCAAGGCGCGCAAGGGTTTCCGCGTCGTCGAGCATTCGATCGATTCCGACGCGACCTCGCCGCGCATCTGTGCCCAGTTCTCCGAGGATCTGGTCAAGGCCGGGGTCGACTATTCGACCTTCGTCACCGTCGACGACCAGGCGCCGAAGGCTGTCGAGGCTTCCGGCCGCCAGATCTGCGTGGAAGGCCTGGAGCACGGCAAGAACTATCGCGTCACCTTCCGCCCCGGCCTGCCGGCTGCGCTCGGCGAGGTGCTGGCATCGCCGGTGGTGCTTTCGATCTATGTGCGCGACCGCGCGCCTTCCGTCCGCTTCACCGGCGACGCCTTCGTCCTGCCTGCAACCGCCCGCCACGGCATTCCGCTCGTCACCATCAACATGGATGTGGCGGACGTGAAACTCTACCGTGTCGGCGACCGCTCGCTGGCCCAGCTTCTCTCCGGCTACCAGTTCCTGCGCCAGCTCGACGGCTACGACATCTCCTCGATCGCCGACCAGATGGGCGCCCCCGTCTGGGAGGGCCAGGTCGAGGTCGCCAACGAGCTGAACAAGGAAGTCACCACCAGCTTCCCGGTCGACGAGGCGCTGCCGCAGCGCAAGCCCGGCGTCTATGTGCTCACCGCGCAGCCGCTCGACGACAAGCGCGACAGCTGGGAATCGCGCGCCACGCAGTGGTTCGTCGTTTCTGACATCGGGCTCTCCACCTACACCGGCCAGGACGGCCTGAACGTCTTCGCCCGTTCGCTCGGGACCGCCAAGCCGATCAGCGGCGCCAAGGTCACCCTGCTGGCGCGCAACAACGAGATCCTCGGCGAGGCGACGACGGATGCGGAAGGCCGCGTGGCTTTCAATCCGGGCCTCACCCGCGGCAATAGCGGCATGGCTCCCGCCGTGCTGATGGCCGAGCAGGGCGACAACGACTTCGTCTTCCTCGACATGACGCGCGCCGGCTTCGACCTCTCCGATCGCGGCGTCACCGGCCGCGCCTCGCCGGGCGCGCTCGACGTCTACGCCTGGACCGAACGCGGCATCTATCGTACCGGCGAGACCGTGCACGTCGCGGCCCTTGCCCGCGACGACAAGGCGACTGCCGTCGAGAACCTGCCGCTCACTTTCATCTTCACCCGTCCCGACGGGGTCGAGGACCGCCGTATGGTCAGCGCCGGCAAGGAAGCCGGCGGCCATGCCGTCGATCTCGAGCTCGCCGCGAACGCCATGCGCGGCACCTGGAACGTCCGGCTGCACACCGACCCGAAGGAGCCGGCCGTCGCCTCGATGATGTTCCTGGTGGAAGACTTCGTGCCGGACCGCATCGAGTTCGACCTGACGGTCGACCAGGAGATCTCGATCGGTCAGGAATCGGCGGCGATCGTCGATGGCCGCTTCCTCTACGGCGCCCCGGCCTCCGGCCTGGCGCTGGAGGGCGAGGTCAACGTCAGCACCAAGCGCGACTGGGCCCGTTTCCCCGGCTTCCAATTCGGTCTCGTCGATGAGGACAGCCAGTCGGCCGTCCGCATTCCGTTCGAGAACGTGCCGCTGGCCGACGAGAACGGCCATGCCGAAATCCCCTTCTCGATCGCGCAGGCGCCATCGACGACACGGCTGCTCGATGCGCAGGTCGTGGTGCGCATGCGTGAAGGCGGCGGCCGCGCCGTCGAACGTCGTGCCAACATCGCGGTGCGGCCGGAAGGCGAGATGATCGGCATCCGTCCGGATTTCTCGGGCGGCGAGATACCGGAAGGCGGCACCGCCAAGTTCACCGTCATCGCGACCGACGCCGAAGGCAATCGCCAGGCGGCCGCCGGCCTGATCTGGAAGCTCATGCGGGTCGAGCGGCAGTATCAGTGGTACCGCTCCGGCAATTACTGGAACTATGAGCCGATAACCCGCACGGTCGCCGTGGCCGACGGCGTGCTCGATGTGCCCGCCGGCGGCGAAGCCTCGATCGTCCAGGGTGTCGTCGGCTGGGGCCGTTACCGGCTCGAGATCGAGACGCAGGACCCGTCCGGCCCCGCTTCGAGCACCGAGTTCTATGCCGGCTGGTATGTCGAGGCGAGCTCGACCGAAACGCCTGACGGCCTCGAAATCGCGCTCGACAAGGAAACCTACAAGCCCGGCGACGTCGCCCGGCTGCAGGTCTCGCCGCGCTTTGCCGGCGAGCTGCTGGTCACTGTCGGCGCCGACCGCCTGCTGACCACCGTCAGCGCGACCGTGCCGGAAGGCGGCGCGACCATCGACGTGCCCGTCGGTGCCGATTGGGGCGCCGGTGCCTACGTCACGGCCACGCTCTATCGCCCCGGCGAAGCACAGGAATCGCGTATGCCGGCCCGTGCGATCGGCGTGAAATGGCTCTCCGTCGATCCCGGCGCGAAGAAGCTCGACGTGGTGCTGGAGCCCATCGACAAGACCGAGCCGCGCCAGCCGCTGGCGATCCCGGTGACCGTCTCCGGTCTGCAGCCGAACACGGACGCCTATGTGATGATCGCAGCGGTCGATGTCGGCATCCTCAACTTGACCAACTACAAGGCGCCGGATCCGGAGGCCTGGTATTTCGGCCAGCGTCAGCTGGGCTTGGAGATCCGCGACCTTTACGGCCGGCTGATCGACGGCTCGCTGGGTGCTGCCGGCAGGATCAGGACCGGCGGCGACGGCGGCGGCATGGCCGCCACCGGCAGCCCGACGACCGAGAAGCTCGTCGCCTTCTTCTCCGGGCCGGTCAAGCTCGACGCTGAAGGCAAGGCTGTGATCGCCTTCGACATCCCGCAGTTCAACGGCACCGTGCGCGTGATGACGGTCGCCTGGACCAGGGATGCCGTCGGCCATGCCGAGAAGGACGTCGTCGTCCGCGATCCGATCGTGGTCACCGCCGGCCTGCCGCGCTTCCTGGCGCCCGGCGACACTGCCATGATGCGGCTCGACATCGACAACACGGACGCGCCCGCCGGCGACTACGCCTTCACCGTCGAAGGCACCGAGCGCGTATCGCCGGACACGCAGGCGCTGCCTCAGAAGCTCAGCCTCGCTTCTGGCAAGCGCGAAACGGTGTTCGTGCCGTTGAAGGCTCAGAATGTCGGCGATTCGCGCGTCACCGTGCGGCTCGCCAGCGCCGACGGCCTGTTCGACGTGGAGAAGGTGCTGTTCCTGCCGGTGCGTCCGGCAACCGCGCCGATCACCACGCGCACGCTGGTCAAGCTCAACGGCAATGGCGGCTCGATGACGGTCGACAGCGGGCTGCTGGCGGCAAGCGTGCTCGAGAACGCCACGGTGACGATCGGAGTCTCGCCGAACGCTGCCTTCGACGTTCCGTCGCTGCTGATGACGCTCGATCGTTACCCCTACGGTTGCGCCGAGCAGACCACCAGCCGCGCTTTGCCGCTGCTCTATGTCAGCGAGCTGTCGCAGAGTTTCGGCATGGCCGAGGACCCCGAGCTCAAGGGCCGCATCCAGGATGCGATCTACCGGGTGCTCAACTATCAGGCCTCCGGCGGCAGCTTCGGCCTCTGGTCGCCGGGTTCCGGCGATCTCTGGCTCGATGCCTATGTCACCGACTTCCTGACCCGCGCCCGCGAAAAGGGTTTCGACGTGCCGGTCAACGCCATGTCGGCGGCGCTGGAAAACCTGCAGAACTCGCTCGCCTACGACATGGACATCCAGAGCCGTGGCAGCGAGATCGCCTATGCGTTCTACGTGCTGGCGCGCAACAAGAAGGCTTCGATCGGCGACCTCCGCTATTATGCGGATACGCAGATCGAAGCGTTCTACAGCCCGATGGCGATCGCACATCTGGCCGCTTCGCTTGCGCTTTACGGTGACGCGCAGCGGTCCGAGCAGACCTTCCAGGCGGCGCTCACGCTCGCCAAGAGCTCGGAAGCGGTCGACTACTACCGCTATGATTACGGCTCGCGGCTGCGCGATGCCGCCGCCATGCTTGCGCTGGCGGCGGAGAGCTCGCCGCGTCCGTCGATCATCCCGGCATTGATCGACCATGTGGTGGCCGAGCGCGCGAAGCAGAAATACACGAGCACCCAAGACGAAGCCTGGATCCTGCTCGCCGCTCGCGCGCTGGTGCAGGGTGGAGCCGACCATATCAACCTCCAGGTGAACGGAACGCCGCACAACGGCATCTATTCCGGCCGCTTCACCGGCGAGCAGATCGCGCTGACGCCGATCAGCATCGTCAACCCCGGCAACGTGCCGCTCGAGGCGAGCGTCACCATGGTGGCTTCGCCGATCGACCCGCTGCCGGCCGGCGGCAATGGCTACACGATCGAGCGCAGCTACTACCGGCTCGACGGCAGCGAGGCGAACGTCACCGAGGTGACCCAGAACGAGCGTTTCGTCGTCGTCCTGACCATCACCCAGGTGAACGACTGGGCTGCCCGCGTCGTGGTGAGCGACCTCTTGCCTGCAGGTTTTGAGATCGACAATCCGCGGCTGATGTCCAGCGCGGATCTGTCGAACTTCTCATGGCTGCCGCAGACGCAGGTCGCGCATCTCGAGTTCCGCGACGACCGTTTCGTCGCGGCCTGGGATCAGGGCTCGGGCGAGTCTGCAATGCAGCTCGCCTACGTGGTTCGCGCCGTCACGCCGGGCGTCTATGCGCATCCGGCAGCGACCGTCGAGGACATGTACCGCCCCGAGTTCAGCGCCCGCTCCGCCGCCGGCGTCATGGAAGTGAAGGCGCCGTAAGGCTCCTTGCTCAAACACACCTCCCGGCGGTCGGCCGCCGGGAGGTGAAAGACCGAAGATGAACCTTCGCAAGGCCTTCATAACCACGGGATCGCTCGCCGTCTTCGGCTGCTGGGCGATCGCCGGCCTGCTTGTCGCGGACCGCGCCTTCCCGCCTCCCCTGCCCGAGCCGATACCGGTCTCGGCGGAAGTGCTCGACCGGGACGGCCAGTTGCTGCGCGCTTACGCGACGCTCGACGGGCGCTGGCGTTTCCGCACCGAGCTTGGCCAGGTCGATCCGCAATTCGTCAAAATGCTGATCGCCTATGAGGACAAACGCTTTTTCGAGCATGACGGCATCGATCCGCTGGCGCTGCTGCGCGCCGCCGGCCAGTTCATAACGCACGGGCGCATCGTTTCCGGCGGCTCGACGCTGTCGATGCAGCTCGCCCGCCTGATCGAGCCGCGCGAGGGCCGCACGATCACCAGCAAGGCGCTTCAGATTTTCCGCGCCTGGCAGATCGAGCGGCGGCTGTCGAAGGAAGAGATCCTGCAGCGCTACCTGATGCTCGCCCCCTATGGCGGCAATCTCGAAGGCGTGCGCTCGGCATCGCTTGCCTATTTCGGCAAGGAAGCAAAACGCCTCTCCGTCGCGGAAGCCGCGCTGCTCGTGGCGCTGCCGCAATTGCCCGAGCGCCGCCGCCCCGACCGCAACCCGGAAGGCGCCCGCGCTGCCCGGGACCGCGTGCTTGCGCGCATGGTCGAAGCCGGCGTGATCGCGCAAAACGAGGCCGAGCGGGCCGCGGCCGAGCCGATGGCCGCGCTCCGCCGCGGCCTGCCGGCCCTTGCTGCGCACGCGGCGGACGCAGCGCTCATCGCCGCACCGTCGGAGACGACGCATCAGCTGACATTGTCGAAGCCGGTCCAGCAGGCGCTGGAGATCGTCGCGAAAAATGCCGCGACCAAGCTCGGCGGCAAGATTTCCGTCGCCATGATCATGGCCGACTCCCGCACCGGCGAGATATTGGCAAAGGTGGGTTCGGCCGACTATTTCGACGCCTCGCGTTCCGGCTGGATCGACATGACCCGCGCCACGCGTTCGCCGGGCTCGACGCTGAAGCCGTTCATCTACGGCCTCGCATTCGAGCAGGGCCTGGTCGCGCAGGAAACGATCATCGAGGATCGGCCGGCGAGCTTCAGCGGCTACCGCCCGCGCAATTTCGACATGGAGTACATGGGTGACGTGAGCATAAGGCAGGCGCTGCAGCTCTCGCTCAACGTCCCGGCGGTCAAGCTGCTCGACGCGGTCGGTCCGATGCGGCTGGTGGCGCGCTTCCGTCAGGCCGGGGTTGCGCCGCGGCTGCCGGAGGGCGAGGCGCCCGGCCTGGCGATCAGCCTCGGCGGCGTCGGCATTTCGCTGCACGAGCTGGTGCAGCTCTATTGCGGGCTGGCGAATGGCGGTACCGCCAAAAAACTGCGTGACGGCACCGAGAAGGACGAAGCGTTGCTATCCGGCCCCGGCGCGATGGTGCTCGACCGGCAGGCCACCTGGCAGATCGCCGACATCCTGTCCGGCGTAAAGCCACCCGAGGGTGCCGCAGCCCGCACCATCGCCTACAAGACCGGCACCAGCTACGGCTATCGCGATGCCTGGTCGGTCGGCTTCGACGGCCGCTACGTGCTGGGTGTCTGGGTCGGGCGGCCGGATGCCGGCGCGGTGCCGGGTATCGCCGGTTACACGACGGCAGCACCGATCCTGTTCGAGGGGTTCGCCCGCTCCGGTCTGCCGGCAGTCGCGCTGCCGCGTCCGCCCGCGGGCTCGTTCCGCCCGAGCCGCGAGGAGTTGCCGGTCACGCTGGTGCGCTTCTCGACCGGCGCGGATGGCCTCGTGGTGACGGCAGCCGCAGCCGTCACCGAGCCGGCGCCCACGATTGTCTTTCCGCCCGAAGGTGCGCGCGTCGAGCTGACCACCGCCGGCGGCGTCGAGCCGCTGGTGCTCAAGCTGCAGGGCGGCCGCGCGCCGTTCCGCTGGCTGGCCAACGGCAAGCCGCTGGCCGAGATCGTGCGCAAGCGCACCGCGACCTGGGTGCCGGACGGCGCCGGTGCCGCCACCCTCACCGTAATCGACGCCGCCGGTCGCGCGGCGAGCGTAAAAGTGTTCGTCGAGTAGTCTCGATAAGGCCGCAGGACAGGCGCGAAGCGGTCCAAATTTCTCCGCGCCGTGACGCGAGTATCTCGACGGAATCGGCCAACAAAGGCTACCCCGTGCTTCGCTTCTCGATTTCGGCCTTGCTTTTCGTCGTTGCCTCCCCTGCCCTCGCCGGCGACCTTCCCAAAGGCCTCGTCCGCCTGTCGGACGTCGACCCGACCATCAAGCAGGTCATGAACTACGCCGGCTCGCTCAACTTTCTCGGTCGTCCGGCCAAAGGCTATGAAGCGCCCGTCTGCATCGTTACCGAGGAAGCCGCGCGCGACCTCGCTTCGGCGCAGGAAAGGCTGATGGCCGAAGGCCTGAGCCTCGTCATGTTCGACTGCTATCGCCCCGTGCGGGCCGTCGCCGACTTCGGCGGCTGGGCAAGGCAAAGCGGCGGCACCGATGCGCGATGGCATCCGCGGGTCGCGCGCAACCGGCTTATCCGTGAAGGCTACATTGCCGCGAAATCCGCCCATTCGCGCGGCTCTACGGTCGATCTCGGCATAGCGCCGATCGAGGCTGTCGCCGGCGAGCCGCCGGCGTGCGGTGCCGACAACGGAACGCTGGACTTCGGCACCGGTTTTGACTGCCTCGATCCGGCAAGCAACACGGATTCCAAGGCCGTGAGCGAAGAAGCCCGAAAGAACCGCCGCAAGCTGGTCCAGGCCATGCGCGCGGCGGGCTTCAAGAACTACTCGGCCGAGTGGTGGCACTTCACGCTGGTGAAGGAGCCGACGAAGCAGGCTTTCGATTTCCCGGTGACGGCGGATTGACGGCGCGCCACTTCCTTCCCGCCCTTGTGGGGGAAGGAAAAAAGGGCCTAATCCGCGAACACCGGATACAGCTCGCTGATCGCGGTGTCGGCGTATTTCTTGCCGTCATAGACGGAGTCGATGGTGATGGTGAGCGACTCCGTCTTCACCGGCTTCGAAAACTCGAAGCGGTTGTTGTCGCGCAGATCCGGCAGCTCGATCTCGAAACTCTTGCCGTCGGAGAGCTCCAGCGTCGCGCCGCGTATGCGTGCGTTGTTCTCCCAGGTCTTCTCGTCCTTGTCGTAGCCGTTCAGGATGTCGAAGCCGGAAAGCTGCCGTTCGGCGCCGAAATAGAGAGTGATCGACTGGCCGATGCCTGCCTCCGGATCGGCTTCGACCCAGGCGGTGGTGTTGTCGCCGTCGAACAGCATGGATGGGTCGTAGTGGTTGTTGCCCTGCGTGGCGAGCACCGAGGTCACGCAATAGCTGATCTCGTCGGGGCTGTCGTCGCAGATCTCTTCCGGCGACGCGGCGTCGGGCGAGAGCGTGCGGCTCACCGTGATCTCTTCCTCGGGCGCGGAAGCGACTTCGGTGCCCTCCGCATTCGGTTCGGCTGCAGGCTCCTCCTCCCCTGTCGCCTCCTCGGCGGTCGCTTCGGCGCACGCCGTCTCGGCCTGCTCCTTGGCGAGATCGGTGAAGAAGGAATCCGGGAAGCGGCGGATGAAGGCCTGGAAGGCGCCGCATGTGCCGGTCGCCACCGCCAGCTCGTAAGCCTCCTTGTCCGACACGCCCGTCGCCGTCACTCCGGCCGGAGGGGACTGCGCAGCGGTCGCAGCCGGTGCCGCGTCACCCGGCACGAAGGCGAATTGCCCGATCAGCGAAGAAGAATCCCACGGCCTCTGCGCATCGTTGGTTGCGGCAAGCACGTCCTTGCGCACTTCGATCATCAGATCCGAGATCGACTGTCCCTTCTTGTCGATGTGCTTGAGCAACGCCGCCGAGAACGGCGAATTGCGGCCCGAGCCGTCGGACGCGACCGCGTCCGGCTGCGTGGCGAAGGCGATGAAGGTGCCGGAATTCGACTGTACGCGCGTCAGGCCCTTGCCGAGCGGCACGGCAGCCCGCGTCGAGGATTTCAGCTTGTCGGCGAAGGGGTTGTCGCGGCAGGCGTCGAGGAAGATCAGATTGGTCTTCGAGCCGCGCTCGAGCTGCCGCATCACCCCGGTGAGCGAGACGAGCGAGATGTCGATCTCGGCCTCGAATTCGACCATCGCATCGGTCGGCACCAGGTAATTCTGCTCGTTCACCTGGATGCCGTGGCCGGCATAATAGAACATGGCGACGTCGGCGGTTTCCGCCGCGCGGCCGAACTGGATGAGGGCCGAGACGAGATTGCGGCGGTCGAGATCGGTGCCGCCGAAAACCTCGAAGCCGAGCGTCTTCAGCTTGGCGGTCAGATCCTCGGCGTCGTTCTTCGGATTCTTGAGCTTGGCGATATGCTCGTAATCGGAGTTGCCCACGATCAGCGCCACGCGTCTTTCCGCGTGCGCGGCGCAGGCGAGACCGATCGCGGCGGCAAACGCCACCGCAAGCCTCGCAAGCACAGCCGGAAAACGCTTCATCACCGTCAGGTCACCCCGGTCGAAGCGGGAATTAGAGCCCGCCCCTGACGCTTGTCAAATCAGGCTCTTGGACCATGGTGAATCCGTGACGGAACCGTCTCGGATCAGACCTTTTCTGGGTGGGTCGACGGCGAAGCGGTTTTTGACGCCACGCGACGTCGGGCGTCGTCCAGTGGCCGCTGGAGCAATGGAATTCCGCTTCCGCGCCATTTTACTGCAAAATCGGTGCTTGGTGTCGGGCGGCGTGGACGGATATTCTCCGCCGCGACTGAGCCCGCCGGTTTGCGGCCTTTTCGGCCCACGCGGGACACCGAGGGAGTGACCATCATGAACGAGTTCAGGACCACACGGCGTGGGCTGCTTGCCGGCTCCGCGCTGCTGCTTGCATCGACAGCATTGCCGACCATCGCCTTCGCACAGGAGCCGAAGAAGGGCGGGCGGCTGATCGTCGCGGCCGATTCCGAGCCGCGCAACCTCAATCCGGCCATCGTCGCCTCCAACGGCGTTTTCTTCATTTCGAGCAAGATCGTCGAGCCGCTGGCCGAAGCCTCGTTCGAAGGCGAGAACGGACTGGAGCCACGGCTCGCGCTTTCCTGGGAAGGTTCGGCGGATGGCCTGAGCGTCACCTTCAAGCTGCGCGAAGGCGTCACCTGGCACGACGGCAAGCCCTTCACTTCGGCCGACGTCGCCTTCTCGGCGCTGAACGTGTGGAAGCCGCTGCAAAATCTCGGCCGCATCGTGTTCAAGGATCTGGAGGCGGTGGATACGCCCGACGGCCTCACCGCCATATTCAAGTTCGCCAAGCCGACGCCGTTCCAGCTCATCCGCAACGGGCTGCCGGCGCTCACGGCTGTGCTTCCAAAGCATATCTACGAGAACGGCAAGATCGACGAGAACCCGGCCAACACCGCGCCGGTCGGCACCGGCCCGTACAAATTCGCCGAGCACAAGCCGGGCGAATATTACCGGCTGGAGAAGAACGCCTCCTATTGGGACAAGGACAAGCCTTTCGTCGACGAGATCATCTACCGCGTGCTGCCCGACCGCGCGGCTGCGGCCGGTGCGCTCGAGGCGGAAGAGATCCATCTCGCCGCCTTCTCGATGGTGCCGCTCGCCGACCTCGACCGCATCTCCAAGGTTGACGGCATCGAGGTGGTGTCGAAGGGTTATGAGGCGCTGACCTACCAGCTCATCGTCGAGATCAACCACCGCCGCAAGGAGCTTGCCGACCTCAAGGTGCGGCAGGCGATCGCGCATGCGATCGACCGCGATTTCGTCGTGAAGACCGTCTTCCTCGGCTACGCCGCCGCCTCCACCGGCCCGGTGCCGAAGAACGACCCGCAATTCTACACAGCCGACGTGCCGACCTATGCCTTCGACGTCGCCAAGGCGAACGCCCTGCTCGACGAGGCCGGCTATGCGAAAGGCGCCGACGGCAAGCGCTTCGCGCTGAAACTGCTGCCGGCGCCCTATTTCAACGAGACGAAGCAGTTCGGCGATTATCTGCGCCAGGCGCTGGCCGAGATCGGCATCGACGCCGAGATCGTCAACAACGACGCGCCGGCGCACATCAAGGCGGTCTACACCGACCATGCCTTTGACATCGCCGTCGGTCCGCCGGTGTTCCGCGGCGATCCGGCGATCTCCACCACCATCCTGGTGCAGAGCGGCGTGCCGGACGGCGTGCCTTTCTCCAACCAGGGCGGCTACGCCAATCCGGCCATCGACGACATCATCGCCAAGGCCGCGAGTGAGCTCGACGAGGCCAAGCGCACCGCGCTCTACCATGAGTTCCAGAAGAAGGTCGCGGAGGACCTGCCGCTCATCAACGTGGCCGAATGGGGCTTCATCACTGTGGCGCGCAGCTCGGTGAAGAACGTCTCCAACAACCCGCGCTGGCCGGTCTCGAACTGGGCCGACGTCTGGCTTGACGCTTAGGCGCCATTGCTTGCTGCCCCCGCGAGTGTAGAAATCGCGGGGGTGAGCAACCGTCGACCGTCGCACCCCCTCTCAAGCAATTCTAAGACTTGGCAAAAAGCCAAGTCCAAGAATTGCTATCTCCCCCACCAGGGGGGAGATAGCGCGACGCGCAGGCCTCTCGGCAAATCGCCAATGTTGGAGATTAGCGCAGATGGTTGCGCCGGTCTCTATCTCCCCCCTGGTGGGGGAGATAGCAAGTCCTGGGTTTGGCACGCCAAACCCTTGGAATTGCTTGAGAGGGGGTCAGCGCGGACGAAAGTTGCAGGCAGGCACACATGACCCGTGCGCTCCGCCTCATCCGCCGCCGGCTGATCGGCGCTGTTCCCGTGCTGCTGATCGTCATCGTCGGTACCTTCTTCCTGCTCGAGGCGGCCGAGGGTGACGCGGTTGATGCCTACCTCGTGTCGAGCGGCAGCGCCGATGCCGCGCTGATTGAGCAGATGCGGCAGGACTGGGGCCTCGACCAGTCGCCGCTCGCCAGGCTGGCGCTGTTTCTCTCTTCGGTGGTGACCGGCGATTTCGGCTTCTCGGTCGCGTTCAATCGGCCGGTGCTCGACATCGTGCTGGAACGCCTGCCCAACACGCTGCTCCTGATGGGCAGTGCCACAGCACTTTCCTTCTTCCTCGGCTCCCTGCTCGGCATCGTGGCCGGCGCGCGGCCGGGGGGCGTGCGCGACCGCCTGCTGTCGATCGGGTCGCTGGCGCTTTATGCTGTGCCGGGTTTCTGGCTCGGCCTCGTGCTGATCGTCGTCTTTGCCGTGCGGCTTCGCTGGTTGCCGATCGGAGGCATGGAGACGATCGCTTCCGGCAAGGAAGGTTTTGCCCGGGCGCTCGATGTCGCGCAGCACTTGGTGCTGCCGGTCGCGGCACTCGGTTTCATCTATCTCGCGCTCTATCTGCGCATGATGCGCACCGGCATGGCCGAGGTCTGGCGTGCCGACTTCGTGCTGGCGCTGCAAGCCCGCGGCATTCCGCGCCGGCGCATCGTGCTGAAACACGTCGCCCGCAACGCGTTGCTGCCGCTCGTCACCATGCTTGGCCTGCAGTCCGCCGCGATGCTCGGCGGCTCGGTGGTGATCGAAAGTGTGTTCGCCATCCCGGGCCTTGGGCGGCTGGCGCAGGAAGCCGTCGCCGCGCGCGACACGCCGCTCCTGCTTGGCGTGATCCTGACCAGCGCCGTCTTCGTCATCATCGTCAATCTGCTCGTCGACATCGCCTATACGGCGCTCGATCCGCGCGTCGGCGCGACGGACGCTGCATGATCTCTCGCCTGACGCGCACACCGGAGGGACTGGCGGGCTTGATCATCCTCGCCGTGCTGGCGGCATTGGCGCTGTTTGCGCCGCTTCTGTTTCCGCGTGATCCGCTATCGATCGCCGGAACGCCACTGCTTCCGCCCTTCCAGGACCCGGCCCACTGGCTCGGGACCGACCGCCTCGGCCGCGACGTGCTGGCCGGCATCGTGCACGGCGCCCGCACCTCGCTGCTGGTCGGGTTGGCGACGGCAGCCGCGGCGATCCTCATCGGTGCGGCGCTCGGCGTGATCGCCGGTTTTGCCGGCGGCATCGTCGACGAAGTGCTGATGCGCATCACAGATGCGTTCCAGACGGTCCCGTCCTTCCTGCTGGCACTGGCTTTCGTCAGCGTTGCCGGCGGTTCGACCGGCGTGGTGGTGCTGGCGATCGCGCTCGGCGCCTGGCCGGGCCCGGCGCGTATCGCGCGGGCGGAGGTGCTGTCGCTGCGCGAGCGCGACTTCGTCGCCGCCCAGCGCGTGGCCGGCATGCATCCGGCGGCGATCGCCTTCCGCGAGATCCTGCCCAACGCCCTGCCGCCGGTGCTGGCGCTGTCCTCGGTCATCGTCGCCAGCGCCATCCTCATCGAGGCCGCGCTCTCCTTTCTCGGGCTCGGCGATCCCAATCGTGTCACCTGGGGCAGCATGATCGCGGAAGGCCGCGCGGTGCTGCGCTCGGCCGCCTGGCTTTCGATCTTTCCCGGCATCGCGCTGGTTCTGGCCGTGCTCGGCGTCTACCTGCTCGGCGAAGGCGCAGTCGAAGCGACCGCCGCGCGGGAGCGCAGGCAATGAGCGTGCGCCTCGTCCTCAAGAACCTGACAGTGCGCTATCCTGGCGCTGCCGATGCGGCCTTGGCCGACGTCAGCCTGCAACTCGGCGCCGGCGAGCGGCTTGCGGTCATCGGCGAGAGCGGCTCGGGCAAATCGACATTGGCACTGGCGATCGCCGGGCTCTTGCCGCGCGGATCGCAACTGGAGGGCAGCATCGCCTGGCCGGACCTCGGGCATGAACCGTGGCCGGGGCGCGATTTCGGCATGGTGTTCCAGGACCCTGCGGCCAGCCTCGACCCGGTGATGCAGGTAGGCCGGCAGGTGACCGAAGTTGTTGCCGCACATTTTACGCTCAGTGCCTGGCAGGCCGGGCGCTCCGCCGAGCAATTGCTGACGCGCGTCGGCCTGCCGGCCGGCGCCATCCATGCTTTCCCGCACCAGCTTTCGGGTGGACAGAAGCAGCGCGTCGCCATCGCTGCGTCGGTTGCGGCCAAGCCGAAGCTGCTGATCGCCGACGAAGCGACCAGCGCGCTCGACACGATCGTGCAGGCCGGCATCGTGCGATTGATCGGCGAGCTTGTCACCCAGGAGGGCATGTCGCTGGTCTTCATCAGCCACGACATCGCGCTCGCCTCGGGCATCGCCGACCGGATTGCGGTCTTCCGCCATGGCCGCCTGGTCGAGATCGGCGCCACGGTCGATGTCGTGAACCGTCCACGCGATCCCTACACGCGCATGCTGGTCGAGGCGGCAGAAGATCCGACGGCCGTGGCGCGAGCCGGGGTCGGCACATGAGCGGCCCCGTACTTTCACTTTTCGGCGTCTCCAAAACCTTCAAACGCGAAGGCCGGCGCTTTGCCGCGCTGGAGAACGTCGCGCTGACGGTCGCCGCCGGCGAGACGCTCGCTCTGGTCGGGCCATCGGGCAGTGGCAAGACCACGCTGGCGCGCATCGTGATGCGCCTCATCGAGCCGGATTCCGGCCAGATCAGCTTCGCCGGCATCGACTTGCTGAGGCTGAACAGCTCACGGCTGCGGGCGATGCGCGCGAAGTGGCAGATGGTGTTCCAGGACCCGCATGCCGCCTTCAACCCGCGTGCGACGGTGGCGCGCGTGCTCGCCGATCCGTTGCGCATCCACGGCATCGCAGGCCGCGCCGAACGGCCGGCGGCCATTGCCGGCCTGCTCACACGCGTCGGCCTGCCGGCAGCGCTTGCCGAGCGGCGCGTCCACGAAATCTCCGGCGGGCAGCGGCAGCGCGTCGCCATCGCGCGCGCCATCGCCACAAAGCCGGCGCTGATCGTGCTCGACGAGGCCGTGTCCGCGCTCGATGTCGCGACGCGGGCGGACGTCCTTGCCCTGCTGGCAAGGCTCCAGCGCGAGGAGAGCATCGCTTATCTGTTCGTCACGCACGATCTCGGCCTGGTGCGCAGCTTCGCGCATCGCATCGCCATCATGGATGAAGGCCGCATCGTCGAGACGGGGCCTGCCGAAGCGACCGTCGAAGCCCCGCAGTCCAGCACGGGCAAAGCGCTTGTCGCGGCGATGCCGAGACTGCATCGCGCTCCGGCTGGTTGATCGCCAGGCTACGACCCCCGGTTCTGCGCCAGCGGTTGGTCGGCCTGCTCAGGCGACCCTGCCGTCGCAGACGTTGCCAGCGGGCGCCTCGACCCCAACCGCCTGCCAAGCCGCATCGCCGGCATCTCGACCAGCCAGTAGCTCGCCACGGCAAGCGGCGTCACGACGATGGTCGTCACCACAAAGGCGACCAGCACCTGGACCACTGCCGGAGCCCCGATCCCGGCCAGCGCGTTCGGCAGCGTATAGTCGATGTAGATCACGGCGATGGTCAGCGGGTGATACAGATAGAAGCTGTAGGATATGCGCCCGTAGAAGCGGACGATGCGGCGATCCAGGAGCCAGGTCACCGCGCCGCGCAGGTTGAGCACCACGCCGGCGACGAGGCCCGCCGCGCCGAGCACTTCCAGCGTGATCCGCCAGCTTCCGACGGCAAGCACGGGTGCAGCCATGATGAGCATGACGCCGAACAGGGGATAGAACCCGCCGAGCTTCGTGATGCCTGCCCGGGCCGCGAAGCGCGTCCACTCGACGACGACCATGCCTGCGACAAAGGCATAGAGGAAGCCGAACAGCGGGAATTCGAAGCCGAGCGCATCGACCGTCCAGTGGTTCATCGCGGGCGAGTAGCTTGCCCCCCAGCCGGCAAACACCGCTACCCAGAGAACGACCGGGCCGAAGCGCCGAGCGGCAAGCCAGAGGAGCAGGATGACGGGCGCAGCCAGGATCTCGATCTGCAGCGTCCACACCACGGGATCGATGCGGTAGTCGAGCAGGAAGGCATGCTTGATCAGGCTCGGCAGCGAATAGAGATGTTGCTGGTGCTCCGCCGGCACCATGGAGAGGCCTGCGATCCAGTAAGCGAGGGCGAAGACGATGACGGTTACTGCGACCGGCGGGAAAAGCCGCAGAAACCTGCGGCCGATGAAACGCAAGGCCAGCGGTCCGGCCGCTCCCCGCGCACGATCGAGCGACAGCCTGAGCACATAGCCGGAAAGCACGAAGAACAGCACGACCGCGCCCTGGCTGTTGAGGAACAGGGACACGATTTGCGAAAGGATCGCCCAGAAAGGCGAATCCGTGTTGCCGCCGGCGAGCAGATAGGGGCGTGCGTCCTTGACCGAGATGATCGCGGAACCGGCATGCAGCGCGGCAACCGCCAGGGCGGCGACGCCGCGCAGGGACTCCAGCCTCAGATCATAGTTGCGAAAATCGTCCGGGCCGGAATCGGCGCTCATCGATTGGGAAGGATTCTTCAACGCTTGTCCCCGGCCCACGCGGGCCGCTAATACCACGGCGGCAGCCGCAGAAAACAGGCCGTTTTCCGGGTACAGCCGGCAAAAGAGGTGTCCGTTCCGATGGAAATGGCCGAGAAACCGCGCGATTCGGCGCCGCGAAACGACAGCGCCAAGCCCGAGCGCGCCGAAATCCTGTCGCGCGAGCTCGACGCTGCTTTCCGCAACCGCGCCGACCTCTACCGCCTGTTCTTCGAGCAGCTTTCCGCCGAACTCGGCGAGGAGCGGGCGGAGGAGATCATGGTGCACGCCATCACCCGGCGCGGGCAGGAGGTCGCAGCCGTCGCCTTCTCCAGCTTCGGGCCGAACGATGCCCGCGCCGTCGGCGAGGCTTTCCTCGCGGTCAGCCCGGATGGCGGGCGCATGTACCCCACCGACGTGGAGCGCGGCTCCGGTCACATCGAGTTCCGTGTCAAACGCTGCCCGCTGAAGGATGCCTGGGTGGGCGCGGGCGTCAACGACCGGCATCTCGCCACGCTCTGCCGCATCGCCGGTGCTTTCGACCGCGGACTGTTCGAGGCGACCGGCGTGCGCTTCGAGAATGTCACCTGGTCGCCCGGCCATGGCAGCGATTGCTGCCACATCCGCCTCGTGAACCGCGACGCGGCGGGCGCGTGAGCGGCGCGGTCGAACCGCTCTGGCCGTCGCTCAGCGACGCGCATCCTCCGGTCGCGCCGCTGGCCGGCGACGAGGCGGCCGACCTGCTCGTCATCGGCGGCGGCCTGCAGGGATTGTCGGCCGCCCTCCACGCCGCACGGCGCGGCCTTTCCGTGCGCGTGCTCGAGGCGCGGCAGAAGCTCGGTGAAGGCGCATCGGGCCTGAATGGCGGGCAGGTCATTCCCGGCCTGAAATACGACCCGGATCACTTGCGCGAGCATTTTGGCGAGAAGGCTGCTGCCTTCGCCGCAGGAACCGCCGACGCCGTGTTCGACCTGATCCGCGAAGAACGGCTTCCCGTGGCGCACGGCCGTGCTGGCTGGATCCAGGCCGCGCATACCGAAACGGCGTTGCGGGCAGCCGAGAACCGTGTGCGGCAGTGGCAGGCGCGCGGCGCCGACGTCGCTTTCCTCGATCATGCGGCGATCGCAGGACTGACCGGTGCGCAAGGCTATCTCGGCGGGTGGATCGACCGCCGCGCCGGCATCGTCGACCCCTACGCCTTCACCATGGCGTTGGGCGGTTTGGCGGTTGCGGCCGGGGCGAGGATCGCAACCGGCTCCCGGGTCGTTTCGCTCGCGAAACGCGACCAGCGCTGGCATGCCGAGACGGCGGATGGGCGCAAGGTGACCGCGCCGAAGGTCGTCGCCTCCACAAACGCTTACTCCGATACGCTCGTGCCCGGGCTGGCGCAGACGCTGGTGTGGCTGCATTCGTTCCAGATCGCGACAGAGGTGCTGCCGCAGGCACTGGCAGAAACGATCCTGCCCGAGGGCCAGGCAGTTTCGGACTCGCGCCGCATCCTGGTCTACTATCGCAAGAGCCCGGACGGCCGGCTGATGCTCGGCGGCCGCGGACCGATGCGCGAGCCAACCAGCCCCGGCGAGTGGGCGCATCTGCAGCGGGCGATGCTGCGGCTCTACCCTGCACTCGAGGGCCGGCACATCGAGAAGCGCTGGTACGGCCGGGTGGCGATGACGCCCGACCACCTGCCGCACATCCACGAGCCGGAACCGGGCCTGCTTGCCGTCGCCGGCTGCCAGGGGCGTGGCGTTGGGCTGATGACCGCCATCGGAAGGCATCTGGCCGCTTACGCGGTGAGCGGCGATCCGGCCGACCTGCCGCTGCCGATCACGCCGATCCGGCCGATCCCGCTCCATCGTTTCCGGATGGTGGGCGTCGCGGCCACGATCGCCTGGTATCGGTTCCTCGACACGTTCGAGCGGTGACCCGGAGCGGCGGCGCCTTGCCGCCGTCCTCAGCCTGCCGAATGGGCCGGTCGACGTGACGCGCGAGACGCGCGCCCTCGATTACATCACCGCGCCGACCAGCCAGGGCACGAACTCGTTGTCGCCGTAGCCGAGCTCTTCCGACTTCGATTTCTTGCCGGAGGCAACCGCGAGGATCTCGGCAAAAATCTCATCGCCTTTCTGCGCAAGCGGCACACCGTCGAGCACGTCGCCGCTGTTCAAATCCATGTCCTCCTTCATGCGCTCGTACATCGGCGTGTTGGTGGCGATCTTGATCGACGGCACCGGCTTGCAGCCATAGGCCGAACCGCGGCCGGTGGTGAAACACATGATGTTGGCGCCGCCCGCCACCTGGCCGGTCGCCGACACCGGGTCGAGGCCGGGCGTGTCCATGAAGACGAAACCCTTCTCGGTCACCGGCTCGGCATATTCGTAGACCGCGTTGAGCGTGGTCGATCCGCCCTTGGCGGCAGCACCCAGCGATTTTTCGAGAATGGTGGTCAGCCCGCCGGCCTTGTTGCCGTGCGAGGGGTTGTTGTTCATCTCGCCATGGTTGCGCCGTGTGTAATCCTCCCACCAGTGGATGCGCTCGACCAGTTTCTCGCCCACCGCCCGGTTCTTCGCCCGGCGCGTCAGCAGATGCTCGGCGCCGTAGATTTCAGGGGTTTCCGAAAGGATTGCCGTGCCGCCATTCTTCACCAGCAGGTCGGCGGCGAGCCCCAGCGCCGGATTGGCCGTGATGCCCGAATAGCCGTCCGATCCGCCGCACTGCAGCGCCAGGATCAGTTCGGAGGCGGCTAGCGTCTGTCGCCGCGCCTTGTCGGCGACCGCCAGCATCTCCTTCACCCGCTCCAGCCCCTGCTCGATCGTCTTGCGGGTGCCGCCCGTGTCCTGGATGGTCATGGTGCGGAAGGTCTCGCTCTCCTGGATGCCGTAGAGTTCCTTCAGCTTGCCGATCTGGAACGTCTCGCAACCGAGCCCGATGAGCAGCACCGCCCCGAGATTGGGATTGGCGGAATATCCCCACTGCGTGCGTTTCAGGATGTCGAAACCTTCGCCGGCATTGGCCATGCCGCAGCCGGTGCCGTGCACGAACGGCACGACGCCGTCGACATTCGGAAAGGCTTCGTGGATGCCTGCGCGGTTGGCGGCCTCCGCAATGTATTTGGCGACAGTGGCCGAGCAGTTCACGCTGGTGAGGATGCCGACATAGTTGCGCGTGCCGGCCTTGCCGTTGGCGCGGCGATAACCTTCGAACGTCGCCTGCTCGGCGACAGGCAGGATCGCGTCGGGACGCGCATCCACGCCGAAGGCGTAGTCGCGCGAGAAATCGTGCATCTCGACATTGTGCTCGTGCACCCAGTCGCCGGCATTGATGGGTTTTGCCGCAAAGCCGATGATCTGGCCGAACTTGCGCACCGGCTCGCCAAGCGCGATCGGACGCGCCGCCATCTTGTGGCCGAAGGGGATGGCCTGCAGCGCGGCGATGCCTTCCGATGTCGGATTGTCCTTGGCGATCTTCTCGCCGGCCACGACGACATTGTCCTCGGCAGCGAGCCGCAAGGTGCGGGCGATACGGACGTTCTGGTTCACGGCAGCGCTACCATGCGCGAGCGCGGGAATGTGGCCGGGGCTGCGGTCGAACTGCAATTCATGGCTACGTTTCCTTCCCGGCCCTGGTCGTCGCCGGAACGGCTTTGCTGGGGTTCAGCCCACAGATAGCAATGAAAAGCGCCGGTGAAAACGGGCTGTCGTCAGGCCGCCTCGCTGGAGGTCGCCAGCCGGATATGCGGCACGCGCGGCGCTTCGTCCTCGAGCAGCCCGCCGGCGCGCAGCAACGCCGCGAAGCGCCCGTTGCGGTGGGACAGCTCATCGAAGCCGCCCTGTTCCACGATCCGGCCGCCATCCATGACGATGACCATGTCGGCATCCCTCACCGTGGTCAGCCGGTGCGCGATCACGAAGGTGGTCCGATCCTGGCGCAGCCGGTCGAGCGCTTCCTTGACCTGCCGCTCGGTCTCGACGTCGAGCGCGCTGGTCGCCTCATCGAGAACCAGGATCGGCGCATCCTTGAGCACGGCGCGCGCAATGGCGATGCGCTGGCGCTCGCCGCCGGAAAGCAGCGAGCCGCGCTCGCCGGCGACCGTGTCGTAGCCGGCACTCTTGGCGAGGATGAAGTCGTGCGCTGCCGCCGCACGCGCCGCCTCGTGGATGTCGTCATAGCCGGCGCTCTCGCGGCCGATGCGGATATTCTCCTCGATCGTGCGGTTGAGCAGGCCGGCATCCTGGAACACGGTGGCGATCTGCCGCCGCAGCGACGCCCGCGTCACCGTACGCGTATCGACGTCGTCGATGGTGATCTTGCCTTCCTGCGGGTCATAGACGCGCTGCAGGAGGTTGATGAGCGTGGTCTTGCCGGCGCCTGTCGGGCCCACGATCGCGACCGTCTGCCCGGCGCGCACGGAGAATGAAACCGCCTCGACGCCGGCGGTCGAGCCGGGGAAGCGGAAGAAGACATTGTCGAAGCGCACGTCGCCGCGCGCGTTCGCCAGGTCGGCCAGGCCCGCCGGCTCGACGCGGTCGCCGACGGCGTCTTCGAGGCGGTAGAAATCCTCCAGCCGCGCGCGTGCGTCGAAGACCTGGTTGACGAAGCCGGTGATCTGGTCGAGGCGGCCGATCAGCAGCGCCGCGAAGCCGGTGAAGGCGACGAGCTCGCCGATCCTGAGCTGGCCCTGGCTCACCAGCAATGCGCCGATCACCAGCACCACCAGCATGGAGGCGGTCGAGGCAAGCCGCTGCATGGCGGCTGCGACGGCCCACCAGTCGAGCACCGGGTTCTGCGCCGAGACGAGGTCGGCGGCAAAGCGGCGCAGGCGCTGCGTTTCCTCGACGATGCGGCCGTAACCCTGCACCACCGCCACGTGATTGACCGAGTCGGTCACATGGCCGAACACGTTGTGGTAATGGCGCTCGACCGAAGCCTGGCCTTCCTTCGTCCGCTTCATCACCACGTGGTTGATGCAGACGTAAGCCGCGCCGAGCCCCAGCAGCACGAGCGACATGCGCCAGTCGAGCGTCAGCGCGGTCGGCACGAGCAGCACCAGCGCCACGGCGGTCGCCAGATGCTGGCGCATGAATTCGAGCCAGAGCGAAAACAGCGTCTCGACCGCGCGCAACAGCATATGCAGCGCGTTCGACGTGCCGCGGCGCTGATGCCATCCGAGCGGCATGGCGAGCACTTTTTCGAACGAATCCGCCAGCACCCGCGCCCGCACCGCATGCGCCAGCCGGTCGGCCCCGCGCGCGACGAGCACATAGGCGACGATGTTGAAGATGCCGAGCGTCGCCCACATGGCAAGCGTCGCGAAGAAATCGCGCTTGTCGGCAATGGCGTCGATGATCTCGCCGAACAGGATAGGCTCGGCGATGGTGACGATTGCGAGCGTGATGTTGGAGGCGCAGATCAGCGCCACGCGCTCCTTGTACGCCGCGAGGTAAGCCAACGCTCTCCAATAAACCTGCAGAAGGGACAACCGGCTACCTCGACTTCGCACACTTCGATCGGCACGGGACGCTAATGCTGAGCTACGTGTGGCAACACAATGTCTGCACCATGCTTGCGTTGCCAGTTTTGCTACAAGATCAGAATCCTCGCGTTATCTTTCGTGAACTGCTAACGACCTGATCGGCTTATGGAAATCACGTTAGACGGCGTTTTCGCGAGCGCCTCGGGGCGTTGTGTCGCACCGGTCGCATCGAGAATTACCTCCACGCTGTGCTCGCCGCCGGCCTCGATCGGCACGCCGCCTTCGACCGGCCTGCCGTCCAGGCTTGCCTGCGCGATCTCCCCTCTCGAAACCTTGATGCGGTAGAGCGCCTCGCCGAGGCGCAGCTCGGCCTCGTAGCCCGGCCAGTGCGGCGGCAGGCACGGGGCGATGATCAGACGGTCGCCCTGGCGACGGATGCCGAGGATCGACTCGCTCGCTGCCCGATATAGCCACCCGGCCGATCCTGTATACCAGGTCCAGCCGCCGCGGCCGCCCTTGTCTCCGGCATAGATGTCGGCAGCCACCACATAGGGCTCCACCCGGTAGCGTTCCGCCGCCTCGGCATCCCGCGCGTGGTTGACCGGGTTGATCAGCGAGAAGGCCTGCCAGGCCTCGTCCGGCCTTCCCATCTCGGCCAGCGCGATCACGAACCAGATGGCGGCATGCGTATATTGCCCGCCATTCTCGCGCACGCCGGGCGGATAACTCTTGATGTAGCCGGGGTTCTTCGCGGTGTTCTCGAAGGGCGGGTCGAACAGCTTGATGATCTGGCTGTCCTTGTCGACGAGCCGCGACCACGCGCTGTCCATCGCCGTCCTGCTGCGCAGCGGATCGCCGTCGCCGCAGAGCACCGACCAGGATTGCGCGATCGAGTCGATCTGGCATTCGTCGGACTGGCGCGAGCCGAGCGGGCTGCCGTCGTCGAAGGAGCCGCGGCGGTACCATTCGCCGTCCCAGGCGGTCGCCTCCAGCGCCTTCTTCAGCTTGCCGGCATGCTTCGTCCATTTGCGCACGCGCGGCGAATCCTGGCGCTCGCGCGCGATCGCGATGAAATCGTTCAGCGTCTTCAAGAGGAACCAGCCGAGCCAGACGCTCTCGCCGCGCCCTTCGGCGCCGACACGGTTCATGCCGTCGTTCCAGTCGCCGCCGAGGATGAGCGGCAGGCCGCCCGCGCTCGTGCGCGCCACTGCCAGGTCGAGCGCGCGGGCGCAGTGCTCGTAGAGCGTGGCGCTCTCTTCGGCAGTCTCCGGCGTGAAGAAGGAATCATGCTCGCCAGGCTTCAGCGTCTCGCCCTTGATGAAGGCAATCCCGGTATCGAGGATCGCCTTGTCACCGGTGACGTCGACGTAGCGATGCGCGGCATAACCGAGCCAGACGACGTCGTCGGAGATCATGGTGCGCACGCCGGCACCCGTGCGCGGCAGCCACCAGTGCTGCACGTCGCCCTCGACGAATTGCCGGCCTGCAGCCTTGATGATCTGGTCGCGCGCCAGGCCGGAATCATGCAGCAGCAGCGCCAGCGTGTCCTGCAGCTGGTCGCGGAAGCCGAAAGCGCCGCTCGCCTGGTAGAAGGCCGAGCGGGCACGGATGCGGCAGGCCAGGCTCTGATAGGGCAGCCAGACATTGACCAGCGCATCGAACGCCTGATCCGGCGATTTCACCTGCAGGGTGCCTGAGAAGCCGTCCCAGTCCTTGCGGTTGTCGGCCATGCGCTGCTCGAAATCGACCGCGCGGTGCCTGGCGACCAGCGCGACCGCCTCCTCTCGCGAGGCGGCATCGCCGAGCAGGAAGACGAGCGACACTTCCGCGCCGGGCGCGATCTCCACGTCGCGCGCCATGGCCGAGCACGGATCGCGACCGGCCTCCACGGCGCCGGATAGCGCCGCGCCGACGACGACGGCTTCCGGCCGCTCGACCGTCCCGCCCGCGCCGAGGAACTCGCGCCGATCGCAGGTGATCGACTGCGCCGGCGCGTCTGCGGCGAGGAATGCGACCCGGTCGGAATAGTCGAGGCTGTACGGATTGCGGGCGAAGACCGTGCCGCTTTCCGCATCGAAGCCCGGCACGATATAGGGCGCGCTCTTCGAGCGGTTGGTACCCATTACCCACTCGGCATAGGCGTAGATGCGCAGCTTTGCCGGTTGCGAGCCGTCATTGCGCAGCCTCAGCCGCGAAATCTTGAGCGAATCCTGCGGATCGACAAGCTGCGCCAGGTCGGCCGCAAGCGCGCCGCGCTTTGCCGCAAAGCGCGACAGGCCGCGCGAGTGCCGCGCTTCATAGACGATCCCCGGATCGCGCAGCACGCAGGCCACAGGCGAAAACGTCTCGCCGGTCGAGAGGTCGTGAATGTAGAACGCTTCGCCGGTGCGGTTGGTGACCGGATCGTTCGACCATGGCGTCAGCTGGAAATCGCGGCTGTTGCGGCTCCAGGTGAAGGACGCGCCCTCGGCGGAGGCGTGGAAGCCGAACGCACGGTTGTTGGCGATGACGTTGATCCAGGGATGCGGGGTCTGCCGCTGTCGGTCGAGCCGCACGACATAATCGCGGCCTTCGTCGGCGAAACCGCCGAAACCGTTCCAGAAAGCGAGGCCCTCGCCCGACGCGGTCGCACCGATACGCGGCGCCGGCTGGCCAAGTGCTGCACCCGGCCTCGGCGCCGGCTGGAGCGCCTGCGCCGCATCGGCCGCCGGCTGCTGGCCGGCTTGCGCGGCAAGCCTGGCCTGCACCGCCGCATTCTCGGCGCGTTCGATCTGGTCGAGGATGGTGCCGTTGCGCGTATGCAGCACGATGCGGGCGGCGCCGAGCAGCGTGCGGTAGGTCGGCTCGTCCATCAGATCGCGGCGCACCGCGAAGATATGCTGGCGCGGGCCGAGCTCCTTGCCGCGCATGCGACTGTTGTCGCAGAGGAATTCGACCGCCTGCTGCAGATCCTGCACGTAGGACGAAGCCTGCTCATTGACGATCACGAGGTCGAACAGCAGCCCGCGGGCACGCAGGTACTCCTGCATCCGCAAGGCCGACGCGACGATCTCCAGATCGGCCACGTCACCGATCCTGAGTGCAAAGATTGGAAAATCGCCCGAAATGCTGGTTGGCCACAACGCCGACTGGCTGCCGAGCCCGGTCGCGATCGCCTCCGGCGAAACGCGCAGCGCCGGATCCGGATAGAGCAGGTAACGCGCCAGCCTTTGCACGCCGGCGGCTTCGGCAAGCGACAGGCCGACATGGCGGGTCTGCACCTGGCTGCGCGTCCACGACATCATCGACTGGCGCTGGAATGCCTCGGCATGGGCGCAGCGGCCGAGCATCGCCTCGGCCTCGTTGCGGTCGGCGCAGGCAGCCGTCCAGAAGGTGAGCGTCACCTTCTTGCCGGCCGGGACGCGCACCTTGCTGCGGATCGCCATCACCGGGTCCATGACGAAGCCTGCCTGGCCGGAGAGCCGGGCGCCGCGCTCGAAGGCGGCTGCATCGAGGATCGAGCGGCCGCGGCCGAGGAAGGCGCGGCGGTCGGTCTCGGCCTGAAAGTCGCGCTGCACGCCCTGCCCCACCGTGACGAAATGCACGAGCGACAGCACCTGTTCGTCGTCGTTGCGCTTGCGCCGCACCGCATGCACGACCCGGCCGCCATCGGAGATCTCGGTCTTGACGAACATCTTCGAGAAGGCCGGATGCGCAGCATCCGAGGCTTCCGAAGCCAGCGCGATCTCGGCGTAGGACGTCACCTCGATCTGGCGATCGGTGCTGCCGTCATTGCTGAGGGTCAGCCGCCGGGCCTCGCCATTGCCTTCCGACACCACGATGCATTCCACCTGGCTGCGCAGCGTGCCGACGGCCTTGACGAAGGTCGCCATGTCGTCGCGGAACAGCACCTCGGCGATTTCGCCCGGCGCACGCTTGGGCTCGGCCGTCGCCGACCACCAGGCGCCGGTCTCGAGATCGGTCAGGAACAGGAAGGTGCCGGACCGATCCTCGGTCGGGTCGGCGATGAAGCGGGTCACGGAAATGTCGTTGATGCGGCTGTAGCCCGTGCCGGCCGACGTCACCATCACGCTGTAATGGCCGTTCGACATCAAATTGGTGGCAGGGACCGAAACCAGCGGGTTGAGCACCAGCCGCGTGTCCGGGCTGGTCTCGGCTTCGGCCGGCTGCACCCGCTCGCCCGCCTCGGCGCGAAGCACCGTTGCCGGAATGTCGCGCGGCGCCTTCTCCTGCAGGAGCAGCTCGGCGGCCTCGATCACCGGATCGCTGTGGAAGCGCTCCCTGAGCCGCCCTTCGAAGACGACATTGGCGATCGCGGCGATCGACATGCCGTGATGGTGGGCCATGTAGTTGGCGACGATGGCGCGGGTGGCACCGGCCGGCAGCCGCGCCGGCGTGAAGTCCACGGCGTCGTGGAAACCGTAGCGGCCCATGGCTCCGATCGCCTTCAGCCGGCAGAGATTGGTGACTGCCTCCGCCGGAAGGAACTGCGCAGCCAGGATGGTGGCGTAGGGCGCCACCACCAGGTTCTGGCCGAGGCCGCGTTTCAGGCCGAGGCCCGGCACGCCGAAATTGGTGTATTGGTAGGTCATCTCCCGGTCGCGCGCATTGTAGGCTGCCTCCGAGATGCCCCAGGGGATGCGTTTGGCCCTTCCGTAGCTGATCTGCTTCTTCACGATCAGCTTGCTGGTCTGGTTGAGGATGCCGCCATACGGCTCCTTCATGACCAGCGGCGGCATCAGATATTCGAACATCGAGCCGGCCCACGACACCAGCGCGCCGCGGAAACCGATCTCGGTGATCGGCCGGCCGAGGCGGAACCAGTGCTCGGTGGGGAGATCGCCTTTCGCGATGCCGAACAGGCTGGTGAGGCGGGCCTCGGAGGCAAGCAGGTCGTAGCAGGCTTCGTCGAGCTGCATCTCGGAGACGCGGTAGCCGATCGACAGCAGCTTGCGGTCTTGCCGCATGAGGAAGGAGAAATCCATCTCGAAGGCGAATTGCCGTGCCCGCTCGCGCAGCCTCCTGAGCCGCACGCGCAGCGCCTCGATGGCCAGCTCGTCGAAATGGGAATCGGCGAAATGCGCCTCGCAGGTGGCTGCCAGCTTGCCGGCCCAGAGCGCCAGGTCGCCGCTCCTGAGCGAGCGCGTCTCCTCGTGCACCGCATTCGCCAGCTTGGTGATGTCGGCGGCGAGCACGGTGAGGTTGATGGTGCGGATCGCAGCAGTCTCCGGCTCGCTGCTCAGCGTCTCCACCGTTCGCATCATGCCGGTGATCCGCTCTTCCAGCCGCTTGCGCAGCGGCCGCAAGGCGCGCCGGTCGTCCGGCAGATCGTCGAGCGTCTGGCCGAGGATGCGGGCGGCATCGACGATGCCCTCGAAATCGCCCTGCAGGTGCGCGGCCGGCGCCTGCGCCCAATTGTTGCAGGCGGCAGCGACGGCGACGAGGTGGCCGGCGAGGTTGCCGCTGTCCACGCTCGAAATGTAGAGCGGCAGCAGCGGCCTGAGCGAGTGGGTCTCGTACCAATTGTAGAGATGGCCGCGGAAGCGCTCCATCTGCTCGAGCGTGCCGATCGTCTTTTCGAGCCGGTCCACCGTCTCGGCGAAGCTGATCCAGCCGAAATCCCGCGCCGAGACGGTTGCGAGCAGGTAGACGCCGATATTGGTCGGCGACGTGCGCGGCGCCACGACCGGCACCGGCGTTTCCTGGAAATTGTCCGGCGGCAGCATGTTGTGCTCGGCCGTCACGAAGGTCTCGAAATAGAGCCAGGTGCGGCGGCCGACCGAACGCAGCTTCTGCGCGTCCTCGGCAGCGACCTCGAGCCGGTCCTCGGTCTCGGCCGAGCGGCTGACGAGCCAGGCGACGAAGGGCGAAGCGAGCCACAGAAGCCCGAAGAAGGCTGCCACATAGACGCCCGTCGAACCGGCGGCAAAGGCGATCGCCACGCCGAGGACCGCCAGCACCGGAGCGCCCCACATGGAGCGGTAATAACCCGACACCGTGTTTGCGCCCGACTGGAAGGCCTGCGAGGCGGTGCGCCATTCGAGCAGGCGCCTGCGGCTGACGAAGAGGCGGTACAAGGTGCGCAAGATCGCATCGCCCATCGACCAGGCGGTATGCGCAATGAAGATGATCCTGAGCGCCACCTGCGCCGAAGCGAAGCTCGCCTCGCGCATGAACGCCGTCACATGGCCCGACGCGGTCACCTCGGTGCTGCGCGGCATGAATGCGTTCACCACATCGAAGGTGAGCGCGAAGAACAGGCTGAACACGAGCAGCGCCTGCCACTGCACCGCCAGCATGAAGGGCAGCAGCGTCCAGCCGGCGATCGAGGCCAGCACCCAGGCGACCGGCGTCAGCGAGCGGCGCAGATTGTCGATCATCTTCCAGCGCGAAAGCGCCGGCACGCCCGACGAGAAGCCGAAAATGAAGGGCAGGAGCTGCCAGTCGCCGCGCACCCAGCGGTGGTGCCGGGCCGCATCCACGGAGTAGCGCGTCGGGTAGTCTTCGACGAGCTCGACGTCGGAAGCGAGCGCGGCGCGTGCATAACCGCCCTCGAGCAGATCGTGGCTCAGCACCGCATTTTCCGGAATGCGGCCGGCGAGCGCCGTCTCCATGCCGTCGACATGGTAGAGGCCCTTGCCGGTGAAGCTGCCGTCGCCGAACAGGTCCTGGTAGACGTCCGAGACGGCAAAGACATAAGGGTCCATGCCGCGATTGGCCGAATAGACGCGCTGGAAGAAGGAGGCTTCGTCGCCAGTGGTTAGCGACGCCGTCACCCGCGGCTGCAGGATGGCATGCCCCGACCCGAGGCGCTTGCGGGCACCGTCGATGACCGGCCGGTTGAGCGGGTGCTGCAGCTTGCCGACCAGCCGCGCGACGGCGCCGCGCGTCATGCGCGTATCGGCATCGACCGTCATCACGAACTGCACGTTCTGCGGCAGCGGAGAATCCGGCGCGATGAAGGTAGTGTCCTTGTCGCCGCGCAGCAGGCCGTTCAGTTCTTCCAGCTTGCCGCGCTTGCGCTCCCAGCCCATCCAGCACCCCTGCGCCTCATTGTAGAGGCGGCGGCGATGCAGCAGGTGGAAGCGCGGCACGCCTTCGACCGGATATCTGGAATTGAGCTCGGCCACGCGGCTGCGGGCGAAATCGAGGAGCTCGAGATCGGCGGGGGACTGCTCGGACGAGCTGTCCGGCCAGTCGGAAAGCAACGCGAAATGCACCGCGCCCTGCATGTTGGCGAGATGGTGGATCTCGAGATGCCTGAGCGCATCCTCGACATCGTCGCGCGAGCCGATGAGGGCCGGCACCACGACAAGCGTGCACGCCTCGGCCGGCACGCCTTCCTTGAATTCGTAGCCGACCAGCCGGTCGGGCTTCACCCAGAGCGATACGATCGTGTTGAAGAAGCCGAGCGCAGCCTCCGTCGCCGGCAGCGCGAAGCAGACGAGCAGGAGGACAACGGCCCAGCCCTCCAGCCCAAGCGGCCCGAGAGCGAGACCGACGACGGCAAGGAAGATCGCTGCCAGCAGCAGCATCGGCCCGGCGACGCCCAGCCAGCCCAGCCGGCGGTAGGAACGATAGACGCGCTGCTTGAGCGTGGGACGCGCGCCAACCTGCCCTTCGAACTCGACGCGGCGCGACCCTGCCAGGACGAAGCCGATGTCGACGCCGCTCGAGCGGGCCAGGTCGACGGCGGCCTCAGTAACCTCGATTTCGGTCTTGCCGGACTGCTCGGCGATGTCCTCAATGGCCTGGCGGTAGAGATCGCGCGATTGGAAATCGAGCGTGGCGAAATCCGTATCGGCGCGAAGCTGCCGGTCGACGCGGCTCAGGCGCTCGAACCAGAGCGTCCACTCGATGTCGTTGATGAGGCGCAGGCCCCTGAAGATGTTGCCGGTCGTGACGTTGCCGGAAGAAAGCGTCGCGTGCTCCTTGAGGGTTATCTCCTCGGCGTCCGTGCCCGCACGCTCGAGTTCCCCTTCCAGCCACGCGAGCGCGATTCCGGCATTTTGCGAACCGTCGCGCAAGCGGAAGAGCAGTTGCGTCGCAAAGGTGGTATCTTGCGCATGCCGCGAATACTCGCGCAGGATCCGCAGGTCATTGTCGTCGGACAGCGAGGCAAGCACGCGATCGGCCGCCTCGTTGGCGATGCGCCGCATCTCGCGCGCCCGCGCCACCCTGAGCGCCAGCCGGCGCAAATTCTCGATGAGCACGAAGCGCAGCACTGAGGGCAGCGCCCACAATTCGCCGATCCGGAGCGGCTCAACCTCCTGAAATCCTTCGACGATCGCCTCGAAGCCGGCGACCGACATCTGGCTGTCGGAATGCGCGACGTAAAGCCAGGCTATGGCAAGTACGCGCGCCATCCGCCGGCCGCCGGGAAGCTCGATCGCAGGCAGGCGGTTGTAATAGCGCCGCGGCAGGTCGCGGCGGATCTGCTGGATGGTGTCTTCGGCGACATAATGATTGTCGAGCAGCCAGTTGGCAGCCGGCGTGATCGACTCGCCCGCCTGCTGCGCCTGCCCGGTCGAGCGCACGACGGCCAGGATCTCGCGCGCATTTTCCTGCGTGCGGCCGCGGATGTCGTAGCTTTCCAGCCGGTTGAGAAGGCTGGTCTCGCCGCGCGCAAGTGCTGCACCCAGCTTGCGCAAATCGCCCTCATGCGCGAAAGCGGAACGAATCGGAAATTCGACAACCGCGGGAAACGCAACTGAAGAGGGGGCCAGCCGATTTGGGTCGGTCTGAATATTCATAGCGATGTGAGAGCCCGGCAGAAGTCGCGAAAACGCGGATTGGCGCAATCTATCTAACCGGTTCAGGGCCATCCGGTTGCATCGTCACGGCCATTTTTTGGAACAAGTTTTATTGCAACGCGAAACATTCTTTGTGCAGCGCACAATATCGGAAAAAGTGTAGCGACGGAACCAACTCATTTTCAACGAGTTTGGACGCCAATGGGGTGAGGCATTGCCCGAGCTCCCGACGTAGTCCCTTTTTTCAAGTCCGAGTTTCAAATCATGCCGCCCAGAATTCGCAAGGCCGTGATCCCGGCCGCCGGTTTCGGTACGAGAATGCTTCCGGCCACCAAAAGCATTCCGAAGGAAATGCTCCCCATCGTCGACAGGCCGATCATCGATTACATCGTCGAAGAGGCGTTGCTGTCGGGTATCGAGCATATCGTGATCGTGACCGGCCGCATGAAATCCGCGATCGAGGATCATTTCGACCAGTCGGTCGAGCTGGAGCTGTCGCTCAGGAATGGCGGCAAGCATGCGCTCGCCGATCGGCTTTCCTCCCGCACGCCGGATGTCGGCGCCGTGTCCTTTGTCCGCCAGCAGCAGGCGCGTGGTCTTGGCCATGCGGTCTGGACGGCACGTCACCTGATCGGCGACGAGCCCTTCGCGGTGCTCCTGCCCGACATGCTGATGGTGAGCGACGAACCGTGCCTTGCCGGCATGACGAAGCTTTACGAACGAAATGGCGGCAATGTCATCGCGGTCGAGAAATGCCGGCCCGAGGACGCGCACAAATTCGGCATCGTGTCGCTCACGCCGACTGCCGAAGGCCCGCTTGTCGACGGCCTGGTCGAGAAGCCCGCGCCCGGCACCGCCCCGTCCAATTTCTACATCAGCGGCCGCTACATCCTGCAGCCCGAGATCTTCTCGATCCTCGACAGGCAGGCCCCCGGCAAGGGCGGCGAGGTGCAGCTCACCGATGCGCTGATCACGCTGATGGACGACCAGCATATCCGGCCCTTCGTCTATGACGGCACCACCTTCGACTGCGGCTCGCCGGCCGGCTTCGTCAATGCCAACATCAATATGGCGATGCAGCGCAGCGAGCTGGCGGCGCAGATCGAGCTGCCGGACGCGCTGCTGCCGAACCTGAAACGCTCCGCCGCCTGAGAATTTTGCCGGGCTTCGGGGTTGAACCCCGGAAAAATCCGCGCGAATTGTCCTTCGCGCGGTTTTTTCTTTGCGCGCCAGATCGCGCCGGTTTGAGCGGCGTCCGGGAGGATTTTGATGACCTATTCGCTGGGCCTGCCGGCCGACGGCAGTTTCCTTGGACGCGCTCGATCGCCCGCAAAGCCGCATCCGCTGGTCGTGACGGTCCGTGATGGCGAGGTCATCGACATCACGGCCAAGACTGCGCCCACCGTGCGCGACATCTGCGAGATGGACGATCCGGCGGCCTATGTCGCTGCCGCGAAAGGCGTGGCGCTCGGCGGCCTCGATGCATTGGCGCAAAACAGTTTCGGCGCGAACCAGGATGCGTCGAAGCCATCCCTGCTTTCCCCGGTCGATCTGCAGGCGGTGAAGGCCGCCGGCGTGACCTTCGTCGTCAGCCTGCTCGAGCGCGTCATCGAGGAACAGGCACGCGGCTCGGCCGAAAAGGCCGATGCGATCCGCGCCGACATCGCAGCCCTCATCGGCCCCGACCTCTCCAGGCTGAAGCCCGGCTCGCCCGAGGCCGCGGCCTGCAAGGCAAAACTGATCGAGCGGGGCGTGTGGTCGCAATATCTGGAGGTTGGCATCGGGCCGGACGCGGAAATCTTCACCAAATGCCAGCCCATGGCCTCGGTCGGCTTCGGCGCGGATGTCGGCCTGCACCCGATCTCGAGCTGGAACAACCCCGAGCCGGAGATTGCTGTGATCGCCTCGAGCAAGGGCCGCATCGTCGGCGCCGCGCTCGGCAACGACGTCAATCTGCGCGACGTCGAGGGCCGCTCCGCCTTGCTCCTGGGCAAGGCCAAGGACAACAACGCCTCCGCCGCGCTGGGGCCCTTCATCCGGCTGTTCGACGGCACGTTCGGCATCGCCGATGTGAAATCGGCTCAGGTGCGGTTGAAGGTCGAAGGCGAAGACGGCTTTTCGCTCGAAGGCGCAAGCTCGATGGCAGAGATCAGCCGCTCGCCGGAAGAGCTGGTCGCGGCCGCCATCGGCCCGCATCACCAGTACCCGGACGGCATCGCGCTTTATCTCGGCACGATGTTCGTGCCGTCCAAGGACCGTGGCGAGAAAGGCAATGGTTTCACCCACAGGATCGGCGACATCGTCGGCATCTCGACGGAGAAGCTCGGCACGCTGGTGAACCGTGTGCGGCTCTCACCGGACTGTCCGCCCTGGTCGTACGGCGCAAGCCATCTGATGCGCGATCTGGCGAGGGCTGGGTTGATTTAGCGGCGCTTGACGCCAGAGGTTTAACCCTCGCGCTTCTTCTCCCCCTTCGCCACCCGTATCCCCGCCTCGAGGCTCTGGCTGATCTCCTCGCCGATCGCGCGCAGCGCCGGCAACTGCACGGCCATGCCCATGATCGAATCCAGCGCCTGGCTCACCACCGGTTTTTCCGCCGGCGCTCCGCTCGCCTGATTCAGCCCCGATATCTGGTGGATGCGGATCGACTCGATCTTTTCGGCCGGCTTCACCATCTCGGCCACGATTTTCGGCATCGCCTCGATGCGCGCGAGGTCGACCTTCATCGACACGATCTGGTCGGAATAGGCGTTTTCGGCGGCGGCCAATGCCTTCTGCCCGTCCGCCTGGGCCAGCATTTCCTTCTTCCGCGCCTCGGCGCGGATCGCCGCGGCTTCCGCCTCGGACTTGGCGGCCTCGGCGTCGCGGCCGGCCGCGACCAGCGTCACCGCCTTTGCCCGCTCCGCTTCCGCCAATTGCCGGGCGGTCGCGATCGCTTCCTCCGAGCGGATGGCGTCGGCGCGCGCCTCGTCGGCCTCGGCCTTCGCCCGGCTCTCCTCCTGCGATTTCCGCGCGATCGCGATCTGGCCGGCGATCTCCGCCTCGCGCACCGCCTGCTCGCGCGCGATGTCGGCGGAGCGTATCTGCTGCTCCATGGCAATGCGTGCCTGCGCGCTCTCGCGCTCCGATGCTGCCTTCTGCCGGGCAACCTCGGCGAGCTGCGCCGCCTTCAGCGTCTCGATGCTCTTCACCTGCTCGATCTCAGCCTGCCTCTCCTCCAGCTCGATCTGCAGCTTGCGTTTGGTCGCCTCGACCGCCGCCTTGCGCACCGCGACCTCGGCATCGGCGTCGATCTCGGCGCGATCTTTCTTCGACTTGGCAATGACCTCCGCCAGCTTGCGCATGCCGACCGCGTTGAACGCGTTGTTCTCGTCGAGCGCGCGGAACGGCGTCTGGTCGAGCGCGGTCAGCGATACCGATTCCAGCTCCAGCCCGTTGCGTCCGAGCGTCTCGGCCAGGCTCTCGCGCACCTCGCGCACGAAGGTGCCGCGATTCTCGTGCAATTCGTCCATGGTCATGCGCGCCGCAACCGCGCGCAGCGCATCGACCAGCTTGCCCTCGATCAGCTCGTGCAGTTGGTCGGCATGGAAGGTTTTCGCCCCGAGCGTCTGCACCGCGCGCGCGATCCCCTCCTCCTCCGGCTGCACCGAGACATAAAACTCGGCGCCGACATCGACGCGCAGCCTGTCCTTGGTGATCAGCGCCGCCTCGCCGCGGCGCTGAACCTCGAGCCGCAGCGTCTTCATGTTCACCCGCGAAACCTCGTGGAAATAAGGTATGGCGAGCACGCCGCCATCCATGACCACGCGCCGGCCGCCGATGCCCGTGCGCACGATCGAGATCTCGCGTGTCGCCCGCACATAGAAGGAGGCAGCCAGCGCGATGAGAATCGCAAGTGCGACGACGATGACGATAACCCAGATGATGACCGTATCCATTGGAGACCCCAGTTCTTTCCGGTCCTTGCGGCCTAAAGCTTGTGTTGATTGACCAGGATGTAGGAAGACATGCCGCCGTCGACCGGTATGTTGGCGCCACGTATCCAGCTCGACATATCCGACAGCATGAAAGCGATCACCGGCGCGATGTCCTCGGGCTGGCCTGGTCGGTCCATCACGCGCGCATCCTCCTCGGCGCGGGCGCCGAGCGTTTTCAGGAAATCGCCGATGATCGGTGTGATCACCGGGCCGGGACTGACGGCATTGATGCGGATGCCGCGGTCGCGCCAGGTCCAGCGGTTGAGCATGGTCCAGACGATTAGGGCCTCCTTGCTGAAGAAGTAGGAGCGGCCACCCTCATTGGTGACGTTATGGCGGCTGACGAAGGCCGCCACGTCGTCGAAGTCGAGATCGTAGCTCGCCCGGATCTGCTCCACCGCGTCCGGCCAGCCGACACCTGCCAGCGACGCCACGTTCACGATCGAGGCGCCGTTGGCGAGCTTCGGGATCATGCGTTGCGTGAAGAACTTCAACCCGACGAGGTTCACCTTCAGCACTTTCTCGGCCGGCGCCGTCGGCGGCAGGCCGGCGATGTTGGCGATGCCGTTGGTTGCCGGCGGCAGGGCCGCGACCAGCGCCTCGATGGCGCGCTTGTCGGAAAGATCGGCCTTGTAGAATTCCTCGACGTCATCCGGCGGCATGTTGACGTCAACGCCGATGACCACGCCGCCGAGCGATTTGATCACCCGGCAGGTTTCCTTGCCGATGCCCGATGAGCAGCCGGTCACGATGATCTTCTTGCCCCGGAGCATGTTGCCGCTACCCAAGCTGCTTTCGGCCGAACTCGATGCCATCCGCTCCTCCCGCCTGCCGCTCAAAACACCGGCGGGTATTTGCGTCCGCCCCGTTCGAGCGTGATCCAGCGCGTCTCCGTGAAGGTTTCGACCGCCCAGCGCCCACCATGGCGGCCGACACCCGACGCCTTCGATCCGCCGAACGGCACATTCGGCTCGTCATTCACCGACGAGCAGTTGACGTGGCACATGCCGGTCTGCAGCTGGTTGGCGATCGCCAGCGCCCGCTCCTCATCCCGCGTGATGACGCCGGCCGACAGGCCGTATTCCGTGTCGTTGGCGATGGCTACCGCCTCCGCGTCGGTCGAGAACGGTATGACCGGCACGACCGGCCCGAACGTTTCGTCCTGGTAGAGCTTCATGTCGCGCGTCACGCCGGTCAAAATGGTCGGCTCGACGAAGCGCCCGCGCACGCCCCCGCCGAGCACGATGCGCGCGCCCTTGGCGACCGCGTCGTCGATCTGGCTCTTCACCCGCACCACCTGCCGGTCGTTGATCAGCGGCCCGATCACGGCATCCTTGTCCTTCGAGGTGTCGCCCACTTTCAGCTTCGCGGCGCGCTCCACGAATTTCTGCAGGAACTCGCCATAGATCTTCTCGTGCACCAGCACTTTTTCGACCGACATGCAGATCTGGCCCTGATGCATGAAGGAGCCGAAATTGGCGGCCGAGGTGGCCCGTTCCATGTCGGCATCGTCGAGCACGATGAGCGAATCCTTGCCGCCCAGTTCAACGCAGCAGCGCTTGAGGTAGGCGCCGGCCTTGGCCGCGATCTGCCGCCCGACCGGGGTCGATCCGGTGAAGGAAATACCCTTCACCAGCGGGTTCTCGATCAGCTCGTCGCCCATCTCGGCCACATTCTCGCGCGAGCAGGTGACGACGTTGAGCACGCCCGCCGGCACGCCGGCCTCGGCAAAGATTTCGGCAAACAGCAGCCCGCCGCAATAGGGTGTGTCCTCCGACGGCTTCAGCACGATGGTGTTGCCGGCGGCGAGCGCGAAGGCGAGCCCACGCGAAGTGAGAATGATCGGAAAATTCCACGGGCTGATGACCGAGATCACGCCCATCGGCCGGCGCACGGCCATCGAGACCTTGCCGTATTCCGACGGCAGCACCTCGCCGATGGCGGCGTAGTTCGATGCGGCGGCAGCATAGAAGACCTCCGGTACGTAGCCGGTCTCGAACATGCCTTTGCCGAACCAGCCGCCACCCTCGGCGCGGATCGCCTCGACGATCTCCATGCGCCGCTTCTCGAACACCTCCGCGACCTTGATCATGTAGTGCGCGCGCTTGCTGTGCGGCAGCGCCGCCCAGGCCGGAAAGGCCGCGTGCGCAGCCGCGATCGCGGCGCGCGCTTCGGCGCGGCCGCCGTCGGGGACCTGCGCCCAGACCGTGCCGTCGGACGGGTTGTAATCGGGAAAGGTGCGTGCCGGCGCGCCGGTCCAGCCGCCGCCCATATACATGCCTTCGAATACCCTGGCCATGTCGGTCACCTCACTCTTTTGAGCGTCCCACTCAAGGGATCGCGGCGATAGATTTCGATATCCGGAGTCTGCTCGACTCCAGCTCCATTCCGGTGTTCCCGGCCTTCGGCAGCCGGCTGAGTGGAGGGTTCCACCCTCGCGGGATTGCGCGCGAGCCGGGCGCCGCGGGCCGCGGCTTCGATCTCCGCGATTATGCTCTGGATATCGCGTTCGGTCGCAGTCTGTCTGCCCGCAGGCGGTGCCGCCGTGCCCGCAGCGGCAGCAACGCCGCCCTGGCGCACATGCGCGGCCTGGCTGGCCGAGGCGCGGGCCACCAGATCGCCGATGCCGCGGGAAATCGCGGCTGCGTCGGAGCTTGCGGACAGCGCGGGCGGCACGGCGGGAACGGCATGCTGCGGCGGCGGCTCGCTCGCCAGCGGCGCGTGGTGAATTGCCGGAGCCGGGCCCTTTGCCGCCGCTCCGCCGAGATATGCACGCTGCACCGCCGGGTCTCCCAGCATTTTTGCGGCGCTGTCCTCGCCGACGATGTGGCCATTTTCCAGCAGGTAGCCGCGATCAGCGATGGCGAGGCTCTGCCGCGCATTCTGCTCGACGAGCAGGATGCCCATCCCGGTCTCGCCGATGCGCTTCAGCGAGCGGAAGAGCTCCGAGGTAAGACGCGGCGAAAGGCCGAGCGAGGGTTCGTCCAGCATGAGTATGTCGGGGTTGGACATCAGCGCCCGGCCGATCGCCACCATCTGCTGCTCGCCGCCGCTCATCGTGCGCACGACCTGCGAGCGCCGCTCTTCCAGCCGCGGGAACAGCGCCAGGATGCGCGCGAGTGTCTCGGGCTCGACCGCGCGGGCGCGTCTGGCATTGGCGCCGAGCCGCAGATTTTCCGCCACGGTCAGCTCCCCGAAAATGCCCCTGCCCTCCGGCACGAGCGCGATGCCCTCCTCGACGATCTCGTGCGGCTTCATGGCCCCGATGGCGCGACCGTTCATCGTCACGCGGGTTCCGGGCGCGGGTTTCACCAGCCCGGCAATCGCCTTCAGCAGCGTCGTCTTGCCCGCACCGTTGGCGCCGAGGATCACGCAGATCTCGCCCTTCGCCACGTGGATCGAGACATTCTCGAGCGCACGGTGCCGGCCGTAGCTGACGCTGGCGGAGGCGACCTCAAGCATGCTCGTCTCCAAGATAGGCGCGCACCACCTCCGGGTTTGCGAGCACCTCGCTGACGGCGCCTTCGGCGATGAGCTTGCCGCCATTCATGACGACGCAACGGTCGCAGAGCTCGCGGATCGCATCCATGACATGCTCGACCATGATGATGGTGCGGCCTTCATGCCTGAGCTCGTCGATCAGCCGGATGCCGGTGCGCAACTCGGTCGGATTGAGCCCCGCCAGCCACTCGTCGAGCAGGAGCAGCTTCGGATCGGAGGCGAGCGCCCGGGCAAGCTCCACCCGCTTCTGGTCGATGTAGCTCATGGCGGCCGGCGCAACGTGGTCGCGGCCATGCAGACCGACGCGCTCCAGCAGCTCATGCGCCAGCTCATGCGCGTCGGCGCCCCAGATCTTCTCGCCCGAAAAGGCGGCACCGGCGATCACATTCTCGGCCGCCGTCAGTGCGGGCAGGATGCGGACGAGCTGGAAGGTTCGCGCCACGCCTTCGCGAGCCACCCGATGCGCAGGCAGCGACGATATGCTGCGGCCGGAGAGCGCCACACGCCCCGAAGTCAGCCGCAGCGCGCCGGAGATCAAATTGAGCAATGTGGTCTTGCCGGAACCGTTCGGTCCGATGAGGCCGAGCAGTTCGCCGGCGCCGACCGAAAACGAGACGTTGTTCACGGCGAGCAGCCCGCCAAATGCCTTGGTGACGTTGCGCAGCTTCAGGATCGGGATTGCCGTGCTCATGCGCCGTGCTCGCCCGCCTCGATCTCGCGCGGCGCTTGCCGTGCGGCGCGCAGGCGCTGTGCCGCTTCCTCGATGCGGCCGATGATGCCCGTCGGGATGAGATAGACGACGAGGACGAAGACGACGCCGATCAGGATGTTTGTGTGGTTGGGGAAATTGGCGTTCATGAAGTCGAACAGGATGGTGAAGGGGATCACCCCGACGAGTGGTCCCCACAGCCTTTTCGTTCCGCCGAGCAGCGACATGATCACGACCTGGAACGAGATCAGTGGATTGAACACCGACGGCGGCTCGATATACGCAAAGCGCGGCGCGAGCAGTGCGCCGACGGTGGCGATGAAAATGCCGGAGACGACGAACAGCACCACCTTGGCGAGCGCCGTGTTGATGCCGACATGCGCGGCGACGGTTTCGTCATTGCCGATGATGCGCATGGCGAAGCCGAGGCGCGAGCGGTTGATCAGCCAGCCGGTGAGGTAGATGACGGCCGTCAGCGCCACCAGCATCCAGTAGATGTGCGCTTCGGTGAAATCGGTGAAGACGTAGAGCCCGACCCGCGTCGTGAAATTGGTCTGCGCCCAGGTCACGACCTGCCGGATGAACTCGGCCATGCCGAGCGTGAGCACGACGAAATAGACGCCACGCAGCCTGAGCGTCAGGAAGCCGGCAAGGGCGGCGACCACGCCGCCGAGCAGCGCGCCGATCACGACCAGCAGCCAGAACGGCAGCACCTCGATGCCCAGGCCTACCGAATAGGCGCCGATGCCGAAGAACGCGGCGGTGGCGAGCGACAGATAGTTGGTCGGGCCGGAAAACAGCGTCCAGGCCGTGCACAGGGCAGCGTAAAGGGCAATGTTCACGCAGAGCGACAGATAATAGCCATCGTCCAAAAACGGCACGCAGGCCGCCAGCGCGAACAGCACGATGGCGATGACGAAGGAACGAAGCTCGGCGCCGCTCATGTGAAGCGCCTTCCAAAGATGCCTTGCGGCCGGAACACCAGCGTCAGGATGAAGAGCAGATATGTGCCGGCAAGCGTCAGGCCCGGATCGACCAGCGTCGCGACCGCGGTTTCGACCAGGCCGATCAGCAGGGCTGCGATCACCGCGCCGCGCACGTCGCCGACGCCGCCCATGATCACGATGATGAGCGCCTTCATGGTGAAGACGGCACCCATCGACGCATTGAAGGTGTAGAAGGTCGACAGCAGCACGCCGCCTGCGGCGGTGAGCCCGCCGCCGAGCGCGAAGGCAAAGCCCGCCACGCGCGGCACGTTGATTGCCGCCAGGCTGGCCGAGGTCGGGTTGACGGCCACGGCGCGCAACGATGTCCCGTAGCGCGTCCGGTAGAGGAAAAGGAAAAGCCCGAGCGCGATCGCCGCCGCGGCAATGAACGCCACGATGCGGTTCAAGCCGTATGGGCGTCCGAAAATCTCGAACGGCTCGGCGAGGAAGGAATAGTTCATGTAGGCGCCGCCGAAGCCGACCAGCATCAGGCCCTGGAAGATGAAGAGCAGTCCGAAGGTGGCGAGGATGCTGTCCACCTCCAGCATGCCTGGATTTTTCGCGCGTTTGACCAGCGGCGTCATCATCACCGCGTAAATCGCCCAGTTGATGAGAAAAGCGGCAGGCACGACGACGACCATGCCCACGATCGGGTTGATGCCGAGCACGGTGTACAGCCAGAAGGCGGCGAAGCAGGCCGCCACCAGCGTCTCGCCATTGGCAAGGTTCATGATCCGCGCCACGCCGTATTGCAGCGTGAGCCCGACTGCGATCAGAGCGTAGGTCCCGCCAAGCAGGACGCCGGTGACGATGAGTTCCAAGATCGGTGCCCCAGGCTCCGGCGCACGGAAGCGTTCCCGTGCGCCGGAAGATCGTGTCAGTTCCAGCCCTGCTTGACGATCGGCTTGACCGCGCCTTCGAGCCCGGTCGAGGCGACGCCGTGGAAGACACCGTCCTGCCACTGGCCGACGGTCCAGAACTGCCTCAGCACGTTGTTGTCGAACTTCTTGTCGCCCATGATGGTCTTGAACGTGCCGGTCTTGAGCTTCTCGATGACGGCCGCCTTGTCGGTCGTGCCGGCCGCTTCGATCGCCTGCTGCAGGATCTGCAGGCTGACATAAGTCACCGGCCCCGCCCAGTAGTCGGCATCGACGCCGGTCACTTCCTTGTGCCGTTTATAATAGTCGGTCATGTCCGGCGTGTCGGGATCGATGCCGCCGGCCCCGAGCACGCCGTTGGCCGCCGAGCCGAAGGCCTTGGCGAAGGCCGGGAAGCAGGTTGCCACACCGGTGTAGAAAGCTTTCACGTTGAGGTTGGCGAGTTTGGCCTGCCCCGTCAGCGCGAAAGTGTCCGGCGGATAGGAGAACGCCACGAAGGCATCCGGGCTGGCGGCGGCGGCGGCGCTGACGATGGGCGCCACGTCCTGCGTGCCGAGGGGGTAGGAGGTTTCATAGACGATCTCGAAGCCGGCCTTCTCCAGCGCCGGCTTGCCGGCCGCGGCAAGCTCGATGCCGAAGGCGTCGGCGACGTTCACCATCGCCACCTTGTTGCCGATCTGGCCGTCATCGCGCATCTGCTTCAAAAGGTCGGCGACGGAGCTGGCGAAGCCCGACGACGTGCCGAGCGTCCAGAAGCTGTTCGGCCAGCGCGACACGAATTCGTCGACGCTGTCCGTCACCGCGCTCACCGCGACATGCGGGTAGCCGTATTTGGCGATGATGGGCGCCGTGGCGATGTTGATGCCGGTGCCGTAAGGCGCGATGATGAAGTCCACCTTGTCGACGGTCGCCAGGCGCTGGATGTTCTTGACCGCTTCCTCGTTCGAGGTGCGGTCGTCATACTCGATCAGCTCGACCTTCAGCATCTTGTCGCCGACCTTGATGCCGCCGGCGGCGTTGACATCGTGCACCCACAGCCGCGCGGTCGGCCATTGCGTGACCTCGGCGCCGCCGGCGAGCGGGCCGGTCTTCGGCGCGCTCAGCCCGAACTTGATCACGCCGTCCTGGGCATGCGCCACGCCGCCCAGCGCCGAGCTTGCAAGCAGCGCGGCCGCCAGTTTCAGTGCTGTTCTTCTCTGCATTTCGCTTTCCTCCCTTTCCAGTTCAAACTAACCAGAGCAAGCAGCGCTTCCCGCATCACGCCGGGTAGCGCTGCTTCCCCGTGTGGATGCTGATCCACCGGAGTTCCGTGAATTCGTCGATGCCGGCCTTGCCGCCGAAGCGGCCATAGCCCGAAGCCTTGACCCCGCCGAACGGCATTTGCGGCTCGTCGTAGAGGGTCGAGGTGTTGATGTGGCAGATGCCGGTCTCGAGCCGGCGCGCCACATCGAGCGCGCGGCCGACATCGGTGCCGAACACCGCGGCGCTCAAACCGTATTCCGTGTCGTTGGCGATCGAGACCGCCTCCTCGACGCCGCGGAAGCGGATGATCGTCGCCGCCGGCCCGAATGCTTCTTCGTAGTAGATGCGCATGGCCGGCGTGACGCGGTCGAGAACGACCGGATCGACGAACAGCCCGTCGAGCCTGCCGCGCGTCAGCACGTCGGCGCCTTTCAGCACCGCATCGTCGACCAGCCCGCGAAACCGCGCCGTGGCCTGCTCGCTGATCATCGGTCCGAGCCGGCATGTCGGATCGGCCGGATCGCTTGCCTGCAGGGAGCGCGCGCGGATCGTGAAGAGCCGCAGGAACTCATCCGCGATCGCTTCGTCCACCAGCACCCGGTCGGTCGAGATGCACACCTGCCCCTGGTTGATGAAGGCGCCGAACTCGGCCGCATCGACGGCGGCTTCGAGATCGGCATCGTCGAGCACGATAAGCGGGGCCTTGCCGCCAAGCTCCAGCAGGCAGCGCTTCAGGTGCCGCGCCGCGACCTCGGCGACGGTCCGCCCGACCCGGGTCGAGCCGGTGAAATTGACCCGCCGGACCGCCGCATGCGCGATCAGCGCCTCTACCACCTTCGGCGCGTCGTCCGGCGCGGTGTGGATGACGTTGAGCGTGCCGGCGGGAAGGCCGGCGTCGCGCAGCACCTCGCCGATCAGCGCATGCACGCCCGGGCACAGCTCGGAAGCCTTCAGGATGACGCTGTTGCCGCAGGCAAGTGCGGTGGCGATGGCGCGCAGGCCGAGAATGACCGGCGCGTTCCAGGGCGCGATCGAAAGCACCACGCCGCAGGGCTGGCGCACGGCCATGGCGAACGCGCCAGGGCGATCGGCCGGGATCGTCTCGCCGGTGATCTGTGTGGTGACCGCGGCCGCCTCGCGCAGGATCGAAGCGCCATAGTGACAGTTGAACGCACCCCAGCCGCGTGTGCCGCCCGTCTCGCCGGTGATCAAAGCGCAGAAATCCGCCGTCCGCTCGAGCAGGATATCGGCAGCCTTGAGCAGGATCACCCGTCGCTCGCCTGGCGAGGTTGCCGACCAGTCGGCGAAGGCGCGCGCTGCGACGTTGGCCGCATGCTCGGCATCGGCGATGGAAGCGGCGGAAGCGCGGGTCACGAGCGCACGCGACAGCGGGTTCAACCGGTCGAAGGTCGCTCCCGTGGCGGCCGGCACGTCGGCGCCCTCGATCAACAGCGCAGCGCTGCGCATCCTCTTCCTCCCAAGCCGCGAAGGTTTTCTTTTTGTTTGCCCTTTGGGCTGAGCACCTTGCGCGTCAGGCTAGGAAATCACGAAGCCGCCGCCGCGAGTATGCAAATTTTTGGCTATCAATTGCGAGAATTTGGCGCCAATGTTGATGGCGCATGTCTCCCGAAAGTGTGCAGCGGTTTCGGGATAAAGACACGCGAACGATCGCAAACCGCGGCAAGTGTAGACAAAAGCCATGGCCGGCCAGGAAATTCTTGCGCCTCTGATGATCGAACGCGTCGCCAGTGCGCTGCACCGGCGCGTCTGGTCCTTCGAGCGCGCTGCCGGCAGAGGCGAACGCCTGCTGGTGCTCTTGACCGACGGGCGCGCCGACGTGGAGCGCAACGGCGACAGCACGCTCGTCGAAGGTCCTGCCGTTCAATGGATCGGCGATGCCGACTTTTCGCAGCTCCGCTTCGACCCCGGCTCGACCGGCTATGTGGCACGCATCGGCGAGGCGGCGATGATCGAAATGGTCGGGAACCGTGCCGAGTCGGCCGTGCTGGGCGGCCTCACCGACCGCAGCTTCGTTCTGTCATTGGCGGGCGACCGGCCCCTGGCCGACGAGCTGGCACGCTGCATCGCGGCCCTGCATGGCGAGACGACGGCGCCGCAAAGCGGTTCGCAGATGATGATCGTCGCCTATCTGCGCATCGTCTTTTTCCTGATCGCGCGCAAGGTGACGCGCCCGAGCCTCGCCCACATCCCAGCCCGCGGCGATGCCCCGGCCGTGCTGCAGCGTTTCCGCCAGGCCGTCGAGCTGCATTTTCGCGAGCATTGGCCGGTGAAGCGCTACGCCGCCAGCCTCGGCGTCTCGCACGACCGCCTGCACGCAATCTGCGTGCGCGAGCTCGGCAAGTCGCCCAAGACGCTGATCGGCGAGCGGGTGATCCGCGAGGCCGCGATCTACCTGGCGCGCACCATGCTGACGACGAAGCAGATCAGTTTTGCCCTGGGTTTCCGCGACCTCGCTCATTTCGGCAATTTCTTCAAGCTGAAGACCGGCCACCCGCCAAGCGTATTCCGTCGGGTGATCGACAAGGCGCACGGCCGCGCCGGCGACGATTTGGTGAGCTTCGCCGACTGGCCGTAGGCAGGAACGGCGAGTCGACGGGCGGGAATCGTTTGTGCGAAGCGCCCCCTCTGTCCCCTGCCGGACGTCTCCCCCAGATGGGGGGGGAATGGCTGTCATCGCGACCTCCGCCAATCGGCAACGTTGCAATTTGGCGAAAGTAGTGCGTCAGTCCGATCTCCCCCCTCGTGTGGGAGATGTCCGGCAGGACAGAGGGGGGCGCGAAGGATCGCCGCGTCAACTACAAAGGAGAGCAGGCGGCTAGTTGGCCACTCGCGCGCTTTTCAACAGGTCGATCAGGGCGCTGTCGGGAATAGCCCAGGCCGACGACTGGCAGCCTACCTCGCCGAGGGTGGCGAGATGGTATGACCGGGCGAGATGAACCGAGCAGGCTGCAAGTAGCGGCGGCACGTAGTTGCGGCATCCGAGATACGTGCTCGAGACGATGAAATCGAGGCCGTCGGGGACTTCGCTTGTCAACGTCACGATCGTGGTCTCGCTTGAATCGAATCCATCGTTATCCTTGGGCACGGCCGGACAGGGCTGCTCCGGCGAACGAACCGACAGCTCGACGACCTGGCCAGGTTCATAGCAGGTCGGCATCCGGCAACTCAGTCGGATGGTTTCACCGGGCTCGTCATCGGCGATCGACCACACCTCCGTTGACGCCCGGAAACTGACATCACCCACGCGAACCTCTGCTTCGCGGGCCGCCGGTGCGGTCGCGCGACTGATGAGATAGTGCAAGGCACCGCCGATCCAGGACTGCTTGCCGACGGTTTCAGGCCGCATGGCGAAGCGATATTCGCTGCCCTCCCAGGCTAGGCAGCCGTAGGCGAAGGTCGGCGAACTCAGATCAGGCCCGGCATTTCGCTCGGCCAGCACCAGCGCGAAGCGGCCGGTGCGCAGGATGTTTGCGTAGGCACGGCGCGGCGCGGGGAAAAGGCGTTCGGCCTCGGCCACCATTGCTTCCCTGGTGCAGCCGGCCTCGCCGTCGCGTCGGCTGATGTCGATCACGGCACCCGTGCAGTCCTGCTGCACACAGGTCGCTACCAGCCGATCGCCGTCCTGCGCGATCCGCCAGGATGTCGGCTCGTAGTTGAAGGTGAGGTCGCCAATCGTGATCGTTGCCGACGGCTGGTCGGCACGGGCAACCGCGCCATCGCCGAGCCCCACCGCAAGGGCGATGCACAGGCTCAATCGGTTCACGCCGCCCCTGGCCATGCGCGCCTCCCAGACCCGACCATCACCTGCGATTGCGGCGCAACCTCGGTGCGATTTGGGCTGCCTCGGCACGGAACCGGGGAGAAGTCGGGACATTGCCTGTCGGCTTACCGTCGCTTATCGTCCGGCCGTTCTCAGGGCGGGGTGCAACTCCCCACCGGCGGTATGCGACTGCAGTCGCGAGCCCGCGAGCGCCTTCCAGGGCGGGTGCAGCCCGTCTTTTTGGAAGGGTCAGCAGATCAGGTGCGATGCCTGGGCCGACGGTGACAGTCCGGATGAAAGAGAACGCGCGGCTTCCGCTGGCCTTTGGGCATCGGGAGCGCTCGTGATCGCCTTGGGTGACGTGTCCAACCAAGGAGGTCTCCATGACACCCACCCGCTACGCCTTCGTCAAAGCCAACTGGCATTCCGACATCGTCGACCGCGCGCTCGACGGGTTCTGCGAGCTGATCCCTGCCGAGCAGATCGACGTGTTCGACGTTCCCGGCGCGTTCGAGATGCCGCTGCTGTCACGCGACCTGGCTGCCACGGGCCGGTATGCGGCTGTCATCGCCGCCGCGTTCGTCGTCGATGGCGGAATCTATCGCCACGAGTTTGTTGCGCAGGCCGTCGTCGACGGGCTGATGCGCGCCGGCATGGACACGGGCGTGCCGGTCCTGTCGGTCTCGCTGACGCCGCATCAATATCGGGAGACCGAGCACCATACGCAGATCTACCGCACGCATTTTGTCGAGAAAGGGCGCGAGGCGGCGCGCGCTGCGCTCATGATCGGCAAGGCGCGCGAATTGCTGGCGGCCTAAAGCGCGTTGCAGACGGCTGGAATCGGTTGGCGCGAGGCGCCCCCCTCTGTCCTGCCGGACATCTCCCCCACAAGGCGGGAGATTGGCTGTCATCGCGACTTTCGCCAATCGCCAAGGCTGCAGGTTGGCGAAATCATAGCGGCCGTCCAATCTCCCCCCTTGTGGGGGAGATGGCCGGCAGGCCAGAGGGGGGCAACGT